>Ga0233425_10000017_pt1 | contig 439149 bp, 454 predicted proteins | sample Watercolumn_Towu_2_FD_181712 | JGI IMG/M metagenome (GOLD analysis project Ga0233425, IMG submission 181712) | Freshwater microbial communities from Lake Towuti, South Sulawesi, Indonesia - Watercolumn_Towuti2014_140_MG | ecosystem: Environmental > Aquatic > Freshwater > Lake | place...
ATTTGAATTGACTTGTTGCTCTGTTACGAGACGTCTACCAGTGGACAGTCATCCACCACCAGACGCCCGCACAAGTCACCTGCGCACACTGTCAAAGATCAAAAGGTCCGGCCTCAGCGCCTTCCCCCTCATCCCCTCAGACCGACCTCAGTCCGTCCGAGTGAGCCGCCCATCTTACAGCACTTCCGATCACTGTCAACACCTTGTGAGCGGAAATTTTGGAGCGGTCCAGCTTCCGTCCGATCTGCTTTCGCAGCGCTTCCGTCAGCGGGGCGCGCATTGTGCACACGCCGTTCGCGTTTGGGAAGAGTCGAAGTGCGGATCCCCGGCAACGATTCAGGCGTCTTGACCGCGATGCGTCAGTACCCGAACGTCGGCGCTCTTTATAGGGGACGTGCCATGAATCGCGCATTGATACTGTCGCTCGGACTCCTGCTGTCGGGCTGCGCGTCCGGCGAGGGGCTGTGGGTGGAACTCGCGGGCAGCCGGTACACGGTCGAGCTGGCGGACGACGACTCCGAACGCGCACGAGGGCTCATGTTCCGCGACGCCATGCCCGCGACCAGCGGGATGCTGTTCGTGCACGAGCGTGAGGAGCCGCTCGCGTACTGGATGAAGAACACGAAGATCCCGCTCGACATCCTCTATTTCGACAGCCGCCGCAGGCTCGTCTCCCAGCAGCGCGACGTGCCGCCCTGCGCGGCGGGCGATGCCTGCCCCAACTACCCGAGTCGCGTGCCGGCGCTCTACGTGCTCGAACTCAATGCCGGCGAAGCGGCGAAGCTCGGCCTCAAGGACGGCGAGGAGCTGCGTTTCGGGCCCGGACTGCCTGTGCGCTGATCAGACCTCGGTCATCTCGAAGTCGTCCTTCGTGACGCCACAGTCCGGGCACGTCCAGGTGTCCGGCACGTCGGCCCAGCGCGTGCCGGGCGCGATGCCCTCTTCCGGGAGGCCCTTGGCCTCGTCGTAGATGAAGCCGCAGACCACGCACATCCAGGTGCGGAAGGGAGGATTCGCGGCGTTCGTGGACATGGGCGGATAATGCGGGTCGACGGGATGCACATTGTCCCACCCGCCTTCCCCTGCGCCTAGCCATGCCTGCCGACACCTCGTGGCCGCACCGCGGCCTGTACGCCATCACGCCCGACATCGCGGACACCGCCGAGCTCGTCTCGCGGGTCGACGCTGTGCTCGGCGCCGGCGCGGCATGGCTGCAGTACCGCAACAAGCGGGCGTCCGTCGCGCTGCGTACCGAACAGGCGCGCGCGCTGCTCGCGTGCTGCCGCGCGCACCGCGTCCCGCTGATCATCAACGACCACGTGGCGCTCGCGGCCGAGATCGGTGCCGACGGCGTGCATCTCGGCGGTGACGATGGCGACATCATCGCGGCGCGGGAGCGGCTCGGGCCGGATGCGCTCATCGGTGCGAGCTGCTACGGCGAGCCCGACCGCGCCCGTATCGCGGCGGCGTGCGGCGCGAGCTACGTCGCGTTCGGCGCCTTCCATCCCTCACCGACCAAGCCCGACGCGCGCCGCGCCGATCCCGCCGTGCTCGCGTCCACTGCGACGCTCGGCCTGCCGCGCGTGGCGATCGGCGGCGTGACGCCGGCGAATGCGGGCGCGCTCGTCCGCGCGGGCGCCGATCTCGTAGCGGTGATCAGCGGCGTCTTCGATGCGCCGGATCCACGGGCCGCCGTACGTGCCTATCTCGATGCTTTCCAGGAGCCTTCGCCATGAACCACTCCCGCTCGCAGACGCTCTTCGAGCGCGCATGCGACCTGCTGCCCGGCGGCGTCAACTCGCCCGTGCGCGCCTTCAAGTCCGTCGGCGGCACGCCGTTCTTCGCCGAGCGCGCCGAGGGCGCGTTCCTGTTCGACGTCGATGGCAACCGCTACGTGGACTACGTCGGGTCCTGGGGACCGATGATCGCAGGCCATGCGCATCCGACGGTGCTCGCCGCGGTCGAGCGCACGATGCGCAACGGCTTGAGCTTCGGCGTGCCCAACGCGCTCGAAGTCGACATGGGCGAGGCCATCACGCGGATCGTGCCGAGCTGCGAGATGGTGCGCATGGTCAACTCCGGCACCGAGGCGACCCTCTCGGCAGTCCGGCTCGCGCGCGGCGCCACCGGGCGCACGCGCATCGTGAAGTTCGAGGGCTGCTACCACGGCCACGGCGACAGCTTCCTGGTGAAGGCCGGCAGTGGCGTGATGACGCTCGGCCTGCCGAACTCGCCCGGCGTGCCGTCCGCACTCGCCGACCTCACCTCGACGCTCCCCTACAACGACTTCGAGGCGGCGACCGCGCTGTTCGACCAGATCGGTGGCGAGATCGCCGCGCTCATCATCGAGCCGATCGTCGGCAATGCGAACTGCATCCTGCCCCGTGACGGCTACCTTCAGCACCTGCGGGCGCTGTGCACGCGGCACGGCGCCCTGCTGATCTTCGACGAGGTCATGACAGGCTTCCGCGTCGCGCTGGGCGGAGCACAGCAGCGCTACGGCGTGGTGCCGGATCTGTCGACGTTCGGCAAGATCATCGGTGGCGGCATGCCGGTGGGTGCCTACGGCGGCCGCCGCGAGCTCATGGAGCAGATCGCACCGGCCGGCCCGATCTACCAGGCGGGCACGCTCAGCGGCAATCCGGTGGCGATGGCGGCAGGCCTCGCGACCCTCGAACTGATCGGGGCGCCGGGCTTCCACGACGCACTGGAGCGGACGACGCACGCGCTCTGCGACGGGCTCGAGGCCGCGGCGCGCGAGGCGGGCGTTGCGTTCCACACCGTGCGGGCGCCGGGCATGTTCGGCCTGTACTTCCGCGAAGGCCCGGTCGAGACGTTCGAGGACGCGAAAGCGTCCGACGCCGCGCGTTTCAACCGCTTCTTCCACGCGATGCTCGAGCGCGGCGTGTACCTCGCGCCGTCGGCGTTCGAGGCCGGCTTCGTGTCGAGCGCGCACGGCGATGCCGAGATCGCGCACACGCTGCAGGCGGCGCGCGAGGCGTTCGCGACGCTGTGACTCCTCGCGCGCCGTCGCTGGTGCTGTTCGACCTCGACGGCGTGCTGGTCGAGTACGACCGCTCGCGACGCGTACGGCATCTGGCGCAGGCGACCGGCACGTCCGAGTCCGACGTCCAGGCGGCGCTGTTCGAGAGTGGGCTCGAAGCGCGGTTCGATGCCGGCACGATCACGACCGAGGCGTATCTCGGGACCCTCGGTGCGTCGATCGGGCACCCGATCGATGTCGCCCTGTGGGCCGATGCCCGTGCCGCGGCGATGCGTCTGTCGGAGGACACCACGGCGCTGCTGCGCGAGGTGGCACGCCACTGCGAAGTCGCGCTGTTGACGAACAACGGCTGCCTGCTCGTGGACCAGCTGCCCCGGCTGCTGCCCGCGCTCGCCGCGGTATTCGGCCCCCGGGCGCTGTGCAGCGCGGCGCTCGGCCGCACCAAGCCCGACCCCGCGGTGTTCGAGCGGGCCCTCGCGCGCCTGGGGCACGCGGCGGATGACGCACTGTTCCTGGACGACGCCCCGGCGAACGTCGACGGTGCGCGCCGCGCGGGGCTGCGGGCCGAGCACGTGCCCTCGCCCGCCGCCCTGCGGGGCGCGCTCGGGCGTCACCTGCCGCTGTAGCGTCAGCGCGGGGTGGCGGCGCCGACGACGTCGGCGAGCGCGGCACGCAGGCGGCGCATGCCGTCGGCGACGTCCTCGTCGCCGATGTTCAGGGCGGGGACGAAGCGCAGCACGTCCGGGCCGGCCTGCAGCAGGAGCAGGCCGTGCTCGACGCACCGGTCGAGGATCTCGGCCGCGCGACCGGCGTATGCCTCGCGCAGCTCCGCGCCGATCATCAACCCGCGGCCGCGGATCTCGCGGAACAGGCCGAACTCGGCATCGAGCGAGGCGAGGGCGTCCCGCAGTGCCGCTTCCTGCCGCACGACGTTGTCGCGCAGCGCGGGCGACGCGAGCTCACGCAGGGCGGCCCCGGCCACGGCCGCCGCGAGGGGATTGCCACCGAACGTCGTGCCGTGCGCGCCGAACTGCAGTGTCTGTGCGGCCTGGGGGCCGACCAGCATCGCGCCGATCGGGAAGCCGCTGCCGAGGGCCTTGGCGAGCGTCACGACGTCCGGTCGCACGTCGTAGCCCTGCCAGGCGAACAGGTGGCCGGTGCGGCCCATGCCGCACTGGATCTCGTCGAAGACCAGCAGCGCACGATGCGCATCGCAAAGCTCGCGCAGGCGCGCCAGGAACGCGGGCGTCGCCGGCGTGACGCCGCCCTCGCCCTGTACGGGCTCCACGAGGACGGCGCAGACGTCGCCCGTGGCCATCGCGGCCTCGGCGGCCCCGGCGTCGTTGAAGGGTGCATAGCGGAAGCCCGGCGGCAGCGGCTCGAAGCCCTCGTGGTACTTCGGCTGCGCGGTCGCGGTGACGGAGGCCAGCGTGCGGCCGTGGAAGCTGCCGTGGAAGGTGAGCACGACGCGCTGTGCCGGGGGGCGCCCCTGCGCGGCCGCCCACTTGCGGGCGAGCTTGATCGCCGCCTCGTTCGCCTCGGTGCCCGAATTGGAGAAGAACACGCGCTCGGCGAAGCGCGAGGCCTCGACGAGCGCCTCCGCCAGGCGAAGGGGCGGCTCGCTGACGAAGACGTTCGACGTATGCCAGAGCTTGCCGGCCTGCTCGGTCAGCGCCCCGACGAGCGCCGGATGCGCGTGGCCGAGCGCGTTGACGGCGATGCCGGCACCGAAGTCGACATACTCGCGGCCCTCCAGGTCCCAGACGCGCGAGCCGCGGCCGCGGTCGAGCACGATCCGACGCGGCCGGTAGACGGGGACGTAGTAACGCTCCGAGAGCGCGAACAGGGAGGCGGAGTCGGACATCGGATTGGGCGGCGGGCATCGGCGCGACGGGCGCCCATTCTCGTCGATCGCCCTGGCGGTCGGGATGTGGCCGGCGGATCGCTGTGATCGATGCGCTCAGTCGTGGGCGATCACGTCCGGGTGGCGCTCGGTCGCGCACTCGTGGAAGACGTCGGCCAGGAATGTCCGCAGCTCCGCCGCATCGAGCGTGCCCGGGATGGCGATCTCCACCGGGCGGCGCTTTCCCTCGTTCCCGAGCCAGAAGGCGCGCCACCCGCCCTCCGCGCGGTCGACGTACATGCGCCGGCCGAAGACGTCGAAGCGGTGACCGCTCACCAGACGCCGGTGTTGGCCATCGAAGCCCACGGCTCGCGGGGCTCGAGCGCGCCGCCCTTCTGCAGCAACTCGACCGAGATCAGGTCGGGCGAACGCACGAAGGCCATGTGGCCATCGCGGGGCGGGCGGTTGATCGTGTAGCCCATCGCCATCAGGTGCTCGCACCGCGCATAGATGTCGTCGACCGCGAAGGCGAGATGGCCGAAGTTCCGCGCGGTGCCGTAGTCCTCGTCGTCGTAGTTCCAGGTGAGTTCGATCTCCGACTCGGGATTCTCCGGGGCGCCAAGGTAGACGAGCGTGAAGCGCCCTTGCGGATAGTCACGTCGGCGGTTCTCGACGAGGCCCAGCCCCTCGCACCAGAAGCGCAGCGAGGCATCGAGGTCGCGGACGCGGACCATGGCGTGCAGGTACTTCATCGGATCACCTCAGAGGAACAGGTCGGGCAGCAACGGCTTCGAAGGATCGACCGCGTACTGCGAGAAATCGGTGACGCCGGCCTCTCGGAGCACGTCCTCGTCGATCAGGAAGCGGCCGGTGGCCCCGCGCGCCGGGCGCGTCAGGACGGCATGGGCAGCGTCGGCGACGATCTCCGGGCGTCGGCACCTGGCCGGATCGACCCCGGGAATCATGTTGATCGCGTCGGTGGCGATGATGGTCTTCGGCCATAACGCATTGATCGCCACACGGTCGCCGAACTCGGCGGCGAGGCCCAGCGTGACGTGGCTCATCCCCATCTTCGCGAGCGTATAGCCGGTGTGCGGGCCCCACCATTTCGGATCGAGGCTGGGCGGCGGGGCGAGCGTCAGCACGTGGGGGTCAGGCGCTTCGAGCAGGTGCGGCAGGCAGGCCTGGGTCACGAGGAAGGTGCCGCGCGCATTGACCTGGTGCATCAGGTCGAAGCGTTTCATGGGCGTGTCGAGCGCGCCGCGCAGCCAGATCGCGCTCGCGTTGTTGACCAGGATGTCGAGGCCGCCGAAGGCGTCCACCGTGGCGGCCACGGCGGCGCGCACCTCGTCCTCCTCGCGGATGTCGCACCTGAGCGGCAGCGCCTGCCCGCCGGCGGCACGGACCTCCTCGGCGACGGTATGGATCGAGCCCGGCAGCTTCGGATTCGGCACCCCGGACTTGGCGGCGATGGCGACGTTCGCACCGTCGCGCGCGGCGCGCAGGGCGATCGCGCGCCCGATGCCCCGCGATGCGCCGGTGATCAGGAGGGTCTTGCCGGAAAGCGTGGTCATGCGGAGTCCTCGGTCAGGGCTTGGGCCCCTGCCCTTCGTTGTCTTCCCATTTGAGGATGCGGCGCGTCAGGAAGCGATAGACCGGCTTGCCCGTCGCGAACCAGGCCTCGCGCAGCCACGAGCGGCGCCGCAGCACGCGGCGTTCGATCGGCGTCAGCGCCTCGCGGCAGTAGGTGCGCTTGTGCTTCAGGAGATGGCGAAGGTCCTCGCGGGCGAGCAGCCGGATCCACTTCGAGCGCGGATGTCCGCGGCTCGCCAGCTGGAAGTCGATGAGCGCGGGGCTTCCGTCCTCGCGGACGAGCCAGTTGGCCTCCTTCGCGAGGTCGTTGTGCGCCACGCCCCGGCGATGCAGTTCGATCAGCAGGCGGCGCGCGGCATGGAACCAGGCGGCGTCCCCGCGCGGTGGGCGCTGGTACATCGCGGCCCCGGCCATGTAGCTGCGGTCCAAGCGCCGGCCGTCCCAGCGCAGCAGGGTCGGCACGGCGTCCATGCCGCGCACGGCATCGAGGCCGGAGGCCTCGCGACGGGCCAGCCACCACGCGGGGAAGCGGAGCCACAGCGGAACGTGGCGCAGGTCGCGCCGCACGAACATCCCGCCCGCATCCTGCATCAGGGCGATCCGACCGAAGCTGTCGGCCTTGAGCGCGGCCACCTCGCGGGGCTCGCCATCGGCGCGCGGTTCGGTGTCGTGTGGAATGCCCATCGCGCGGCAGTGTACGCGGCGCGTTCCCGTGACGACGCCGGGTGGGGATAATCGGCCGCGATGGAGTCTTCCTGGATCGAATCGGCGACCGCGTGGATCGGGGCGCACCCCGTGGCCGCGGGGGCGCTGATCTTCCTCGTGGCCTTCTGCGACGCGGTGATCGTGCTCGGCATCGTGGTGCCGGCGCTGCCACTGCTGTTCGCCGTGGGCGCTCTCGTGGGCCTCGGGCACGTGAGCGGGCCGTACGCGCTGGTCTGCGCGGCGGCGGGCGCCTTCGTCGGGGACTCGATGAGCTACTGGATCGGGCGGCGCTGGGGGCCGCAGCTGCGCACGCGCTGGCCGTTCTCGCGTTATCCGCAGTGGCTCGAGCGCGGGGAGGCGATGTTCCGCCGGCACGGGGTCAAGAGCATCGCCATCGCGCGCTTCGTCGGCGCCGTGCGCCCCTTCGTTCCAGCGATCGCCGGCATGCTGCACATGCCGGCCCGTCGCTATTTCATCCCGAGCGCGCTCGCCTGCATCGCCTGGGCCGCCGCCTTCCTGGCCCCGGGATGGGTGCTCGGCGCCTCGTACGAGGCGGTGGCATCGGTCGCCGACCGCCTCGCGCTCGTGCTCGGCGCGCTCCTGGTCGCAGTGGCCGCGGCATGGGCCGGCGTGCTCTACACCTGGCGCTGGTTCGCGCGCCATGCGGACCACTTGCTGGCACGGCTGCTCGCCTGGTCCCGCGCGCATCCGCGCCTCGGACGCTACGCCGTCGCGCTGGTCGATCCCAACCGTCCGGAGTCGGCCTCGCTGCTCATGCTCGCGGCCTGCCTGCTGGGCATCAGCTGGATCTGGTCGTCGCTGCTGGCCCTGCTGCTCGCCAGCGGCGGGCCGCTCGCGCTCGACCACTCGATCCACGAGCTGATGGGCTCCCTCCGCAATCCCCTCGCCGACCGCCTCATGGCCGGCCTGGCGAGCCTGGGCGACGCGCAGGTGCTCGGGCCGGCCGCGCTCGCGGTGCTGCTGTACCTCGCCTGGCGGCGGCGCTGGATGGCCGCGGCGCACTGGATGGCGGCGATCGTCTTCGGCCTGGCGCTGACCGCGATGCTCGAGGCGGCGATCGACATGCCGCGGCCGCCGACGGCTCCGGCCGGCTTCGGCTTCCCGTCGGTGGCGGTGACGATGATGACGATCGTCCTCGGCTTCTTCGCAGTGCTGATCGCGCGCGAACTGCCGGGCCGCAATCGCGTCTGGCCCTACCTGCTCGCGGGCGTGCTCACCACGCTGGTGGGCTTCGCCCGCCTCTACCTGGGTGCCCACTGGCCCAGCGACATCGTCGGCGGCACGCTGTTCGGCATCGGCTGGCTGCTGGTACTGGGCATCGCCTACCGCCGGCACGTGGCGCGCTCATTCTGGATGCGGCCGCTGGCCATCCTGTTCTACTCCACGCTCGTGCTCGCGGCGGCCTGGCACGCGCCGCGCGCGGCCGATCCGCTGCTGCGCACCTTCGCGCCTGCGAGCGCGACGCTGGCGATGGACGAGCGCGAGTGGTGGTCGCATGCCTGGTCCACGCTGCCCGTACTGCGCGACGAGCACGATCGGCACGGGCGCTGGCCGCTCGATCTGCAGGTGGCGGGCCCGCTCGACCCGCTCCGACGCCGCCTGCAGTCGCAGGGCTGGCGCGTGCAGTCGCAGGCCGACTGGCGCGCCACTGTGCGCCTGCTCGACGACGACATTCCCGCGCACCGCCAGCCGGTGTTGCCGGCGACGTTCGAATCGCGCGCCGAGGCCCTGCTGCTGGTGCGCGAGGTGCGCCCCGGCGAGCGCGACGTACTGCGCCTGTGGCCCGCGCCGGCGACGCTGGGCTCGGGCCGGCCGCTGTGGATCGGCGCGAGCCAGCGCCTGGTGCTCACGCGCCCGTTCGGTGCCTTCGTCCTGTGGCGTCCCCGGCCCTATGCCGCCGCCGAAGCGGCCGCGGTGCACGACGCGCTCGCGTCGTTCCCGCACCGCATCCAGACGCACCCGCGCGGCATTCCGGTCATGCGGCTGACGACCGCCGGCGGCCCGTCGACACCGGCTTCGGAGGCCGCGCCACCGCGCTGAGCGGCGGTGCAGCGGGCCGTCGCATCAGGCGTCCGCGTCGCGCACGCCTTCCTTGCGAAGCAGCTCGACGAAGCGCCGCGGGGCGCCGTCGAACCCGCCGTTCGACATGAAGACCACGTGGTCTCCGCCGAAGACGCGCATGCGCAGCTCCTGCAGCATCGTCTCCACTTCGGCCACCGCGAGCGCGTCGCCTCGGATCGCCTCGATCACCTTCGTCGCGTCCCACGGCAGCTCGGGGCGGTGCAGGAAGACGACGATGTCGGCCTGCGCGAGCGAGGGCGCGAGCGCGTCGGAATGTGCGCCGAGCCGCATCGAATTGCTGCGCGGCTCCATGGCCACCGCGATGCGCGCGTCGCCGACCTTGCTGCGCAGGCCTTCCAGCGTGGTCTCGATCGCGGTCGGGTGGTGCGCGAAATCGTCGTAGACGGTGACGCCCCCGATCTCGCCCACGACCTCCATCCGCCGTTTCACACTGCGGAAGCGCGCGAGCGCCGGGATGACCTTGCGCGGCGACACGCCGACGGCGTTCGCGGCGGCGAGCGCGGCGAGCGCATTCATGACGTTGTGGCGGCCGAGCAGCGGCCACTTCACCTCGCCCATCTCCTCGCTGCCATGCAGCACGACGAAGCGCGTGCCATCGGGCTCGACCAGGCGTGCGGCCCAGTCGAACGGGCGCGTGGCGGCGGCCGACGCCTCCTCGAGTCCGAACGTCTCCACGGGCGTCCAGCAGCCCATCTGCAGCACCTCGGCGAGGCGCGCGTCCTCGCCGTTGACGATCAGGCGCCCACGGCGCGGCACCGTGCGGACGAGGTGGTGGAACTGGCGCTGGATCGCGGCGACGTCGGGGAAGATGTCGGCGTGGTCGAACTCGAGGTTGTTGAGGATCGCGACCGTCGGCCGGTAGTGCACGAACTTGCTGCGCTTGTCGAAGAACGCCGTGTCGTACTCGTCGGCCTCGACGATGAACTCCCGGCCCGTGCCGACGCGCGCGGAGACGCCGAAGTCCTCGGCGACGCCGCCGATCAGGAAGCCCGGATCACGGCGCGCGGCCTCCAGCAGGAAGGCGAGGATCGTCGTGGTGGTCGTCTTGCCGTGCGTGCCCGCGACGGCGAGCGTGTCACGGCCGGGCAGCACGTTCTCGGCGAGCCATTGCGCGCCGGACGTGTAGCGCATGCCGGCGTCGAGCACGTGCTCGACCGCCTCGTTGCCGCGCGAGAGCGCATTGCCGATCACGACCTGGTCGCAGTCGGCGTCGATGTGGTTCCCGGTGTAGCCCACGCCGTAGCGGATGCCGAGCGATTCCAGCTGCGTGGACATCGGCGGATAGATCGCCTGGTCGCTGCCGGTGACTTCATGGCCCAGTTCGCGCGCGAGCGCGGCGACGCCGCCCATGAAGGTGCCGGCGATTCCGAGGATATGCAGTTTCAAGGCGAACTCCGGGACACGGGATCGGCGCGATGATGCCAAGCGGGGCGTCGCGCGGGATGCATGCGGGGTCGAATGTGGGCGGGCGGTCGATCGACCGTCGCGGCCGCGCCGTCGCGGTGGCGTCCGTGGCGGTGCCCGACGCCCGGAAGCCCGGCGGCAGCGCCGCCGCGGCCACCCGGACGGCGGCCGAAGCGCCACGCATCGGCCGGGACGTTCGGCTAGCCGACTTCCTTGACCGGCGCGATGGTGTCGAGGATGCGCGTGAACACCTCGTCCAGCGAGCCCACGCCATCGACGACCTTGAGCTGGCCGTGCTGGCGGTAGTACTCGACGACCGGCGCCGTCGAGTCGTCGTAGATCTTCAGGCGCGTGCGCACGGACTCCGGCGTGTCGTCGGCGCGGCCTTCGGCCTTGGCGCGGCCGGCGATGCGCTCGACGAGCAGCTCGGTCGGCACGTCGAGGAAGACGGCATGGTCCATCGGCTGCCCGATGCGCTCGAGCAGCGTGCCGAGCGCGTCGGCCTGCACGAGGTTGCGCGGGTAGCCGTCGAGGATGAAGCCGCCGCGGGTATCGGGCCGCGAGAAGCGGTCCTCGAGCATGCCCAGCAGGATGGCGTCGCTCACCAGCTCGCCGCGGGCCATGACCTCCTTCGCCTCCCGCCCGAGCGGGCTGCCGGCGGCGACTTCGGCGCGCAGCAGGTCGCCGGTGGAGATGTGCGGTACCTGGAGGTGCTCCCTCAGGCGTGCGGCCTGCGTGCCCTTGCCCGATCCGGGGGCTCCCAGCAGTACCAATCGCATTCGACGCTCCTGATGCACGGTAAGCGGCACGTTCGCGGACGCTCCACGCCGGGCGCCGCCGATGCCGGCATGATGGGGCAGCTTACCGCATACCGTCCCGAATCCTGGAATCGACATGCCCGCCGGAACCCTCGTCTACGCCCAGTCGGGCGGCGTCACCGCCGTCATCAACGCCACCGCGGCCGCGGTCATCGAGGCCGGCCGCCGGCATGGCCTGCGCGTGCTCGCCGCGCGCGAGGGCATCCTCGGCGTTCTGCGCGAAGAGCTCATCGACACGTCGGGAGAGCCGGCGGCGACCATCCGCGCCCTCGCGCAGACGCCGGGCGGGGCGTTCGGCTCCTGCCGCTACAAGCTCGGCTCGCTGGAGGCGGACCGCGCGAAGTACGAGCGCCTGCTGGAGGTCTTCCGCGCGCACGACGTCCGCTACTTCCTCTACAACGGCGGGAACGATTCGGCCGACACGTCGCTCAAGGTCTCCCGGCTCGCGGCCGAGTACGGCTATCCCCTCACCTGCATCGGCGTGCCCAAGACGGTCGACAACGACCTGGCGGTGACCGACACCTGCCCGGGCTTCGGTTCGGCCGCCAAGTACACGGCCGTGTCGGTGCGCGAGGCCGCGCTCGACGTGGCGGCCATGGCCGGCACCTCCACCAAGGTCTTCGTCTACGAGGCGATGGGTCGCCATGCGGGCTGGCTCGCGGCCGCCGCGGGGCTCGCGGGGCACGGGCCCGACGATGCGCCGCACCTGATCCTGTTCCCCGAGCGACCGTACGACGAGGCCGACGTCCTCGCGCAGGTGCGCGCCACGGTCGAGCGCGTGGGGCAGTGCGTGGTCGTGGCGAGCGAAGGCATCCGCGATGCCTCGGGCGTCTTCGTGGCCGACGCCGGCGGCGGCAAGGACGCCTTCGGGCACACCCAGCTCGGCGGCGTGGCCTCCACGCTCGCCGCGCGGATCAAGGACGCGCTCGGGTACAAGGTGCACTGGACGCTGCCGGACTATCTGCAGCGCTCGGCGCGCCACATCGCCTCCGAGACCGACCTCCGGCAGGCGATGGCGGTCGGACGGGCCGCCGTCGAGTACGCGGTCAAGGGACGCAACGCGGTGATGCCGGTGATCGTGCGCACGCGCGATCGGCCCTACCGCTGGCGGATCGAACCCGCGCCGCTGGCCGAGATCGCCAACCAGGAGCGCACGATGCCGGCCGACTTCATCCGCGAGGACGGCTACGGCATCACCGACGCCGCGCGGCGCTACCTCGAGCCGCTGATCCGCGGCGAGGCCTATCCTCGCTATGGGCGCGACGGACTCCCGAAGTACGTGGCACTGCGAAACGCGCCCGTACCGCCGCGGCTGCCGCGCTTCACGACCTGAGGCTCAGGGGCAGGGCGTGCCTTCGAGGGCGAGCTTGGCCGTGTACTGCGTCACGGCGGCCCCGCCGACGTCCCCGGCCTTCGCGTCCTGCAGGTACAGGCGTGCGCGGCCCTGGGCGTCGAGTTTCGGCGGCGCCGCCGCGCCGGGCTTGCGCCAGACCTCGACGACCGCCTGCAGCGCGGGGCAGTCCTTCGACGGCACGCGGATGACGTCGTTGAGCTTCCAGCCCGATGCCGCGGCGGGACGCGCCTTGACCGGATCGACGAAGCGCGCGCGCGGCTGGCAGGTCGTGCTGCTGCGCGTGGGCGCGAAGGCATAGGGCGACTTCGCGTCGCCCGTGAAGCGCCCCTGCAGCGACGCGCAGGCTTCCGGGATCGTGCGCAGCACGTGCGCCACGCCGTCGCCCTGCGGGGCAGCGGCCGGGCGCTTGATCTCCGGCTCCGCGGCGGGGACGGACGCGGTCGCGACGAGCAGGGCGAGCGCAGCGGCGGAATGAAGTCGGCTCATCGTCGGGCCTCCGGTTCGGACGGCGCGCAGGCTCGCACGCGGGCACTGAACCGGCATTTCACGAAGCGGCCATCACGCAGCGCGGCATGCCACGTCGCGGCCGCTATGCCATAGTCGGGCGGTCGCGTGGCGCAAGGCCGCGGGCGCGCTCAAATTCCGTTGTCCGATGTCCACTTTCTTTTCGGGGAGGGGTTCATGCTGGAGCAGTACGGTTTGATGCTGGCGGTGGCTAGCGCCGTCATAGCGATCCTGTACGGGATCATCCAGGCGCGATGGATCGGCGCGCAGCCTGCAGGCAACGAGCGCATGCAGGAGATCGCCGGCGCCATCCAGGTCGGTGCCCGTGCCTACCTCAACCGCCAGTACACGACCATCGCGATCGCGGGCGTCGTGCTGCTGCTCCTCATCGGCTTCTTCCTGAGCTGGGCCACGGCGATCGGCTTCCTGGTCGGCGCGGTGCTGTCCGGCGCCGCCGGCTACATCGGCATGAACGTCTCGGTGCGTGCCAACGTGCGCACGGCCGAGGCGGCGCGGCGCGGCATGGGCCCGGCGATGGACGTCGCGTTCAAGGGCGGCGCGATCACGGGCATGCTGGTCGTCGGCCTGGGCCTGCTGGGCGTCGCGGGCTACTACGCCCTGCTCCACCTGCACCTGGGCTACAGCGAGGACGATGCGCTGCATGCGCTGGTCGGCCTCGCCTTCGGCAGCTCGCTGATCTCGATCTTCGCGCGCCTCGGCGGCGGCATCTTCACCAAGGGCGCGGACGTGGGTGCCGACCTCGTGGGCAAGGTCGAGGCCGGCATCCCCGAGGACGACCCGCGCAATCCAGCGGTGATCGCCGACAACGTGGGCGACAACGTCGGCGACTGCGCCGGCATGGCGGCGGACCTGTTCGAGACCTACGCGGTCACCGTCATCGCCACGATGCTGCTCGGCGGCCTGATGGCCGCCGACGCGGGCGAGAACGCCGTGGTGTATCCGCTGGTACTCGGCGCGGTGTCGATCATCGCCTCGATCATCGGCGCCTTCTTCGTGAAGGTGAAGGACGGCGGCTCGATCATGGGCGCGCTCTACCGCGGCGTGATCGTCTCGGCCGTGGTGTCGGCGATCGCCTTCTGGTTCGTCACCGCCGAGCTGATGGACACCTCGCGCTACGGCGCGACCGCGATGTTCGGCTGCGCGCTGATCGGCCTGGTGCTCACCGGCGCGATCGTCTGGATCACCGAGTACTACACCGGCACCCAGTACAAGCCGGTGCGGCACGTCGCCGGCGCATCGACCACGGGCCACGGCACCAACATCATCGCCGGCCTGGGCGTGTCGATGAAGTCGACGGCGATGCCGGTGATCGCGGTCTGCCTCGCGATCTGGGGCGCGTTCGAGCTCGGCGGCCTCTACGGCATCGCCATCGCCGCGACGTCGATGCTCTCGATGGCCGGCATGATCGTGGCGCTGGATGCGTATGGGCCGATCACCGACAACGCCGGCGGCATCGCCGAGATGAGCGAGCTGCCGCCGGAGGTGCGTGCGGTCACCGATCCGCTCGACGCGGTCGGCAACACGACCAAGGCGGTGACCAAGGGCTATGCGATCGGCTCGGCCGCGCTCGCCTCGCTGGTGCTGTTCGCCGACTACACCTACAACCTCGACGTGGCCAACCGCGCGCGCGCAGCCGCCGAAGGCGTGGCCGCGCAGGCACTCACGTTCGACCTGTCCAACCACCTGGTAATCATCGGCCTGCTGATCGGCGGCCTCATCCCCTACCTGTTCGGCGCGATGGCGATGGAGGCCGTGGGCCGCTCGGCAGGCGCCGTGGTGGAGGAGGTGCGCCGTCAGTTCCGGGAGATCCCGGGGATCATGGAAGGCACCGCCAAGCCGCAGTACGACCGCGCGGTCGACATGCTCACGCGGTCGGCCATCCGGGAAATGATCATCCCGTCGCTGCTGCCCGTGGCGGTGCCGATCGTGGTGGGCCTGCTGCTCGGCCCGCAGGCGCTGGGTGGCCTGCTGATCGGCACGATCGTCACCGGCCTGTTCGTGGCGATCTCCATGACGACCGGCGGCGGCGCGTGGGACAACGCCAAGAAGTACATCGAGGACGGCCACTTCGGCGGCAAGGGCTCCGAGGCCCACAAGGCGGCGGTCACGGGCGACACGGTCGGCGATCCCTACAAGGACACGGCCGGCCCCGCCATCAACCCGCTCATCAAGATCATCAACATCGTGGCGCTGCTCATGGTCCCGCTGCTCTGACAGCGAACCCGTAGCGTGGAAAAAGCGGCCTCCGGGCCGCTTTTTTCTTTGCGCGCCCGCTGACGCGACCTTGATTCGTCCGCCAGTAAGGTTCCTGTCCGCCGGGCGACCGGCTCGCCCGCGTGACCGCGACAAGGACAGCAGCCGACATGAACGACACCCCGACCCATTGGCAGGCTTCCCTGCAGAACTCCCTCGGCGTCTACCTGCCGAGCATCCTCGGCGGCCTCGCCATCCTGCTGATCGGCTGGCTGATCGCGCTCGTCGCCGCCGGCGCCACGCGCAAGGCACTCGCCCGGCTCGGCGCGAACCAGCGCCTCGGCGCCCACACCCAGTCGAGCGCGGACTTCGAGCGCATCGGCAGCCGCGTCGTGTTCTGGGCGATCATGCTGCTCGCGCTGATCGGCATGTTCAGCGTGCTGCGCGTGGAAGGCGTGTCCGGCCCGCTCAATACGCTCGCGACCACGGTCATGATGTACCTGCCGCGCCTGCTGCTGGCGATCGCGCTGGCGGTGATCGCATGGCTCGTCGCCACGATCGTCCGCACGATCGTCAACCGCGCGCTCTCGAAGACGCGCGTCGACGAGAAGCTCAGCCAGAACGCCGACATGAAGCCGCTCTCGCAGTCGATGGGCAACGTCGCCTACTGGCTGGTGCTGCTGCTGTTCCTGCCGGCGATCGTGGGCGCGCTGCAGATCGAAGGGCTGATGGGCCCGCTGACGGGCATGACCTCGAGCCTGCTCGGCATCCTGCCCAACCTGTTCGCCGCGATCCTCATCGCCGGGGTGGGCTGGCTGATCGCCAAGGCCGTGCGCGGGCTCGTCAGCAACCTGCTCGCGACCACCGGCATCGACCGCTTCAGCGAGAGCCACCCCGACACGCGCGGCATGAAGCTCTCCGACCTCGGCGGCACGCTCGCCTTCGTGCTGGTGATCGTGCCCACGCTGATCGCCGCGCTCGACGCGCTGCGCATCGAGGCGATCTCCGCGCCGCTCACGCGCATGCTCGACATCTTCCTGCAGGCGATCCCGAACCTGCTGGCCGCCGCCGCCATCCTGGTGCTGGCGTGGTTCATCGGCCGCTTCGTCGCCGGCCTGGTGGAGCGCCTGCTCGCGAACCTCGGCTTCGACCGCCTGCCGGGCCGCGTCGGCCTCGGTCACGCGTTCGAGGACGACCCGGGCGCATCCGCCGCCCAGGCCGCGTTCGTTTCGACGCCCGCCACGGGCGGCCCGTCGGACGCCATGGCGCAGGTGCCGGAGCCGACCCCGACCTCCACCGCCGCGGCCGCGCGTTCGGCCGGCGGCATGCGGGTCTCCGCGCTAGGCGGCAAGCTCGCCCTGTTCTTCATCATGCTGTTCGCCACCGTCGAGGCAGCCGCGCTGCTCGGCTTCGCCGGGATCAACGACCTGCTCGAGCAGTTCATCGCCTTCGGCGCCGACGTGCTGCTCGGCCTGGTGATCCTGGCGGTGGGCTACTGGCTCGCCGACGTGGCGGCGCGCGCGATCGAGCGCGCCAACCCCGAGGCGCGCGGCATGGCGCGTATCGCCCGCGTGGCGATTCTCGGCCTGGTGATCGCCATGGGCCTGCGCGCGATGGGCGTGGCCGACGACATCGTCAACCTCGCCTTCGGGCTGGTGCTCGGTGCGGTCGCCGTCGCCACGGCGCTCGCGTTCGGCCTCGGCGGCCGCGACGCCGCCGGCAAGCTCGCGCAGCGCTGGGCCGACGACTACCTGCAGCGCCATCCGGACGGCAAGCCGCGCGTCCGGGCGCCGATGGACCCGCCGTCGGGCAATCCCCCGACGACGCTCTGACAGGACGGCCGGCGGGCGGCTTCGAAGGCTGCCGCCCGCCGGCCCGGGCCATGGATGCTGCGACGCAGCACGTCCCGACGTAGAATTCCGACCCCTCGCCCGCCCTTCGGCGGGCGCATCGCATCTGGAGATCACATGGGCCTGGGCCACGTCCCCACCGGCAAGAACCCGCCGCACGAGATCAACGTCATCATCGAGATCCCGAAGGATTCCGAGCCGGTCAAGTACGAGGTCGACAAGGAGTCCGGCGCGATCTTCGTGGACCGCATCCTGTCCACGCCGATGCGCTATCCGTGCAACTACGGCTACGTGCCGCACACCGTCTGCGGCGACGGCGACCCGGCCGACGTGCTGGTGATCCTGCCGCTCCCGCTCATCCCGGGCTCGGTGATCCGCTGCCGCCCGGTCGGCGTGCTGAAGATGAGCGACGAGGCGGGCTCGGACGAGAAGCTGCTCGCGGTGCCGGTCGACAAGGTCTTCAACGGCTACTCGCACATCAACGACCTGTCGCAGGTCTCGCCGCACTGGTGCGAGCGCATCGGCCACTTCTTCGAGCACTACAAGGATCTCGAGAAGGGCAAGTGGGTGAAGGTCGACGGCTGGGGCGGTGCCGAGGAAGCCAAGGCGATCCTCGTCGACGCCATGCAGCGGTACAACGAGGCGAGCGACAAGCCGAACTACTGAGGCTTTCGGGACGATACGAAAAAGGCCGCCCCGAGGCGGCCTTTTTCATGGGCGCCCGGGGGCGCCGACGACCGTCAGGCCATCGCGGGCATGGCACCGCGCTGTGCGGGCGTCCGCACGGCGGCGCGGCTGAGCATCATCGTGACCCCGTCGATCCAGCGCGTCTCGTTGGCGAGCAGGATCGTCGCGCCCGCGACGCGCATCGCCGCGAGGTACTCGTCGAACAGGCGGCGGTACACGGGCCTGGCGGCCGGGGCGTCGCCGTGCAGCGCCCACAGGCCCGCCCACGTCCGCAGCAGGCGCTCGGTCGCCGCACGCACGGGCTCGAGTTGCGGATGCGGCAGCGCCTCGTCCAGCAGGAAGCGCAGATGCTTGCCGAGCTCCCACGGCCCCATGACCTCGGGCACGTTGCGCGTCTCGCACTCGAGCGCGGCGGGGAGCATGGCCGGCAGCGGCACGTCGCGAACCTGCCAGCCCTCGCGCGGTGCGTCATGGGTGCGGCCCTGGTCGACGAGATCCCAGAAGCGGCCACCGCCCACCGTGTCCACGACGAGGTGGATGCGCGACTGCGTGGCGTCGTTGACGACGCGATGCTGGCGCCAGGTGTCGAAGATCCAGCACTCGCCTGCGGCCATGTTGATCGTCTGCCCGCCGCAGTCGAAGCGCACGGTGGGCTGCGTCACGATGGGCACGTGCACCCGCACACGCTCGGCCCAGTAGTAGCCCTGGTCGACGTGCAGCTTCACCTCCGCCTGCCCCGCCAGGCGCATCAACCGCGTGCGGCCCACCGTCGCGCCGAGTGATGCGAGTACGTTCGCGAGCCGCGGACAGGCGCGCAGCGCCGCCGTGGGCCGCATGACCCCGGCAAAGGCCTCGTTCGCCGCGTCGCCATCCACGGCCACGAGCGGCAGCATCGAATTGCCGGCGAAGCCCTGCGGATGCGGGCGCCATGCCCCTTCGCCGAGCGCGTGGATCTCGTCGGCGAGCGCGGCGGCATCGAAGCGCAGGGGGAGCTGGATGAACGGCGCGGGCAGTTTCATGGGCTCGGCTCGGTAGCGTCGATCAGGCCGCGAAGAAGCGTTCGGCGCGCTCGACCGTGCGCGCGATCGACGGCATCACCCGCTCGATCGCGGCCTCGTGCTTGCGCCACTTGTCCGGGTCGGGTGGCGTGAGGGTGTGGCGCGACAGCGGGAGGGCGTCGAGCTGCTGGTCCCAGCCGAGGTCGCCGTGGCGGCAGAGCCGCTCGATCTCGCGCTGCGGCGAGGCGAGGAACTCGTGGTAGCGCACGGTCGCCACCCGCTCCGGCGGCAGCGTCGCCACGTCGTCGAGGAGGGTGTCCATGGTGCGCGACCACTGGTGGGCGACGACCTCCTCGATCGGGCGGCCGATCACGCGACGCCAGTCGGGTACGAGGAGCAGTGACCACTGCAGGCCTGTCCAGCCGGGCAGGTCCGGGTACATGCGGAACTTCCCGGACTGCCAGGCCTCGATCATGCTCGCCAGCACCTCGTGCGGGCGGCGGTAGAGGACGATCCAGCGCGCGTCGGGGAACACCTCGCGAACGAAGGGGATGCGCAGGCTGTTCTTCGGCGTCTTCTCCAGCAGGCGCACCGCGGATGACCGCGTCGGCTGGCCGTCGCGGTCGCGCAGGTTGGAGGCGAAGTTCGCCAGCAGCGCCTGCACCGTCTCCGGCCGGGCATCCACGGCGGTGAGCCGGTTGGAGTCATAGCCCCGGTGGGAGGGATGCAGGCCGGGCAGGCTCTCGAACGCGCGATGACTCTCGCCACCGATGGTGTACAGGCCCGGTGCCTTCGCGAGCGTCTCGAACAGCAGCGTGGAGCCGGAGCGCGGCGCGCTCAGCACGACGACGGGCCGGTCGAAGCGGACCGCGGGCACCGCCGCCGCGCGCGGCGCCGCGGGTCGCGCTGCAGGTGCGCCGGCCGGCCGCGCCGGGCCGGCACTGAACTGGAACATGGGATTGAATGCGGGCGTGCCCGGCCGGACGGGTGCGGCGGCGCGTGGCGCGACGGACTGCGCGGGCCGCGGCGGCGCGACCGCTTGCGCGGACGTTGCGGGCCGCGTCGACTGCGCCACGAGATTCGACGTCACGATCGCGTGCAGCGCGGTCACGAGCGCGACCCCGTTGCGCAGCCTGATCGCGTCGTACGCCGCGGCCTCGGCACGCAGCCGGTCGCGACGCGCGCGGTAGGCGTCCAGGCCGCGGCCCGAGTCGCCGTGCAGCGCCCACAGCGCCTGCCAGTCGTGCAGCAGCGGGCGCGCGATGTCGCGGGCGAACCGGTCGAGCGCGTCGGACCGGTCCGCCTCGCCGATCAGGAACTCCACGTGCGTGCGCACCTCCCAGGGCGACATCACGTTCGGGAGGTTGAAGGACTCGAGCATCAGGTCGACGCGGTCCCCGCGCGGCGCGATGCGGCGCGGCGACCAGCCCTCCCGCGCCTCGTCGTGCGGCCGCGCCTCGCGCATGAGGTCCCAGAAGCCCGGCCCACCCACCGTATCGGCGACGAGATGGATGCGCTGGCGATGGTCGTCGTTGTGGACGTTGTGGCGCCGCCAGGTGTCGAAGGTCCAGCACTCGCCCTCGGCCATGTTGAGCGTCTGGCCGTCGCAGACGAAGCGCACCGTGGGCTGCGTCACGATCGGCACGTGCACGCGCATGTGCTCGCGCCAGTAGTAGTTGATGTCGACGTGCGGCGTGACCTCGGCCTGCCCCTGCAGGCGCATCAGCCGCGAGCGGCCCCAGACGGCGCCGAGGCTGTGCATCACCTGCATGAGGTACGGACAGGCCAGCAGGTGCGGCGTCGGCCGCATCGGTCCATGCACAGCATCGCTGGCGGGATCACCGTCGACGCTGATCAGGGTCAGCGCGTCGTTGCCCGGGAAGCCCTGCGGATGCGGGCGCCAGACATCGGGGCCGAGCGCCTCGATCTCGCGCGCGAGGACGCCGGCGTCGAAGGACACCGGCAACTGGAGGAACGGGTGGTCGAGCTTCATCGGGGCGTCCGGACCGCGGGCCCGGCCATTCTAGGCCCGGCCCGCGTGCCGGCGACCGGGCCGGACGTCCTGCCTGAACGCCTCAGGCCTTGTGGTAGACCTCGGCGCCGGCCGCGCGGAACTCGGCCGACTTCTCGGCCATGCCCTTCTCGATCTCGGCGACCGTCTCCGGGTGCTCCTTGGCATAGTCGCGCACGTCCTGCGTGATCTTCATCGAGCAGAAGTGCGGGCCGCACATCGAGCAGAAGTGCGCGACCTTGTGCGCCTGCTTGGGCAGGGTCTCGTCGTGGTACTCGCGTGCCCGCTCGGGGTCGAGGCCGAGGTTGAACTGGTCTTCCCAGCGGAACTCGAAGCGCGCCTTGCTCATCGCGTTGTCGCGCGCCTGCGCGCCGGGGTGGCCCTTGGCCAGATCCGCCGCGTGCGCGGCGATCTTGTAGGCCATCAGGCCCTCGCGCACGTCGTGCTTGTTCGGCAGGCCGAGGTGCTCTTTCGGCGTGACGTAGCAGAGCATCGCGGTGCCGAACCAGCCGATCATCGCCGCGCCGATCGCGGAGGTGATGTGGTCGTAGCCCGGCGCGATGTCGGTGGTCAGCGGGCCGAGCGTGTAGAACGGCGCCTCGCCGCACTCGCGCAGCTGCTTGTCCATGTTCTCCTTGATCAGGTGCATCGGCACGTGGCCGGGGCCCTCGATCATGGTCTGGACGTCGTGCTTCCAGGCGATCTGCGTGAGCTCGCCGAGCGTTTCGAGTTCGCCGAACTGCGCGGCGTCGTTCGCATCGGCGATCGAGCCCGGGCGCAGGCCGTCGCCGAGCGAGAAGGCCACGTCGTAGGCCTTCATGATCTCGCAGATCTCCTCGAAGTGCGTGTAGAGGAAATTCTCCTTGTGGTGCGCGAGGCACCACTTGGCCATGATCGAGCCGCCGCGGCTGACGATGCCGGTCACGCGGCCCGCGGTGAGCGGCACGTAGCGCAGCAGCACGCCGGCGTGGATCGTGAAGTAGTCCACGCCCTGCTCGGCCTGCTCGATCAGCGTGTCGCGGAAGATCTCCCAGTTGAGCTCCTCGGCGCGGCCGTCGACCTTCTCGAGGGCCTGGTAGATCGGCACCGTGCCGATCGGCACGGGGCTGTTGCGGATGATCCACTCGCGCGTCTCGTGGATGTGCTTGCCGGTCGACAGGTCCATGACCGTGTCGGCGCCCCAGCGGATCGACCAGACGAGCTTCTCGACTTCCTCCGCGATCCCCGACGACACCGCCGAGTTGCCGATGTTCGCGTTGACCTTGGTGAGGAAGTTGCGGCCGATGATCATCGGCTCGCTCTCGGGGTGGTTGATGTTGTTGGGGATGATCGCGCGGCCGCGGGCGACCTCGTCTCGCACGAATTCCGGGGTGATCAGCTTCTGGATCGCCGCGCCGAAGGGCTCGCCGGCATGCTGGCGCAGCAGGTGCGCCTCGCGGATCGCCTCGATGCGCTGGTTCTCGCGGATCGCGATGAACTCCATCTCCGGCGTGACGATGCCCTTGCGGGCGTAGTGCATCTGGGTGACGTTCGCACCGCTCACCGCGCGGCGCGGCAGCGAGCGGTTGCCGAAGCGGATGTGCGCGAGCTTCGGATCGTGCTCGCGCGCGCGGCCGAACTCCGACGAGAGGCCCGGCAGCACCTCGGTGTCGCCGCGCTCGGCAATCCACTGCGCGCGCAGCGGCGCGAGGCCCTGCGAGAGGTCGATCGTCGCGTTCTCGTCCGTGTAGGGGCCGGAGCAGTCGTAGACGGTGAATGGCGCGTTCTCCTCACCGCCGAACAGCGTCGCGGTGCGCGAGAGCGCGATCTCGCGCATCGGCACGCGGAGGTCCGGGCGCGAGCCCTCGACGTGGATCTTGCGCGAGCCCGGGATCGGGCGGACGACGTCGGCCGAGAGCTTTTCGGCCTGCTGGAGGAGTTCGGTGGCGACTGCGTTCATTCGGATCGTCCGCTGCGAGGCGCCCGGATCGGGCGGCGTCCGGACGCGGGGCGTCCGGCATGGTGCGAGCGGGCGGCGCGCGGACGCAGGGCGCCCGGCGAAGCTTCCCTACGGCGGTCTCAACCGCATCAGGTTCGAAGGGACTCTCTCAACCGGCCCGGCCGGTACCCCCGCTTCGGTCGGCATTTGACCATGCCGGAGGATGCCGGGCCAGCGAGCGCGTGAAGGCCGATAATCCCGGGGCGGCAAGCGGCCGCGACGAGTCGAGTCCGATGCCCACGGCCCCTGCCCCGCGATCCGCGACCGCCACCGCCCCCGCCGGGGTGGGCAACATCGGCGTCGGCTTCGACCTTCTGGGCCATACGATCGAGGGCCCGCGGGATCGCGCGACGGTGCGGCGGATCGACGATCGCGACGTGCGTGTCGTCGCGGTACGCGGCGATGGCGCCAACGTCGACCGCATCCCGCTCGACCTCGAGCGCAATACGGCGGGTCTCGCCGTCCGCGCGCTGCACGCGGGGCTCGGACTGCCCCACGGCTTCGAGATCGAGCTCGACAAGGGCATTCCGATCGGCGCCGGGCTCGGCGGTTCCGCGGCCTCGTGCGTGGCCGCGCTGGTGGCGGCGAACGCGCTGCTCGATGCGCCACTGAAGCGCGAGGCGCTGTATCCCTACGCGATCGAGGGCGAGTTCGCCTCCAGCCAGAGCCGCCAGGGCGACAACGTCGGTCCGATGCTCCTCGGCGGCATCACCCTCGCCACGCTGACGCGGCTGGTGCCCCTGCCGGTGCCCGAGTGGCTGCATTGCGTCGTCGTCCATCCGGACCAGGTGCTCGAGACGCGGCGTTCGCGCGAGGTGCTCAAGGACCCCTATCCGCTGTCGACCGTGGTCAAGCACGGCGCGCACCTCGCCCTGTTCGTCACGGGCCTCGAGCGCGGCGACCCGGAGCTGATCCGCGAAGGCCTGCATGATGTGCTCGCCGAGCCGCGACGTGCGGAACTGATTCCCGGCTTCGCCCACGTGAAGCAGGCCGCCCTCGACTTCGGGGCGATCGGGGCGAGCCTGTCGGGCGCCGGGCCCAGCGTCTTCGCGTGGTTCGCCTCCCACGAATCCGCCGAATCCGCAGCACCGGCAATGCAGGCCGGCTTCGAGCAGGCGGGCTATGGATCGCGGGCCTGGGTCTCGCCGGTGAAGGGGCCGCGCGCCGAGGTGGTCGCCTCGTCATAGCACCGGGACGACGCGGTTGCGCCATGCACGAAGTGCGTGTGATGACCACGATTCCGGTTAGCGTGTCGCGATGGACACGAAATCCGCCCTGCCCGCCCTCCTCGCCGTCGTCCTCGCCGGCTGTGCGACGACCTCGGCGTCCACGCCCCAGCACGCCTTTTTCCGCCAGCTCTCCACACTGTGCGGCAAGGCCTTTGCCGGCCGCGTGGTCGCCGACACGCCCGCCCCGACCGGCGCCGACCCGTTCGCCCAGGGGCCGCTCGTCATGCACGTCCGCGAATGCACGCGCGACACGATCCGGATCCCGTTCCACGTCGGTGCGGACCGCTCGCGTACGTGGGTGGTCACCCGAACGTGGCAGGGCCTGCGCCTCAAGCACGACCACCGCCATGCCGACGGCACGCCCGACGCCCTGACGCAGTACGGGGGCGACACGCGCGATGCCGGTACGGCCGGCCGACAGGAATTTCCCGCCGATGGCGAGTCGCGCGCGATGTTCCTCGCGCAGGGCCGCGCAGTGTCGGTCGACAACGTCTGGGCGCTGGAGATCGCGCCCGGCCGCGTGTTCGTCTACGAGCTGGCGCGGCCGGGCCGCCTGTTCCGCGTGGAGTTCGACCTCACGCGGCCCGTCGCCCCGCCGCCCGCGCCATGGGGCGCGGGCGACTGAGCCTCAGGCCGCGCGCGCGTCGGCCGGCACCTTGACCCGGAACCAGGCCGCGTAGAGGGCGGGCAGGAACAGCAGCGTCAGCACGGTGGCCACCGTCAGGCCACCCATGATCGCGACCGCCATCGGCCCGAAGAACGCGCTGCGCGACAGCGGGATCATCGCGAGGATCGCTGCGAGCGCGGTCAGCACGATCGGGCGGAAGCGGCGCACGGTGGCCTCCACGATGGCCTGCCAGGCCTCCCGGCCGTCGTGGCGGTCCTGCTCGATCTGGTCCACCAGGATCACCGAGTTGCGCATGATCATCCCGGCCAGCGCGATCGTGCCCAGCATCGCGACGAAGCCGAACGGAACGCGGAAGACGAGCAGGAACAGGGTCACGCCGATCAGGCCCAGCGGCGCGGTGAGCAGCACCATGAACGAGCGCGAGAAGCTGCGCAGCTGCAGCATCAGCAGGGTGAACACGGCGAGCAGGAACAGCGGCATGCCCGCATTGATCGAGTTCTGCCCGCGCGCCGAATCCTCCACCGTACCGCCGATCTCGATCGAGTAGCCGGTGGGCAGCGCGGCACGGATGTCGGCGAGCGTCGGGTCGATCTGCGCGGTCACCACCGGCGGCTGCGTGCCGTCGAGGATGTCGGCGCGGATGGTCATCGTCGGGCGGCGGTCGCGATGCCAGATGATGCCTTCCTCGAACCCGTAGTCGAGCGTCGCCACCTGCGTGAGCGGCACGCTGCGCCCGCTGGCCGTGGGCACCATCAGGTTGCGTAGCGATTCCAGCTCGGTGCGCTCGCGCGCGGCGCCGCGCACCTGGATCTCGACGAGCTCGTTGCCCTCGCGGTAGGTACCCACCGCCGAGCCCGACAGCGCGCCCGACAGCGCCTGCGCGAGCTGCGCCGAGGTCACGCCCACCGCACGCGCACGCTCCTGGTCCACCTTCAGGCGCACGACCTTGCTCGGCTCGTCCCAGTCGAGGTTGACGTTGGCGACGTGCGGATTGGCCAGAACCTTCTCGCGCACGCGGTAGGCGATCGCCCGCACCTGCTCGATGTGTTCGCCCGACACGCGGAACTGCACCGGATAACCCACCGGCGGACCATTCTCCAGCCGGGTCACGCGCAACTGCACGTCGGGGAACCGCGGGAAGACGTCGTCGAGCAGCCACTGCCGGATGGCCTCGCGCTCCTCGACGCTGGTCGGCATCAGGACGAACTGCGCGAAGTTGGCGGCCGGGAGCTGCTGGTCGAGCGGCAGGTAGAAGCGCGGCGAGCCGGTGCCCACGTAGGCGACATAGTTCGACAGGTCCTTCCGCGTGGCGAGGATCCGCTCCATCTTCGCCGCCTGCGCGGCGGTGGCCTTCAGCGAACTGCCCTCGGCGAGCTCCATGTCCACCATCAGCTCAGGGCGCGAGGAGTCCGGGAAGAACTGCTGCGGCACGAAGCGGAACAGCAGCACCGAGGCGACGAACACCGCGGCGGTGATCGCCAGCACCGTCTTGCGGCGGCGCACGCACCACAGCACCCACGCGCGGAAACGCCGGTAGAAGGCCGTGCCGTACGGATCGTGGGGCGCGCCATCGTGGGCGACGGGCGTGGGCGCGATGAAATCGGCGAACGCGGGATGGCGGTCGGCCTGGTGCTGGCGCCAGGCGAGCCAGCGCGCACGCAGCGATCCAGGCTTGGGCGGCGCGGCATGGCCGCCGTCCGGCAGCAGGCGATCGCCGAGGTAGGGGATGAAGACGACCGCGGCCAGCCACGAGACGAGGAGCGCGATCGTCACCACCTGGAACAGCGAGCGCGTGTACTCGCCGACGCTCGACTGCGCGGTGGCGATCGGCAGGAAGCCGGCCGCGGTGATCAGCGTGCCGGTGAGCATCGGGAACGCCGTCGACTCCCACGCGAAGGCCGCGGCCTTCAGGCGTGAGTAGCCCTGCTCCATTTTGATCGCCATCATCTCGACGGCGATGATCGCGTCGTCGACAAGCAGGCCGAGCGCGAGCACGAGCGCGCCCAGCGAGATCTTGTGCAGGCCGACGCCGAAGTAGTCCATCGCCGCGAAGGTCATCGCCAGCACCAGCGGGATCGACAGCGCCACGACCAGGCCCGTGCGCACGCCGAGTGAGAAGAAGCTCACCAGCAGCACGATGGCCACCGCCTCGGCGAGCACGCGCACGAACTCGCCGACCGACGCGGTCACCGCCGCCGGCTGGTCCGACACCTTGCGCAGTTCCATGCCGGCCGGCAGCGTGTCCTGCAGGCGCGCGAACTCGGCCTCCAGCGTCCTGCCGAGCTTCAGGATGTCCCCACCCCCGCGCATCGACACGCCGATGCCGATCGCGTCCTCGCCCATGTAGCGCATGCGCGGGGCCGGCGGGTCGGCGAAGCCGCGCACGACGTTGGCGACGTCGCCCAGTCGGAACGTGCGGTCGCCCACGCGCAGCGGGAAGGCGCGGATCTCGTCGACGCTGCCGAAGCGGCCGTCCACTCGCAATGCGACCCGACTCGATGGCGTCTCGAAGAAGCCGGCCGGCGCCACCGCGTTCTGGGCATTGAGCGCATCGAACACCGCCTGTGCGGGAACTCCGAGCGTGGCGAGCTTCGTGTTGTCGAGCTCGATCCAGATGCGCTCGTCCTGCACGCCGATCAGCTCGATCTTGCCGACGTCCGGCTGCTCCTGCAGCGCGAGCTGCACGCGTTCGGCGTAGTCCTTGAGAACGGCGTAGTCGAAGCCTTTGCCGGTCAAGGCGTAGATGTTGCCGAACGTGTCGCCGAACTCGTCGTTGTAGAACGGGCCGACGATGTCGCGCGGCAGGGTGTGGCGGATGTCGCCGACCTTCTTGCGCACGTCGTACCAGAGCTCGGGGATGTCATCCGAGTGCAGCGAGTCGCGTGCCATGAAGATCACCTGCGACTCGCCGGCCCGCGAGTACGAGCGGATCGCCTCGTAGCGCCCGGTCTCGATCAGCTTCTTCTCGATGCGTTCGGTGACCTGCGAGGCCACTTCATCGGCGGTGGCGCCCGGCCACAGCGTGCGCACCACCATCACCTTGAAGGTGAACGGCGGATCCTCGCTGCGGCCGAGGCCGAGGTAGGACAGCGTGCCGACGATCGCCAGCACGAGCATCGCGTAGACCACGAGGCTGCGATGGCGCAGCGCCCATTCGGAGAGGTTGAAGCGCATGGAGGCGTCGCTCGTTGGGCCGGCGCGCGCCGGCGGTGGGCGTGTCGGTCGGTCAGGGACGCACGGGGCGGTTGTCGCGATCCACGGCGGCCACCTTCATGCCCGGACGCAGCAGGTGCGCGCCGGCGGCGACGACCCAGTCGCGCGGCGAGAGGCCGGAGAGGACCGGCACCGACTCGGTGCCGAACGGGCCCACGCGGACGGGCTGCAGGCGCAGCGTCGACGACTTCGCGTCCACCACGAACACCGAGGGGCCGTCGGGGCCGCGTTGCACCGCGGCGAGCGGCACCGCGATCGGCGCGGCGGCTGCGCCATCGAGATATACGCGCGCACTCTGGCCGAGCTCGACCCCCGGCGCGTCGCCCGCGAGCGCGGCGCGCACCGCATAGGTGCGCGTCACGGGATCGGCCGCGGGCGCGACCTCACGCACGCGCGCCGGCAGACGCACCCCGGATTGCGACCACAGCTCCACCTGCACGGCCTGCCCCGGGCGGATCGCGCGGACCGCGTTCTCGGCGACCGAGAAGGCGACCTCGCGGCCGCCGTCCGCGGCGAGCTGGAACACCGCCTGCCCCGGCGCCACGACCTGCCCCGCTTCGGCCTGCCGCGCGGCGATCACGCCGTCCCGCGGCGCGCGCAGCTGGGTGTAGGCGGCCTGGTTCCGCGCGACCACGAGGCTCGCGCGCGCCGCCGTGACCTGGCCCTGGGCGGCGGCGGTCGCGGCGTTCTGCGCATCGACGGTCGAGCGGCTCACCAGCTGGTCGCGGCCGAGCATGGCGAAGCGCGCCTGATCCGCGCGCGCTCGCTGGAGCTGGGCTTCGGCGGCCGCGAGCTGGGCCTGCGCCGCACGGGCCTGGGCCTGCAGGTCGCCCGGGTCGAGGACCGCCAGCAGGTCGCCGCGGCGAACCCGGTCGCCCACGTCCACGCGCCGCTCCACGAGGCTGCCACCCACACGGAACGAGAGCGCGCTCTCTTCGCGGGCCCGGATCTCGCCGGCATAGGCATCGGCGACGCCGGACGCACCGGCCGGCTGGACCACCATCACCGGGCGGGGCCGTTCCAGTGGGGCGTCCTCCGAGGCGCAGGCGGACAGGAGCAGCATCAGCACGGCACCGGCAGCGGTGCGGCGGGTCGATCGGATCGCCATGGTCCCCTCAGGGGCAATTAATGAACCGGGCGGTACTGTAAAATTACAAAACGCACCGGTCCAGTATTTCCGTTAAGCTCCCGACCAATGGTTCCCCCCCGCCCCCGCCGTCCCGTCGATGCCGCAGCCGCGGCCGGTCCCGGCCGTCCCAAGGATCTGGCCAAGCGCGCCGCGATCCTCGACGCTGCCAAGCGCCTCTTCACCGCGCAGGGGTTCGAGGGCGTGAGCATGGATGCGATCGCGACCGAAGCCGGCGTCTCCAAGCTCACCGTCTACAGCCACTTCGGCGACAAGGACGCGCTGTTCGGCGAAGCCGTGAAATCGCACTGCGAGCAGGGCATGCCGGCGTCGGTGCTGGAGGACCGCCCGGGCCAGCCCGTGCGCGAGCGGCTCACGGAGATCGCCACGGCCTTCTACGCGATGATCTCGGCGCCCGAAGCCGTCGCGGGTCATCGCATCCTCTGCAGCCCGCAGGTGCAGGACACCCCGCTGCCGCAGCTGTTCTGGGAAGCCGGCCCGCGCCGCGTCCAGGAAGGCCTCAAGACGCTGCTCGACGCGCGCGTCGACGCAGGCGACCTCGATATCCCGGACACGTCGATCGCCGCGTCGCAGTTCTTCACCCTGCTCAAGGGCGAGCCCCACATGCGCCTGGTATTCGGCTGTGGCTGCAGCGGCGATCCGCACGTCACGGCCGAAGCGCATGTCGACGCCTGCGTCGAGATGTTCCTGCGCGCTTACGGAGCGCGCCGCTGATGCGCGCGGTCAACGCTCGCGGCGCTGCGCGCGTTGTCCGTCTCGGTGCCACCCCTCACGGTTACTTCCGGCACTCGGTCGCTCTTCACGCCGGCGGCGATCCTGTCGCTACGGAAACGCCGCCCGGCGCCGGCCCCCTCCCCCGGTAGAATTGCGGTCTTTCCTTCGACTCCCGACGACGATGACGCACGATCACGCCCACGCCCGCGAACTCATGGTGGAACAGCAGGTCCGCCCCTGGGACGTGCTCGACCCGCGCGTGCTCGACGTGCTGGCCAAGATGCCGCGCGAGCGCTTCGTGGCGGCGGCCTACCAGGGCATGGCCTATGCCGACGTCGCGCTGCCGCTCGGCCACGGCGAGCACATGCTCAAGCCCGTTCTCGCCGGCCGCGCGCTCCAGGCCCTGCTGCCGACCGACACCGACGAAGTCCTCGAGATCGGCACGGGCAGCGGCTACGTCACGGCCTGCATCGCGCGCCTGGCGCGCGAAGTGGTGAGCGTCGATCGCCACGGCGAATTCGTCGACGCCGCGCGCGCCCGCCTGGTGTCCCTCGGCATCGCGAATGCACGCATCGAAGCCGCCGACATCTTCGAGTGGCGTACCGATCGCCGCTTCGACGCGATCTGCGTGAACGGCGCGGTCGACGCGATCCCCCCGCAGTTCCTAGCGATGCTCAAGCCGGGCGGCCGCATGTACGTCGTGCGCGGCCGCTCGCCGGCGATGGAAGCCGTACTCGTCCACGCCGACGGCGCCACGCCGCGCATCGAATCCCTGTTCGAGACCGACATCCCCTACCTCGCCGGCGCCGCACCGGTTCCGACCTTCCACCTGTAACACGGGCACGCGGCCCACTGCCCGAACGGCCTCAAGGACCGACCACATGATCCGCCGACCGCTCGTCCTCGCCCTCAGCCTCGCCCTGCTGCCCGCCGTCGCACCGGCCGCTGACCTGATGCAGGTCTACCAGCTCGCGCGCGAGGGCGATCCGCAGCTCTCCGCCGCGGAGGGTGGTGCGCGTGCCACGCGCGAAGGTGCGGTGCAGGCACGTGCGGCGATGCTGCCGCAGCTGGACGGTTCCGCGTCACTGACGCGCTCGCGCAGCGAGGGACCGGCGTCCGATACGCAGTTCGATCCGGCCACCGGTCAGCCGGTGCGCTTCACGGGCGACACCGAGACGGACACGAAGACGCGCAACCTCGGCGTCGACGTGCGGCAGATGATCTATGACCGGTCGCGCTTCACGACGCTCGACAGCCAGCGTGCGCTCAGCCGCGCCGCCGACTTCCAGGTCGAGGCTGCGGGCGACACGCTGATCACCCGCACCTCGGCCGCCTACTTCAACGTGCTGGTGGCGCTGGAGACGCTGGAGGCCGCGAAGGCCGCCGAGGAAGCCCTGCGCAAGCAGTTCGACTTCGCTTCCAAGCGACTGGAAGTGGGCCTGGCACCGATCACCGACGTGCACGAGGCGCGCGCGCAGTACGACAACGCCCGCGCGAACACGATCCTCGCCCGCAATGCGGTGGAGGACGCCTATCAGGCACTCGCCGAGATCACCGGCCAGCCGGTCGCGAGCCTCAAGGCGCTGCCCGACGGCTTCCAGCCGACGCTGCCGGAGTCGCGGAACGTCGAGGGCTGGGTCGCCACCGCGATCGAGAACAATCCCGCGCTGCGCGCCCAGCAGGAGCGCGTGCGCTCGGCCGAGTCCGGCATCGAGACCGCGCGCGCCGGGTACTGGCCGACGTTGTACCTCTCCGGCTCTATCGGGGATCGGAAGACGACGGGCGACAGCACGTTCAGCAGCCCGCTGCTCCCGACGGCGGTCACCAACCCGATCGACAGCGAGAGCCGCGGACCGACGATCGGCATCACGCTGTCGGTGCCGATCTTCAACGGCGGCGCCACGGCATCGCGCGTGCGCCAGGCCATCGCGCAGCGCGACGTGTCGGCGGACGAGCTCGAGCAGCAGCGCCGCGCCCTGGTGCGCAACACGCGCAATGCCTACCAGACGCTCGTGGCGGGCATCAGCGAGGTCGAGGCGCGGCGCCTGGCGCTCGTCTCCGCGCGCAGCGCCTACGAGGCGTCGCAGGTCGGCCTCGAGGTCGGCACGCGCACCGTGCTCGACGTGCTCAACAACCAGCAGAACCTGTTCAACGCCCAGCGTGCCTACGCGCAGGCCCGCTACAACTTCCTGCAGAACCGCCTGATCCTCGAGCAGTCCGCCGGTACGCTCGACGTCGAGGACGTGCAGGAGATCAACCGGCTGCTGACCGCCGAAGCGCCGACGCCGTAATCGACGACCGCGCTCGCGAAAAAGGCCGGCCCGGTGCCGGCCTTTTTTGTTTGCGCGATGCGGTGTCCTGCGCGACCGCTTACGCGGATACAGGCGGGAGATCCTGCGCGATCAGCGCCAGCGTGCGGTCGAGCGCGCCGCGTCCCGACTCCACCAGTGCCGCCCCCGCGGCGGCCATCCGGTCGCGCCGCGAGGGGTGCGCCAGGAGAGCCTCCAGCGCCTGCCCCACCGCGTCCACGTCCGCGCCGATCTCGAGCGCGCCGGCCTGACGCATCCGCTGCGAGATCTCCGCGAAGTTGTGCAGGTGCGGTCCGGTGACGACCGCGGTGCCCGTCGCCGCCGGCTCGAGCAGGTTGTGCCCGCCGATGGGCTGCAGCGACCCGCCGACGAAGGCCACATCGGCGCAGGCGTAGAAGCCCATCAGCTCGCCGAGCGTGTCGATCACGAAGACGGCAGTGTCCTCCCCCGGGGACGCGTGCTCGGAGCGCCGCAGCGTGCGCAGGCCCGCGGACGACGCGAGCTCGAAGACGGGCCTGAAACGTTCGGGGTGGCGCGGCGCCCAGAACAGCAGGAGATCGGGGAAGCGCCCGCGCAGGCGCCGATGCATCGCGAGCACGGCCGCCTCCTCGTCGGGGTGCGTGCTGGCCGCGATCCAGGCAGGACGCCCCGCGCGGCGGGCGCGGCACTCGGCGGCCATCGCAACGACCGCGTCCGGCACGCGGGTGTCGTACTTCAGGTTGCCCGTCTCCACGACCCGCTCCGCGGGAGCGCCCAGCGCGACGAACCGGCGCGCATCGGCATGCGACTGCGCGCCGACCGCCCGCACGGTGCGCAGGGCGCGTCGCACGATCGGCGCGAGCACGCGATAGCCGCGAAGCGATCGCGCCGAGAGACGTGCATTGAGCACGTAGAGCGGCACGCCCGCATCGCGGCAGCCGAACAGCAGGTTCGGCCACAGCTCGGTCTCCATGACCAGCGCCGCCACCGGGCGAAAATGGCGCAGGAAGCGCGCCACCGCGCCCGGAAGGTCGTAGGGGAGGTAGACGTGGTCCACGCGATCCCCCCACAGCGCGCGCACCCGCTCCGAGCCGGTCGGCGTGATCGTGGTGACCAGCAGGCGCAGGTCGGGTCGCTGCTTCAGCAGGGCCTCCACGAGCGGCACGGCTGCGTTGACCTCGCCCACCGAGACCGCGTGCACCCACAGCACGCGATGGGCCCGCGGCGCGCCGAAACCGGCATAGCGCTCGCTCCAGCGCTCGAAGTACGCCGGCTGGCGGAAGCCCCGCCAGATCAGGTGGTAGACCGTCACCGGCGTGAGCACGTAGAGCACCGCGGAGTACGCGGCGCGCAGCAGGCGCTCGGCGAGGTCGGGGCGGGACGGCGTCGACGGCATCAGTAGGGCGGCGCCATGCCTTGGGGACGACGCTTGAAGCGCCGATGGATCCACAGGTACTGCGTGGGTGCCTCGCGCACCATCGCCTCGATCGCCGCGTTGACGCGCGCGCTGTCGGCAGCGGCGTCCTTCGACGGGAAATCCGGCAGCGGCTCGCCGATCCGCAGGACGTAGCGCCCGCCCTCGCGACGATGGAAGAACGGCACGACCGCACAGCCGGCCAGGCGCGCGAACTGGTGCGTCGCGGTGATGGTCGCGGCCGGAACGCCGAAGAACGGCGCGAAGACGGTGTCCTTGCCACGCATGTCCTGGTCCGGTGCGTACCAGAGGAAGCCGCCCTGCTTGAGGTGGCGCATCGCCGGGCGGATGTCCTCGTTGGTGAACATCGCAGCCGCGTAGCGAAGACGCCCGCGCTTGACCGCCCATTCCATCACCGGATCGCGGTAGCGCCGGTACATGCCGGCGAGCGGCACGTGGTCGCAGAGCAGGCGCCCGCACATCTCGAGCGTCATGAAATGGCCGGAGACCATCAGCACGCCCCGGCCGTCGGCCTGCAGCGCGCGGAGGATGTCGAGGTTCTCGATGACCACCTCGCGCCTCATCGGCGCCGCATCGCCCCACCAGGCACGGGCGAATTCGAACAGGCCGATGCCGAAGTCGCGGAAGCTCGCGCGCAGCAGGCCGCTCCGCGCGGCCTCGTCGAGCTCGGGAAAGCACAGGCGGAGGTTGACGCGCGCGGCATGCCGACGACTGCCGGCGAGCACGTAGGCGAGCGACCCGATCCCCCGCCCGAGCAGCCGCTGCAGCCCCCATGGCAGCCGGCCCATCGCGACGAGCACGCCGACCGCGCACCACATCGGCACGTGGCGCAGCCCACGCGGCGGCGCGCCCGGCGAGGTCGGGGTGGCGGCCGGCTCGCTCATGGCGACTCCGTTCGGGGCGCCCCGCCGGACGGGCGCTCGCGATCGAGCAGGCTGCCGGCATACAGCGCGCACAGCATCAGCGTGAGACCGCCCCAGAACGTCGAATAGAACGCCAGGTGGGTATTGAGCGGGAAGACGGTGACCAGGAGGGCGAGCGCGGCAGGCTGCGCCTGCACGCGCGAGCGCGCGTCCGCATAGCGCCATGCGCGCCATGCGAGTGCGGCGCCCGCGAGCCACAGCAGCAGGCCGAAGCCGCCGGTCTCGCTGGCCACCTCGAGCACGACCTGGTGCGCATGCAGCGCCGGGCCCTCGCCCCATGCAGCCCGCTCGCCGGGCTGCGGGTCGCAGGCGGGGAATGCCTCGCGGAAGCCGCGCGCGCCGACGCCGTTGACCGGATGCTCGCGCGCCATGCAGACGGCCGCGCTCCAGATGCGGCTTCGCCCCGAAAGCGCGGAGTCCACGCCCGCCTCGCTGGCGGTGAGCGCCTGCGTGGTGCGCTCGATGCGCTCGCGCACCGCGGGCAACGTCGCGGCCAGCAGCACGAGCGTGACCGCGCCGAAGGCGAAGACGCCCAGTAGGCGCTTCCATCCGAGCAGGCGCCAACCCGACAGCAGCAATACGAGGCCATAGGTGATCCACGAGGCGCGCGATCCCGCCAGCACGATCGCGACCCCGAGCGCGGCGGCGGCCACCATCCACCCCGCTGCCCGGCCGCGGCGGGCGGCGGCATGCAGCACGAACGGCGACAGGCTCGCCAGCACCTGGCCGAGCTTGGGATTGCAGTCGCTGAAGATGCCGGTCACGCGGCCGAAGGCATGGGCCTCGTCGGCAGGACACAACGGCTTGCCGGTCAACGACTGCTTGAGCGCGTCCAGCCCGGCCTGAAGGGGACTGCCGCCCGTCGCCGCCTGCAGCACGGCATCGACGCACCACACGGCCGCGATCACCGCGAGGCCCCGGAACGTGCGGGAGCGTGCGTCCGCATTGGCCACCGCGGCCGCGACGAGCCACAGGAATGGCAGGTAGCGCAGGTCCGCCGCGGCCTCGCGCAGGGCGCGCTGCACGTCGACGGCGTCGAGGGCGGAAACGGCCTCCGGCAGCCAGTAGGCGGCGAACAGCACGCTCGTCAGCGCCCAGGCTTCGCGACTCAGGAGGCGGGTACCGCCGGCGAACCGCGCGCGCACGAGCAGGACGATCGCGGCGAGCGCGCCGAGCGTCATCACGCCTTCGGCGACGCCCTTGGTCGGCCACAGCGCCACGTAGGCGAGCACCCAGGCCGGCGCCCAGCGCCAGCCGAGCGGGGCGTCAGTCGCGGGCGAGTTCGGCGTAGACGGCAAGCGTGGCCTCCTGCATGGCCTGCAGCGTATGGGGAATCGTAGCGGGCGGCTGCGGAGGCCGTGCGAGGAGTGCGCGCGCCGCCGCATGCAACGCATCGCCGTCGAACGGCGCCACGGCACCGGCGGGCTGCAACTGCGCGAGCAACTCCCCCACTCCACCGTGTGCCCAGCCGAGAACCGGCCGGCCGACCGCGAGCGCTTCCAGTGCCGTCCGGCCGAACGCTTCGGGCTTGCGCGAGAGCTGCAGCACGAGGTCGCTCGCCGCATAGGCGCGCGCGATCGCATCGGTCGGCGGCGTGAGCGCGATGGCATCGGACACCCCCAGCCGTGCCGCATCGCGCTCGAGCTCCGCGATGTAGGCCTCACGGCCTGCCTCGCGCGCACCGGGCATCCAGAGCCGCGCGTCGATACCGTCACCACGCAGCCGCGCGAGCAGCGCCACGCCGTCGGCATGGCCCTTGAGCCGGGTGCCGCGTCCCGGCAGCAGCAGCAGCGGCCCGTCGCCGCCCAGCGCGGGATGCTGCGCGGCGGCCCATGCGCGCGCGGCGCCATCGGGCCAGGCGCTGCGCGGGAATGCGTCGCAGTCGATGCCGCGCGGGATCACCCGCAGGACCGCCGGGTCGATGGCCGGATAGTGGTGGCGTACGTAGTCGCGCACGGTCTCCGACACGCAGATCACGCGCTCGCCGCGCGCCATCACCGCGCTGTACCGCGAGGGCGAATTGAGGCCGTGCACGGTCGTCACGAGGTGCGGCGGGCGCTCGTCGCGGCGGCCGCGAAGGGCGAGCACGCCGATCCAGGCGGGCAGGCGCGATCGCGCGTGCACGATGTCGGCCTGCTCGCGTTCCAGCAGCAGGCGCAGCGGACGCACCGTGGCGAGCACGCGGGGAGACTTGCGGCCGATGTCGATCGCGACGTGCTCCGCGCCGAGCGCTTCCAGGCGTGGCACCAGCCGTCCACCCCTGGAGACGACGATCGCCCGATGACCCGCCGCGACGAGCGCCTGCGCGATCTCGAGCGTGGAGCGCTCGACGCCGCCCGATTCGAGGGCGGGCAGCAGCTGGACGACCGTCAGCCGACGCATCGGCCCGTCACGTCGTGCGGCCGCGGCTCATTCCTCGAGGACGAAGTGCGCGCCACAGTACGGGCACTGCACCTCGCGCTCGGCCTCGATGGGCAGGAAGACGCGCGGATGCGAGTTCCACAGCGCCATCGCCGGCAACGGGCAGCTCAGCGGCAGGTCCGCCTTGCCGACGACGTAGCGCTGCCGGGCATTCGCCGGCTCGGCGTTCTGCGGGGTGGCGGTGCGATCGGATGCGGGCATGGCGGCGGCAGGTGACGGCTCGGCCGCGCAGTCTACCAGTGGCGGCCCGGCGGCCGACCCGGGGCTCAGTCGCGCGGCAGGTCGAAAAGCAGCAACCAGGCGCCTTCGGTACCGGCGGTGAGCTCGAGCGCGCCGCCCTCGTCGACGAAGCCCAGCGCGTCGCCCGCAGCCAGGGCAAGCGGCGCGGAAATCGCTCCCATCGCCACTTGCAGCCAGTAGCGGCGTGTCGGGTCCAGCACGGTGTCGGCCCGGGCGCCCGCCGGCAGGCGCGCCTGCAGCAGGCGCGCGTCCTGGCGGATGGCCAGGCTGCCGTCGGCGCCGTCCGGAGAAAGGAGCACCACCCAGGCGCCGCCGTCGTCTCCCTCGCGCGGTGGGCGCTGGGCGTACGTGGGCTTCGTGTTGACGCGGTCGGGCTGGATCCAGATCTGCAGGAAGTGCACGGGCTCGGTCGCCGACCCGTTGTACTCGCTGTGCTGCACGCCCGAGCCGGCACTCATGTGCTGCAGCTCGCCCGGGCCGACGGTGCCGCCCCCGCCCGTGCTGTCCCGGTGCGCGAGCGCACCCTCGAGCACGAGGCTCACGATCTCCATGTTCGCGTGGCCATGCGGCGGGAAGCCGGCACCGCCGGCGACCCGATCCTCGTTGATGACGCGCAGGGGGCCGAAGCCCATCCACTGCGGGTCGTAGTACTGGCCGAACGAGAACGTGTGGCGGCTGTCGAGCCAGCCGCCGTGACGGGCATGGCCGCGTGCGGCGGACGGGCGCTCGACGATCATGGGGTCACTTCGTCTTCGGCGGGATGCTGGCCTTCGCCCGCGGCGCGGCATCGGACTTCGCCACCGAGGCCTCGGTGGTGATGCGGATACGGATCTCGTCGCTCACGCCCACGGCGATGCCGTAGTCGATGCCGAATTCGCTGCGCTTGAGCGTGGTCGTGGCGTCGAAGCCGATCGTCGGCACCTTCTTCATCGGATGCTCGCCGACCTTGTTGAGCGTGACGTCGAGAACGGCCGGCTTGGTGACGCCCTTGACGGTCAGGTCCCCGGCGACGCGCAGCCTGCCTTCGCCCGCGGCCTCGACCTGGGTGCTCTTGAACGTGATGTTCGGATACTTGTCGGCCTCGAACAGCTCCGCGCTACGCAGGTGCTTGTCGAAGGCTGCGACATGCGAGTTCATCCCGGCCAGGGGGATGGTGACGCTGACCGACGACGCGCCCACGTTCTGCGGATCGTAGGTGATCGTGCCGTCGACCTGCCCGAAGTGCGCGACCGGGTTGGAGAAGCCGAGATGGCTCCAGCTGGCGATGACGTCGGTATGCGTCGGATCGATCGTGTAGGTGACGGGTGCGGCGAACGCGGCGGTGGTGGCGGCCGCGAGCGCGGCGGCGAGGGCGATGCGCTTGAACATGTCGGGACTCCTCAGAGGATGCGGGCGGCTTCGTCGAACGGCAGGCGCGGCGAACGCGCGAAGATGTGCGCGGGATCGCCCTGGCCGAGGTTGACGAGGAAATTGGAGCGGATGCGCGTGCCGCCGAAGAACTCGGCATCGACCTTGGCATTGTCGAAACCCGACATCGGGCCGGTGTCGAGACCGAGTGCGCGTGCGGCGAGGATCAGGTAGGCCCCCTGCAACGAGCCGTTGCGCAGGGCGACGGGCTCCAGCTGGTCGTCGGGCTTGGTGTCGAACCAGCTCTTGGCGTCCGTGTGGGGGAACAGGTAGGGCAGCTTCTCGAAAAAGGCCATGTCGTGCGCGACGATGACCGTCACCGGCGCATTCATCGTCTTCTCGCGATTGCCCTCGTCGAGCGCGGGCTCGAGGCGCTTCTTCGCCTCCCGTGACTTCACGAAGACGAAACGCGCGGGGGAGGCGTTCGCGGTGGTCGGACCCATCTTCACGAGCTCGTAGAGCGCATGGAGCGTCTCGTCGCTCACCTCGCCCGTCAGGCGATTGTGCGTGCGCGCGGTGCGGAACAGCTGGTCGAGGGCGTCCTGCGGCAGCGGCTGCGGCATCGCGGGTCTCCATGTCGGCGTGGGAGCGCAGTGTAGAGTCTGCTCCGGCGAGGGCGCCGTCGCCGCCCCGGAACGGATCGATACGACCCGTGCAACGTTCTCCACCTACCCGGGCGCGGGTGCTCACCGATGGTCACGCCGGCAACGTGCGCCAGGCGCGGGCGCTGGCCGACGCCCTGAAGCTGCCGACGACGACGGCCACCCTAGTACCGCGCGTACCGTGGAAATGGCTCGCGCCGCGCCGCCTCCCGGGTACCGCGCAGGCCTTCGGCGCGGCGCTGGACGACATCGGTTCCGGGACGCTCGCGATCGGCTGCGGCCGGCAGGGCGCGCTCGCGACGCGGCTGGCGCGTGAGCGAGGCGCCCATGCCGTGCAGATCCTCGATCCACGCATCGATCCGCGCCACTGGGACATCGTGATCGTCCCCGAGCACGACCGGCTGCGCGGCGCGAACGTCCTCACGCTGCTGGGCAGCCTGAATCCGGTGGGCGATGCCTGGCTCGGTGCAGCGCGTGCGGCCTTCGCCGAACTCGGCCGCCTTCCGCAGCCGCGGACGACGTTGCTCGTGGGTGGGCCGACATCCAACCTGCGGCTCACCCAGCGCGAGTTCGAGCGCTGGCTCGCGGTCGTACGCGCTACGATCGAACGCGAAGGCGGCAGCGTGCTCGCCACCACGTCGCGGCGCACCCCGCCCGCATTCGCCGACGCGATGCGCAAGCGGCTCGCCGGCCTGCCCGGCCTCGTGTGGACGGGATCGGTGGACGGCCGCAATCCGTATGCGGCATTGCTCGGCTGGGCCGACCGCGTGGTCTGCAGCGCCGACTCGGTCAACATGCTCTCCGAGGCGTCGGCTACGGCGGTCCCGGTGCATGTCGCGGGCGACACGCTGGCTCGGGGCCGACCCGCCCGCTTCGTGCGCGCGCTGATGGATCGTGGGCGCGTGCACCGGCTGGACGACGCCCTTGCGCCGTTCGCGGTCGAGCCGCTGCGCGAGACCGCACGCATCGCCGCGGTGGTCCGGGAGCGCATCGGACTGCGCTGACATCGTTCGCGCCGGGCTTACACACGCGGCGCGCCGCCGCGTGGATATCCCGGGTGACTAACGCTGCGCGCCGGCCCCGCGTTCGCGGTCGAACCCCAGGCCGACGCCCGCAGCGAGGCGGCGCACCGCCTCGCGCGCCTCCTCGATCGCGCCATCCAGCGGCACGCGCCGCGCGCGGCGGTCGAGTGTGCAGTCGAGCCCCCGCGCGAGCAGCACTGCATGCGCGGATGCGGCGGCATCCACGCAGGCGGCATCGACCAGCGAGGCATCGCGGGCCACGTCGAGCAGGGCACGTGAATTGCGCGGGGCGGTGAGCGCGTCGACACGCGCGGCATGCGAGAGCACGAGCGCCTGCAAAGCGAATTCCAGGTCGACCAGTCCGCCCTCGCCCTGCTTGAGGTCGAAGGTGGCCGCATCGGAGCGGTCGAGCTCGTCGCGCATGCGACGGCGCATCGTGGCGACGTCCTCCAGCACCCTCTCGACGTCGCGGGGCGACTCCAGCACCTCGGCACGCACGCGCTCGAAGTCCGCGCACAGCGTCGCGTCGCCGCCGACGCAGCGCGCGCGAACCAGTGCCTGGTGCTCCCACGTCCAGGCGCGCTCGCGCTGGTAGGCGGCGAAGCTGGCAAGGCTGGAGACCAGCAGGCCCTTGGCGCCGTCCGGCCGCAGGCGCACGTCGACGTCGTACAGGCGCCCTGCCCCGGTCGGCGCGCCGAGCAGCGCGACGACCTTCTGCGCCAACCGCGCGAACCAGCGCTGCGCATCGAGCGGTCGCGCACCCACGGACTCCGCATCGGGCGGTGCGTCGTAGAGGAAGACGAGGTCCAGATCCGAGCCGAAGCCGAGCTCCTCGCCTCCGAGACTGCCGTAGCCGAGAACGGCGAAACGCGATCCTGGAACGTCGCCATGCGCCTGCAGCACCTCGGCGCGGGCGAGCGCGACGACTTCGCGGACCACGGCATCGGCGAGCCAAGCGAGCTGGCGTGCGCTGTCGGCGGCCGGCTGGCGGCCATCGCGCACCGCCATCGCGATGCGAAAGCTGAGCGCCTGGCGGACCTCGTTGAGGGCGCGCAGGGCCTGTTCGGTGTCGTCGATGCCATCGAGCGCGGTGCTGCAGGCGCGGCCGATCGCCTCGCGATCCGGCAGCGCACCAGCGATGCGGGCGTCGAGCAGTTCGTCCAGAAGCAGCGGATAGGCGGCGAGGCGCTCGGCCAGCAGGGCGCTGCGCGTCACCACGTCCACGAGGCGCGCGAGCGCTGCGGGCTGCTCGTCGAGGAGCGCGAGGTAGGCGCCACGCCGGAGCACGTTGCCGACGAGTGCGAGAAGGCGGCGCAGTGCGAGCAGCGGCTCGCGCGAGCCGGCCGTGGCCTGCAGGAGTTGCGGCAGCACGCGGTCGAGGCGCGCGCGCGAGGTGTCGGTGAGTGCGCGGACCGCGGGCGCGCGCGCGAAGTCGCGGAGGAGCGCATCCGCTTGCGGAGCCGGATGGAGCCCGGCATCCGCGAGTACCTGCGCTTCGCCACCCTCGGGCAGGGCACGCCAGTAGGCGGAGAGCGCATCGGGCGCGACGTCGGATTCGCGCGGAGCGAGCAGCGCGGCGAACTCGGCGGCGACCCGCGCCCGCACGGCGTCGAGTTCGTCGCGGAACGCCGCCCAGTCGCCATGGCCGAGCCCGCGCGCGAGGCGCTCGCGCGCGACCGCGTCGACCGGGAGCGCATGCGTCTGCGCGTCCGCGAGCATCTGCAGGCGGTTCTCGACGCGCCGCAGATGGCGGTAGGCCTGTGCGAGCGCCTCGCCCGTGCCGGGGTCGACGTGCCCACCCTCCACCAGCGCCGCGAGCGCCGGCAGGAGGCGGCGACCGCGCAGGGCGGGCTCGCGCCCGCCGCGGATGAGTTGCAGGGCCTGCACGAGGAACTCGACCTCGCGGATACCGCCCGGTCCGCGCTTGATGTCGTCCTCGAGCTCACGACGCGCGACCTCGGCGGCGATCGACGCCTTCATCGCACGCAACCCGTCGAGTGCGCCGTAGTCGAGATACCGACGGTAGACGAACGGCCGCAGTGTCTCGAGGAAGCGCTCGCCGGCTTCGATGTCGCCCGCGACAGGCCGCGCCTTCTGCCAGGCGTAACGCTCCCAGTCACGCCCTTCGCGCTGGAAGTACTGCTCGAGCGCCGGGAACGACCAGGCGACGCGGCCGGCCGACCCGAAAGGGCGCAGGCGCAGGTCGACGCGGTGGCAGAAGCCGTCCGCGGTCACCTCGTCGAGCAGCTTCGCCAACTGCTGGCCGAGGCGCATGAAGTAGGCCTCCGCATCGAGCGGGCGCGCCCCATCGGACTCGCCGGTCTCCTCGTAGGCATAGACGAGGTCGACGTCGGAACTGAAGTTGAGTTCGCCGCCGCCGAGCTTGCCGAGGCCGAAGACGACCAGCCGGATCGCATTCCCCCGCGCGTCGCGCACGATCCCGTGGCGTGCCGCGAACTGGGCTTCGAGGGCATGCAATGCCAGGGAGAGGCAGTCCTCGGCGAGGCGCGTGGTGCCGGCGAGCGTGGCCTCGACGTCATCGAGACCGTGCACGTCGCGCCAGACCAGCCGCGTCGACGCGGCCATGCGGTACCGGCGCAGCAGGCCGGGCCAGGCGGAGGCGTCGGCCGCGTCGAGTACCGGGAGTTCGATCGGGACCGCACCGTCGTCGTCGAGCAGATGCCGCAGCAGGCGCGGATCGCGCGCCAGCACGGCGACTGCGAAATCACTGGCGAGGAGGACGGGAGCGACCCGCCCGGCATTGGCGGGGACGAGCCCAGGAATCCGCGCCAGGGCGCGTTCGATCAGGCGTTCGACCGCATCGGCGGCGTCGGTCGGAGCGGTCATTGGGCGGATTCTGTCACGCGCGCCCGGCCGTCGAGCCAAGAAAAAGCCCACTGCCATTGCTGGCAGTGGGCCTTGCTCCCTCCCCCACGTCGGGATGCACGTCCAGTGTTAAAGGCCCGTGAGGGTGAATGCACGCTGCACTGCAACAAGAACCTTGCCGGTTCAGGTCGAGACCGCCGTTACGGGTCACAGTCGTGGAGCTGATCGTCCGGCCGCCACGCCAAACAGGATGACGACGGACCCTGCCGGTGATGCACTCCATTGCCACGGCTCCTCGGCCGCTTCGGCTGTCGCGATTCTCTAAGCGCGGAGGTTCGGGCATGAGTGCGTGCGAGACCACGCCGGTGCCTGGCACAGCCCTAGCCCACGCGGCATGTGGAACCGCGGAAAAGGAAAGCCCCGCGCGAGGCGGGGCTTTCCAGATGCAGCGTCGAAGCGACCGGACTTAGAAGTCCATGCCGCCCATGCCGCCCATGCCGGCCGGCGCGCCGGCGGCTTCTTCCTTCTTCGGCAGCTCGCCGACCATCGCTTCGGTCGTGATCATCAGACCCGCGATCGACGCGGCGTTCTGCAGCGCGGTGCGGGTGACCTTGGTCGGATCCAGGATGCCGGCCTCGATCATGTCCACGTACTCGCCGGTCGCGGCGTTGTAGCCGTACGAGCCATTGCCCTCGACGACCTTGTTGACGATGACCGACGGCTCTTCGCCGGCGTTGGTCACGATCTCGCGCAGCGGGGCTTCCATCGCGCGCAGGGCGATCTGGATGCCGTGGTTCTGGTCCTCGTTGGCGCCGGTCAGGCCCTTGATCGCGGCCTTGGCGCGCAGCAGCGCGACGCCGCCGCCCGGGACGATGCCTTCCTCGACCGCAGCGCGGGTCGCGTGCAGCGCATCTTCCACGCGCGCCTTCTTCTCCTTCATCTCGACTTCCGTCGCGGCGCCGACCTTGATCACGGCCACGCCACCAGCGAGCTTGGCGACGCGCTCCTGCAGCTTCTCGCGGTCGTAGTCCGAGGAGGTCTCCTCGATCTGCGCCTTGATCTGCTTGATGCGGCCCTCGATGCCGGCGGTGTCGCCCGCGCCGTCGATGATGGTGGTGTTCTCCTTCGAGACCTGCACCTTCTTCGCGCGGCCGAGGTCCTTGATCGTGGCCTTCTCGAGCTGCAGGCCGACTTCCTCGGAGATCACGGTGCCGCCCGTGAGGATGGCCATGTCTTCCAGCATCGCCTTGCGACGGTCACCGAAGCCCGGCGCCTTGACGGCGCAGACCTTGACGATGCCGCGCAGCGTGTTGACGACGAGCGTCGCCAGGGCCTCGCCCTCGACTTCCTCGGCGATGATCAGCAGCGGCTTGCCGGCCTTGGCCACGCCCTCGAGGACGGGCAGCAGGTCGCGGACGTTCGAGATCTTCTTGTCGTGCAGCAGGATGAACGGGTCGTCCAGCTCGGCCTGCATCGACTGCTGGTTGTTGATGAAGTACGGCGAGAGGTAGCCGCGGTCGAACTGCATGCCCTCGACGACGTCGAGCTCGTTCTCGAGGCCCGAGCCGTCCTCGACGGTGATCACGCCTTCCTTGCCGACCTTGTCCATCGCCTGCGCGATGAGGTCGCCGATGTTGGTGTCGGAGTTCGCCGAGATGGCGCCGACCTGGGCGATTTCCTTCGAGGTGGACGACGGCTTGGAGATCTTCTTGAGCTCCTCGACGGCGGCGGTGACCGCCTTGTCGATGCCGCGCTTGAGGTCCATCGGGTTCATGCCGGCGGCGACCGCCTTCATGCCCTCGCGGATCAGCGCCTGCGCGAGCACGGTCGCGGTGGTGGTGCCGTCACCGGCGTTGTCGGAGGTCTTGGACGCGACCTCCTTCACCATCTGCGCGCCCATGTTCTCGAACTTGTCGGACAGCTCGATCTCCTTGGCGACGGACACGCCGTCCTTGGTGATCGTCGGGGCGCCGAAGCTCTTCTCGAGCACGACGTTGCGGCCCTTCGGGCCGAGCGTGGCCTTGACGGCGTTCGCGAGCACGTTCACGCCGCGCAGCATCTTGGTGCGCGCGTCTTCGCCGAAGCGGATTTCCTTGGCAGCCATTGCAGTGACCTCTAGCTAATGTGGTTCGAAAGGGATTGCGTGATTCGAAGGAAGGCCGCGATCAGCCGAGGACCGCGAAGATGTCGTCTTCCTTCACCACCAGGTACTCGGTGCCGTCCAGCTTCACTTCCGTGCCGCTGTACTTGCCGAAGAGCACCTTGTCGCCGACCTGGACCTTCGGGGCGCGCACGCTGCCGTTGTCGAAGGCCTTGCCCTCGCCCACGGCGATGACTTCACCCTTGATCGGCTTCTCGGTCGCCGAGTCCGGGATCACGATGCCCCCGGCCGAGACCTTTTCTTCTTCCATGCGCTTGATGACCACGCGGTCGTAGAGCGGCTTGATGTTCATGCACGAACCTCCGAGCAGGTTTGTAAGTGGTTGAAAAAACAGCGAAAGACGGGGAATTTTAGCAGTCACGCCATCCGAGTGCCAAACCCGGGACACGACCCGCCCGCATCGCGGACGGGGCGGGATATGGGATGCGCGCCGGGGCTTTCAAGGGGCGTTCACGAAAAAAGCCCGCCGAGGTCGTCTGCCGGCGACGAGCGCAAAAAAAGGGCGTGCCCCGAAGAAGCACGCCCTCTGGTTCCGGAGATGGCTATCCGAGCTTGCGCAGTCCAGCGCGCCTCGTCCGTCACCTGACCCCATGTCCATCGACGATCCGTGTCGACGTGGGGCGATTGTGGGCGCCGCACGTCACCCTGCCTAGACGGCGCGCGTGCGATAGGGGGTTACCTTCGGTAGCGGATGCGCGGCAAAGCAAAGAAGAACAGGCATGACTACGTAGTCAATGATCGGCTGGCCACCGATACCGTACAAGGTGACGTAGTTATCGGTATCGTAGATACTTCCGGTCACCCCACTGCCTCAGGGTGACGCGCAGCGTCAGTTTCCGGCATGACCTCACAGCAACGCATCCGCCTGGCCCGGCGCCACGCCGGGTTTTCCCAGGCCGCCCTCGCGGCCGCCGTCGGCGTGCAGCGGAGCGCGGTGAGCCATTGGGAGGCCGTGGAGGGCAAGTCGCCCAGCATGGCCAACCTCCGGCGCGTCGCGACCGTCACCGGCGTCCAGTTCGAGTGGCTGGCCACCGGCCGGGGTCGCATGGCGCTGTCGCACGAGGACGCGCTCGACACCGTCTCGGCGGCGGACGCCACGCTCGTGGACGATGCCTTCGAGATGCGCCTGCTCGCCGCGTTCCGCGCCCTGCCCGCCCGGAGCCGGGCGCCGCTCGTCGAGCTCCTCGAGCAGATGGCCGAACTGCGGCTGGGGCGGGCCCGGCGCCACCGCGTCATCCCGTGAGCGGTCGATCCGCCTGAAAGGTCAAACGCGGCTCAGGGTACTGACCGGCCACCGCCCGTCGGAGCGACGCCAGGATGTCATTCAGCAGCCGTAGCATCGCCGGCACCTTCCGACCGGAGCCGTCGATGCGCCTGCGTTCCCGCCTCGCCCCCGCGCTATGCGCCCTCCTCGCGCTCCCGGCCACCGCGCCGGCCGCGGTCTTCATCAACGAGATCCACTACGACGATGCCACCTCGAGCGGCGACGTCGGCGAGCGCGTGGAGATCGTCGCGACGGCGGGCGAAAGCCTGAGCGGCTATCGCGTCTACCTCTACAACGGCTCGACGCCGTCGGCCGCGGTCGCCTACGACAACGATCCCGTGCCGACCGGGAGCCTCGTCACCTGCGGCGCGCAGGTGCGGATCGCGGTGGTCACCTACCCGAGCAACGGCATCCAGAACGGACCCAACGACGGCGTCGCGCTCGTCAACGGCAGCGGCCAGCTGGTGCAGTTCATCAGCTACGAGGGGGCGATCACCGGGTCCGGCGGGCCCGCCGGCGGGCGCACCAGCCAGAACCTGCCGGTGGCCGAATCCGGCACGACGGCCGCGGGTACGTCGCTGCAACTCGGCGGCACCGGCACCGGCTATTCGAACTTCACCTGGAACGCGTCGGCGACGCAGACCTTCGGCGCCTGCAACCGCGGCCAGACCTTCGGCGCGCCGAACACGCCGCCGTCGGTGACGTCGACCACGCCGGCCAACGGCGCCACCGGCGTGCCCGGCGCGTCCGACCTCTTGGTGACCTTCAGCGAGCCGGTCACCGCCACCGCGGGTGCGTTCGCGCTGCAGTGCAGCCTCTCCGGGGCGGTGGCGCTTTCGCATCCGTCCAGCGGCACCACGTTCGCCCTGACCAAGACCACCGTCCTGCGTGGCGGCGAGACGTGCACGCTCACCGTCAACGCCTCGGGCATCACCGACGCCGGCGGCGCGCGTCCCACCGCGAACACGAGCGCGAGCTTCACGGTCGCGAACGCGACCGCGGGCTACTGGTCCAAGGTCAACACCTCGAGCGCGAGCCAGCTGCGCTGCTCGCTCCACGCGACGATCAAGAACCACACGGTCTATCCGTACAGCGCCAGCACCACGGACACGTGGGACGTGCTGGAGATCGCGGACGAGGATCCGGCGTCGAGCAGCCGCATCCTCGACGTCTACCGCAACCGCAGCTACCTCAAGGGCAGCGAGCGCGCGGGCACCGGTACGGGCATCACCTACAACCGCGAGCACACGTGGCCGAACTCGCTCGGCTTCGGCAGCGCGACCGGCGACCTCGGCCTGCCGCACGCGCCCTACACCGACCTGCACATGCTCTATCTGTCGGACACCACCTACAACGCCGACCGCGGCAACAAGCCGTATGCGAACTGCGCGGCGTCGGGCGGCTGCGGCGAGCGCGCGACCGAATTCAACGCGGGCGCGGGCGGCGGCACGGGCGTCTATCCTGGCAACTCGAACTGGGTGCAGGGCCCCGACGGCAACGGGGGCTCGTTCCAGGCCTGGGGCCGCCGCAAGGGCGACCTCGCACGCGCGGTGCTCTACATGGCGATCCGCTACGAAGGCGGCAGGGATGCGCGCGGGCAGAGCGAGCCCGACCTCGAGATGACGGACGACCGCTCGAGGATCGTCATCACCTCGGCCTCGCCGGCCTACATGGGCCTGCTCTCGACGCTGCTGGCCTGGCACCAGGCCGATCCGCCCGACACCCTGGAGCGCAACCGGCACGAGGTCGTCGCGCAGTTCCAGGGCAACCGCAATCCGTTCGTCGACCATCCGGAGTGGGCGACGTCCGCCCTCTTCACTTCAGCCAAGCCGGCGACCTGCCAGCTCAACTGAGCCGACGCTCTCGCCCCTCGACGCCCGCCGCGACCCGGCGGGCGTCGTCGTTTCCGGGACGGGCCGTGGCGGGATGGAGCCGGGGTGCGCGACGCCGGCCGGTAGAATCCGCCGATGCCCGCGATCGTCATCCATTGCACCTGTCCCGACGACGGCATCGCCGCGGGCATCGCCGAGGCACTCGTCGCCGCCCGACTGGCCGCCTGCGTCCAGCAGGTGCCCGGCGTGCGGTCGACGTATGTCTGGGAAGGCCGCGTCGAGCACGCCCGCGAGGTGCTGCTGCTGATCAAGACGATGGACGACCGGCTCGATGCCGTGATCGAAACCGTCCGCGCGCTGCATCCGTATGAACTGCCCGAGCTGCTCGCGGTCGAAGCCCGCGGCGGGCTCCCCGCCTACCTCGACTGGGTCGCCACCCAGAGCCGTGCCGATGCCTGATCCCTTCCGTGTCCTGCGGCGCCTGCGCGCCGCGCTCGCCGCCGTCGCGCTCGCGTTGGCCGCCGCGCCCGCCGGCGCCGCCAGCATCGACGACCTGCTGCCCGTCGACGACGCCTTCGCGCTGAGCACGCGGGCGACCGAGGCGGGGATCGAACTGCGGTGGAAGATCGCCGACGGCTACTACCTCTACCGTCACCGCACCGCCGTGCAGGCCGATGCCGGCTTCGCGGCCGGTGCCCTGCGCCTGCCGAAGGGCAAGGCCTACACCGACGAGTTCTTCGGGCCGGTGGAGACCTACCGCGAGGAGCTCGTCGCGGTGCTGCCGGGCACGCCCCGCGCGGCCCGCACGGTGCTGACCGTGAAGTTCCAGGGCTGCGCCGACGTGGGCGTCTGCTACCCGCCACAGACGCGCAAGGTCGCGGTGGCGCTGCCGGGCGCGCCCGCCGCCAGCGTTCCCGACCCGTTCGCGCGCGCGGCCGGAGGCGGCGCGCCCGGCCTGTTGGGCGGCTCGACCCCCGGCGCGCAGGCGCTCCCGTTGCCCGCCGAGCAGGCGTTCGGCTTCGAGGCGATCGCGCGTGACGGAGGCACGATCCTGCTGCGCTTCAGTCCGGCCCGGGGCTATTACCTCTATCGCGACCGCACGTCGCTGCGCCTCGAAGGCGACGCGCGCGCGCGGGGCTTCGCGCTCGGCGCGCCGCGCTGGCCGGCCGCGCGGGCCTACCGGGACGAGCATTTCGGCGACGTGCGGGTCTACTTCGATCCGGTGGACGTGCCCGTGCCGGTCATCCGACGCGACGGCGCGCCCGCCACGCTGCGCCTGGTCGCGACGCTGCAGGGCTGCCAGACCGGGGGCATCTGCTATCCCCCGATGACGCGGACGGTGGACGTCGCGCTCCCGGCGGGCCAGGCGACCGTCGCATCCGCGCGCGAAGCTCTCGCCGTGCCGACCCCTGATGTCGCGCCGCAGGCGCCGGCTGGCGCCGGGCCTCCCGTGGCGGGCGGTCCGGCGGCCCCGGCAGCCGACGACCTGGGTGCCAGCGCGCCGGGCAAGCCGCGCGTGGCGGCGACCGCAGCCGAACCGTCGGCGCAGGTTCCCGCCGCGGCCGGCATCGGCTCGGCGCTGCTGCTCGCGCTGCTCGGCGGCCTCGTGCTCAACCTCATGCCCTGCGTGCTGCCGGTGCTCTCGCTCAAGGCGCTGTCGCTCGCCGAAAGCGGCACGCCGGGCACCGCGCGCCGGCACGCGCTGGGCTACACCGCGGGTGTGCTGGTGAGCTTCATCGCCCTCGGCGCGGCGGCGCTGGGCCTGCGTGAGACGGGCCTCGCGCTCGGCTGGGGTTTCCAGCTGCAGCAACCCCTGGTGGTCGGGGGCCTCGCGCTGGTCATGTTCGCGCTGGGACTCAACCTGTCGGGCCTGTGGCACCTCGGCGGGCGCTGGATCGGCGCCGGGCACTCGCTGACCCAGCGCGGCGGGTTCGCGGGCGACTTCTTCACCGGCGTGCTCGCGGTGGTGGTGGCCACGCCCTGCACCGCGCCGTTCATGGGCGCCGCCCTCGCCTGGGCGTTCCTGGCGCCCGCGCCGCTCGCGCTCGCGGTGTTCGCGATGCTCGGGCTCGGGCTCGCGCTGCCCTTCGTGCTGATCGGGCTCGTGCCCGCGCTCGCCCAGCGCCTGCCGCGGCCGGGCGCGTGGATGGAGACGCTCAAGCAGGCGCTCGCCTTCCCGCTCTACCTCACCGCGGCGTGGTTGCTGTGGGTGCTCGGCCGCCAGCGCGGGGCCGATGCGATCGCCTGGGCGCTGGTCGGGGTCGTCGCCGTGGCGTTCGGCGCCTGGGCCTGGAGCCGTTCGCAGCACCGCCGTCGCCTCTGGAGCGTGCCGGCGCTGGTCGTCGCCATCGGCGCGCTCGCGTATGCGGGCCATGCGATCCACGGGCTGCCGCGGCCCCGGGCCGATGCGATGCGCACGGCACCGACGGCGGACACCTCGCGCGTGGCGTATTCGCCCGAGCGCCTCGCGTCATTGCGCGCTGCGGGCCGAACCGTGTTCGTCAACATGACCGCGGACTGGTGCGTCACCTGCAAGGCCAACGAGAAGACCGTCCTCGGCGGTGCCGACTTCAGGCGCGCGCTGGAGGATGCGAACGCCGTCTACATGGTGGGCGACTGGACCGACGTGGATCCCGCCATCACCGCCTTCCTGCAGGAACACCGTGCGGTCGGCGTACCGCTCTATGTCGTCTATCCGCGCGACGGCGGCGCGGCGCGGGTGCTGCCGACGGTGCTGACGCCGACGCTCGTGCGCGAAGCGCTGAGCGAGGTGTCGAGATGAGGACGCGCTGGGTGATCGCCGCGGCCGTCGTGGCCGGCACCCTCGGACTGCTCGCCAGTCTCCGGGTCGACCGCAGCTGGCTCGCCCGCACCGGCGTCGTCCAGGAGGCGCTCAAGCAGCCGAAGCCGGGCGCGGCGCCGCCCGTGGCGGTGGCCCGCGAAGGCGACCGTCTCCCGGCGCTGATCCTGCCGGACGCCGACGGTCGGCGCCTCGAACTCGCGGCGCTGACCGCCGGCCGCCCGGCGCTGGTGAACGTCTGGGCGACCTGGTGCGGCCCGTGCGTCAAGGAGATGCCGATGCTGGACGCCTTCCATCGCGCGCAGGGGCCGAACGGCATGCAAGTGGTCGGCATCGCGCTCGACGACGCCGGCGCGGTCCGCGAGTTCATGACCCGCCACCGGATCGGCTACACCAGTCTGGTGGACGCCCCCGGCACGGCCGATGCCGGCGTCCGCCTCGGCAATCCGCGCGGCGTGCTGCCCTACAGCGTGCTGGTCTCGGCCGAGGGCCGCATCCTCGAGCAGTGGGTCGGCCCGCTCGAGCAGGACGATCTCGACGCCTGGACCCGGCGCGCCGCAGCCGCCCCAACGCGCGATTGAATTTCGCCCAACGTCGGCGATACGGTGCCGAACGTCTGGACACCCTTCACGCATAGGCGCAGACTCCCGCCTCCGATGTCCCCGGGGGTGAGGCTGCCATGGCGAAACTGCTGGTCCTGCACGGCCCCAACCTCAATCTCCTGGGCGAGCGCGAGCCCACGATCTACGGGCGCACCTCGCTCGCCGCGATCGACCGCGCGCTCCGGCTCGACGCCGAGTCGCACGGCCACACGCTCGAGTCGATGCAGTCCAACGCCGAGCACGAGCTGATCGACCGCCTGCACGCGGCGCGCGGCGACGGCACCGCCTTCCTGATCATCAATCCGGCCGGGTTCACGCACACCAGCGTGGCCCTGCGCGACGCGGTGGCCGCGGTCGACCTGCCCTTCATCGAGGTGCACCTGTCGAATCCGCACGCCCGCGAGCCGTTCCGCAAGCAGAGCTACTTCAGCGACCTCGCGATGGGCGTGATCTCCGGCTTCGGCGCCGACAGCTACCGCTTCGCGATGGAGGCCGCGCTGATCTGGCTCGACAAGCGCGCGGCCTCGCAGGCGAACCGTTCCTGACCCTTCGCCGCGCATTGCACGGCGTTCCCGACGCATTCCCACCACGAGGCCCGACATGGACCTGCGGAAAATCAAGAAGCTGATCGACCTGCTCGAGGCGAGCAACCTCTCGGAGATCGAGATCAAGGAAGGCGAGGAGACCGTGCGCCTGGCGCGCACCACCTCGCGCCCCGTCGAGATCGCCTATGCGCCGCAGCCCATGCAGCCCGTCCAGCACGCACCGCAGCCGCAGCAGGCGCCGCGCCCGATGCCGATGCAGGGCCCGACCGAGGCCGCGACGGGCGGCAGCGCCAAGGCCGGCGGCGACCTCCCCGACGGGCACATCGTCCGCGCCCCGATGGTCGGCACGTTCTACGCCTCCCCGGCGCCGGACAAGCCCGCGTTCGTCACCGTCGGCCAGTCGGTCAAGGCGGGCGAGACGCTCGCCATCATCGAGGCCATGAAGATGTTCAACCCGATCGAGGCCGACGTCTCCGGCACCGTGCTCAAGGTGCTCGTCGAGAGCGGTCAGCCGATCGAGTTCGACCAGCCGCTGTTCGTCATCGGGTGAGCCCGCGCGCGGCCCGCGCCGCGCACGCCCGTCCCGCGGCGGGGAGCCGCCGGGCGGACCTTCCAGACCCATGGACCTGACCCATGCTCGATAAAGTCGTCATCGCCAACCGCGGCGAGATCGCGCTGCGCATCCTGCGCGCGTGCCACGCGCTCGGCATCCGCACGGTGGCGGTGCATTCCACCGTCGACCGCAACCTCAAGCACGTCGCGATGGCCGACGAGTCCGTCTGCATCGGCCCGGCGCCGAGCGCGCAGAGCTACCTCAACATGGCGCAGATCATCGCCGCCGCCGAGGTGACCGATGCGCAGGCGATCCATCCCGGCTACGGCTTCCTGTCGGAGAACGCCGACTTCGCGGAGCGCGTGGAGCAGAGCGGCTTCGTCTTCATCGGCCCGAAGGCCGACACGATCCGCCTGATGGGCGACAAGGTCGAGGCGATCCGCGCGATGAAGGCGGCGGGCGTGCCGTGCGTGCCCGGCAGCGGCGGCCCGCTCGGCGACGATCCAGTCGAGAACGTGAAGATCGCCCGCGAGATCGGCTATCCGGTCATCGTGAAGGCCGCCGGTGGCGGTGGTGGCCGCGGCATGCGCGTGGTGCACACCGAGGCCGCGCTCGTCGCGGCGATCCAGACGACGAAGCAGGAAGCCAAGGCCGCATTCGGCAACGACATGGTCTACATGGAGAAGTTCCTGGAGAACCCGCGCCACGTGGAGATCCAGGTGCTCGCCGACGGCCAGGGCGGTGCGATCCACCTCGGCGAGCGCGACTGCTCGATGCAGCGCCGCCACCAGAAGGTGGTCGAGGAAGCCCCGGCGCCGGGCATCACGCCCGAGCTGCGCGCGGAGATCGGCAAGGTCTGCGTCGAGGCCTGCATCCGGATCGGCTACCGCGGCGCGGGCACGTTCGAGTTCCTGTTCGAGAACGGGCGCTTCTACTTCATCGAGATGAACACCCGCATCCAGGTGGAGCATCCGGTGACCGAGATGGTGACCGGCTTCGACCTCGTCACCGAGCAGCTGCGAATCGCCGCCGGCCAGAAGCTGCGCATCCGGCAGGAGGACGTGGTGCTGACGGGGCATGCGATCGAGTGCCGCATCAATGCCGAGGACCCGGACACGTTCATGCCCTGCCCTGGCCTGATCCAGCATTTCCACGCGCCGGGCGGCCCGGGCGTGCGCGTCGACAGCCACATCTACGAGGGCTACCGCGTGCCGCCGAACTACGATTCGATGATCGGCAAGCTCATCGTGCACGGCCCCACGCGCGAGATCGCGATCCAGCGCATGCGCGTGGCGCTCAACGAGATGGTCGTCGACGGCATCAAGACCAACATCCCGCTGCAGCAGCGCATCCTGTCGGACATGGGCTTCCAGCAGGGCGGCCAGAACATTCATTACCTCGAGAAGCGCCTGAAGGAGCAGAAGGAGAAGTCGATCGCGATCGGCTGACCGCATGCCCTTCCTCGAACTCTCGCTCCCCTGCACCGAGGCCCAGCAGCCGCGCTACGAGCGCGCGCTGGAGGACGTGGGCGCGCTCGCCGTCACGCTGGTCGATGCGCATGCCGATGCCCCCGACGAGCAGGCGATCTTCGAGCCCGGCGTGGGCGAGACGCCGCTGTGGGGCGAGATGGTGCTGACCGCGCTGTTCGAGGCGGGCACGCCGCGCGATGCGCTGCTGCACGCGCTCGCCGCGGCGGACGAAGGACTCGACTGGTCGCGCGCGGAGTTCCGCTATGTCGAGGACCAGGACTGGGAACGCGCGTGGATGGACCAGTACGCCCCGCTCCGGTTCGGTCAGCGCACGTGGATCGTGCCGTGGAACCACGAACTGCCGGAGGGTGCGGACGCAGCGGGCGCCGCCGTGGTCCGGCTCGACCCCGGCCTCGCCTTCGGCAGCGGTACCCATCCCACCACCGCGCTCTGCCTCGAATGGCTCGATACGCTCGCCGATGAAGGAGCGCTGCGCGATGCGGCCGTGCTCGACTTCGGCTGCGGCTCCGGCATCCTCGCGCTCGCTGCCCTCAAGCTCGGCGCGGCACGCGCCGTGGGCGTCGACAATGATCCGCAGGCGGTCACCGCCACGCTCGACAATGCCGAGCGCAATGGCGTGGCCGACCGGCTGGCGGTCCACCTGCCGCAGGACGCGCCCGCGGCGACGTACCCGGTGGTGGTCGCCAACATCCTCGCCTCGGCGCTCGTCGACCTGCGCGACGTGATCGCATCGCGCTGCGCGCCGGGCGCGCGTGTGGCGATGTCCGGCATCCTCGCCGGGCAGGAGGACGAGGTCATCGCCGCGTATGCCGACACCCTCGATTCGATCGAGGTCGCGCGCCAGGACGACTGGGTGCGCGTGAGCGGTCGTCGGCGCTAGCATCGCGTCTTGGGTTCGACGGCGAGGGGGCGCCATGGACCATCCGAAGACGGCGCGTGTCGCCGCGCGGGCGCGCATCGCGCGCGTGGTTGAATAACGCCATGTTCAAGCCGTGCCCGAACTGCGGGTTCCTCGTCGCGCTCATCAAGGGGCGCGAGGCGAGCCAGCGCTGCCCGCGGTGCGGCAGCGCCCTGCTGGAGGACGGCGAGCTGCCGCCCGCCGACGAGGCGCCGCGCGAAGCGCAGGCGCGGCACCCCGAGGCGCTGCCGGATGCCACGTACGAGCCCTCACCGCGACGCATGACGCGGTCGGCCGTGGACACGGGCGACAGGTCCGCTCCGGTCGCTCCGACGGAGGGGAACGCGGACATCGCATCGCCGTCCGTCATCGCGGATGCCGGCGACGTCGCGCGCGGCCAGCCGGATGACCGAGCTCCCGACGCGGATGGCGCGGCACCCCTGCAGGGGCACGCGGCGCCGTCCACCGGCGAAAGCCAGGCACCGAGCTTCGCATCGCGGCGCGCGAGCCTCGTGCGCCGCGACCGCCGCTGGCCGTGGGCGGTCGCGCTGCCGCTGCTGGCACTGCTGCTGGGACTGCAGCTGCTGCTGTCGCAACGCGCGGAACTCGCGCAGGACGCGCGCTGGCGGCCGGTGCTGCTGACGCTGTGCGGCGTGCTCGGCTGCGACGTGCCCGCATGGCGGGAACCGCATGCCTTCGCCATGCTCGCCCGCGACGTGCGCCCGCATCCGACCCGGGACGGCGTGCTCCACGTGACGACGAGCCTGCGCAACGACGCCCCGTGGCCGCAGCCGCTGCCGGTCGTGATGCTGAGCCTGTCGGACGTCGACGGACGCGTGCTCGCGGCACGCGCGGTCGCCCCGGCAGACTACGGCCGCCGCCCCTCCGCGCTCGTCGAGCCGGGCGACAGCGTGGACATCGCCTTCGACGTGCGCGAGCCGTCGCCACGCGTGGTGTCTTTCGATTTCCAGCTCCGCTGAGCGTCGCGGCCCTCGCCGCGACCGCGCGCGTCTAGACTCCGCTGCCCGCCGACCGCCCGACCCGCCGTGAACGCCGCCGCCCTGCCCGCCAAGGAAGCCGACCCGACCGCCCGCACGCCACTGCGCGAGCATGTGGCCGTGTCGATCCGCCGCTTCCTGGGCGACCTCGACGGCTGCGACACCGAAGGCCTCTACGAGATCGCGCTGCGCGAGCTGGAGATCCCGCTGTTCGTCGAGGTGCTGCGCCATTGCGACGGCAACCAGAGCCGGGCGGCGCAGATGCTGGGCATCCACCGCGCCACGCTGCGCAAGAAGCTCCGCGAGTACGGCATCGCCTGACGGCCGTCGCCTCGACGACACGGATCCGCACGCCGCCACGCACGCATCCCGGCACGTGGGCCCTGCATGCCCGGGGCGCGGGCCGGGCGACGGAGACCCGGCCGCTATAATTCGCGGCTTCCCCGCCACGTCCCCGCCCCCATGACTGCCGCCCTCCACGGCCCGACGGTGAAGCTCCGTCGCGCCCTGCTGTCCGTCTCCGACAAGACCGGCCTGCTGCCGCTGGCGCAGGCGCTCGTGCGTCACGGCGTCGAACTCGTCTCCACCGGCGGCACGGCGAAGGCGCTGCGCGATGCGGGGCTGGACGTGCGCGACGTGAGCGAGCTCACCGGCTTCCCGGAAATGATGGACGGTCGGGTCAAGACGCTGCATCCCCTCGTGCACGGCGGCCTGCTCGGTCGCGCGGGCACCGACGATGCGGTGATGGCCGCGCACGGCATCCAGGCGATCGACCTGCTCGTGCTCAACCTCTACCCCTTCGAGAAGGTGTCGGTGAATCCCGATGCGCCGATGTCGGACATCGTCGAGAACATCGACATCGGGGGTCCGGCGATGCTGCGCTCGGCCGCGAAGAACTTCGCGCGCGTCGCCGTGGCGACCGAGCCCTCGCAGTACGAGGCGCTCATGGCCGAGCTCGATGCGAACGACGGCGCGCTGTCCGGCACCACGCGCTTCGCCCTCGCGGTCGCCGCCTTCAATCGCGTCGCGCAGTACGACGCCTGCATCAGCGACTACCTCTCCTCCATCGTCGAGGTCGGGGAAAACGACATCGCGTGCCGTTCGCCTTTCCCGGCGCAGGCCAACGGCAGCTTCGTGAAGGTGATGGACCTGCGCTACGGCGAGAACCCGCACCAGCAGGGCGCGTTCTACCGCGACCTCTGGCCGGTGCCGGGCACGCTCGCCACGTTCACCCAGCTGCAGGGCAAGGAGCTGTCCTACAACAACCTCGCCGATGCGGACGCCGCCTGGGAATGCGTGCGCCAGTTCGAGCGCGCGGCCTGCGTGATCGTCAAGCATGCCAATCCCTGCGGCGTGGCCGAGGGCGTGGCCTGCGGCGATGCCTACGAGCTCGCCTACGCGACCGATCCCACCTCCGCCTTCGGCGGCATCATTGCCTTCAACCGCCCGCTCGACGGCGCGACCGCGAAGGCGATCCTCGACCGCCAGTTCGTCGAGGTGCTGATCGCGCCGGACTACGACGACGAAGCGCTCGCCTACGCGAAGAAGAAAGCCAACGTGCGCGTGCTGCGCATTCCGAATGGCGAGGGTCGCAACAATGTCGACGTCAAGCGCGTCGGCTCGGGCCTGCTGATGCAGACCGCCGACGTGCGGGAGGTGACGCGCGAGGAGCTGAAGGTGGTGACGAAGCTCGCACCGACCGAGGCGCAGCTGGCGGACCTGCTGTTCGCCTGGCGCGTGGCGAAGTTCGTGAAGTCCAACGCGATCGTCTATGCGAAGGATTCGCGCACGATCGGCGTCGGCGCCGGGCAGATGAGCCGCGTGTATTCGGCGCGCATCGCCGGGATCAAGGCGACCGACGCCGGGCTCGTCGTGCCGGGGTCGGTGATGGCGTCGGATGCCTTCTTCCCGTTCCGCGACGGCATCGACGCCGCGGCGGACGCGGGCATCAAGGCGGTGATCCAGCCCGGCGGCTCGATGCGCGACAGCGAGGTCATCGCCGCCGCGGACGAGCACGGCCTCGCGATGGTCTTCACCGGCATCCGCCACTTCCGTCATTGAGGACGCACGCATGAAGATCCTCGTCATCGGCTCGGGTGGGCGCGAACACGCGCTGGCCTGGAAGATCGCGCAGTCACCCCGCGTCTCGCAGGTGCTCGTCGCCCCCGGCAACGCGGGCACCGCCCGTGAGGCGAAATGCCGCAACGTCGACGTGCGCGCGACGGACATCGACGGGCTGCTGGCGCTGGTCGAGGGCGAGGGCATCGCGATCACCGTCGTCGGGCCGGAAGCGCCGCTGGTGGCGGGCGTGGTCGACCGTTTCCGCGCGGCGGGCCACCGCATCTTCGGCCCGACCGCGGCCGCTGCGCAGCTCGAGGGTAGCAAGGCCTTCGCCAAGGACTTCCTCGCGCGCCATGGCATCCCGACCGCTCACTACGCGGTGCACACCGATGTCGATGCCGCCCTCGCCTACCTGCGCGAGACGGGCGCGCCGATCGTCATCAAGGCCGATGGCCTCGCGGCCGGCAAGGGCGTGATCGTGGCGATGACGCTCGACGAGGCCGAGGCCGCGGTACGCGACATGCTCGCCGGCAATGCCTTCGGCGCCGCCGGCTCGCGCGTGGTCATCGAGGAGTTCCTCGACGGCGAGGAGGCGAGCTTCATCTCGATGGTCGACGGCCGCACCGCGCTGCCGATGGCGACGAGCCAGGACCACAAGCGCGTGGGCGACGGCGACACGGGCCCGAACACCGGCGGCATGGGCGCGTATTCGCCGGCGCCGGTGGTCACCCCGGAGGTGCATGCGCGCGTGATGCACGAGATCGTCGAGCCGACGGTTCGGGGCATGGCGGCCGACGGCATTCCGTTCACCGGCTTCCTCTACGCCGGCCTGATGATCGACGCGTCCGGCGCGCCGAAGGTGATCGAGTTCAACGTGCGCTTCGGCGATCCGGAAACGCAGCCCGTGATGCTCCGGCTTCAGTCCGACCTGGTCGACCTCGTCGAGGCGGCGATCTCGGGTCGACTGGAAGGCGTGAGGGCCGACTGGGATCCGCGCCCGTCGCTCGGCGTGGTCATGGCGGCGGCGAACTATCCCGACACGCCCCGCACCGGCGACGTCATCAATGCCTGGGACGTGCCCGAGGAGCCCGGCACCAAGGTCTTCCACGCGGGGACCCGGGCCGTGGGCGAGCACATCGAAACGGCGGGCGGGCGCGTGCTGTGCTGCTGCGCGCTGGGCGAGACGGTCGCCGATGCCCAGCGCCGCGCGTATTCGCTCGTCGCCGGCATCGCCTGGGAGGGCGAGTTCCACCGCCACGACATCGGCTGGCGCGCGATCGAGCGCGAGCGCGCGGCCGGCGCCTGACGGCGCCGCGCGTCGTCAGGCCGGGGCGGTGCCCAGCGGCGCCGGCAATGCGGCGAGCCGGTCGCGCAGCTCGTCCACGCGGTAGGGCTTGGCGATGAAGTCCACGCCTTCCGGAATCGTCGGCAGCTGGCCGCGTGCATAGCCGGACGCGAGCAGCACCTTGAGGCCGGGCCGCAGGCGCCGTGCCTCGTGCATCAGGTCGACGCCGCTCATGCCCTTGGGCATGACGACGTCGGTGAACAGGATCTCGATGTCCGGATCCCGCCGCAGCACGTCGAGCGCGGCGGCGCCGCCGTCCGCGGTGAGCACCGCGTAGCCGAGGAAGCGCAGCGTCTCGATGGCCATCGCCTGCACTTCCTGGTCGTCCTCCACCAGGAGGATCTTGGTCGGCGCGCCGCCGTCGGCCTCCTCGGTGGCATCGGCCTCGCTGTCGCGCACGGGCAGGTAGAAGCGGATCGTGGTGCCTTCGCCGGGGGTGGAGTCGATGCTGACGTCGCCGCCCGACTGCACCGCGAAGCCGTAGACCTGGCTGAGGCCGAGCCCGCTGCCCTTGCCGACGTCCTTGGTGGTGAAGAACGGCTCCATCGCATGCTCGACCACCTCCGGCGCCATGCCGGTGCCGGTGTCCTCCACGGTCACCAGCACGTAGCGGCCCGGCTCGCGGCGGCCTTCCTTCTCGCGCTGGCGCACCTCGCGCGTGCGGATGACGATGCGACCGCCGTCGGGCATCGCGTCGCGGGCATTGACGACGAGGTTCAGCAGCGCGGCCTCGAACTCGGCACCGTCGACGTTGACCTCACCGATGCCGCGCCCGAGGTTGAGCTCGATCGTCACGTCTTCGCCCACGCCGCGGCGCAGCACCGACTCGGCGCCGTAGATGAGCGAATTGATGTCGTGCACCTGCGGACGCAGGGTCTGCCGGCGCGAGTAGGCCAGCAGCTGCCGCGTGAGCAGCGAGCCGCGCTCGGCCGCGCGCTGCGCGCCCGCGACGAGCCGACGCACGCGCTGCGGATCCGTCGCGTCGGCGGCGATGAGGTCGAGGCTGTTGGTGATCACCGTCAGCAGGTTGTTGAAGTCGTGCGCCACGCCGTAGGTGAGCTGGCCGATCGCCTCCATCCGGTGCGCCTGCAGCATCGCCTGCTGGGCGACCTCGAGTGCCCGCTGCTGCTCGCGCCGCTGGGTGATGTCGCGGGTGACCTTCGCATAGCCGATGAGCCGGCCATCGTCGTCGTACACCGGATCGATGATGACGTTGGCCCAGAAGCGCGTGCCGTCGCGTCGGACGCGCCAGCCTTCCTTCTCGTAGCGGCCCTGCGTGCGCGCCGTTTCCAGCGCGTGCGCCGGCTCGTCGGCATCGCGGTCCTCGTCGGTGTAGAAGCGCGAGAAGTGCTGCCCGATGATCTCGTCGGACGGATAGCCCTTGATGCGCTCGCCGCCGGCGTTCCAGCTGGCGATGCGCCCGTCCGTGTCGAGCATGTAGATCGCGTAGTCGGTGACGCCCTGCACGAGCAGGCGGAACTGGCGCTCGCTGCCGCCCAGCGGCCCGGTGCCGGGGATGGAACGCGGGTTCGAGGTGCTCATGGGCAAAGTTCGGCTCGGCGGATCGGGTCGGGGGCGCGCAGGGTAGTGATGATCACGTCAACGCGTTGCGACGTGCAGCGGGGTGCCATCAGCCCAGCGCCGTGTCCGTCGACGTCGCCGGCCGCGCGGCCGCCGCCAACGGCAGCCTGAGCTCGAACGTGCTGCCCTGCCCGGGGCCCGGGCTCGTGGCGGTCAGCTCGCCCCCGTGCAGCTGCGCGAGGCTGCGCGCCAGGGCGAGCCCGACGCCGAGACCGCCCTCGCGCCGATCGGGCGTCGCCTCGGCCTGGGCGAAGAGCTCGAAGACGCGGGCCAGGAGCGCGGCGTCCATGCCGACGCCCGTGTCGCGCACGCGCACCACCGATTCCGCGCCCTCGCATGCCGTCTCGACCACGATGAAGCCGCCTGGCGGGGTGTACTTGGCCGCGTTGTTGAGCAGGTTGGTGAGGATCTGCGTCAGGCGCGTTGGATCGGCGGCCAGCTCGAGACCCGGCGCGGCGTCCCTCACGTCGAGCCGGTGTCTGCGGCGCTGTACGAGCGGCGCGGTCTGCTCGACGGCGGCGGCGACCATGTCCGCCAAGCGCACCGGGCGCACCTGCAGGGTGACCAGCCCGCGGGTGACGCGCGAGACATCGACGAGGTCCTCGACCAGATTGCGCATGTGCGCGGCCTGGCGCTCGATGATCTCAGCCGCTTGTCGCACGCTGCCCGGTCGGTCGGGCGCCAGCTTCAGCAACTGCGCCGCCGTCGCGATGGGCGCGAGCGGATTGCGCAGCTCGTGCGCGAGCATCGCGAGGAACTGGTCCTTCTGCCGGTCCGCGGTTCGCAGCGCCGCCTGGCTCTGCTCGAGCATCTGCTGCACACGCTTGAGCTCGTGGATCTCGGTGCACGTGCCCATCCAGCGCACGATGCGCCCGGTCTCGTCGCGCACCGGCAACGCCCGCCCGAGCACCCACTGGTACTGGCCTTCGCGGTCGCGCAGGCGGTATTCGATCTCGTAGGGCTCGCCCGTGGCCAGGCTGTGGCGCCATCGTGCCCGGGCGCGCTCCTGGTCGTCGGGATGGAACATCCCGCTCCAGGCCTCGCCGTCGGTGGATCCGCGAGGCACGCCGGTGAAGTCGTACCAGCCCTTGTTGTAGTAGTCGTGGCAGCCATCCGGAAGCGTCGACCAGATCATCTGCGGCACGAGGTCGGCGATCGTCCTGAAGCGCAGCTCGCTTTCGCGCAGGGCACTCAGCGCGACGACGCGATCGGTGACGTCCGCGCCCTGCACGAAGATGCCCTCGACCTGTCCGGACGCGTCGCGGATCGGCTGGTAGACGAAGTCGACATAGATCGTGCGCGGCCCGTCGCCGTCGCATAGCTCGACGGGCAGGCCGCGACCCACGAAGGGCATGCCGCTCTCGCGCACCTGGTCGAGCAGCTGGAAGAAGCCCTGGCCCTCCACATCGGGCAGCGCGTCCCGCACCGGGCGGCCGACGAGGTCAGCGCGCGCCACGAGACGGACGTAGGCCTCGTTGACCAGCTCGAAGACGTGGTCGGGCCCGCGCAGCACGGCCATGAAACCGGGCGCCTGGTCGAACAGGCCGGTGAGGAAAGCCTGGCGCGCCGAGAGCCGCTGCACGTCCTCCTGCAGCGCGGCGGCCCGCGAGAGCATGCCGCCTGCGAGTTGATCCGGGGTCGGGCCGGCAGCCTCGCGCGCCCGGCGCACCTCGTCGCGCAGGCGCTCGACCTCGGTGACGTCGCTGGTGTGCTGCAGCAACGCGACCACCCGGCCGTCGGCCTCCCGCAGCGGGGTATGCGTCGCGCTCCAGAAGCGCACGTCCACGACCGGTCCGTCCGGCGTGGACGCCTCGATCGAGTACGGGATCAGCGCGAGCACGTCGCGCTCGCCGGTCGCGAAGACGCGCTCGAACGAGGCGCGCAGGATCGCCGACTGCGCGCTGCCATCCTCGTTTTCCCCGCCGGGGAACAGCTCGAAGACGCTGCGGCCGAGCAGCTGCTCGCGGCTCGTCCCGGTAAGGCGCGCATACGCCTCGTTGGCGTCGAGGTAGCGGTATTCGCGGTCGATCACCATGTAGGCGTTCGGCGAGGACCGGAAGAGGTCGGCGTACGGGACGGTCACGGAGCGGTCGCGGGGGCAGGCCGCGCGAGTATGCGGCCCGGCCGGTCGACGCCGTGAAGGCAGCGACGGACGGACCGCCCGCTGCCGACGGGCGGTGCGCCGCCGCATGCGTCCGGAGGCAGGCTTTGCGCATGCGTCCGAAGTCCCCGACCTACCTCTGGGCATGGATCGCCTTCGCGCTCTCCGCCGCGTGCCTGATGGGCGCGCTCGGCATCGCCTACTGAACGCCCGCGGCACCGGAGCCCGGGCCGCATGCGCCGGACGCATGGCGAGGCGACACTATGCCGATGACGTCCCCGATCCATCCCGCCGGCCGGCCGCTCGCCGAGGACGACCTCGCGCGCGTCGTGGACCGCTTCTACGAGGCGGTACGCCGGCACCCGCGCCTCGGCCCGGTCTTCGATGCAGCGGTGCACGACTGGCCCGGCCACAAGGCGACCCTGGTCCGTTTCTGGTCGTCGGTGGCGCTCGGCACGGCCAGCTACCGCGGCAATCCGATGGCGCTGCACCGCGCGCATCCGATCCACGCGGGCCACTTCGCGGACTGGCTGGCACTGTGGAGCGAGACGGTCCATGCGGAACTGGACGCGGACCACGCCGACAGGCTCGTCGACCATGCGCAACGCATCGGCCGCAGCCTGATCTATGGACTCGGGCTGGATTCCGCGCGCCGCCCGCTCGGCCTGCCGATCGCGGGCGGCTGACGCCGCGCGGCGACCGGCACCGCCCCGTCGCCGGTACGGGCGTCCGTCCGGCGCGACCGTCCCGGCGCGCGCACCGACCTGCCGGTGCGACCCATGCTTCGCATGGACGCCGCCGTCCGCAGTAGGCTGGATGAGGACTCAGAGGAAAGCGCATGGCATCGCTCGTTCGCGGCATCGGGGCCGGCATCGCCGGCGTGCTCTCGGCGTTCGTCACGGTCGCCGCGGTGGAAGCGATCTCGCATGCGGTCGCGCCCCGCGGGGTGATTCCGCCCGCGTCCGACCGCGACGCCGTCGCGGCCTACATCGCCGCGATGCCCGCCGGCGCGTTCTTCGGCATCGCGCTCGCGTGGTTCCTGGCGGTCGTGGTCGGCACCTGGGTGGCCGTCGCGATCGCGCGCGCTCGCCCCCGGCTCTACGCCGGGATCGTCGGCGGGCTGATCGCACTGTCGGCGGCGCTCAACTTCGCACTGATCCCGCATCCCGCGTGGTTCGTCGTGCTCGGTCTCGGCGCGGTCCTGACGGGCACGCTGGTGGGCGCGAGGCTCGCCGCGCGCCGCCTCGCCGGTGGCCGCTGACCGCGCCGGGCCTCGCGGGGCGGGTGCCGAGCACGCTTCCGGGCGAACGCCCCCGGTGGAAGGCATCGCGGTAGGCCACGCCACGCGCGGCTGCTAGGCTCGCCCGCATCGGGGAGAGCACTGCATGGCGCACAACCAGTTCGAGCTGCTGCGGCAGCGCCGGTTCCTGCCGTATTTCGTCGTGCAGCTGCTCGGCGCCTTCAACGACAACGTCTTCCGGCAGGCGATCATCGGCCTGCTCGGCTACATGGTGATCGCCGACGAGCACAAGGCGCTGTACACGCAGCTCGCGCCCGCGATCTTCATCCTCCCGTACTTCCTGTTCTCGGCGACCGCGGGACAGATCGCCGAGAAGCTCGAGAAGGCTCGGCTGATCCGCATCGTGACCCTGATGGAGATCGCGATCATGTCGGTCGCGGCAGCCGGCTTCGTGCTGCAGTCCATGCCGGTGCTGCTCGCCGCGCTGTTCCTCACCGGCGTGCAGTCCACGCTGTTCGGCCCGGTGAAGTACTCGATCCTGCCGTCCGTGCTGCGTCCGGAGGAACTCACCGGCGGCAACGGCCTGGTGGAGACGGGCACGTCGCTGGCGATCCTCGTGGGCATGATCGTCGGCGGGCTGATTTTCGTCACGGCGGGCGATGCCGGCCCCTGGGTGGCAGGCGGCGCGGTGGTGGGCCTCGCGATCCTCGGCAATCTCGCCAGCAAGGCGATCCCCACGGTCGGTGCCGCCGCGCCGGACCTGCGCATCCACTGGAACCCGATCCCCGAATCGGTCCGCGTGTGGAAGCTCACGCGGCAGCAGTTGGCCGTGCGCAACAGCGTGCTCGGCGTCTCGTGGTTCTGGTTCGTCGGCACCGTGCTCACCGGCAACCTGCCGGTGTACGCCGAGACCTACCTGGGCGGTACAGCGACGCTCTATGTCTTCGCGCTCGCGCTGTTCTCGGTGGGCGTGGGCGTCGGCTCCCTCGCCTGCGAGAAGCTGTCGGGCCGGGTGGTCGAGGTCGGCCTCGTGCCGCTGGGCGCGATCGGCATGAGCGCCTTCCTGTTCGACCTCTATTTCGCGCGCAGCGCCGCGCCCGTCGCTTCGGGGCTGGACGTGGCCGGCTTCCTCGCCCAGCCGGGCAGCACACGCATCTGCGTCGACCTGCTCGGCATCGGCCTGTCCGCCGGCGTGTTCGTGGTGCCGCTGTTCGCGCTCATCCAGTCGCGCACGCGAAAGGACGAGCTCGCGCGCGTGATCGCGGGCATGAACATCCAGAACGCGCTGCTCATCGTGCTCGCCACCGGCCTGTCGATCGGCGCGCAGCGGCGGCTCGGCTGGACGCTGCCGGAGCTCTTCCTCGCGCTCGCGGTGGTGAACACGCTCGTCTCGCTGTGGATCTTCAGCATCGTCCCCGAGTTCGCGATGCGGTTCGTGAGCTGGGTGCTGGTGAAGTCGCTGTACCGGCTGCGCGTGCGCGGCGTCGAGCAGCACGTGCCCGACGAGGGCGCGGCGCTGATCGTGTGCAACCACGTGAGCTACATGGACGCGCTCATCCTCGCCGGGTCGATCCCGCGCCCGGTGCGCTTCGTCATGTACTACCGGATCTTCAACATCCCCGTGATGCGCTGGATCTTCCGCACCGCGCGCGCGATCCCGATCGCCGGCGCGAAGGAGGACGCGGCGCTGATGCAGCGGGCGTTCGACGAGATCGACGCGGCACTGGCCGCCGGCGAACTGGTCGGCATCTTCCCGGAGGGAGCACTGACGAAGGACGGGGAGATCGCGCCGTTCAAGTCGGGCGTCGAGAAGATCCTCGCACGGCGGAACGTCCCCGTGGTGCCGATGGCGCTTCGCGGCATGTGGGCCAGCATGTGGAGCCGGCGCGACACGCGGCTGGGGCGGATGCGCGTGCCGCGGCGGTTCCGCGCGCACGTGGACGTGGTGGCCGAGGCGCCGGTCGACGGCGCGACGGCGACAGCCGCCTCGCTCGAGCAGCAGGTGCGCGCGATGCGCGGCGACGCGGCCTGACTCCGGGCATGCGGCGTTGCCGGCGGCGCGCGACGGGGGGGCGGTCACGGGGTCGATGGCCGCGCGAGCACGCTCCCCGGGCGACGCGCCCATGCTCTCTCCGCGGCCACCGCACGATGCCGACGCTGCGCTAGCATCGCCTCCAAGGGCACGCATGAAGCGACGCCCTCATTCCAGGCCATCCACGAGGAACCTCCATGAGCACGCCACCGCCGATCCACCACGCCCCGAATGCGCCTGTCGACGGGCCGCGCACGCCCGTGCCGACCTACATGGCGTGGTCGATCATCGCCACCGTGCTCTCGCTGTGCCTGTGCTGCATCATCGGCACGATCCCGGGCATCGTCGCGATCGTGTTCTCTTCGAAGGTCAACGGCGCACTCGGACGCGGCGACTACGCCGAGGCGCAGCGCGCGTCCTCCAACGCGAAGATCTGGGCATGGATCACCACCGCCGCGAACATCCTCGGCCTCGTCTACTACGGCTGGCTGGTCTCGAGCGGCCAGTGGGGCGAGATGATGGAGCAGGTCCGCGCAATCCAGGCCGCGCAGGGCGCGTGACCCAGACTTCGCTCCGGACATCGCTGCTGGCGGCGGCCGCGCTCGGCGCGGTCGTCGCCGGCGTGGTCCTGCTCCGGCTGTACGATCCGAACCAGCCCGGCAGTCCCTTCCCACCCTGCGTCTTCCGCACGCTGACGGGGCTGTTCTGCCCGGGCTGCGGCATCACGCGCATGCTGCATGCGCTGGTACACGGCGACCTCGCGCGTGCCGCGGGCATGAACCTCATGGTGCTCGCGATGCTGCCCGCGATCGCGCTCCTCGTGGCGAACGAGGCGACGTCGCGACGCCTGCTCGCACCGGCGCTCGCACGGCCGCTCTACAGCGCGCCGCTCTGGCTGGGCGTGGTGCTCGCTTTCGGCGTCCTCCGCAACCTGCCCTGGGCGCCGTTCGACGCCCTCGCGCCCGGCTGATCGCCACGCGGTCGCGCCGTACGCAGACCGACTGATCCGCTGGCGACGGCGTTGCGCCTCGCCATCGATGCGGACGTCGAGGCGATCGTGGCGCTGTTCGAGCATTCGGGCGCGGTAGGAGCGGGCTTCTCCCGCATCGCGCCGCGGAAGCGATGGCGCACGCGGCGACGATCCGGCGGCTAGCGCGCTGGGGTATCCGCCGCCCTGTGCGACGACGGCCGCGCTTCGGGAGGCGTGCGCCGCCTTGCGAACGCTGCAGGCTTCGACCGCCGACGGCTTCAAGCCCTTCGGTGTGCAGTCGCGATGCCTTCCTGGGACATTCGAACGTCATCGCCGAGCGGGTGGGCCGAACGGACCCACCCGTGGCCGCGTGGTGGTGCTCAGACGATCCGCGTTGCGAGCCACTGGCGCACGAGCCAGTGGGCGATCGAGATGCGGGCGGGCAGAAGGAACGGACCCGTGTCCGGCGTGCCCGCTGCCTCGGCCGCGAGCGCGGCCTCGATCTCGCGACGATCGAACCAGCGCGCGTCCTCCAGCTCATCCCCCGCCGCCACGTGCGAGCCGGGCTCGGCATCGGCGACGAAGCCGAGCATCAGCGCCGACGGGAACGGCCAGGGCTGCGACCCGAGATACCGGCACGCGCGCACGCGCACGCCTGTTTCCTCGTGGACTTCGCGCGCGACGGTCTGCTCGAGCGATTCGCCGGGCTCGACGAATCCGGCGATCACCGAATACCGGCGCGGGGGCCAGGTCGCCTGACGCCCGAGCAGCAGCCGGTCGCCGTCGCCCACCGCCACGATGACCGCGGGATCGGTGCGCGGGTAGTGCTCGCTTCCGCAACCCTCGCATCGCCCGAGCCAGCCCCCGCGCACGAAGGCCAGCAGGCCACCACACGCGCCACAGTATCGATGGCGCCTGCGCCAGTGCAGCACCGCCCGCGCGCTCGCGAATGCGCCCGCCTCGCGCGCGGGCCAGGCAGCCGCAGCCGCGCGCAGGTCGGTGCGGTGGGGCGAATCGAGATCGGCGACCTCGGCATCGAGCGCGAACCACGCGCGGGCGTCGTCATCGAGCCCCAGGAACAGCGCGCGCGCGGGATCGAATGGCAGGCGCGCCGCGTCCAGCTCCAGCGGACGGCCCATCGGCGACGCGAGTGCGCGGCCCCCGGAATCGATGACGAGCAGGCGGGACGTCGCCCACGCGTCGGCGAGCGCCCGCGCGTCGGCACGCATGGCGTCGGCACGATCGAGCGCCGCGGCGACCGGCACCGGCTCGACATAGGCGAACGGTGCGACGCCGGTCGCGTCGCTCATGCGGAGAAGGACGAACCGCAGCCGCAGGTGGTCTTCGCGTTCGGATTGCGGATCACGAACTGCGCGCCATGCAGGCTCTCGGTGTAGTCGACCGTCGCGCCCATCAGGTACTGCAGGCTCAGCGGATCGACGACGAGCGTGACGCCATCGGTCTGCACGGCGAGGTCGTCCTCGGCCTGCAGCTCGTCGAACTCGAAGCCGTACTGGAAGCCCGAGCACCCGCCGCCCTGGATGTACACGCGCAGCTTCAGCGCGTCGTTGCCTTCCTCCGCGATCAGCTCGCGCACCTTGCCGGCGGCGGCGGACGTGAAGTTCAGCGGGCGCTCCAGCGACTGGTAGCCCGGGGCGCTCGGCAGGTCGATCGTTTCCATCCCGTCAGGATAGGGCCCCGCGGGCATGCTTCAAGCCATGGCGGCGGGGAACTGCGTTGCAGGACGCGTGGCGTTCATCGCTCATCCGCCGGGCGCGGGAGCGCCCGTCGCTTCGGCCCAGGTCACCGAATGCTCCACGGCGGCCCCGCGGCCCGACTGCAGGCGCGCGATCACGCGCACGGGCGTGAAGCCCGCCGGGAGGAAGATGTCGCCCTCGACTTCCTGGAAGTAGCGGAACGAATAGTCGACGCCGGGGGCGTTCGCCTGCTGCCGCAGCGTGGTCCAGTCCAGCCGGCGCAGCCGGCCGCCATGGCTGCCTTCGACCGCCAGCGTGAGCCGCCCTTCGCTGACGCTGCCGCGATTGAGGTTCTGGGTCAGGACGGCGTTGAAGTGGTAGGCGCCGCCCTGCTGCGCCTGCAGGCGAAGGGCATGCACCGACAGACCGCGACGCTGGCTCGTGGCGCCGACCAGCCGCTCGTAGAAGTCGACGTCCGCCTTCAGTCCCGCGATCTCCTCCTCGCGCTCCGCGAGAAGCGACTGCAGGCGGGTGTTGGCCTCGCGGCTGACCTGGTCCGATCGCGTGAGCATGGAAACCTGGCGCGAGAGCGCCTCGGTCGTGGCGGTATCGCACGGGGGTGGCGCGATTCCGCGCGAGACCTGCCATACGCCCCACGCACCGAACAGCAGCGCGCCCAGGAATACCAGCAGGGCGGCGATCAGGCCGATGCCGGCGCGGGCGGCATGGGGCGGCGTGGGGGTCGGGTCCATGGTGATCCGGCGTCGGCGATCCCCGCAGCCTACCCCGGCCGCTTCCGACGCGGCCACTCCGCGCGCCTTCCTATACTCGGGTCGCCCCGCCGGAGACCCGCCATGTCCGAAGCCCATGTATTCGCGTTCGGCCTCGTGCTCGCCTGGCTGGCGGGCGTGCGTGTCTACCTGACGGTCTTCGGCGTCGGCATCGCCGGCACGATGGGCTGGATGGAACTGCCGGCGGCGCTGCAGGTCGCGCAGTCGCCATGGGTGCTCGGCGTGTCCGGCGCGCTCGCGCTCGCCGAGTTCTTCGCCGACAAGATCCCCGGCGTGGACTCGGGCTGGGACCTGCTGCACACGCTGCTGCGCATTCCGGCCGGCGCGTTCCTCGCCGCCGCCGCGCTCTCCCCGGACGGCGAGCTCGGCGCGGGCGCACTCGCGACGGGCGCCGGGGTGGCGTTCGCGAGCCATGCGCTCAAGGCGGGCACGCGCGCGCTCGTCAACACGTCGCCCGAACCCGTCACGAACTGGACGGCGTCGGCGACGGAGGACGTCGCGGTGGTCGGCGGCCTCGCGCTCGTCTTCAGCCATCCGTGGATCGCGCTCGCGCTCGTCGTCGCGCTCAGCCTCGCGATCGCCCTGCCGGTGTGGTGGATCTGGCGCCGACTCAGGCGCGGTTGGCGGTCGGCCCGTCCCACGTAGCCCGGGCCGGTGGATCGCCGCGCGCAGCGCCTCAGCTCGCGCGGAATCCTACCGAGGCCTCAACTCAGGCCGAGGCCAGGACGGGCCGCACCGACGTCGCGCGCGGTCATGCCGCTGCGTGCCGCACGCGGTGCGTCGCCGTGCGGTCGTCAATCGGCGGTATCGCCGATCTTGCTCTGCAGGTACAGCGGATCACCGAGGCGATCCATCAGCGCGAGCTGGGTCTCGATCCAGTCGATGTGCTCTTCCTCGGACTCGAGGATGTCGGCGAACAGCTTGCGGCTGACGTAGTCGTTGACCTGCTCGCAGTAGGCGATCGCCTCCCGCAGCAGCGGCAGCGCTTCGTATTCCAACGCGAGGTCGGCATTGAGCACCTCGCGCGGGTCCTCGCCGATGCGCAGCTTGCCCAGCGCCTGGAAGTTCGGCAGTCCATCGAGGAAGAGGATGCGCTCGGACAGCTTGTCCGCATGCTTCATCTCGTCGATCGACTCGTGGTACTCGTGCTCGGCGAGCTCCTTGAGCCCCCAGTTCTTCAGCATCTTGGCGTGCAGGAAGTACTGGTTGATCGCGGTGAGCTCGTTGTAGAGCGCGCGATTGAGGAACTCGATGACCTTGGGATCGCCCTTCATGGGTCGGCTTCCGATGACGCGGGGAGCCACACTCTAGCGATCATCCGCGCGCGATGACGTAACGCGAATCGAGTGCAACTGGGCGGGCGACGGCCGCCCGGGACGGATGCCTCAAGCGGCGTGCGAGAGCACCGGCAACGGCAGCGCGATCGCGCGCTCGGCATGCACCTCGTCGAGCAGCGCGGTGGCCATCTCGACGCAGCTGCCGCAGCTCGCGCCGGCGCCGGTACGCATCGTCAGCTCGGCCATGGTCCGGCAGCCGCCTTCCGCGGCCTGGCGGATCTGGCGATCGGTGACTCCGTTGCAGATGCAGACGTACATGGCGGGCTCGCGGGCGGCGGGAATCGCCCCATGCCCATTCCGCCACGAATGCGAATGATTGTCAATTAGCCGGCGTTTCGCCGAGTCGGGGCCCGAGGCCGGCCGCCGTCAGGGGCCGCTGGCGGGTGCGGGCGGCGCGATCCCGGGTGTCGTGCGGATCGACCGCGGGGACCGGCACCGCGTGGACACCGGCCACCCGGCGCGCGGCCGGGGCCAGATGCCGCAACGCCCGGGAATAGACCCCGCGCTTGAACGTCACCACGTGGTCCAGCGGATACCAGAAATCGACCCAGCGCCAGTGGTCGAACTCGGGATGGTCGCAGGCGTCCAGGCGCACGTCGGCCTCGCTGCCCTTGAGCTGCAGGAGGAACCAGACCTGCTTCTGGCCGATGCAGACCAGCCGGTCGTGCCGGCGGATCGCGCGCTGGGGCAGGCGGTAGCGGAGCCAGCCGGGCGTCGCGTCGAGCACGTCGACGTGCTCGGGCATCAGGCCCGTCTCCTCGCGGAGCTCCCGGTACATGGCCTCCAGCGGCGTCTCGTCGCTGTTCATCCCGCCCTGCGGGAACTGCCAGCCGTCGCGGTGCACGCGGCGGGCCCAGAACAGCTGCCCCTGCGTGTTCATGATGACGATGCCCACGTTGGGGCGATAGCCGTCCGGATCGATCACGATGCGGACCTCGATCATTTAGGCCCAAGGCCACTGCACCCGACTCTGCCACGCGCTCCCGTGGACAACAAGCGAACGGGTGACGGCGCACGCTGGCGGATCCATGCGGCGGCGATTGACAGCCGCCGGTCGAACCGGAAGAATTCGCGGTTCACCGCATGGCTATGTAGCTCAGCCGGTTAGAGCACAGCACTCATAATGCTGGGGTCGGTGGTTCGAGTCCACCCATAGCCACCACTCGGTGCAGCAATCAGCCCGCGATCCGCGGGCTTTTTTGTGTCCGGAATCCGCCCGACGGGTCGCGGCCGAGCCGTTCGGGCGTCGGCGCCAGGGCTGCCTGCGCGCAGCCGCGGTCGCGCCGGTCGCGTCCGGTCGATCCGCCACGCCGTGCCGAACGGGGATGCTGCGCAGCGCGCCCTCGCGCGATGACCCCGCAACCTGCGGCGCCCTACTTCGTCGCCGTCGCGGCCGCGGGTCCGGCCGCGCGCACGAAGCGCGTGGTCGAGTCGATGGAGGCCGCGGTGACCTCGCCCCGGTCGTCGAGCTCGAAACGGATCGACGACGCGGGGTAGCGCCCGTCGCCGAGCCGCATGTCGAACGTGTCGTAGTGCCAGTGCGTGAGCACGCCCGCCATCTGCGGATTGGCGCCGAATCCCACCACGAGGGCACCGTCGTCCAGCGCGACGCGCAGGTCGCCGAAGGCCGGATGCACATAGGTGCCCGCGTAGGCCGCGAGCGGGCGGGTCGGTCGCGTCCCGACTACGCGCCTGGATGCGCGCTCGGCGCGCGCCTTCGCGGCCTGGTCGGCGAACCCGGCGTAGAGCGCGCGGAGTTCGGCGCTCCAGTCGCGCGTGGCGCCGCCCAGGTCGAGGTCGATCACCTTGAGCATCAGTGCGTGGCGCAGCTCGACGTGGTCGGCATTGCCGAAGACGGCGATCCCGAGCTCGCGGTCGGGGACGAGCGCGACGAGCGCGGTCCGTCCGTCGATGCTCCCGGTGTGCATGGCGAGGAACTGGCCGCGGTAGTCCTGCTGGAACCATCCGAGGCCGTAGCTCGTCCAGCGCGGCCGGGTCAGCTGCGTCGTGGGATAGAAGTCGGCAGGTGCCAGCACCTGGGGCTTGAACAGCTCGCGAAAGCCGGCCTCGCTGACGAGCCGTTTCCCGCCGGCATCGCCTTCCGCCAGCAGGAACTGCAGCCAGCGCGCCGCATCGCGCGCCGTCGTCCACGCCGCGCCGGCCGCAGGGACGGCGTCGACGGGCTGTTCCGCGATCTGCCGCAGCGTCCCGTCGATCTCGAAGTGCGCGAGCGTCACGTCGGGGTCGTGCGCGGCCTGCATCCGCCCGAGCGTCGCATGGGAACGCGACATGCCGAGCGGGTCGATGATGCGGGTCTGGACGAACGTGTCCCAGGGCATGCCGGATGCCGCGGACACGAGCTCGCCGGCGACCTGGTACATCACGTTGGAATAGCCGAATCCCGCGTAGGGCGCGTAGGCCGGCGTCAGCGCGGGCACGCGCTCGAGCAGCTGGCGCGTCGAATACGCGCCGCTCAGCCAGAGCATGTCGGAGTCGCCGCCCAGGCCGGCGTTGTGGCGCAGCGTGTCGCGCACCGTCACGCGTCGGCTGAAGTCCGCGTCGGGCATCTGGAACCAGGGCAGCGTCTTCTGCACCGGGTCGTCCCATGCGAGCTTGCCCTCATCGACGAGCATCGCGATGGCGAGCGCGGTCATCGCCTTCGTCGTCGACATCATGCCGAACTTCGTGTCCACGCCGACCCGGCCGCCGCCGATCGAGCGGACCCCGAATCCCTTCATGTAGACCGGTCGGCCGTCCTTGACCACCACGATGGAGAGGCCGGGCTGCTTCCACTCGCGCATGGCGTGGGTGATGTAGGCATCGAGCTCGGCCTCGGTGGCATCGCCGAGCACGGCGTGCGGCGTCGCGGAACGTGCAGAAGGCGCGGCCGCGCTGGCCACGTGCGGCACGACGAGCAGGCACGCGAGCAGGAATGCGCGCATCGAGGTCTCCCCGGAAGAACATCGATGCTAACAGCTGCGAAAGCACGCCCGCCCGGGACGCCGCCGCGCTTCGCCGCTGTGGTGTCACGACGTCACCGCGGCATCGACGACCTCACCACGCACCGCGCAGCGCCCAGACCGCGAGCAGCAGGACGCCACCGGCGAGCTGGAGCATGACGCCGCGGCGGAGCCAGCGCGCGCCGGGACCCTCGTAGGCGTACCGCGCCACCAGGCCAACGCCCAGCGCCAGTGCATAGGCGATCGCCCAGGCGAACCAGGCGATGCCCTTGCCGATGCATCCGAAGCCTTCGCAGTACGCGCGCCAGATCATGACCGCGGTGACCGCGAGCGCCGCGGCCGCGACCAGGTACGCCATCGCCGCCGCCGCGGCGGCCACGCGCCGGAGGCGTGCGGGGAGCGGTCGCGCGTTCGTCACTGCATCGCGGCTCAGCGCGGCACCACGCTGGACGGTAGCCCGTCCGCGGCCCGCGCGCGCCCAGCCGCCACGCGATGCCCCAGCCAGGCTGCAGGCAGGTAGGCGAGGAGCAGGTCGACGGCGCTGAACCACACCGGCGCCGGCAGCATCACGACGTTGGCGATGCCCGCGAACAGGAACAGCGTGCCGACGATCCAGGCAGGGCCGGACGTCCGCCCCGGCGCCAGCCAGGTCGCGACGGCCGCGCCGACGAACGTGCCGACGGCATGGGCGAGGAACGGGAAGACGAAGTGCCGCGCCTCGAAGAGGTGCAGCGACGCCTTCAGGCCCTCGGCCGTCGTGACGTCCGCGCCCGGCGGCGGGCTGATGATGCTCGCGCCGGCGAGGATGAGCCCCATGTTCACCGCGCTGCCCGCGACCAGGCCCGCGATCACCGCCACTCCCCGACGCAGCATCGAACCCATCGCGTTCCCCTTTTTTGACGCACACCCGGCGCGCAACCGTGCCGGGATCGCGGCCTGCCGCGCCGAGCCTACGCCAGCTGCACGGCGCGTGCGACGCCGTGCGTCGTTCGCGCCATTCCTCCAGAGCGGGTGCCGCGCGGCATATTCGACCGCGGCGGCGCCATCGCAGTCGCGCAGGGCACGGATCGCGTTGCCTCCGTGATGGGCGACCGCCCGAGCCACGCGTCGCCCCGGCGGCCGATCGTCACAGCGACGCCGACGGACCGCGCGCGCCCCGTGTCACCCGCGGCAGCTCGCCACGGGCGTGGCGACCGCCATGGACGCGAGGTGCGCCTCCCCGGTGGTTCACGGCGCGATGTAGAACTCGACCTTGCCGCAGCGGGTGCAGGCGTAGGTATCGAAGCTCTCGCGATTGACGAAGAGCTCGCCCAGCTCCCCGAACAGGAACGGCCACGCACGCGTGCCCTCGTGGAAGCGCATGCGGCCCACGATGGCCATGGGGGTGGAGCAGCGCAGGCACGCGAGCTCGCGCGCCGGCGCGCAATCGGGGAGTGGCGGCGCGCTGTCCGGGAGGAATCCGGCGGCGGGCGGTGTGCCGTCGATGCCCGTGCCGCATCGCCAGCAGACAGTGAAGCCGGGCTCGAACGCCTCGCCGCAGCGGGCGCAGCGTTCGGTGGTGGTCGCACGTCCTGTGGTCATCGAGCGCTCCAGCGTTGCAGTGGGGCATGTCTACGTCACGCCGACGTGAGGCGCAACCACGAGCCCACGACGGCGGCGTGGTCGCGCGCCGCTCCGCGCCAGGCCCCGCGATGCGCGGCACGAGCCGCCATTTCGTCGGCCCGTGCCGCGATTCGCGCGACGCTGGACCCGCTTCGTCGCGCCGGTCCGTCCGCCCGCCGTCCCTCCGCTAGCGTGGCCGCCGATCGCGCATCGCGCATGAGGGCGTCATCGATGGCCTATCCCCGCGACTCGGCGGAGGCACGTGAGTTCCACGCCCTGGGTACGGGCCTCCTGCTGTACTCCCTGATGTTCCTGCCGCTGCTGGGCTATGGCTGGTACGTGATCCTCGGCGACCTGTTGCCGCCCGTGCTCGCAGGCGTCGGGGCCGCGGTGATCGCGGCGCTGGCGTGGACCCTCGCGCGGATCGTGGGTGGCTCCGAAGGCGGCATCGCCGGCAACCAGGCGTTGTTCGCCGCGCTGCTGATCCTCAGCGCCGTGGGCGTCTTCAACACCCTGATGATCCGGCTCGAGGGCAAGGCGATCTTCACCGAAGCGGTCGACGAGGCGATCGCGCGGTACGGCGCGCTTCCGCGAGTGGCGCAGGGTGCGCTCGCCGACCCGCAGGCCGCGGCGCTGCGCCGGCGCGTCGACGCGCTGCGCACGCAGCTGGCACAGGAGATCCGCAATCCGCGCAACTGCGGCGAGGGGCCGGAAGCGGCCAAGCTGTTCGCGCGGCTCAATGCCGAGCTACCCGGCCTGGTGCGCTATTCGGGCGGCGCCGGCGATTGCGCCGACACGGCGGAACTCGTCCGCATGTACGACGCGCAGATCGACACGCTGCTCCATGCATCCGACACGTTCGTACGCGGCGGTGTGCGGCAGCGCGAGGCGCTGCAGCAGCGCATCCAGGCACAGTCGACCCGGGAGCTCGCGCGCCTGCGGCAGCTGCGACGGGACGTCGATTCGGGCGCCGACCTGCTCGGCACGGTGCGCCCGGCGCTCGAGGAGAGTGCCGCCACCTACCAGGGCCTCGCTGCGGCGCTCGCACAGCAGGCACCCCGGCGCGGCGATCGGTCCCCGCCGCCCACGCTCGACCTGCGGACCGTCCGCCACCTCGGCGAATGGGGCCACCTGCTGCCCTTGCTGCTCGACCGGCTGGATCGCCCGCAGACGTGGGTCTACCTGGGGCTCGCGGCCTTCCTCGACTGGTTGCTCGTGCACCTGTTCGCCCGACTGGCCACGCATCGCCGTGCGCAACCCCGACCGCGTGGCACGGGTGCGATGACGCGCCTGGAGACGCCGTGGTGAGCGGGACGACGCCCGGGTGCGATCGACCGCGCGTGGGCCACCGCTTCGATCCGGATGCCGACGCGATCCCGCCGGCTCTGCCGGCGGACACGCGCGCCGCGCAGGCGACGGCTGCGCCGTGCCCGCCCGACCGCATGCCGATGGACAGCGATGCGACGCGCGTCGGACGCCAGCTCGCCGCCCTGCTCGACGAGCGCGGCTACCACCCCGTGGTCGTCTTCGGCTCGTCCGCGGCCGGGAAGACGACGCTGCTCACCTCGCTGCTGGCCTACCTGCAGGTGGACGGCGATGCGGGCGTCGAAGTCGCGCTCGGCGCGCCGCTCGCGATCGACGATGCGGACTACGGAACGTGGGCACACGAAGAGGCGACCGGCGTGTTCTACCGGAGCGTCGAGGAGTTCATCGCGGGGCGTACGCAGCCGGCCACGATGTCGCCGCGGCCCTTCTTCGTCCCCGTCGTGATCCGGCCGCCGGGACGCCTGCCCGAGGCGCGGTTCGCGTTCCTCGAGAGCCGCGGCGACTGGTACAACCCCGACACCGAATCGAACGCCTTCTTCCGCCGCCTGCGCGACGAGATCGCCGCGCTGCTGCTGCATTTCCCGAAGGGCATCTCGTTCCTGCACGTGGCTCCGTACACGCAGCTCGCGACCTGGGACGAGGACACGGGCCTGCATGCCGCGCGCGATGCGGCTCTGCGCCGGCAGGCGGATCTCGCGCTGGTCGGCGCGCTCAATGCCTACCGCGCGGTGCGTGCGACCAAGCACCGCGATGCGCACCTGCTGCTGGTCACCAAGTGGGATGCATATGCCGCACCGGATGGCACGGAATCGAGTTTCGTCGCACCCACGCTCGATGAAGTCACGGCCGTCGCACGGGAGCGCTATCCGCGCGGGCTGGCGGCCTTTCTCACCCTCGGCCTGGGTGCGCCGCAGGCGTGGCAGAAGCAGCTGATGCAGTACTGCGCGGGCATCATCAGCGGGCGCACGGTCACGCAGCCGGGCACCGAGCTGCGCGCGCAGCTGAACCGCTATCCGCGCGTGCTCTGGAACTGGCTGTACGAGAACGCGACGCGCGATGCGGGGCGACGGCAGATGCTGTTTCCCCGTTCGCCCGACCGGTCGCGCGCATGGTCCGCGCGGCTCGACGCGCTGCTCGCGCGGGCCCTGCGCCTGCTCGGCGTCTAGCCGCGATGGACGCCCTGCGCACACCCGGCGGGCCCGTGCTGCTCGAGGCGCTCTACTTCGCCGGGGGCCTGCGATCGAAGCTCTACGGTGCGTCCGTGCGCCCGGCATGGGCACCGGAATTCGAGCGGGTCGGCCTGCAGAACGACGTCTATCCCGCGGCGGGGCAGTTCATCGCCGATCTCTCGCGCTTCGCCCATGCAGGCCCGGACCGCAGGGTGCCGGTGACGTGGTACGGGGTGTACGGGCACGCCGAGGACCTGTACGGCGATCGCGGCGTGTTCTGTGGCGTCGGCCTGTGGGTCGCGGGCACGTCGCTCGTGGACAGCGAGCCGGTGTTCGACATGCTGCTTTCGCTGGTGGCGATGCTGCAGCGCGCGCGCATGGACGATGGCCGACCCACTGCCGAGTTCGACGCGACCGCCACGCGCGCGCTGCGCTTCGTCGCCGAGCCACAGGCGTGGATCGGCGAGCCGCATTGCGGCGGCGGACGCCCGCCCCGGGCCGCGTCCGGCACGCATCCCGTCTACGTCACGCTGGAGACGCCGCTCGTACCCGGCATGCGGGTGCCGGTCGACCTCACCGCGGCGGCCGACGTCGCGTTGCTGGCCGCTCCGGCCACCCTGCCCGAACGCGTCCTGTTCGTGCCCGCGACCGGCGTGGACTTCGACGCGCGCGTGGCACCGGAGCGCGTCCTGCGCGGCGTGGACCGCCTGTTCGATGCGCCCCCGCGGCCCTTCCTGCTGCGCGCGCTGCTGCAGGACCGTGCCGCGCTCGCCGGGCGCCTGGACATCGCGCGCGAGGGCCGCGCCGATGCCGATCGCCTGGCCCGGGATGCCCGCGAGGAGGCCGTGCACGCCCGCCGCCTGGCGGACGACCTCGCCCGGCGCCTCCAGCACGCCGAGCGCGCGACGGCACTGCTGCCCGCGATGGATGTCGACCACTTCATGGAGCGCCTCGAAGGGCTCCTCGACGCACGCGCGGGCGCCCTCGCCACCGGTGACGGTGCGCCCGCCCCGGCCGCCGATCCGCCCGTGGCTTCCGTGCTCGCGACGCTCGCGCACGAGGTCGGTGCGATGCGTGGCGATCTCCACCGCCTGGTGGCCCGGGGGACGGCGACGCCGCGTCTCCGGGCGCGACCGCGACGCGACCGGGCCGTCGCGTTCTGGGCGTGGACGGCGGTCGCCGTCGCGCTCGCCGCGTCGTACGGGGCCTGGCACCTCCTGCTGCGGTAGCGACCACCGCCGATGGGTCGCTCCGGCCGTGCCGCAGCCCCGGCCGCGACCCGCTTGGCTGAATGCCGCCCCTGACCTTTGGCAGGTGGGCGGCCGGGCGGGTCGCATTAGCGTGGCTCCCTCGACCCTGCGCCGTCTTCGCCGCCCGCAGGCCGTTGCCGAGGCCGCCGCCTACCTGGAACGCCGTCCGGATGATCCGCGCTCTCGTGTCCGTTCTCATGCTCGCCGCCATCGCGGCCCCCGGCGTCGCCCGGGCGGCCTCGACCGCCGTGCGCACCGACCATCTGCAGTCGCGGCTGGTGGCGGAGACCACGGCAGCGGTGCCGGGCACGCCGCTCACGCTCGGCCTGCTACTCGAGCACGATCCGCACTGGCACACCTACTGGCGCAATCCCGGCGACTCCGGCCTGCCCACGGAGATCGAGCTGACGCTGCCCGAGGGCGTGGTCGCCGCACCGATCGCCTGGCCGCATCCGCAGCGCTTCGTCCTGTCCGACATCGTCAACTTCGGCTATGGCGACCGCCGCCTGCTGCCGATCTCGGTGACGGTGCCCGCGGGCTACTCCGCGGCGACGCTGCCGGTACGCGCGGCGGCGAAGTGGCTGATCTGCGAAGTCGAATGCATTCCGGGCAAGGCCGAGTACGCCTTCGAGATCCCGGTGGCGACGGCCGCGGAGGCCGATGCGCGCTGGCGCGACGACTTCGCCGCGGCGCGCGACGACCAGCCGCGCGTGTCGAAGGGCAGGCTCGCCGTCGCGGAGGACGGCGATGCCATCGTGCTGACCATCGCCGGCCTCGAGCCCGCCGCGGCGCCGGCGCGGTGGCAGTGGTTCCCGGAGACGCCGGAGGTCGCCGCCAACGCGGCGACGCCCGAGTGGCGGCGCGTGGGAGATGGCTGGCAGGCGCGCTGGGCCAAGAGCGAGTACTTCACCGCGATGCCCAAGGACGTCGCGCTGGTCGCGGTCGATGCGGGCGGCACGCCGTGGCGCTTTTCCGCCACGCCGACGCCGGCGGTCGCGACGCCGGCCGCGCGCTCGGTGCCGGCGTCGCCTGCCGTCGCGGGCGACGTCGAACCGCTCAGCCTGGCGCCCGCGCTGCTGTTCGCCTTCCTCGGCGGCCTGATCCTCAACCTGATGCCCTGCGTCTTCCCGGTGCTGTCCATCAAGGCGATGGGCGCGCTCGGTTCGGCCGAGGATCGCGTGGAGCTGCGGCGCCACGGCATCTGGTACGCGCTCGGCATCGTGGCGACGTTCCTCGTGCTCGCCGGCGCCCTGCTCGCGCTGCGCGCGGGCGGGCAGCAGCTGGGCTGGGGCTTCCAGCTGCAGGAACCGCGCTTCGTCGCGGCGGTCGCGCTGCTGATCTTCGCGATGGCGCTGTCGTTCTCCGGCGTCTGGGAGTTCGGCGGGCGCTTCATGGGCGCCGGCCAGCGCCTGACCGAAGGGCACGGCGCCCGCGCCTCGTTCTTCACCGGCGCGCTGGCGGTCGTCGTCGCCAGCCCATGCACCGCGCCCTTCATGGGCACCGCGCTCGGCTGGGCACTCGCGCAGCCGGCCATCGCCGCGCTCGCGGTGTTCGTCGCGCTCGGCCTCGGGCTCGCCGCGCCGATGCTGCTGCTCGGCTTCGTGCCGGCGCTGGCGCGCCTGCTGCCGCGTTCGGGGCCGTGGCTGGAGACGTTCCGCCAGCTGCTCGCGTTCCCGCTCTACCTCACGGTGGTCTGGCTGCTCTGGGTCTACGGCGAACAGACCTCGCCGCTCGGGATGGCCTGGCTGCTGGCCGCGCTGACCGCGCTCGCGTTCGCGCTGTGGCTGGTCGGGCGGCGTCCGGCGATGCGCTCGGCGCCGCTGCGCATGACCAGCGCAGCCGTCGCGCTCGCCGCACTCGCGGTCGCCGTCGCACTCCCGCTGGCGTCACCGCCCGCGGTGGCCAAGGCCGATTCGAAGCCCGCCGCCGACGCCGGCTTCGAGCCGTGGAGCGAGCAGCGCCTCGCGGAGCTGCGCGCATCCGGCACGCCGGTGCTGGTCAACATGACCGCGGCCTGGTGCATCACCTGCCTCGCCAACGAGCGCGTGGCGCTGTCGACCGACACGGTCCGCGGCGCGCTCGCCGCGCGCGGCGTCGTGTACCTCAAGGGCGACTGGACGCGGCACGACGAGGCGATCACCCGCTACCTCCAGCGTTACGGCCGCAACGGCGTGCCGCTCTACGTGCTCTACCCGCCCGGCGGCGGCGCACCCCGCGTGCTGCCGCAGCTGCTCACCCCCGATGGCGTCGCCGACGCCATCCGCTCGATGTGACCATCCCACCCGAGGAGTTCGCCCCATGAAAGCCAAACTGATCGTCAGCACCCTGGCCGTGGCCGCCGTCGTGGGCGGCGTGGTCGTCGCCACCAAGGTCCGCGACGCCAATGCCTCCGAGGCGATCGCCGCGGCGGCGGCGGCCGCCGCGAGTGCGAAGGTCGGCCAGCCCGCACCGGCGTTCACGCTGGTCGACTCGACCGGCAAGAAGCGCTCGCTCGCCGACTACAGGGGGAAGACCGTGGTGCTCGAGTGGACCAACCACGGCTGCCCGTTCGTCAAGAAGCATTACGGCTCGGGGAACATGCAGAAGCAGCAGCGCGAAGCCACCGCCAAGGGCGTCGTGTGGCTGAGCATCAATTCGTCCGCACCGGGCAAGCAGGGCCACGTCGACGGCGCGGGCGCCGAGAAGGTGCGCCAGGATGCCAAGGCCGCGCAGACCGCCTACCTGCTCGACCCCACCGGCACCGTCGGCCGCACGTACGGCGCCAAGACCACGCCGCACATGTACGTGATCGACCCCAAGGGCGTGCTGCGCTACGCGGGCGGCATCGACAGCATCGAGAGCTCGGACGTGGACGACATCGCCAAGGCCACGCAGTACGTGCCGAAGGCGCTCGCCGAACTCGCCGCGGGCAAGCCCGTCAGCGTCTCGGTCACGCGCCCCTACGGCTGCTCGGTGAAGTACGCGGGTTGAGTTTCGCGTCCCGGGTGTCCGCCTGCCGCGGGCACCCGGTCGCCACCCCTGCTCGGCCGGCGGCGGCTGACCGCGATCAGGCGAGCACCCGGGGCCGGCCGACCGACGGCTCGGTGACCCGCGCACCCGCGGCTCCACGTGAGAGCGCGTCCAGCAGGGGTTCCGGCCGATGGATGCCGTAGCCCTGCGCGAAGTCCACGCCGAGCACGGCGAGCCGCTGCAGGATGTCGTCGCTCTCCACGAACTCCGCCACCGTCTTCAGGCCCATCACGTGGCCGACGTGGTTGACCGCGCTCACCATCGCCTCGTCGGCGCTGTCCTCGACGAGGTTGCGCACGAAGGCGCCATCGATCTTGAGGAAGTCGACGGGCAGGCGCTTGAGGTAGGCGAAGGACGACAGCCCGCTGCCGAAGTCGTCGAGCGAGAAGCGCCCGCCCTGCTCGCGGAACCAGCGGATGAAGCGCTCGGCATGCACGATGTTGGCGATCGCGGCGGTCTCGGTGATCTCGAAGCAGACCTGGTCGTAGCGCACGCCGTGGCGGGCGAAGGCGGCTTCCACGAACTCTGCGAAGCCCTCGTCCGACAACGTGTGCCCCGACAGGTTGATCGACAGGTGGATGTCGGCGGCCCGGTCCGCCGACGCGAGCGCGCCCAGAGCGTGCTCGACCACCCAGCGGTCGATGCTGGGCATCAGGCCATAGCGTTCCGCGGCAGGCAGGAAGGCCATCGGCGGGATGATGCGGCCATCGTCCTCGCGCAGGCGCACGAGCACTTCGAGATGCCCGCCGGCGCGGTCGCCGTGCACCGGCACGATGCGCTGGCCGTAGAGGGTGAACCGGCCTTCGTCCAGCGCCGATCCCAGGCGCGAGGCCCACTGCATCTCGCCGGTGCGCTGCACGACGTCGGCATCGTCCGGGCGGTGCACGTGGACGCGGTTGCGCCCCTTCTCCTTGGCGATGTAGCACGCCGAATCCGCGGCGCTCAGCACGTCGGCGAGCGTCTGGGCATGCCCGCAGGCCACGACGCCGATGCTCGCGCCGATGGGGAACGCACGATCGCCCCAGACGAAGCGGAACGCCTCGACCGTGCGCCGCAACGTATCGGCCACACGCGTCGCTGCATCGAGCGGACACTGGCGCAGCAGCACGGCGAACTCGTCGCCACCGAGGCGTGCCAGCGTGTCGTTGGTCCGCACGCCGCTGCGGAGTTCATCGGCGATGCGGCGCAGCAGCTGGTCGCCCGCGCCGTGGCCGCAGGTGTCGTTGACCACCTTGAACTGGTCGAGGTCGATGTAGAGCACGGCATGCGTGCCGCCCGCCTCGTCGGCCAGCGCGGTGCGCACCTGCTCCTCGAACGCGCGGCGGTTCACCAGGCCCGTCAGCTCGTCGTGCGACGCGTCGTAGGCCATGCGCCGTACGAGCGCGCGCGCCTCGGTGACGTCCTGGAAGACGAGCACCACGCCCGCGGGCCGATCCTCGGCGCCGGGGATCGGCGCCGCCGAACCCTCGATGGCGAGGAAGCTGCCGTCCGGGCGCAGCAGCGTGCACTCGCCGCCGACCTGCACCGTCTCGTTCGTCGCGAGCGCGGTGGCGACCGGGGACCGGCACATGCGGCGCGTCTCGGCATCCGCGGTACGAATGACCTCCTCGTGCGGCTGGCCGATCATGTCCGCCGAGGCGACACCGAGCAGACGCTCGGCCACCGGATTGAGGTAGGTGACCATGCCGTCGCCGTCGGTCGCGACCACGGCGTCGCCGATCGCATGCAGCGTCACGCGCAGGCGCTCCTTCTCCAGCCGGAGCGATTCCTCTATCCGGCGGCGCGCGGTGACATCGCGCACGACCGCCACGAACGTGAGCTCGTCCGAGGACCGCACGGCATCGATCGCGACCTCGATGGTGAAGCGGGTGCCGTCCAGGCGCTGGCCGGTCAGCTCGATTCCACCGCGACCGACGAGACGCGACGCGACGCCCTGCCGCTCGATGAAGCGCTTCATGTAGGCGTCGTGGCCGCCACGGTGCTCGGGCGGCATCAGTGCCTTGATGTTGAGGCCCGCGAGGCCGCCGCGCGGGTAGCCGAAGATCTGCTCGGCCGCGGCGTTGGCGAACTGCAGGTCGCCTTCGGGGCCGGTGACGATCAGCCCGTCGGACGTGCTGCCCATCACCGCCGCGAGCTGGTCGCGCGCGGCCCGGCTCTCGCGACCGGAACGCGCCAGCGCGTCCAGCAGGGGGCGCACGCGACGGCGCAGCAGCGAAACACCCGCGAACACCAGCAGGGCGAGCACGGGCGCCATCCACAGCACGCGGTCGCGGATCGGGGCATAGACCTCGTCGGCGTGCTGCTCGACGACGAGCCCGAGGCGACCGGAGGCCACGGGGGCGTACGCCGCGACGATCCGCTCGCCGTCCCGTACGCCGTTCGTGCTCACGCCCGAGCCGCCCGCGAACGCGAGGCGCATGGCGAGCCAGCCGTCGCTCGCCGGCACCCGGCGGACGGTGCGGTCGCGTTCGCTGGGGAAGCAGTGCAGGCCCGTGCCAGCGTCGGGCGCGCAGAGGCGCACGTCGCCGGTCGTTCCGAAGGCGGCGTCGGTCGTCAGCTGACCACCGAGGTTCGGGAGGGGGCGGTCGAGGATCAGGCGGCCGTGGAGTTCACCCGAGCCGCCGCGCAGTTCCACTCGCGATCGGAGGATCAGCCCGTCATGCCAGACGAGGCGATGGTCGCCTCGCTCGTCGAGGGCCACGTCCAGCTCTGGGTGGGCGATCTCGCCCTGCGTCGCCAGTGCCTTCCCCGCGACCGATTCCAGACGGATGCCGCTGAGGCCGAGCGCGGCGAGCCGCACCGGCAGCACCGCGCCTGCACGCGACCCGTCCGACGTGCCGGCGTCGGCCACCCGGCGCGCGGCGAATTCCGCGAGGACCGGCTCCGTGGCGATCTCGGCATTGGCCACCCGGGCGTCCTCGAGGGCCTCGGCGAGCAGCAGGCCGCGCACATGGAGCTTCTGCTGCAGCCAGGCGTGCAGGGAGTCCCGCGTCTGGTCCAGCAGCAGCACGAAGCCCGACAGCCCCGCGACCAGCACGGCCAGCGTCAGGCTCAGCACGGCGACCCGGCGGATCGACCGGGCATGGCGCAGGTCGTCGGCGTCGGCGGATTGACGCGACGGATCGGGGGACGGGGGGGCCGCGATGGGCCGGGGGAACAGGCGCAGGCGCATGGCGAGCTCCATGCAACTCCCAGGCCAGCGCATCCGGCGTGGTCTCGGCCGGCGGCCGTGCCGCCCGAGCGGCTGTAGGCATGCCGTTTGCATGGAGGCGGGCGTCGCCCCATCCCGTACCGCCATGCGCCTTCCGGTCGTGCCGAGTCGAGGTCTCCCGCCCGCCCTGCCGGGTACGCTGCAGGCCGCGCTGTGGGTGCTGCTCTACGTGGCGGGCATCGCCTATTCCGAGGCATTCGTCATCGGGCCCTCGCACGTGACGCTGTTCTGGCCCGCCGCCGGCGTCGCCTTCGCCGCGGTGGTCGGGCTCGGGATGCGCTGGGCCGCGGTCACGCCCGTCGCGGTGCTGATCGCGCACGCGACGTTCGCGCGCGTGCCGGAGACGTTCATCCCGTTCTCCGTGCTGAGCAACCTGCTGGGCTCGCTGGCGGGCGCATGGGTCATCCACGCCGCACGGAGCCGGCGCCCCGACGGCCTCGCGCGCGCACCAGCCTATGCCGCCGGCGCCGTCGCCATGGCGGTGATCGCCGCGGGCATCGGAACCCTGGGCCTGGTCGTGGCGGGCATGGTGCCCGCATCGGCGGCACTCGCCGCCTACACGAAGTGGGCGCTGGGCGACCTGCTCGGCATCGCCTGCATCGCGCCCACCCTGCTCCTGCTGATGCGCCGCGGCGCGGTCGATGCCGATGCGCCGCCGGCGGGCGACTACGCCGCGCGCGGCGAGCGCGCGGCCTGGGTGGCCGCCTACGCGGCGTCCTACGGCTTCCTGTACTGGATCGGTTCGCAGGACAGCGGCTACGTGCTCGGCATGGTGGCCTTCCCGCTGGGGCTCCTGCTGTGGAGCGCATTCCGCTTCGAGCCGCTGTGGACCACCATGGGCACCAGCATCTCGGTGTTCGTCGTGACCTCGCTGCTGGGCCTGGGCCTCGCCTCGTTCCAGCCGCCGCGGAGCATGCTCGACGTGGTCCTGCTGCTCGGCTTCCTCAACCTGTTCGCCACGCTGCCGTTGCTGATGGCGGCGTCCATCCACGCCCAGCGCGTCGGCGCTCGCCGCGCGGTCCGCCTGGTCTCGGAACTCGCCGAACGGCAGCAGGACCAGCTCGAGCAGCTGGTCGCCGAGCGAACGCGCCAGCTCGACGAGGCGAACCGCCAGCTCGAGCACGCGAGCCAGACGGACGCGCTCACCGGCCTGCGCAACCGCCGGTACTTGGCACGCCAGCTGCCGCTCGACCTCGCCTTCTATCGCCGCGAAGCCGGCGAATCGCACTCGCCGCCGCATGCGCTGTACTTCGCGCTCGTCGACATCGACCACTTCAAGCACATCAACGACACGCTCGGTCACCGCGCGGGCGACGACATCCTCCAGCAGTTCGCCGCCGTCCTCAGTGGCCTGGTGCGCAGTTGCGACTACGCGGTGCGCTGGGGCGGCGAGGAATTCCTGCTCGTGCTGCGTCCGATGCCGAGCGAGCACGTGGCGACGATCGGCGAGCGCATCTGCCGCAGCGTCGCGCAGCACCGCTTCGACTGCGGCAACGGCACGCCGCTCGAGCTCACGTGCTCCGTCGGCTTCGCGGAGCAGGCGCTCTCCGACGGCGACCCGGCCGCATCCTGGGAAGCGCTCGTCGAGCTGGCCGACGCCGCGCTGTACTGGGTCAAGCAGAACGGCCGCGACGGCTGGGCGGTGCTGCGCCCGACCGGCGACCGCGATCCCGCCGCGCTCGCCTCCCTCAGCCGCCACGGCGCCCAGCACCTCATCGATGCCGGGCTCGCCGTCGCCCTCACCGGTCGCAGCGACGCGGCGGCGCGGGCCGACGTGCAGCGAGCATGGATGCGGACGGGCTGAGCCGCGCCCCGTCCGCCAGGCGTCGCTTTACCGGGTGACGACGTTCACCACGTACGCACCGTCGCGTCCCATCACCTCGACCGATTTCGCGGACCCGATCCGCGCCTGCGCATCGGCACGGCTGACGCCCTCACGCCGACCGTCGACGAGCACGAGCACCCTGTCGGCGGACGCCGGTGCCGGCTCGCTCGCACCGGAGGCGAACTTCGCCACGAGCGAATCGATGGTCGCGCCCACGAGCGCGTCGCCCGTGTAGACCCCCTTCCTCTGCTCCGCTCCCGCGATGCCGCAGCACGCCGCGAGCGCCACCGCCATCAGCCCCATCCTCATCGTTCGCTCCTCGATCGAGTCCGTGCGCCACACGGCGCGAACCGACTGACCGCGCGGGCGGGCGGTTGGTTCAATGCATCGCGGGTGTCGTGCCCGATCCCCGGAGATCGCGCGTGGCAGGGGTGACGCTGCGTGACGCAGCCCTCGGCGGCGGCGCCGTGGGTGGGCGCGGGCGCGCGCCAACGGGTAGACGGGTCGAAGCGTGCCGCCCGTCCGCGCCGGCGTGGCGGCCTCAGCGGCCGGTGAGGCCCGGCTGCGCGCGCAGCCAGTCGACCGCATCGGCGCGCGAGTGGAAGACGTCGATGATCATTCCCGACCCACGCGCGACCACCAGCCCCACGCGCTGCGCATCCATGATCGACTCCGGGCCGACGAAGGCCAGCGCGAGGCCGGGGCGTGCCGCCGCGGCCCATTCGCGCACCACGTCCAGGCGCGTCGCGACGTGCGGCGCGCCCAGCCCCGTGGCCGCGGTCACGTCGATGGCGAGGCGCTTGATGCCCTCGTCCTGCAGCGAGCGCATCGCCTCCACGACCAGCCCCCGCGCGACCGTCATCGGGATGTCGCCGGCGACGGCGATGACGCGCACGTCGTCGTGGGGAGCATGGATCTCGAGCATGGAGGTCGCGGGGAGCCGAGGGGGCCGCGATCATAGGCGCCCGCCCCCCGTTCCTCGATGACATCGCGGCGCCCGTTCACGCCTCTGCGGGCGCGGTCACGGAATGCCGTCGGCGCTTGACGCCGCCGATCCCTAGCCCGCGATGCGCCAGCCGACGTGCTCGCCCGCGCGGAACGGCACGAGCTCGTGCTCGCCGGCGCGTACGGTCGCCGGCACGGGCATGGGCTCGCGCAGCAGCTCGATGCGCTCCGCGTTGCGCGGCAGGCGGTAGAAGTCCGGGCCATTGTGGCTCGCGAAGGCTTCCAGGCGGTCGAGCGCACCGGCGGCGTCGAAGGCCTCCGCGTACAGCTCGATCGCCGCATGCGCCGTGTAGATGCCCGCACAGCCGCAGGACGATTCCTTGGCATGCTTCGGATGCGGCGCGCTGTCGGTGCCGAGGAAGAACTTGCCGTCGCCGGCGGTGGCCGCCTTCACCAGCGCCTGGCGGTGCAGCTCGCGCTTGAGCACCGGCAGGCAGTAGTGATGCGGGCGCAGGCCGCCGGCGAAGATCGCATTGCGGTTGAGCAGCAGGTGGTGCGCGGTGAGCGTGCCGGCGACGGTGGCCGGCGCGTCGGCCACGAACTGCGCGCCTTCGCGGGTGGTCACGTGCTCCAGCACGATCCGCAGCGCCGGGAAGTCACGCACGAGCCGGTCGAGGTGGCGCTCGATGAACACGGCCTCGCGGTCGAACACGTCCACGTCTGGATCGGTGACTTCCCCGTGCACCAGCAGGGGCAGGTCGGCGCGCTGCATCGCCTCCAGCACGTGCGCGACCCGGTGCAGGTCGGCCACGCCCGCATGCGAATTGGTCGTCGCGTTGGCGGGATAGAGCTTGACCCCGTGGACCGCCCCGCTCTCCTTCGCGCGCACGATGTCGTCCGGCGACGTGTGCTCGGTGAGGTAGAGCGTCATCAACGGCGTGAAGCGCGCGCCTTCCGGAAGCGCGGCCAGGATCCGTTCGCGGTAGGCGAGCGCATCGGCGGTGGTCACCACCGGCGGCACGAGGTTGGGCATCACGATCGCGCGGCCCATCTGGCGCGCGGTGTCGGGCAGCACGTCGCGCAGCATCGCGCCGTCGCGCAGGTGCAGGTGCCAGTCGTCGGGACGCGTGATCGTGAGGCGGTCGATACGGGAGGCGGACATGGCGGGCGGACGACGGCGGGGCGCGCATTGTCGCCTGCGCCGCGACGGCGCGTCAGCGAGGCGCTGCCGGATCAGCCTGGCGCGAGGCGCGCGACGAGGGCATCGAGATGCCGGGCATCCGCGTCCCAGGCTGCCGGCCCGGCCGCGCCGCCATGCGGCAGGACGTCGATCGTGCGGCCGGTCCAGCGCGCGAGATCCGCGGCATTGTCCATCGCCGGATCCGCCTCGCCCGGCTGCGGCCGGCTCAGCACGATCGCCGCGACCCGCAGGCCGCGCCGCTCGATCGCCTCCAGCGCGAGCAGCACATGGTTGATGACGCCGAGCCGGTCAGCGGCGACGAGCACGACCGGGTAGCCGAGCGCCACGGCGAGATCGGCGTTCAGCCCGTCCGCCGCGATCGGCGAGAGCAGCCCGCCCGCACCTTCGACGAGGCGGACGTCGCCGCCGACGCCCGCGAGGCAGGCGTCGCGGAGCGTGGCCAGGCGCAGTGCGACGCCCTCCTGCGCGGCGGCGCGCTCGGGCGAGACGGCGGCGCGCAGGCACACCGCGCACACCTGCTCGAGGGGCTCGACGGCGCCGGCGGCGCGGCGCAGCGCCTCGGCGTCCTGCGGCAGCAGCCGGCCGTCGAGCTCCGGGCAGCCGGATTCGGCGGGCTTGCGCACGCGGACGTCGAGCCCGCGCTGCGCGAGGCCGTGCGCGAGCGCCGTGCCGACCCGGGTCTTGCCGACGCCCGTGTCGGTGCCGGTGATGAAGTAGCCGATGTCCATCCGCGCATGATGCCGCCTGCGCGGCAGCGTCAGGCGCGGGCGGCCGCGGCGTCCGGCAGCGAATCCAGGAGGGCGAACAGCTGTGCGTCGTCCATGCGGCGCAGCGCGTACAGCCCGGCGCGCAGCAGCTCGCCGCGCTTGGCCGGCCGCGCCAGCGCGGCGGCGCGCTTCTTGAGCGCGGTCAGCTCGGCGTATTCACCGGCGGTGAGTCGGCAGGTCTGGCGCACGCGCGCCGTCCGGCCCGTGGCCGGTTCGGGCATCGGCGGGGATTTCCGGTCCGCCTCGGCCACGGGCCCGGCGTCCATCGGCTCGGGTGCCTTCGGCATCGCCGTCACCGTCGACTTGCGCGCCCGCGGCGCGGCCGTCGACGCGCGACGCGCGCCGCGAACGGTCGTGGTGCGAGACGTACGCTCGCCCGTGCGTGCGGATGCCGGCGCGACCGGCCCGTCCTTCTTCGTCACGTCCAATCCCCCCGGCGAACGCCGCTGCGCGCGGCGGAGGGAGGTTACGCGCGACGCCCGCCGCGCAGGTTGCAATGCGATGACCGCGCGATGACAGCGCAGGCGCGGCGCCTCAGTGGTAGGCGTACCTGGGCTGGGCGGGACCGCAGAGGTGGTTGAGCAGCAGCGTGCAGCCCTCGCGCACGCGGTCGCAGACCAGGCGGGTGAGGAATTCGCAGTCGTCCTTCGACAGGCCTTCCCCCGGCACGGGGAGCGTGCCCGTCAACGGCACGGCGCGGTAGCGGTCGCCACGCCCGGGCAGGGCGACCACGGTGAGTCCGGAGACGTGCGTGGCCGTCGCGGTGTCGAGGTCGAGGGTCCAGTCCGAACGGGATGCGGTGTCCATGGGAGAGCGCCGGGGAGATCGTCACGCGACTTCTACGCAGCGCCCCATGAAGGCCGCATCAAGTCGCGGCCGGGACGGGCTCGCGCGCGCCCGCGGAGGTCATGCCGTCCAGCGCGGCGAGCACCGCGCCCGCGTCCACGGGCTTGGTGAGGTGGAGATCGAAGCCCGCTTCGCGCGCCTTGAGCTTGTCGGTCTCCCCGCCCCAGCCGCTCACCGCGACGAGCCGAAGGCCGGCGAGGGCGGGCTCCGCGCGCAGTCGCCGCGCGAGCTCGTAACCGCTCATGCCGGGCATGCCGATGTCGAGGAAGGCGACGTCGGGCGCGAACTCGCACGCCACCAGCAGGCCCTCCGTGCCGGAGTAGGCAACGCGTACCGAATGCCCCTCGAGCGAGAACATCATCGACAGGCTCTCCGCGGCGTCGACGTTGTCGTCCACCACGAGCACCCGGGCGACGCGACCGCCGGCCGGCGTCGCGGGCACGGCCCCGGCGTCGGCGGGCGCCCCGGCCGCCAGCGGCAGGCGAACGGTGAACGTCGCGCCGCGTCCCAGCCCCGCGCTCTCGGCCTCGATGTGACCGCCATGCATCTCGACCAGGCGCTTGGCCAGCGCGAGACCGATGCCGAGCCCGCCCTGCGCGCGGTCGAGCGTCCGGTTGACCTGCGCGAACATGCCGAACACCGCGCCGAGCGAATCGCGCGGGATGCCCAGCCCCGTATCCGTCACGGTGACGCACGCCTCGCCGTCGCAGGCGTGCACGCGCAGCGTGATGTCACCGCCGTCGGGCGTGTACTTGGCCGCGTTGGTCAGCAGGTTGCCCATCACCTGCGCCAGGCGCGTGGGATCGGCATCGACCCACAGCGGCTCCGGCGGCAGGTCGATGTCGAGGCGGTGGCGCGCGGCCTCGATGGCGGGGCGCGCCGACTCGATCGCCGAGCGTGCCGCGTCCTGCAGCGCGATGCGCTCGCGCTGCAGCACCACCTTGCCCGACGTGATGCGCGAGACGTCGAGCAGGTCGTCGATGAGACGCACCATGTGGCCGAGCTGGCGGTCCATCATCTGCCGCGTGCGGCGCGCCACCTCCGCGTCCTGCGTCAGGTTGAGCACCTGCAGCCCCGTGCGGATGGGCGAGAGCGGATTGCGCAGCTCGTGGGCGAGCGTCGCCAGGAACTCGTCCTTGCGCCGGTCGGCCTCGCGCAACGCGTCCTCGGCGTCGCGACGTTCGGTCACGTCCATGATCGCGCCGATGTAGCCCAGGAACTCGCTGCCGGCGCCGAAGCGCGGGCGCGCCGTCGCATGCAGCCAACGCCAGACGCCGTCCCAGCGCAGCGCGCGGTACTCGACCGTGAACCCTTCCTGCGCCTCCAGCCCTTCCATCAGGCGCGCATACGCGCCTTCGCGATCGTCCGGGTGGATCACCTCCGCCCAGCCGAAGCCGAGGTCGTCCTCCGGCATCCGTCCGGTGAATTCGGACCAGCGCCGGCTGATGTAGCTGCAGGCGCCGTCGGCTTCGGACAGCCAGATCATCATCGGCGCCGAGTCGGCCACCTGGCGGAAGCGCGCCTCCGACTCGCGCAGGTTCGCCACCGCCTTGGCACGCTCGATCGCGGGCCACAGGCGCGCCACCACCTCGCGCAGCACCTGCAGCTCGTCCGGAAGCCACTCGCGCGGGCGCGCGCTGGCGACCGTGAGCGTGCCCGCGATCCGTCCCTCGATGACGTAGGAGGCGGCCGCGAGCGCGATCGTGCCGTAGGGCGCGTAGTTGCCCGCGAAGGCCGCGGTCAGCGGATGCGTGCGCAGGTCGTCGACCGCGACCACGTCGCCCGCGACGAGCCGTCGCCCGAACTCGCTGGTGAAGAACTCGCGCGCGTCGTGCACGCCGCTCACCCGTGCGCCGCCGTCGGCCGTCCATTCGTGCAGCGTGCGGACCTCGCCCTGGTCGAGGTCGATGTCCGACAGGGTGCAGCGCAGCAGGTCGAAGTGCTCGCCCAGCAGGCGCAGGCCGTGCCCGGCGACGTCATCGACGTGCGTGGACCAGGCGATGTGGCGATCGATCGCCGCGAGCAGGGCCGCGTTGGCCTCCGCGCGGCGGCGCGCCGAGATGTCGGTATGCGTCTGCATCACCGCGACGGGACGGCCGTCCGGGTCACGGTTGAGCATCCAGCGCGCGTGCACGTCCACGCGGGTGCCGTCACGGCGATGGTGCACCACCTCGCCTTCCCACCGGTCGTGCTCGCGCAGGTGCTGCTCGATCTCGTGCAAGGGCACCGGGAACACGCTTCGCAGCAACTCGCTGGCGATGCGACCGTAGGCCTCGTCCGCGGTGTAGCCGTACAGGGCCTCGGCGCCGCGGCTCCAGTATTCGATGCGTCCGGCGAGATCGCGGATGAAGATCGCGTCGGCGCTGACGTCGAGCAGGCGCGCCTGTTCCGCCAGGCGCCGCTCGTCGCGCTTGCGTGCGCTGATGTCGGTGATAGTGCCGAGCATGGTGGTGGGCGCGGCATCGCCCTCGGCGACGGCGCGGCCGCGGGCCTCGAGCCACACCACGCCGCCGTCGGGCCGCACGATCCGGAAGGCGGCCTCGAACAGCGCGTTCGCCTCCAGCGCCGTGCGCAGCGCGTCGCGCACGGCCGGGAAGTCGTCCGGATGCACCAGCCGCGCCATGCCGGGCCGGCTGGGATCGACGTCGCGCGGGCCGAGGCCGGTGATGCTGGCGCACTCCGGCGAGAAGGTCATCGCGCCGCTGGGCAGGTCGAGCTTCCACAGGCCGGTGTGCGTCGCCTCGAGCGCCAGGCGCAGGCGCGTCTCGGTGAGCGACACCGCCCGCTGCAGGCGGCGCTCGTCCGCGATCACCGCCAGCACGAGCATCGTGGACGCCATGACGAGCACGAACGACTGCAGGTCCAGCACGCGCGTGGCGAGGTCCGGACGCAGGAACGGCCCCACCCCCACCGCCGTGCCCCACGTGCCCAGCAGCGCCAGGACCATGCACACGAGCGCCGCGCCGCGCAGGTGGAGGGTGAGCGCGGCCCAGATCAGCGGGATGTACGCCAGGAAGGTGTAGAGGCGCTCGCCCTCGCGCAGGAAGACATGCACGCCGAGCAGGAGCGCGAGCGCCAGGCAGGCCACGAGTTGGGTCCACCAGTGGGCGGCGCGCGGGGCGCGGCCGCTGTACCACGCGAGCAGGAGCGTGCCGACCACCAGCACGCCGTTGAGGTCGCCCAGCACCCAGTGCAGCCAGGCGGTCACCGCCGCGGGCGCGGCCAGGCCCACCGACGCGAAGTAGGTGCCCCCGGCGAGGGTCGCCGAGGTCACGGCCATGAAGGCCGCCGCCAGCATCAGATAGAGGAAGTCGCGGATGCCCTCGATCGCCGGTCGGAAGCCGACCCGTTCGAGCAGGCGCACGCCGAGCCAGGTCGCGAGCGCATTGCCGCCGGCCATCGCGAGCGTGGCGACGACGCCATGCGGCAGCCCGTTCGCCAGGGCCGCGCAGGCATAACCGAGCGCCACGCCGGGCCACAGCCCCCGCCCCCCCACGATCATCGCGGCGAAGCCCACTCCGGCCGCGGGCCAGATCGGCGCGCCGACCCCATGGGCGATGCCCCATCGCATCCCCACCAGCGCCAGCGCGGCATACGCCACGGCCAGGCCGACGAGCGCCGCGAATCGGGCGCCCGGTGGGCGGGCCGCGTCTCCGGCGGGCACGGCGATCGACTCGGGCACTCGGATTCTTTAGCGGTAGGGGATCGGGCCACGGTATCAACGCGCTCGTCACCCGTCATTCACGCGACGATGACAATCGGGCCGGGCCCTACAATCCATCCATGGAATTGTTCAAGGCGTTCACGCTCGAGGCGGCACACCGCCTCCCCCACGTCCCCGCCGGCCACAAGTGTGCCCGGCTCCACGGGCACTCGTTCCGGATCGAGATCCACGTGAGTGGCGAGGTGGGGGCGGAGACGGGCTGGGTGATGGACTTCGCGGACATCAAGGCCGCCTTCCGCCCGCTCTACGACCAGCTCGACCACCACTACCTAAACGAGATCGAGGGGCTGGAGAACCCGACCAGCGAGCGGCTCGCGATCTGGATCTGGGAGCGGCTGCGGCCCGTCCTCCCGCTCCTCTCCGCCATCGTGGTGCACGAGACCTGCACGTCTGGATGCCGCTACACCGGACCCAAGCCCGGCTGAGCCGCCCACGGCCGCTCATCTACCTGATTCCGTGACAACGGCCGACGAGCGGTTGTTGCGGTGCAGCAAAGACCCCCCTATGCTGCATCGCACCATCCACGCTGTATCGGCCCGCAGGCCGTCACCAGGAGTCCGCCATGTACGCGCAGATCAACGAGCAGTTCGCCGCGGCCACCCGTCAGTTCGCTGATACGGCCGCCCGCATCAACCGCCTCGCCCTCGAGAACGCCGAGGCCATCGTCGGCCTGCAGCTCGCGGCCATCGAGGAGCGCACCTCCGCCACCTTCGCCTTCCTCGGCGAGGCCTCGCAGGTCCGCGATTTCGACGGCGCCAAGGCCCTGTGGCCGAAGGGCGCGCAGGTCGCCCGCGAGAACGTCGAGCGCAGCCTCACCACCGGCCAGGAAGTCGTCGGCCGCATGGTCAAGGCGAACGAGGCGATCGCGCAGGTCGCCAAGGGCCAGTTCGAGGCGGCCGCCCGCGGCGCCAACGAGACCGTGAAGCAGGCGCAGGAGCAGTTCGCGCAGGCGACCAAGGGCGCCGCGCAGGCGACCGAGCAGGCCGTCAACAACGGCCAGAAGAACGGCAAGTAAGAGCTCTCTCCAGTTCCCGCTGGAAACCGACCCGGCAGCCTCGGCTGCCGGGTTTTTTGTTGTCCGAGATGGCGGTGTCAGGCCATCGCCACACGCTTCTCCGTGGGTCCGCCGTCCCGACCGCTCCCGCGAGGCCATGCGTGCAGCCGCCCGTCGTCCCTCCGTGCATCGCTTGCACGCCCATCCGGCACGTGGTGGCATGCGGAAAAGAGGGGTAGCCCATGCGCCATGTTCTCCTCGCGATCGCATGCCTGCTGGGTGCCATGCCGATGTCGCACGCGGCGACCGACCGGCCCGACGGCAGCCTGCTCTCGTCCGAGCCCTGCCCTCCGAATCCGATCCGGAACCATGACGCGTACGTCGAGGCGGTGCGCGCGGAGCTCGGCCGCGAAGCCGAGGCTGCCCGCGCCGAGGGGCTGGACATGCCCCCGATCGACGATGCGCGTCTCAAGGCGTCACTCGAGACGCCTGCCCAGGTACGCGAGCACCTCGCCTACGCCGGCTTCGAGTGCCGCGTCATCACCTACGCGAGCGGCGGCCTGAAGATCGCCGGCCTGCTCTGGAAGCCGAAGGACACGCGAGGCCCGCGCCGCCCCCTGCTGCTCGCGCTGCGCGGCGGCAACAACACGTTCGGCCCGATGGAGCCGTGGCGCTACTGGGGCTGGCACGAGGCCCTCAAGGCCGGCTACGTGGTGCTGGCGACGCAATACCGTGGCGGCCCGGGGAGCGAGGGGACGGACACGTTCGGCAGTCCGCCGGACCTCGACGATGTGCGCCATCTGGTGCCGCTGGCGAGGTCGCTCGGCTACGTCGACACCGATCAGGTGTTCGTCCACGGCGGATCGCGGGGCGGCATGCAGGCCTACATGCTGGCGCGTTCGGGCTTCCCGCTGCGCGCCATGGCCATCCGCGCGGGTGCGGGGAACCTTCGCAGTACCAGGCGCCCGCAGATGCTCGCCACGCAGAAGACGTGGATGACCGACTACCCGGCCGACGGCGAGGCCGCCGTCGACCGGCGCTCGGCGGTGCTGTGGGCCGACGAGATCCGTGTGCCCACGATCCTCTTCCACGGCACCGACGACTGGCGCGTGCCGGTCGATGATTCGATCGAGGTCGCGCGGGGCCTGCGACGCGCCGGCACCCCGTTCGAGGTCCACCTCTACGAGGGCGACACGCATGCGATGGACCTCAACCAGGCGGACATGATGCGCCGCACGCTGGCCTTCTTCGAGCGACGCCGGCGTCGCTAGGACGCCGGCACCGGCTCCGCCACCGGCGTCTTGCGGTGGTCGCGCGCCAGCAGCAGATAGACCACCGGCACGACGAACAAGGTGAAGAACGTGCCGATCGCCATTCCGCCCACGATCACCCAGCCGATCTGGTTGCGCGCCTCGGCACCCGCACCGGAGGCGATCGCCAGCGGCACCGCGCCGAGCACCATCGCGCCGGTGGTCATGAGGATCGGGCGCAGGCGCAGCGCGGCGGCGTCGACCACCGCCTCGAATTTCGCCCTGCCCTGCTCCTGCAACTGGTTGGCGAACTCGACGATCAGGATGCCGTGCTTGGAGATCAGGCCGATGAGCGTGACGATGCCGATCTGCGAGTAGATGTTCCAGCTGCCGCCGGTGAGCTTGAGCAGCAGGAAGGCACCGAACGCGGCGAGGGGCACCGAAAGCAGGATCACGATCGGGTCGATCCAGCTCTCGAACTGCGCCGCCAGGACCAGGAAGATGAAGACGAGCGCGAGCCCCAGGATCAGGCCGAAGTCGCTCGAGGACTCGCGCAGCTCGCGGCTCTGCCCCGAGAGGTCGTACTGCGCCTCGGGCGCCACCTCCTCCAGCGCGGCTTCCATCCACGTCAGCGCCTCGCCCATCGGATAGCCTGGCGCGAGGCCCGCGCTGATCGTCGCCGAGCGCAGCTTGTTGAAGTGGTTGAGCTCCTTGGCGGCCACCGTCTCGCGCACGTCGACGAGGTTGGAGAGCTGCACCATCTGCCCGTCGCCACCGCGTACGTAGATGTTGGACAGGTCGCCCGGCGTGCGGCGGTCCGCGCCCTCCACCTGCACGATCACGTCGTACTGCTCGCTGCCCATCTTGAAGCGGGTGACGTTGCGCCCGCCGAGCATGGACTCGAGCGTGCGGCCGACGGCCGCCACGTTGCTGCCCACCGCCGCGACCTTGTCGCGGTTCACGTCGATGCGCAGCTGCGGCTTGTCGAGCTTGAGGTCGGTATCCGGATTGGTCAGGCGCGGGTTCTCCGCCATCTTCGCCATGAGCTTCTGCACGATCGCGCCAAGCTCCTCCCACGAGCCCGTCGTCTGCACCACGAAGCTCACCGGCTGGCCGAAGCCCTCCTGGCCCAGCGCGGGCGGCAGCGTGGGGAACGCCATGATCCCGGGAATGCCCATGAACTGCGGGAACAGCATCCCCTGCACGTCGGAGGACTTCAGGCCGCGCTGCTCCCAGTCCTGCAGGCCCACGAAGCCGATGGTGGACGTGATCGACGGGAAGCCGACGATCTGGAAGTAGCGGTCCACGTGCGGGGTCTTGGAGAAGATGTTCTCCATCTGCCGCGCGTACTTGTCGGTGTATTCGACGGTGGAGCCTTCCGGCGCGATGCCGAAGCCGATCACCAGGCCCTGGTCCTCCTGCGGCGCCAGCTCCTTCGGCAGCAGCGTGTAGAGCACGCCGGCGCCCACGAACACCGCGATGCCGGCGCCGACGACCGCCCATCGGAAGCGCAGCGCGCCTTCCAGCACGGCGCGGTAGCGCGCATCCATCCAGCGCAGCACGCGCTCGCCGGCGAGGTAGAAGCGCCCGTGCTGCTCGTTCGCCTTGAGCAGGCGCGAGGACATCATCGGCGACAGCGTCAGCGCCGTGAAACCGGAGACGAGAACCGCACCGGCGAGGGTGAGCGCGAACTCGACGAACAGGCGGCCCGTGCGGCCGGTCGAGAACGCCAGCGGCAGGTAGACAGCCACGAGCGTGAGCGTCATCGCCACGATCGCGAAGCCGATCTCCTTGCTGCCCTTGAGCGCGGCCTCGAAGGGCGGCATGCCCTCCTCGACGTGCCGGTAGATGTTCTCGAGCATCACGATCGCGTCGTCGACCACGAGACCGATCGCCAGCACCATCGCCAGCAGCGTGAGCGTGTTGATGGTGAAGCCGAAGGCGTACATCAGCGCGAACGCGCCGATCAGCGACACCGGGATCGTCACCAGCGGCACGAGCACCGCGCGCCAGCTGCGCAGGAACAGGAAGATCACGATGACGACGAGGATCACCGCCTCGGCGATCGTGCGGTACACCTCCTCGATCGATTTCTCGATGAAGACGGTCGAGTCGTAGGCCACCTCGACTCGAACGCCCTCGGGGAGGGTCTTCTGGATCTCCGGGATCATCGCCTTGAGCGATTCGCTGATCTCCAGCGGATTGGCGACGGCCTGCTTCACCACGCCCAGAGGCACAGCGTCGCGGCCGTTGAAGCGGGCGCGGAAGCGGTCCTCCTGCGCGCCGAGCTCGACCTTCGCCACGTCCTGCAGGCGCACCAGGTAGCCGTCCGACTGGCCGACGATGACCTGGCCGAACTGCTCCGGCGTGCGCAGGTCGGTCTCCGACAGCACGGTGAACTCGCGCGCGGTGCCTTCGACGCGGCCGGCCGGGATCTCGACGTTCTGCGCGCGCAACGCGGACTCGACGTCCGCCGGCGTGAGGCCGAAGCCGGCCAGGCGCTGCGGTTGCAGCCAGATGCGCATGGCATGGCGCGTGCCCATCACCTGGGCCTGCGCAACGCCCGGGATCGTCTGCACGCGATCCTTGACCAGGCGGTCGGCGAGATCGGCGAGTTCGGGTTTCGTGTGGCGGTCGGAGGTGAACGCCATCCAGATGATCGGCTGCGCGTCGGCCTCCTGCTTCTGCACGATCGGCTCGTTGGCTTCCTCCGGGAGGAAGTCGCGCGCCTGGCCCACGCGATCGCGCACGTCGCTGGCGGCGGCGTCGGGATCGCGGTCGAGGCGGAAGCGGATGCTCACCTGGCTGGACTGCTCGCGGCTGACCGAGCTGATGTATTCGATGCCCTCCACGCCGGAGAGCGCGTCCTCGATGGGCTGGGTGATCTGCGACTCGATGACCTGCGCGCTCGCGCCGGGATAGCTCGTGTTGACCGTCACCACCGGGGTGTCGACGTTGGGGATCAGGCGCACCGCGAGGCGGTCGTAGGCCACGATGCCGACGAGCACCACGATGATGTTGAGCACCCAGGCGAAGACCGGGCGGCGGATGGAGATATCGGAGAGGACCACGGGTCGCCTCGCTCTGTTCTAGTGCGGTGCCGGGCGCGGACCCGGCACGGGGCGGTGCTGCATGCGGCCGCGCGTCATCGGCGCGATCGTGCGGAGGATCAGGGGCGTGCGCGCATCGCGAGCATCACGTCGCCGATGCCGGCGCGCCACCCTGCGGCGCCGTCGGCTTCGCGCCCGGGGCCCCTTGCGGCGGCACCGGCATCACCGGCATGCCGTCGCGCATCATGGGCTTGGCCTGGCCCGCGGTGATCACGACATCGCCCGCCTTCAGGCCCTGCGTGACCTGCACGTAGCCCGGCGTGCGCGCACCCGTCCGGATCTCGGTGCGCTTGGCCTTTCCGCCGACGACCGTGTAGACGAAGCGCGTCTGCCCATCCTGCATCAGCGCCTGCTCGGGCACGAGGATGGCCGTCGCGTCGCCGCCGCCCACGTCGAGCTGCAGGCGCGCGAACTGGCCGGGGCGCAGGCGCCCGTCGGGATTGCTGATGCGCGCGCGGAGCCGGGTGCTGCGGCTGTTGGGATCCACCACCGGATCGATCGCCACCACCTCGCCGCTGAAGACGTCGCCCGGATACGCGTCGACCTCGACCCTGATGCCCTGCCCGCGCTGCAGCTTCGACAGCTGGTTCTCGGGCACGCTGAAGTCGACCTCGATCGGATCCAGCCGCACCAGCGTCACCAGCGCCTGCCCGGCGTTGACGACCTCGCCGACGCTGACCTCACGCAGGCCGACCTGGCCGGAGAACGGGGCGGTCAGCGTCATCTTCGACAGCGCGGCGCGCGCCGAGGCGACGCGTGCCTGGTCGACGCTGAGCGAGGCGCGCGCACGGTCGTAGTCCGCGCGCGCGATCATCTGTTCGCCGACCAGCTGCCCCGCGCGCGATGCGGCGCGTCGACTGTTCTCGAGATTGGCGCTCGCCTCGTTCAGCGCGGCGCGCGCCAGGCTCGCGTCGAGCGAGAACAGCGGCTGGCCGGCGCGGACGGTGCCGCCCTCGGTGAAGTGGATCTGCTGGATGCGCCCGGAGACCTCCGGCCGCACGACCACCTGCTCGTCCGCACGCAGGCTGCCCACCGCGGCCACGCCGCCGGCCAGCGGCTGCGCCGTGAGGGTGATCGTCTCCACGGGGAGCTGCATGCCGCCCGGCGGTCCGCCCGGACCCGCTCCGCCCGGGCCGCCGCCCTCGGGCTTCCCGCCGCAGGCACTCAGGCCTGCTCCGGCGATCAGCAACAGCGAAACCAGCGCGATGCGGGGCATGCGACTCTCCGGGGGAAATTCTGTACCGCGGAGTTTAGTGAGTCCCGCCGGACTCACACCGTGCCGGAAGTCGTCCCCGACGCCGCGGCCACCGCGGTGCCGGCGTGCGCTACGGCGGTACCGGCCCGGCGGGGCCCGGCATCGCCGCCGCCGCTTCCATCCGAGCCAGACGACGGCCGCGCATCGCGTGGTAGAGCGGGAATACCGCGCCCATCGCCGCGTACGTCCACATCGGCAGGCTGACGATGCCCGGCGCGCGGTGCGGCCCCGTCGCGAGCACCACCACGCTGAGCAGGATGCTCACCGCGGCCGCGACGGTCGGGATCAACTGGCTGCCGATCTCGGTCTCGACCTCGAAGCGCTCCCGCGTGTCCAGGCGCATTGCGTCGGCGAGGCGACGGGCATGCGCATTGAGCAGCCACAGCAGGCCCGACAGCAGGCCGAAGCCGACGCTGTAGACGATGAAGAGCGTCTGCACGTCGAGCAGCCAGTCGTCGCTGAGCCGGCCGAGCTCGCTCGGCACCCAGCCGCCGGTCAACATCGACAGGCCGGAGGAGATCACCATCCGCAGCGGATAGACGTAGATCATCATCACCGCCACGAACGCCATGCTGACGATCGTCGAGTAGGCGTCCTCCAGACCGAAACGCCGGCTCCAGCGGCGGTGCGCCGCCCAGAACATCGCCATCAGCACGAAGCAGGCGATGAAGGTGGGGATGCGCCGCAGTGCGTCGCGCAGCTCGGCGGCGCTGTCGGGCAGGTCGTCGTGGAAGATCACCAGCAGTGTCAGCGAAAAGGCGAACGCGGCGTCGACGAACGTCTCGAGGCGCGAGACCTCGACGCCCCGGTGCCGGAACCCCGGCTCGGCGGGAACCTGCGGCATCTCCATGTGGTCCCTCCCAGTGACCTCCAGCATGGTAAGCCCGGAAATGGCCACTGGTAGACTGCGCGCATGACGTTCGTCGCCTCGACCCTCAGCGGCAGCAAGCCCGAGCAGTACGCGCAGCTCCTCCAGCAGGCGCACGGCCTGCTGCACGGCGAGCGCGACCGCATCGCCAACGCCGCCAACCTCTCCGCGCTGGTCTACCACGCCCTGCCCTCGCTCAACTGGGTGGGCTTCTACTTCTTCGACGGCACCGAGCTCGTCGTCGGGCCGTTCCAGGGCCTGCCGGCCTGCGTGCGCATTCCGTTGGACAAGGGCGTCTGCGGCGCGGCCGCGTCGACCCGCGAGACCCAGCGCGTGCCCGACGTGCACGCCTTTCCGGGCCACATCGCCTGCGATTCCGCTTCGCGCTCGGAGCTGGTGGTGCCGCTCGTCGCGGCCGACAGCGCCCTCGTGGGCGTCTTCGACCTCGACAGCCCGGAACCCGACCGCTTCGACGAGGACGACCAGCGCGGCCTCGAGGCGATCGCGCGTGCCTTCATCGACTCGCTGGCCTGAGCGATGACCACGCCCGCGTCCAAGATGCTCAACATCGGCGCCAAATCGGGCGCGTGGCTGCGGCAGGTCGGGCTTCGGACGCACGAGGACCTCGCCGCCGTGGGCTCGCTCGAGGCCTACCTCCGCGTCAAGCGCGCGGGCTTCAAGCCGTCGCTCAACCTGCTGTATGCGCTCGAAGGCGCGCTGATGGGCTGCCATTGGCAGCAGGTGGAACCCAGCCGGCGGGCCGAACTCGCCGCGCAGGCCCAGGTCGAGGTCGCGAAGCTTCCGGTGCGTGGGCGCGCCCCTGCGCCATCGGACGTGATCGTCACGATCGGCGAGATGCAGACGCAGGATCCCGCGGACGACGAGGCGGGGCCGCTCGCGTTCTGAGCGCGTGCCCGATCGCGCGGCGGCCGGCGCCGGCGTGATGCAGGGCGAGGTCGTTCGCCCGGACGGGAGCGCACGTGGTGGACCGGTCACGCGCCCTCGGGCGTACGCGATACTCGTGCGATGAGTCCGATCGCCCCCTCCCGCCGTGATCCGCGGATCATCCGTTGCACGGCCACGTGGCCGCGATCCGCTTCGGTGTCGCATGCATGGCGCGGGATCGGGTGCGCGTGAGATCGGCGCTCACCCACGAGGCGCGGCTGGTGGTGGTCGCGCTCCAGTACTTCACGCGGCTGCCCGTCCCGGCACTGGAGACGTTCGATCCGCGGTGGCTCGCCCAGTCGGTGCGCTACTTCCCGCTCGCGGGCCTCGTCGTCGGCTCGATCGCCGCGGGGGTGTTCTCCGCGTCGTCCCAGGTCTTCGCACAACCCGTTGCCGCGGCACTCGCGCTCATCGCCGCCATCGTCGCCACGGGTGCCTTCCACGAGGACGGCCTCGCCGACACCTTCGACGCGCTGGGGGGCCACGTCACGCGCGAGCGCGCGCTGGAGATCATGCGCGACTCGCGCATCGGCACGTACGGCGCGGCCGCCCTGTCGCTCGCGCTGCTGCTGCGCTGGCAGATCCTCGCCACGCTCCCGCCGGAGGCGTCGGTCGCCTACCTCCTCGCCGCGCATCCCGCGGCGCGCGCCACGGCCGCATCGCTGATGGCGGCCTCGCCCTACGTACGGCTCGAGGCCGATGCGAAGGCCAAGCCCGTTGCCGAAGGGGTGGGCGCATCGCAGCTGATCGCCGCCTTCGCGATCGCCGCGGCGCCGCTCGTCGGGGCGAGCCTCGCCTGGCCCGGGGCGCGTACTGCCCTGGTCGCGGGCGTGCTCACGCTCCCCGTGGTGTTCCTCGCGTGCCGTGCCTGGTTCCTTCGACGCCTGGGCGGGTACACCGGCGACGCGCTCGGCTGCAGCGAGCAGTTCGTGGAGATCGCATTCGGGCTGGCGATGCTGGCCGTCCTGTCGTGACGACCCACCTCTTCGTCCGCCATCCGCCCCTGCGGTGCCTGCAGGGCATCTGCTACGGCCGCCTCGACGTCACTCCCGAGGCCGATGTGTTCGCCGACGCCGCAGCCACTCTGGCGCCGGGCCTGCCCGACTGGCCGCTCGCCACCAGCCCGAGCCGGCGCTGCCTCCATCTCGCCGACGCGCTGCGCATGCGGGCTCTCGACGCCGGACGGTGTCCGCCTCTCCCGGTCGTCGACGATCGCCTGCGCGAACTCGACTTCGGCGACTGGGAAGGCCGTCGGTGGGACGACATCCCCGCCGCATCGCTCGACGCATGGAATGCCGACATCGCCGGCTTCGCGCCACCGAACGGCGAGTCGTTCGATGGACTGGTCGATCGCGTGGCGGACGCGCTCGCGGCGCTGGGCACGCCGCACGTCGTGATCACCCACGCCGGCGTGATCCGCGCCGCGCACCGCCTCGCGGGGTGGGATGCGGCGAACGCGGCCGCGATCTCCGTTCCCTACCTGCAGCCCATCAGGGTCGAGGTGCGCGCGCCGCGCTGAGGCCGAGGCCTACGCCGCCTCGCTGCGACGCGCGAGCGCGGCGACCGCATCGAGCAGCACCGGCGCATCGACGGGCTTGGCGAGGTGGCGATCGAACCCCGCCTCCTGGGCGAGCGCGCGATCCTGGTGGCGCGCATACGCCGTGAGCGCGATCGCCGGCACGTCGACCTGCCCGCCGGCCTTCCCTGCGCGCACGTGCCGCAGGAAGTCGTAGCCGTCCATCCCGGGCATGCCGATGTCGCTCACCACCACGTCGAAACGCGCAGCCGTCAGCGCCGCCAGGCCCTCGTCGCCCGACCCGGCCACGGACACCGCGGCGCCGGCCGACTCCAGCAGCCACTGGGTGACGGTGCGGGCATCGGGATCGTCGTCCACCACCAGCGCGCGCACGCCCTCCAGCCGCGCCGCCGTCGGCGCCGGCAGCCCGCCACCCGCGCGCTCGGCAGCGCGCAGCGGCAGCCGGACGACGAAGCGCGCACCACGGCCCGCACCTTCGCTCACCGCTTCGACCTCGCCTCCGTGCATCTCGACGAGGCTGCGAACGATCGAGAGCCCGAGGCCCAGTCCGCCGTGGCGCCGGCTGATCGACGGATCCGCCTGGCGGAAACGGTCGAACACGTGCGGAAGGAACTCGGCGGCGATGCCGCTGCCGGTGTCGGCGACCTCGATCCTGGCGCTGTCCCCGTCCCGCGCGAGCATGACGTCGATGCGTCCCTCGCGCGGCGTGAACTTGATCGCATTGCTCAGCAGGTTCCACATGACCTGCTGCAGTCGGTTCGGGTCGCCCTCGATCTCGACGCTCGCGCCCGGCTCGACATGCGCCTCGATCCGCACCTGCTTGGCGCTCGCCATCGGCATCGCCGTGTCGACGGCGCTTCGGACCAGTTCGCCGAGCGACACCGGCTCGTGCTCCAGGCGCAGCTTGCCGGCGATGATCGAACTCATGTCCAGCAGGTCGGCGATGATCTGCGACTGCGCGCGCGCATTGCGCTCGATCACGTCGACGCCCTGTGCGAGCTCCGCCGGCAGGCCGCCGCGCATGCGCATGATCGCCGCCCAGCCGAGGATCGAATTGAGCGGTGAGCGCAACTCGTGGCTCAGGGTCGCGAGGAATTCGTCCTTCGCGCGGTTCGCGCGCTCGGCCAGGCGACGCGCCTGCTGTTCGGCATCGAGCGAGCGGCGCAGCCGCCCGTCGAGCTGGTGCTTCTCCAGCACGATGCCCGCGAGGTGCGTGCCCAGGCGCGCGAGCTCCATGTCGCGCTCGCTCGGCGTGCGCGGCTCGCGGTAGTAGAGCGCCAGCGTGCCGAGCACGCGGCCGTCGCTGCCGAGGATGGGATTGGACGTGCACGAGGCGAGCCCGTGCTCGGCCGCCAGTTCGCGGGCATCGGCCCAGCGAGGGTCCCGCGACAGGTCGGAGGCGACGATCGTGCGGCGCTCGAACGCCGCTGTCCCGCACGAGCCCACGCCCGATCGCACCGGCAACCCGTTTGACGCCGCCCGATAGGCCTCCGGCAGACTCGGCGCCGCACCGCGCAGCAGCACCTGACCGTCGTCCGCCATCAGCAGGATCGCGCCGAGCATGCCGTCCGTCGACTGCGATTCCAGCCGCAGCACGAGGGTATCGAGCACTTCCTGGAGGGGCGCATTGGTGGCGATCAGCTCGAGCACACGGTTCTCCGCGGCGAGCCCCTCCTCCATGCGCACACGCTCGGTGATGTCGCTCACCGACCCGATGTAGCCAACGAACGCGCCCGCGGCGTCCCGCCGCGGTGATGCGGAGTCGACGCACCATCGATAGCTGCCGTCCGCGCGGCGCAGTCGGTACTCGAACGAAAATGCGGTGCCCGACCGCGTCGCCGCCATGAACGCCTGCTCGGCCCCCGGCGCGTCCTCCGGATGCACCGCATCCAGCCAGCCGAAGCCGGCGGCCTGCGCGGGCGTCTGGCCGGTGAACTCGTACCACCGCGCATTGAGCCACTCGCACCACCCGTCCGGGCGCGTCATCCAGATCATCACCGGCGCGTCGTCGGCGAGCGCGCGGAAGCGCGCTTCGCTCTCGCGGAGGGAACGCTCGAACTCCACCCGCTCGGTGATGTCGGTGTGGGTCCCGACCCATTCCTGCGCGCTGCCGCTCGCATCCGGCACCGGCACGGCGCGGATGTGGCAGATCCGATAGGCGCCGTCGTGGCGGCGAAGGCGATGCTCCATCTCGAGCATCGAATGGCTCGCGACGGCCTCGCGGAAGCGGCGCAGCGACTCCTCGCGATCGTCCGGGTGCACGGCGTCCATCCAGCCGTAGCCGGCGTTCTCCGGGAAGACCTGGCCGGTGAAGGCTTCCCAGCTCGGCTGCGGGCCGAGCACTTCGCCGGTCGCAGCGCAATTCCAGACGATGTTGCTGGTCGCACTGATCGCGGCACGGTAGCGCTGCTCGGAGCGCGCCAGTTCGCGCTGGACGCGCGCGCGCTCGATCGACTCCCAGCAGCGGTTGGCCGTTTGCACGACCAGCTCCACCTCCTCGTCCGTCCAGTGGCGGGGCGTCGCCATGTGGACCGCCATCGCCGCGACGAACCGCCCCGCCTTGAGCACGGGCACGCAGATGACCGCGCGGATCTGCGTCGCGTGGTAGCGGGCGAGGTCGCCGACCGGCGGCTGGTGGATCTCGACGTCGTCGACCCGGTAGACCTCGCCTGCGCGCATCAGCGCGAGCACTTCCTGCCCGAACATGTCGAAGGTATAGCGGCCGACGATGCTCGGCACGCCGCGGGTGTAGTCACCGGTGAGGTTGAACGTGTTCTCGTCCGATTCGACGTCGGCATACGCACACCGGTCGACGTCGAGGTATTCGCCCAGCAACGCGGCGCAGGCACGGGTGATCCCGGCGGCATCGGTGAGGGGACGCACGGCCTCGTCCAGTTGCACTGCGAAGCGATCGCGCATCTCGCGCACGTGGCGTTCGGTCACGTCGACGCCATGCCCCAGCACGCCGTTGACGCGACCATCGGGCGCGAACATCGGCTGGTACGTGAAGTCGACGTAGCGCGTCTCGAGCGTCCCGTCCGCGCCGCGACGCAGCCTGACCGGCGCGTTCTCGGCGCTGATCGGCCGGCCGGTGCGGACGACATCGTCGAGCAGCGCGATGAAGCCCTGGTCGGCCAGTTCGGGCAGCGCTTCCTGGACGCTGAGGCCGGTCGGGTCCCGTCCGCCGATCAATTCGACGTAGCGTTCGTTGACGTACTCGAAGGTGTAGTCGGGCGTTCGCACCAGCGCCATGCAGACGGGCGAGCGCGCGAAGGCCTCGGCGAGCTGGGAGCGCTCGTAGGCGACTTCCTCGAGCAGCAGGTCGCGTTCGCGCTCGATCAGCACGCGGGGCGTCTCCTCGGTGCACGCGCAGAAGAGCCCGCCGACGCCCCCTCGTCCATCCGGGATCGGGCTGTAGGACCAGGTGAAGTAGGTCTCCTCCGAGAAGCCGTTGCGCTCCATCACCAGAAGCACGCGCTCGTTCCACGTGGCTTCGCCCCGATGCATCACGGCTTCGACCTGCCGCTCGAGCACGTCCCAGATCTCGTGCCAGACCTCGCGCGCGGGCCGTCCGAATGCGTTCGGATGGCGCTTGCCGAGCACCGGCGCATAGGCATCGTTGTACAGGTTGACCAGCGACTCGCCCCACCAGATGAACATGGGGAAGCGCGAGTTCATGCAGATGCCGACGGCCGCGCGGAGCGCTTCGGGCCACTGATGCGGCGGCCCGAGCGGCGTCGCCGCCCAGTCGGTCGCCTGCAGCAGCTCGGCGGTGATCGACTCCGACGGGAGGACGCTGAGGATGGGCGAGCGCTGGGCCAAGGCCGCTCCGGCCAGATGGACGTCGGAGCAGGGTACACCGCGCGATGCCGGGGCATCTGTTCGGCCGGTCGCATCGGCCGCCCGCAGCCACCGGATCAACGCCGACTCCTCGGCCGTGACGTCGCCTAGTGCGCGCGCCCCGCCTGCAGCGCCCAGGCGGGCAGCGGAGGCAGCGCCTCCCCTCGCAGAACCCGCAGGACCGACACCAGTTCGCGATAGCTCCGGGCGAGCTGGCCGAAGAGGCTGGCGTAGGCGGAGCGCCCGGTGTCCGCGATGCCGAGGTAGGCGCTGCGACCGATGTCGATGAAGTAGTCCACGCTCACGCGCCGCCGTTGCGCCAGGTCGGGATAGAGGCCCGCGATCAGGAGGCAGTGATCGCCCACGTCCCGAAGGTGCTCGTCGCGCATCCCACCGGCCAGCGACGCCGCCTGCAGCCACTCGAGCGCCTGGGTACGCGCGAGCAGCTGGCCGTCGCGCTGGTGGCGCAACAGCACGAAGACGAGGTAGCTCTCGCGGGATTCGTCGAGCGCGCAGCCCGCACGCTCGCCCGCCTCGTGCACCAGTGCCTGCCAGAGCCCGGCAGGCGCGCCGTGTCGCATGTCCTGCATGTCCACCTCGCGTCGATGCCGCCCCACGGGGGGCCTCGCATCGGCGCGAGGCGCCCGGGAGCCATGACACGGTCATCGGCCGTGTCGGCTCCGACTGTAGACAGCGGCCACGCGACGACTCAAGCAGGCCGCGTCGCGGATTCGTGAAACGCTCAGGCAGGCTCCGTGCGCGCGGTCACGGATGGTCCCCGTGACCCGGGGCGCGGCCTCGATCGACCGCCCGCGCGTCGGAGCCGAACCGCACCAGGCGGACGGCGGTTCGGCGCCGGGCGGGCGCGCGCTTACTCGACCGTCACCGACTTCGCGAGGTTGCGCGGCTTGTCGACATCGGTGCCGCGCGCGAGGGCGGCATGGTACGCGAGCAGCTGCACCGGGATCGCATGGACGATCGGGGAGAGCACGCCGACGTTGCGCGGGGTACGGATGACGTGCACCTGCTCGGACTGGCCGAAGTGGCTGTCCGCATCGGCGAAGACGAACATCTCGCCGCCGCGGGCGCGCACCTCCTGGATGTTGGACTTCACCTTCTCCAGCAGCGCGTCGTTGGGCGCGATCACCACCACCGGCATCGCCTCGTCCACGAGCGCGAGCGGACCGTGCTTGAGCTCGCCGGCCGGGTACGCCTCGGCGTGGATGTAGGAGATCTCCTTGAGCTTGAGCGCGCCTTCGAGGGCGATCGGATAGTGCACGCCGCGGCCGAGGAACAGCGCGTGCTGCTTGGGCGAGAAGCGCTCGCTCCAGGCGACGATCTGCGGCTCGAGGTTGAGCGCGTGCTGGATGCTGGCGGGCAGCTGGCGCAACGCGGCGATGTAGTCCGCCTCCTTCGCGCTGTCGAGCACGCCACGCAGCCGGGCGATCGTGCATGTCAGCGTGAACAGCGCGACCAGCTGCGTGGTGAAAGCCTTCGTCGACGCGACGCCGATCTCGGCGCCGGCGCGCGTGTAGTACACCAGCCGGCTCGCGCGCGGGATCGCACTCTCGGGCACGTTGCAGATCGAGAGCGTCTTCTCGTGGCCGAGGCTCTTGGCGTACTTGAGCGCCTCCATGGTGTCGAGCGTCTCGCCCGACTGCGAAATGGTGACGATCAGGTTCTTCGGATTCGCATGCGCCTCGCGGTAGCGGTATTCGCTCGCGATCTCGACGCTGCAGGGGATCTTCGCGATCGACTCGATCCAGTAACGCGCCGTGAGGCCGGCGTAGTAGCTCGTGCCGCAGGCGAGGATCTGCACGCCCTCCACGTCGCGCAGCACGTCCTCGGCCTCGCGGCCGAACAGCATCGGGTCGAACCGGCCCTCGTCCATGATCGCCTCGACCGTGTCGGCCACCGCGCGCGGCTGCTCGTGGATCTCCTTCTGCATGAAGTGCCGGTACGGGCCGAGCTCCAGCGAGGCGAGCGAGACGTCGGAGATGTGCACGTCGCGCTCCACCGGGGCATTCGCGGCGTCGAAGACGCGCACCGTCTCGCGCGTGACCTCGGCGGTGTCGCCCTCTTCGAGGAAGATCACGCGACGCGTGGCCTGCACGATCGCCGAGACGTCGCTGGCGACGAAGTTCTCGCCCTCGCCCAGCCCCACGAGCAGCGGGCAGCCCATGCGCGCGGCGACCAGGCGGCCCGGCTCGGCGCGGCTGACCACCGCGAGCGCGTAGGCGCCGTGCAGCTCGCGCACGGCCTGCTGCACGGCGGCGAGAAGGTCCGCGCCGGCTTTGACGTGCGAGTCGATCAGGTGCGCGATGACCTCGGTGTCGGTCTGCGACTCGAACACGTAGCCCTGCGCGCGCAGCTTCTCGCGCTGCTCCTCGTGGTTCTCGATGATGCCGTTGTGCACCAGCGCCACGCCGTGCGAGATGTGGGGATGCGCATTCGCCTCGGTCACGCCGCCATGCGTCGCCCAGCGCGTATGGCCGATGCCGAGCGTGGCGCTGAAGGCCTCCTGCTGCGCCGCGGACTCCATCTCGGCCACTCGGCCGGTGCGGCGTACGCGCCGGACGTCGTCGCCGTCCACCACCGCGATCCCGGCCGAGTCGTAGCCGCGGTACTCGAGGCGCTTGAGGCCTTCGATCAGGACGGGGACCACATCGCGATCCGCGATCGCGCCGACGATGCCGCACATGGGGGAGCTCCTCCGGGAAGGCGGCCAGTGTAGCGGGCGGACGGTGGGCGTCCGGACAGTCCGGGTGTCCGCGGACAGGTCGCCGCTCCGCACAGCCTTTTGGAATCAATGACTTGCGATTGGCACGACCCGTGCTTAAAGCCGCTGGCGACACACCGTCCCTTTTTCGACACGCCCATGAGCATCCGCGACACCTCCGCCCAGGACGTCCGAGTCCAGACCGCCCCGTCCGGCCGTGGCAGGCGCCGCCTGCTGGTCGGCGGCGGCGTGCTGGCCGTCGCCCTCCTCCTCGCCTTCGGCGTTTCCGCCCGCTTCGGCGGCGAGCGCTCGGTCGACATCGACCGCCTGCGCATCGCCGAGGTCACCCGCGGCACGCTGGTGCGCGACGCCTCGGTCAACGGCCGCGTGGTGGCCGCGGTGAGCCCGACGCTCTACGCGCCGGTCGCCGCGACCGTGGTCTTCGAGAAGAAGGCCGGCGACACGGTCAAGAAGGGTGACGTGCTCGCCCGCCTGGTCTCGCCCGAGCTCCAGAGCGAACTGCTGCGCGAGATGTCCACGCTCCAGCAGATGGAAGCCGAGTCCGGCACCGCACGCATCGCCGCCTCGCGCAGCCGGCTCGACGCCAAGCAGGAGGCCGACGAGGCCGCGATCGCACTGCAGGCCGCGCAGCGCGACCTCGACCGCACGCGCCGCGGCTTCGAGGGCGGCGCCCTCGCCGAGATCGACTACCTGCGCGCGCAGGATGCGCTCAAGACCGCGCAGATCCGCCACCGCAATGCCGTGCGCGCGGCGCAGCTCACGGGCAGCAGCGCCGGCTTCAGCGTGCAGACCAGCGCGCAGCAGGCCGAGCGCCAGCGCCTGGTGGTGAGCGAGCTGCAGCGCCGCGTGGACGAGCTCAACGTGCGCGCGCCGATCGACGGCGTCATCGGCACCACCCTGGTGTCCGACCGCGCCGTCGTCGCCGGCAACACGGCGCTGCTCACGGTCGTGGACCTGACCAAGCTCGAGATCGAGCTCGAAGTGCCCGAGACCTATGCCGAGGACCTCGGCCTGGGCATGACCGCGGAGGTCCGCATCGGTGCCGTCACCGCGCTCGCCAAGATCGCGTCCGTCTCGCCCGAGGTGGTCAACCGCCAGGTGCTCGCCCGCGTGCGCTTCGACGAGGGCAAGCAGCCCCCCGGCCTGCGCCAGAACCAGCGCGTGACCGCCCGCGTCCTGATCGAGGAGAAGCCGGGCGTGCTGATGGTGGCGCGCGGCCCGTTCGTCGACGCCCACGGGGGCCGCTATGCCTACTTCGTCGACGGCGACAGCGCCGAGCGCCGTCCGGTGCGCGTCGGTGCCACGAGCGTCTCCGCGGTCGAGATCGTCGAGGGCGCCAAGCCCGGCGACCGCCTCGTGATCGCCGGCAGCGACACCTTCGGGGACGCCGAACGCATCTCGATCTCCCAGTAACCCGCCTCCCATTCCCGCAGAAGGATCCCGCCATGCTCCGCATGACCCAGCTCAGCAAGGTCTACCGCACCCACATGATCGAGACGCACGCGCTGCGCGGTTTCGACATCCACGTGAAGGAAGGCGAGTTCGTGGCCGTCACCGGCCCGTCCGGTTCGGGCAAGACCACGTTCCTCAACATCGCCGGGCTGCTCGAGGACTTCTCGGGCGGCGAGTACTGGCTCGACGGCGTGGACACGCGCGGCCTCAACGACAACCAGCGCAGCAAGCTTCGCAACGAGAAGATCGGCTTCATCTTCCAGGGCTTCAACCTGATCCCCGACCTCAACCTGTTCGACAACGTCGACGTTCCGCTGCGCTACCGCGGCTTCGGCGCGGCCGAGCGCAAGAAGCGCATCGAGCAGGCCCTCGAGCGCGTGGGCCTGTCCTCGCGCATGAAGCACTACCCCGCCGAGCTCTCCGGTGGCCAGCAGCAGCGCGTCGCCATCGCGCGCGCGCTGGCCGGCTCGCCCCGCCTGCTGCTCGCCGACGAGCCGACGGGCAACCTCGACTCGCAGATGGCGCGCGGCGTGATGGAGCTGCTCGAGGAGCTCAATGCCGAGGGCACCACGATCATCATGGTCACGCACGATCCGGAGCTGGCGGCGCGCTCGCAGCGCAACGTGCACATCATCGACGGCCAGGTGACGGATATCTCGCACGGACCCGCGCTGAGTGCGGTCGCCGCCTCGCTCGCCTCGCAGCCGGTCTGAGGGCGCCGTCATGCTCGGTTACTACCTCAAGCTCGGCGTCCGCAACCTGCGGCGCAATCCGGTGCTCACCGCCCTGATGGTGCTCACCCTCGCGGTGGGCGTGGCGGCGAGCATGTCCTCGCTCACGCTGCTCTACGTCATGAGCGGCGACCCCATCCCGCAGAAGTCCGACCGCCTGTTCGTGCCGCTGCTCGACAATGCGCCTGCGCAGCAGCCCAACCCGAGCGACGACCCGCCGGACCAGCTGACCTACCGCGACGCGATGGCGCTGCGCGCCTCCGGCAAGAGCGAGCGATCCACCGTGGTGCTCGGCGTCGCGGGCGCGGTCGACAGCGGCAAGCCCGGCAGCCGCCCGGCGCTCACGCAGGGCGCGGCGGTGAACAACGACTTCTTCGCGATGTTCGACGTGCCGTTCGATCGCGGCGGCGCGTGGAGCGCGCAGGACGATGCGCGCGGCGGCAACGTGGCGGTCATCTCGCGCGACCTCGCCGAGCGCACGTTCGGCGACGCCGACCCGGTGGGCAAGGCGCTCAAATGGGACGGCCGCGACTACGTCGTGACGGGCGTGATCGGCGACTGGGAACCGCTGCCGAAGTTCTATCGACTGGTCGGCGGCAACACGCTGGAGCACGAGGACGTGTTCCTCCCGTTCAACAATGCCATCGCCAACGAGATGGACCCGCAGGGCTCCGTCAACTGCAACATCAACGGCGAGGTCGAGCCCGGCTACAAGGGCCTGATGAACTCCGAATGCGTGTGGTTCCAGTTCTGGGTGGAACTGAAGTCCGCCGGGGAACGCGCGAATTACATGGCCTACCTCGACAACTACGTCAACGAGCAGAAGAAGTTCGGCCGGTTCGAGCGCCCGCTCAACAACCGCCTGCACGACGTCATGCAGTGGCTCGAGCACAACGAGGTGGTCGGCGACGACAGCCGCCTGCAGACCTGGCTCGCGTTCGGCTTCCTGCTCGTCTGCCTGGTCAACGTGATCGGCCTGCTGCTGGCCAAGTTCACCGCGCGCAGCGGCGAGATCGGCGTGCGCCGTGCACTGGGCGCGACCCGCGCGGAGGTCTTCAAGCAGTACCTGATCGAGTCGGGCGTGGTCGGGATCGTCGGCGGCCTCGTCGGCGTCGCACTCGCCTTCGCGATCCTCGCCTACATGGCCTCGCAGTCCGAGCAGATCGAGGCGATGGCGCGGATGGACGGCGTGATGCTCGCCACCGCCTTCGGCCTGTCGCTGGTCGCCAGCCTGCTCGCCGGCCTGCTGCCCACTTGGCGCGCCTGCCTGGTGCGCCCGGCCGTCCAACTCAAGTCGCAGTAAGCGGGAGCCCCTCATGGAAATCCGTCCCATCCTCGCGTCCCTGCTGCGCAGCAAGACCGGCGCGATCCTCATCGCCGCCCAGATCGCGCTGACGCTCGCGATCATCTCCAACGCGCTCTACATCGTGAAGGACCGCCTCGACCGCTCGGCCCGCCCCAGCGGCATCGACGAGGCCAACACGTTCTACCTGTTCTTCGCCGCGGGCGGCTCGCTGCCCGACGCCGAGGCGATGCAGAAGCGCGACGTCGAGCTGCTCAAGGCGATCCCGGGCGTCACTCACGCCGCGTGGGTCAACCAGTACCCGATGGGCCAGAGCGGCTGGGGCCTGTCGCTCACCACGCGTCCGGACGACCCGTCCTCCGGCCTCGGTGCCGCCGCCTACTTCACGCCCGACACCGTGACCGAGGCCTTCGGCTCGAAGTTCGTCGAAGGCCGCGACTTCACGGCCGACGAGGTGGAAGTGGTGGACCCGGAGACAGGTCAGGTCGGCGCGGACGTCGTGATCGTGACCAAGCAGCTCGCCGGGCGCCTGTGGCCCGACGACGCCAGCGTGGTGGGCAAGACCGTGCACCTCGGCAGCGGCGAGGGCTCGCGGCCGATGCGCGTGGTCGGCGTGATCGACCAGCTCATCTCGCCGTTCGCGCAGGCCAACGAGAACGCCTACAGCAGCTTCATCATGCCGGTGCGGCACAAGGTGTCGGCCTCCAGCCTGATCGTGCGCACCGAGCCCGGCCAGCTTGACCGCGTCATGCGCGCGGCCGAGGACCAGCTCGCCGCCGTGCGCGACGACCGCGTGCTGATCTTCAACGACACCGCCGAGGACCGCCGCGCGCAGCGCTACCAGGGCGAGAAGTCGGTCGCCGGCATGCTGCTGGCCGTCACCATCGGCCTGCTGGTGGTCACCGGGAGCGGCATCGTCGGCCTGGCGAGCCTGTGGGTGACGCAGCGCCGCAAGCAGATCGGCGTGCGGCGTGCGCTGGGTGCCCGTCGCTTCGACATCCTGCGCTACTTCCTCGTCGAGAACGCGATGATCAGCACGGTCGGCATCGTGCTCGGCATCGCGCTGGCGCTGGGGCTCAACCAGCTGCTGGTGAGCAAGCTCGAGCTACCGCGCCTGCCGCTGGAATACCTCGGCTTCGGCATGCTGACGCTGTTCGGCTTGGGCATACTCGCCGTGTACGGACCGGCCTGGCGAGCGGCCGCGGTGCCTCCGGCGATCGCGACCCGCAGCGCCTGACCCGTCCGCGGGGACGTCCGCATCACCCCTCCACCCATCGCCTCCGCCGCCGCGCGGAGGCGATGTCTCGAACCGAGTCCTGATGGCCCGCATCCTCGTCATCGACGACAACCCCGCCGTCGCCACCGCGCTCGACGTGCTGTTCTCGCTGCACGACGTCGAGACGCTCGCCGCGTCGACGCCCGAGGAGGGCCTCGCCCTGCTCGACCGCGAAGCCATCGACCTCGTTGTCCAGGACATGAATTTCCGCGCCGACACGACCTCGGGCGAGGAAGGCCAGGCGCTGTTCGCGCAGATCCGCGCGCGGCATCCGGACCTGCCCGTGATCCTGCTCACCGCGTGGACGCACCTGGAAGCCGCGGTCGACCTCGTGCGCGCCGGCGCCGCCGACTATCTCGGCAAGCCCTGGGACGACCGCAAGCTGCTGGCCTCGGTCAACAACCTGCTCGAACTCTCGCAGGCCCGGCAGGAGATCACGCGGCGGCGCACGGCCGAACGCCGTCGGCGCGACGCGCTCGAGCGCGAGTTCGACCTGCGCGGCGTCGTGTTCGCCGACGCCACGACCGAAGCGGCGCTCTCGCTCGCCTGCCAGGTCGCCCGCTCGGACCTGCCGGTGCTCATCACCGGCCCCAACGGCGCGGGCAAGGAGAAGCTCGCCGAGATCGTGCACGCCAATTCGCCGGTCGCGTCGGGGCCGTTCATCGCGCTCAATTGCGGCGCGCTGCCGGGCGAGCTGATCGAGGCCGAGCTCTTCGGTGCCGAGGCTGGCGCCTACACCGGCGCCAACCGCGCGCGCGAAGGCAAGTTCGAGGCGGCCGATGGCGGCACGCTGTTCCTCGACGAGATCGGCACGCTGTCGCCCGCCGGGCAGGTGAAGCTGCTGCGCGTGCTGGAGACCGGGCGCTTCGAGCGCCTGGGCGGCAACCGCGAGCGCACGGTGAGGGTTCGCGTGGTGAGCGCGACCAATGCCGACCTGCCCGCGATGATCGGCGCGGGCCAGTTCCGGCAGGACCTGTTCTACCGGCTCAACGCCGTCGAGGTGCGCGTGCCCGCGCTCGCCGAGCGCCCCGACGACATCCTCCCGCTCGCCCGCCATTTCCTGCCGACGGGCAAGCGCCTCGCCGCCGATGCCGAGCGCGCGCTGCTGGCCCATCCCTGGCCGGGCAACGTCCGCGAGTTGCGCAACGTGATCCAGCGCGCCTCGCTGCTGGCACGGGGCGATGCGATCGGCGTGGTCGACCTCGGACTGCCGGCGCCCGCCATCGCGACGGGCGGCGACGAGCCGGATCGCGCCGCGATCGAGGCCGCGCTCGCACGGCACGGCGGCGTCGTCGCGCAGGCCGCGCAGGAGCTCGGCCTCAGCCGGCAGGCGCTGTACCGCCGCATGGAACGGCTCGGGATCGGTCGCGGCGCATGAGGGGCCGTCGGCCTCCGACGGGGATCGCGGCATGACGTGGCTCCGTCGCCTGCCGCTGCCGGTGAAGTTCACCGCACTCGCGCTCGCCTACGTCTTCGCCGGCGGGCTCGCATCGGCGGCACTCGAGCGCTGGTTCCTGCACGCCTGGGTGGCGCCCGTGCTCGTCTCGGTGGTGGCGGCACCCCTCCTATACCTGCACGCGCGCCACCTCACCGCCCCCGCGCGGTCGCTGTTCCGTGCGCTCGCCGGCACGGTGGCGAGCTATCGCGACGGCGACTTCAGCTTCGGCCTCTCATGGAACGGCGGCGGCGAGCTCGGCGAGCTGGTGGATGCGCACAACCACCTCGGTGACGTCCTTCGCGAGCAGCGCCTCGCGCTCGTGCAGCGCGAGCTGCTCCTCGACACGATGGTGCAGAACACGCCCGTCGCGATGGTGCTGGTCGACCCCGCGCGGCACATCGTGCACGGCAACCTCGCCGCCCGGCGCATGCTCGGCGACGGCCGCCGCCTGGAAGGGCGTGACTTCGAGCAGCTGATGGCCGAGGCCCCCGACGCATTCCGCGAGGCGTTCGAGCGCGGCGGCGACGCCATGTTCAGCGTGGGCGATGCGGATGCCGAGGAGATCTACCACCTGTCGCGACGGCACTTCCGCCTCAACGGCCGTCGCCACGAGCTGGTGACGCTGCGCCAGCTCACGGCGGAGCTGCGACGGCAGGAAGTGCAGACGTGGAAGAAGGTCATCCGCGTCATCAGCCACGAGCTGAACAACTCGCTCGCGCCCATCGCCTCGCTCGCGCATTCGGGTGCGGAGCTTCTGCGGCGGGGCCAGCACGAAAAGCTCCCGATCGCGCTGTCCACCATCGAGGAACGCGCCCGCCACCTGGAAGGCTTCATCCGGGACTACGCGCGCTTCGCCAAGCTCCCCGCGCCTCGGCTCGAGCCCGTGGAGTGGACGCGCTTTCTGGCGCAGCTGCATGCGCAGGTGCCGTTCGCCGGCGATACCGCGGTGGAGGGCGTGGTGCGCTTCGACGTCGCGCAGATGGAGCAGGCGCTGCTCAACCTGCTCAAGAATGCGCACGAATCCGGCTCGCCCGCCGGCGATGTGCGACTGCACGTGCGGCGCCTGCCAGACGCCTGGCGCATCGAGGTGCTCGACCGCGGCCCGGGCATGAACGAGGCGGTCCTCGCCAATGCGCTGCTGCCGTTCTACTCCACCAAGCGCAACGGCACCGGCCTGGGGCTCGCGCTCGTCCGCGAAATCGCCGAAGCGCATGGGGGACGCGTCGCACTCGCCAATCGCAGCGACGGCGGGCTGTGCGTGTCGATGACCCTGCCGGCCTGACCGCCGCCGATCCGTCGCCATCGCGGCGGGATGTCGGCGCGTTCATCAGGTCAGCCGCGCGGCGTGCTTATCCGTGAGCGCCCTCGCGCGCCGGAGCGCATCCGACGGGGCCGCGGCCGCCGTCAGTCCCGGCGCGGCACCCGCCACAGGTAGACGGGATGCCCGTTCACCATGACCGTGCGCTCGGGCGACCAGTCGCCCATCCGCCACTCGTATCCGACAATGCGCGTGCCCGGTCGCAGCTCGGCGAGGAAGCGCGGCTTGAGCTTCACGTTGAGCGATTCGAGCAGGTAGACGCTGACCACCGTCGCGCCGGCGATTTCCGTCTCGAAGATGTCCTCCTCGCGGAACGCCACGCGGTCCGCGACCCCGGCCTTCTCCGCATTCGCGCGCGCCTTGCGCACCATCACCGGATCGATGTCGACGCCGACGCCCCGCGCGCCGTACTTCGAGGCCGCCGTGATCGGAATGCGCCCGTCGCCCGAGCCGAGGTCGTAGACCACGTCGCCCGGACCCACGCCGGCCAGGTCGAGCATCGCCTCGACCGCGGGCTGCGGCGTCGGCACGAACAGGATGTCGGGCTCGCGGCGCGGCAAGTCGGCAGCCGTGCGCACACCGGCATCGCGCATCTCTTCGACTTCGGCGATCGTGAGGTCGGGATAGTCTGACGACGCAGCCGCTGCCGGACGCGGCGGCGCCGGGGCAGGCGGTCGGGGCGGTTCAGTGCAGCCCGACAGCACGACGACCACCGCGATTACGACGTGCGTCACTCGTCGGGAACTTACGTGGATTCGGGTCATGCGGCCTCCCGTGGAGCGACCAGCCTAGCGGGCCGGCACGTCGAGAGGTATAGGCAGACCTAGGACGTGATACCCGGGTCATCGGGCGCCACGGGCGCGACGAAGCGCGCCTTCGGCCCGTCGAACGCCTCGTAGATCCGAAGATGCTCGCGGTGCGACCAGGCGTCGTCGCGCTCGTAGTAGCCGCGCACCCAGGCCTGAAGCACGTCGAGCATCGCGTCCTGCTCGGCTTTTGACGCGTACTTGTGCGGTTCCCATGGCCGCGCACGAGTGTGCGCGAGACACGCCTCGCGACCGGGATCGAGGAAGAGTAGGCGCGTGCACGCGGGTGCGGCCGCCTCGACCAGTTCGCCATAGCAGCCCTCGACCACCCAGAGGTCGTGCGCCGCGAGAAAGTCCGCGAGCGACGCGCGTACCGCGTCGTCCGTGCGCTGTATCGCGACCTGCCCCGGCTCCCAGACGATCGTGTCCAGATCGAGCAGCGCCAGGTCGTGGCGCTCAGCCAGCGCGCGAGCGAGGGTCGACTTGCCCGAGCCCGAATTGCCGAACACGAGCAGGCGCATCCCCACGTCCGTTATTTCGGCTGCTTGACGGGGCGCTGCCAGCCGGGGACCGTCGCCTGCCGGGCACGCGCCACGGTCAGTTCCCCCGCTGGCGCATCGCGCGTCACCACCGATCCCGCGCCGATCGTCGCGCCCTTGCCCACCGTCACCGGCGCGACCAGCGCGGTGTTCGAACCGATGAAGGCACCGTCCTCGATCGTCGTGCGGAACTTGTTGGCGCCGTCGTAATTGCAGGTGATCGTGCCGGCGCCGACGTTGACCTTCGTCCCGATCACCGCATCACCGAGGTAGGTCAGGTGGTTGGCCTTGCTCGACACGCCCATGCGCGTGTTCTTGGTCTCGACGAAGTTGCCGATGTGCACGCCGTCGGCGAGCACCGTGCCCGGGCGCAGCCGCGCGAACGGGCCGATCTGCGCCGTCCCCTCGACGACCACACCTTCGAGATCGCAGTGCGCGCGCACCTCGGTGCCGGGGCCGAGCTTGACGTCCTTCAGGCGGCAGAACGGCCCGATGCGGACGCCGTCGCCGAGTTCGACCTCGCCTTCCAGGATCACGTCGACATCGATCTCCACGTCCATGCCCACGCGCACCGTGCCGCGCTGGTCGAAGCGCGCCGGGTCGACCAGGCGCGCTCCCGCCACGCACAGCGCCTGCGCGCAGCGGCGCTGCAGCGCGCGCTCGAGCTGCGCGAGCTGCCACGGATCATTGGCACCCTCGACTTCCTGCGGGTCGTCGACGAGCACGATCTCCGCCGCGTTGAACTCGTCCGCGGCGGCCGCGAACACGTCGGTGAGGTAGTACTCGCCCTGCGCATTGTCGTTGGACAGGTGCGCGATCCAGCGGCGCATCGGCTCCGCATCCGCCACCAGGATCCCGGTATTGACCGTCGTGATCTCGCGCTCGTCGTCGTTCGCGTCCTTGTGCTCGACGATGCGGCCGACCTTGCCGGCGGCGTCACGCACCACGCGGCCGTAGCCCGTCGGATCCTCGAGGTCCGCGGCGAGCATCGCGATGCGCCCTTCCGCTTCGAGCAGGCGCTGCAGAGTCTCGGCGCGGATCAGCGGCACGTCGCCGTAGAGCACGAGCACGCGCGCATCCTGCTCCACCTGCGGCATCGCCTGCTGCACCGCATGCCCGGTTCCGAGGCGCTCGGTCTGCTCGACCCAGTCGATGTCGTCCTGCCCCTCGAATGCCTCGCGCACCTGCTCGCCGCGATGGCCGTAGACCACGTGGATGCCCGCGGCGCCGAGCAGGCGCGCGGTGTCGACCACGTGCTGGAGCATCGGCATGCCCGCGACCTTCTGCAGCACCTTCGGCAGCGTGGACTTCATCCGCTTGCCCTCGCCGGCGGCGAGGATGACGACGTGGAGGGGTGCGCTCATGCGTATTCGGGCCGCGGGGGTCAGCCGGGATTCTACCGACGCGCTGTTAGGATGCCGCCGTGTCGGCCGCTCCTGCCCAAGCCTCGCCGCGCTCCGGAATACCGCGCGCGCTGATCTTTTTCGGCCTGGCCGCCTGCGCCGCGGGGCTCGTCGCCCATCGCCTCGGGTCGGCCGTCCCTGTCGCGCGCGTGGCGGAGTTCGCCGCCATCGCGGGTCTGGTCGCGCTCCCCGCGTGGGCACTGGTCGCCGGGCGCGGCATGCGCTGGGCGACGGCGCTCGCGATCATGTGGGCCGTCGCCATGCTGGTCATGGTGGGCGTGCTGCCGGTCCTCGCGACCGCCCTGAGCGTGCTCGGCCTCATCGCCCTCGGCGGCGTCGTCAGCCGTCGCGCGCACCCGGCGCTCGCCATGGTCGTTGGCGCGGGCATCCTCGCGGGCATCGGGGGATGGCTGCTGCCGCTGCCGGTGCATTCGCCCTTCGTGTATGCCCCGGTGCTCGTCGCTCTCGTCGCATGGCGCCGCGCGGACGTGTCGGTCGGGCTGGAGCGCATGCGCCGCGGCTGGCACCGGGCCGTCGATGCCGACCCCCGCGGCGCCGCCTGGGCAGTCGTGGCGCTGGGCGTGGGCTCGACCGGGACCTGGTTGCCCACGCTGCAGTTCGACGATCTCGCCTACCACCTCGCGCTGCCCTGGCAGCTGATGCAGAACGGTCGGTACGCACTGGACCCGACGCACCAGATCTCCGCGCTCGCGCCCTGGGCGGGCGACATCCTCCAGGCCGTCCCCCAGGTCATCGCCGGCGCGGAGGCGCGCGGCGCGATGAACACCGCGTGGCTCGCCGCGATCGCGATCCTCGGCTGGTCGCTGTCCCGGCGGATCGGGCTGGACGTTCGCGGCCGCTGGCTCGTGCTGGCGCTGCTGGGCACGCTCCCGTTGCTCCCCGCGCTGCTCGCCGGCATGCACACGGAACTGCCTGCGACCGCCGCGACGCTGGCACTGGCGGGGATCGCGGTCGATCCACGCACGGGGTCCGTGCGGGACGTCTACCTGCTCGCGGTCGTCTCGGCGCTGCTGCTGGCGCTCAAGCTCACGCATCCCGTCGCGGCGGCACCCCTCGCGCTGGCGGCGGCATGGCGGCTGCGCGGCGTGCTCGCCGATCGTCCGATGCACGGCGTCGGCGCACTCCTGGCGGGCATGCTCCTCGCCGGATCGAGCTATGCCTACGCGCACCACGTCACGGGGAACCCCGTTTTCCCGTTCTTCAACGCGACGTTCCGCTCCGCCTACTTCGCGCCGGTGGATCTGCGCGATGCGCGCTGGCAGGGCGACGGCGCGCTGTCGATCTGGCAGCTCACGTTCGACACCTCGCGCTATGCCGAGGCCTGGGACGGCGGATTCGGCTTCGTGCCCATCGCACTCGGGGGCGCGGTGCTCGTCGCGCTCACGCAGCGCCGCGCGCGTGTCCTGGCCGTGTGCGGGTTGCTCGCGTTCGCCGGGATGCTCGCCCTGGTGCCGTACGCGCGCTATGCGTTCCCCGGGCTCGTACTGCTGCTGCCTCCCGCCGTGCACGCTCTCAGGACGCACCTCGCAAGGCCCACCGCGACGCGCGTCGTCGCGCTCGTCGCCGCCCTGAACTTCGCGTTCATGCCGAACGCGCACTGGCTGCTGCATACCGGCGGACCCAAGCGGGCACTGCTGTCCGGCGGGCTCGACGCACCGCTGCTGACCCGTTTCGCCGCCGAGCGCGTGGTCAATGCGCGGATACGGGGCGAGCGGCGCGCGGCCCGGGTGCTCGACTTCCAGGGTGCGACCCATGCCGAACTCGCGGGCGCCGGGCGCACCACGACCTGGTACGCGCCACGCCTGCACGCCGCGGCGCGGGCCGCGGATCGCGACCCGACAGGTGGCGCCTGGTCACGGCTGCTCGAGGACGAGCGCATCACCGACGTGGTCGTGCGACGCGCCGGCCTGCCCGAGGCCCGGACGGCGGGCCTCGTCCGCCGGGGTGCATACCGTGTTCTGACGGTGGACGACGTAGAGTGGTGGCGTATCCCGGACCCGAACTCCCGATGAGCCTGACCCGCCAGGGCCGCCATTACCTCGCCATCGGCATCCTCCAATGGCTGCTCGACTGGGGCGTCATGGTGGCGCTGAGCCATGGCGGGCTGTCGGTCGAGACGTCGAATCTCGCGGGCCGGGTCACCGGTGCCGCGGTGGGCTTCTGGCTCAACGGCCGCATCACGTTCGCGGGCGACTCCAACGAGGTCGGCCACCGGCAGTTCGCCCGGTTCGGGCTGATGTGGGTCGGCACGACCATCGCCAGCACGTGGATGCTCGCGAGCATCGACGATGCGGTCGGCCTGAAGTGGACGTGGCTCGCCAAGCCCGCCGTCGAGCTGATGCTCGGGCTCATCGGCTTCGCCCTCTCGCGCCACTGGGTCTACCGCCGCTGATCCCCGCCACCTCCGCATCGACAGGTGGCGCGGAAACGAAAACGCCGGCACGAGGCCGGCGTTTGCGTCGAAGCGTCAGCGGTCGATCAGTGCTTGAGGTTCTTGCGCAGCCGCTCGAGCGCCGACAGCTGCGCGATCGACATCGCGAGCTGGTTCTGCGCCTGCTCGAGCGACATCTTCGGATCGCGGTTGGCCAGCATGCGCTCGGCCTCGGCCTTCGCCGCGCGGACCGCGGCCTCGTCGATGTCCTGCGCGCGGATCGCGGTGTCGGCCAGCACCGTCACCACGTTCGGCTGCACCTCGAGGATGCCGCCGGAGATCGCGATGTCGACGTGCTCGCCGCCCGGCAGGGTCACGACGACCTTGCCCGGCTTCAGGCGCGTGATCAGCGGCGTGTGGCGCGGCGCGATGCCGAGCTCGCCGAGCTCGCCGGTCGCGACGACCAGTTCGGCCTCGCCACTGAAGATCTCCTGCTCGGCGCTGACGATGTCGCAACGGATGGTGGCAGCCATGGTGTTCTCGCTCGATACGTGAGGCATCGGGACCGGCGTCTACCGGTCCCGCGAAGGTCGTCCGATCAGCCGGCGAGCTTCTTGGCCTTCTCGAAGGCTTCCTCGATGCCGCCGACCATGTAGAACGCCTGCTCCGGCAGGTGGTCGCACTCGCCGTCGACGATCATCTTGAAGCCGCGGATCGTGTCCTTCAGCGCGACGTACTTGCCCGGCGAGCCGGTGAAGACTTCGGCCACGTGGAACGGCTGCGAGAAGAAGCGCTCGATCTTGCGGGCGCGCGACACGGCCTGCTTGTCCTCTTCCGACAGCTCGTCCATGCCGAGGATCGCGATGATGTCCTTGAGCTCCTTGTACTTCTGGAGCGTGGACTGCACGCGACGGGCGACGTCGTAGTGCTCGGTGCCGATGACGTTCGGGTCGAGCTGGCGGGACGTCGAGTCGAGCGGGTCGACCGCCGGATAGATGCCCAGCGACGCGATATTACGACTGAGCACGACGGTGGCGTCGAGGTGGGCGAACGTGGTCGCCGGCGACGGGTCGGTCAGGTCGTCCGCGGGGACGTAGACGGCCTGGATCGAGGTGATCGAGCCGGTCTTCGTCGAGGTGATGCGCTCCTGCAGCACGCCCATCTCCTCGGCGAGCGTCGGCTGGTAGCCCACCGCCGACGGCATGCGGCCGAGCAGCGCCGACACTTCGGTACCGGCCAGCGTGTAGCGGTAGATGTTGTCGACGAACAGCAGCACGTCGCGGCCCTTGCCCGTGGCCGGGTCCTTGTCGTCGCGGAAGTACTCGGCCATCGTCAGGCCGGTGAGCGCGACGCGCAGGCGGTTGCCCGGCGGCTCGTTCATCTGGCCGTAGACCATCGCCACCTTGTCGAGGACGTTGGAGTCCTTCATCTCGTGGTAGAAGTCGTTGCCCTCGCGGGTACGCTCGCCCACGCCGGCGAACACGGACAGACCCGAGTGCGCCTTCGCGATGTTGTTGATCAGCTCCATCATGTTGACGGTCTTGCCGACGCCGGCGCCGCCGAACAGGCCGACCTTGCCGCCCTTGGCGAAGGGGCACATCAGGTCGATGACCTTGATGCCCGTCTCGAGCAGGTCCGAACCCGAGGACTGGTCCTCGTAGCTCGGTGCCGAGCGGTGGATCTCCCAGTAGTCCGAGGCATTGACGGGGCCCGCCTCGTCGATCGGCGTGCCCAGCACGTCCATGATGCGGCCGAGCGTGCCGGCGCCCACCGGCACCGCGATCGCGCGGCCGGTGTTGACGGCGACGAGGCCGCGCTTCAGGCCGTCCGTCGAGCCGAGCGCGATGGCGCGCACCACGCCGTCGCCGAGCTGCTGCTGGACTTCGAGCGTGATGGCCGTGCCGTCGACCTTGAGCGCGTCGTACACGCGCGGCACGGCGTCGCGCGGGAACTCGACGTCGACGACCGCGCCGATGATCTGGACGATGGTGCCCGTGGTGCTGGGAGTGACCTGAGCGTTCATGGGATGTTTCCTTGGTAAACCGGTTTGTCTGGACAGCGAGCGCGGAGAATCGCGCTCAGCGGATGGCGTCGATCAGACCGCCGCGGCGCCGCCGACGATCTCCGAGATTTCCTGGGTGATCGCGGCCTGGCGGGCCTTGTTGTAGATCAGGTTCAGCGTGCCGATGAGCTTCGTCGCGTTGTCCGATGCGGCCTTCATGGCCACCATGCGCGCCGCGTGCTCGGAGGCGATGTTCTCGAGCACGGCCTGGTAGACCAGCGACTCGATGTAGCGCGTCATCACGTGCTCGAGCACGGTCTGCGCGTCGGGCTCGTAGATGTAGTCCCAGTCGTGCGCGGCGACCTTGTTCGTCGACGGCGGCAGCGGCAGCAGCTGGTCGAACGTGGCCTGCTGCGACATCGTGTTGACGAAGTGGTTGTAGGCCAGGAATACGCGATCCACGCGGCCGGCTTCGAAGGCGTCGAGCACCACCTTGATCACGCCGACCAGCTGCTCGACGTGCGGCGTGTCGCCCAGGTGCGTCACGCTGCCGATCAGGTTGACCTTCAGGCGGCGGAAGAACACCGAGGCCTTCTGGCCGATGGTGACGACGTCGACCTCGACGCCCTGCTCCTGCCAGCGGCGGAACTCGCCCACCAGCTTGCGGAACATGTTGTTGTTGAGGCCGCCGGCCAGGCCACGGTCGCTCGAGACGATCACGTAGGCCACGCGCTTCACGCTCTCGCGTTCGACCATGTAGGGGTGCCGGTAATCGGTGCTCGCCTGCGCGAGGTGGCCGATCACCTGCCTCATGACCCGCGCGTAGGGACGCGAGGTCTTCATGCGGTCCTGCGCCTTGCGGATCTTCGAGGCGGAGACCATCTCGAGCGCGCGCGTCACCTTGCGGGTGTTCTGCACGCTCTTGATCTTGGATTTGATTTCGCGTCCGCCTGCCATCTCTCGCTCGCTTCTCGTGCTGCTGTCGGGGTCGGCGGGCGTGGATCACACGCCCGCGTGACGGCTGGAGTTACCAGCTGCCCGTCTGCTTGAACTCTTCGATCACCTGCTTGAAGGTGCCTTCGATCGAGTCGTCCCACGCGCCCGTCTGCGTGATGCGCTGCGACAGCTCGCCCTGCGTGTTGACGAAATGCGAGTGCAGGCCGGCCTCGAACGCGCCGATCTTCGACACCGGCACGTCGTCCATGTAGCCCTTGTCGACCGCGTAGATCGACAGCGCCTGCAGCGAGATCGGCAGCGGCGAGTACTGCTTCTGCTTCATCAGCTCGGTGACGCGCTGGCCGCGCTCGAGCTGCTTGCGCGTCGCCTCGTCGAGGTCGGAGGCGAACTGCGCGAACGCCGCGAGCTCGCGGTACTGCGCGAGCGCGATGCGGATGCCGCCCGAGAGCTTCTTGATGATCTTGGTCTGCGCGGCGCCGCCGACGCGCGACACCGAGATGCCGGCGTTCACGGCCGGGCGGATGCCGGCGTTGAAGAGGTCGGTCTCGAGGAAGATCTGGCCGTCGGTGATCGAGATGACGTTCGTCGGGACGAACGCGGACACGTCGCCCGCCTGCGTCTCGATGATCGGCAGCGCGGTCAGCGAGCCGGTCTGGCCGGTGACAGCGCCACCCGTGAACTTCTCGACGTACTCCTCGGACACGCGCGAGGCGCGCTCGAGCAGGCGCGAGTGCAGGTAGAACACGTCGCCCGGATACGCCTCGCGACCCGGCGGACGGCGCAGCAGCAGCGAGATCTGGCGGTAGGCGACAGCGTGCTTGGACAGGTCGTCGTAGATGATCAGCGCGTCCTGGCCGCGGTCGAGGAAGTACTCGCCCATGGCGCAGCCGGCGTACGGCGCGATGTACTGCATCGCGGCCGACTCGGAGGCCGTCGCGGCGACGACGATCGTGTGCGCGAGCGCGCCCTGCTCTTCCAGGCGGCGCACGACGTTGGCGACGGTCGAGTTCTTCTGGCCGATCGCGACGTAGATGCACTTAATGCCGGTGCCCTTCTGCGCGATGATTGCGTCGACGGCCATCGCGGTCTTGCCGGTCTGGCGGTCGCCGATGATCAGCTCGCGCTGGCCGCGGCCAATCGGGATCATCGAGTCGACGGACTTGTAGCCCGTCTGCACCGGCTGGTCGACCGACTTGCGCCAGATCACGCCCGGGGCGACGCGCTCGACCGGCGCGGACAGCGTGGCGCCCAGCGGGCCCTTGCCGTCGATCGGCTCGCCGAGCGCGTTGAGCACGCGGCCGAGCAGCTGGTCGCCGATCGGCACCTCGAGGATGCGGCCGGTGGTCTTGGCCACCGCGCCCTCGCGGAGGTGCTCGTAGTCGCCGAGGACGACGGCGCCGACCGAGTCGCGCTCGAGGTTGAGGGCCAGGGCGAAGGTATTGCCCGGCAGCTCGATCATCTCGCCCTGCATCACGTCGGCCAGGCCGAAGATGCGGACGATGCCGTCGGACACGGAGGTCACGGTGCCCTCGTTGCGGGCTTCGGCGGCCAGACCGACCTGCTCGATGCGGGTCTTGATCAGTTCGCTGATTTCGGACGGGTTGAGCGTGTTCTGCATGGGAGCTTCCCTGGTTCCGGACTCGCGCCCGGGAGTAGATGAATTCGTGGCGTTACGCGGCGAGCGCCGACTGCAGGCGCTGCAGCTTGCCGCGGATGGAGCCGTCGATGACCACGTCGCCAGCGTCGATCACCGCACCGCCGATCAGCGATTCGTCAAGCTCGGTCTGGAGCTCGACGTCTCGGCCGAAGCGGCGGCGCAGGCCTTCGCGGATCGCGGCGAGGTCGGCGTCGCTGAGCGTCGTCGCCGAGCGCACGCGTGCCTTGACGACCCGCTCGGCGTCCGCGCGCAGCTGCTCGAACAGGCCCGCGATCTCGGGCAGCAGCTCGAGGCGGCGGTTGTCGGCGAGCATCTGCACGAACCGGGAGAAGGTGGCGTCGGATGCGTCCAGCACAAGCAGGCTCGCGGCGTGCTGCGCATTCAGTTGTGGATGCTTCAGCAGCGCCTGCGCCTGCGGGTCGCCGGCCACGCGCGCCGCGAAGGCGAGCGCCTGCGACCACGCATTGACGCGGCCTTCGTCCCGCGCGGCGTTGAACGCAGCGCGGGCGTAGGGACGGGCGAGGGTCAGGGCCTGGCTCATCGTTCGAGTTCCGTCAGAGCTGCTGCGCGAGTTCGTCGAGCAGCGCGCGGTGCGCGTTGGCGTCGATCTCGCGGCGGATCAGCTTCTCGGCACCGGCGACGGCGAGGGCCGACACCTGCGTGCGCAGTTCTTCGCGGGCGCGCGTGCTGGCGGAGGCGATCTCGGCCTGCGCGAGCTCCTTCTGGCGATTGGCTTCCGCCACCGCCTCGGTATGCGCCTGCTCGACGATCTGGTTCGCGCGCTGGTGCGCCTGCTCGATGATCTCGTTGGCCTTGACGCGCGCCTCGCGCACGACGACGTCCGCGCTGGCCTGGGCCTGCTCGAGCGCCTTCTGGCTGTTGTCGGCCGCGGCGAGCCCTTCGGCGATCTTCTGCTGGCGCTCCTCGATGGCACGCAGCAGCGGCGGCCAGATCTTGGTCGCGATGATCCAGATGAGACCCGCGAAGGCCAGCGCCTGGGCAAACAGGGTGAGATTGATATTCATTGGGTAACGCTCTGCCTGGAGGGGACGGCGAGGCGCGGCGCGCCTGCGTGACCACCGTGCCGCGGGCGGATGCCCGCGGCACTCATGCCCGGATTACTGGGCAGCGGCAGCGGCCGGAGCCGTGTTGTTCGCGACGACGCGGCCCGACAGCGGGTTCGCGAAGGCGAGCAGCAGCGCGACGGCGACCGTGATGATGAACGCGGCGTCGATCAAGCCGGCGGTGATGAACATGCGGACCTGCAGGACCGGGATCAGCTCCGGCTGGCGGGCAGCGGACTCGAGGAACTTGCCGGCCATGATGGCCAGACCGATACCGGCGCCGAGCGCGGCGAGGCCGATCATGATGCCGATGGCCAGGGCGGTGGAAGCTTCGACCTGAGCGAGGTTGTAGAGGAAGGATTCCATGGTTCTCTCCGGGTAGTGCGCTGGTTAGCGAAAGGGTGAAAGGGAAAGCGAAAGGGAACGCGGAGCCGTCAGTGCGCGTCTTCCGACAGGCTCAGGTAGACGATCGACAGCATCATGAAAATGAAGGCCTGCAGCGGGATCACCAGCAGGTGGAACAGCATCCAGCCGAGGCCGAAGGCGCCACCCGCGAGCGCGCCGATCAGGCCGGCGCCGCCGAGAACCCAGATCAGCAGGAAGACGATCTCGCCGCCGAACATGTTGCCGAACAGTCGCATCGCCAGCGAAACCGGCTTGCTCAGCCATTCGACGATGTTGAGGATGAGGTTGAACGGCATCATCCACTTGCCGAACGGCGCGGTCAGGAACTCATGCGTGAAGCCGCCCAGGCCCTTGGCCTTGAGCGCGAAGAAGAGCATCAGGAAGAAGACGCTGATCGACATGCCGAGCGTGGCGTTGACGTCGGCCGTCGGCACCGGCTTGAAGTAGTCCACGCCGAGCAGGTGCAGCGGCTGGGCGATGAAATCGGCGGGGATCATCTTGATGAGGTTCATCAGGAGGATCCAGAAGAACAGGGTGATCGCGATCGGCGTCACCAGCTTGCTCGGGCCGTGGTAGGTGTCCTTGGCCTGGCGGTCGACGAACTCGAGCATGATCTCGACGAAGGCCTGCCACTTGCCCGGAACACCCGCCGTCGGGCGGCGCGTGGCCGCCCAGAACATGCCGACCATCAGCAGGCCCATCAGCAGCGACATGGCCAGCGTGTCGACGTGCAGCGTCCAGAAGCCACCCTCGTCCACCTTGAACGTGAGGTTCTGAAGGTGGTGCTGGATGTAGCTGGTCGGGGTCAGTTCCGCTTCGGACGCCATGGGTCTTGGAACTCCGCAAATCGAATTCTGGGGTGGATCAGGAGCGGCGGGTCGACGCGATCACGTGGGCGAGCAGCGCCACCACCAGGCCGGCGAGCAGCGGCAGCGCGGGGACGCGCCAGACCGCCAGGCCGAGCCACAGGGCGACCAGCACGAGGAGCCACTTGGCGACCATTCCGAGGAACCATCGCCCCAGCACCACCCCGGCCGGGTTCACGCCGCCGCCGACCATGAACCAGGCCGCCAGCGCGCTCCCCAGCACCATCGCGGCGCCTCCGACCGCCACGCCCAGCGCATGCGCGGGACCGGCCGTCAGCCCGAATACACCGGCCAGCACGAGGACGGCGGCGACCTGCCATACGGACGCGCGCACCGCGGTGCGGCGAGCGGCTGACAAGGACTGCTGCACGAAGGTCTCGGTGGTCGGGGTCGGGCGCGAAAAGCGCCCTGGGGAGCCCCAAAAGTATAGGCCGCGTAGAGATTCCGGGCAACCGCGGAAAGCCACGGTCGGCCGGGCGGAACCCGCTCCGATAGACAAAAGTGATCCTTAGATACGGGACAATCGATTGGACCTTTGGAGTTGGCGCGCGAGAATCCTATGCATGATCACGGGAGGCGAACGATGAGGAAGACGATCAGCTTCGCCGCCGTGCATTTCACGGTCGCCTTCTCGCTGGGCTATGCACTGAGCGGGAGCCTCTGGGTCGGTGGCGCGATGGCGCTCGTCGAGCCGGCGGTGAACACCGTCGCGTTCCATTTCCACGAGAAGGTCTGGGCACGCCTCGCACGTCGGCCGGTGGACGAGACCGCGATGCCGGCCTGACGGGCGCGGAACCATCGGGCGCGCACGGGGTCGTACCTGGGGCCTGCCCCGCCGCGACTTCTCTCCTCGTCGACGGCCGCGACGCGACGGGCACGAGCCCCGGCCCTGCCGGGGCTCCGCTTTTGCGGCGCCTGCACTTCACGACAGCGCCACCCCCGCACGTATCGGATACGCGGACCCTCACGACATGGAGTCCGACATGCCCACCCCGTTCCGCCGCCTGCTGGCCGTCGCGGTCGCTGCCGCCGCCCTGCCGGCCCACGCGATCGACGACGATCGCTTCGTACTGCGTGCCTCGGCCTTCAACGGGGATGGGCGCGCCGACGTCCAGGGCCGCACCACCTATCTCGGGACACTCGAAACGTATGACGAGCGCTTCGAGACCGGCAGCTCGACAGTGCCGGCGGTCGACGCGCAACTGCGCCTCGGCGAGCGACATCGCGTCGTCTTCAACTACGTCAGCTTCGACGAAGCCGAGGACGCGACGCTCGACGAGCCCATCTCCTTCGACACCGTGACCATTCCCGCCGGCAGTACTGCGCGCGGCGAGGCCGAGCTGCGCCTGACCGGACTGGCCTACGACTTCGCGGTGGTGGAGTCGCCGACGGTGTCCGCGGGTCTTCAGATCGGCGTTCAGAACGCACGCGTCTCGGGCCGCGTGCGTGCCGTCTCGGGCGCGAACGTCTACGACGAGAGCGATTCGGAGAACGGCACGCTGCCGGTGCTGGGCGCACGGATCGCGTTGGCGCCCAGTGCCGCGTGGCGCCTCGAGGCGCAGGCGCAGCACATCGACGCCGGCTGGGTGGGTGCCGACGACTACGAAGGCTCGCTGACGATGGCGCATGCGCTGGCCGAGTACCGTTTCGGCGGGCGCTTCGGCGTGCACGCCGGCTACAAGTGGATGCGCGTCGACCTGAGCGATCCGGAGCAGGACGAAGGCGTCACCGGCTTCGACCTTCGCTTCGACGGCCCGGTCGTGGGGCTCACCGTCGCGTTCTGATCAGGCGTCGATGGCCCAATCGGCCGCAGCGCGGGCATGCAGTGCGGTGGTGTCGAGCACCGGCACCGCCGCGTCACCCGGGCCGATGAGCAGGCCGATCTCCGTGCAGCCCAACACGATCGCTTCGGCGCCGCGGTCGACGAGCGCCTGCATGATCTCGCGGTAGCGCTGCCGCGACGCGTCGCGGATCTCGCCGCGGCAGAGCTCGTCGTAGATGACCCGATGGACGTCGTCGCGCTCGGCCGGTTCGGGGACGAGCACTTCGACGCCGTGCGTCGCGAGGCGATCGCGGTAGAACGGCTGTTCCATGGTGAACCGCGTGCCGAGCAACGCGATGCGCGCCAGGCCCCGCGCACGGACCGCGCCGCCCACGACGTCGGCGATGTGCAGCAGCGGAAGATCGACCTCCGTCTCGATGCGCGGCGCGAGCAGGTGCATCGTGTTCGTGCAGATGACGACCGACTCGGCGCCCGCCCGCTGCAGTCGGCGCGCCGCATCCACCATCAGTGCGCCCGCCGCCTCCCAGTCGCCGCGATGTTGCATCGCCTCGACCTCGGCGAAGTCCACGCTGTAGAGCAGCAGCTTCGCCGAGTGCAGGCCGCCGAGCCGATCGCGCACGCGCTCGTTGATTAGTCGGTAGTACGGGAGCGTGGACTCCCAGCTCATGCCGCCGATCAGGCCGAGCGTGCGCATCACTTCTTCTTCGGGATGTAGAGGTCGGTGATGGTCCCTTCGAAGACTTCGGCCGCCATGCCGACCGACTCGCTGAGCGTCGGATGCGGGTGGATCGTCATGCCGATGTCGGCGACCTCGCAGCCCATCTCGATCGCGAGTGCGACCTCCGCGATGAGATCGCCCGCATGCACGCCGACGATGCCACCGCCAATCACGCGGTGCGTGGCTTCGTCGAAGACGAGCTTGGTGAAGCCCTCGGTCCGCCCGAGGCCGATCGCGCGGCCGCTGGCGGCCCACGGGAACTTGCCGACGCCGACCTTGAGGCCCTTCGCCTTCGCCTCGGTCTCGGTGACGCCGACCCAGGCGATCTCGGGATCGGTGTAGGCGACCGACGGAATCACGCGCGCGACCCATTCGCGCTTCTCGCCGGCGGCGACTTCCGCGGCGAGCTTGCCCTCGTGCGTCGCCTTGTGGGCGAGCATCGGGTTTCCGACGATGTCGCCGATGGCGAAGATGTGCGGCACGTTGGTGCGCATCTGGCGGTCGACCGGGATGAAGCCGCGCTCGCCGACCTGCACGCCGGCGGCCTCGGCGCCGATCTTGCCGCCATTGGGCGAGCGGCCGACGGCGACCAGCACGCGGTCGTACGTCTGCGCCTCGGGCGCGCTGCCGCCGGTCTGCATCGCCTCGAACGTGACGCGGATGCCGGCGTCGGAGGCTTCGACACCCGCGGCCTTGACGTTCAGATGCACGGTGACGCCCTGCTTCTTCAGGCGATCGGCCAACGGCTTGACGAGGTCCGTGTCCGCGCCCGGCATCAGCTGCGCGCCGAGCTCGACCACGGTGACCTGCGACCCGAGCGCGCGGTACACCGTCGCCATCTCCAGGCCGATGATGCCGCCGCCCACCACGAGCAGCGACTTCGGGATGTCGGCGAGCATCAGCGCGTCGGTCGAGTCCATGATCCGCGGATCGCCCCACGGGAAGTTCGGCAGCTTCACCGCCTGCGAGCCCGCTGCGATGATGCACTGCTCGAAGCGGATCAGCTGCGTGCCCGACTCGCCCTGCACCTCGACCTCGTTCGGCGAGACGAAGCGGCCGGTGCCCTGCACGGTGCGCACCTTGCGCTGCTTGGCCATGCCGGCGAGGCCCTTGGTGAGCTGGCCGACGACCTTGTCCTTGTAGGCGCGCAGGGCGTCGAGCTGGATCTGCGGGCTGCCGAAGTCGATGCCGTAATCCCTCGCGTGCGCGGCCTCGTCGATCACGGCGGCCGCGTGCAGAAGCGCCTTCGAGGGGATGCAGCCGACGTTGAGGCATACGCCACCGAGGCTGGCGTAGCGCTCGACGAGCACGGTGTCGAGCCCCAGGTCGGCGGCGCGGAAGGCGGCGGTGTAGCCGCCGGGTCCGGCGCCGAGCACGAGCATGCGGCACTCGACATCGGCCTTCCGACCCGTGGCGGGTGCCGCGGCCGGTGTCGGGGCGGCCGGTGTCGACGCTGCGGCCTGCGCTCCCGCCCGGGTATCGCCATACCCCTTGGCCGCCTGCGCGCCGGCCGGCGCCGGCGACGTGCCGGTGCCTGCGGACATCGCATGGGAGGTCCCCGCCGGCGCGGGCTGCGACGCGGCGCCATGCGACGCGACCGGCGCATCGGCCTCGCCTTCCGCCTCGAGGATCGCGATCACCGCGCCCTCGCCCACCCTGTCACCGACCTTGATGCGCAGCTCGCGCACGATGCCGGCATCCGACGACGGCACCTCCATCGTCGCCTTGTCGGACTCCAGCGTCGCCAGGCCCTGGTCCTTCGATACGCGATCGCCGACGGCGACCAGCAGCTCGATCACGGGCACGGCGTCGAAGTCACCGATGTCGGGGACTTTCACTTCGATCTGGCGGGCCATCAGCGTTCCTCGGGTGTCTGGGCGTCGGCCGCGACGGGCGGCTCGACCGGGGGTTCTTCGCGCGCCTCACGCTCCACGTCGTGCTGCGCATCGTTCTCGGCGAGCGCGGCGCGCTCGCTCGCGGTGGGGGGCGCGGCCTCGGGCCGCGGTTCGGGCTCCAGCGCGACCGCATCGCCGCGCAGCATCGCCAGCGCGCCCTGGCCGGTGTGCCCGAACAGGCTGCGCAGGTTGAGGTCGCGCTGCGGGAAAGGCAGCTCGACGCCGTGCTTCACCAGCGCGGTGTGCAGCGCCCAGTAGTAGGCGGCCTTCACCGCGCTCGGGCGTTTGGTGGCGTCCGCATTGATCCACACCACCAGCTCGAAATCGAGCGAGCTCTCGCCGAAGCCGACCAGCCAGACCTGCGGCCCGCGGCTGCCGTCCTGCTGGAGGGTAAAAGGCACCTCACCCGCGGCCTCCAGCGCCGCGCGCTTCACGAGTTCCTTGTCGGTGCCGTACGCGACGCCGAAGGGCACGTGCAGGCGCCGCGTGGTCTCCAGCAGCGTCCAGTTCACCACCCGCCCGCTCACGAACTCGGAGTTCGGCACGAGGATGTTGAGGTTGTCGTTGGTCATGATCCGTGTGGCGCGGATCTTGATGTCGCGCACCACGCCGTGCACGCCGGACTCGAGCTCGACGAAGTCGCCGACCTTGATCGAGCGGTCGAACAGCAGGATGAGGCCGGAGACGAAGTTGTTGAAGATCGCCTGCAGGCCGAAGCCCAGGCCGACGCCCAACGCGCCGGCGAAGACGGTGAAGCGCGAGATCGGGATGCCGGCGACTTCCAGCGCGAGCAGCACGCCGATGAGCAGCAGCACGTAGCGCAGCACGCGGCTCATCGTGTAGACCGCCGCGGCATTGGCGCCGCGACGCTCGCCGAAGCGGCACAGCGCGCGCGAGGCGAGCTTCGAGCCGACGAAGGCGAAGACCAGCAGCAGGAGCGCCGCGGCGAGTTCGCCCACGGTCAGGTCGAGCCCGGCCACGCGCACGAGCTCGTAGTCGAGCACCGGCTGCAGGCCCTGCCACCCGTTCTCGGCGGCGTCGCGCATGCGGTCGCCGGCGCGGTCGATGCCTCGCGCGGTCGCGCCCTGCGCCATCGTCAGAGCAGGACGCGCCGCATGTCGCCGAGCAGCTGCGCCAGGTACGCGGTGAAGCGCGCGGCGGCGGCGCCGTCGATCACACGGTGGTCGTAGCTCAGCGACAGCGGCAGGATCAGGCGCGGCTGGAACTGCTGGCCGTCCCACACCGGGCGCATCGCGGACTTCGACACGCCGAGGATCGCCACTTCCGGGGCGTTGACGATCGGCGTGAACTTGGTGCCGCCGATGCCGCCCAGCGAGCTGATCGAGAAGCACCCACCGGTCATGTCGGCCGGGCCGAGCTTGCCGTCGCGCGCCTTCTTCGCGAGCTCGCCCATCTCCTGAGCGATCTGCGCCACGCCCTTCCTGTCGGCGTCCCGGATCACCGGGACGACCAGGCCGTTCGGCGTGTCGGCGGCGAAGCCGATGTGGAAGTACTTCTTCAGTACCAGCGTCTCGCCCGTCGCGTCGAGCGAGGCGTTGAACGTCGGGAACTTCTTCAGCGCGGCGACCGAGGCCTTGATGAGGAAGGCGAGCATGGTCACCTTCGTCGGGTCCTTGACCTTCGCGTACTCCTCGTTGAGGGAGACGCGCAGCGCCTCGAGCTCGGTGATGTCCGCATCGTCGTGCTGCGTGACGTGCGGGATCATCGCCCAGTTGCGGGCGAGGTTGGCGCCGGAGATCTTCTGGATGCGCGAGAGCTCGCGCGTCTCGATCTCGCCGAACTTGGCGAAGTCGACCTTCGGCCAGGGCAGCAGGTTGAGCCCGCCGCCGAGCGACGGGGCTGCGCCGGACGAAGGCGCCGACGCAGCGCCCTGCATGACCTGCTTGACGTGCTGCTGCACGTCCTCCTTGGTGATGCGGCCGCCACGGGCGGATCCCTTGACCCGCGCCAGGTCGACGCCGAGCTCGCGGGCGAACAGGCGCACCGCGGGGCTCGCGTATGGCACCTGGTCGGGCATGAGCTCGCCTGCGTCGAAGGTGACCGGCGGGGTGCGCGGCGCATCCGCGCCTGCCTGGGCCTGCGGGTTCGCTGCCGGCGTGGACGAAGGCTGGACCTGCACCGGCGAGGCACCCGAGCCGTGCGTGGCGATCTCACGCTGGGCCAGGCGATCGGGCTGGCCCGAGGTCGCGACCGGCTCGACGTGCGTGCCGCTCTCGGCCGCGCGCGGCTGCCCGGCCGGCGTGGCGACCTGCGAGGTGTCCATCGCGCGCGCGTCGGCGGGATCCGCAGACGGTGCGGTGGCGCCGCCTCCGCCCGCGCCGGCCTCCCCGGGCTCGATCATCGCGACCACGTGCCCCTCGGCCACCTTGTCGCCGAGCTTGACGCGGATCTCGCGCACCACGCCGGCGAAGGGCGCGGGCACTTCCATCGTCGCCTTGTCCGACTCGAGCGTGACCAGGCCCTGGTCGGCGTTGACGGTGTCGCCCACCGACACGAGCAGTTCGATCACGGGCACGCCGTCGAAGTCGCCGATGTCGGGGACGCGTGCTTCCTTCAGCTCAGCCATGCAGGGCTCCGCAGATTGCGCAAGAGGGCCATTCTCGCCCCGCGCGCGCGTCGGCGCCAACCACGGGCGTCGACGCGGCGCTCACGCGTGGCTAGCGAAGCGCTCGTCGCGCATGCGTCAAGCCGGCCGTCCGCGGGGCAAGGAGGGTTCAGTACGCGAAGGGTACGGTGCAGTCGCCCACCTCCCGGGCATGCAAACGATTACACGGAGGCTCCCTCATGAAGTCCGTTCTTTCGCTCGCCCTCTTGGGCACCCTCGCCGTCTCGCCGGTCGCCCTTGCGCAGCAGACGGATACCGCCGGCAAGCGCTTCGCCGTCGTCGGCGGCATCGCGCAGTCGGAGCCGACGGGCGATGCCACCACCGCCACCGGCGCGCGCGCCGAGATCGACGGTGACGTGGCGCCCACGCTCGGCGCCAGCTGGTACATCAACGACAACGTGGCGGTCGAGGCCTGGGGCGCCGCCGACAAGTTCGGGCATCGCGTGAAGGTCGGCAACGCCAAGGCCGGCAGTGTCGAAGCGCAGCCGTACGCGGTGAGCGGCCAGTACCACTTCGGCACCTCGCAGAGCACGGTGCGCCCGTTCGTGGGCCTCGGCTACTACGAGATGAACTTCGACGACGAGACGGCCCAGGCGGGCGGCCCGCTCGCCGGCCAGCGCATCGGCGTGGAGACGCCCAAGGGGCCGATGGCCACCGTCGGCGCGGACCTCAACATCAATGACCGCTGGTTCGCGCGGGGCGACGTGCGCTACCTGCACGGCTCGGGCGACCTCAAGCTCAATGGCGTACCGGCCGGCGAGGTCGAGGCCAACCCGGTGGTGGTGGGCATCGGCATCGGCGCCCGGTTCTGATCCGCGGCCTCGGGACGGAATCGACGGGCCCTTCGGGGCCCGTTTTCCTTGGTGGCGCCGGCCGGTTCACGCCGCCTGCCCACCCCGGCCGCTAGCGTTGAGGCCATCCGCGGAGGCGCCATGACCACCAAGCTCGACGGGCCGCTGCGTCGCGAGGTCGACGTCAAGGGCGAGGCCTATACGCTCACCATCGACCCCGAGGGACTCAAGCTCGTCCCCAAGGGACGTCGCAAGGGCCTGGAGTTGCGCTGGCGCGAACTGGTCAGCGGCGATGCCGCGCTCGCGGCGGCGCTCCAGGGCAGCCTCGAATCGCTGCGGCGCTGACGCGTGCCCGAGGGTCCTTCGCTCGTCATCCTGCGCGAGGCGGCCACGCCCCTGGTCGGCCTGAAGGTGCGCGAGGCCTCGGGCAACACGCGCATCGACCTCGAACGCCTGCGGGGCAAGCGGCTCTGCGCCGTACGCACGTGGGGCAAGCATTTCCTGATGGACTTCGGCGACGTGTCGGTGCGCGTGCACATGCTGATGTTCGGCAGCTGGTGCATCGACGAGCGCAAGGACAAGCCCGTGAGGCTGTCCCTGCAGTTCACGCGCAAGCGGGAGCTCAACTTCTATTCGAGCGCGGTGCGGACCCTCGACGAGCCGCTCGACACCCTCTACGACTGGTCGGCCGACGTGATGGCCGACGAATGGAACCCCCGCGCCGCGCGGCGCAAGCTCAAGGCCATGCCCGACACCATCTGCGCCGATGCCCTGCTCGACCAGGACGTCTTCTCCGGCGTGGGCAACATCATCAAGAACGAGGTGCTTCACCGCATCCGCGTTCATCCCGAGACACGGATCGGCGATCTTCCGCCGCGCAAGCTCGGTGACCTGATCCGCGAGGCGCGGGCCTACAGCTTCGACTTCCTGCGCTGGAAGCAGGAGTTCACCCTGCGGAAGCACTGGCAGGTCCACGCCAAGAAGACCTGCCCGCGCGACGGCACGCCGCTGAGCTATGCCAAGCATCTCGGCCGGCTGCAGCGACGGGCGTTCTGGTGCGACGCCTGCCAGCGACGCTACGGCGCGGCGGCGCCCGCGGTGGATCCGTCCCCCGCGCCTGCGCCGGTACGCACGACGCGGGGGACGAAGTCGGCGCTCAGTCGCCGATGATGCGCAGGCCGAAGATCATGTTGGCGAAGGCGACATGCTGTGCCGTGCCGCGGACGTTCAAGCGCACCGTGGTCGGCTGCTTGAAGAACTCGTCCGCCTGCGCCGGCGTCAGCCCGTAGCCGTCGATCAGGTTGCGGCGCGTCAGGAAGCCGGCGATGCAGACCGCCGAATCGCGCGTGCGCTCGGTGAAGGCCACGCCGGGCGCCATCGGCACCTCGAAGCGTTCGGACGACGTCATGCTGGTCTCCAGCTTGCCGCCGAACGGCAGCCCGGTGCCGGGGTCGACGAGGGCGGGGTCGGCGAGTACCGGATTTTCGACCGTCAGCGTCGGAACGATGGTCAGGCGACCGACGACGGGCGCGCCCGTCGCGTTCTGCCAGTTGACCGTGAGCACCGGCGAGAACCAGTAGCACAGCAGCGAATGGCTGGCCTTCTTCGGCAGCGCGATGCGTGCGATGTCGGGGAAGTCGAACGCCGTCGATGCCGGGCTCGGCGACAGGGCCTTGCAGGGCGTCGGGTCGGCGGGATCGCAGGTCGACGCCAGCAGGGTGAAGCCATTGGTGACGCCGAGCCACTTAAGGGTGCGCCCGAACGAATCCACGTCGCCGACGTCCTCGACCGCCACGGCGCCGGCCGGCGTGGGCGCCGAACGCTTGGCGCGCGTCAGCTGCAGCTGGGCGGGACGCGGCAGCACGTCGGCGCTCCGGGCTTCAGGATCGGGGCGCGTCGCGCGCACGCCGGAGGCGGCGAGGACGACGGCGCCGATCGCGAGGGCGAGGCCGGCGAAGGCGAGTGGCTTGACGAGGCGGGACATCGTGCGTGCTCCATGCGGGGGGAAGGCGCGGAGCATGCCGACCCCCGCTGCGCCCGGCCGCGCCGCCCGTCGGTTTTACGGAGTCGTAACGATATCGGGCGGCTTCGCGCCGCGGACGCGCTCGCGTCGAAGCAGGTAGAGCCCGCTGCCGACGATGATCGCCGCGCCGATCCAGGTGACCGCATCGGGCAGCACGCCCCAGATCGCCAGGTCGAGGAGCACGCCCCAGACCAGCGCCGTGTATTCGAGCGGCGCCACCATCGAGGCCTCGCCGACGCGGAACGCCTCGGTCACCGCGTACTGGCCCAACGCGCCGCCGATGCCGATGCCCAGGATCAGCCACAGATGCTGGACCTGGACCGGCGTCCAGTCCGGCCAGGCCAGCAGCGCGGAGCCGCCGGCCATCATCGCCATCAGCCAGACCATCATCGCCTGCGTGCTGTCGGTGCGCGCGAGCACGCGCACGGTGATCGCACTCACCGCGTACATCAGCGCGGCCAGCAGCACCGCGAGTGCGGCGAGGCTCAGCAGGCCCTCGCCGGTCGGGCGCAGCAGCACGAGGACCCCGAGCAGGCCGACGCCGATCGCCGTCCAGCGGCGCGGCCCGACGCGCTCGCCCAGTACCGGCACCGACAGCGCGGTGACCAGCAGCGGCGCGACGAAGAAGATCGAGTAGGCCGTCGACAGCGGCAGCGTGCGCAGCGCATAGACGAACGAAGCCATCATCGCGATTCCGATCACCGCGCGCAGCAGGTGCAGCGACCAGCGCACACGCAGCAGCGGGCGCGGTCCGACCGTGGCCAGCGCCCAGGCGAGCACGAACGGCAGCGACGCGGCACCGCGGATGGCGGCCACCTGGAAGGCCGGATAGTGCGTGGACAGCACCTTGAGGCCGGCATCCATCAGCGAGAAGAACGCGACGGCCAGCAGCATCATCACCGCGGCCCGCAGGGGGCGCGTTTCGGTACCGGGCATCGGGCGTCCATCGGGATCGGGCCCGCTACGTTGAAGGCGCGCTCCCGCGCGTGCAAGCCACTGCCCGTCCGAGGCGTCGCGCGAGCACCGCCGAGTGCGCCGTCGCGAAGGCGATCAGGGCCGCGCCCAGCGCGATCGCGTGCCGATGGGCCGCCACGTCGCCGGCGAGCCAGTCGCGCGCGATCCATGCCAGCCGCGCGACCAGCACCAGGGCCACCGCGATCACCATCCAGCGGTTCGGCGACAGATACGCGGCGCCGCGCTCGACGTCGATGCGCGCCAGCGCGGCCGCGAGCAGGCCGAGCGCGAGCCCCGTGGCCGTACCCGCCAGCAGCTCCATCCCGGCCGGCGTGCCGATCCCGCCCGCCATGGGCAGCGCGACGGCGAGAAACACCGCGAGCCCGAGGGCGAGCATCACCCGCCGCACCCGGAACGGCCACAGCACGACCCGTCGCCGCAGGTGACCCCGGCGGACGCGACGCCAGAGCGTGAAGGGCCAGATCAGCACCGCCAGCGCGAACAGCGCGACGAGCAGCAGGACGGGAAGCAGCAGCGGCATCAGTGCAGCCTGCGAAGTCCCGCGCGAGCGCGCGGTCAAGACCGGTAGGCTATGCGGCCTGCACAGGAGCCCGCCATGCCGTCGTTCGACATCGTCTCGGAAGTCAATGCCCACGAACTCACCAATGCGGTGGACCAGGCGAACCGCGAACTCGCCACGCGCTTCGACTTCAAGGGGGTGGACGCGAAGTTCGAGCACGAGGGCGAGTCGATCACGCTGTCGGCGCCGAGCGACTTCCAGCTCAAGCAGATGACCGACATCCTGCGCGCGCGCCTGATCGCCCGCGGCATCGACGTGCGCTGCCTCGAATTCAAGGACGTGCTCACCAACCTGGCCGGCGCGCGGCAGACCGTGCTGGTCAAGCAGGGCATCGAGCGCGACCTCGCCAAGAAGATCCAGACCGCGATCAAGGACGCCAAGCTCAAGGTCGAGAGCCAGATCAACGGCGACAAGCTGCGCGTGACTGGCAAGAAGCGCGACGACCTCCAGGCGGCGATCGCCCTGCTCCGCGGCGCCGAGTTCGAGCGCCCCCTGTAGTTCGACAACTTCCGCGACTGACCGCCGGTGGCCGAGGTCCCGCACGAGCCCGAGCCCATCGCCGCCACGCGGCGATGGCTCGAGCGCGCGGTCATCGGCCTCGGCCTGTGCCCGTTCGCCAAGGCGGTGCACGCCAAGCGCCAGATCCGCTACGTGCTCGCCGAAGCGACCACGCCGGACGGGCTCGCGCACGTGCTGGAGTCCGAACTGGAACGCCTGCGCGCCGCGGACCCTGAGGTGCTCGACACGACGCTCATCGTGCATCCCCACGTCCTGCGCGACTTCCTCGACTACAACGACTTCCTCGACGTCGCCGACGCGTGCATCGACCGCATGGGCCTGCGCGGCGACATCCAGGTCGCGAGCTTCCATCCTGACTACGTCTTTGCCGGGGAAGCCGCCGACGATCCGGCGAACTGCACGAACCGGTCCCCCTATCCGATGCTGCACCTGCTGCGCGAGGCGAGCGTGGAGCGCGCGGTGGCGGCGTTTCCGGACCCGGACGCCATCGTGGACCGCAACATCGAGCGGATGCGGGGGCTCGGGGTCGACGGCTACCGGCGGCTGCTCGCCGACTAGGACGTGGCGAAGATGCGTTCGACGTCCGCGCCGTCGAGCGGACGCCACTGGCCCGCCGGCAGGCCGCCCAGCTCCAGCGCGCCGACGCGGCTGCGATGCAGGGCCTCCACGTGGTTGCCCACCGCCGCGAACATCCGCCGCACCTGGTGGTAGCGGCCTTCGGTGATCGTCAGCCGCGCGTGCCGGCCGTCGAGCACCTCGAGCATCGCGGGCGCCAGCGGGGTGGTCTCCGATTCGAGCATCAGCGTGCCGCTCGCGAAGATCGCGGCCTCGTCGCCGCGCAGGTCGCGCGCGAGCGTCGCCTCGTAGACCTTCGGCACGTGGTGTTTGGGCGAGATGATCCGGTGCAGCAGCGCGCCGTCGTCGGTCATCAGCAGCAGGCCGCTCGTCTCGCGGTCGAGACGGCCGACGGTCGAGACGATCGGATCGCGCAGGCGGAAGCGGGGCGGCAGCAGGTCGTAGACCAGGCGCCCCGAGTCCTTGGTGGAGCAGGTCACGCCGACCGGCTTGTGCAGCATCAGCACCAGGCCCGGCGGGGGGTCGAGCGGCTCGCCGTCCAGGCGCACGTCGTGCAGGTCGCGCACGTCGTCGGCATAGAGCACCTCGCCCGCCGCGTCGGTGATGCGGCCGTCGCGGAACATCTGCTGGACCTGGCGCCGGGAACCGTAGCCGAGGTTGGCGACCGCACGGAGCAGTTTCATCGGATCGCCTCGTAGGCCTTGAAGCCGTGCGCATCGGCGAGCGCGCGCACGCGCTGGAAACGCGCCGAGAGCGTCGACTCGTACGGCAGGTGGCGGTTGGCGACGACGAAGAACCGCCCGCCCGGCCGCAATGCCGCCGCCGCCACCTCGATGAAGCGTCGTCCGAGTTCGGGCCGGTCGGCGCGATCGCCGGCATGGAACGGCGGATTGCTCACCACGGCATCCAGCCCCCCGTCGATGCCCACGGTCACGTCGTGCCAGTGCACGCGAATGTCCACGCGCGGCGCGAAGTCCGCGAGGTTGGCCCGGAGGACGGGCAGTGCGCGCGCCTGCGCCTCGTACGCGTCGAGCCGGACGATGCCGGGATTGCGCGACAGCACCTCGCGCGAGAGGTAGCCCCAGCCCGCGCCGAGGTCGGCGACATTTCCGGACAGGTCACGCGGCAGGTGCGCGGCCAGCAGCGCGGAGGCGGCGTCGACGCGATCCCAGGCGAACAGCCCGGGCCGACTGAGCACGCCGCCGGTGATCGCGCGCGGCGCGTCGAGCGCGAGCCAGGCCTCGCACAGGGCCTCGTCCACCGGACCCTGCAGCGGAGCGCTCCACGCCACGCGGCATTTGTGCTTGCTCAGCACCGAGACTGGCCCCGCGAGCGCTTCCAGGTCGTCCTGCATGGAACGGGCACCCGCCGCGTTCGGCGCGGCGGCGATCACGCGCCCGCCGTCCGCGGCCAGGCGCATGGCCCGGGCCAGCAGGGCGCGCGCCTGCTCGCGCTGGCGCGGCGGCAGCACCAGCACCACCGGGAACTGCGCGGGCGGCATGAGCTCGCCGTCCACGCAGGCCAGGCCACCGCGCTCGAGCACGGCGGCATCGGGCCGGAAATCCTGCTCCAGCGCGAGGCCGGCATGCACCCAGCGACGCAGCGCCACGCCGTCGCGGGCCCCCAGGAAAGCCCCGCCGGCCGGCGGCGGCAGCAGGCCGTCGTCGAACGGGAGGAACAGCGCGTCGAGGGCGGGGTCGGCGTGCATGCGGCGCGTCAGGCGGGCGCGACAGTGTAGGCGCTTGCCTCTTCCACCACGCCCGCTTCATCGCGCCCGAACGCGGGCGGGTCCACGCTGGCTGCAACGATCAACGCGAGGACAGCACATGCTGCGGGCCCTATTCGTCGGAGGCGTCGTCGACAACAGCGAGCTGGACATGGACGGTCCGCAGCCGCCCATGCACTACCCGGAGGACACCGGCGGCGGCGCCGCGCGCTACCGCCTGCGGCAGGTCGGCGTCCGCGGCGAGGGCGAGGTCATCTACGCCGTGTACGGCGCGCCGGACGTCAGCGACGAGTTCGTCGAGCAGGTGGCCGACGAGCGCGACTACGCGAGGCGCTTCGACGCGCAGCCGCAGACGGTCCACTGACGGCGCGGCACCGCGCGGCGGCGTCCGCGTCGGTCGCGCGTCGATGCCGCACGGCGACCCGCCTCAGCGTGCCGGCGCTGCCGGCGCGGCCGGGGCGACCGACTCCGGAACCGCCGCCGGTCGTCCGCTGAGCAGCGGGTATGGATTGACCGGCGTCCCGCCATGCCAGCGCTTGTCCGGATCGAGGCGTGCGATGGCGAAATGCAGGTGCGGACCGTCCGGGCTCGCATTGCCGGTCGAGCCGACGTAACCGAGCACCTCCCCGCGCCGCAGGACGCGCCCCTCCTCGATCCCCGGCGCATAGCCCTGCAGGTGGGCGTAGTAGTAGACGAACCGCTCATCGCGATCGAACTGGTAGAGCGTGATCCCGCCGGCCTCGCTGGCGAACAGCTTCACCACGCGCCCGTCGACCGCCGCGAGCACCGGCGTGCCGGCGGGCGCCATGATGTCGATCGCATCGTGGCTGCGCCCGGCGCCGCGGCTCTGCGTATAGGTGTCGACCAGCTGACCCGGTTGCACGCCGGAGACGGGGATCATCAGATCGCCGCCCGGCGCCGGCACCGGGACGGCGGGCGCCGACGCGATCGTCGGGGCCGTCGTCGGGCCCTGGACGCCCGCCGCCGGCGTCGGAGCGGACCCAGGGGCCGCGGCGGGCACGCGTTCGCCGGTCCCGCAGTCGCAGTCGCGTGCGCCCGACTGCATCAGCAGGTAGTAGACGACGTTCGCGCCGAGCAGCGCGCCCGCCAGGACCAGGAGCAGCCCACGCAGCACGCCACCGCACTGCCGGCGCATTGGGGGGAACGGGGCTCGTGGCATCGCGTCGACCTGCCGCTTCGGTCCGGACATGCTCGCCACGGCCGGTGCGGCGCGGCGTGAACGTTCACCGCCGCGTGGCGCGACGATCGCCAGCATGTCCCGAGGAGGCCCCCATGCGCATCGCGGACACCGTCTACACCCGGCAGGTCGACATCGACCGGATCCAGGCGCTGATCATCGCGCTCAACAACGATGACCACGTCGCGCTCACGCTCGACGACGGGCGCGTGCTACGCGGCATCGTCGCCTACAAGCCGACGATCCAGCAGTTCTTCGACCGCAGCGGCCGCGAGGGTTCCAATGCCACCGTGCGGCTCGACCAGCCCGCGCTGGAGGCGCCCGAGCAGGCTGGCTGGATCGACGTCTTCCTCGATCGCGTCGTGTCCGTGCGGCATCTCGACCGGCACGAACTCGAGCCCTGGTACCCGCAGGTGGCCGAACCGACCGACGCGGACGCCGCGCGCCCCCGCTAGCTGCATGCCGCGTGGTTTTTGACGCGTGCTTCACGCGGCGCGCCGAATTCTCGCGCCCCTGCTCGAGGCGGTGGCGGTCGGAACATGGCGATGACGAAGCGGTCGGGGGATGCGGCATCGCAGGACTCGGTCCTCCAGGCCTACTGCCGGATCCTCGACAGCCTCCCGGCCGCCGCCTTCGTGTGCTGCCCGGAGGGTCGCGTGATCCACCGGACCCCGCAGGCCGCGGCGCTCTGGGGCCCGATGCCCGCGCTGTCCGACGCGCACGACACGTCCGTGCTGCGCCGCGCGGACGGCACCGCGTTCTCCCCTGGCGACGGCCCGGTCGCCCGCGCCCTCCGCGAGCGCGCGGCGGTGCGGGGCGAGCGGGTGCGCATCGCCTGCGACGGGGGAGTCGACCGCCTCGCGATGGTGCACGTCACATCCCTGACCGATGGCGACGATGCGCCACGCGGCGCCGTCGTCCTGCTGCTCGACACCGCTGCCGGCCATCCCGACCCGCAGGCGCAGGCCGAGCGCGCCCGGCAGCGCGAGGAGATGCGCGTGGCCCTCGCCTGCGACATCCGCGCCGGGCTGGATCCGCTGCGCCGTACCGCGCAGGATCTCGCCACGCGGGCACAGGCCGCGGGCCGCGGTCCGGCCGAGGCGATCGACCGCCAGCTCCGCCACGTCACCCAGCTCGTGGACCGCCTGCTCAACCTGGAAGTCGACCTCGACGACGCCGTGGCTTGATCTCGGGCCCCGGTCGGGCCACCCTGCGGCGCGTCTCCGTCCGCCGCCCGGCCATGCCGCCCTCCTACCGCCCCCATCCCGCCGCGAACCCGGCGGCCGCTCGCCTGCGGGCTGCCTGATGGACGGGGGCGCGCCCGTGCTGTGGCGTCGCCTGCTCGATGCGGGCGCGCAGGCGCTGGCGACGCGCGACGGGCGCTGCATCCATGCGGCGCCCGCGTTCCGGTCGGCGCTCGATTCGGGGCCTGCCGCCGCGGGCCCCGATTTCGCCGCGATGCCCGGATGGGCCGCACTCGTCGCGGCGCTCGACGCCGCCGGGGGCTCGCCGGTCGCGGCGGAGCTGGACACGGCGTCCGCACCGCTGCGCGTCACCGCGGCCTGCGTCGAGCATGAGGGCACGCCGCATGTCCTGCTCCAGCTGACAGCAACGGCGTCCGACCGGGCGCGCGTCGAGCGGGACCTGCTCTTCGCCCTGTCGCCCGACCTCGTCGCCCTGCTCGATGCGCGCGGCCGGCTCTGCGAGGCGAACCCCGCCTGGACCATCACGCTGGGCTGGGACCCGGCCGAGCTCGACGGCATCGCGCTCGCCGACCTCGTCCACGAGGACGATCGCGCTCGCCTCGTCGACGCCCTGGACAGCGCCGCCACGGGCGCCGACGTCCTGCGCGTCCGGCTGCGATCGCGCTTCGGCGCGTGGCGCTGGTTCGAATGGACACTCGCGGCCTTCGACCATGGACGCCTCTATGCGAGCGCGCGCGACGTCACCGCGCACCTGCGCGCCCGGGAGGCGCTCATGCGCCACCGGGACGAGCTCGAGGCGCGCATCGCGGAGCGGACCGCCGAGCTGGATGCGGCGCTGGCGCGCCTGCGCCTGCACGCGGACACCTCGCCGCTCGCCACCGTCGAGTGGGACGCGGCCCTCCGCGTCGGCTACTGGTCGCGTCGCGCACGTGAGCTGACCGGCTGGACGGTCGACGAGACCGAGGGGCGGGCGCCCGGCGAGCTGGCCCTGTTCGACGGCGATGCCGCTGCCCGCTTCGAGGCGGCGATGGGCCGGCTGCTGCGCCGGGAGGTCGCGCGGCAGTCGCACGTACAGCCCGTGCGCACGCGCGACGGTCGCGTGCTGGCCTGCGAGTGGTTCGACTCGGCCGTGCACGGCCCCGACGGCGAGGTCACCTCGATCCTCTCGCTCGTGCAGGACGTCACCACGCGCGAGGCCGCCGGTGCCGCGCTCGCGGACAGCGAGGAACGCTTCCGCCTCGCCTTCGAGCAGAGTGCCGTCGGGATGGCGCACGTCGATCTGGACGGTCGCTGGCTCAGGGTGAACCGCCGCCTGGCGCAGATGCTCGGCCTCACGGCCGCCCGGATGCGCGGGCACCTCCTGGACCTCGTCCACCCCGACGACCGCGCGGCCGACGCCGCCGCGCTCGCCCGCCTCCTGGATGGCCGCGTGGACGCCAGCAGCCTGGAGAAGCGGCTCGTGCGCGCCGACGGCACCGTGTTCTGGGCCCAGCAGCACATCTCGCTGCGGCGCGAGCCGGACGGCACCGCGGTGCACTTCATCGTCGTCGTCGAGGACATCGATGCACGCGTGCGGGCCGAGCACGCGCTCAAGGCCGCGCACGAGCAGCTGGAGGCCAAGGTGGCCGAGCGCACGCGCGAGCTGGAGCGCCTGATGGCCGTCCTCGAGGACCAGGCGCGGCAGGACCCGCTCACCGGCCTCCCCAACCGGCGTGGGCTGATGGACCGCCTGCCCCGCACCATCGAGCGCAGTGGACGTCAGCGCGGCGCGGTGGTGCTGATGTTCGTCGACCTCGACCGCTTCAAGCAGGTCAACGACACCCTCGGGCACGAGGCCGGCGACGCGCTGCTGCGCGAGACGGCCACGCGGCTGCTCGGCGCGGTGCGCAAGACCGACATCGTCGCGCGTCTGGGCGGCGACGAATTCGTGGTGGTGCTGGAGAACGTGCGCGACCCGGCCCTGCAGGCGCGGCGCGTCGGCGAGAAGATCCGCGAGGCGCTCGCGCGGCCGCTTCGGCTCGACGGAGCGTCGCTGGCGATCTCGGCCAGCATCGGCGTGGTCGTGCACGACGGCGAGGACGCGACGCCCGAATCGCTGATCGCGCGCGCGGACGGCCACATGTACGCGGCCAAGCGCGGCGGCGGCAACGCGGTGCACGTGCTCGCGCCGGTCGGCGTCGAAACGGCGGCCGCGGCGCCCTGAACCGCCAAAGAGAAAGCCCGGCCGGAGCCGGGCTTTCGAAGGTCGACCTGGCGGTCAGCGGAGGATTACTCCGGCTGGACGGCCTCGGCCTGCAGACCCTTCTGGCCCTGCGTCACGGTGAAGGTGACGCGCTGGCCTTCCTTGAGGCTCTTGAAGCCCTGGGTCTGGATGGCGCGGAAGTGGACGAAGACGTCTTCGCCATTCTCGCGGCTGATGAAGCCGAAGCCCTTGGCGTCGTTGAACCACTTCACGGTGCCGGATTCACGGGACATGTGTAACTCCTTGGAACGAACTATGTGTGATGCCGCGCGGAGCGGCGATGGCGCTGTTCACAAGGAGTGATCTAGCAACGATGTAGCGGATCTTAGATCTACAGCATCGGGTCACAGGTCACGTGACCCCCGGAGCAGCGCGGCTACCGTAGACCCTGCAGGGTGCGAATGCAACGTCCGTCCGTCGCCTGTTCATACCGCCGGCCCCGGGCGGTCGCGATCGGCCAGCAGCCAGCGCACCGCCTCGTCCTCCCGCCTGAACACGCGACCCACGACGCCGTGCTGCTGCACCCGGATCTCCGCGGCCACCAGCAGGGAGGCGTCCTCCGTCGCGTCCACGTAGGCGACCACGATGTCGCGGAACCCCAGCTGCAGCAGCCCGTCCACCACCTCGGCCATCTCGCTCGGCGCGGCCCGGCCGGCCAGCTCTTCTACCACCAGCAGTCGCCGCACCCCGCCCGCATGGCAGGCGGCGGCGATCTCCGACCAGTAGGCGATCGAGACCTCCACCGTGTCCTCGGGGCCGGTGACGTGGGCCCGCAGGTAGTCCGGGTGCGGCTCGAGCGCGAGGGTATAGGACGGCGTCTGCATCGGCGCACGGTAGCGCCCCCGATGCCTCCGGGACATGAGGCGTCGGTCATGCGCGGCTCGGCGATAATGGGCCGCCGCGGCGCTGCCGCCCCGACCCGCCTTCCGATGACCGACGCCCTCCCCGACCGCCTGTCCACCGACCCGCGCAGCCCGCACCACGACGCCGCCCTTCTCGAGCGCGGCATCGGCATCCGCTTCAACGGGATCGAGCGCCGCGACGTGGAGGAGTACTGCGTGAGCGAAGGCTGGATCCGCGTGGCGGCCGGCCGCGCCCGCGACCGCCGCGGGCAGCCGATGACGCTCAAGCTGCGCGGCAAGGTGGAACCCTACCCGCTGCTCCCGGCCACGGACGCCGAAGCCGCCGACGCGCCGTCGGCGGGCTGAGCTCCGCGCCTCACGTCCTGGGGGCGGGCCCGCTGCGCCCCTGCCGCCAGGGCCATCGCCCCTCGAGCTCGACTTCCAGCGAGAAGCTGAGGAAGGTGCGGATCAGCACGATCGCGCCGAGCACCACGACGCTGTCGAGCGTGGGCTCGACGGCGACGGTGCGGATGATGTCGCCGGCGACCATGAATTCGAGGCCGAGCAGGATTCCGCGGCCGACGTCCTGTCGCAGCCGGCGGTAGGGATCGCACGCGGCGTCGGCACCCGCCGCGCCGATCGCTCGCACCCAGCGTGCGAGCGCCCACGCGATGCCGGCGACGATGACGAGCGCGCCCGCCGCGTCGATCGCGAGGCTGACCGCTTCGGCGAGGGTCTTGAAGGCGGCGGTGTCCATGGCGTCGCGCGGCCGGGATGACCGACTGTGCGCGCCTGGCCGGCCACGGAATGTCGAGGCGCGACGCCGTCCGCATCCTGCGCATCGGGGTCTTCATAGGGCGGCACGGGCGCCGTTAACGGGGGATGCACCGTGCCGGTGCGCGGCTCCCCCACGCATGTCCAACCTCACCGAAGACCAGGCCCGCGACTACATGCACAAGCTGCTGGCGGCCATGGCCAAGGCCGGCGGCTCGGACCTGTTCATCGCGCACGACTTCCCGCCGAGCATGAAGGCCAATGGCCAGATGACGCCGCTGAGCCCGCAGAAGCTCACCGGCGCCGTGACGCAGAAGCTCGCGCAGGCGCTGATGAACGAGAAGCAGCGCGCCGAGTTCGCGGCCGAGCTCGAATGCAACTTCGCGATCGCGTTGCCCGGGGTTTCGCGCTTCCGCGTCAACGTCTTCATGCAGCAGGGCCACGTCGGCATGGTGCTGCGCACGATCGCGGCCGAGATCCCGAACTTCGAGAAGCTCAAGCTGCCCGAGGTGCTCAAGGACCTGGTGATGGCCAAGCGCGGCCTGATCCTCGTGGTCGGCGGCACGGGCTCGGGCAAGTCGACGTCGCTCGCGGCGATGCTCGACCACCGCAACCGCACGTCCGCCGGCCACATCATCACGGTGGAGGATCCGGTCGAGTACGCGCACACCTCGCAGAAGTCGCTGATCACCCACCGCGAGGTCGGCGTGGACACGCTCAGCTGGCACCACGCGCTGAAGAACACGCTGCGCCAGGCGCCGGACGTGATCCTGATCGGCGAGATCCGCGACGCCGAGACGATGGAGCATGCGATCGCCTTCGCCGAGACCGGCCACCTGTGCCTGTCCACGCTGCATGCCAACAGCGCCTCGCAGACGATGGAGCGCATCGTCAACTTCTTCCCCGAGGAGCGCCGCACGCAGCTGCTGATGGACCTCTCCGCCAACCTGCGGGCGATCGTCTCCCAGCGCCTGGTGCGGACCGAGGACGGCAAGGGGCGCGCGGCCGCGGTGGAGATCCTCATCAACACGCCGACCATCGCCGAGAAGATCTTCAAGGGCGAGTTCAACGAGCTCAAGGGGATCATGGCGAGGTCGCGCGAGCTCGGGATGCGCACGTTCGACTGGGCGTTGTTCGAGCTCTACAACGAGGGCGCCATCAGCTACGACGAGGCGATCCGCAACGCCGACTCGGCCAACGAGCTGCGCCTGTCGATCAAGCTCAAGAGCCAGCGCGGCGAGCCCGCCGCGGCGGCCGGCGTGTCGCTGACCCTCGATGCGGCGCCCTCGCCCGAGCAGGTGGAGGCGATGCGCAAGGAGGAACTGCGGCGCCAGCAGGAGAAGCGCGAGGAACTCGAACTCGCGCGCCTGCAGGCCGCCAAGCAGGCGCAGCAGGCCGGCTGAGGGCACACTGGCGGCCTCGCACCGGGGTCGCCATGCACGTCGCCTCCCTCCACCTCCATCCGCTCAAGTCCTGCGCGCAGCTGGACGTCGACACGCTCGACATCACGCCGCGCGGCCCCGCCGGCGACCGCCGCTGGCTGATCGTCGACGCGCAGGCGCGCTTCGTCACCGCACGCCAGCGTGCCGAAGTCGTCGGCATCCGCGCCGTGCCCGAGGGGGGCGGCCTGCGGCTCGACGCACCCGGCATGCCCCCGCTGCACGTGGCCGAGCCGCCGCGGCATGCGACGCCGCTGGCCGTGACCGTCTGGCGCGACACGGTCGAGGCGCGAACGTGCGACGCCAGCGCCGACGCCTGGCTCACCCGGTACCTCGGCGAGCCCATGCGCCTGGTGCACATGGGCGAGGAGACGCGGCGGCCGGTCGATCCCGACTATTCGCGCGACGGCGACGTCGTCAGCTTCGCCGACGCCTATCCGCTGCTGGTGATCTCGCAGGCGGCGCTCGACGGCCTCAATGCACGCCTCGGGCGGCCCGTGCCGATGGCGCGGTTCCGGCCGAACATCGTGGTCGCCGACTCGGCGCCGCATGCCGAGGACGGCTGGCGCCGCATACGCATCGGCGAGGTGGAGTTCGAGGCCGTGAAGGCCTGCACGCGCTGCGTGTTCACCACCGTCGATCCGGCGAGCATGACCCGTGATCCCGACGGCGAGCCGCTGCGCACGCTCGTGCAGTACCGGCGCACGCCGGCGGGCGTCACCTTCGGGATGAACCTGATCCCGCGCGGCACCGGTCGCGTGCGGCGCGGGGACGCGGTCAGCGTGCTGGCGTGAGCGCGGCGACGGCCCGCGCTGCCTCGGGCCCGATCGGATAGACCTGCGCGACCGGGCAGCCCCGCGCGGAGCCGGGCAGGCCTTCGACGCCGCGTCCTACGCGGCTGCGGCGCGCGATCGGGCCGTCGAATTCCCCGGCCATCTCGTAGATCTCCAGGTCGGTCTGGAACACGGCGCGGTCACCTGCGTATCCGCAGATCATCGCGCCACCGACGCCAGAGCGGAAACTGAGGTTTCCGGCATCCGACAGGCCCTGGCACGATGCCCCGAGTTCGACGCGGTAGTACCGGTGGCCCGCCGAACGCTTGGGCGCGACCTCGACGACGATGCCGTCGGCGTCCTCGTGCCAGCTGCGCATGTGATTGGTGTTGAAGCAGTACGCCGGAGAGCCCACGAAGCCCCGGCGGCGCTCCCCCTTCACGGTGACGGTGTCGAGCACGTCCGGCCGGGGCGCGCGCCGGGCCTGCAGGGCGTGGGTGGAGAACGCCTTGGCGTCGATCCGCGCCACGTGCGCGATCGGGCAGGCCCGGCCGGCCCCGACCACCGCCTCGCCGCGGCGTCCGCAGGCCCAGCCGGCGGGACTGACCAGCCGCGCCCCGGGCTCGTCGCCGATCCCGGGGCACCGGGCCGCCAGGTCGATCCGATAGCGCGACTCGTCGGCGAGCCGCACGGCCAGCGTGTGGTCATCGCTCTGCACCAGCTCCTCGACGACGCGCGCATCCGCGCAGTTCGCGGCCGGCGCCGGAGCGCGGTCGATGGCGCTGGCGGGGACGGCCAGGCCGAGTGCGAGGGCGAGGGCCCCGGGTAGCAGGGAGCGACGGTCCATGGCGGTTCCTCCGGGCGGTGATGGAGCGGATCGTACGCCAGCGCCGCCGCCCGCACCGGGTGACGGGCCGCTCGCCCCACGCGGATCGGTTTACCGCCCCGTCAGCCCCCGGCCGGTTCGCAGACGGTCGCTTGATGGGCACTGGGTAGACTTGGCCGCCCCACGTCCCACCGCCCCTGCTCCGATGACTTCCACGAACGACGCCCCGTGCCTCCAGTCGGGCATCGCCGGCCTCGACACCGTGCTCAACGGCGGGTTCACCCCGCACCGCCTGTACCTGATCGAGGGCTCTCCCGGCGCGGGCAAGACCACGCTCGCGCTGCAGTTCCTGCTCGAGGGCCTCCGCCGGGGCGAGCGGTGCCTCTACGTCACGCTCTCGGAGACCGCGGAGGAGCTGCGTGAGGTCGCGGCCTCGCACGGCTGGTCGCTGGATGGCCTGCAGATCCACGAGCTGACGCCGCCGCACGACAGCCTCGACCCCGATTCGCACTACACGATGTTCCACCCCGCCGAGGTGGAACTCGGCGACACCACGCGGCGCATCCTCGACCAGGTGCGCGACCTGCGGCCCCAGCGCATGGTCTTCGACTCGCTCGCCGAACTGCGCCTGCTGGCCGGCACCCCGCTGCGCTACCGCCGGCAGGTGCTCGCGCTGAAGCAGTATTTCGTGGGCCAGAACTGCACGGTGCTCCTGCTCGACGACTGCGCGGCGGCCGAGCAGGGCCTGCACGTGCACACGATCGTGCACGGCACGATCTCGCTGGGCCAGATGAACCCGGAGTACGGTGGGGACCGGCGCCGCCTGCGCGTCACCAAGTTCCGCGGGCGACGCTTCGCAGGCGGCTATCACGACTACCAGATCACCACCGGCGGCCTGCACGTCTATCCACGCCTCATCGCAGCGCAGCACCGCCGCGACGTGCACCAGGACTGCGTCGGGACGGGCTCGGCGGAACTCGACCAGCTCCTCGGCGGCGGCGTGCACCGCGGCACCAGCACCCTGCTGATCGGCGCGGCCGGCACCGGTAAGTCGTCCCTCGCGACCTCGGTGGCCATGGCGGCGATCGCGCGCGGCGAGCGCGCGGCGATCTTCACCTTCGACGAGACGGTGCGGTCGCTCGTCATGCGCTCCATGGGCATCGGCTTCGACGTCGAGGGCGCGATCGAATCGGGCTCGCTGATCGTCGAATCGATCGACCCGGCCGAGCTGTCGCCGGGCGAGTTCGCCCACCGCATCCGCGACGCCGTGGAGACCGGCGGCGCGGGCACCGTCGTCATCGACAGCCTCAACGGCTATCTGAATGCGATGCCGGAAGAGCGCTTCATGACGATCCAGCTCCATGAGCTGCTCACCTACCTCGCGCACCGCGGCGTGGTGACCGTCCTCGTCAGCGCGCAGCAGGGCCTGATCGGCCAGATGACGAACACCGTGGACGTCAGCTACCTCGCCGATTCGGTGGTGCTGCTGCGCTACTTCGAGGCGAAGGGCTCGGTGCACCAGGCCATCTCCGTGCTCAAGAAGCGCACCGGGGGGCACGAACGGACGATCCGGCCGCTCGCCATCACCCCGGGTGGCGTGGTGATCGGCGACCCCCTCCGCCACTTCCGTGGCGTCCTCACGGGCGTTCCGTACGATCGCCACGAGTCGCCGAACGACCCGGACACCCAGTGAAGCCGTTCTACTCCGATGGCGTGACGCCCAACCGGGTGCTCCTGCTGCTCCCCACGATGCGGGACTGCACGCTCACCGCCGAGGTGCTGGCGCGCGACGGCATCGAGTGCACCGCCTGCGACAGCCCGGCCATGCTGCAGGAGGAGCTGGCGCGGGGCGCCGGCGCGGTGTTCGTCTGCGAGGAACTGCTGGCCCACGGCGCGCATGCGGTCCTGGCGCGCGCGGTGGCCAACCAGCCGCGCTGGTCCGACCTGCCGGTGCTCGTGCTCACCCGCGAGGGCGAGGAGTCGCGCGTGGTGTCGGACGCCATCGAGGAGCTCGGCAACGTGATGCTGCTGGAGCGACCGCTGCGGCTCGCCGCGCTCACCAGCAGCGTGCGCACGGCGCTGCGCGCGCGCGAACGCCAGCACCAGATCTCCCGGCACCTCGACGACCTCGCGAAGGCGCGCGACGAGCTCGCCGCCAGCGCGCGGCGCAAGGACGAGTTCCTGGCGATGCTCGGGCACGAGCTGCGAAATCCACTGGCACCGATCCGCAACGCGCTGCACCTGCTCGCCTCCGATACGCGGCTGACGCAGGACAACCACGACCTCTGCGACATGATGAAGCGCCAGGTGGACCACATGGTCCGCCTGGTGGACGACCTGATCGACGTCTCGCGCATCTCGCGCGGCACGATCGCGCTGCGGCGCGAGCCGATGGACCTCGCCACCGCGATCGGCAACGCCATCGAGCTGAGCCGTCCGCTGATGGAGGCGGGGCGGCATTCGCTCGAGGTGGAGGTGCCCGACGAGCGCCTGAGCGTCGACGCCGACCCCGTGCGCATCGCGCAGGTGTTCGGCAACCTGCTCAACAACGCGTCCAAGTATGCCGAGCCGGGTGGCCTGATCACCGTGGCGATGCGCCGTGAGGGCGACGACGCCGTGGTCTCGGTCCGCGATCGCGGCATCGGCATCGAGCCGGAAATGCTGCCGCACGTGTTCGAGCTGTTCACGCAGGGCCGGCGCGAGCGCCACCGCGCGCAGGACGGCCTGGGCATCGGCCTGACGCTCGTGCGCAACGTCGTCGAGATGCATGGCGGCTCGGTGAGCGCCCAGAGCGAAGGGCGCGGCAAGGGGTCCGAATTCGTGGTGCGCCTGCCGCTGGCAGCCGCGCAGGATCAGCCCGTGGCGACCCCGATCCGGCGCGCCGGACCGACCGAGCAGGCGGCCCGCGTCCTGGTCGTCGACGACAATGCCGATGCCGCCGAATCGATGGGCATGGTGCTCGACATGCTCGGCCTGCCGCACCGCATCGCCTTCGACGGCGAATCCGCGCTCGCGCTCGCCGGCGACTTCCAGCCCGACGTGGTGCTGCTGGACATCGGCATGCCGGGCATGGACGGCTACGAAGTCGCGCGGCGCCTGCGCGCCGTGCCGCACCACCGCGACACCGTGCTCATCGCGCTGACGGGCTGGAGCCAGCCGCAGGATCGCCAGCGCAGTCGCGAGGCCGGATTCGACCACCACCTCAGCAAGCCGGTGGACATCGGCGCGCTTCAGGGGCTCCTCGAGTCGGCCCAGCCCGCGCCCGCCGCGACAGTCCAGGCGCAGGCCACGCGCGCGGGGCGCTAGGCCTCAGCGCTCGTATTTCAAGTTGCGCGACTTCCCCTGCGCGATCCATTCGATCGCCTGGGCCACGCGACGCGCGCGCGTGTCCTCGCGCTTGGCCTCGGCGATCCACTCGATGTATTCGCGGCGATGGCTCGGCGGAAACGCGTCGAAGGCGGCGCGCGCGGCGGGATCGGCGTCGAGTGCGGCCACGAGCGCGGGAGGCGCGTCAGGAAGCGGACGGGGCGCGGCGCGCGGCGTGCGACGGCGGCCGCCACCCGCGTCGATCAGGGCCATCGCCCGCGCGACGAGTTCGCGCATGCGCGCGTCGTCCGGCAGGTCCTCCAGGGTCCTCAGCCGGCCGAACTGACCCATCGCGCCTTCCTCGCGTTCGCCCACGACGTCCTCGCCGCGCCAGAAGCCGAAGCTGGCGTGCTGTTTGAACGCGGCCATCGAGGCGAGCTGGCGGCCCCGGTAGAGGAAGGCGGGCATGCTCCACTTGATCGCCTCCTCCACGTCCGGACAGGCGGCGTGGACCTGCGCACGCAGGTGCTCCAGCAGCGGCCGTGCGAATGGCGCGGCCTGCGCGATGTAGGCGTCGACGCGGGGATCGTGCTGGGCCATGGGCTCCTCCGGGACAACGGCAGTCTGCCGCGCGCGCGGGCGCCGCGTCATCCCGGTGCATCCGCACGCCCGACCGGCCCGTAAGGCAGAGGCACGGGCACCCGCCCGCACCCACGTCCACGGAGAACCGCCCATGAAACTGCGCCTGCTGTCGCTCGCCGTCGTGTCCGCCTTCGCCGTCACCGCCTGCAACTCGCCCTCCGAGACGCCCGAGTCCACCGCGGCGGCGGCGGCCGAGACCACGGCACCCGCGGAGCCGGCGGCATCCGCCGAGCCGATGACCGAAGCCGCGGCGCCGGCCGAGAATCCGATGGTGGGCGGCGCGCCGATGTACGCCGACAAGGACATTGTCGACAACGCGGTCAATTCCAAGGACCACACCACGCTCGTCGCCGCGGTCAAGGCCGCGGGACTGGTCGACACGCTCAAGGGCGCAGGTCCGTTCACGGTGTTCGCGCCGACGAACGCGGCGTTCGAGAAGCTGCCGGCCGGCGCGGTCGACGGGCTGCTCAAGCCCGAGGCGAAGGCCGACCTCACCAAGGTCCTCACCTACCACGTCGTGCCGGGCAAGCTCGATGCCGCGACGCTGAAGTCGCAGCTCGCATCCGGCGGCGGTACCGCCACCCTCACGACGGTGGCGGGTGGCACGCTCACCGCGAAGGACGACGGCGCCGGCGGCATCACGCTGACCGACGCGAAGGGCGGCACGTCGAAGGTGACGATCGCGGACGTGATGCAGAAGAACGGCGTGATCCACGTCGTCGACACGGTTCTGATGCCGTAACGGACGTTACGGCGGTTGGGGGCGGGGCGGCTTCGGCCGCCCCTCTTTTTTTCCGCCCGTCGCAGTCACGTCGCGATGCTGAAGCGTTGTTCGAGACCTGTGCGGTTTCAGCGATTAAGTTCCACACAACGCTTCCCTCCCTTCGCCTTATGCCGCTCGGGCTGAAGCTGTCTTCGAGCCGGTGAGCCGGCTTCTTCGATCCACTTCCCCAGCAGCAGGAGCAACGACATGGCGAACAACAACCAGGGTGGCAATCAGGGTGGCAGCAATCGCGGTTTCGCCTCGATGGACGAGGAGAAGCAGCGCCAGATCGCCTCGGAAGGCGGACGCGCCGCGCACGAGAGCGGCAATGCGCACGAGTTCACTTCGGAAGAGGCCCGCGAGGCCGGCCGCAAGGGCGGCGAGGCGAGCGGTGGCGGCAACCGCGGTGGCAACCAGGGGGGCAACCAGGGCGGTCGCTGATCGCATGGAGTTCGGCTGACACAGAACGCGCAGGCGCGATGCCTGCGCGTTCTTCATGCATGCGCGCAACGGCTGGCGCTCAGAGCGGCCCGCGCATCCAGGGGCCCGTGATCGCGAAGGTGATGCCGGGCGTCTGCGTGTTGACGAAGAGGGTCCGGCCCGAGGCATCCCAGCAGGCGCCGCAGAACTCGCTGTCGCGGTGGTCGCCCTCTTCCACGGTCTTGCCTGCGTTGGCGATCTGCGTGCTGGTGAGCTGCACGTTGTTCTTCGCGAGGTAGAACGATTCGCCCGAGCGCGTCAGGCCGATCAGGCGCGAACCCGGGCCGTAGGCGTCGGGGCTCTCGCCGCCGTCCTCGCAGAGCACCACGCCACCGCGCGGGCTCACCGTGACATTGTCCGGATTGTTCGCCGCGAGGTCATTCCCGCTCACGAACAAGGCGCGCATGCGCTGGCTACCGAGATCCAGCACCCACACCGCCCCGTTGCCGCGCCCCTTGCGGCCGCGCTCGTCCACGCCCGTCGCAGTGTCGACGATGAACATCTTGCCGCCCGAGTACCAGATGCCTTCCCCGCGTGCCATGCGCAGGCCGCCGTCGGCCCACGCCTGCGCGAACGGGCCGGACAGGGTCTCGCCCGCGGAGACGTCCGGAAAGCCGGTCGGCGCGACGATGGTGTCGAGGTCGGGCGCGTCGATGTCGAACCACTCGAGCACCACTTCCTGCCCGATGCGCGCGGTGGTGAGATCGGCATTCCGCAGGCCGCGCACGCGGGCGGCCTGCAGCCGGCCGCCGTTCTCGAGCGAGCCGTGGCGTCCGGCGCGATCGTTGGGGATATAGCGGTAGAGGCCGGACTTGTTCCGGTCGTCCTCGGTCAGGTAGACGATGCCGGTGCGGGGATCGATCGCGACGGCCTCGTGGCTGAAGCGGCCCATGCCCACGATCGGGCGCCCGGTCGTGCGGCCGGCGCGCGGGTGCACCTCGAACACGTAGCCATGCCGCTTGCCGGTGCTCGACACCGCATTGGTCTTGATCTCCTCGCACGTGAGCCAGGTGCCCCATGGCGTCAGGCCGCCGGCGCAGTTCACGAGCGTGCCGCCGAGGCTCGCATGCATCTCGCGCAGCATGCCGTCGCGCAGCACGAGGGTGGTGGTGCCGCCCCCGGCGCACTGGCCGCCGCCGATGTCGCCGGTGTCGTACATCGCCGCCGCGCGGATCGGCGTGCCGGCGCCCACTTCATGGTTGCGGATCAGCACCGTCTCCAGGCCACGGCCCGGCGTGCCGCGCGAGAGTGCGCGGTCGTAGGGCATCGCCATGACCGCCATGCCGTCGTGGCGGCCGGGGCACGGCTGCCCGTCGACCATGCGATCGCCGGTCCAGCCGAACGTCGTGTAGGAGAAGCCGCGCGGCAGCTGCAGCAGCGGCAGGCCGGTCGCGCGGTCGGCGACGGGCGCGAGCGGCCCGTAGGGGCTCGGGATGGGCGCCAGGCGCGTGGGATCGCCGGTGGCGGCCTCCGCCTGGCGGGCGTACAGCCCGCCGAGGCTGCCGATCGCGCCTGCGGCGACGGCGGCGGCGGTGCCCTTGAGCACCTGGCGGCGGGCGATGTCGGTCGTTTCCATCGACGGTTCCTGATAGCGGGGGAAGGAGCCGCGATGCTCGGCAGCCGACATGGCCGCCCGATGACATCCGGATGTCACCGGCACTGCATCCTGTCCCGCGGGTGAAATCCTTCATTGCCGCCGGTCCGTACCGGTTGAGACACTGTCCGCGCCCTACAAGGAGCCCCCATGGCCTCGACCCTCGACGAGCACCTGCGCCAGCGCGCGCTCGACACCTACCACATCGTCGACACGCTGCCCGACGCCGCCTACGACGACATCGCGCGCCTGGCTTCGGTGCTGTGCGATGCGCCGATCGCGCTGGTCTCGCTGATCGACCGCGACCGCCAGTGGTGGAAGGCGCGCTTCGGTGTCGACGGTACCGGCTCGCCGCGCGAGCACGCGGTCTGCGACCACGCGATCCGGACCCCGGGCGAGCTGTTCGAGGTGCCCGATCTGAGCCTCGACCGCCGCTTTGCCGACAATCCGTTCGTCACCGGCGACACCCGGGCGATGTTCTACGCCGGCATGCCGCTGGTCACGCCCGGCGGTGCCGCGGTTGGCACCGTCTGCGTGCTCGACCAGGCGCCGCGCCAGCTGTCCCCGCAGCAGCGCGAGGCGCTGGCCTCGCTGGCGCGGCTGACGATGAACCTGATGGAGAGCACGCGTCGCGAGCGCGAGCACGAGATCGTGTCCGCGATCGCGCCTCCGCCGCCGTCGGTCGAGGCCGATGTCGCGGTCTGCCTGATCGAGCTGCAGAACCACGCGGCGCTGGTCGAGTTCCATGGCGACCGCGCGGTGGAGCGCATGCTCAACGAACTCGATTCGCTGATCGGTGCCGGGCTCGGCGAAGGCGACAGCATCAACCGCGTCACGCACCACCCCGAGCTGGTGGTCGCCCTCCACGGCGCCGGCATCGAGGGCGCCGTGACGCGCATCGGGTCGCTCGTCGAGCAGTTCGCGGCGCAGCACGAACTCGTCCTGCTGGTCGGGCACGCGCGCAACGAGTCGCCGAGCGAATCGCCCACGGCGATCTACCTGCGCGCGGACCAGATGCTGTCGGCCGCCAAGGACCGCATGGTCGCGGATGGCGGGCACGACGCATGAGGCGCCTGACACCGTTCCACCTCGCGATCCCGGTGCACGACGTCGCCGCCGCGCGCGCGTTCTACGGCGGCGTCCTCGGCTGCCCGGAAGGGCGCAGCGCCGAGCAGTGGGTGGACTTCGACCTCTACGGCCACCAGCTGGTCTGCCACCAGGTGGACGGCTTGCCGCGCGCGGTGCACGGGGAGAACCCGGTGGACGGCCATGACGTGCCGGTGCCGCACTTCGGCGTCGTGCTCGAGCTGCCCGACTGGCAGGCGCTCGCCGATCGCCTGCGCGCGGTGGGCACCGCGTTCGTGATCGAGCCGCACGTCCGGTTCCAGGGCCAGCCGGGCGAGCAGGCGACGATGTTCCTGCTCGACCCGTCGGGCAATGCACTGGAGTTCAAGGCCTTCGCGGACATCGAGGCGCAGCTGTTCGCGAAGTAGTCGGCGGCGCGTCACCGGCGCGGCGCCCTGCGTGGCGCGCGGACGGTGCCGACATGCGGACAGGCCGCGTTACTGGATCAGGTCGACCTGCCGCGTCGCCGTGTAGGTCAGCAGGCCGAAATGGCCGTAGGTGTAGGTGTAGCTCGCGTTCTCGTTCCAGATCGACGAGGCATGCACGCCGCCCACGGTGCAGACCCCGCCGAAGCAGACGATCGGGTCGGCATACGACTTGATCGAATACACGCGGGCGCCGAAGCGCTTGCCGTGGAGCGCGTCGAGGAACGGGCTGGAGATCGAAAGTCCCCAATAGCCGCAGGTGCTGGTGGCCACGTTGAAGGGATAGGTGCCACACGAGCGCAGGCCGCGGAAGGCGCCGGCGATGCCGACGAAGGCGTCGACCTTCGACGCGAGCCCATAACGGTGGATCTCGCGCGCGGCCAGCGTGCCGCCCATCGAATGCCCGATCACGTCCACCTTGCCGGTGCAGGACAGGGCCAGCGCATCCACCAGGGCCTCCCGCACCGGCACTTCCTCGCTGCCGTCGTGGTCGTTGCAGGCCGCGCAGGTCCTGCTGCCCCACCCGGGGCGGAAGATCTCGCCGGCCGCCCAGCCGCGCCGCCGCAGCTCGTTGTAGGTGGTGTCAAAATCGGCGGGGCTGCCCGTGTTGCCGTGCACGAGCACGACGGCATCGCGGCAGGCGGCCTGCGCCGGCAGGGCGAGCAGCGAAAGGATGGCGACGAGGATCCAGCGCGGCAGTCGGGACATCGGCCATCTCCATGCGGGGGATGCCCGACGCTAGCCCCGGACGCGGCCCGCGGCCCTCGTACGAAGGGGCATGACGCAATGCGGTATCGATGAACGGTCGCCGTCGCGGCCGCTGGCGTTTCATCGCCCGTCCACCGCGGCGGCCAGAACGTATCCGCGCTTCCAGGAGGGATTCCGCCATGCGCCTGCTCGTCCTGCTGTTCGCCCTGCTCATGCCGATCGTGGCCTGGATGAACCAGCAGGGCGTGTTCGGCCCCACCAACGGCGAGATCTCCGACCGCTATCCCACGCTCGTCGTCGCGGCGGGTTACGCCTTCGCGATCTGGGGCCTGATCTTCCTGCTCGACATCGTCTACGGCGCCTGGCAGCTCACCGGCGAACGGCGTCGCGAGCGTGCGCTCACGCTCGCCGCCATGCCGGCGGCCGCCGGCTTCATGCTCACCACGCTGTGGATGCCGATGTTCTCGATGGGCTTCTACTGGGCCTGCCTGGTCATCATCTTCGGCGCGATGGCCTGCGTGGTCGCGGCGGTGAGGCACGTGGTCCGCCACGGGCAGCCCGGGCGCGACCGCATCGCGCTGTGGGCGTTGGGCCTGCACGCCGGCTGGCTGTCGATGGCCGCCTTCCTCAACCTCGCGCAGGTGATGGTGGCCGAGCAGGTACTGCCCACCGACCGCATGCTCGGCTGGAGTCTGCCGCTGCTGGGCATCGCCGCCGCCACGTTGCTGGCGATCAACCATGCGCTCCGCGGGCTCGTGCCCTACGTGCTCGCCGCGCTATGGGCACTGGTGGCCGTGTACGTGAAGCAGTCGGGCTGGGACCTGCCCGGCTCGGACGCGATGGCCTGGGCGGCGCTCGCGGTGGCCGCGCTGCTGCTCGTGCAGACCCTGATGCTCCACCGGCGCCGGTCGACAGTCGGCCATGTCGAGCCGCGTCACGCGATGACGCAGTGACGCCGAACCCGCCCCGCGTCCGCCCGTGGCGGACGCAGGGCATGGGCATCGCCCCTACCCGCGCCATTCCTCAAGGCTCGCTGCGCCCGTCTCCACCATGCGGTGACGCGACACCGGCAGCGCGATCGAGCACTTCACGCCGTCCGCCGTCATGCGGTACTCGGTCTTCGCACGCAACTGGTAGGGCAGTGCCTTCTCGATGAGGTCGCGGCCCTGCCCGGTGCCCTGCGGCTGGGCGCAGGCGGGCATCGCGACGCCGCTCTCCCGCCACTCCACGTGGAGCCACGGCGCCCCGGCATCATCGGCATGCACGCACCAGCGCACGCCCAGTCGCGCACCCGGTTGGCTGAGGGCTCCGTACTTGACGGCATTGGTCGCCAGCTCGTGCAGCGCCAGCGCGAACGTCTGCACGCCGCTGGAGCGCAGCGCCACGCCATCAGGGCCGTCGAGCGTGACGCGTCCGGGCGTGTCGAACGCGCCCACGGATTCCAGCTCCCCACGAACGAGCTCGTCGAAGGTGACGCGCTGCTCCTCCTTGAGCTTGGACAGCAGGCGCTGCACGCGCGCCAGCACGGCGATGCGGTCATTGAATCGCGCCTTGAACTCGTCGAGATCCGCGCTGCGCCGGAGCGCCGCGTCCGCGGTGGAGCGCACGACGCCCATCAGGTTGAACGTGCGGTGCTGGAGTTCGGCGACCAGCACCTTCTGGCGCTCTTCCCACTCCCGCCGCTCGGTCACGTCGAGCATCGCGCCGACCATGCGCAGGGGTTCGCCGGCCTCGTCGTAGAAGAAGCGGCCCCGTGCCAGCAGCCAGTGCGTGCTGCCGTCGGGGTGCACGCTGCGGAATTCGTGCACGAATTCGCCGCGCGAACCGCGTGCCGCGGCGATCGCCGCCTCGGTCCCGGGCAAGTCGTCGGGGTGCACGCGGGCCGCCCACGATGCGTAGCTCGGCGCGACCTCCCCGATCCGGTAGCCCTGCATGCGGTAGTGCTCGTCCGACCACGTGACCTCGTCCGTCCGCAGGTTCCAGTCCCACAGCGCGAACTGCGCGATCTCGGCGGCGCGGCGCAGCCGCTCCTCGCTCTCGCCGAGCGAGGCCTCGGCGCGGGCCCGCTCGATCGCGGCCCACGTGCGCTCGGCGACGTCCTCGATCAGCGAGATCTCTTCCGCGGTCCACTGCCGCGGCTCGGCACAGACCGCCACGAGCACCCACAGCGGCGTGCCCGCGCCCTTGCGCAGCGTCGCGGCGACCAATGAAGCGAGCCCCAGTGCGGCGATGCTTCGCCGGTCGATCTCCGACAGCGGTGCATGGATCGCGGTATCGGGGATCACCAGCGTTCGATCGAACGCGATCCGGAACGCTTCTGGAAAGTCGGACAGGCGGATGCTCGCCGGCATCGGCGGAATCCGCGCATTCCCCACCTGGTGAGGAATGTCGGCGCGGTCGTCGTCGAGGCGGTAGCGCGAGATGTAGCAGCGGTCGAGCCGCAGCCGCGACGACAGCATCGTGAGCGCACGCTCGGCCATCGCATCGGCGGTCGCTTCCGCGCGCAGCGCGTCGCTGAGGGCGAGCAGGAATGCATGCCGCTCCTCGCTTCCACGCAGCGTGGCATCGGCGCGTTTGCGCTCCGTCACGTCCTTGAAGAGGATCGCGACGCGGTCGTCGCCGGCCTCCCCGACGCGCGAGGCGAACACGTCGAACCAACGCTTCAGCGGCTCGGCGTAGTGCTCGAAGCGCTCGCCCTGGCCGGACCGCGCGATGCGTCCGTAGGTCTCGAACCAGAACGGCTCCAGGTCGGGCACGAGTTCGCGGGCACCGTGACCGACCACGTCGTGCAGGCCGGTCTGGTCGCCGAAGGCGGCATTCGCTTCCAGGAATCGGTAGTCGACCGGGCGGCCGTCGCCGTCGAAGACCATCTCGATGACGCAGAAGCCGTCGTCGATGGCGTCGAGCAGGGTGTGGTAGCTGTGCCGCACCGAACGTTCGGCGAGAACGCGGTCCGTGGTCTCGTGCGCGGCGCAGTAGAAGCCCGCGACCTCGCCCGCCGCGTCACGCAGGGGCGTCCACGAGAACGTGAACCAGCTCATCGGCCGACCCGCACGCCCCGCCAGCCGCGCGGGCCGGTCGATGAAATGACGCGGCTGCCCGGCCATCACGTCTTCCACGAGCGGCCGGTACTCGTCCCAGATCTCGGCCCACATCACGCGGTACGGTTGCCCGAGCGACGCCGGGTGCTTGCTCCCCGCGATCGGGATGAAGCTGTCGTTGTAGAGCGAGACGAGGTCGCGGCCCCAGGCCACGTAGGCGGGCTGTGCGCTGTCGAGCATCAGCTCGACCGCCGTGTGGAGTGCCTGGGGCCATTGCCCGATCGGGCCGAGCGGCGTCGAGGCCCAGTCGTGCGATCGGATCCTGTGGGCCATCTCGCCTTCGCGCACGGCCGCTCGCTTCACTTCGGGGTCGACCATGCTGCTCCGGGCACAGCGATGTCGGCGGATTGCGCGGTCCGCAGCATAACGAGCGCACCGTGCACACGCGTTGACGCCGCGTGTCGCATCGGCGATCGGTCACAGACAGCGCCTGCAACGATTCGCGGGCGACCCGTCACGGACGTCGCGCTTCACGGCCCGGAACCTGCCCGTCTGTGCGCCAGGCCTCTTGCGTGGGCCCTAAGCGTTCATCGACGTCAGCGCCGGTGTCACGTGAACGCCGCGCCCGGTCGCGTATAGTGGCGATGCTCCCCGTGACTGCATGAGTGGAGCGACGACCTCCGGAGGAGGCACAGCGGCGAGCGACCGACTTCCTCGCGGCTTCTATCACGTAGACCGTTCCTAGCGCCCCCGGCCGCCAACCGAGTCCGCTCCGCCTCGTGCGGGATCTGCGCCCTTCACGCACTCGGTTGATCCCATGGAATTCCTCGTTTTCCAGCGCGCGGACAGCGCGCTGCTGGTCGTGCCTGCGTTGTTCCAGCCACCGCTGGCCTGCCAGCGACAGGGCCCCGTGCGCGTGATCGGCCGCTGCGAGGTCGACCTCGAGCGCTTCAGCGAAGCGGTCGCGACCGGTCTCGCCCAGGACGGGTACGCCTCCATCGCCGGCGCCGACCTCGCGGTGCTGCGTGCCCAGCTCGAGCGCGTCCCCGCATCCGCTGCGGCCCCGCCGCCCGATCCGCGGGAGGTGCCGGCATGAGCCGCGCCCTCGACGGGGTGCGCGTGCTGGTGGTCGAGGACGAGTTCCTCATCGCCCACGAGCTGGCGACCGCGCTGCTGGAGGCCGGTGCCGAGGTCCTCGGTCCCTGCGCGACCGCGCGTGACGCCCTGCGCCTGATGGAGACGCAGACACCCGACATCGCCGTCCTCGACGTGCTGCTGCTGGACGGCGATACCGCGCCCGTCGCCGCCGCGCTGGTCGCACGTGGCCTGCCGTACGTGCTGGCGACCGCGGCCGAGCCGCCGCTCATGCCGCAGGTCCAATCCGCCGCGCTGGTGCTGCCCAAGCCGACCGACCTCGTGCGGCTCGTCGCCGCGCTGCGCTCCACGCTCGACGAGACGCCGACGGCCCTCTCGCGCATGCCGGACACGGCGCACTGATCGAACTCAGGCCGGGCCCGCTTCGCGCGCTCAGGTTTCGCCCCGATCCAGGCTACGACACCCACGCCGCAGCCCGATGCCAATGAGCCGACCTCGCGCGCTCACGCGAGGCAGCCCGAACTGAAGCCTCAGGTCCGCATCGAGACCTGCATTCCCGGCTTCACGACCTTCGCCAGCGCCGCGGCCGTCCAGTTGGTCATGCGGATGCAGCCGTTGGACTCGGTCTTGCCGATCTTCGACGGGTTTGGCGTGCCGTGGATGCCGTAGTGCTCCTTCGACAGGTCGATCCAGGTGGTGCCGACCGGATTGTTCGGGCCGGCCGGGATCGTCGCCTTGGTGTCGGTCTTCTTGCTGCCCGCGATGAGCCTGGGGTCGTAGTTCCACACCGGATCGCGCGAGACGCCGTTGACCTTCCACTCGCCGATCGGCAGCGGGAACTGCTCGCTGCCGGTGGTGACCGGGAACACACCCACGATCTTGCCGGCCGCGTCCTCGAGCATGAGCTGCGCATCGGACTCGTCCACGACGATGCGTGCGGGCACTGGCAGGTTCTCGCCCGGCGTCACGTGCACCACCGTGACCTTGGTGCCGGCGGTCTTGAGGTCGACCTCCGGATTGAGCTTCTTCAGCAGCGCCGGGCTCATGTGGAACTTCTCGGCGATCTTCTCCTCGACCGTCTCGTACGGCATCGACTCCATCTTCGCCATCTGCATCGGCTGGGTCGGCACCTTCTCGAACGGGCCGGTGACGTCCTCCTCGGTGAGCGTGTACTCGATCAGGATCGGCGCGGTGTCGGCATTGAGCTTCTCCCACGTGGCCGCATCGAGCGTGCCGTTGGCGGTGAGGCCCATCGCCTTCTGGTAGGCCGTCACCGCGCGCTTCTGGTTGCTGCCGGCGGCGCCGTCGATCTCCCCCGGCGAGAAGAAGGCGCGCTCGAGCAGCACCTGCGCGCGCAGCGGGCTGTCCTTCGCGAGTTCGGCATCGGCGGCGGCGGGCACCACAGGCGGCGCGGCCGGCTGCATCGGCTGCGCGCCGTTCGTGCCGGTCGATGCAGGAAGCACCGTGCCCGGCGCGCCGGGCTGGCCATCCTGCATGCCGGGCGTACCGGTGGCGGAGTTCGGCGCGCCGGCGCCCGTCGCGGGCGCGACAGGTGCGGACGCCTCGCCCTGCGCGGGAGCCGCCTCGTCGGTGGGCGATGCGGTCCGCGTGCAGGCGGAGAGGGCCGTCATCGAAACGACGGCGGCGAGGGCGAGGGCGAGGCGGTGGCGTCGGAAGTGGGTCATGGCGGCATGTCCAGGCGGATACCCGCATCCTTCGACTGCGCGGTCGGGCCGACGTGAATCCGCGCCCGGCACGCCCGCGACCGTTCACCAATGCGAAGCCGCCGTGGGCGCCGTCGCCCCGGCGACGCCGTAGCGTTCGGCGATGCATCGCGTTTCCACACTCGTCGCCTGCCTGATGCTGTGCGCGTGCAACGACGTGCCGGGGCCTGCGGCGGCGACCCCGGCGCGTGACGCGGTGTCTCCCCCGCCGCGCCCCGCCCTGCTGCCGCCGAGCGACGCCTCCGACGCGGCGGCCTCGGGCGGCGTCCTCGTGCTCACGCCCGGCTGCGTGCGCGTGCGCACCGCCGACGGCCGTCATCTGCTGCCGGGTTTCCTCATCCGCCCCGTGCGCTGGGACGCCGCGGCCAACCGCCTGCAGGTGCGCGATCGCCATTTCGCCGACGGCGATCGCGTCGCGCTGGGCGGTTCGGAGGCCGGGCCGGGCGTGGTCGACGGGCTCTGGGTCGTGCCGCCCGCACCGGGGTGCGACTTCGACGCGGTGTGGGTCACGGGCGCGTTCGAGCCGGGCTGAGCCTTCGCACGGCGGTGGCGTGGCCCGAGTACGCTCTGCGCGACCCCGCCACCCGGAGCCGCCATGCCCGTCCGCACGCTCGCCCTCGCGCTCGCCACGCTCGCGATCGCCGCCTGCAGCACCCCCGGTCCCGCGACGAGCGCGCTCGCCACCGGGACCGAGGTGGAGTTCGAAGGCCGCCTCGAGACAGTGGACACCGCGCCGTGGGCCTACGACGGCAATGCGAGGCTCGTGGTGGAGACGGCCGCGCACGGCGACGTGGCGGTCGAGCTGCCCGCGCGCTGGAACCTCTGCAAGGCCACGGGCATCGGCGATGCCGGCAACTTCAGCGTGGGCGATCGCGTGCGCGCGGTCGGCACGGTGACCGCACCGGGAACCGTCACCGTCTGCGAGCGGGCGACGCACCGCATCGCCCGCCTGCCCTGACGATCAGGCCGTCGCGGGCAGCGGCGGCAGCCGGCGCCACCGCGCCTCGAACACGGCGATGGTGATCGCGTACATCGCGAGGATCACCAGCGCGACGGCGGCGTAGCGATGCGCCGGGACCGCGTACCACACCGCCACGATCAGCACGGTTCGCGCGATCGCATGGAAGAGCCCGATCCAGTGGCGGATGATCCACGAGAACGGCAGCCACATGAGGCCGGTGAGGATGCCCACGCTCAGCGGCAGCGACGTGGGCTCGATCATGAAGAACGGGATCGCGATCGCGTACACGAGCACCGACATCGCGACGCAATGCATGAACAGCGAAGTGAAGACGTTCTTCGGCCGCGACTTGTCGATGAAGTTCTCGCCGGTGAGCTTCGAGAGGCCGATGCCCATGTAGGCGATCATGCCGGTGGCGACGAACGTCACGATCGGCAGCCAGCGCGGCTCCAGCACGAGCGCGGCGACGAGCACCACCGCCCAGGCGATGCTGCCGGCGAGCGGCATGGCGAGAAAACGGCTGCGCGCGAACTCCTCGCGCTGGATCTCCAGGCTGCGGTCCATGATCGATTCCTTCCCCAAGGTGCGGGAAGCCTAGCGACCGGATCGCGGAAAGAAAACGGCGGCTGCCCCTCGCCTGCCGCCGTTCGATCGCGACCGGGATGCGTCAGCGCTGGAACGTGATGTTCTCGACGCCGCTCGTGCGCGCGGTGGCCAGCGCAGTCGCGAACGACTGGTAATCGGCATCGCGGGAGGCGGCGATCTCGACGATGGCTCTCGGACTGCGCTGCGCCAGCGAGGCGAGCTCCGCACCGAGCGCGTCCCGGGTCAATGTACGCCCGTCGAGCGCATAGCCGCCACTCGCGTCGATGGCGAGCTGCAGTCGCGCTGGGGGCGTGGTCTGCGTGTCGGGCGTCTCGGTCGGCAACCGCATCGACATCGTCTGGGTCAGTGCCGGCGCCGAGATCATGAAGATCACCAGCAGCACCAGCATGACGTCGACGAGCGGGGTGATGTTGATCTGCGCGATCGCGGAATCGCGGGACGGGGCGGAGTATGCGGATGCGGCCATCGTCGTTCTCCCGGTGCGGGCGGTGCGCCCGACTCCACGCTAGCGCCGCCGGGGCCCGGCCGGTGGACCCCGCGCCGCTTACATTTCCGACCCGTTCAGCGGCCGTGCAGCGCTTGCAGTGGCGCGCGCAACGCACCTAGGATCGGACTCGCCCCGGGGAGTTCCGCACACGGCATGGAAGAACACCTGCACGATGCCGACCAGTCGCTCCGGGAGCGCGCGCGCTGGCTGCACGACGTGCGCAATGCGGTGAACACGGCGGGCGTGGCCGTCGCACTCTCGAAGCGGCTTCTCAGCCGCGGGGATACCACCGCTGCCCTGGACATGCTCGACGTCGCCAACGAGTCGTGGGGGCGCTGCCGCGACCTGCTGATCTCGAATCCGACGGCGCGCGAGGCCCTCGGACAGGACGCGGCCGACGACCTGCTCAGGCCGCGTGACGCATCTGCACCAGAGCCGCACGCACCGCCGCCTCGTCGATAGGCTTCTGGCACAGCGCCACGTCGCGGAAGCGCGGCGGCATCAGGTCCGGGTCGTAGCCGGAGGCGAAGGCGAACGGCACGTGGCGGGCGCGCAGCCGGTCGGCCACCGGGAACACCGCCTCGCCGGCGAGGTTCACGTCGAGGATGGCCGCGTCGATCTCTGGCGCCTTGTCGATCAGTTCGAGCGCGTCGGCCACGCAGGCGACCGGGCCCAGCACCTGCGCGCCGAGGTCTTCGAGCAGTTCGGAGAGATAGAGCGCGAGCAGGTACTCGTCCTCGACCAGCAGCAGTCGAAGGCCGGTGATGTTCGTGTCCAGCACGGAGACCCCTTTCGGTACGGGCCGACGCCTCGCGCCGGCCGGGGCATGATGGCCGCCGGATCGTTCGGATTCCGCGAAAGCGTCAGCAGCCGGCTGCCTCGAACAGCGCCGCGCCCACGGCTCCCAGGTCCACCGGCTTCTCGACGCGGGGGGCGTTCCGGTACGCCGCCGGGAGCGCCCAGGCGTCGTAGCCGGTGCAGAGCACGAACGGCACGCCGAGCAGGCGCAGGGCATCGGCCACCGGGTACACCGTCTCGCCCCCGAGGTTGACGTCGAGCAGCGCGGCGTCGATGCCGGGCGTGGCCGCGATCAGGTCGAGGGCATCACGCACGTTGGGCACCGGCCCGAGCACACGTGCGCCGGCCTGTCGCAGCTCGTGGCAGACCTCGTCGGCGATCAGGTACTCGTCCTCCACGACCAGCACGTGCCGGCCGCCGAAGTCGGCCAGCGAGCGCGCCGGACTCATGCATGCGCTCCGTAATGCCGCGCCTGGAGCGGCACGCGCAGGCTGCAGTGGACGCCGTCCGGCCGCAGCTCGTAGGCCGTCTGCGCGCGCAGCTGGTACGGCAGCGCACGCTCGATCAGCTCGCGGCCGTAGCCGCGGCGGGCACCGGCGTCGAACGCCTGCGGGGGAACGTAGACGCCCGATTCCCGCCAGTCCACGTGCAGCCGCGGCTCGTCGCCCCCGTCCTCGACCTGCCAGCGCACCGCCAGGCGCCCGTCCGGGCACGACAGCGCGCCGTACTTGACGGCATTGGTCGCCAGCTCATGCAGGCCCAGCGCGAAGGTCTGCACCGTGGAGGACCGCAGGCCGATGCCGCTCGGCCCGTCGAGCGTGATCTGCCCGTCGTCGCCGATGCGGTCGAGCACGCCCAGGCCGGAGAGCTCGGCCTGCAGCAGCTGGTCGAAGGTGACGCGCTGGCCGGACTCGCGCTGCGAGAGCAGCCCCTGCACCCGCGCGAGCGCGGCCATGCGGTCGCGGAAGCGGTCGCGGAACTCCTGCATCGACGTGCTGCTCGCCGTGGTGCGGTCGGCGATCGAGCGCACCACGCCGATCAGGTTGCGCGTGCGGTGCTGCAGCTCCGCGACCAGTACCTGCTGCTGCTCCTGCAGCTCCTTCAGCTGCTGGACGTCGGTGCAGGTGCCGAACCACTCGACCGCCGCGCCGCCGACCTCGAGCTGGGGCAGCGACCGCGTGTGGTGCCAGAGCCAGGCGCCGTCGGCGGCACGGCGCACGCGGAACTCGACGTCGAGCATGCCCTGCTCCGTCGCCTGCGCCCAGCCCTGCAGGGCGCCCTCGCGATCATCGGGATGCACCGCGTCCAGCCAGCCCATGCGCAGGCTCTCTCCGAGCGTCTGGCCGGTGAAGGCCTGCCACTGCGGGCTCGACCAGGTCCATTCGCCCTCGTCCAGCGACCGCCAGACCAGCTGCGGGATGCCCTGCACGAGGCCGCGCAGGCGCTCCTCGCTGCGCGCGAGCTCGCCCTGCACGCGCTTGAGGTCGGTGACGTCGTGGCCGATGCCACCGATGCGGTGCACGCGTCCCTCGCCGTCGAACAGCGGGAAGTCGGTGTCGCGCACCCAGCGTATCGCCCCGTCCTCCACGCGGCGGATGCGGTATTCGAACGTGACCTGCTCGCCGGCGCGCACGCGGTCCATGCAGGCCAGCGCGTACTCGCGGTCCTCCTCCAACACGTGGCCGGCCCAGCGGCTCACGTCGTTGTCGTCGAGCGCGACGTCCACCGGCTCGCCATAGACCTGCGCGTAGGCCGGGCTCAGGTACTCCCAGCGCAGCGTTTCCGCATCGCGCACCCAGAGCACGTCCGCCGAGGCATCGCTGAACTGGCGCAGCAGCTGCTCGCTGGCTTCGCGCGCGGCTTCGGCCGCCTTGCGGTCGGTGAGGTCGACGGTGACGGCGAGCAGGTTGCCGGGCAGGCCGTTGTGCGTGCGGAACCGGGTGACGGAGCTCTCGGCCCAGACGGTGCCACCGTCGGCGCGCAGGTAGCGCTTCTCGATGCGGACAGGGTCACCGTGGTCATGGGCACGGGCGAGCGTATCCAGCGTGCGCTCGAGGTCGTCGGGGTGCGTGACTTCGAGCACCGTCATACCGACCAACGCCTCGCGCGGGCGGCCGAGCAGGCGGCAGAGCTCGTCGTTGACGCGCACGAAGCGGCCGGAAGGATCGACCTCCGACAAGCCGACCGAGGCATTGGCGAAGATCGCCGCGAGGCGCGCCTCGCTCTCGCGGAGTGCGTCGACGGCCCGACGGCGCTCATCGACGTCGATGTTGATGCCGATCCACTCGCGCACGGCGCCTTGCGGGTCGAGCACAGGCATCGCGCGCACGTTGGTCCAGCGCCAGCCGTCGTCGGCTCGGCACAAGCGGAACTCGGCGTCCACCGGCGTGCGGGCGGCCACCGCCTCGGCCCATTGGCGACGGGCGTACTTGCGATCGTCCGGATGGATCGCGTCCAGCCAGCCCCAGCCCATCCATTCGTCGATCGTCTGTCCGGTGTAGGCGCGCCAGCTGGGGCTGTCGACGTGTACCCGGCCGTCGGGTCCCGTTTCCCAGATCGCCTGCGCGGGGGCGCCCACCAGCGGGCCGACGAGCGCTTCCCGCTCCTCGATCGCGTGAGCCGCGCGCGCCCGGTCGGTGGTCTCCAAGCCGATGATCAGGAAGCCGGCGACAGCGCCGTCGTCGTCGCGCAGTGGCGTCCACGAGAAGGTGAACCAGCTCGTCTCGTGCGCTCGACCGGCCAGCCGCATCGGCTCGTCGACGAACAGTTGCGCCTGCCCGGCGAGCGTGGCATCGAGCGCGGCGCGGTGCTCCGCGTCGATCTGGCTCCAGACGTCGTAGTACGAGCGGCCCAGGGCATCGGGGTGCTTGGTGCCCAGCACCGGGACATAGGCGTCGTTGTAGATCGACACCAACGTCGGGCCCCAGCCGACGTAGCCCGGCTGCGGCAGCGCGAGCATCAGGTCGACGGCGGTACGCAGGCTCTGCGGCCAGGCCTCCCGCGGGCCGAGCGGCGTGGTGGACCAGTCGAACGCTGCGACGCGCGCGGCCATGGCGACCAAGCCGGACGGGGGCAGGGACGTCATGCGGAGTGTTCCGTTCTCATCGGTCGACGCTACGCGGATCACACCGCCGCTGCGTGAAGGCGACGTGATGTGTCACGCTTGATACATCTCGATACATCGATACGCGAGGCGACGCGTGGCATTGACGACCTACGCTGGCGGCTGCCACTGCGGCCGCGTGCGTTTCGAAGTGGATGCGCCGGGCCGCCTGCCGGTGCTCGACTGCACGTGCTCGATCTGCCGCATGACCGGCTTCCTGCACCTGATCGTGCCCGCCGCGCGCTTCCGCCTCCTGCAGGGCGACGACGCTCTGCAGGAGTACCGCTTCGGCACGGGCACCGCGCGGCACCGCTTCTGCGCGCATTGCGGCATCAAGGCGTTCTACGTGCCGCGCAGCCATCCCGACGGCATCGACGTCAACGCGCGCTGCCTCGACGGCATCCGGGTGTCGGACCTCGAAATCAGCGTCTTCGACGACGACGACCGCGAGGCGGCGACGGCCGCGCTCGCCCACCTGACCGACGGCGGTTCCTGACCGGGGCGCCTTGCCGCGGCCCTCACGGGGCGCACGGCCATGCTGCCGCTTCCGACCGGGCGTGGGGTGTGCGGATGGAAACGGAGGCTGGAATGCGGGTGCTGCTCGTCGAGGACGAATATCTGCTGGCCGACCACCTCGCCGACGTGCTCGGCGCCCTGGGCGCCACGCCCGTCGGCCCCGCGGGCTCGGTGGTGCATGCGCTGCAGCTGATCGACCGCGCCGGACGGATCGACGGCGCGATCCTCGACGTGGAGCTCGACGGCGATCGTGTCTACCCCGTGGCGGATGCCCTGCGTGAGCGTGGCATCCCGTTCGTATTCTCCACCGGCTACGGCGGGGATGCCCTCCCGGAGCGCTTCCGCGACATGCCGGTGATGGACAAGCTGGTCACGATGAAGCACGTGCGGGGCGCGCTCGACCGCCTGCACTGAGCCGCTCAGGGCACCGGCGGGCGGTGCGTGCGCAGGAACTGGTCGACGGCGCTCGTGCGTCGCTGTGCCACCAGCACGTCCGACGCCACCGGCGACGGCGCGCGTACCAGACGTGGCACAGGGGTGCGCACCGGCGCCGGGGGACGCGGGGCGTCGATGACCACGCGCGAACCGTCGGGCAGGCGTGGACGCGCCGCGACGAGGCGCGCGAGGTCGCGTTCCCTGCGGCGATCGGCCGGGTGGACCCACGCGTGGCGCCCGCCCTTCTTCTTGCCGTGCTTCTTGTGGCCCTTCTTCGCCGGTGCATCGGTCGGCATGGCGAGTCCCGCCACGACGAGCGCTGCTGCGATGGTCCGGATCCAGTGCATGTCGGGTCTCCCGTCCTGCGGGCGACCAGCGTGCCGCACCACCGGTCAACGCCGGGCGGAAGCGGCCGTTACCAGCCCACGCCGGGCGGGTACTTGGCGATGACGGGCGCCATGTCCACGAGCATCCAGTAGCCCTCGCGGGTCTCGAACGACGGCGGCAGGGTCTCGGCGCGCATGGGCTTGCCCAGCGGCGTCACGCAGGTGGCCAGGTGGATGGACACGGCCTCCTGGGCCGCGTCGGTGATGCCGTTGAGGCTGGTCGCGCGTGTCGTGCACCCCGGGAAATCCGGCAGGGTGATCGAATACTGGCGCTCGGCATCGCGCTCGATGAAGGCGTAGTACTGCATGGGCGAACTGTCCTCCAGCCGGTGGCAAGCGGCCGTGATGATAGCCGCCGGCTGCTGACCGTCCGCCGGCCGGCCGGGGTGCCAGGCGGCCGCTCGTCGAGCCGCGCGGGCAATGCCGGGCGGGCGAAGCGTCGGGGCTGGCACTACGCGGAGGTCGCACGGTTCAAAGCGGCGTGGAGATGGGCGCGGCCGGGCAGGCGGCGGTGCCGACCTGCAGCCCCCCGCCTGGCCCGGCGATCCCACGGGTGCTGTCCGGCAGGCGCCCCGAGGCGGAAGGTCACGCGACGCGACCGTGGCTCGATCGGTGTCCGGGTGCAGCGCCTCGCCCTTCGATGGCCTTGCGGCGCACCGCCGGGCGATGCGCGGCGCGGGCCGCGGATTTCGCGGCAGCGCGCGGGCGCTTCGTCGCCCACAGCCGGCGTCCGTCGAAATGCCCGATGATCCGGGCCGGGCCCGCCCTAGCCTGCGCGGCACTCCATTCCTGCGGGAACCGCCGTGATCCGTAGCGCCATCCGAAGCACCTTCTTCATCCTGCGCCTGCTCGCGGCGTGGGCCCTCGTCGCGTTCGCGATCGCGGCGCTGTATTCGTCGATCCCGTACGTCGGCAGCGAATGGGAAGAGCCGCTGGTGCTCTTCATCGTGGTGCTCGGCGTCCTCGTGGTCGCGGGCGGGCTCTCGCACCTCGCGCGCGTACGGCTGATCGCCGGGCGCGTCGCGGGCGACACCGTGGTCAACCGGCATCGTCGCCAGGTCGAGATCCCGTTCGAGGCCGGCGAGGCCTTCGACCTGCTGGATGCGGCCATCCGCGAGCTCCCCCGCATCCAGCGCGTGGAAAGTGCCCGCGACTCGTTGCAGGTCCGCGCCACGATGGGCCGGCCCGACACCGGCAGCCGACCCCTCGGGCGCTGGAATCCGCTCGCGTGGTTCGGCCCGCACCGCAACCAGATCCTGGCCACCGTCATGCCGATGGGCGACAGCGGCAGCGTGACGCTGATCTGCGAGCCCGAGACCGCCGCATGGAGCGACTGGTTCCTGGTGGACGACGCCACCAACCTGGAGAACGCCGAGGCGATCACGCGCGCGATCAGCCGTCGCGTGGCCGACAAGCGTCGCGGCGAGCAGGTGGTGGTGGCGCAGACCGCGACCGAGAAGGAGCTCACCGTCGCCAAGCTCAACCTGCTGCATGCGCAGGTGGAGCCGCACTTCCTCTACAACACCCTCGCGAGCGCGCAGCTGCTCACGCGCAGCGACCCGGCGCGTGCCGAGGAGATGCTCGGCCACCTCATCCAGTACCTGCGCCATTCGCTGCCGCGCACGGAGGACGAGTCGTCCACGCTCGGTGCCGAGCTCGAGCGCGCGCTGGCCTACCTCGAGATCATGAAGGTGCGCATGGGATCGCGGCTGACGGTGCAGGTCGACGTCCCCGAGCACCTGCGGGCGACGCCGCTGCCGCCGATGATGCTGCAGGTGCTGGTGGAGAACGCGATCAAGCACGGGCTCGAGCCGCGCACCGGCGGCGGCACGGTGTGGATCCGCGCGCGCCAGGCCGACGGGCAGGTGTCGATCACCGTCGCCGACGACGGCGAGGGCCTCAATGCCAAGACCGCCGGCACCGGCATCGGACTGAAGAACGTGCGCGAACGGCTCAAGCTGGTGCATGGCGGGGACGCCTCGCTCGCGGTGGTCGCGAACTTCCCCTCGGGCGTGGCGGCCACGATCACGCTCCCGGCCGAGGACGGAGCACGCCGCCATGGCTGAGGCCGTGCCCACCTGCATCGTGGCGGAGGACGAGGTGCTCCTGCGCGATGCCCTCGTCGCGCAGTTGCGCGGTGCCTGGCCCGAGCTGCGTGTGGTCGCCGAGTGCGAGGACGGCGCGAGCGCCCTCGACGCACTCGCCGAGCACCGTCCCGACGTCGCGTTCCTGGACATCCGCATGCCGGGCCTGACGGGCCTGGACGTCGCGGCCGCGGCGGCCGAGGCCAGCCCGCACACGCAGATCGTCTTCGTCACCGCCTACGACCAGTACGCGATCGACGCGTTCGAGCGCGGCGCGATCGACTACCTGCTCAAACCCGTCGCGCCGGACCGCCTCGCCTCGACGGTGCAGCGCCTGCAGGCGCGTGCGTCGCGCCAGGACGCGGCAGCGCTCGCGGGCCTGCTCGAGCGCTTCGGCCGCAGCCTGCCGCGCGCCGAATCCGCGCCACCGGCCCTGACATGGCTCACGGCGAGCGCGGGACGCGAGACCCGCCTGATCCTGGTCGACGAGGTCGCCTACTTCCGCGCCGACAATAAGTACACGACGGTCGTCACCGCCGAAGGCGAAGCGCTGCTGCGAACGCCGCTGCGCGAGCTGCTCGGCATGCTCGACGGCGAGACGTTCAAGCAGATCCACCGCTCCACGATCGTCAACCTGAAGGCGGTGGCCGGCATCACCCGCGACGACAGCGGCCGCGGCACCGTGCGCCTCAAGCATCGCCCCGAGACGCTCACCGTCAGCGCGCCGTTCATGGCGCTGTTCCGGCACATGTGAGGGCCGCCGGCATGGAACGATTTCTCGCCCTCGCCGCCTTCCTGCTCTCGCTGCTCGGCTGCGAGCCGCAGCGCAGCGTCTTCGAGAGCCACGCCGTCGACGGCGGCCGCGACCTGCTGCATGCGCGCGCCAGCATCGAATCCGGCGTCGCGCGCTTCGAGTGCCTGGAGAGTGCGACCGGGCTCTGCTACTGGAGCGTCTTCCCGGCCGGCTGCGACGGGTCGAGCGGTCCGCTGCCCGTCGCCCCGTGCGCGTCCGCGCCCTCCCGACGCTTCGCCCTCGCGACCGACGACAGCCGCCAGGTCACCGGGCTCTCGACCGCGCGCGTCTGCGTCGCCGGCGATGCGGCCGCCGCGCCGGCGTGCCACGACCTTGGCCTAGACGCGCGCTGATGCCTCACCGCGCCGCAGCGGCCTCGGCTGTGCGCGCGTCTGCCTGGAGCAGCAGTCCGGCGTCGCTCCAGGCGCGTGCCGCCTGCTCCGCACCCTGCGCGAGCAGCTCGCCGATGCGCTCGGGCGAATAGTCGAACTGGCCGGAGATGCCATCGTGCGGCATCGGCTCCCGCTCGATGCGCACGACGTGGCCGACGCCCTGCAGCGCGGCGCCATCGATGCGCGTCTTGCCGTGCAGCAGCAGCTCGATCGCGCGGTCGGCGATCTCGGCGCCCGACTCGGGCACGCGCGGCAGCGCGCGGCTCATGTGGTCGACGGCGACCAGGACCGTCCGCGCCGGATCGCGCATCGCCCCGCGCTCACGCGCGCGGCGCAGGAAGGCCGGGAGCGCGGTTTCCCGGGTCATCTCGCCGTCCCACTGCAGGCGTCCGTCGATCTCGACCGGATCGAACAGCAGCGGGATCGCGCTGCTGGCGGCGAGCGCCTCGATGCCGAGTGGCGCGCTGGCGTTGTCGAACAGGGCGATCTCGCCGGCGAGCACGTCGACGGCGGCGGCGCAGAGCAGCGGCGTCGAATCGTCCCTCCGCGGGATCGAACCGAGGCGGGCGGCGAGCCAGCGCCATTCGCCATCGCGGTCCATCAGCGGATGGCGGCGTCGCTCCAGCCCGTGCAGCGCGTTCCAGTGCATCGGCGCGGCGCGGTAGAGGCGCCGGTTGCCGAGCAGCAGGCCGGTCAGCAGCCCGTTCCAACTGCGCGAATCCCGGTCGCCCGCCCATTCGAGCGCACCGTTGAAGGCGAACGACGGCGTCGCGAGCTCACCGCGCCAGATGGACTCGAGCACCGTCGCGCCGTGGTCGTCATCCGCGGCATGGCGGGCGAGGAAGGCCGCGTTGAGCGCGCCGATCGACGCGCCGCCGAGTGCGACCACGCGGGCGCCGTGCGCGCGCAGTCGCGGAGCGAGCGCGGCCCAGACGCCTGCATCGAAGCCGCCGAGCGAGCCTCCCCCACCGAACCACACCACCACGTCCATCGCATTCCTCCGCACGAGCCGCGAAGGCTAGGCAGGGCCGATGCCGGTACGGTGAAAGCGACGGTCAGTGATGCGCGGGCTGCCGGCGTGCCACGACCGGCGCCAGGTCGACGAGCATCCAGTAGCCCTCGCGGGTGTCGAAGGCTTCCGGCAGCAGGTCCGAGCGCAGCGGCTCGGCGAGCGGCGTGCCGAAGTCGCCGAGGTGCACGGTGACGGCGTCCTGCGCCGCGGCCTCGATGCCGCCGAGGCTGGCGGCCTCGGTCACGCAGCCGGGGAAGTCGGGCAGGGTCACGGAGTAGCGGCGATCGGGATGCCGCTCGATGAAGGCGAAATAGAGCATGCGCGAAGGCTCGGGCGCCGCGTCGCTACGGCGCGTGACGCCCGGCGGGCGTCGTCACCCGCGGCTCACGCCCGTGGCCGCGCGGGGCATCCACGGCGCTGCTAGATTCGAGGGCGATCCCCGCCCGGAGCCGGACATGGCGATCCGCTGGTACTTCGACTTCATCTCACCCTTTGCCTACCTGCAGTGGCCGCGCATCGAAGCGCTCGCGGCGCGCCAGCAGGTGGAGCTGCGCCCGGTGCTGCTCGCGGCGCTGCTCGACCACCATGGCCAGAAGGGCCCGGCGGAGATTCCCGCCAAGCGCGACTTCACCTACCGCCATGTGGTCTGGAAGGCCGCGCGTGCCGAGCGGCCGCTGCGGTTCCCGCCGGCGCATCCGTTCAATCCGCTGGCGGCCTTGCGCCTGTGCCTGCATGCCGGCGCGACGCCTGCCGCCATCGGCGCGATCTTCGAGCACATCTGGGCGGAGGGCCGCGCCGCCGACACGGCCGAGGCGCTCGCGCCGGTCGCCGCGCGGCTGGGCGTCGATGCCGCACGGGCGCTGGAGGATGCCGAGGCGAAGGCGACACTGCGCCGGCACTCGGTCGAAGCGATCGCGGACGGCGTGTTCGGCGTGCCGACCCTCGTGCACGACGGGCGTCTGTACTGGGGCGAGGATGCGACCGACATGGCCGAGGCGGCGATCGCGGGCGACCCCCTGTTCGACAGCGCCGGGATGCATGCGGTCGGCGCACTGCCCGTCGCGGCCCGACGCGCGCCTGCGGGGTGATCGTGCGCGCGGCGTCAGTACACGTTGGTCCAGACGTAGGCGATCGTCAGCAGCGCGACGGCGCCGAGGACGATCCACAGGATGTGCGACTTGCGTTTGCCGATGCCGATATGGGCCATGGGAACGGCTCCCGGTGCGGAGTGGCCTCCACCGTACGGGGCATCCGGTCGGCGACGGGTGAACCACGGCCGGGGGCGAGCGCGTGAATGCGATCCCCCCGGCGGTCGCCGCCGCGCTGGCCGACACGGTCCTCGCGCTGCATGTGGGCGTCGTCGCCTTCGTCGTGCTGGGCCTGCTCGTCATTCCATTGGGTGCCTGGCGCCGCTGGGGCTGGGTGCGCGACATCCGCTGGCGCGCGGCCCACGTGCTCCTGATGCTGTTCATCGCACTGCAGACCTGGCTGGGCGCGCTGTGCCCACTCACGGTCTGGGAGCAGGCCCTGCGCCGGCGGGCCGGCCAGTCCACCTATGGCGAGTCCTTCATCGAACACTGGCTCGCGCGCCTGATCTTCTTCGACGCGCCGTGGTGGGCATTCGTGGCGGCCTACACCGCTGTCGCCGCGGGACTGGTGGTGGCGTGGTTCGCGGTGCCGCCGCGACGCCGCCCGTAACGCCGCGCGCACCCGCTCCTCGCCCGGGTGTAACGCGCGCCCGGCGAAGCTGCACGCGACACGCATCCTGGAGGTCACCATGGCCCGCGAAACGTCTTCCTCGTCCTTCGATTCGCAGTCCCCGCGCGGCGTGCCCAGTGGCAGCCGCGAGAACATGACCGGCCCCGACGAGGGCCGCGGCCCGGAGAACCGCCTGCACGGCGTCGGCCTGGAGGACCTCGGCGAGTCGCTCGAGGACCAGCAGCGCGACCGGGACAGCCGCGGCACCGGCGACTACGACGACTCCATCCAGCGCCGCAAGGGCGGCGACACGGGGACCGACCGCTTCGGCGTCTCGCGCGGCGACTGAACCCGGCCGCGCGGCCCGCGTTCGCACGCACCGCCGCGGACGATCACGTCGGCGCAGCGGAACTCGTCTACCCTCGGGGGCGACCACGCCGGCCGCCGGGGATCGCCGTGAACGCCAGCCGCAGCCCTTTCGAGGACGTGTTGAACAACGCGACCGCCGCGTTGTTCATCATGGACCCCGAGCACCGCTGCACCTACATGAACCCGGCGGCGGAAGCCCTGACCGGCTTCACGCTGGAGGAGCTGCGTGGGCGGCTGCTGCACGATGCCATTCACCATCGCCGGCCCGACGGCACGCCGCTCGCGATGGAGGAGTGCTCGATCGGTGCGACCGTCATCGCGCGGCGGCACGGGAGCGGCGAAGATGTCTTCGTCCATCGGGACGGGCACTTCTACGACGTCGCCTGGGCCGCGAGCGCGATCCATGAGGGCGAGGCCGTCGTCGGCACCGTGCTCGAAGTCCACGACATCACCGAGCGCAAGCGCGCCGAAGCGCATCGCGCGCTCCTGACCTCGATCTCCGACGACATCGCGCGCGGGGAGCCGCTCGACAGCGTGCTGGCGCGCGCGGCCGAGGGCCTCGGCCGCCTGATCGGCAGCGCGAGCTGCGAGCTGAGCGAGATCGACGAAACTGCCGGCGTGCTGGAGATCGCCACGGCGTGGCGTCGCGCGGGCACGCCGCCGCTGGCCGGGCGCCATCCGCTGGATGCGATCCTCATGGGCGCCTTTCCCGCCGAGCTGCGGCGTGGCGAACCGGTCGTCGTTCCGGACGTGGAGTCCGACGAGCGTGTCGATGCGGCGCCCTACACCGCACTCGGCATCCGCGCCTTCATGATCGCCCCGTTCGTGCGCGAAGGCGCCTGGCGCTTCTGCGCCTCGGTCACCTGCGACGCGCCGCGCGCATGGCGCGAGGACGAAGTGCGCCTGCTCCGCGGCGTGACCGCGCGCGTGTTCCCGCACATCGAGCGACGTCGCGGCGAGGAGGCACTGCGCCTGAGCGAGGAGCGCTTCCGGCTGATGGCCGACTCGGTGCCGCACCTGGTGTGGATCACCGGCGCGGAAGGTGTGCTGGAGTTCCTCAACCGGCAGTGGACGAACTACACGGGCCTCGATTTCGACGCGGAGGGCCGGCCGCCTTCGCTCGCCGACACCGTGCATCCGGACGACCTCGCGCCGACGCTCGCGTCGTTCGAGGCCGCCCTGGCGGCGGGTGCCACCTTCACGATCGAGCACCGCATGCGCGGCGCCGGCGGCGACTACCGGTGGTTCCTGGTGCGCGCCGAACCGTACCGCGACCCGGCCACGGGACAGGTCGTGCGCTGGTTCGGCACCTCGGTCGACATCCACGACCTCAAGCTCGCGCAGCAGGCGCTCGCCGACGCCGATCGCCGCAAGGACGAGTTCCTCGCCATGCTCGCGCACGAGCTGCGCAATCCGCTCGCGCCCATCGCGACGTCGGCGCACCTGCTCGACCTCGCCGCCGACGACCCGCGCCGTGTCCGCGACATCGCACGCATCATCGGCCGGCAGGTCGAGCACATCCGCGACCTCGTCGACGATCTGCTCGACGTCTCGCGCGTGACCCGCGGACTGATCAGCCTGCGCGACGATGCGGTGGACGTGGCGTCGATCGTGCACGGTGCGATCGAGCAGTCGCGCGCGGACATCGAGGCGCGACGGCATCGGCTCTCGGTCGCGATGCCGCCGGCCGCGGTCGCCGTGCGCGGCGACCGCACGCGCCTGATCCAGGTGGTGGCCAACCTGCTCAACAACGCGGCGAAATATTCCCCGGATGGCTCACGCATCGAGGTGGTCGTCGAGGCGGACGACGCGCTCGTGCGCATCGCCGTGAGCGACACCGGCCAGGGCATCGACCCGGGCCTCCTCCCCCACGTCTTCGAGCTGTTCGCACAGGGCGAGCGCACGCCCGATCGCGCGCACGGCGGGCTGGGCCTCGGCCTGGCGCTGGTACGCAACCTCGTGCACCTGCACGGCGGCGGCGTGGAGGCGAGCAGCGACGGTCCGGGCCACGGCAGCCGCTTCACGGTCACCCTTCCCCGCGCATCCGAGCCTGCCCCCCTCGCCGCTCCCGCGACTGCGGCGCCGGCGACGACGGCGTCCGACACGACGGCGGGCCGCCGCATCGTGGTGGTGGACGACAATGCGGATGCGGCCGCCACGCTCGCGCTGGCGCTGGAGTCGTGCGGCTATGCGGTGCAGACCTTCGGGGATGCCTCGACCGCCCTCGCCCGCGCCCCTGAGCTGGCGCCGGACGCCTTCCTGCTCGACATCGGCCTGCCCGGCATGGACGGCCGCGAGCTGGTGCGGCGCCTGCGCGCCGATCCCGCCCTGGCCGCTGCGCGCTACGTCGCGTTGTCCGGCTACGGCAGCCCGACGGACGTGGAAGCCTCGCGCCGCGCCGGGTTCCATCGGCATCTGGTCAAGCCGGTGGACCTGCAGCAGCTGCTCGGCGTGCTCGCCGCCGACTGAGCCCGACGGGCGGATGGTCATGCCCACCATCGGCACGTGAGCGGCCGCGGGGCGCTTTCCTACACTCCGCGCATGGTCCGCCCGACCGCCCTCGCGTTCGTCCTGCTCGCCCTGCTGGCCACGTGGCCGGCACAGGCGCGCACGGTCTACCGCTGCCTTAGGGACGGCACCGTCAGCCTGTCGACCGCGCCGGAGCCGGGGTCCAAGTGCGAGGCCCGCACGTTCGAGGACGACCCGGCGAAGGTGCCCAACCTCTGGGGCGCGCTGGGCCTGGTGAAGGGCACGCTGTACGAGCGCGAACAGGACGGCCGCATCGTCTACGGCACGCGCGAGCTGCCGGGCTCGCGCAAGGTGCTCGCCTTCACGGTCGAAACGCCGAAGGGCGAGCCCGCGCATGCGGGGCTCGGGCGCGTCGGGCAGGCCCGCGTCGACCGCTTCGCGCCGCAGTTCCGCGCGGCGGCGAAGAAGACCGGCGTGGACGATGCCTACCTGCGCGCGATCGCGCATGCCGAGAGCGGCTTCGACCCGGGCGCCGTATCTCCTAAGGGCGCGCAGGGTGTCATGCAGCTGATGCCCGCCACGGCGCGCGAACTCGGCGTCACCGATCCGTCCTCGCCGGCGCAGTCGATCGACGCGGGCGCACGGCACCTGCGCGGCCTGCTGCGGAAGTACCGTGGCGACCTCGTGCTCGCCGCCGCGGCGTACAACGCGGGGGCGGGCGTGGTCGCACGCTATGGCGGGGTGCCGCCCTATCGGGAGACGCGGGAATACGTCGAGAAGGTGCGCGCCTTGTACGCGCTGTATCGTCGCGCGCTCGGCCTCGCGCCGCGCTCGCTCGACGGCAGCGAGCCGCTGCGGGCGGCGCGTTAGCTCAGGCCGCAGGCCCGTCCGCGGGCGCCGCCGGCGTGCGGGCGCGGATGAGGCGCTCGAACGCGGCGGCCACCCCCACGAACTCGCGCGCGGTCTCCGGCGTGATCTTCGGATCCGACGCGTGCGCGGCCGCGTTTCGCAGGCGGCGAAGTTCGGAGAGCAGGCTCGCCTGCGCGGGCTTGAGCAGCCCGCCGACGATGAGCGCGTCGGCCAGCCGGGAGGGCTGCTGCAACTCCTGACGGCTCACCGCCGCCCCTTTCCGGCGGAGCGCGGTCGCGGCCGCGCCCTCCAGTTCGATCCAGGCCTCGAGGATCGCGGCACGCGGCGAGATGTCGGCGAGTGCGAGGCGGTGCACCTCGCCGTCGATCGCCGGCCCCGTCGCGGCCTCGGCCTGCACCTGGTTCTCGCGTGCTTCGGAGGCGATCTGGTGCACGCGCCGACCGAAGCGGAAGCGGAAGTCCTTCCACTCGAGCGATTCGAGGTCGGGGAGCCGCGCCACGAGGTGGCGTCGGAGCACCAGGAAGATCGCGACGAGCGCCGCCGGCCATGCCAGCGAGCGCGTCATCGAGGCGATGAATTCGAGTGCGTCCATGCCGGGCTCCGTCCGTGGGCCTCCACCTTACCGCCATCGATGGCGGCACGGGCCGCGGTTCGATGGCCGAGGGGACGCGCGACGCCGACGTGCGCGCCAGTTCTCGCGGGCAGCGGCCTGCACGCGGATCCAGGCGTCCCACCTCACCGCCCATGCGCCCGGGTGCCGCCGGACACGCTGCCCGAATGCGTAGCGATCCTCCGTCGATCCGCGGAGGAGCGCATCGACCGAACGATCGGTGTCGCCGACGGCCTCCGTCGCGCATCATCGGGCCCCTCTCCGGAAGGCGATGAAGGCGGTGACCGTGCTCCACATCCGCGTACACCGTAGACGCGGACGCGAGAAGCTCGCCGGCCGCTTCGCCTTCGATGGGCGAATGCCGGAGGCGCCACGGCGGCGTCGGCGGGGAACGCGCGATGAGGACGTCCACCTTCAGCGCTCTGCTCGATGCCGCGCGCGGGCCCCGAACGGCAGCCGCGTCGCGCGAGCTCGGGACCGAGCGTGGCCTCGCCCGGATCGAGGCATCGCAGCGACGACCCGGACGCGCCGGGCGCGATGAGTCCGCGTCTGTCCGCGTCGCCTGCCGACCTGCTCGCACTGGCGCCGGCGCACGCGTGGGCCGCGGTGCTGGTCGTGCCGGTGCTGCAGCGGTTCGTCGCACGCCTCGGCCTGTGGCCCTATGCCGTGTTCGCCTTGCCGGGGACCCTCGCGCACGAGGCCTCGCACTGGCTCGTCGCGGCGCTCACCGGCGCGCGTCCACGGGGCCTGCGCCTGTGGCCCGAGCGCACCCCGCACGGCTGGCGGCTCGGCTCGGTCGCCTTCCAGCCTGCATGGTGGCGAACCGCGGCCATCGCGCTCGCGCCGCTCGCCCTGCTGCCCCTCGCACTGATCTGGACGATCGCCTTCGTCGCGCCCGCCGACGGCATCGCGTTCGCCGTGCATGCCTGGATCGCCGGGACGCTGCTCGGCGGGAGCCTGCCCTCGCGCGCGGACCTGCGCCTCGCGGGGCCGGCCCTCGTGGGCGTCCTCGCGGTCGCGCTGGCGGCGCTGCTGGCGCTGCGATGACCGCATACGCGACAGGGCCCGCCGGAGCGGGCCCTGTCGATACCTCCCCTGCGGGAATCAGCGGCCGAGGATCTGCGTGATCAGGCCCGTCGCGGCCTGCACGAGGTAGAAGCGGCGCGCATCCTCGTACGGGCGCACCCACACCATGCCGGCCGGCGGCGGGGCGAGTCGATAGGTGGCGTAGTCGTCCACGTAGTAGCGCGGTGCGAGATAGACGACCGGCAGGCGCTCGCCGCGATCCCACGTCCGCTGCTTGGCATGCCCGAGGTGCAGGCCGTTGTCGTGGCGCCCCTGGTGCACGGGCGCCTTGCCACGCGCGTCGCGCGTCTGCACGACCCGCTCGACACCGTGCTTGTGCGCCTTGTGGCCCTTGCCCTGCCCCTTGCCGTCCGGGCCGGCGTATGCCGCACCCGAGAATGCGAGAGCCGCGATCGCGGCCGCGAGCATCGTGTTCTTCATGGCGTGTCTCCGTCGTGGAACGGACCCCACCCTAGCCCCGGCACCCTGAATCCGACGTCAGCCGGCACGGTTTCCTAGGCGTGCGCCGTGCCGCGGAAGGGTCGCGATGCAGTTACGTGATCACCGCGCGAACGCCTACAGCGAGACGCGGTCCCGGCCGGCCGTCTTCGCCCGGTAGAGGGCCTCGTCGGCCTGCTGCAGCATCGTGTCGAGCAGTTCGCCGGCCTCGCCCGCCACCATGCCCAGGCTGATGCTCAGTCGGCCCGAGGGCGCGCCCTCGTGCGGGATGCCCAGATCGGCGACCGCACGCCGCATGCGCTCGGCGATGGCATGGGCGGTCGTTCCGTCCGCTTCGGACAGCAGCACGACGAACTCCTCGCCGCCCACCCGCGCGACCCGGTCGCCTTCGTCGCGCAACGCCGCCTGTGCGGCACTCGCGATGCGGCGGAGCACCCGATCGCCCGCTGGATGGCCGTAACGGTCGTTGTAGTTCTTGAAATGGTCGACGTCGAAGGCCAGCACCGCCAGCGGGCGATGCAGCGCGCCCGCCGCGTCGACGAACCCGTCGCAGTGGCTGCGGAAGCCACGCACGTTGAGCGCGCCGGTCAGCGGGTCGGTGCGGCTCAGGCGCTCGAGTTCGACGTTCGCCACCTGCAACTCGGCGGTGCGTTCGGCGATCTCGCGCTCGCGCACGTCGACGACCTCGCGCAGCGACAGCGCCAGCGCACGCTCGCGCTCGAGCGCCTGCCGCAGCCCGGCATTCGCGCCTTCGAACCGCTGCGCCAGCTCCGCGATGGAGCGCGCGACCGGCTGCAGTTCCGGCGGCATGTCGGCCAGGCGCGTCGTGGGCAATGCGCGGCCGTCGGTCGCCATTCCCCGCAGGGCCTCCAGCACGGCACCCGTCGCACGCGCCAGGCGCCGTACCTGCCAGCCGGCGACCAGCAGTGCCCCCGCGACGGCGATCACCAGCAGTCCGGCCATCGACGCCGCCTGCTGCGCGAGCGCGCCCAGCACCGGGCGCTGGGGCGCGAACAGGGCGACGCGCCAGCCGGACGGAAGCTCCGACCACGCCACCCAGGCATCCGCACCGCCGCGCAGGACGCCGCGTGCGAGCCGGGCCGAGCTCACGCCATCGAGGCTCTCTTCGCCCTGGAGGAACGGCGTCTCGCGCAGCGACTCGCGGAACCGGTAAGGCAGGCCCTCGCTCGCATGCACCACGCGCCCTTCGCGGTCGAGGATCAGCAGCTCCTGCCCCGTGTTGCGCAGGGCGTTGGAGCGCAGCCAGGTGAAGCTGTCGATGCGGATCGACCCTTCGACCACACCCTCGAACTGGCCGTCGACCACGATGGGCGCCGACACCGCCACCAGCGGCTCGTTGCCGAGTGCGCGCCCGACGAATCCGTTGGAGACGTAAGGCTGGAGCGTCGCTGCAGGCACCCGGAAGTAGTCGCGGTCGTCGACGCGCCGGCGGGTGGCGCCCACGGCGCGGGCGGCCGGCTCGACCGAGCGGATGCGGCCGTCGGCGTCGGTGACCAGCGCCGTCAGGAACGCCGGGAATCGCGCTCGCATGAGCCGCAGGTCGGGCTGGTCGCCGTGCGAGGCCGCCTCGTCCGCGACCAGCGCCACCGCTGCCATGTGCGAGTGGGTGAACTGGTTGACCGACACCGCCGCCAGCCGCGTGGCGAGCCGCAGCTGCTCCTTCAGATGGTCCTGCGCGGTGTCGTACTCGGCGCGCAGCTGTACGACGGCGAACAGCAGCGCCGGTAGCACGATCGCCGCCGTGAGCAACCGGGTGAACCGCGAGCGCAGCGCGATGGCCGGCGCCGGGTCGCGCGAAGACGCGGCAGCGGTCGGCGGAGCGGGATCGGGGCTGTGCATCGGCGGCGGTCCGCGGGGTATCGGGCGGTTAACGGCATGCAGGTGGCGAACTGTAGGCCCGCCAAGGCTGCCCGCGGCTGACGGGGAGGCGCGCCGCGCCGCCGAAGGCACCGCCGTCTGCGGGATAATCGCGGGTCTCGCCGGCCCGCCGGCCCCGCCCCGTACCCGACGACCCACGGTCTCGCCCGCGAACCGCACGGGCGCTCGGGCGACGACCCCGGACCGCCTATGAACACCGCCCACCGCAAACCGCTCCCCGGCACCCCGTTCCACTGGTACGACGCCCGCGAGGCCGTCGAAGCGCTGCGCCCCGGAAGCTGGGACACCCTGCCCTATACCTCGCGCGTGCACGCCGAGAACCTCGTGCGCCGTGCCGAGCCCGAGCGGCTCAACGACTACCTGCTGCAGCTGGTCGAGCGTCGCCGCGACCTGGACTTCCCGTGGTTCCCCGCGCGCGTGGTCTGCCACGACATCCTCGGCCAGACGGCGCTGGTCGACCTCGCCGGGCTGCGCGATGCGATCGCCGAGCGCGGGGGCGACCCGGCGCAGATCAATCCCGTGGTGCCCACGCAGCTGATCGTCGACCACTCGCTCGCGGTGGAATGCGGCGGCTACGACCCCGACGCCTTCGCCAAGAACCGCGCGATCGAGGAGCGCCGCAACGAGGACCGCTTCCACTTCATCGAGTGGACCAAGCACGCGTTCAAGAACGTCGACGTGATCCCGCCGGGCAACGGGATCATGCACCAGATCAACCTGGAGAAGATGTCGCCGGTGATCTACGTCAAGGACGGCGTCGCGTTCCCGGATACGTGCGTGGGCACCGACTCGCACACGCCGCACGTCGATGCGCTCGGCGTGATCGCGATCGGCGTCGGCGGCCTGGAGGCCGAGAGCGTGATGCTCGGCCGTGCCTCGTGGATGCGCCTGCCGGAGATCGTGGGCGTGGAGCTCACCGGTCGGCCTCAGCCGGGCATCACCGCCACCGACATCGTGCTCGCGCTCACCGAGTTCCTCCGCCAGTCGAAGGTCGTCGGCAGCTACCTCGAGTTCCATGGAGAAGGTGCGCGCGCCCTCACGCTGGGCGACCGCGCGACCATCTCCAACATGGCGCCCGAGTACGGCGCGACCGCGGCGATGTTCGCCATCGACGAGCACACGATCGACTACCTGCGTCTGACCGGGCGGGAGGAGCAGCAGGTCGCGCTCGTCGAGACCTACGCGAAGGCCGCCGGCCTGTGGGCGGATGCCCTCGGCGCCGCGCAGTACGAGCGCGACCTGACGTTCGATCTTTCGAGCGTCGTGCGCAACATGGCCGGGCCCTCGAATCCTCACCGTCGCCTGCCGACCAGCGCGCTCGCCGACCGCGGCATCGCGCAGAACCTCGACGCCGCGCGCGAGCAGGAAGCGCAGGGGCTGATCCCCGATGGCGCGGTGATCATCGCCGCGATCACGAGCTGCACGAACACCTCCAATCCTCGCAACGTCATCGCAGCGGGATTGCTGGCGAAGAAGGCGAACGACCTCGGCCTCGTGCGCAAGCCTTGGGTCAAGAGCTCGCTGGCACCGGGCTCGAAGGCGGTCGAGCTGTACCTGCAGGAGTCGGGGCTGCTCCCGCACCTGGAGGCGCTGGGCTTCGGCATCGTCGGCTTCGCCTGCACCACCTGCAACGGCATGAGCGGCGCGCTCGACCCGGCCATCCAGCAGGAGATCATCGACCGTGACCTGTACGCCGTGGCGGTGCTGTCGGGTAACCGCAACTTCGACGGGCGGATCCACCCGTACGCCAGGCAGGCCTTCCTCGCCTCGCCGCCGCTCGTGGTGGCCTATGCGCTCGCCGGCACGATCCGCTTCGACATCGAGAAGGACGTGCTCGGCACCGATGCCGAGGGGCACGAGATCACACTGAAGGATCTGTGGCCGACGGACGCGGAGATCGACGCGATCGTGCGCGAGCACGTGAAGCCCGAGCAGTTCCGTCGGGTCTACGGGCCGATGTTCGACGTGCGCGTCGAGCACGGCGGGCCCATCAGCCCGCTGTACGCCTGGCGCCCGATGTCGACGTACATCCGCCGACCGCCGTACTGGGAGGGCGCGCTCGCCGGCGAGCGCACGCTGAAGGGCATGCGGCCGCTCGCGGTGCTGGGCGACAACATCACGACCGACCACCTCTCCCCGTCCAATGCGATCCTCGCGGACTCCGCCGCCGGCGAATACCTCGCGAAGATGGGCGTGCCGGAGGAGGACTTCAATTCGTACGCGACCCATCGCGGCGACCACCTGACCGCGCAGCGCGCCACGTTCGCGAACCCCAAGCTGCTTAACGAGATGGTGCGCGACGCGCACGGCGTCGTGCGGCAGGGCTCGCTCGCGCGCATCGAGCCCGAGGGCACGGTGACCCGCATGTGGGAGGCGATCGAGACCTACATGGAGCGGCGCCAGCCATTGATCATCATCGCCGGCGCCGACTACGGCCAGGGCAGCTCGCGCGACTGGGCCGCCAAGGGCGTGCGCCTGGCCGGCGTGGAGGCGATCGTCGCCGAGGGCTTCGAGCGCATCCACCGCACCAACCTCATCGGCATGGGCGTGCTGCCGCTGGAGTTCCAGCCGGGAACGAATCGCCTCACGCTCGGCATCGACGGCACCGAGACGTTCGACGTCGTCGGCGCCGGCGCGCCACGCGCGACGCTCACGCTGGTGATCCACCGCCGCGACGGGGAGCGCGTGGAGGTGCCCGTCACGTGCCGCCTCGACACCGCCGAGGAGGTCTCGATCTACGAGGCCGGCGGCGTGCTGCAGCGGTTCGCCAACGATTTCCTCGCGGCGGACCAGGCTGCCGCCTGACCGCCCGCCCGGGACGGCCGCCGCGAAGCGGCGTGTCCCGTCACCGTTAACCCGGAGACCGCCATGACCGAACCCACTGGAACCGTCCGCCTCCACCGCGTGCTGCGCGCGCCGCCGTCGAAGGTCTACCGCGCCTTCATCGAGCCGCAGGCGATGGCGAAGTGGTTGCCGCCCTACGGCTTCACCGCGCATGTCGAGCACGCCGACGCACGGGTCGGCGGCACGTTCCGCATGTCGTTCACCAACTTCGCCACGGGCAAGGCCGAGCACTTCGGCGGCGAGTACGTCGAGCTCGTGCCGGACCGCCTCATCCGCTACACCGACCGCTTCGACGACCCGGCCCTTCCCGGCACGATCGAAGTGACGGTCGAGCTGCGCGAAGTGCTGTGCGGCACCGACGTGAGCATCGTGCAGACGGGGCTTCCCGCGGCGATCCCGGTCGAGTTCTGCTACCTGGGCTGGCAGGAGTCGCTCGCGCAGCTCGCCACGCTCGTCGAGCCGAACATTCCCGACGCCTGAGCGCGCGACGCCACCGCCCCTCCGGAGACCGCAACGACATGAGCGCCCGCCCCCAGCTCCGCATTCCCGCCACGTACATGCGCGGCGGCACGTCGAAGGGCGTGTTCTTCAGCCTGGAGGACCTCCCCGAGGCAGCGCGCGTGCCCGGTCCGGCGCGCGATGCGCTGCTGATGCGCGTGATCGGCTCGCCCGATCCCTACGGCAAGCACACCGACGGGATGGGCGGCGCGACATCGAGCACGAGCAAGTGCGTGATCATCGCGAAGTCCGCGGTGCCCGGACATGACGTCGACTACCTCTACGGGCAGGTCTCCATCGACAGCGCCTTCGTCGACTGGAGCGGCAACTGCGGCAACCTCTCCTCCGCGGTGGGCCCGTTCGCCGTCGCGCACGGGCTGATCGACGCCGATCGCGTGCCCCGTGACGGCACCTGCACCGTCCGCATCTGGCAGGCCAACATCGGCAAGACGATCATCGCGCACGTGCCGATCGCTGACGGCGAGGTGCGGGAGATGGGCGATTTCGAGCTCGACGGCGTCACGTTCCCGGCGGCCGAGATCGCGCTCGAGTTCGTCGACCCGTCCGACGATGGCGAGGGCGAGGCAGGCGCGATGTTCCCGACCGGGAACCTCGTCGACACGCTCGACGTCCCGGGCGTCGGCACGTTCGACGCGACGATGATCACCGCGGGCATCCCGACCGTCTTCCTGCGCGCCGCCGACCTCGGCTTCGACGGCACGGAGCTGCAGGGCGCGGTCAACGGGGACCGCGCGCTGCTCGCACGGCTCGAGGCCCTCCGCGCGCACGCCGCCGTGCGCATGGGCCTGATCGACGACGTGTCCAAGGCGGCCACGCGCCAGCACACGCCGAAGATCGCGTGGGTCGCGCCGGCGAAGGAGTACGTCGCCTCCAGCGGGAAGCCGGTGCGTGCGGCCGATGTCGACCTCCTCGCCCGCGCGATGTCCATGGGCAAGCTGCACCACGCGATGATGGGCACGGCCTCCGTCGCGATCGCCACCGCCGCCGCGGTACCCGGGACGCTGGTGAACGAGGCGGCGGGCGGAGGATCGCGCGACGTGGTGCGCTTCGGGCATCCGTCCGGCACGCTGCGCGTGGGCGCCGACGTCGCCTGCATCGACGGCACCTGGACCGTGACGAAGGCGGTGATGAGCCGCAGCGCGCGCGTGCTGATGGACGGCCACGTGCGCGTGCCCGCCGACGCGCTCGGCTGAGCCGGGCGCGTCGCGCGACGCCGACGCAGCGGCGTCAGTGCCGGGCCGACGACGTGCGCAGCACGACCTTGCGGCAGTCCTCGAGCTTGTCGTTGAACATCGTGTAGCCGCGCGCCGCTTCCTCGAGCGGCAGGCGGTGCGTGATGATCGCCTCGGGCGACAGCCGTCCCTCGCCGATGTGCTCGAGCAGCTCCGGCATGTAGCGGGCGGTGTGGGTCTGGCCCATCTTGAAGGTCAGGCCCTTGTCGAAGGCGTCGCCAAACAGGAAACCGTGGATGAAGCCGGCATAGACGCCCGGCACGCTCACCGCGCCGCCCCGCCGCGTCGCGGCGATGCACTGGCGCAGCGCGGTGCCGCGCGCGGTCTCCAGCTTGAACGTCTCCATCAGCGACTCGATCGGGTTGCCCTTGGCCTCGAAGCCGATGGCGTCGACCGTGCCGTCCACGCCCCGGCGGTCGGTCATCTCGATGATGAGCTCGGCCGGGTCGGCGATCTTGTCGAAGTTGATCGTCTCCACGCCGTAGGCCTCGGCGGCGAAGCGGAGGCGGTACTCATGGTGGTCGACCATGAAGATGCGCTCGACGCCCAGCATGCGCGCGCAGGCCGCGGCCATCAGCCCGACCGGCCCGGCCCCATAGATCGCGAGCGACCCGCCCGGGCCGACGCCGGCGTTGAGCACCGCCTGGTACCCGGTCGGCAGGATGTCCGAGAGGAACAGCACCTGCTCGTCGCCGAGCACGTCGGGGATCACCAGCGGTCCCACGTTCGCCTTCGGCACGCGCACGTACTCGGCCTGTCCACCGGCGAATCCGCCGTAGAGGTGCGTGTAGCCGAACATCGCGGCGCCCGAGCGGAGGCCCTTCTTGTTGAGGAGCGCACCCCGGTCGGGATTGGTGGTCTCGCAGGCGGCGAACAGCGTCTTCTCGCAGAAGAAGCACTGGCCGCAGGCGATGTTGAACGGCACCACCACCCGATCCCCGCGCTTGACGGCGGTGACCTCCGGCCCGACGTCCTCGACGATGCCCATGAACTCGTGGCCGAGGATGTCGCCGCTCTCCATCATCGGCATCTTGCCGCGGTAGATGTGCAGATCCGAGCCGCAGATCGCGGTGGCGGTGACGCGCAGGATGATGTCGTCGGGTGCCTGCAGCACCGGGTCGGGCACGGTCTCGACCCGCACGTCCCGGGCCCCGTGGTAGGTCAACGCCTTCATGCTCGTCCTCCGCGTCAGGAACGGCGAGGCTCTCAGGCGCAGGCTCGTCCCGGCGTGCAAGCGGCCGTTACTACCGGACATGCAGCTGGGACGGGCCGGGCGCGCGCGACGTGAAGGCGGAGACGACAGGCGTACCGCGATGATCGCCATGTCTTTCCCTTCGACTGACGACAATGAGCGGGCGGGCACGGAACCGAGCGGCTCCGGCAACGCCCTCCCCTGAGCGGGAGGACGGCTGATGGGCCTGTCCGGCCTCGGCCATCGCACCCGTCGCGTGCGGGTCGTGCTGCGGCGCCTCGCCGGCTTGCGCCACCGCGTGCAGCGCCTGAAGAAGATCGAGCGGCTCGCGGGCATCGGCGAGTACGTCTGGAACGTGGACACGGGCGCGCTGTGGTGGTCGCCCTGCACCTACCGCATCTTCGGCCTCGACCCCGGGCAGGGCATCGACATGGACCGCGCGATCGCGGCCGTGCACCGCGAGGACCGCGACATCGCGGTGTCCTGCATCCGGGACCTGCTCGCCGGCCATGAGCGCCCCGAGGTCAACGTTCGCATCGTGCGGCCGGACGGCGCCGTGCGGCGCGTCGTGACGACCGGGGAGCGCCTCGTGCAGCGCGGGCAGCGCTACGTGATCGGCTACGTCAAGGACGTCACCGAGCTCGACGCGATGCGCCACCGCCTGCGCGAGGCCGAATCGCAGTACCGGACGCTGTTCGACGACAACCCGGTGCCGATGTGGATCTTCGACCACGAGCGGCGCGTCCTGCTCGCCACCAACACGGCCACCGAGCGCCTCCTGGGCTACGGCCTGCGGGAGCTCGTCGGTCGTCGCCTCGACTGCCTGCTGCCCGACGGCGAGCGGCCCGATGAATCGAGCGCGGAGGCGTGGAAGTCACAGTGGCGCAGCGGTGCCGTGCTGACGTGCCGCCGCCGCGATGGCTACCCGCTGCAGCTCGCGGTCTCGGTCCACGACACTGTCTTCGGCCAGCGGCAGGCGCGCCTGGTGGCCGCGCAGGACGTGACCGAGCGCGAGCGCCTGCAGGAACGCTTCAGGCTGATCGCGCGCGCCACGAGCGATGCGGTCTACGACTTCGACCTCGAGACGGGCGCGCTGTGGTGGAGCGATTCGTTCTACACGCTGTTCCGCCATCCGCACGGGAGCGTGGAGGCGACGCTCGGTGGCTGGAGCGCGCTGGTGCATCCCGACGACCTCGATCGCGTCACCCGGAGCATGGAGGCGATGCTCGCCTCTGGCGCGCACGAGTGGCGCGAGTCCTACCGTCTGCGGCGGGGCGACGGCACCTATGCGCAGGTCGTCGAGCGCGGCTTCGTGGCACGCGGACCGCGCGGCCATCCGCTGCGGATGGTCGGCGGCCTGGTGGACGAGACCGAGCGCCGCCGGCAGGAAGCCGACCTGCGCCTGCTGCGGCGGGCGGTGGAATCGACCGACAACGGCGTGATCATCGCCGATGCGCGTGCGCCCGACCTGCCGGTGGTGTACGTCAATCCCGCCTTCGAGCAACTCACCGGCTATGCCCGCAATGAGATCTGCGGGCGCAACTGCCGGGTCCTGCAACGGGGCGACCGCGAGCAGTCGGGCGTCGACGCGATCCGCAAGGCGCTGCGCGAGGGGCGCGAGGTCCGCACCCTGCTGCGCAACTACCGCAAGGACGGCACGCCGTTCTGGAACGAGATCTACATCGCCCCGGTGCGTGACGAGCGCGGGGGCCTCACGCACTTCGTCGGCATCCTCAACGACGTCAGCGAGCGCCACCGCTACGAGGAGCAGCTCGCGCACCGTGCCACGCACGACGAGCTCACCGGCCTGCCCAACCGGGTGCTGCTGGAGGATCGCCTGCAGCAGGCGCTGCACACCTCGGCGCGCTATGGCACGGGCACGGCGGTGGTCTTCATCGACCTCGACGACTTCAAGATCGTCAACGACAGCCTGGGCCACGACACCGGTGACGTGCTGCTGAAGGAGGTGGCCGCGCGCCTGCAGGCGGTGGTGCGGGACACCGACACCGTGAGCCGCTTCGGCGGCGACGAGTTCGTCGCGGTACTCAGCTCGCCGAACCATCGCGAGCGGCCGGCGGAAGTCATCTCGCGGATGATGGACGCGCTGGCGCAGCCGGTCCCGCTCGGCGAGGTGCAACACGCGGTCACCGCGAGCATCGGCTACTGCTGCTATCCCGACGACGGCGAGGACGCGCAGACGCTTCTGCGCCATGCGGACCTCGCGATGTACCAGGCCAAGGTCACCGGCCGCAACCGCGCGGTGGCCTACCGGCACGAGTTCGACGTCAACGCATCGCAGCGGCTGCAGCTGGTGTCGAATCTGCGCGATGCGCTCGATCGCGGCGAGTTCGACGTCATGTTCCAGCCGCAGTACGCCGCGGACGGCCGGGCCCTCGGGCTCGAGGCGCTGGTGCGCTGGAAACATCCCTCGCGTGGCCTGCTCGACCCCGCCGAGTTCATCGGCGCCTGCGAGGACAGCGGCCTGATCGTGCCACTGGGGCGGCATGTCCTCCGCGAGGCGGCGCGCCACCACCGGCGCCTCGCCGACGCGGGCCTGCCCGGCGTGCGTATCGCCGTGAACGTCTCGGCCATGCAGTTCAACGACGACCTCTACCGCGACATCGTCGAGGTACTGCGCAGGTTCGAACTGCCCGACGGCGTGCTGGAACTCGAACTCACCGAGAGCGTGCTCATGCACAGCCCTGAGCGCGCCTGCGAGCTGATGCAGCGCCTCGCCGCCCTCGGCGTGCGCTTCTCGATCGACGACTTCGGCACCGGCTATTCGAGCCTCGCCTACCTCAAGCGCTTCCCGATCGACCGCCTGAAGATCGACCGCTCCTTCGTGCAGGACCTCGACCGCAACGTGCAGGACGCGGCCATCTGCCAGTCGATCATCGGCCTGGCGAAGTCGCTCGGCATCGCCACGGTGGCGGAGGGCGTGGAGACGGTGCAGCAGGAGCGCTGGCTGCGCGAGCACGGCTGCAACGAACTGCAGGGCTACCTGCTGGGACGGCCGCAGGCGTTCGACGACCTGCTCCCGGAGCTGGTCGCGGCCCAGGCGGGAGCGAACGCGGGGCCTTGAGGGTCCATGGACCCGCGACGCCACGGGTCAAAAAAAAATGCGCCGGGCGCGAGGCCCGGCGCATCCACGCACGACGCCCGTCGGCGCCGCGCGCATGAGCGGCGATCAGCCGAGGACGAGCGACAGACCGTAGGCGCTCAGCACCGGGTTGATGCGCTCGAAGTACGTCTGGCGCTGCGAGCTCGACAGGCTGCAGTTGTCGTTCGAGCCCGCCGGCAGGTTGCCGCCGGAGGTCAGGCCCTGCGCCTGGCCGGTGCCGGTGATCCACGAGCCACCCGAGTCGCCGCGGCCCGTGCACACGTTCGTCTGCGTGAGGCCGTACACCGGGCCGACCGAGTAGTTCACGGTCACGTTCTTCGCGGTGATGCTGCCGCACTTCCAGCCCGTCGTGCGGCCCGAGCGGCACAGCGCCGCGCCGATGGCGGCCTCCGAGCTGCCCTTGACCCCGACGTAGCTGCCGGTGCTGTAGTTGTAGACGAGGCCGTAGAGGTTGTGGCCACTGCCGACGCTGACCCACGCGCGGTCGTTGCTCGGGAAGCGCGAGGCCTGGAACGTGCCGACGATCTGGTTGCTGATGCGGGCGGTCGCGCCCACGCTGCCGCAGTGGCCGGCGGTGGCGAAGCCGCGCGTGCCGCTGCGCGTGACCGAGAAGCCGACCGAGCACAGGCCGGAGTTGTTGATCGAGTACTCGAAGCCGCCGACGACGTTGGCGAGCGGCTGCGGCGTGCCGGCCGCCTTCTCGAAGCGCACGGTCGCGGCGTCGATGCCGCTGGCGGCGACGAAGTCGATCGCGTTCTCGGTGCCGCCCGGCGCCACGCTCACGACGACGCTGTTGGTCATCGGGTCGACATGCCAGGCGTTGACGCCGCGCATCTGCGTGGCGCGCTTGGCGCTCACGCGATGCAGGTCGTCGAGGCGGTTCTTCGCCGTTTCCAGCTCGGCGAGCGAGAAGCGCACCTTGCGCGTCTCGGCGCCGGCGATGTTCGCGCTGCCGCGCGACGTGGCCACCACGTAACGGAAGCTGCCGTCGGACTTGCGCTCGATCCAGCTGCCGGCGTAGCCCGCGCCGAAGGCACGGCGCGCGCTCGCTTCCTGCGTCCGCGCGACCTGCTCGGTCTTGAGGTACTGGTCGATCTGGTGCGCCTGGATGCCCAGGTCGCGCTGCATGGCGAACTTCAGCGCCGGCGCGAAATCGGCGGCCGAGGCGGAACCCGCGACGAGCGTGGCGGCAGCCACGGCGGTGGCGAGGCAGGTGCGGGTCTTGGAAGCAGTGGTGCGGGGCATTGCGTACATGCGTTGAAACTCCTTCAGGTCGATCGGGGGATGGGGACTGCACACTTCGACTGCGCCCCGGCATACGGCATTCCGGCCACGCCCGGGACGGCCGAGTGCACGCGAGCGGTCGCCCGTGAAAACGTGGCCGCCGTCACAACTATTGAAACGAGCGCGTCACGCATGGCCGGTGACCGGGTCCGAACTGCGTATTAGCGCGTTGGTTCGCCCCGGCATGAGGCGGGAAAGCGGCCGTGGAACGCCCGTTCGCTGCGCTGCACGATGCGAATGCGCGGAGAAGGCGTGGCGGAAGGCGGTGCGACGCGGCGTCGACGCCGCGATCGGTGCCGGCGGCGCGACCGATCGCCACCTGATGGACAGACTCGCACCCACGCGCACCCGGCGGTGCGGGGCTCAGCCGTCGCCGCCGTACAGACGTCGCAGCGTCGCGAGCCCGGCCCGCCCATCGACGTCGAGGCCCCGGGCCCGCTGGTAGGCCTCCAGCGCCTCGCGGGTGCGCGGCCCGAAGTCGCCGTCGACGACCAGCGGCGGGGCGCCCTGACCTGCGACGCCCGACGTCGCGAGCGCCGCCTGCAGGCGCGCCACCGCGGCACCCTGCCGTCCCGACTGCAGGACGATCCCCCCGGAGCCGCGTCGACCGGGGTCGGTCGTGACCACGCCCGCATCGAGATCCCGCAGATATCGATCGAGGAGGGGCACGCGGCCGGCGTGGATGTCGACGTGCACGTGCACCCCGTAGCGGCGCGGATCGCCGCGCCCGAACCCGCCCTGCCGGCCCAGCCATTCGCCATACTTGATGGACATGCCGGCGATCAGCCCACTGCCGCGCAGGTCCAGGTGCCGCAGGCGCGCGAGCGGCTCGCCGCCGCGGCGCGCGGCGAGGTCGACCCGCCCGTTCGCACGGTCGACGGCCACCACCACGCCGTCCATCGGCGACGGGACCGGCACCCGTCGATCGCCCGAGGCGTCCTGGAGGATGAAATCCTTCGACACCAGGACATGCCCGTGGAGGCGGATCACCTCCTCGCGCCGACCGGCGACGACCGCGTACGTGCGGCCGGGCTCGCGCCCGCGCCAGCTCGGATGATGGATCTCGAGGTCGGCGTATCCCCGCACGCGCTCCAGGCGCACGCCCACACTCTCGTAGACGCGATAGTGCGACATGCGGGCCTCCTCGCCGTTCCGCGCCGAGCATGGGCGATCGTGATGAGGGCCCGGTGGACGCGCAAAGAAGAAGGGACGGCGATGCCGTCCCTTCGGTCGGATGCCGGCCGAAGCCGGTGTCAGCGGTTCTGCGAGCCGTCGCTGCGCGACGAACCCTGGCTGCTCCAGCCCGACTGCCCCATGTCCTGCTGCGACGCGCCGCGCGACGCGCCCTGCGACTGCTTGCCGTCCTGCGAGCTGCGACCCGACTGCGACCGCGACTGCGACTGCATGCCCGAGTCGCGGCCCTGGCTCTGGCCGCCCTGCTTGCCCTGCTGCTGGTTCTGGTTCTGGTCGTTGCGGTTCATGTCGTCCTCCCGTTCGTGGAATCGATGACCGGTCCGTTAGCGGACGCGACCACGGTAGCCCACGTGCCGATTCGTCCCGATGAGGCGCTCGTTTGGATCGCGTTAGCGGGCGCGAAGCGTTCAGCGGCGTCGTGCATCGTCCTCACGATCGGTAACGGACGGCATACGTCCGGCACGCCGGGGAATCGCGATCGCGGCTCTACACTGCAACTGTGAACTGGCTCGCCCATCTCCATCTCGCGCGCCACAGCGATGCCGCGATGCTCGGCGCGTTGCTGGGCGATTTCGTGTTCGGCCGCCAGGGACTGGAGCGCTTCGGCGACGAGGAACGTCGGGAAATCCTCCTGCACCGGCGGGTCGACCGATTCACCGACTCGCATCCCGACATCGTCGCGTTGCGCGCGCTCTTCCCTGAAGGACCTCGCCGGTTCGCGGGCATTGCGCTCGACGTCTACTTCGATCACCTGCTCGCCCGCGACTGGGCGCGCTGGGCCGGCGGCGACGGGCACCCGGACGCAGCGCTCGAGCGGTTCGCGAAGCGCGCCTACGGCATACTCGAATCGCGCCTGCACGAGCTCCCGCCCCGGTTGCAGGCCATCGTGCCTGCGATGCGCGACCGCGACTGGCTCACCGGGTATCGCGACCGCGCGTCGGTGGATCGGGCGGTCTCGCGCATCGCGCACCGCCTGTCGCGCCATGGCGAACGGCTCGTCGCCTGCCTGCCCCACCTGCGCTGGCTCGAGCTACAGGGGGAGGCCGCGTTCGAACGGTTCTACCCCGCCCTGATCGACTTCGCGCGATCCGAGCGCGCCACCCTGGACTGACCGCGCGGGTGCCGCAGCGCTCCACAGGGGTCGGGCCGACGTGCGTGCCCTACCGGATCGTGCTCCCACGATCCGCCTGTTCTGCGGCGGTGCTTCTCGCGTCGACGGATGCGCGTGCCGGCTCAGCGGCCCCCGTGCTCCCGTGACACTCCGCCGCCCGAGCCATCGGGAACCCCTTCCCGGCCGAGCCCGTGCTCGGGGTCGTCGCGCAGCTCATGCTCCCACTTGAGCAGGGCGTCGTTCGGATCGCCGCTCTCGGATCCGGCATCGACCCCCTTCCCGGCCGCCCCCGCACTCGGCGGCGACATGGACGCGTCGTCCGGGTGTTCCCGGTGCATCCGCGGCTCCCGCGTGGTGGCGTTCGCCCGGATGCTGCGCGTGGCGCGCGCCGCCCGCCGTGAGCGGCGGGTCGGCATTTCGTTAGACGGGCATCTCCGCCGCACGGGTCGACGCGCCGCGCGCCAGCCAGGTGCGAACCGCCGACGCGAAGCCCTCGCCCCGCCGCGGATCGACGCCGAGGTAGAAATCGGGCTCGATGAGCTCGACCTCCATCAGCAGCCAGCGTCCCTCGTCATCCGGGACCACGTCGATGCGGGCATAGAGCAGGGGGTCGTCGATGGCCTCGAGCGTGCGCATCGCGAGCTCGAGCGCCCCGGACGGGGGCGCGTCGAGGAGGCGGTAGGTGCCCCCGTACTGCACCTGGATGCGGAAGTCGCCGGCGACGGGGCGCTTGTTGACGACGTGGCTCAACTGTCCGCCGAAGAACAGCAGCGACGTCTCGCCCTCGCGCTCGATCGAGGCCAGGTACGGCTGGATCATCGCGTCGCCGCGCGGCGGATCGACGAGCGCGTCGCCGCGAGCGAGCCGCAGCGTCTTCCATGCACCCGCGGAGACGGTCGGCTTGACGATGAGCGCCGTCGCGCCGGTCGCGTCGAACAGGGCGTCGACATCCGCCTGCGTCGGCGCCGTCGTCCACGTCGTCGGCGGGATGGCGACGCCGCGCTCGGCGAGGCGCGCGAGATAGCGCTTGTCGGAGTTCCACGCGAGTACCGACGGCGGGTTCGCCAACGTGACGCCCGCGCGCGCCCAGGTGTCGCAGGCGCGGTGCCAGCGCGCGGGATCGGCGTGATAGCCCCAGGCGAGCAGGGGCAGCACGAGCGCGAAGTGACGAAGCCCCGCCGCATCGTCGACGTGCGCCGTCCAGGGGGTCGGCACCGCATCGAAGCCGCCCCGCGCTAGCGCATCGCGCAGGCGCTCGAGCACACCGGGCCAGACCGAGGCGAAGGAGGCATCGGCGGGGTCGGGCGTGAGAATCGCGAACGGGGTCATCGTCGGGGCAACGGCTGGGGGCCACGAGTCTATCGACCGGCGGGCGTTCGCCGCGTGGCCCGGCGCCGCTGCGCCATCCCGCCTGGCGCCGCCGGCGGCGCGCACGCTCGCGGCGCCTCCATGGCGCGGCCTTGCCCGTATCCGCCGGCGAACGACGTCGCCGCGTCGTCGCTCCGGAGCCTCCATGTCCCGTTGCCTGATCGCCCTCGCCTGCCTGCTGCTCGCGTCGTGTGCGTCGTTCCCGCGCGCGACGGACTGAGCGCCCAGGCGATCTTCGACCGCAGCCTGGCCGCGCACGGCGGCGACCTGCGGTTGCATCGCGGCGACATCGCCCTCGCGACCGACGGCCGCTGGTACACGCTGATCCAGCGCATCCAGCCGGTCGTGACCGACGCGCGCTATCGCGTGACGTCGGAGGAACGGTATCGGCCCGCGGACGGCGTCTACGCGGTGCGCCATGCCGGTCCCGGCGGCATCAAGCACGTGCTTCGAACGCCGGACGGCCTGCAGGTCGCCTACGACGGGCGCGCGACGGACGACGACGCCCGGCGCGCCGCCACCGCGATGACGAATGATGCCTTCCGCATGTTCCACTTCGGGCCGACCTTCTTCCTCGACCGCACCCGGGCGCTCGCACGGCTGCCCGATGCACGCGAGGGCGGGCGTCGCTACCACCGCCTCCACGCCACGCTCGAGCCCGGGTTCGGCCGGTCGCCACGCGACGAGGCCGTGCTGTGGATCGACGCGGACACCGCGCGGCTCCATCGGATCCACCAGACGCTCGAAGGCTTTCCGACGACGGTGGGCGCCCATGTCGACACCACCTTCCTTGAATACCGGCAGGTCGGCCCGTACCTGTTCCCGGTGCGCTTCCTGGAGCGCGTGCGCGGGCCGCTGCGCATCAAGGCCCATGCCTGGCGCGTCACCGGCATCGACCTCGACCGCGGCTGGACCACGGCCGACGTCGCCGATCCCGGCGGCTTCCGCGGTGCGGCCGCACGACCGGCGGGCGTGCCATCGCCCTGACGTCGAGGGAGCGATACCAGGCGCTGTTCCCACCGTCGTGACCGCCCGTGCCCTACAACGGCGCGACCCTCCGCGGAGCCCCGCCGATGACCCGTCGTCCCGGCCTGTTCCCCACGTTCTTCCTCTCCGGCTTCGAGTGCTCGACGTTCGACTGGAAGGATCGCGGGCGCCGCGACCTCGTCGCCGAGACGCAGCACCGCGAGCATGCGCACGAGGACTACCTGCAGCTGCGCCGCCTGGGCATCGGCGTGGCACGGGAAGGCGTGCCGTGGCCGATGGTCGACCGTGGCGACGGCTACGACTTCACGCTACTCGAGCCGGTGGTCGAGGCCATCAACGCCGCGCAAGTGCTGCCGATCTGGGACCTCTGCCACTACGGCTATCCCGACGGGGCCGACCCGTACGACCCGGGCTTTGCCGCGCGGTTCGCCCGCTACTGCCGCGCGACGGCGGAATACGTGGCACCGCGCGTGCGCGGGCCGCACTTCTTTACCCCGATCAACGAGATCACCTTCTGGGGCTTCTGCGGGGGCGAATGGGGCTGGGTCGCGCCGTTCGGCCGCGACAGGGCCACGAGATTGCGCCTGCGGCGCGCGCTGTGCGAGGCGGCGATCGCCGGCGTACGCGCGATCCGCGAGGTCGTGTCGGACGCGCGGATGGTGCATGTGGAGCCGGTGATCCAGGTCGTTCCGCCGCGAGACCGTCCCGACCTCGCCGACGAGGCCGAGCACGAGATGACCGACGACGCGTGTTACGCCTGGGACGTTCTGTACGGACGGATCGAGCCGGCGCTCGGCGGCGCGCCGGAGATCCTCGATATCGTCGGCGCCAACTGCTACTCCTTCGGCCAGATGGAGTACCGCGGACAGGGACCGCACATGGCGCTGGAGCCACGCGACGAGCGCATCCGGCCCCTGTGCGACCTGCTCGAGCGCGTGTGGAAGCGTTACCGCCGCCCCATGATCGTCTCGGAGACCAGTGGCCTGCGGGAGGGCCGCCCGGCCTGGCTCAAGGACGTGATGGAGGAATCGATGGCCGCCGTGAACCGCGGCATCGACCTGCACGGCATCTGCCTGTTCCCCGCGGTGGACATGCCCGACTGGCACACCGGCGAGTGGCTGCACAACGGCATCTGCGACCTCGAGGATATCGGCGGCACGCTGCGGCGGGTGCCTTTCGCGCCCTACGTCGACGAGCTGCGGCGCTGGCAGCGCGAGCTCAACCGCGTCATCGAACTCGATGCCGACCCCTTCAGCGATCCGGTCGAGCTGCAGGACGTCATCGACGCCGCGCGGCGCATCGAGGTGCGCGCGGACCGGGACTGGCATTGACGGCCGACGCCCCGGCGGCCCGGTGACGGGCGGGCCACCTCGAATCCTCGTGGTCCGCCACCGCCCATCGGATGCAGCGATACATGCGACGCCCCGTCGCGTTGCACGGCGCGTCGCTGGCCGGGTTCGGGCGTACAGTGCCGTCGCCCCGTCGACCTGGAGTCCCGCATGCGCCTCGCCCACCGCCTCACCCTCGCCGCCGCGCTGCTGGCGGCCCCGGCCTTCGCCCCGGCGCAGGACTTCTCGAAGGTGCAGATCAAGGCGACCCCGCTGCGCGGTGGCACGCACCTGCTCACCGGCGCGGGCGGCAACATCGTCGCGAGCGTCGGCGAGGACGGCACCTGGATCATCGACGACCAGTACGCGCCGCTGTCCGAGCGGATCCGTGCCGCGCTGAAGGGACTGGGTGACAAGCCGCTGCGCTTCGTCATCAACACCCATTGGCATGCCGACCACACCGGCGGCAACGAAGCGATGGGCAAATCGGGCGCGGTGATCATGGCGCATCACAACGTGCGCACACGCATGGGCACTGCGGGCACCTTCCGGGGCGAGAAGCGCGAAGCCGCGCCGGCGGGCGCCCTGCCCGTGGTCACCTTCGACGACGGCGTGAGCCTGCACCTCAACGGCGACCACGTGCAGGCCCGCCACGTCGCGCATGCGCACACCGACGGCGACGTGCTGGTCAAGTTCGAGAAGGCGAACGTGCTGCACATGGGCGACGTCTACTTCAACGGCCTGTATCCCTTCATCGACCTCGAGTCCGGCGGCGACATCGACGGATTTCTCGCCGCGATCCGCACCGGCGTGGAGATGAGCGACGCCGACACGCTGGTCGTGCCGGGTCACGGGCCGGTCAGCAATCGCGCCGAACTCGCGGCCTACGGCGACATGCTGCAGAGGTACCGCGACGCCATCGCCGCGATGAAGCGCGACGGCAAGTCGCTGCAGCAGGTGATCGCCGCCAGGCCCACCGCTGCCACCGACGAGGCGCTCGGCAAGGCGTTCATCAAGCCGGACCAGCTGGTGACCTCGATCTACAACAGCCTGTAACGGCACCGCGGCCCGCTAGCGCCGCGGCGGTGCGCGAGCGGGTCCACCGCATCCGGCCACTGCGCCAGCGTCCCGTTTGCATTGCCTTGCCCGCGCGCCCCTACGCGGTGCGGGCAGGCGCGTAGGACGCGCACCTGGACGCGAACGCGCGCTGCGGAGTGCATCCGACCGCACGCGGAGACCGTCCGGGAGTGGACCGCCCCCGCGAGACGGCTCCCACGCCGGCTGCCCGATGACGATGCCCCGCCTACCCTCCTCCGACGCACGCCGGCTCGGATTCGCCGGCCTCCTGCCTTTCGTGGGGGGCGCGCTCGGCGCCTGGCTGGCGCCGGCCGACCAGCAGCCGCGCATCGCCTTCGCGCTCGCGGCCTACGGCGCGACCATCGTCGCGTTCCTGGGCGGACTCCACTGGGGCCTCGCAGCACGCGGGGGCCAACGGGCCGCCCAGTACGCATGGGGCGTGGTGCCCAGCCTGATCGCCTGGGGCACGCTGCTCCTGCCGACGGATGCCGGTCTCGCACTGCTGGCCGGCGCGCTGGTCGCCTGCTATGCGGTCGACCGGCGCGTCTTCGAAGCGCAGGGCCTGGGTGGCTGGTTGCCGATGCGCGCGGCACTCACCACGGTGGCCGCCGCCAGTTGCCTCGCGGCCGCGTTCGCCCTGCGTTGAAGCGCGATCTCAACGCGCTGCGTCGTCCCGGGTGTCGGGGTTTCGCGCTCGCCAGGCCGCGAGCCTCGCTTCGTAGTACTCGAGCTCCTCGGCATAGGTGTCGTTGACGCAGACCGAGCAGCCACTGCCGCAGCAGTCCGTCGGGAGCGGTTTTTCAGGCGGAACGGGACGCGGGTCGTGCGTGGCCATACGCGGGAGATCCGGGCATGCGCACGTGCTTTCAAGTCCGGGGTCTGTCGCATGCGCGCAGGCCGCTGCAGCGCTCGCCATGCAGGCGCACGGCTCGATACGACGGTCGATCGTCGCTCGCCGCCGGCGCCGCGCCTGCGCTAACGTGCGCGCGATCCGGTGACGTCGGACGGGGACCGCCCATGCCCATGGACATCGCGCTCCGCGCCGCCGGGGCCAGCCTGCTGCTGCTCACCGCGAGCGTGCTCGTGCTGGGTGCGCCGCGCAGCCCCATCGCGCGCGCGTTCCTGCCGCTGGCGCTGGGCATCGCCGGTTTCCTCGGCGTCAACACCGCGTTCGACGCCGCCGAGCTGCCAGGCCTGCTGTGGTCCCTCGCATCCTTCTGCAGCCGGATGGCTGCGGTCTTCCTGTGGCTGTTCTGCCTCGTGCTGTTCGACGGTCACCTGCGCGCGCCACGTGCCGCCATCGCGGTGGTGGCGGCCTGGCTGGTGCTCGTGGTGGTCGACCGCGGCTATTTCGCGCCGACGCCTGCGGAACTCGACGTCTCGGCGATCCAGATCATGATCGGCACCGGGCTGGTGCTGCATGCGGGCTGGCGCGTACTGCGCGACCTGCGGGACGACCTCGTCGAATCGCGCCGGCGCGCCCGCCCGGTGTTCGCGCTCGCACTGCTCGCGCTGCTGGCGATGGATTTCGGGGTGGATGTCCTCCACGGCACGGCCTGGCAGCCGGCATCCTTCCTCGTGTTGCAGAACGCCGCGATCGTCGTCCTCGCCGCCGCGATCGGGCTGTGGCTGTTGCGCGCCGAACCGTGGCTGGTGGCGACCCCGGCGGCCGCCGCGGGTCCAGCCGGGGGCGCACCCGCGGATCCCGATGCGGACGTGGTCGCCCGCATCGAGCTGCTGATGCGCGCCGAGCGCCCCTACCTCGATCCGGAACTGACGATCGCCGCCTTCGCCCGTCGCGTGGGCCTGCCGGAACCGGTGCTGAGGCGGGCGATCAACCACCGCTTGGGCCATGGCCACTTCCGCGCGTTCCTCAATGGCTACCGCGTCGAGGAGGCCCGGCGTCGCCTGCGCGATCCGGCCCATGCCGGCGACAAGATCCTCGCGATCGCGCTCGATTCGGGCTTCGCCTCGCTGGCCTCGTTCAACCGCGTGTTCCGGCAGGTGGCCGGCTGCGCGCCGAGCGACTACCGCGCCGGCTCGGGCAGGCCGCGAGGCGACGCTCAGTAGCCGCGTTGCGGGTTTCGAGGCGTCGCGTACGCCTTCCGAGGACCGCGCGCACGGCTTTCGAGGAGCCGCAAGGCATCCGGCGGACGGATAAAGCGCCTATGTCGACCTCCTTCCCGCTCCCGCTCCGCGCCCCCGGCACCGCGCTGCTCCGCTCGCGCCCGGGCCTCTCCCTCCTCGTCGTCGCGACCTTCCTGGTGGTCAACGCGATCGGCCTGATCCCGTTCCGCGCACTCGCGGGCGACCTCGTCGGCTGGCCCCGCATCGCCGCGCTCGCGGTCCTCGGCTATGGCCTGTACCTCGTGGCGCCGATGGCCGTCGCCTGGGCCCTGCGAGGCCGTCGTGGCGTTCTGGACGCCCTCGGCCTCGCCGGCTCGCCGTGGACGGCGCTGGCCTTCACGCTGGCCTGCAGCGCGATCGTCCCGATCGGCTACGCGCTCGGTGCCGACCTCGCCGCGGGCGACGCGCTCGCGCTCGACCTCATGCGCACCGCGGTCCTGCCCGGCATCGCCGAGGAGCTGCTGTTCCGTGCCTTCCTGTTCGGCTTCCTCTACCGCTATGCCGGCTGGGGCTTCCTGCCCGCGGCGCTGCTCGCCGCCCTCGTCTTCGGCGTCGAGCACGTCTACCAGGGCGGCGACACCGGCGAGGCACTCGCGATCGCGGCGCTCACGGGGCTCGGCGGGCTGTGGTGGTCGTGGCTGCTGGTGGAGTGGCGCTGGAACCTCTGGGTGCCGATCGGCTTCCACGTCCTGCTCAATGCCTACTGGACGGTGTTCGACATGGCCGACGACGCGCTCGGCGGCGGCTGGACGGTCGCGCTGCGAGGCGTGTGCATCCTGCTGTCGATCGTCGGTACGTTGGCGCTCGCACGGCGACGCGGCGGCCGGCAGCTCACCGGCGCACGCTGGTGGCGCGGCGACGATGGGACCCGACGCGCTCCGGACGCAGCGCCTGCTCACTGACCTCCGGAGGTGCGAAGGGCCCCGTGTCCGGGGCCCTTCGTGTGCAGCGGAGCCGCGGTGATCAGTGCCGCGTCGCGCCGGCCGCGTCCTCGCCTTCGGCGGCAGGCTTGAGGCTCGCAGCCAGCTCCTCGAGCTCGGCGATCTCGGACTCGATCGCCTCGTGCAGTTCGCCGGCACGGACCATGAGGTCCTCGATGCGATCGGCCTGCTTGAGCTTCTTGAGCTCGCCGTCGAAGAGGAGCCACTGCGTGGACAGGCGCTCGACGTTGCCCTTCGAGTAGTGGCGCATCTCCTTGAGCTGCGTGATCGTGTCGTTCACGTGATCGAACGGCGTCTTGGCGTCCGCGGACATTGCGACCTCCTGCATCGTGGATGACCCGCGCAGGATGGACGAAGCGCCCTGTCTCGGCGCGGAACGGGCGCTTGGGTCGTGCACGCCGCGTCGACATCGCGGCACCTGCACGCCGAAGTCTCCGTCTACCAGATGAGGTCGTCGGGCACCTCGAAACGCGCGTAGAACGCGTCGTCGTCCGATGCGGGCGCGGGTTCGACCGGTGCCGCGCCGTGGTCGGTCACGATGAGACTCGCATCGCGCGCCCGCACCTTGTCGGCCGCCGCACGCGGGAGCAACGCATACGCGTCGCCGGAGCGTGCGACCACCAGCGCACCGCTCGCGAGCTGGCGGCGCTGCAGCGGGTCCACCTGCAGCTCGCGGATGATCGCGCCGTCGGTGAAGCGGTAGGCGAGCTCGCCCGACGGCGCCACGCGATGCGTCTCGACGAGCTGGCGCGCCTGCGCACGCGACTCGCGCGCCTGGAGCTGCGCGGCGCGCTCGGCGGCGAGTTGCCGGTCGCGTTCCACGCGCTCGGCGCGCGCGCGTTCGGCCTCGACCTGCGCCGCGTTCGCGGCGCCGGGTGTCTTCGCCTGCCGCTGCTTCGCCTGCTCACGCGCCGCCTGCGCCACCTGCGACTTCTTGGCCAGCCCTGCCTTGAGCAGCTGGTCCTGCAACGAGTTCTTCATGGCGCCAGTCTAGGGCAGCGCGGCGAAGGTGCCTTGACGTGCGTCCGGCGAGGCGAGCGTCCGCGCGCTCTCGAACCGTCGCAGCGCGCCGCTCAGCGGGTCGACGAAGGCCAGCGACTGCGCCAGCAGGGCGAGCGGCGGGTCCGCCGGGTCGTCCGTCGATCCACTAAGGACCGGATACAGGCGGTCGCCCACGATCGGCGCACCGAGCGATGCCATGTGCACGCGCAGCTGGTGCTTGCGACCGGTGACGGGTACGAGTGCATACGTCCAGTACGGACCATCGCGCCGCAGCACGTCGATGTGCGTCTCGCTGTCGGGCGCGCCTTCGACCTCCTGCATGCGGAAGAACGGCTCGCCGGGGCGCAGCCGCGAACGGTGCACGTACGGGAAGGCCAGCTCCGGCAGGGCCGGCGCGATCGCGCGATACCGCTTGTCGATGCGTCGCTCGCGGAACAGCGCCTGATAGGCGTCGCGCGTCGAGGGATCCGCCGAGAACAGCACGAGTCCAGCGGTATCGCGATCGATGCGATGCAACGGCACGAGATCGCGGCGCGCGAGGCGCGCGCCGAGGCGCGCTAGCAGCGTCTCACGCACGTAGCGGCCCGACGGCACCACGGGCAGGCCATGCGGCTTGTCCGCCACGACGAGGTGCGCGTCCACGTGCAACACGCGCTCCTCGCCCGGGATCACCGCCTCGTCGGGCACCTCGCGGAAATACCGGACCTCGAGACCCGTCCGGTAGGCGGCGTCCGGCGCAAGCGCGGCGCCTGCGGAATCCTGCACGCGGCCGCGCGCGAAACGCTCCAGCCACGTCGCGCGGTCGATGTGCGGGAACCGTGCGACGAGCCCGTCGAGCAGCGTGGGCCAGTCGCCCGGCGGCAGCTGGAGCCGGCTCGGAGGCATCGGCGGGCCGGGTGTCGCCATGGGTGCGTCGGCCGCGCTCAGCCTGCCGGTAGGCGCGCGCGCGGATGCAGCGTCACGCTCCGCTCGGCGTCCATCAGCTGCAGCTCGCCGTCCTGGATCATCGCGGTGAGCCGCGCGCCCCGCGTGAGCAGGGGCGAGGCGTCCTCGAGTTCGCGCGGATCGAGCTCGACCACGCGGAGCCCGCGGATGCGGGAGAGCGCCGCCTCGTTCTTCGACCACCAGATGTCCGACGCCTGCCCGCCGTAGCCCACCACGATCACTTCGGCGGCGCGGCCCGACGCCTTGCGCAGGCGCGACTCGTCCGGCTGCCCGAGCTCGATCCACTGCTCGATCGCGCCGGTGTAGTCGCGACGCCACAGCGCGGGCTCGTCCTCGTCGCCGAGGCCGCGGCCGAACTCCAGCCGTTCGTCCGCGTGCAGCGCGAAGGCGATCACGCGGACCAGCAGGCGCAGGTCGGTTTCGGACGGATGCTGGGCGAGCGTGAGCGCGTGGCTCGCGTAGTAGTGCCGGTCCATGTCGCTGACCTGCAGCTCGACCTTCACGACGGTGGACTTCGGGGACATGCGCGCCTGCGGGCTCGGGCCGGGCGCGCAGTCTAGGCCGATGCGCGCCACCATGGCGCGCACGCGGCTTTGAGGGACCGCAGTCGCCGCATCCGCCGACGCGTGCGGGACGGGACCTCACCGCCCCGCCCCGCCCCGTGCCCGGCGCCCGGCGCGCCGCCGCCTCGCGGCCACGCGCCGTCATCGCTGCGTGGTCAACCCTTCCTGCGCGCGTCGATCCACAGCTGCACGCGTCGCTCGAGCAGCGTCAGCGGCATCGCGCCGCCCCCGAGCACCGCATCGTGGAAGCCGCGGATGTCGAACCGGTCGCCCAGTTCGGCCTCGGCCTTGCGGCGCAGTTCCTGGATCCTGAGCATGCCGATCTTGTAGCTCGTCGCCTGGCCCGGCCAGGTGATGTGGCGGCGCACCTCGGCCTGGATCGCCGGCAGCGGGATCGAGCTGTTAGCGGCCATGTAGTCCACCGCCTGCTTCTCGGTCCATCCCTTGGCGTGCAGGCCCGTGTCGACCACGAGCCGGATCGCGCGCCACATCTCCGAGGTCAGGCGGCCGTACTCGGAGTACGGATCGGCGTACGTGCCGGGCATCTCGCGCGCGAGCCATTCGGAGTACAGCGCCCAGCCTTCCGAGTAGGCGGTGAAGCGCGCCTGCTTGCGGAACTCGGGCACGCCGGTGAGCTCCTGCGCGATAGCGATCTGCATGTGATGCCCCGGCAGGCCTTCGTGGTAGGCGATCACCTCGAGCTCCGGTTTCGGCATCGCGTCCATGTCGGACAGGTGCGCGTAGTAGACGCCCGGCCGCGAGCCGTCCGGCGTGCTCGGGTAGTAGTGCTGCGCGGCACCGGCGACCTCGCGGAACGGCTCGACGCGGCGGACCACGAGGTCGGCCTTCGGCAGCAGGCCGAAGTACTTGGGCAGCTGCGCCTTGATCGTGGCGATCGCGCGGGTCGCCTCGTCGATGTAGGCCTGGCGGCCTGCGTCCGTGTTGGGGAACTTGAAGCGGCGATCGGTGCGCACGAACGCGAAGAACGCCTTCAGGTCGCCCTTGAAGCCGACGCGATCCTTCAGCGCCTCCATCTCGCCGCGCAGCCGCGCGACTTCCGACAGGCCGATGCGGTGGATCGCGTCGGGCGAGAGGTCGGTGGTGGTGGAGGCGCGCACGCGCTCGGCGTAGTAGGCGGCGCCGTCGGGGTGGCGCGAGCCCACGCCGGACGGATTCACCGCAGCCTTCGGCAGGTCCGCCCTGAACCAGGCGACCACGTCGGCATACGCGGGCTTGACCGCCTCGACGAGCGCGGCGCGCGCCTGGTCCTTCAACTGCTGCGCGCGCGCGGCATCGATCGTCCCGGCTTTCACGAGCGCATCGGCCTTGGCCTGCGCATCGGCCCAGAGCGCACTGTCCTTGCCGGAGGTGAACGGCGCGCCGGTGATCACCTTGCCGGCCTGCTCGATCACGCCTTCGTGCGCGAAACGCGGGGGGCGGATGCCCATTTCCGCCGAGCGCTTCACCTGGTCCATGAGCTGGCCGAAGGCACGCGGCACCTGCCGCATGCGCGAGACGTAGGCGAGGTAGTCGGCCTCGGTCTCGACCTTGTGGAAATTGATGAGGAACGTGGGCAGGAAGGCCTGCGTGCCGCCCATCTGCTCGAACGGATAGCGGTGTTCGGTGAAACGGTCGGCCTCCTCGGCCGCCTGGAGCTGGTAGCCGAACAGGTCCCACGACAGGCGCGTCTCGGCGCCCAGCGCGTCGTAATCGAAGGTGGACTTCATCTCCGCGTGCGCGGCGCGCATCCACTGCAGCTGCCGCGTGGCGGCCTCGCGCGACATGTCGTCGAGGTCGCCGTAACGGTCCTTGCGGCCCTGCATCGTCATCGCGATCGGGCTGAGCTGGAGCTGCTCCTCGTACTTGCGCTCGAACCATGCGTTGAGGCGCGCGTCCCCGCTCTGCGTGGCGGCGGCGGGCGCAGGCGCAGCGGCGGTGTCGACGGGGGGCGCGACGTGCGCACAGGCCGAGCACAGTGCGAGCGTGAGGGCGGATACGACGAACAGGCGATGCATGGGCACTCCGGGTGGGGCGGTCGCAGGAGCGCCGATCATGCCCCACCGGACGCGCGCGACGACACGTGCCCTCCAGCCATGCGTGCCGGCGCCCTACACTGCCGTGCATGCACTGGCTCGACGCTCTCCCCGACGCACGCGTCCTGCGCGACCCCGGGCTCACCGCGGCGTATCGCCACGACGAATCCCATGTGTACGGCCCGGCGCCGCATGCGGTCGTCCGGCCGCGCAGCCCCGCGGCCCTGCGCGAACTCGTGCGTCGCGCCGCTGATGCCGGGGCGACGCTCGTCCCGCGCGGCGCGGGCAGCGGCAAGGCCGGCGGATGCGTGCCGACGCCAGGCAGCGTGGTGGTCGACCTTTGCGACTGGCCCGGCGACATCGTGGTCAACACGACGAACCTCAGCCTCGAGGCGCCAGCGAGCGCCGCGCTCGCCGCGGTGAAGCGGAAGGCCGAGACCCACGGCCTGTGGTATCCGCCCGACCCGAATTCCTGGCCGCTGTGCAGTTTCGGCGGCTCGCTCGCGACGAACGCGGGCGGCCCCAACGCCTGCAAGTACGGGATGACGCGGCGCTGGGTTCTGGCCGTGGACGCGCTGATGGCCGACGGCGAGATCCATCGCTTCGGAATCGCGTCGGTGAAACAGAACACCGGGCCGAACCTCGCGCAGTTGCTCGTCGGCAGCGAAGGCGTATTCGGTCTGATTGTGGGCGCGACGGTGGCGCTTCTGCCGAGCCCGCGCGAACGCCTCACGGTGCTGCTGCCGCTGCAGAGGGTGGACGCGCTCCCCCTTCTCCCCTCGCGCCTGTTCGCTGCGGGCCTCATGCCGTCCGCGCTGGAGTTCTGGGATGCCGCGGTCCTAGGCGACCTGCGCGCCCACGGCCCGGCTGAAGCGCGCGAGCTGCCCGGCGAGGCGCTCGCGCTGCTCGAGTTCGACGATGCAGGCTGCAGCGGACCTGGCTTCGCGGAGCATCTGCTCGACGCTCTGGGCGCGTTGGGCGCGCAGGCCCGGGTCGCCACGGGTCCGACCCAGCGGGAGGCACTGTGGGCCGTGCGCCGCATGACCAGCGTGCACCTCAAGCAACGCTTCCCAGCGAAGGTGAGCGAGGACATCGTGGTGCCGCGCGACCGGCTGCCCGACTTCTTCGCCCGCCTCCCCGCGCTCGGCACGCCCATGGTGAGTTACGGACATCTCGGCGACGGCAATCTGCACGTCAACCTGCTGCATGCCGGCGAACTCGACGACGCGGCGCTGGACGCGGCGCTCGCCCCCCTCTTCGCGCTGTGCATCGAACTCGGCGGAACGCTCTCCGGCGAGCACGGCATCGGCCTCGCCAAGCGCGGGGCGTTCCTGCGGCATGCCGATCCCTACGCCATCGCCGCCCTTCGCGGCATCAAGCAGGCACTCGATCCACGTGGCGTGTTCAATGCGGGCAAGGTGTTCTGACCTGACCCGGAAAGCGGCCTTGGCGACGCGGCCTCGGCCGCCATTGGAAGAGCCTATTTCGCAGGATCGATGCCCGCTTCGCGCCGCGCCGCCACCTGCCGCAACACGTTCTCGAACACCTCCACCGGCTGGCCACCCGAGACGAGGTACTGCCGCTCGAAGATGATCGCAGGCACCGAGTTGATCCCGGCGCGCAGGTAGGCCTGCTCGTCGGCACGCACCTCGTCGGTGAACGCCCCGGAGGCCAGGATCGCGGCCGCGTCCGCCTCGGGCAGGCCACAGGTCGCGGCGATGCGCGCCAGCGTGGCCACGTCGCTCACGTCTTCACCGTCGGTGAAGTAGGCACGCATCAGCGCGCGCTTGAGATCGAGCTGCCGGCCCTCGGACCCGGCCCAGTGCAGCAGCCGATGGGCGTCGAAGGTGTTGACGATCCTGGACCGGGCCGCGAAGTCGATGCCCACCTCGGCGCCGCGCTCGCGCAGGCGTGCCCGGTTCTGCTCGAGCTGCACGGGTGACAGGCCGTACTTGCGCCCGAGGTGCTCGTCGATCGGTTCGCCTTCCGGCGCCATCGCCGGGTTCAGTTCGAAGGGCTGCACGTGAAGCTCCACGGCGACGGCATCGCCGACGCGCGCGATGGCTTCTTCCAGCGACGCCAGCCCGATGGCACACCAGGGGCAGACGACGTCGGAGACGAAGTCGATACGGATCGGGGTCGCGGACGGTTCGTGCATGGGCGGTCCCGGTCGACGGCATGGAAGGGCAGGAGACTACGGCCCCCGTGCGTCATGCAGCGTCGGCGCATGCCGAACGCTCCGTCCCGCGCGCCGGTGGGCGGCCACCGCCGCTACGACGGTGGCCCGAGATACACGCTCTGGGTCGGCAGGAGGTCACGCCAGGTCGCGACCAGATCTCGGTACGCCGCACCCACGGGCCGCAGCCGGCGGTCCATGTCGTAGAGGCCGCGCGGGTTGACGGTGCCGCGGTCCTCCCGCAATGCGATGTCCCAGTCCACCTGGTCGATCAGGCTGTACCAGGTGAAGCCCATCACCGGCACGCCGTCCTTCTTGAGCTGCAGCAGGTTGAGCCACTGTTTCTGCAGCCAGTCGACGGCGTGGTCGGCCTCGGCGTGGTTGGTCTCGGTGTGCATCACCGGCAGCCGGTAGCGGTCGTGGTACTGCTTCGTGATGAGGTAGTAGCCGAACAGCTCACCGGCAGGCGACACCGAGCCGTCCGCAGCGACCATGTGCTCGTTGGTGACGTAGTAGTCGTTGCCCATCACCGAGTAGGGCCGGTAGCGCGGGCCATGCTGCATGAACCAGTCGTACTGCGCGGACGTCATGCCGTGGTCGGCGAGGTAGCGGTACATGCGAGCCGAGACGTCGTGCCCGTAGCACAGGTCGAGCGACAGGAAGCGCTTCTCGTTGTAGAACGCCGCGCGTTCGGCCGCTGCGGGGTCGGCGAAGTGGAAGTACTCGCTCGACTCGCTCTGCACGAAGACGGTGTCGTGCGTGCAGCGCGTGGCGAGGATCGCGTCCTCCGCCAGCAGGTTGGCGCGCACCAGGTGCTTGAGCGCGGTGACGAATGCGGTGTCGCTCGAGAGGCACTCGTTCCACCAGCCGAGCTGGCCGGAGAAGAGCGCGGTGATGATGATCTCGTTGACCGGCGTGTACAGCCGCACCCACGGATAGCGGCGGGCGAAGGCTGCCGCGTAGGCGGCGAACAGCTCGGGGAAGTCCGGATTCTGGAAGTTCCCGATCCAGTCGGGAACGCCGAAATGGCACAGGTCGACGATCGGCTCGATGTCCAGCCGCCGCATTTCGGCGAACGTGGCGTCGGCGAAGTCCCAGTCGAAACGGTCAGGTCCCACATGGGTCAGGTGATACGGCGGCCCGTAGCGCAGGTATTCGATGCCGAGTTCGCGTACCAGCGCGAAGTCCTCGCGCCAGCGTGCGTAGTGGCCGGTCTTCGCCATCTCGTCGATGCGGATCCGCCCGCCGCCCGGCCCGGGCACGGTGGGATAACTGTTCTCGATGCCCGTGGCGAACATGAAGCGGTGGTGCGCCGGCTGCTCGACCGAGCGCGCGGGCAGCCACAGGATCGGGCCCGCGCCGGTTCCGGCGCCGGTTACCGGCGGCGTTCCCGAGATGAGGGCCTCGAGTTCGACCGCAGGCGAGGCATCGTGGATATGGGCGTCGCCTGGCCCATGCGGCGCACCGGATGCGACTGAAGGCGGGAGCCCGGCGTCGGTCGGATGAGTCATCGCACGCCCCCCGTCAGCGTGTTGGGTCGCGACGTGCGGGCAGCGGCGTGCTCCGGCCGTGTCCTGGAGCATGGTCCGCGGGGCGGCCGTTCCGGCGCGCGCGGCATCGGCATGAAGTGCATGACGCGGCGGAAAGCCGCCTTGCTGATCGATTGCATCGGGGGGTCTCGACGTTGCGCAGGAGCGCGGAGTGGGCGATGCATGCGTGCATGCATGTGCACATGCACGTGGTCGCGGGAGTGGACGTGGTAGCCAATCGGGGGTGCACGAGTCGTCACTCCGCGCGATTCATCGAAACGCCGTTCAGAGCATCCTCAGAGGCATCGCCACCGCGTCAGGGCGGCGATGCGGCGATGCGGCGATGCGGCGATGCGGCCAGCGTCGGCGTTGATTGCGGATGATGTGCACGCCATGGCGTTACCACCGCCCATCGCGACCGTGCATGCGTCGGCGCGCGGCGCGTCCCGCGATGCGCCAACCGATCGCGACGATCGCCACGAGCACGAGCACTCCGATGACGGGCGCACGTCGGCGCTCGCCATGCATCCCCGCCGCTAGGGCACCGGCGGCGACGTCGGCGGAGTGCCCGCCCACCGTTTTCCCGGCTCGAGCGGCTCCAGCGCGCGGGTCGTATCGACATGGATCATCCAGTCGAACTGGCGGGTCAGTGCGGTGCCGAAGTAGTGACTCGCACGCTCCGTGGCCGGCTGGTAGACGACGCCGATCGCCCGCTGCAGACGCGGCGACGCGAGCGGCGCCAGCGCCGGCGCATCGAGGCGCAACTGGAAGGCCGGCAGGCCGGTCTCGTGGAAGAGCGCCTCGTAGCTGCCGGCCAGCCCCGGGCGCACCTGCCACCGCTGGGGCGGCGCATCCCAGCGCGCCGCCGCGGTGACCGTGCCCTGGTAGGTGCTGAAGCCCACCAGCACCGTCTCCCGTGGATACCGTTGGCGCGCGAGCTGGCCGAGCGTGACGTCGCCGCGTTCGCCCATTTCGGTGGCGCGCGCATCGCCCACGTGCGAGTTGTGCGCCCACACGACGACCTTCGCCGGGCGACCACCCTCGCGGCGGTCGAGCAGCGACTGCAGCGTCTGCATCATGTGCGTGTCGCGCAGGTTCCACGATGCGTCGGGATCCTCGTACATGCTCCGGTAGTAGCGCTCGGCGGCCGCCACCACGCGCGCGTTCTGGCGAGACGAGAACAGCGCCTCGGCGGCGACGCCGGCCGGCGCCGCGCGCCGGTCCATCTCGCGCGATTGCTCGGCCGCTTCGTCGCCACACGACGCCAGACCCACGCTCGCCGCCGCGGCATAGGCCTGGGGATCGCGTCCGAAGCGGGCGAAGCAGGCGTAGCGCCGGCTCGCGCGTCCCGCCGCGGCCGGGTCCACCGTGCGCAGGTAGGCGAGCACCGCCTCGCGTGACTCGGCGAGGCTGTAGAGGTCGAGCCCGTGGAATCCCACCCGGCCGCGGTCGGCGGCGAGCGCGTTGTATCGGCGCAGCCACTCGACGAAGCCCGCCACCTCCGTATTGCGCCACATCCACGTCGGGAACTCGCGGAAGTCGCCGAGGGCGGCGCCTGGCGACGTATCGCGGGACGCGCCACGCACGTAGCGGTCGACACGATGGGCGTCAGGCCAGTCCCCTTCGATGGCGACCGCGGTGAAGCCCTTCTCCTCGATCAGCCGCCGCGTGATGCCCGCGCGCAGCGCATAGAACTCGTGCGTGCCGTGCGAGGCCTCGCCGATCAGCACCACGCGCGCGTCGCCGATGCGCTCCATGAGCGGGTCGAAGTCCTGCGTGCCGCCCGCGAGCACCAGCGCGGCGGCACGCACCCCCGACCGGAGCGTGCTGGATGTCGATGCCATGTCGCCTCGCCTGTCGCCTCGCGTCCGAGGGAACGGTAGGGACGCGTGCGTGAGCCGATCGCGACACCGGCTTTCGTCGTGCTCGGCTCGACGTCGTGCTGTGCCAGGCGCTTCACGCGCGTTCGCATCGGTGAACCCGGCCATCGCGTCCCGGCGATCGCTCAGCCGACGGCGGCCACCGTCGGCGCCGTGGCCTTCGCCGGGCGGGGTGCCGGGGCGAGGCCGAACAGCGGGCGCAGCCAGCGCACCCGCCGCACCACGAATTCGTGCAGCAGCGCGCAGCCGACGACGGTCGCCACGATCAGCAGCACCGGTTCCGCCACGGGACCGAGCGCGAATGCGGAGAGCCCGGCACCGGCGGCGACGGTGATCGTCTGGTGCAGCACGTACCAGGGGTAGACCGCCTCCGTCGCGTAGGGCAGCCACCGGAACGGCCGATCGAGCAGCTGGTGGCCCCAGGCGAGCACGGCGAGCAGGGCGGTCCAGCCGTAGAGCCGCTGGGCGACGTCGTAGAGCGCGCGGTCCCAGCTGGGCGCCGGCTCGGTGGTCAGGGCGAGCATCGCGAACGCGGCGAAGAACACCCCGGACGCCCCCAGCAGGCGCCATCGCCGTGCACGCAGTTCGCTCCAGAGGCCTTCGTCGGTGCCCATCCAGTAGCCGTAGACGAACATCGCGAAGTACTGCGCATGCGTATGCCAGTCGGTGACCAGGTCGTGCGTGGTCGGGAAGCGCCCGGCCAGGGCCCATGTCGCGAGCACGAGCGTGACCACCGGCACCGCCACCAGGCGCCAGCCGCGCAGGCCACGGAAGGCCGCCTGCACCGCGAGGCCCACGCGGCTGCCGAGCAGCGGCAGGGCCGCGGCCAGCAGGAGTGCGTAGGCGAGCAGGTAGGGCAGGAACCACAGGTGGTTCCAGGTGATGCCGACGTGCGAGCCGTCGAACGCCCCTTCGGGCCACGGCTGGAACGTGAAGTAGCGCACCAGGAAGTCGCCGTAGCCACCGTCGAACGCACCATTGGCCACGGCCTGGAAATAGGCCTGCGGCGGCACGATGACCGCCATGCCGAACAGCAGCGGCACCAGCAGCCGCCGCGTGCGCGAGGCCGCGAACGCGCCCGCCCCGCCCTTGCGCAGCAGGAACCGCGCCGCCACGCCCGCGATCAGGAACAGCAGCGGCATGCGCCACTGGTTCACCACCAGCATCGGCCATTGCAGCCACTCCGCGCTGTGGACCGACTTGATGTGCCAGCCCCAGTCGGCGACGTAGAACATGCCGACGTGGTAGAGGATCAGCAGGCCGAACGCGAGCACGCGCAGCGCGTCGATGTCGTGGCGGCGCGCAGGCGCCGGGGCGGTCGGAAGGGCGGTCATGGCATCGGACTCCTCGTCTTCGGTCGCGCCACCCTGGGCACCCCGGGGCGCCGTCGGAAGCGGAAAGTGCCGTGCCGACAGGCTTCTGGGACGAATGGCGGCCCGCGGGGACGAAGGTTTCCGGCCCGCTGTAGACTCGCCCCGCCCCGGCGCGGCCGGGAGGACACCGGCGTGGACCCGCAGACCTACCTCCGCCATCGGCGCGCGTTCGAGATCGGCTTCTGGCTGCTGGTCGCCACGCTCAACTCGGCCGCCAACAGCGTGACCGTGTCGATGGACCTGGCGTCGATGCACACCGGCCATGCCCCGTGGGAGCCCTGGGTCTGGGAAGCCACGAGCGCGGCCACCTGGCTGGTGCTGATCGCCGGCATCGTCGCGCTGAACCGGCGCTTCCCGCTGGAACGCGGGCGCTTCGGCACATCCGTCCCCGTGCACCTGCTCGCCACGGTCGCGGTGTGCCTGCTCCACGTCGGCGGCATGGTCGCGCTGCGCGAGGCCGCCTATGCCGCGCTGGGGGCCGAGTACGAATTCCGCGACTGGCGGGAGGCACTCGGCTACGAATACCTCAAGGACGTGCGCACCTACGGAACGTTCCTCGCGACCATCTACCTCTACCGCTTCGTGCTGCGGCGCTGGCAGGGCGAGGCCGGCTTCCTCAGCCAGGGCCGCGAGGACCTGCCGGCCGAACCGGTGTCCGACCGCTTCCTGGTCAAGAAGCTCGGGCGCGAGTTCCTCGTGCGCGTGGATGACATCGACTGGATCGAAGCCTCCGGCAATTACGTCAACCTGCACGTCGGCGATCGCGTCTACCCGCTGCGCGAGACGATGGCGGGCATCCAGTCGCGCCTCGATGGCCAGCGCTTCGCGCGCGTGCACCGCAGCGCGATCGTCAACCTCGACCGCGTGCGCGAGATCGAACCCTTCGACACGGGCGATGCCCGCGCGCACCTGCACGGGGGTGCGATGGTCGGCGTGAGCCGCCGCTACCGGCAGGTGCTGAAGGAGCGGCTGGGCTGATACCGGCGCCGGGTCGCGTCCCGGCGCAATGGGCTACCGCCACCTGCCTCGCTCGCGCGTGCGCGGGAGGGTCCGCCACGCCGCGAGCGGCGGCGCCCGGTCACGCGGAGCCACCTCGGGATGCGTGACCGACGCACGCATACGATCCGAGCTTCGAACGCCCCGGCGCCTGCGAGCCCGCCGCCACGTGCAGGCTCAGGCCAGCCCGAGCGGCAGGTTCGGCGTCGACACCACGCGCTGGCCGACGGACTCGCCGCGGAGGAAACGCACGGCCGCATCCACCACCTCGGGCTCGGTGAGCACGCGCGAATGGCCGAGCCCCTGCGTGCTGAGCAGGCGCGCATCGGGCCAGTGGCGCGCATAGCGCTCGCCCTCCTCCCACGGCACCACGGTGTCGCCGACGTCGTGCACGATCAGCGCCGGCCGCCCGATCGCCGGCGCGGTGCGGTCCGCGCGCTGTTCGTCGAAGCTGATCCCGAGGCGCGACTGGAAGCCGGCCATCATCCGCTCGCAGAGGGCGCGCCCCAGGCCGACGGTGCGGGCGAAGCGGTGCGCGGCCGCGACCGGGTCGGCCGCGGGTGCGACGAGGATCGCGCGGCCGGCCTGCAGCCCGCGCGCGAGGGCCAGCATCGCCGCGGCGCCGCCGAGCGAATGGCCGATCACCGCATGTGCCGGGCCGAAGCGCGCGCCGACGCTCATCAGCACGTCCGCGAACAGCGGGAGCGTGGTGCGTCGGCCCGGGCTCGCGCCGTGCGCGATCTGGTCGAAGGCGATCACCGCGAAGCCCGCCTCGCGCAATGCGGGCACCCATGCGGCGATGCGCGCACCGCTGCTGGCCCAGCCGTGCGAGAACAGCACGTAGGGCTGCACCTGCGGATCGCCCCAGCGGTAACCGACCAGGCGATGACCGCAGGCATGGACCTCGAAGCGCTGCGCGTCCGTCGCGACCGGGCGTGTACCGCGGCCACCAGGATGCGGCGTACAGAACAGCGCCGCGGCCCGACGCACCGCCGCATGCGGCGCCAGCCGCCGCGCCGCGAGGAAGTACAGGCGCACCGAGGCGAGCATCGCCCTGTTTCGAACGGTCGTGCTTATTTGTTTCCAGCGCGTATCCATGCAGCGGGCCTCGACGGGTTCAGGCGGGGGAATCGGCGCGGATCAGGCGGTCGAACGCCTGCATTCCGCGTGCATAGGCGGCGTCGTAGCCGCGCAGGCCGGCGTCGTGGTGCACCACGAGCGCCAGCGCGTAGAGCTCGAAGGCGAGTTGCTCGACATCGGTCGATGCATCGAGCTCGCCGGTGCCGATGGCCAGCGTCGCGGCGCGCGCGAGCTCGCTGCGCCAGCGATCCATCTGCGCGATCACGCGGTCGCGCAGCGGGCCGGGGCGGTCGTCGTATTCCGTGGCGGCGCCGAGGAAGATGCAGCCGCCGTCGTCCCGGTGGCGCGCCCAGTCGAACCAGCGGTCCATCAGCGCGCGCAGCCGCGCCACGCCGCGCGGCGCGCGAAGGGCCGGGGCCATCACGTGCTCGACGAACCGCCGACCCGCGTCGTCGAGCACGGCCAACTGCAGGTCCTCGCGCGAGCCGAAATGCGCGAACACGCCGCTCTTGGACATCCCGACATCGGAGGCGAGGCCCCCGATCGACAGGCCTTCGAGCCCCGCTCGGCAGGCGATGCCATACGCGCGATCCAGGATCAGCTCCCGGGTCGCGGCGCCCTTGGTGACGGTGCGCGCAGTGGCCATGGCGCCGACATTAGCACGGTCGTGCTTTTTTATCGGACCGGTCGTCGGCAGCGCGACGCAGGGTGGACGCCCGGTGCGGTGCGCGACCTCGCCCCATGGCGTGGTCCGGCCTGGATCATCCGGTCCTCCTGCGCGAACGGTCCGATACGGCTTCGGTCGCCCGGACGCACCGCCCGGGGCGTCAGCCCGCAGGCCGCGATCGCCAAGGCGCCTGGGCGTTCTCCACCGGCCGCACGCGAATGAAGCAATGGCGGCCGGACGGGTGGTACCAGGCGTCTGCCGTCGGCGACGAGGCGGAGTCCTCGGCGCGGTACGTGGTCTCGAAGACCGCGCACAGCTCGTAGCGACGCGTGTCGAGCACGCGATAGCCGTAGGCGGCGCCGCTGTTCGGATCGACGCGCGGTAGATCGGCGCGGCCTCCGTCGCGCCGCAGCACGTCGAGACTCGCCGGAAGTCGCTTCTCGCTCTCGGCGTATTCGTCGATCGCCTCCTTGAGCTGCGCGAGCTCGCGCACCCGGCGCTCGTCGAACCGCTGCGCACGCTGCTGCGTCGGCGAGCCGATCACGGCGAGCGCTGCGACGAGCGCGCCGGTCACGGCGACGCCCGCGACCGCGAGGAACCACGCGCCGACCGGGCGCCGGCTCATGCGTCGTCCTCCTCGCGGCGCAGGTCCCAGAGGTAATAGCCGAAGATGCCCCCGGCGATGAATGCCACGACCAGGACCTTCAGCAGGAAGCGCACCGTCAGCTCGCCGCCGAGCACGTTGTAGACCAGCGTGGTCGTGTCGCCGATGAGCACGCCGGCCGCGATGAACAGGGTCAGGTACGTGAGCCAGCGCCTGACCGCCGAGAGCCGCTTGATCGGATTGCGTGCGACATCGCGCGCCACGCGCCTCGCCACCCAGGCGAACACCGGAAAGGCGATGATGAGCGCGGCCATCGACCAGCGGATCGAGCTGTCCGACGAGTCGAACATGTAGCCCGTCAGCGCCGGATCCGGCCACGTGCGGTTGATCAGGTCGAACAGCAGGCTGCCCAGGTTCCACGCGCCGAAGTACAGCGTCGCGAACATGACGAGGTAGGCGAACGCTTCGCGGGCCGACAGCGAGGTCCGGGGGCGCGGCACGGGAACCGGAAAATCCACGTCGGCATAGGACGCGAGCACGCTGCGCGTCTGCTCGGGCGTCCACCCGGCCTGCGCGAGTGCCGCGTCGATCGCGGCCCGACTCTGTCCACGCGCGAGCGCCTCGCGCACGAACAGCTCCAGCTCCTGGGAGGGTGATGCCATCTCGGGTCTCCTGTGTCGGCGGCACTATCGCATGGAGGTCGTGCGGTCCCGCACGAACGGCGCCCACTGACGCGCGGATCGTTGCGTCCCGTGCCCTCTACGGATGCATGCCGCCGGAAGCGTATTCGAACGGCACGCCCGATGCGCTCCTTACGCCCCTCGCGGCTCGCGAGTGCGGTGGATAGCGACGTCGTTCCCGTTGTGGATGCGACCCCTCTTCAGCGCGCGCGCTCGGCCTGCGGTTGCGGGCGATACGTGGAAGGCCGCTTCTGCGCCACCATCGGAAACGTCGCGCCGCCGTGATACGTCACGGTTCCGCACATGAAGTCGCCCTTGGCCGACAGCCTGCCGTCGAAATGGACGTCGCCCTCGGCGGAGGCCACCACCATCCGGATGCGGTCACCAGTCAGGGTGATCGTGCGCAGGACGACCGGAGCGGTCCTCGCGGGCACCAGTGCGCCGCCGTACTCGGCACCGACGTAGCCGATCGACATGACGCCGAAGCTGGGTGCCCCTTTGGGAACCATCAGGAAGTCCCAGTTGCCGTGGAGGTTCGGAGCTTCGCCGCCTGTCGCACCCGGGCCTGCGTCGCAGGTCATCGCGATCGAGGCTGCGGGCGGCGCCGCTAGGGCTGAAGGCACCGCGAGGATGGCGGCCAGGGCGAGCGGGATCGAGCGTCTCATCGTCATATCTCCGGGTAGGCAAGCATCGAGGGCGATCGGGTGCGGCGCGCGGTGTTCTTCGTTTCCGCGGGCGTGGCATGGAGTGTCGTATACGGACGTCGCGCTGCCGCCTGCCAGAAGGCCGGGGGACAGATCCACGCGCGCCGTGGCGCCTCCCGGCTGAAGGTGCCGAGGTCACCTGCGAATCGAACTCGACGTTCTAGACCGGGGCGAGGAGCTCCGGCCGCCACGCAGCGACATGCCGACCGGGCGGCACGGTGACTCACGACACGTGTGGCCCAGCAGGCGCGGGCGTAGAACCACGGCTGCAGCGCCGCCCCGGGCGCTGTCGGATCGACCTCATGCATACGCTCAGCACGCATGCTTCCTCGTCGAGCGCACCGCTCGCGGGACGCCTCGCGGTGATCGCGGCCGCGTTCCTCGCCGAGGCGGCCCATCTCGCCTGGGAGGCGGCACATGGCGGCATCGTCAGCCACCACCTGCTGGCGGATCCGAGCCTGCCGGCACTGTGGAACGGCTGGGGCCTGCTCGTGGTGCCCGTGCTCGCATGGATCGCCTCGTCGCGGCTCGTACGACCGACGGTGCACGGGTGGCGGCTTCGCGGCGACGCGCTGCTGCGGCTCGCAGGCGCGATGCTCGCCGGCGGTGCGCTCGCCGGCGCGTTCGCGGCCGGGCGCAGCGACGTCACCGGGATGCTCTTCATCGCGATCGCCGCGTCCGGGCTGGTGCTCCGCGTGTACCGCATCGAGTACCTGCTCGGCTTCGTGCTCGGCATGGCCTGGACGTTCGGTGCCGTGCTCCCGACGCTGGTCGGCAGCGTGATCGCGCTGGGGTCGGCCGCCGCGTGGTTCGGCGCCTGGCGCCTCGCACGCCACGTGATGATGCGCATCCGAGGCTGATGCCCGTCGACCGTCAACGTCGGAGTTGATCGGCGTTCGCAGTCCCGATGGCCAGTGGGAAGACGCTCGGGCGACATGTTCGCGCCGGGCGAACGCCGAGCCGATGCTTGAAGACGGTGCAGCCCTCGCCCCGTATCCATCGAAACGCGGCCCCATTCATGTACCCGGCGCCATCGCGTGCCGCGACCGCGCAGCACGCCGCGCGACGAGGCGATGGTCTAATGCGCGCATGAAGACCCGCCTCCTGACCGCCGCCCTCGTCCTCTCGACGATCGCCTGCACCGGTGCGGTCGACCGCGACACGGCGCGCCCCGCCGCGTCCGGCCTCCGCATCGCGACCTGGAACGTCGAGCACCTCGCCGAGCGCGACGGTTCGGGCTGCCGCCCGCGCACGGAGGCGGACTACCGCGCGCTGCGCGAGCACGCCGACGCGCTCGATGCCGACGTCATCGCCTTCCAGGAAGTCGAGACGCGCGCCGCCGCCGAACGCGTCTTCGATCCCGCGCGCTACACGATCCTGATCGAGAACCGCGCGGGCACCGCCGATCGCGGCGACTGCGGTCGCGGTACCCAGCGGCTCAACGCGCAGCGCACCGGCTTCGCCATCCGCAAGGGCCTGCGCTTTGAGCGCCAGCCCGATCTCGCGGAGCTCCAGCTCGGCGATCCGGACCTGCGCTCCGCGGTCGACGTCATCGTCCGCCCCGAGGGCGCCGAGCCCGTCCGCCTGCTGTCGGTCCACCTCAAGTCCGGCTGCAACGCCGGTGCCGAGCGCGAGGCCTGCCCCGTGCTGTTCCAGCAGGTGCCCGTGCTCGAGCGCTGGATCGATGCGCGCGCTGCCGAGCCCGTTCGCTTCGCGGTGCTCGGCGACTTCAACCGCCGCCTGGCAATGCCGGGTGACGCACTGTGGCGCGAGTGGGACGACGCCTCGCCCGCGAACGCCGACCTGAGCCTCGCCGCGGGCGAGCGCGCGGCACGCTGCAACCCGCGCTACGCGGACTTCATCGACCACATCGTGCTCGACCGTCGCGCGACGGTGACGGCGAGCGACTTCGCCGAGCACACGTATGCCGGTGACGCATTGAGCGATCACTGCGCGGTGTCGGTGGTCCTCGGCGCGCGCTAGGCGCGCCGGCACGCGGTCGCTCACGTGGCGACGCACTCCGGCGTGCATGTCCTCCCGATCGCGATGGCTGCTGGAGTTGCCACCGAGCGCTTGGTGAGGCCGAGCGAATACGCCCCTGCATCGTCCACGTCGAGGTGCTCCGGGCAGGACATGCACTCTGACCCGTTCCCTTCCAGCGACGCGCCGCCCCATGAAAGCCGCCCTCCTCACGCTCGTCCTGCTCAGCCCCGCGGCGCTCGCCTGCGAATCCGATCACCACCTGGCGCTGTCCGGCACGGTCGCCGTCGAGACCTGTCCGCAGGAATCGGCGGACTGCCTGTTCTCCGGCAACGTGCTGCAGCCCTACTTCGAGGCCGCGCCGGACGATCCGGCCCTTATGCGGGTCGGCCTGCAGTCGAGCCCATGGCGCCTGTACGACGGCGACATGCGGATCCTCACCATCGAGGAACTGGCGGCGGTCGTGCGAGCGAATCGGGATGCCACGGAGACGCGCGTCGAACTGGTCGGTTCGTGGACGGGCGTGTCGCCGTCGCCCGGCGTGCCCTCGCTGGCGGACCGCCTGTCCCAGGCGCTCGACGGGTTCCCGGTGCGGGGCGAGGACGGCTTCCTGTGGGTGAAGGCCGACGGTTCGCGCCGCACCACGCGCCAGGCGTTTACCGCCCGCAAGGGCGCGGGCGCCTATTTCGTGCCGAAGGGCGGCGAGGTGCTGGCCGCGCTCGCCGGCGGCTGGCCGGCGTCGGTCGAAGACCGGATCCCCGACGACCAGCCCGAGATGCTCCTGCGCGCGGCCGCCGGCTGGGACGTCTTGTTCCTCTGCCCCGACAGGGCACTGGCCGCCTTCGAGCGCGCCGCGGCGAAGGGGAGCGCGATCGCCGCGTACAACGCCGCGCTCATGCGCCTGGAGCGTGGCCGCGAGGGGGACGTCGCGGCCGCGCTCTCGCTGCTCGAACGCGGCGCGGCGCTGGGCGACGCCAAGTCCCAGGCCCGGCTCGAAGCGGAGCGGAAATAGCGCCGGGATCGTTTCCCGCCCGGGATGCCGCGACCCTGCCGCATCCAGGTCGTGCCGGTGTCGGGTCCGTGCCGGGGCGAAGACGGAGGGGGCGGCGCATGATGGCGGGGTCCGAGCCGCCGGTGCCGAGGAGCCCGCATGAATATCGACAGCATCCGCCTGCGTGAGCTGCGCACCGCGCGCCAGTGGTCGCAGGAGCAGTTGGCCCAGCTGAGCGGACTGAACCTGCGCACCGTGCAGCGGCTCGAATCCGGCGCACGGGTGTCGATGGAGTCGCTGCGCGCACTGGCGGCGGTGTTCGAGGTGCCGGCCGAGAGCCTGCTGGCACGCACCTCGACCCCCCGCCCCGCCGCCCTGGAGGCCATGCGCGGGGGCGTGGTCCGCGGCCTCGACTTCACGGGCGTGACCTCGCGTCCCGATTTCTGGTGGTTCGCGCTCGCCGTGGCGATGGTGGTGGCGCTGGGCCAGATCCTCGCGCAGAGCTTTGGACCGCTGCCGCTGCAGTTGGCCTCGCTGGTGGTGCTCGTGCCGTGGATCGCCGCCTGCACCCGACGCCTGCGTGACGCCGGCTTCAGCCCGTGGTGGCAGCTCATCAGCCTGGCCCCGGTGGCCGGCATCCTCGTGCTGCTCTATCTGCTCACGTTCCCGACCCGGGGCGACGTGGCCGTCGAGGCGCGCGCGGGCTAGGACCCGATCGCACCGTGACCCGTCCGCCCGTGCCCTAGCCGGTCATCGGATCCTCCCGCGCGCAGGCGACGCGGGCCGCCCGCGCCGCGGCATCCAATCGCTGACGCGCCCGGCTGTTGCGCGCGGTGCGCTGGGCGACCTCCGCGATCACGCCGGCGTGCGTGGCCAGCACCTCGCGGCGCGATGGTTCCGCGGTGACGGCAGCCACCTCCTCGATGCTGCGCAGCATGCGGGCCAGCACCAGCGCGTTGCCCTCGGCGTTCTCGAGGATCTGCGAATACGCGAGATCCACCAGGGCGGCGAAATCCGGGCCGCGCGCGATCACACGGAGCCGGCTGTCCTCGGACCGGTAAGGCGATTCGAGCCCGCGCCGGGCGACGCGCTGCAGCAGCACGGTGAGGTAGTCCAGGCTCGTCATCGCCGTGGTGGAGTCGTTGATCCCCGGCGAAAGCGCCTTGAGCGCGATGTCGACCAGCTGCCGGAAGCCGAAGGCCGCGTCCTGGTCGGTGGTGCGGAACGCATCCACCGCGTAGAGCGCATTGAGCTGGTCCACCATCGCCTCGTCCGGCGGCTGCGTCCGGGAGACGTGGGCGATCGGGCGGCCTTCCATGACGAACTCGCCCACCCCCACGTCCATCCGCAGCACCGCGTTGTGGCGGATCGCGAACGTCAACAACGCGTCGGGGCGCACGCTCTGGACATACCCCGTCTCACGCGCGGGCACCGGATGCCATGGATGCAACGCGTGCGAGGGCGCGTCCGGCGGCGCGGCGGCCTCCGTGCCGATGTCGTCCGGGAACAGGCGGTCGACGACGTCGCGCGTGTCCAGCATCACCGACCGCGCGATCTCGCCCGCCTGGATGGTCGTCGCGATGTGGTGGATGAAGACGATCAGGAACCCCATGGCGACGACGGCGAGCACCAGCCCCGTGAACACCGCCACCGTCGGAACGAACGGCTCAGGTCCGCCACCGATCGTTCGGAGCACCAGCAGGCAGTACGTGAAGACGCCCACGAAGACGCCGAGCACCGCCTGGTTCAGCCGATCCCGCATGAAGTTGCGCAGCACGCGCGAGGTGTACTGCGTCGACGCCTGCGCGAGCGCCACGATGGTGATCGAGAACACCACGCCGGCCACCGTGATCATCGACTAGGCGATCGCCGAGAGCATCGCGCGCGAGCCTTCCGCGTCCGCACCGAACATCCGCGGCCAGCGACGCGCCAGCGCGGCGGCGCCCTCGACTTCGACGAGCGCCAGCGCGAGCTCCATGGCCGCGAGCGTCAGCAGCATCGGCACGAACCAGAAGCTCGAGCGGATGTTGATCATCAGCCACGCCAAGGTGCCCGCCCGCTGCCCGCCCATCACCCGCCTGCTCCGCTCTACCGGCTGCTGGCGATTGGGCCGCAGCACGAGTGACAGGGGCGCCAAACCCGACGTCCGCGCGTCGCGTTCACCGGATCGATCCTGCTCGCGTGCGGACTGCTGCCACCACGCTGTCAGCATCCCGCGCCGAGACTGCCTGTCCCCGGCACACACGCCGCATGACAGGAGTCGCCATGAACCGGCACGTCACCTTCTTCTACGCTCCGCAATCGCGCGCCACCGGCACGCTCGCCGTGCTGGAGGCCCTTCAGGCCGACTACGACATCCACCTGCTCGACCTGCGGGCCGGCACGCAGCGCAGCCCCGGCTACGTCGCGATCAATCCGATGGGCAAGGTGCCCGCGATCCGGCACGGCGACGCGGTGGTGACCGAGCAGGTCGCCGTGACGATCTATCTCGCCGACCTCTACGCCGACCGTGGCCTGGCGCCCGCACTCGACGACCCGCTGCGCGGTCCCTACCTGCGCTGGCTCGCCTTCTACGGCAGCTGCTTCGAGCCGGCCATCACCGACCGCTCGCTGGGTCGCGACGCGGGCGATCCCAGCAGCGCCGGCTACGGCGACTACGACAGCGTCATGCACGCCCTCGCGCTGCAGCTCGAAAAGGGCCCGTGGCTGCTCGGCGACCGGTTCACCGCGGCGGACGTGCTGTGGGGCACCGCGCTGCAATGGACGCTGCGGTTCGGCCTCGTGCCCGACCGCGCGGTGTTCCGCGACTACGCGGCGCGCGTGGCCGGGGTGCCTGCCGTGGCGCGCGCCGCGGAGATGGATGCCGCCCACGCCGCCCGGCAGGCGGCATGAGCGGGGCCGCTGGCTAGACTCCGGCGATGCGACGCGCCGACCGGCTCTTCCTCCTGGTGAATGCCCTGCGGGGACGGCGGCGTGCCGTCCCCGCGCGCGTCCTGGCCGACGACCTCGGCGTCTCGCTGCGCACGGTCTACCGGGACGTGGCGGACCTGCAGCGCTCGGGCATCCCGATCGAGGGCGAGCCCGGCGTGGGCTACCTGTTGCGCAAGGGTGCCGACCTGCCCCCACTGGCCTTCGACGCCGACGAGCTCGAGGCGCTCATCGTCGGCCTGCGCTTCGCGCGCGCGTTCGCCGGCACCCGCCTCGCCGGTGCCTCGATGCGCGCGCTGCTGAAGATCGAAGCCGTGGTCCCGCCCGACACCTATGCGCGCGCGAGCAGCGTGGCGATCCTCGCGCCCGGCGGCCGCGGCGAACGCAGCAGCGAGTTCGGCGAACGCCTCGACCGGCTCAACCTGGCGATCGCCGAGCACCGCGTCCTGCGCCTGCGCTACGTGACCGCCGAGGGCGACGCGAGCGTGCGCGAGATCGAACCCCTCTGCGTGCTGTTCTGGGGCGGCTCGTGGACGCTGGCGGGCTGGTGCCGGCTGCGGGGCGACTTCCGCCAGTTCCGCCTGGACCGCATGCTCGAGTGCGCGGCCACCGGCGAGGTCTACGTGCCGCACCCCGCGCGCAACTTCGATGCGTTCGTGCGCGCGCTCGATGCGAAGGCGCGCGCGGAGGCCTGCGAGGCGATGATCTGACGTCCGCGGGAACACGGTCCCGCCGGCGCATGGCGCACGCGACAGGCCAGCGCCTGCGTCCGCCATCGACCCGCCTTGCCGCTCACCGGCCCGTGCGGCACTGCGGAGCGTGAGCCCATTCGCGCAGGCAGACTTGAACTGCGTGAAAATGGCCGCCGCGACACGCCGGGCCGAACGGGGGACGCCGGTGTCGACGCAGGGCATCGCCGCATCGCCGGAAGGCTGCTGGTGATGCCGCCACTTCAACGGGGACCCGATGCGACACCTGATCCTGCTGCTGCTCGCGGTGGCGGCGCTGTTCGCCGCCTACCAGCTGACGCCTTCCGTCCACCGCGGGCGCATCGCCGGCTATCTCCGGCGCAATGCCCCGTGGCTCGTCCTCGCGGGCCTCGCCCTGCTCGCGATCGTCGTCGGCTCGTTCTACCTGCCCGCCCTTCCCATCCTCAAGTGACCGCCATGGCCAAGAAGCTGCTGCCCTTCGTGATCCTCTGCACGCTCACGGCGTGCACCACCGTCGACACGGGCAACGTCGGCATCGAAAAGTCCTTCGGCAAGGTCTCCGACAAGGCCCTCGAGCCGGGCAACTACCTGACGATCGCGGACACCGTCTACGAAGTCACCACCAAGGAAGTGAACTTCCAGGTCAACGACCTGCGGCCCAAGAGCCTGGACAACCTGACCCTGCAGGACCTCGACGTCGACATCTACTTCAAGACCGCGCCGGGGGCCGTGCGCAACCTGTTCGTCAAGTACCAGGGCGACATCGTCCAGCACGACGAGATCATCCGGGGCGGCCAGGACGTCAACGTCGTCGGCTACAACCGCGTGCTGCGTGCGTCGCGCGAGGCGGTCTACAACGCGATCTCGAAGTTCCCGGCCACCACCATGCACACCAAGCGCCCCGAGATCTCGGAGGAGATCCGCCGGCTGCTCCAGAAGGAACTCGACGAGTCCGACAAGGGCGCATTCGTGGTCACGTCGATCAACGTGCGCAACCTGCTTACCGACCAGGCGATCGAGGACGCGATCCGCCGGCAGGTGCAGACCGACCAGGAGATCGCCCGCGCGCAGAAGGAAGTCGAGCTGGCGAACGCGCAGGCCGAGGTCGCGCGCGCCAGGGCGCAGGGCGAGGCGGATGCGAACACCATCCTCGCGCGATCGCTGACGCCCGAACTGATGCAGATCCGCATGGCCGAGATCGAGCGCGACACGATCGTGAACTCGGCGAAGGCGGGCAATACCGTGATCAGCGGGGTGCAGCCGGTGATGACGCTGCCTGCCCGGTGAGTCGATCAGGGACGGGGTGCGTGTCGGCGCGGGCGGGGCGAACGCTCGGCGCCCCGGGGATCGCCCCGTCCCTTTTCGTCGCCCCCTCCCGTCGCCGACTCCCGGTCGCCTGACGGGCCGCCGCGGGGCCTAGCATCGGCGCGGTACCACGTTCGCCCCAGGAAGAGGCGTCCGCATGCGAACCGTCTCCGTGATGCTCGTCCTTCTCGCGACGTCCCCTGCCGCTGCGACGGAGTGGGCCACGTCGTTGACGCGCTTGAACGACCCCGCGCTGGCCCTCTTCCCGACCCAGCGCGAAGCGCATGTCCCGGCCACCGTCGCGACCGCGGCCGACGCGCGCCACGTGGTGCGCCTGCGCTTCAAGTGCGGCGAGGGCCTTCGCACGCACGCGGTGGAGCCCGGACGTCCCGGCGCATCGCCCCGCTATCGCGCCGATGCCGCGCTCGGCGAACGGCTCGTCGCGAGCGGCCGCGTGCACCACTCGCCTGCGCACCTGGACGTCACCGGGAAGGACGGGACCCTGCGGCTGCGCTGCACGCCGACCGCGCTCCGCGTCGATTCGAGCGGCTACGCGCAGCCCGACCTGTCCATGCTGGCCGACGCCCACTGGACCGACGGCAGCTTCGCCAACACGTTCGCGCGCGGGTATGCGGCCACCGGGACGTTCGGGACCCGCGGTGCGACCGCCGCGACGCACATCCGGATCGAAGCGCCGGTGGCCAGCGAGGTCGATGCCCGGACCGGCGAGCTCCGCGCGACCGACTTCGTCCACCTCTACCTGACGCGGGGCGACGACAGCCTCTACCGCCTGTCCAGCGGAATGCGCTGGCACTGGCTCAACCCGCCGTCGGCGACGCGACGCAACCATGTGCTCGGCAACGGCCGCCTCTACGCCCTCATCCAGGATGCGCCGGGCTTCGAGGAGTACCGCTATTCGGCCATCGCCGGCTGGAGCGGCAACGAAGCCTCCCGCGAAGCGGCCCGCGATCTCCGATTCGGAGGCGGCGGGGCGATCATCCTCTACAGCGCGGCCGATCCGTCGCGCCGCGATGGGTGGGTGAGGACGACCTACGACATCGCCGCCCAGACCCTCACCGTCGAAGCCGTCGACCGTCCGGACCTCCCGATCGTGCCCGCCGAGCCCCTGCAGGTACGCCAGCCCGACCTCCCCCGGATCGGCGGGACCCCGGGCACGGACGAGGCCGTGGACGGACATCCACGCTGACGCGTATCCGTCCGAGGCGCGATCCGCCTAGTCGACGAGCACCCGATCGCGCCCGGCATCCTTCGCGCGGTAGAGCGCGGCGTCCGCGCGGCGCACGAGGTCGTCGAGCGCCTCGCCGGGGCGATGGATCGCCACGCCGATGCTGACGGTGAGCGGAAGCTCCGGCGTCGCGTGCGCCTGCAGGCCGGCGCGGATGCGTTCGGCGATCGCGACCGCGTCGGCGAGCCCCGTGTGCAGCAGGCCGACGACGAATTCCTCGCCGCCGTACCGGCCGATGACGTCGCCCTCGCGCAACGCACTCCGCACCACCTCGACGAACAGCTGCAGCACGCGATCGCCCGCGTCGTGGCCCAGGCGATCGTTGATGCGCTTGAAATGGTCGAGATCGAGGTACAGCAGGGCGAAACGGTCGCGTTCCTCGATCGCACGCTGCACGCGGTCGCGCAGCGCGCGCCGGTTGAGCGTGCCGGTGAGCGGGTCGGTCTGGGCGAGCACGCGCGCGTCGTCGCGCTGGCGCCGGACCGACGCGGCACGCTCGGCCAGGCCGAGGGACAGCACGATGGCCTCGAACGCGCCGACGGCCAGGCCCGCATCGTCCGACCACGTCCACTGCGGCGCGATCCCGTAGAGCTGCAGGCTGCCGAGCACGGTCACCGCGAGGAGCGGCGCCCAGCCGAGCAGGAAGATCAGCGCATAGCGCGAGCCCTGACAGGCCGCGGCGACGGCGGTGCCGAGCAGCAGCGGCCCGCCGAGGATGAGCAGCGGATTGATCAGGCCTCGCGCAGGCGCCTGCAGGCCGGGCACGTAACCCGCCACGAGCAGCACGAGCATGAGCCCGCAGTAGCCCATCAGCAGGCGACGCAGACGCGGCAGGCGTTCGCGCAGCAGCACGAACCGGTCGAGGAACAGCACGGCCGACACGACCGACAGCGCGGTCACCGCGCGGCCCCACGTCGGGAGGGTGGCGGCGAGCGCATCCCAACCGAGCGGCCGCACGATGTAGCCCGTCTGCGCCGCCTGGATCAACGCGTAGCCGACGACGTAGGCGGCGTAGTAGCCGAACGCCGGGTCGCGCAGCCGCAGCCCGAACAGCAGGGCGATCACCGCGGTGATCGCCATCGTGGCGAGGCAGGCCGTGGCGAACGCGAGCCACCCGGCCTCGACACGCGCCTGGGCCGACGGGCTGCGCACCGCGAACGTCATCGGGCTGGGAATCGCACCCGTGGCGTCCACGTGCAGACGCAGCGGCGAGGCCCCGGCCGGCAGGGCGTCGAGCTGGAAGGCGAGCCGCCCGTAGCCCACGCCGCCCGCGGCCGGGCCCAGCAGGTGCGCGCGCCGCGGCGGCTCGCCGGGCGCATGCAGCGTCACGCCCTGGAACCCCGGCGACTCGACCGACAGCACCCACGTCCCACGGGGCCACTCGCCGCTGCGCGGGCGCAGGCTGACCCACGCCCCGCCGGGGGTGCGCCCGAACGACGTGAGCTCGGTGGGCTCGAAGCGCGTGGTCAGCGACGCCTGACCCGAAGGCTCCGCGGGACGCCATTCCCCCCGCAGCCCAACCTCCTCGACCGGCCCCGCCTGCGCCCGGGCCGCGGGCAGCACAGCCACGGCCGCGAGGAGCAGCATGACCAGCCAGCCGGCCACGCGCGCGCCGGCCCGGATGGCCAGGTCGTCCAAGCAGCGCGGGCGGACGGAGCGGAGGGGCACGGCGGGCATCGCTGTTCGGCGGGACGACGCATGTCTATCGGCGGCCGACGACATTCCTCCAGCCGATGCGCGCCATGGTGCATGCAAACGAGGGCGATGCGGGATCGGGGCAATCGCGGAGTCCAGCGTCGCTGCATCGGGCGCCGGTCGGACCGGACGAGCCGGACCGGTCGTCCGCGTCGAGTACGACCCGGGCCATCGCGACGCCCGATGTCGTCGCACACGCGCACCCGGGCCCGGTCCGCTGTTCGTCGCGATGCCCTGCGCTGCTTCACGCATCCGCATTCGCACCGGTCGCGTACAGTCGACCGCACGACAGGGAGATCTCCATGCGAATCATGCTCCTCGGCGCGAGCGGCCTCGTCGGACAGGGCGTCCTGCAGGTCCTGCGGGAGGCGTCGGACGTGCGGCACATCGTGCTGCCCCTCCGGCGCCCGCTCGATACCACCGATCCGCGCATCGAGACGCACGTCGTGCCGGACCTGCGTGCCTTGCACGCCGGCCATCCGGCGATGGCGGGCCTGGACGCCTGCCTCGACTGCATCGGCGTGCTGCCGGGCCTGTCGGAGGCTGCGTTCCGCGCCGTCACGCTCGACCTCAACCTGCATCTCGCGCAGGCCTTCGCCGCGGCCAATCCGGGCGGCACGTTCGTCTACGTCTCCGGTGCAGGCAGCGACCCCGCCAGCCGCCTGATGCCGCTGCGGGTGAAGGGCGAGATCGAACGCGCGCTGCAGTCGCTCCCCATCCGCACGGTGGTCCTGCGCCCCGGCATCGTCCAGCCTGTCGACGGCGTGCGTTCGCCGCACGCGCTGCGGCAGGTCGCCTACACCGTAGGCGGCCCCGTCATGGGACTCGCGCGCCGGCTCGCGCCCTCGACGTTTACCAGCACGCGCGCCATCGGGCGCGCGATGCTCGGTGCCGTGCGTGCCGGCGATGGCGGTGCTGCAATGCTCGAGAACGCGGATATCGAGCGACTGGGAAGCTAATGGGCGGCTCTTGGAGTCAGGGTGCTTAAGCCGTAGTCGTGGTCGGAGAGCACCGGGGGTTCGGGTTCATCAGCCGACTTGAGACGCTCGATCTGCCTGCTGCTCGATTCGACCCTTGGAAAATGGAACCTTCCCCGGTATCCACCAGGTATCTGCGCATGATGCCCTCGAAAGGAAACGAAACCTGACCCGTTTCCTGCACGCCGACGTCTCGAGGCAGCGACACAGGCTTACGGTTCCGGTTCCGGTTCCGGTTCCGCGACAGCACTGGCTTCGGGCTCGAGCGATACACGGAGCAGTGCTTCGTCGCCATCGTCCGCGATGCCGAAGCCCCGCATCGCGATGGCGACGGTGAGGCCCGGCGAGAGATCGGTGAAGGCCACGGAAGCATGACCGATGCGAGTCAGGACGCCTTCGTCGACCAGGCCCGGGGGGCGAGGGAGCGAGGCCGGAAGGACGACCAGCAAGCCGTCGGAGCGCTCGTGAATGACTAACCTCATGGTGCACCTCGCGGCGGCCGCTAGCGGCCGCCATAGCAAAGGCCCCAGTCATCAACCGGGGCCTCTGTACCGCGCTCTCCCGTAGGGCACCATGCCAGGGTGCTGCGGCGCGGGAGGTCGTCGCGGGGACACCCTACACCCTCGGCCTCGCGGCGCGTGACGGCACTCCCGGTGGCTAGCCCTCGCACTGGGCAGCACGGCTACCGGATGCGCTCGGCGCGCTACAGCCGCGTTGGATCGATCCGCCCGTCGTCCCGGGCCATCGCCGCGCGCATGCGGAATTCGTCGCGTGCCTCGGCTACGCCGAAACCACGCAACGCGATGCCCAGCGCGAGGCCTTCGGTGAGCCGCCCGAACTCGATGTCGACGCAGCCGACCCGCTCCAGCTCGCCTTCCTGCATCAGCGCCGTCGGCGCACGCAGCACCGCAGGCAGCACGATCCAGCGTGCATCGGCGCGCCGGAGGATGGTGAGCAGCATCTGCATGCAGTCCGGGCAGCCATCAACCGCGACGCACGGGCCACATCGTGGCGCGCATGCGCGCCTCGTCGGCGTCCGTAGGCTGGCCGTAGCCGTCGTCGGCGATACGCGCGGCGAGTCGAGTCGACAGGTCGCGGAACGCCACGTCCGCGTAACCGACATGCCTCACGCCGGGGTCGTCGGCCACGTGAACGGGAAGCGGTGCGTAGGTCGGTGCGACGAGCATGCCCCGGTCGTCGCGCGCGAAAACATTGAAGAGCATGGACGCCTCCCTGCGCACGGCGGTCCAGACGCCCCCGCGGCACGCGCTGCCGACATCGACGAGGCCGGGGATCCCGGCGCGTCGCCGGCCTCTGCGTCCATGCAGCGATCCCCCGCCCAGCCCGCTCCTTTCGACACCGCTTCGCGGGGGCCGCGGCAGGAACGGGAGGCCGCACATCGACCATGCGCCGCGCGAAGTTACGCGTCAGTGATTTTTTCGCCGCACTTGCGCCGCTGCGCGGCCGCGCACCGGAAACCAGCCGCCGTGGTTTCAGCGATGCCGTTTGATGCATGCGTGACGCAGCTGCTGTCGACACCTGCTGTAGCTGCTGAACGACGCAATGACGAGTCACGTTCGTCGTGGAGTCGCGCGCGGATAGGCGCCTGCCGCGTTAGCCCTGCGATGTCCACGAAGGGCCCTCGACACGGTGCGCCCCTACCCGCGAGACAGCACCTCCGACGGATCGCGACCCGGAATCAGCGCGTCTTGGCGTGCGGCGGTCTGCAGCCACGAACAACGGGCGACTCCACCTGCGGCGCGGAATGCCCCGATTCCGCTTTCCATGTGCGACTTCCGGCCCATGCGGCGCGCATGCCGGCGGCACAGGATGCTTGGGCGCTCCGTGCAGAGCGCGCAGCGCCCGCGCCAATCCAGCTTTCCCGTGGCGTCCCTGCCGCACCCTTCGACCGTGCTGTAACTCCGGAGCATCCAGATGCGATCGATCCTGACCTGCCTCGCACTGGTGGCCGTCCTTTGGCTCATCGCTGCGCCGGACGCCCACGCGGATGAGGCGACACCCTGCACGTCGACCGCCACCGGCGACCTGCGCCTGCACACGCTGAAGAGCGCGATCTTCGGCAACGAGCGCACGGTCCGCGTACTGCTGCCGGACGGATACGATGACCCGGCCAACCGCGATCGCCGCTACCCGGTGCTCTACATGCTCGACGGGCAGAACGTGTTCGATGCCTGCCTGAGCGATGTGAGCCGCAAGGAATGGGGCGTCGACGAGACCGTGCGGCGGCTCATGGCCGCGGGACAGATCCCGCCCGTGATCGTCGTCGGCGTCGACCACGCCGGCGCCGCGCGCGGGCATGAGTACCTGCCCTACAAGGACTTCGCCGGCAATCCCGACATGCCCGAGCCGGCCGGCCGGCAGTTCCCCGACTTCATGGCCAAGGAGGTCATGCCGCTGGTGGACGCCCGCTACCGCACGCTGACCGGTCACGCGAACACGGGAATCGGCGGCTCGTCGTACGGCGGCATCGCCAGCCTGTACGCGCTGCTCGCCCGGCCCAACGCGTTCGGCTATGCGCTGATCGAGAGCCCTGTGCTGTGGATCGGCATGGGCCAGATGGTGCGCGACACCCGCCCGCTCATCGCCATGCCGCGCAAGGTCTTCATCGGCTTCGGCGGCAAGGAGATCGGCGACCCGAAGGTCAGCGAGCGCGTGATCGGCCTGGTCCGCGAGGTGGAGGCGAACTTCCGCGCCGCGGGCTTCGATGACACCCGCCTGCAGGTGATCGTGGATCCCGAGGCCGAGCACAACGAGCCCGCATGGGCAGAGCGCCTGCCGAACGCGCTGACGTTCCTGTTCGGGGACTGGACGCCCCCGCCTGCGCCGATGGCACAGGGCGGCGCGGGCGGCTGAGGCGGGGAGTGGCAGGTAGCAGGAACGACGGAAGTCCCAATCCGACCCCTGGCTTCTTCCGCGCCATCCATCTCACGCCCTGTTGAGTCCGTTGCACGCAGACTGCGCGCCATGCGCGAGGAGCAACGCTGGCCCTGCACCCTGTGGATCGCCCGCCATGGGCAGTCGGCGGGTAACGTCGCGCGCGACGCCGCGCAGGCTGCGCGCGCGCTCGCCATCGAGTACGACGTGCGCGATGCGGACATCCCGCTCTCGCAGCTCGGCGAACACCAGGCCGATGCGCTCGGTGCGTGGTTCGCCGCGATGGACGAACGCAGCCGACCGAACGTGCTGCTGTGCTCGCCCTACGTGCGCGCCCGGCAGACGCTGGAGCACGTCGTCGCGCGGATGGGCATGGACCCGGCGTGCATCGTGCAGGACGAGCGCCTGCGCGAGCGCGAGTTCGGCATCTTCGACGGCCTGACGCGCCTGGGCGTGGAGGACCGGTATCCCGACCAGGCGCGCGCGCTGACGGCGATCGGGAAGTTCTACCACCGCCCCCCGGGTGGCGAGAGCTGGTGCGACGTGATCCTGCGGCTGCGCAGCGTGATGGACACGCTCGCCCTCGAGTACCGCCACTGCCGGGTGCTGATCGTCGCCCACCAGGTGACGGTGCTGTGCTTCCGCTATCTCATCGAGAAGATGACCGAGGCGCAGATCCTCGCGATCGATCGCGAGGGTGACGTCGCCAACTGCGGCGTCACCGAATATGCGCTCGTCGACGACCCGCCCCCCGTCGGGCGGCTCGCGCTGCAGCGCTACAACTTCAGCGCGCCGGTGGCCGCCGCCGGCGAGGCCGTGACGACGCAGCCGGACGTGCCGGCCGGCCGCAAGTGAGCAGCCCGCGCCCGGTGGCGCTCACGCCCGCCTGGCTGCGCCGCCATGCCCTGCCACGGCCGGACGACGAAGGCGACAAGCGCAGCCGCGGGCAGGTGCTGGTGGTGGCCGGCGCCAACGAGATGCCGGGCGCCGCGCTGCTCTGCGCCGTCGGCACGCTGCGCGCGGGCGCCGGCCGCCTGCAGGTCGCCACCACGGAACGCGCCGCGCCGCTGGTGGCCTCGGCGGTTCCCGAAGCCCGCGTCATCGCCGTGCCGGAGACGCGGGGCGGCGCTCTGGCCGCCGCAGCGCGCACGCGCTTGGAGGAACTCGGTGCCCAGGCGGATGCGGTCGTCGTCGGCCCGGGCATGCTCGAGTCCGCCGGCACGTCGCGCATGCTCGCCCAGTGGCTCCTCGCGCTGCCGGCGATCCCGGTCGTCGTCGACGCGGCCGCGCTGTGCGCGCTTTCCGTCGATCCCGAGCGCCTCGCCAATGCGGACGCCTCCCTGATCCTGACCCCCCATTCCGGCGAAGCCGCACGCCTGCTCGGCTGGCCGCGCGAAGACTTGGAGCGCGACCCCCTCGCGGCCGCGATCGCGATCAGCCGTGCCTTCCGCGCCGTCTGCGTGATGAAGGGCGCGACGACCTACATCGCAGCACCGGATGCCGACGGCGACGACGCCACCGTGCTGTCGAACACGCGCGGCAACGTCGGCCTGGCGATGTCCGGATCGGGCGACACGCTGGCCGGCATCATCGGCGGCCTCGCCGCCCGCGGCGCCGTGCCCCTCCACGCCGCCGCCTGGGGCGTGCACCTGCACGCCGCCGCCGCCGACCGCATCGAAGCGCGGCAGGGCACGCTGGGCTTCCTCGCGCGGGAATTGCTCGATGAGATCCCGGCGATCATGAATGGGCTGGCTGCGCGCAAGGCACGTCGCTCTCCATCGAGTCGCACGTAGCGCCGATCACGCCTGCGTGGTTGTCGCCGTCCATTGTCGATTGAGGACGCGACGTCGAGCGACGCTTCGCAGAAGTGGGCGGGCGCTTCGACTCCAACGCAGGTCTACGACCGAATCACCGGCGTCGTCCCCGTTCTGGTTACGGACCCGAGCTCAATTCGCCGGCTAAAGCCGCGGCTAGCAAGTGGGGCTGCGTCGGGATGAGTAAGTCGATGTATCTGCTCTGACCCCTGCTCTGCTGGAAACGGAAGCTGCCCCCTTTACATCAGCCTCGCCATGGTGGCCGGCGTCCTCGTGCTGCTCTATCTGCTCACCTTTCCCACCAAGGCCGGGGTGGCGGTCGCAGTGCGGGCTGACCGGACAGAGCACTGTGACCTGGGCACAAACTGGGGACCGATCGGAATGTGATGTGAGCCGTGGCGGACGGTGCACGAGCGCATGCTACGCGCCAACGGCTGAGCACCTGCCTGAGAAATCGGCCGGGCCCCATTTCCGCTCTGATCCCCAGCCATCGAGGCTAACCGTAGCCGCACTAGGGCGGCTACGGAGGCTAGCTTCTGCAATCAAGGACGCATCGTGGGGCGAGGCGTCCCTGCCGCTTGGCGGACCTGCAACAGAGCTCTGAAGAGCTCTTGGCCGCGGCTGTCTGCTATGGCGAAGTCGACGGTTCCAAACCCCGGGTATGCCATGTAGAACCGACTACTGGCTTTGCGGTCTCCCATCAGGTACACCGCGCGGAGATAAGCGGCACTCTCCCGCACGTCGCGGTTCCCGAAGTCCTTCGCGCCGTAAACTCGCGACAACTCATAGACCGCAAACAGACTTCCCTTAGCAATTCCTTCCGCTAAAACGTTCGCCGCCTCGTCGAACTTCCCGCTGTTCGTCAACGCACGACCATAAAGGCCATATGCAGCGAGCTCGCCACGATCCATCCGCTCCTTGAGGGCGTTTAGATTGACGCTTTGGGAGTCGACACTCCTAAGGTCTTCAACCGATGGATACCCATTCTTGGCCAGCCATTGAGCTTCCGCCTCAGTAGACGCGCGCAAAGGATTGGTCTGACAGTCAAGGCGAGCTTCGGGCGAAGGGTCGCACGCATACACGGACAACTTGCCGTTCAAAGGCTCGGGCGCTTCGACACCACCGGTTGCATTTCGTAGAGTGTCGCTCGGAGTCGTCTCGCGAGTAGCAGACGGTTGGGCTACCTTGGGATCGGCTGAGGAAGTCGGCGAGATCAATCCGGACTTATACGCAGTGACCCCCAGAGCGCCGATGAGTACGCCGCCCAAGGCCAATGCCAGGCCCATCAACCGGCGCACTTGAACCGCTCCATGGCATTCCAGAAGTTGTGACAGCTCGAATCGCGCGCTACCTCGGAGTACTTGGCGACGAGTGAATTCTCAAAGGCGAGCGCATTAGTGATCGTTCCGCTGTAAGGGATGTCCGTGTAGTCAATAAAGCCTACGTTGCTGTAGTCGTTCATCACCCAATTGATAAACCCTACGCCGCCGGTTGCCTCCTCATCAAAACGAGAGAGCGTCACGTTGCAGAACAGCACAGTGACGCCGCGCGGTACCATATCAATGTGCTCATTAGTCGTCGCCAGCATGTCGCGCAACATCGGACCGCACGCCTGGGTGAGCGACTGGCGCAAAGCCGCCGTCGAATCGAAGAAACTCATCCCATTCGCGATGTTCGCAGTGTGAGCCGAAAGCGCGTTCGCGACATGCTGAGCTATCGGCGCGTAACGGTTCTGATCTGCGATAAACCGACGCATCGTGCCGATCGCGCCTACGTTGCTCTGCTCGCCGTATGTGGCGCCCGCAGGCTTACCGATCGGATTCGGGCAGTCGGATGGCGAAGGACGCCCCGCGAGAAGGATCTGACACATCTGCTGGTTGGAGTAGGAAGGACCCGGCCCGCCACCTCCATACGCCCAGGACCCGTCGTATCCGCCGATGTCGCCGCCCATTCCGCCGGGATTGTCATAGCAGTTGACGCCATCCGGCTCCCACTGCAATGAATCAGTCTGACCATTTGTCTGGTATTCGTAGAGTCCCCAGACTTGGACACACGTCTGATTGCCGATCGTGACCGAAGCGTGGCTGTTTGACGGCGTGCCGCTCGCGAGCGCCAAGGCGAGACCGAGCGCTGCTCCCAAGGAAGTCTTGCTCACATTCATCTCCATTGATCCATGTGATTCCCAGAGCAAATCCTTCGCTGGGGCTCAGCTTGCGCTGGCTCTGGGACAACGAGTGCGGCGCTCCCCAGCACGCCGCCCTTAGAGAGTACCCATGGTTGCGGCGCCGTCAAAGGGCGATAGTCGGGCCTGAACGCACGCGTGAGCCCTCTCCGCTGGACCCCGTTCCCCATCGGATGGCGCCGCAGGGGTCGAACAGAAGGTTCGACTCTAGGCTCCGGTTCCGCTGGGAATAACAAGGCGTCTGGTCTGTCCCTGACCATCTGTCGGTGGAATGCAGGGCGTTCGAACCTGACTTCCTTTCCAAGCGGAGCAGATAGCTAAAAAGAAATGCGAGTCTGACCCCTGTTTCTGCTCACCCTGCTGTCGAACAACCCGCAGGTGGTGCCGCCGAACCTGGGCCTGGCCGAGGCCATGGCCGACCTGGCCGCGCTCGACGCCCTGCGCCCGCGCCTGGACAAGCTGCGCCAGCTCGCCGAGCGCGCCGACGACACCGAGCTGGCGCTGGGCAGCGACGTGATGGGCGTGGCGCTGGAGGGCTATGCCCTGCTGAAGGTGGCCGGCAAGGGCGAGGCGCTGAAGAGCGCACGCCGCGAACTATCGGCGCGGTTCGCCAAGCAGGCCAAGGCAAAGGAGCCCGCGCTGGCGGACTGATCGGCCGCGCTGCCTGACACAGGCGGCGATGTGCCTTTGAGCCCGGCGGGTGAGGCCAAAAGCCTCGGCCGCCGGGCTTTCTGCTTCACGCGCCGGGCTTTGAGCCTCATCGAATGAGCTTTTCGCTTCGCGGATAGGGCTTTTTGCTTCGCGTGTGAGGCTCCGCAGCTGCAGCCATGAGGCTTTGAGCCCCATGCATGAGGCTTTGAGCTTCAGTGACGAGGCTCAAAGCCTCGCCGGTACAGCACTGAGCCTCATGGATGAGGCTTTTCCCGGACCCATCGGGCTCCGGAGCCCGAGCGTTGAGGCTTCTGGGCCCAACGGCCGGGCAGGCCTCCGGAAGTGCACCCGGACGCTGCTTCTTTGTCTTCGTCAGGGCATCTCGAAGCCTGCCTTCTTCTTGGCGGCATTACGCGCGGCGAAGTGCTCGAGCGGCTTCGCTTTCACGCGTTTGATCTCTGCCATCTCCGCCTTGTCGGCACTCAACCCGGCAGCTTCGGCGAGCGCGAGTAGCGTCACCCCGAGCCCGCCCAACTCCTGCACCAGCTCGCCTACCGGCTTCGCATACACGTGGTCGATCAGCCGGTGCAGCATCGCTGCATCGCAACCGCAGGCCTGCGCGGTTTCGATCGCCTCCTCTGCCAGCCGCAGGCCGCGCTGCGGTATGGAGCGCGCGTCGTGGTCACCGAACGCAGCGACACACCAAGCGTGGACGTCGGCCTGACGCTCGTCGCGTCGGGACAGTGACGATGGCTCATGGTCCGGGTGCATCCGATCTCTCTTCAGCTGTTGCCCGCTGCCAATTCTGCCCGTCACCACCGTCCGGAAAAGCGAACAGCCGGACTCCAATCGCAGGTTCTGCGACGCCTCCGACGAGACTGAACGGGTCAGCCCAGTCCGTCCCAGCAGCAGGTACTTATCCGGCGCAGGTGCATGACATCTCCCGATGGAAAGTCTTTTCCGCTGGGACAACTCTGGACATACTGTCCCTATTCTTCCCGGAGCCCCCATGGACGCGTACGAACTGATCGATCTCGCCCTCAAGCGCTACTCCCCCAAGGAGGTCGCAAAGGTGCTGGAGGTCGATCCCAAGACGGTGCGCCGCTGGAAGATCCGTGAGACCGAGCCGCCGGCGTATGTCGCCGACGCCATCCGACAGCGCCTGCTTCCACTGGGCGAGGCGCCGACCGACCCGGGCACCTTCCGCTTCATCGACCTGTTCGCCGGCATCGGCGGGCTGCGTATACCGTTTGAAAAGCTCGGCGGCCGCTGCGTCTTTACCAGCGAGTGGGACACCTACGCGCAGAAGACCTACGCGGCCAATTTCCACGACGGCCCGGGGCACGTGTTCGCCGGCGACATCACGCAGGTGCACGAGAACGACGTGCCGGACCACGACGTCCTGCTCGCGGGTTTCCCCTGCCAGCCCTTCTCGATCGCCGGCGTGTCCAAGAAGAACGCGCTCGGCCGCCCGCACGGCTTCGCCGACAAGACGCAGGGCACGCTGTTCTTCGACGTGGCGCGCATCATCGCGGCCAAGCGCCCGAAGGCGTTCCTGCTGGAGAACGTGAAGAACCTCGTCAGCCATGACAAGGGTCGCACGTTCTCCACGATCATCGACGTGCTGCAGAACGAGCTCGGCTACACCGTCCACACGAAGGTCATCAACGGCAAGCACTTCGTGCCGCAGCACCGCGAGCGCATCATCATCGTGGGCTTCCGCGAGCCCGTACCCTTCAGCTGGGACGACCTGCATCTGCCGCCGATCGAGGCCGGCCCGAAGCTCGCTTCCATTCTGCATCCGCAGGACGGCTCCGAGGCGGTGGATCCGAACTATCTCGAGGGGCCCAAGGGCAAGGTCCGCGACTGCTACACCCTGTCGGACAAGCTCTGGGAATACCTGCAGAACTACGCCACCAAGCACCGGGAGAAGGGCAACGGCTTCGGCTTCGGGCTGGTCACGAAGAAGGACACCTGCCGCACCCTCTCCGCCCGGTACTACAAGGACGGTTCCGAGATCCTTGTCGACCAGGGAAAGAAGAAGAACCCGCGCCGCCTCACGCCGCGCGAATGCGCCCGCCTGATGGGCTATCCGGACACGTTCCGGATTCCCGTCTCGGATACGCGCGCCTACAAGCAGTTCGGCAACTCGGTCGTCGTACCGGTGATCGGTGCTGTGGCCGAGCTCATCGTGCCTCTGCTGGAGCGCATCGGGGAAGCCGGGGTTGCGGACCGTAAGGTCGCCTGATCCGTGGACATCATCAGCCCGGAGCAGCGCTCCGCGCTGATGTCACGCATCAAGGGGAAGGATACGAAGATCGAACTGGAAGTCCGGCGCGGACTGCATGCGCTGGGATTCCGGTTCCGCTTGGGTGAAAGCTACCGGGTCAACGGGTCGAAGCTCCCTGGCCGGCCCGACATCGTGCTACCCAAGTACCGGACCGTCGTCTTCGTGCACGGTTGCTTCTGGCATCGGCACAACTGCGAACTTTTCCGGTTGCCCAAAACGCGCACCGAGTTCTGGAGAACGAAGATCGACGCGAACCATGAACGGGATGCTCGCAAGGGTTCCGAACTGCGGGTCCTTGGCTGGAACGTGGAGACATTGTGGGAGTGTCAGTTGCGCGGTCGTGATCCCGACGCACGTGCAGCTACGATCCACTCCTTGGCGGAAAGGATTCTCTCCGTCAGTAACGCTGCCCAACCGAGGAGTAGACGTTAGCGCTATCCACTCTCGCGGGGAGCGCGCTTCCGCGGCAAGTCGTGGTTAGTTGCTTACACACGAGACAGGCAAATTGCGCGTCTCCTGCCCCCTTGCTACGGGATTGGAGCCAATAGGCCAGCCACGTTCGGCCAAGCGCCGCAGGCAGTTCAATACTTTTCGACGAACTCGCGAACCACCATCACTTCGCCCGCGTGCGGTGATGAAGGGTACGCCTTAAACTTGGACACGCGATCTCTTGCGGAATAGATGTCGTCCGTTTCGACCCCTTCGCACCGCACGAACATCTGGTTCACCTGGGAGTTGTCACCACCACTTGTGGTTACCGCAAACCCATTCCGCCCAGGCAACACATTAAACAGCACCGGCATTTCAGAGATTTGTCGGTATGCAGGGCAGACGCTGCGGACATGGTGCTCACAGATCTTGCAGGCGAGGGGATTCGCCCCGCGCAGGGCGCCATCGGAACTGCCGTATCTAACACACCACAGTATTTCCGCTGCGACAGACGAGTGCACCTTACGGGCCTGCGAAGCCATCCAAATCAGGCGCTCAACCTTGCCCCAGAGGCTGCTCGACTGAAAGACGCGAGAGTAGTAGGTCTTGGCGGGCTTGGCATCAAGCCCCAATGGCCAGCGGAGAAACGTCTTCACCCAATTATCGATCGGGAGGGCCGCCGTCGAGCCAAAGCACTGCTGGGCATAGAGTTGCATCACTTTCGGCGACTGGTAACTCCCCTTCGCCTCCACATACATCTCGCCACACGCTTTGGGTGTTAGCGACTTAGGGTCCCAATTTCCCTGCCGCAGATCATGATGCATCAGCAAAGAGAGCACGGCGCGCCCCGGGCCGCGATTGAAGGCGTTGTAGTTCTCGAACAAAGCCTCCTTCGCAGGCCCGACCCACCTGCTCATAACTTCGACGATAGTTTCAGTATCGAGATTCTTGGCGGAGGGACGAGAACGCTTCAGGCGAAAAGCGCTGAGCTTGGCTCCCGATGACAGCTCGACCTCGTCACAGTACCGTTGGACGAATTCGGCAGACGCCCTAAGCAGCTGGGCAAACTTCGGAAATAGGACAAGTGGGTTATCCCGGTCCTGAATTTCTTCAAAACTCGGCAGCAGATAGAAGTCGACATGAACGCCTTGACCACAGGATATGCGTTCACCGAAAGCGGTCATGTAGTAGTGCGTTTGGATCAGCTCACCCTTGCGGCCGCCTTCTGAGTTCCAGCTCGCAATAAAACGTGGCAGTCCGAATGCGCCGTCCCAGAGCCTCCCAAACGGAAGCGCCCGCCCGAAACAGTCGTCAACGACCTTATGCCAGAGCTCCTTTAGCACGGCGTTCGAGCTCTGCAGCTCGCCCGAAAACGCAGACGAGATGTCCGACAAGGTGACAGGGTCGCCCAAGCCGAGTCGCTCGCGGACTTCGGCTTCTACCACTGGAATATATTTCGCGTTGCCTGGCAGACGAAGATTCTTGTTCAGGACGATAGAGACGCGTAGCTCGCCGCCGATCAGACTCAGGTTACGCACGAAGCCATAGACACGGTCGCGGGCGCGAGGACGCTCACCACTACCGAGCTCAGGGTCAAGTCGGTGGAAGTAATAAAGAGGAAAAAGAGGAAGATCCGCGTCGTACAGATACGTCAAAGGAAGCCACTCTTCCGGATAATCGGTGATGGCGAGTTCGTATCTCTCAGATAGGCTTTCGAATGTCATAGCAACTCGCGACGATGAGGCGATGAGCCTCGCGGGCCCGCCGTGCTCCACGGCATGCGAATCTGACGTGTTTTCCCATCGGAAGCAAACGCGGCTATGTCTTGCCGTGTCGGTCAAGACCCCGATGATCCACAGACGGCCGACGTCCTTCCCGCGTCGGCGGCCATGTTCGATGGCATAGGGCGTGCTATGGAAGTCAGCCAACCACGCCGAGACGTCATGGTTCGCACACCCGGCGGCGACGTTGCCGGGCCTGATGGACCACCGAACGGCTGGTCAATCTGAGCGTAAGCCGTCGGAATCAGACAGCCGAGGTCAGAGTCGCATTTCTCGACAATCGTGGAGACCGTCGACTTTGCCACCCTGTTTTTCCCGCTTCTGGTTGCCCGCTTCCATCCCAGCTGCTAGCGCGCGGCAGAAGCAAATGATCGAGGATCGGCATCGGAGTTTCGGAGTGCCGCCAGCCGGGACTCAAGCAAGTCGTGAAGTCCGACACAGAAGCGCTCCATATCAGCCCTAGCCAACGCCAGCTCTTGCGGAGTAACAATTTCGCGGCTTTCTCCATGCGCAATGCGGTGTCGCCGTCGCAACATCTCCTGCAGCGCAGAGACATACCCTACTTGCCGGCGCTTCCGGCGCGGCTGCCACTTCCGATCAATGACCGCCAGCACTGCTTGGATTGAGCCAAGATCGCCTCCAACGGCCCCAGAGATCGCATTCTCTAGGCCGGCTGACTGACTCTCGTATACGAAGGTCGACTCGATGCCGTAGTGCTCTATAGACAACGTGTCGATTACGGCAGAGAGACCAAACACACTGAAGATCGACTCGACCGTCTCCACGGTCGGGTTGCCGCCAGTGCTCGAAAGTCGCTTGGCGTCGAGCTCACACGCCGCCTCCCGTTTCCACGCGGCTTTCAACTGATCGACAGCGGCGTCCCGTTTGGCACCGCTGAACTCCATGATTGCTTGCAGCACAGCTGAAAGAAGGCCTACTGGCAAGCGGTCAGGTTCAAGCCGGAGTTCATTTACGTGGTCGACCGCCTCTTCTACCAAGTCACGAATAAAGCCCTCCACATAGCCGCAGAGCAGGACCAAGCCTGACCGCGTTATGGCGTTGGCGAGCCGGCGTGCGTCTGCGTCACCTTGGCCCAGCAACTCGTCCGCGTGGGCGCCGAGGGCAGCGACTTCTCGCATTGACGCATGGAGGCCTTCCAAGCAGTTCATATACGGTGACTCACTGCGGCATAACCGCCCGCTGGACCAATCTCGTGCGGAGAAGCGCCTTGGCACGCTTGGCAGTGCCTTGAAGGACTGCGGCCATGAAGTCTGGATCAGCGAACACGGAAAGAACTCTTGCACGGACGTCGGGGGGCACTGGCCCTCCCGACTCAATCAGTCGCGACAACGCGACCATTTGGCTTTCATAGATTGAACCGTTGATGCTGGTGGCGGCGTACCTGCTGTTCACTGGATCGGCGACGTCCAACGCGCGTCGAAAAGCAACTCCAGGCCCAATGCTGTCTGCTATTAGGTTGACGGTCCGTTCGAATATGTCCGTCAGTTTCGCCGCGCGAGACTCGCTAATCTCCCGGTTGTCTTCCATGTAGTTGTTCAAATACTCGGTATAGCTATCGCCATACTTCGACTGATCATCAAGTTCGCGATACGCGAAGAATCGCAGCACCAACTCTACGTCCTTCATGTTGTTGGCAGCTTTTTCAGGCAACGCTATCAGCTCCTGAAAGCGGGCGTTCTTTGCGAGCCGCTTGATAAGCTCATTGAAAGACCCGCGAAACAGGCAGTTGCGCACTTCCTGTTCCGTGAGTGCGGCACTCCCGGAATTCAGTCGCTCAAAGACTTCGTACTTCAAGGTCTCGTCCGACTCATTCAGAACAACTATGCAGCGCATTGGACGCTTCGCGAGGAGCGACCGATCGCTGGCCTCCAAGTCCTTAAAGCGCGCACCGTTCAGATCGGAACGCACCTTGAGATCACGGAGGACGAGCTCAGGGATGCTCCTCTCATCAAATAGCTCCGCGAGCTCCTCAGGCTTGAGGAAACGGAAAAGAGATGTGAGCCTCTGCTGGCCGTCAATCACGCTGAACTTTCCACTGGGCTCCTCTGCCAAGTAAAAGACCGGCACCGGGATATTCAGAAGTATCGACTCGATAAAGCGAGAAGCTTTCTCGTCAGACCATCGATACTTGCGCTGGTAATCCGGGTCGAGCACTAGATCGCCCTCGATCACCATATCCATTAGCATTCGCACGGCGTAGTCGTACGGCTGAATGAGCACCTTGCGCTGTTTCGACGACTCGTAAGGACCCTCGTCCAGGTCGTCTTCGATTACCTGATCGTCTTCTTGGTTCATTACAAACTCCTCCTTCGTTCGCGCGTCAACGCGGCACGAGATCCGCTAGTGACCACGCTTGGACGACCGGCGTGGGCAGGTTACGCACTCTGTGGCGATGCTCGCTAGCGATCACGGTTTTACTTGGCGCAGCGTCCTAGCTCAACGCTTGGCGTGTCACTCGCCCGGGCTTCTGGCTGTGACAGCGTTCCCGCCGTCGGACTCGCTGCGGGTCATTCCATACGCACGGGGTAATGAAAAGCCCCGCCGAGGCGGGGCTTTTCATGTCAGACGCTCAGCGGATTCGGCTTATCCACATCCAACCTGTACTGCTTGATCGCCCGCGCCACATCCTTCCCCGTCATCTTCCCTTCCGCCGCCAGCGCCGCGATGGCCGCATGCGCGATGTGGAAGCGATCCACCTCGAAGTGCCGTCGCAGGTTCGCGCGGGTATCCGAGCGCCCGAACCCGTCGGTGCCGAGCACCGTGTACCGCATCGGCACGTACTCGCGGACCTGGTTGGCGAAGGCGCGCACGTAGTCGGTGGCGGCGATGGCCGGGCCGGGGCGGCCCTGCAATAGCTGCGTGACGTACGGAACGCGCGGGGTGTCCTCGGGGTGCAGGCGGTTCCAGCGCTCGCAGTCCACGCCGTCGCGGGCGAGCTCGGTGAAGCTGGGGCAGGACCAGATGTCGGCGGTGACGCCGAAATCCTTGTCGAGCAGCTCGGCGGCGGCGATGACCTCGCGAAGGATGGTGCCCGAGCCCATCAGCTGCACGCGCACTTCGCCCTTCTTGGGCTTGGCGCCGCCCTGCAGTAGGTACATGCCCTTGATGATGCCGTCGGCCGCGCCTTCCGGCATGTCCGGATGGGCGTAGTTCTCGTTCATCAGGGTGAGGTAGTAGTACTCGTCCTGCTGCTCGGTGAGCATGCGCTGCATGCCGTGCTGCAGGATCACCGCGACCTCGAAGCCGAAGGTGGGGTCGTAGGCGCGGCAGTTGGGGATGGCGGCGGCGAGCAGGTGCGAATGGCCGTCCTCGTGCTGCAGGCCTTCGCCGTTGAGCGTGGTGCGGCCGGCGGTGGCGCCGAGCAGGAAGCCGCGGGCGCGCATGTCGGCGGCCTGCCAAGCGGAGTCGCCGATGCGCTGGAAGCCGAACATCGAATAGAAGATGTAGAACGGCAGCATCTGCAGGTCGTTCGTGGAGTAGCTGGTGGCCGAGGCCATCCAGCTGGCGAACGCGCCCGCTTCGGTGATGCCTTCCTCCAGCACCTGGCCGGCCGCGTCCTCGCGGTAGTACATGAGCTGGTCGCGGTCGACCGGCTTGTACTTCTGGCCGTGCGGGGCGTAGATGCCGAGCTGGCGGAACAGGCCTTCCATGCCGAAGGTGCGCGCCTCGTCCGCCACGATCGGCACGCAGCGCGGGCCGACCTGCTTGTCGCGCAGGATGATGTTGAGCGCCTGCACGAAGGACATCGTCGTGCTGATCTCGCGCTCGCCCGAGGACTTGAGCAGGCGGTCGAAGGCTTCGAGCTTCGGCGCTTCGAGCGACTGCGACGCCTTGCGGCGACGCTGCGGCAGGAACCCGCCGAGCGCGCGGCGGCGCTCGAGCATGTACTCGACTTCCGGGCTCTTCTCGCCCGGGTGGTAGAACGGCACGGCGCCGTCGGCGAAGGCGCTGTCCGGGATCGGCACCTGGAAGCGGTCGCGGTAGGCGCGCACGGCCTCGTCGTCGAGCTTCTTGGTCTGGTGCGTGGGATTGAGCGACTCGCCCGCCGCGCCCATGCCGTAGCCCTTCACCGTCTTGGCGAGGATGACGGTGGGCATGCCCTTGGTCTTCGTGGCGAGGTCGTAGGCGGCGAAGACCTTGTGCGGATCGTGGCCGCCGCGGTTGAGGCGCCAGATGTCGTCATCGGACATGGAGGCGACGAGCTGCGCGGTCTCGGCGTACTTGCCGAAGAAGTTCTCGCGCGTGTACTTGCCGCCGAAGGCCTTGCAGTTCTGGTACTCGCCGTCGACGGTCTCCATCATCAGCTGGCGCAGGCGGCCGGTGGTGTCGCGCGCGAGCAGCGGATCCCAGTAGCTGCCCCAGACGAGCTTGATGACGTTCCAGCCGGCGCCGCGGAACTGGCCTTCGAGCTCCTGGATGATCTTGCCGTTGCCGCGCACCGGGCCGTCGAGGCGCTGCAGGTTGCAGTTGACGACGAAGACGAGGTTGTCGAGGCCTTCGCGCCCGGCCACCGAGATCGCGCCGAGGCTCTCGGGCTCGTCGGTCTCGCCGTCGCCGAGGAAGCACCAGACCTTGCGGTCGGACTTCGGCATGAGCCCCCGGCCTTCGAGGTACTTCCAGTTACGCGCCTGGTAGATCGCGCCGATCGGGCCCAGGCCCATCGAGACGGTCGGGAACTGCCAGTAGTCCGGCATCAGCCACGGATGCGGATAGGAGCTGATGCCGCGGCCGTCGACTTCCATGCGGAAGTGGTCGAGCTGGTCCTCGGTCAGGCGGCCTTCGAGGAAGCTGCGGGCGTAGACGCCCGGCGAGCTGTGGCCCTGGATGCCGATGAGGTCACCGGGGTGGCCCTCGGACGGGGCGCGCCAGAAGTGGTTGAAGCCGACGTCGTACAGCGTGGCGGCCGAGGCGAAGGACGAGATGTGGCCGCCGAGGTCGCCCGGCTTGCGGTTGGCGCGCACGACCATCGCCATCGCGTTCCAGCGCAGGATCGAGCGGATGCGCCACTCCATCGCGGCATCGCCCGGGCTCTTGGCCTCCAGGTGCGGCGGGATGGTGTTGACGTATTCGGTGGTGGGATTGAACGGCAGGTGCGCGCCGGCGCGGCGCGTGACCTCGACCATGCCTTCCAGCAGCTGGTGGGCGCGCTGCGGGCCGTCACGGTCGATGACGGCGGAGATCGATTCCAGCCACTCGCGACTCTCGGCGGGATCCGGGTCGTCGTGCAGCATTTCGGAGATGGCGTGGGAAAGATTGCCGATCATGCGCGTTGCGGCCCCTTGGCCGCTTTTTCGTGTGCGAGGGAAGGCTCGATTCTAGCAATGGCGACACCCCTGCCCGGCCGCTGAAAACGAATGCCGCCGCTCGTGTGCGTGCGGGGGCGTATGGCCGGGTCAGGGTCCGTACGGTCGCGCCCGCAGCCGCTGGGGGGTTACTGTAGGCACTGGACAGCAGGACGCCGGCCATGCCCCTCGTTTCGATCGCCCTGAGCACCTACAACGGCGAGCGCCACCTCCGCGAGCAGCTGGACTCGGTGCTGGCCCAGACGGGCGTCGACTTCGAGCTCGTCGCCGTGGACGACGGCTCGCGCGACGGTACGACCGCGATCCTCGACGAGTACGCCGCGCGCGACGGCCGCCTGCGGTGGTCGCGCAATCCCCGCAACCTCGGCCCCACGCGCAGCTTCGAGCGCGCGATCGCGCTCTGCGCCGGGGAGTTCATCGCGCCCTGCGACCAGGACGATGTCTGGCTGCCGCACAAGCTGCAGCGGCTGGTCGAGGCGATCGGCGAGGCGGACCTCGCCTACGCGGATTCGGCCTACGTGAATGCCGAGGGCCGCTCGTGCGGCCGGCGCATCTCCGACGACACGCGCATGCTCGAAGGCTGCGATCCCTTCGCCTTCCTGTTCGCCAATTCGGTCTCCGGCCACGCCGCGCTGGTGCGGCGCGACTGCGCGCTGCGCGCGATGCCCTATCCCGCCGCCGGCTACCACGACTGGTGGCTCGCGCTAAACGCGGCGGGTGGTCGCGGCGTGCGCTACGTCGACGAGGTGCTGGTGCAGTACCGCCGCCACGACGGCGCGTATTGCGGCATGGGCGGCGTCACCGCGCGGCGCGACGACTGGCTCGGCATCCGCCGCGCGCTGGTGGACGCCTACGCACGCCGGGGCGACCGCGGGCGCGAGGCGGTGGCGGCGCTGTCGGCCGCGCTGCAGCAGGCTGCCGCGGGCGACGGCACGGCACCGCTGGCGCGCGAACTGTGGGCGCATCGCACGTCATGGCCCCGGCGCAGCGGGCTTCCCGCGCTCGACGCCCTGGCACTGGGTCTGCGGCTGCGACGCAAGCTGCGGCGCTCGGGTCGGGACCTGGCCCGCGTGCCGGGCTGATCAGCCGCGCGCGAACACCCGGCGCGGCAGCAGCAGCTTCACCGCGCGCTCGATCGACTTCCGGCGCAGCCCCGGGTGGCGCATGCCACGCCAGAGCGGCGCGAGCCAGTCTCGACGCGGGCGATCGAGGATCGCCTCGCGCATGTCCGCCTCCAGCGCATACATCTCCGAGAGCTGACGGCCGAGCGCGCGCCGCTCGGCCGGCAGGTCCGTCCTCGCCTCGACGCAGCGCGCCTGGTCGGCGGCGATCTCGCGGTACATCGAGAGGATGCGCCGCTGGCGCCGCTCGAAGCCGTCCCAGCCGCGGCCGCTGCGGTCGAAGACCCAGTCGCCCAGGTTGCTGTCGTGGCGGCGGTAGGCGAGCAGCGCCTCGGGCAGGCAGTGGCATTCGCCCGCCAGCACGGCACGCAGCGTGAGCATGTTGTCCTCGACCTTGCCCTGCAGCGGCGGAAATGCCGTGAGCAGCGTGCGCCGGATCGCCATGGAGGCGCCCAGCACCGCGGCGAGCTTGCCGCGGCGGAGGAGCCAGCGCTGGTCGATCGTCCCGGGCGTGCCGCGGGTGCGCGCTTCGATCAGCGTGCCGCTGGCATCCACGTCGTCGACATGGGAGCCGACGATCTGTGCCTCGGGGTGCGCGGCGAAGCGATCGAGCAGCTTCTCGACGCGCTGCGGGTACGAGACGTCGTCGCCCGCGAAGCAGACGAGCACGTCGCCGGTGGCGAGCTGCGCCAGCTCGGTGAGGTGCGCGCACAGGCCGAGGTTGCGCGCCGTGCTGCGTACCGTGACGCGGTGCGGACCGTCGTAGCCGGCCAGCACCTCGCGCGCCACGTCGAGCGTGCGGTCGCCGCCGCTGTCCTCCGAGACGATGATCTCGCACGGCTCGGTCTGCGCCAGCGCCGACCGCAGGGCCTCGGCGATCGTCGCCTCGTTGCGGTAGGCGATGACGAGGATCGTCGCCGAGGGGCGCATCGTCAGCGCCCGCGCGCGGCCCGGATCTGCGCGTCGACCGCGGCGATCGCGGTCATGTTGACCACGCGGCGCGGCGTCGAGGCGGGCGTGAGGATGTGCGCCGGCTTGTCGAGGCCCATGAGGATCGGGCCGATCGCCACGCCGTCGGTCATCACGCGCACCATGTTGTAGACGATGTTCGCCGCATCCAGGTTGGGCATCACGAACAGGTTCGCGCGGCCCTTGAGCATGGAGTTGGGGAACATGCGGTGGCGCAGCTCATCGTCCCAGGCGGTGTCGGCCTGCATCTCGCCCTCGATCTCGAGCTTCGGCGCGCGCTCGCGCAGGATCTCAAGCGCGCGGCGCATCTTCTGCGCCGAGGCGTTGTCGTGGCTGCCGAAGTTGCTGTGGCTCAGCAGCGCGACCTTCGGCTCGATGCCGAACAGCTTGAGGCGGTAGGTGGCCTGCAGCGTGGCCTCGGCGATCTGCTCGGCGTCCGGATCGGGCTGCACGTGGGTGTCGAGGAAGAACCACGCGCCCTGGTTGTTGATCACCGCGGTCATCGCGGACGTGCCCTTGATGCCGCGGTCGAACGAGAAGACGCTGCGCAGGTAGCCGAGCTTCTTGTGGAAGCGGCCGACGATGCCGCAGATCAGCGCATCGGCCTCGCCCCGCTCGACCATCAGCGCGGCGATCAGCGTGGTGCGCGAGCGCAGCAGGTTCTTGGCCGCCGCCGGCGTCACGCCGCGCCGCTCGGTGAGCGCGTGGTACTGCTGCCAGTACTCGTCGAAGCGCGGATCGCTGTCGACGTTGGTCAGCTCGAAGTCGACGCCGGGCTGCATGCGCAGGCCGAGGCGCTCGATGCGCTTGGCGATGACGTCCGGGCGGCCGATCAGGATGGGGCGTGCGAGGCCCTCGTCGATCACCGTCTGCACGGCGCGCAGGACGGTCTCCTCCTCGCCCTCGGCGTACACCACGCGCTTGAGGTCGCTTCGCGCGCGGTCGTAGACCGGCTTCATCAGCAGGCCCGTGCGGTAGATGAACTGGCCGAGCTTCTCCTCGTAGGCGCGCATGTCGAGGATCGGGCGCGTGGCCATGCCCGAGTCCATCGCGGCGCGCGCCACGGCCGGCGCGAGCATCACCAGCAGGCGCGGGTCGAACGGGCGCGGAATGAGGTAGTCGGGGCCGAACTTGGGCACGTCGCCGCCGTAGGCGCTGGCGAGGTCGCCGGCCTCCATCCGCGCGAGCTGCGCGATGGCGCGCACGCAGGCGAGCTTCATCGCCTCGTTGATCTCGCGCGCGCCCACATCCAGCGCGCCGCGGAAGATGTAGGGGAAGCAGAGCGCGTTGTTGACCTGGTTCGGGTAGTCCGAGCGGCCGGTGGCGATGATGCAGTCCGGGCGGACGGCCTTCGCATCCTCGGGGAGAATTTCCGGATACGGATTGGCGAGCGCGAGGATGACCGGGCGCTCGGCCATGGTGGCGACCATCTCCGGCTTGAGCACACCACCGGCGGACAGGCCGAGGAAGATGTCTGCGCCGACCATGATGTCGGCGAGCGTGCGCTTGTCGGTGTCCCGGGCGTAGCGCTGCTTGTCCGGATCCATGTTCTCGCGGCCGGTGTAGAGCACGCCATCGCGGTCGACCGCGAGGATGTTCTCCGGCTTCATGCCCAGCGCCACCAGCATGTCGAGGCAGGCGATGCCCGCGGCGCCGGCGCCCGCCGTGGCGAGCTTCACGTCCTCGATCTTCTTGCCGACCACTTCCAGCGCGTTGTAGATCGCCGCGCCGACGATGATCGCCGTGCCGTGCTGGTCGTCGTGGAAGACCGGGATGTTCATCCGCTCGCGCAGCTTGCGCTCGACGATGAAGCACTCGGGGGCCTTGATGTCCTCGAGGTTGATGCCGCCGAAGGTCGGCTCGAGGCTGGCGATGATGTCGACCAGCTTGTCGGGATCGCGCTCGTCGACCTCGATGTCGAAGACGTCGATGCCGGCGAACTTCTGGAACAGCACGCCCTTGCCCTCCATCACCGGCTTGCCGGCGAGCGGGCCGATGTCGCCCAGGCCCAGCACCGCGGTGCCGTTGGAGATCACCGCCACCAGGTTGCCGCGGGCGGTGAGCTCGGAGGCGGCGTTCGGGTCGGCGACGATCGCCTCGCAGGCGTAGGCCACGCCCGGCGAGTAGGCCAGCGCGAGGTCGCGCTGGGTGACCAGCGGCTTGGTCGGCGCCACGCGGATCTTCCCGGGGGGATCGGCGCGGTGGTAGTCGAGCGCGGCCTGCTTGAGATCGTCGGAGCTGGACTGGGTCATCGGATCGCGGTGCCGGACGGGGCACCGATTCTACTGGGCCGATGGCGGGCCCCGGGCCGCGGCCCGCACAATCGGCGCCCCCGACCCCGACGCGCCATGCCCACGACGCCCCGTCTCCCGCCTGCCCGGCCGCTCGCACACGGCGCGCTCGTCGCCCTCGCGGCGCTGCTGCTGCAGGGGCTGCTCATCGCCAACCCGGGCTACTTCAGCCACGACGAACTGCAGTGGGCCGCCCGCGCCGCCGCCCGTGCCGACGCCGGTTGGGCCGATACGGCTGCGCTGCAATGGCGCCCGCTGACGTTCGAGCTGTGGATGCGGCTCTCGCGCGCGTTCTTCGATGCCCCGCGGCTGTTCCACCTGGCCTTCGCCGTGCTCGGCACGGCCAACGTGCTGCTGCTGTGGAGCCTGCTGCGCCGCGCGGGGGTGGAAGAACGGACGGCCGCCATCGCGGCGCTGGCATTCGCGGCCAGCCCGTTCGCGATGTACGTGCACGGCTGGGTCGCCACCCTCGGCGACCTGCTCTGGGTGGGTTGCGCACTCGCGATCGGGCACGTCGCGCTGCGCGGGCGGGATGCCGCCGTCGCCGCGGCGGTGCTCGTGCTGACCGGAGCGGCGCTGCTCGCCAAGGAAGCGGCGCTCTCGATTCCCGCAATCGCGGCGGTGCTCGCCGTGCTGGACCTCCGGCGGCGTCGCACCTGGGCGATCGCGACGGGCGCGGGGACGCTCGTCGCCATGGCGTACCTCGCCGTCCGCTACCCGGCGCTGTCCGCGCCGCGGCCGGGCGATGCGTATGCCTGGAGCCTCGCGCACGGGCCGGTGCGCTGGCTCGAGTACCAGCTCTACATCGCGCAGCCACGCGTGTTCGAGGTGCACAACGTGCTCGCGGGTCGCGGACTGCCTGGTCATGGCCTCGTGGCCGTCGCCGGCCTCGCCTGGGCGGCGGCGACGCATGCGCTGCGGGGCCGGCCCCGCCTGCTGGCCGGGTGGCTGCTCGGCGGCGCCGCGGCGCTCGGCCCCGTGCTCGTGCTCGCACAGGGCGCGACCCAGTACGGCTACGGCTTCGCGGCCTGGGGCGCCGGCGTGTTCGCGCTGGCCTGGCCGGGCCTGCCGCGCGCCGGCCGCGTGGCGGTCGCCGTGTTCGCGTTCCTCGCCGTCGCGCACGGGCTCGCGGTCGCATGGCAGATGCATCGCGTCGGGCGGGTGCAGGCACGCTTCGTGGAGTCCGTGCTCCCCGTGCTGGCGGGGTCGCCCGGGCCGGTCCGCCTGGCCCCCGCGCCGGGCGCCGACGGCTGGATCTTCCAGCGGGTGACGCACGAGGTGCCGACCTACCACGGGCAGCCGTTCTCGCCACGCATCCGCCTGGTCGCACCCGATGAACCGGCCGATTACCGGATCCTCGCGGATGGCCGCCTGGAACCGGTGCGCTGATCAGAAGTCGAGGAAGGCGCCCTCGTCGCCCACGCTGTCCAGCCGGATGCGGTTGGCGAACAGGGAGAAGGCGAGCATCCCGGCCAGGCCGTTGATGCGGGTGAGCCACGGCGGCAGCCAGCGCGGGGGCAGCAGCACGCCGGCCTCGTAGAGCGGCTCGAAGCGCTGGACGTCGGCGAGCGTCATCTTCCCGGCGAACAGGTGCCGGCAGAGGGCGAGCTTCCTCTGGCGCAGCGCCCAGCGGAAGAACGTGTGCACGCCGACGAGACCGCGCACGTACACGGTGTCCTTCGTGAACGCGCTGCCGCCGGTGGTGGGCACGCCGCGGAAGATGCGTTGGGACGAGGCGAAGCTCTCGTGCGGGGTCTGGCCGGACTCGAGGAAGTAGCGGAAGACGTCGATGAAGTCAGCGCCGTCGAGCGCCATCGCGACCGCCTCGATGCGCAGCGAGATCCGCTTCATGCGGCCGATGTCGATCGAACCGGTGATCTGCTCGGCGAACGTCGCCAGGCCCTCCTGCGTCGCGGTGGTGCGGGGCGAGGCGAGCGAGAGGCTCGGCAGCACCGGCTGCTCGCGCCCGTTGAGCGCGGTCAGCGAATGCACGAACGCCTCGTGCTGCAGCAGCTGCTGGCGGTCGTAGTCCGAAAACCCGGCGCCGGCACGCAGCCGGATGCGGGTGGCGCCGGCGGCGGCCTTGGCGATCAGCTCGGGGTCGAGCACCACTTCGATCACGCGGCCGTTGAAGTAGTCGTCCAGATCCCCCTGCAGCTGCAGGCGCAGCGCGGTGGCGGAGATGCGGATGGTCTCGCTCGGGGCGAGGAGGCCCTGGTCGAGCTCGTCGGCGATCGAGATGAAGTGGCGCGCGGCTTCGCGCGTGGTCGGGCCGTTGCCCGGCAGCGCCTCGTTCGGCGCACCGTAGAGCTCGGTCGAGAAGGCGACGACGCGCCGCGTGCCGAGCACCTCGCACATGCGCGCGGCGGTGGCCCAGCTGCGCGCCGAGTCGATCAGGTACTGGCCCAGCGGATGCGCGGGGTCGGCCTCGCGCACGATCGCCTCGAGCTCGGCGCGGGTCTCGCGGAAGTCGATGCGGGGATAGGCGACCTTCGGCGGCCGCGCCTCGCCGCGCTCGTAGGCGGCGAGGAAGTCGGCCTCCATGCCGGCGGGCCAGCTGACCAGCGCGAGCACGCGGATGTCGCGCGCCACCTGCATCATCCGCGCATCGAGCGCGGCATGGTGCGCGATGTCCGGTGGCAGGCCGGCGGGCGAGGCGGCCACTCAGTGCTTTCCGTACTTGTCGTCGAGCCGCTTGTTGAGCGCCTTGCCCTGCACGCGCGCCTGCGCCTTCTGCTGCAGGCGCGTAGCGAGCCGGTCGCCGGCCGCGGCGACTTCGCCGGCGAGCTTGCGGAAGTTGGCGAGCCGCTGCGGATCGAGCGTGCCGCCCTGCACGGCGGCGCGCACGGCACAGCCGGGCTCCTTCTCGTGCACGCAGTCGCGGAAGCGGCATTCGGCCGCGAGCGCCTCGATGTCGGCGAACGTGTCGGCCACGTCCTCCTCGCCGGTCGGCTTGAGCTCGCGCATGCCCGGCGTGTCGATCAGGCAGCCGCCCTGCGGCAGCGGGATCAGGGAACGGTGCGTGGTGGTGTGGCGGCCGCGCGAATCGTGCTCGCGCACCGCGCCGGTCTTCATGCGTTCGATGCCGAGCAGCGAATTGGTGAGCGTGGACTTGCCCGCGCCGGAGCTGCCGACCAGCACCGCGGTGCGGCCGGGCCCGAGCCAGCGGTTCAGCGCGGCCACGCTCGCGGGATCACGGGCGTTGACCACCACGGTCTCCACGTCGTCGGTCGCGACCGACGACAGCGCCTCGCGCGCTTCTTCGAGCGTGGCCGCCCCCGCCACGTCCGCCTTGGTCAGCACCAGCACGGGTCGCGCGCCGCTGCCATGCACGAGAAGCAGGTAGCGCTCGATGCGACGCGGGTTGAAGTCGCCATCGAGCCCGGACACGACGAAGACCACGTCGATGTTCGCGGCGATCAGCTGCTGCTTGTAGTGCTCGCCCGCGGCGCCGCGCTTGATCGCACTGTGGCGCGGCAGCAGCGCCAGGGCCTTCGCGGCCGTCTCCGGCCCCTCCACCAGCAGCCAGTCGCCGACGCCGGGGCGGTCCTGCGGATCGGTGCGGCCGCTCTTGTAGCCGGGCGGGCGGAGCCAGTCGCCCAGCGATTCGACGCCGAACGCCGCCCCCGGCGCGTCGGCGACCACGTAGCCGGTGCGGTGCTGCTCGATCACCCGGGCCGGGCGCCCGTCGGGGTGGGCATCCATCACGGCCTGCCAGACGGGATCGAGCGGCCGGCCGGCCTCGTCCGACGGCCAGCCGATCGCCAGCAGGGCGGCGGGGTCGGGCGCGGAGGCAGGAACGACGTCGGACATGGCCGGATTCTAGCCAGAGCGTGCGCGAGGACCCGGTCGGGCCGGCCGGTTTTGCTAGGCTGGCCGCCATTTTTCGCCACCGCCGCCTGCCGTGTTCAGCCTGAAGACCCGTGAACGCCTGACCGAAGTCCGCTACGAGATCCGCGGCGAACTCGCCCGCCGCGCCCGCGAGCTGGAGGCGCAGGGCCGCACGCTGATCAAGCTCAACATCGGCAATCCCGGCGCCTTCGGCTTCCGCGCCCCCGAGCACCTGCAGCGCGCGATCGCCGACCGCATCCACGACACCGATCCCTATACCCACCAGCAGGGGCTGCCCGCGGCACGCGAGGCGATCGCCGACTTCCACCGCCGGCGCGGCACGCCCAATGCGAGCCCCGAGCGCGTGTTCGTGGGCAACGGGGTGTCCGAGCTGATCGACCTCTCGCTGCGCGCGATGCTCAATCCCGGCGACGAGGTGCTGGTGCCCTCGCCCGACTACCCGCTGTGGACGGCCGCGACGATCCTCAACGACGGCCGCGCGGTGCACTACCGCTGCCAGGCCGCCGACGGCTTCCTGCCCGACCCGGACGAGATCGAATCGAAGGTGACGCCGCGCACGCGCGCGATCGTCGTCATCAACCCGAACAATCCGACCGGCGCGGTCTACCCGCGCGAGATCCTCGAGCGCATCGTCGCGATCGCCGCGAAGCACAAGCTGCTGCTGATGTCGGACGAGATCTACGACGCGATCACCTACGACGACGCGGCGTTCGTTCCGCTCGCCACGCTCGCCGGCGACGTGCCCTGCCTGTCGTTCGGCGGCCTCTCGAAGGTCCACCGGGCCTGCGGCTGGCGGATCGGCTGGGCGGTGCTCAGCGGCGACCCGGTCACCGTCGGCGACTTCCACCATGCGATGGACCTGCTCGGCGCGCTGCGCCTGTGCGCCAACGTGCCGGGCCAGTTCGCGATCGAGGCCGCGCTCAACGGCGAGGACACCATCGCCGCGCTGTGCGCTCCGGGCGGTCGGCTGTACGAGGCGCGCCGCGCGGTGGTCGAGAGCGTCGCCGCCAGCCGCCACCTGCGCATGACCACGCCGGGCGGCGCGCTGTACGGCTTCCCGCAGGTCGTCGGCGAGGCCGCCGACGGCTTCGACGACCACGGCTTCGCGCTGGAGATGCTCGAGACCGAGGACGTGCTGATCGTCCCGGGCAACAGCTTCAACGTGCCCTACCGCGACCATTTCCGCGTCACCCTGCTGCCGCAACCCGACCAGCTGCGCGAGGTATTCGCGCGCATCGAGCGCGTGCTCGACCGCCGCGCGGATGCCGCTCAAGGCGCACGCACCCAGGTCGCCTGACGTGTCCGCGCTGCGCACCCTCGCGCTGGGCGACAGCTACACGATCGGCGAGGGCGTCGACGAGGACGGCCGCTGGCCCACGCAGCTCGCCCGCCGTCTGCGGGACGGCGGCATCGACGTCGCCCCGCCCCGTGTCATCGCCACCACCGGCTGGACGACCGACGAGCTCGCGGCCGCGATCGCCGCGGAGCAGCCGCTCGGCACGTTCGATTTCGTGACGCTCGGCATCGGGGTCAACGACCAGTACCGCGGGCGCAGCGTCGCCGAGTACCGCGCTCAGCTCGAGCCCCTCCTGCATACCGCCGTGCAGCTCGCCGGTGGCCGTGCGGAGCGCATGCTGATGCTGTCGATTCCCGACTGGGGCGTGACGCGCTTCGCGCGCGCCGAGGGCCGCGATGCAGGCACGGTGGCCGCCGAGATCGACGCGTTCAACGACGCCGCGCGCGCGATGTGCGAGTCAGGCCGCATCGCGTTCGTCGACATCACCCCGGTGAGCCGCGACGGCGGCGACGACGACGCGATGCTGGTGCACGACGGCCTGCACCCCTCCGCCGCGATGTACGCGCGCTGGGTCGAGGCCGCACTGCCCGTCGCGCACCGCCTGCTCGCCGCGGACGCATGAACGCCGCCACGCGCCCGCTCGACGCGGCGACCGCCCGCGCGATCGCGCGCGCGTTCCTCCCTGCATCGCGCCTCGGCAACCGCTACACCTACTACTACACGCGCGGGAAGCTCGGCAGCGATCCGCTGTACCCGGGCATCGCCGACGCGCTCGGTGGAACCTCGGCGCCGCTGCTCGACCTCGGCTGCGGGCTCGGCCTGCTCGCGCACACGCTGCGCGCGGCCGGCGTCGACCTGCCCTACCGCGGCGTCGACGTCGATGCCGGAAAGATCGCCACGGCGCGCGATGCCGCCGCGCGCGCCGGCCTGCGCGACGTGGCGTTCGACACGGTCGACCTGTCGCGCGACTGGCCGCGGCACGCCGGCAGCGTGGCGATCCTCGACGTGCTGCAGTACCTCGCGCCCGAGGCGCAGGAGGCGACGCTCGATGCGGCGATCGCCATGCTCGTGCCCGGCGCGCGGCTGGTGATCCGCACCGGCCTCGACGACGGCGGTTCGCGCGCGCGCTTCACGCACTTCGCCGACCTCGTCGGGCGCCTCAGCGGCTGGATGTATTCGGCGCCGCGCCGCTATCCACGGGCCGATGCACTGCGCGCGAAGCTCGAGGGCGCGGGCCTGGACGTCGAGCTCGCCCCGCTTCGCGGCAATACCCCCTTCAACAACTGGCGCGTGATCGCCGAACGCCGCCGCTGACCTGCTCCCGATGCTTTCCTACGAGACCCTCGACCGCATCGCCGATGCGCACAATCCGCTGCTCGGCCTCGTCTGGATCGCGCTCGTCCTGCGCGCGCTGGCCGCGCGGCGCTGGCGAACGGGCGCCTGGCGCGCGCTGATCGGGCTCTACACGCTCGTCGTGGCCTATGGCATGGAATACGTCGACATCGCGACGGGCGCCTGGCCGGCGCTCGGGCTCGACTACAGCACGCACACGGCCGTGGCGGTGGCGATGCTGGCGACGCTGGCGGCGATCTCGCGCGTCGGCGGGTGGGTGGCCGCCGCGACGTTCGCGCTCTACGTGCCGCTGATGCTCCACCAGGGCTACCACGGGCCGGGGGACATCCTCAGCACGACGCTCGTGGTCGGCGCATTGACGCTCCCGCCCGCATGGCGGGCACGGCGCACGCTGCTCGGACGCGCGACCGCGGTGGCCGGGTCGCCGGCGGCGGCACCGGTGGCCTGACCGGTCAGTCGACCGCGCGGGGCGCGTCGCGATGCGACTCGGCGCAGCCGGTGTCCGGCACCACGCAGCGATAGCCGAGATCGTCCAGTCGCGACAGCAGGCGCGCGAGCGTCTCCACGTTTCGCCCGTGCGGCGCGCCTTCGTGTGCGAGCACGATGGCGCCCGGAGCGAGGTCTCGCTCGATGCGCGCGACCACCGCCGCCGGCTCCCCGCGGACGCCATCGAAACCCCGCGCGCTCCAGCCCACGCGCGCGAGGCCATGCGCGGCGAGCGCGGGTGCCACGAACGGATTGGCCATCCCGACCACGGCGCGGAACCAGCGGGGGGGCCTGCCGGTGATCGCCGCGACCGCCCGTTGCGTGGCCTCGATCTCGCGGCGCATGCGCGAGGGCCCCAACGCCCAGAACCAGGCCTGCGGATGGGTGGCGCTGTGGTTGCCGAGGTCGTGCCCGCGCCGGACGATCTCGCGCACCAGCTCCGGCTGCGCCACCACGCGCTCGCCGACGACGAAGAACGTCGCCTTCGCGCCATGCGCGTCGAGCAGGTCGAGGATGGTGGGGGTCTCCTCCGACGGACCATCGTCGATCGTCAGCCACACCACGCGCTCGCGCGTCGGCAGGCGGGTGAGCACCGGGCCGAACAGGCGCGAATCCGGCCGCAGCGTGCCCCACAAGGCTGCTGCATGCGTGAGCATCAGCGCGGGCAGGCCGACCCGCCAGCCGCTGGCCCACCACAGCCCGGCGACGACCGCCTGCGAAAGCAGCAGCACCGCCCAGCCGGCATGCGGGACGCGCGGCGGCCGGTGCGTGACGACGGGGGCGGACGGAACCATGCGTTCATGATGCCACGGGGGTCCGCGCCGCCCGGCCCCGTAAAATGAGCGCTTCAATTCCGGAGGATGCTTCCCATGTCGCTCGATCCCGCTCTGCGCGCCCGCATCGACACGCTCCTGCAGAGCAATCGCGTCGTCCTGTTCATGAAGGGCGCGCCGGGCATGCCGCAATGCGGCTTCTCGGCCAAGGCCTCCGGGCTCCTCAACGGCCTCGGCATCGACTATGCGCATGTCGACGTGCTGTCCGATCCCGAGATCCGCGAGGGCATCAAGGTCTACGGCGACTGGCCGACGATCCCGCAGCTCTACATCGACGGCGAGCTCGTCGGCGGCAGCGACATCGTCGAGCAGATGGCGCGCTCGGGCGAGTTGCACGCCGCGCTCGGCCTGCCCGCGCCGGATCGCACGCCGCCGTCGATCGAGATCACCCCGGCCGCGGCCGCGATGCTGCGCGACGCGATCGCGGGCGCTGGCCCCGGCTATGCGCTGCTGGTCTCCGTCGACCGCGACTTCCGTACGCAGCTGCAGCTGGGCCCGGTGGACCCGAATGCGATCGCGGTGGAGGCCGAGGGCATCCGCGCGCAGTTCGACCTCGACAGCGCGCAGCGCGCCAAGGGCCTGCGCATCGACTGGGTGGACGACGCGCGTGGCCGCGGGCTGGTGGTCGAGAACCCGAACGCGCCGGTGGCCGTGAAGTCGATCGATGCCTCCGAGGCCGCACGCATGCTGGCCGACGGCGCGCTCACGCTGGTGGACGTGCGCCCGGTCGAGGAGCGCACGATCGCCTCGGTGCGGGTGCCGTTCTCGGTGCTCGACGGCGAGGCCGCCTCGGAAGTGGAGAACCTGCCGAAGGACACCCCGCTCGCGTTCCTGTGCCACCACGGCAGCCGCAGCGCGGCGGCCGCGGAGCATTTCCGCCGGCTTGGGTTCACGAAGCTCTACAACGTCGAGGGCGGCATCGACGCCTGGTCTCAGCAGGTCGACACCGCGGTACCGCGCTACTGAGGCGCGTCCCGGAGATGAGGCGAACGGCCGCGCGATGCGGCCGTTCGTGTTTTCGAATCCCCGGCGGCGAGGCTAGTCGCCCCCGCCGAGCTGCGTCTCCAGTTCGGCCGTCCATGCCGCGGTGACACTCTCGAGCGTCACCGCCTGGATCAGCGCACGGATGGGGCCGCGCGCGTAGCTGCGCGCCACGAACAGTGCGTGCCGGTCGCGGAAGGTGAGCCAGGCGGCCTGGGCGCGATCGAAGGCGACCAGCTCCTCGCCGTCGAGCTGCGCGCGCACGCTGGCGACCACGCGACGCATCCGCGCATCCGCGAACAGCAGGCGCTCGCGCGCCTGCGCGGTGAACTCGTCGTCCTGCAGCACGTCGACCACGCCGCGCTCGATGACCTCCTCGGCGCGCGTGACGATGCCGTCGGCGATCTCGACCGCGCTCTGCGCCTTGCCGACGAGGCCGGATTCGAAGCGCTGCAGTTCGCCCAAGCTCGTCTTCGCGCCTTCGAGGCCCTGCTTGAGCGCGAGCAGTTTCTGGCTGCGCTCGATCGCCTCGGTGGTGCGGCGCTTCTCCACCCGGCGCTGCACGAAATAGAAGGCCCACGTCAGCGCCGCGCCGAGGACCACCAGGAAGGCCTGCTCCATGTCCTGCTCCTGTCTGGTGGGACAGTCTGCGGATGGGGCATCTCAGGGGTCGCGACCGGCGGCGTCCGTCCGTCGGCGCCCGGCGGATGCGGAAAACGCCGGAAAATCCCGGCATTTTCGTCAGATCCCCTGCGTGCGTCTCGCGCGCTGCGACGTCACTCGTCGAAGCGCAGGTGGCGTACCGACTTGCCGTGACGCCGGATCAGGCGCAGCGCCTCGATGCCGACCTGGATGTGGTTGTCGACGAACTCCGCCGTGACGCGCAAGTCCGACTCGGCGGTCTTCACGCCTTCCGGGGTCATCGGCGCGTCCGACACCAGCAGCAGCGCGCCGCAGGGGATGCGGTTGGCGAAGCCCGCCGCGAACACCGTCGCCGTCTCCATGTCGATCGCCATGCAGCGCAGTTTGCGCAGGTATTCCTTGAAGGCCTCGTCGTGCTCCCAGACGCGGCGGTTGGTCGTGTAGACCGTGCCGGTCCAGTAGTCGTGGCCGAGGTCGCGGATCATGGTCGACACCGCGCGCTGCAGGGCGAACGCGGGGAGCGCAGGCACTTCGGGCGGCATGTAGTCGTTGGAGGTGCCCTCGCCGCGGATCGCCGCGATCGGCAGCACGAGGTCGCCGAGCTTGTTCTTGCGCTTGAGGCCGCCGCACTTGCCGAGGAACAGCACCGCCTGCGGGCAGATCGCCGACAGCAGGTCCATGAGGGTGGCCGCGTTCGGGCTGCCCATGCCGAAGTTGATCATGGTGATGCCGTCGGCGGTCGCGCTGGGCATCGGCTTGTCGAGCCCGACGATCGGGGCGCCGGTCAGGCGCGCGAAGGTCTGGAGGTAGCCGCCGAAGTTGGTCAGCAGGATGTGCTTGCCGAAATCCTGGAGCGCCACGCCCGTGTAGCGGGGCAGCCAGTTGGAGACGATGTCCTGTTTGTCTTTCATCTGAAGTCGTTCACCTTTTTTGCCGCGATTGTCGCACCGCCCATGACGAAGGTCATGGTGACGTCCGGCCCGGGCCCGGCTAGGGTCGCGGGTCCCTCCCGCGAATCCCCGCCCATGTCCCGAACCCTGCTCTCCCTGCTCTGCACGGTCGCGCTCGCCGCGCCGCTCGCGGCGCCCGCGCAGGATGCGCCGAAGAAAGCGCCTTCGCGCTTCGTCCAGGATCCGTATCCGAGCACCTACCGTGCGCTGCCGAACCCGCCGGTACTGCTGCGCAATGCCACCGTGCTGACCGGTACGGGCGAGCGCCTCGACGGCGCCGACGTGCTGATGCAGGGCGGCAAGATCGTGCAGGTGGGCCGCGGCCTGCAGGGCCCGGCGGACGCCACGGTGGTCGACGCGACGGGCAAGTGGATCACGCCCGGCATCATCGACGTGCATTCGCACCTGGGCGTGTACGCGAGCCCCGGCACGCAGTCGCACCAGGACGGCAACGAGGCCACCAGCCCGGTCACCGCCAACGTCTGGGCCGAGCACTCGATCTGGCCGCAGGACCCGGGCTTCCAGGCCGCGCTGGCCGGCGGCATCACCTCGCTGCAGATCCTCCCCGGTAGCGCGAACCTCGTCGGCGGTCGTGGTGTCACGCTCAAGAACGTGCCTGCCACGACCTACCAGGCCATGAAGTTCCCCGGCGCGCCGTGGGGCTTGAAGATGGCCTGCGGCGAGAACCCCAAGCGCGTCTACGGCCAGAAGGGCGGTCCGTCCACGCGCATGGGCAACGTCGCCGGCTACCGCGCCGCCTTCATCGATGCGAGCGAATACCGCCGCAAGAACATGCCCAAGCCGCCGAAGAAGCGCTCGTGGTGGCAGGGCGGCGGCACCGTCGACAGCCAGCAGGACACCGGCGGCAAGCGCGACCTCAAGATGGACACGCTCGCCGGCGCGATCAACGGCGACATCCAGGTGCACATCCACTGCTACCGCGCCGACGAGATGGCGGTGATGCTCGACCTCGCCAAGGAGTTCGACTTCAAGGTCGCGGCCTTCCACCACGGCGTGGAGGCCTACAAGCTCGCCGACCGCCTCGCGAAGGACGGCGTCTGCGGCGCGCTCTGGGCCGACTGGTGGGGCTTCAAGATGGAGGCCTACGACGGCATCCAGGAGAACATCGCGATCGTCGACAGCCGCCCCGGTGGCTGCGCGATCGTGCATTCCGACTCCGAGGAAGGCATCCAGCGCCTCAACCAGGAAGCGGCGAAGGTGATGGCCAGCGCCAAGCGCGCCGGCATGGACATTCCGCCCGAGCGCGCGATCCGCTGGCTGACGAGCAATGCCGCCAAGTCGCTCGGCGTGCTCGACAAGACCGGCACGCTCGAGGCCGGGAAGATGGCCGACGTGGTGCTGTGGAACGCCAACCCCTTCAGCGTCTACGCCAAGGCCGAGCAGGTCTACATCGACGGCGCGCGTGTGTACGACCGCGCCGACCCCACCCGCCAGCCCGCGTCGGATTTCGTCATCGGCCAGGGTTCGCTCACCACGGGAGGTGCGCGATGAGCCGCCTGAAGACCCTCGCCGGCGCGCTGCTGCTGGCGCTCTCGCCGGCGCTCGCCGCGCAGGAGCTGCTGATCCGCAACGCCACCGTGCACACCGCGACCTCGCGCGGCACACTGCAGAACGCCGACGTGCTCGTGAGCGGCGGGAAGATCGTCGCCGTGGGGCCGAACCTGTCGGCGGCCGACAACGTGCCCGCCATCGATGCGGGCGGCCGCCCCGTCACGCCGACGCTGTTCGGCGGAATCACGCGCATCGGCGTGGAGGAAGTGAGCGGGGAGCAGACCACGGTCGACGCCACGCTGACCCTCGGCCGCGGCACGCGCGAGATGACGGTGCGCCCGGAGTTCGACGTCACCCTCGCCTTCAATCCCGATTCCTCGCTGCTCGGCGTCAACCGCGTCGAGGGGCTGGGCTGGACGCTGCTCGGTCCGGGTACCGGTGAAGGCGGCTCGATCATCGCCGGGCAGGGCGCGATCGTCCGGCTCGACGGCTCGCCCGATCCGGCCGGCCCGAAGGTGCTGTTCGTCGAGCTCGGCAACGACGCCTCGGGCCTGACGGGCCAGTCGCGCGCGGCGCAGTGGATGCTGCTCGACCAATTCTTCGACGAGGCGCGTGGCCGCATCCCGCTCAATGCGCCGATGGCGATGCTCACGCCCGCCGGCCGCGCGACGCTCTCGCGTTTCCTCGCGGGCAACGGCCGGGTGATGTTCAAGGTCGACCGCGCCGCCGACATCCGCCAGCTCCTGCGATTCGCCGACCGCCATGGCCTGCGCATCGCGATCTCCGGCGGCACCGAGGCCTGGAAGCTCGCGCGCGAGCTCGCCGCGGCGAAGGTGCCGGTGTTCGTCGATCCGCTGTCGAACCTGCCGGCCGACTTCGACCGCTTGGGCGCGCGCCTGGACAATGCCGCGCTGCTGCGCGCCGCCGGCGTGCAGGTGGGCATCGTGCAGTCGGGCGATGCCTCGCACAACGCGCGCAAGGTGCGCCAGCTCGCCGGCAATGCGGTGGCCAACGGCCTGCCGTGGGAGGACGGCCTCGCGGCCCTCACGCGCGTCCCGGCCGAGGCCTTCGGCATCCAGGGCGGTTCGTCGATCGCCCCCGGGCAGCGCGCCGACCTCGTGCTGTGGACCGGCGATCCGCTCGAGGTGAACACCGTGGCCCAGCAGGTCTGGTTCGGGGGCCGCGCGATCGAGATGCGCAGCCGCCAGACCGAACTGCGCGATCGCTACTGGCGCAGCGAAGGTCCGCTGCCGCGCGCCTACGACGCACGCGACCGCGCGCGCTGACGGACGGCGCCCGCATCCCGGACGTGCGCGCCTAGGCTGCGCGCACGTCCAGGGGGCGAGACATGGCAGGGATCATCGCGCTGGTGCTGGCTGCAGGCTTCTCCGTGCATCCCACCGGCACGTTCCACGACGACGAGGCGTTCGCACGCGACGGCGAGCGCTGGCTCGCGCTGGAAGACAGCGCGAGCGGTGCCCGCCTGACCTCCACGCGCGTGCGGGTGACCCGCGTGCACGACGCGGTGGTGGATGCGGAAGGCGAGGCCACGGGTCGCGAGGTCGTGGCCGTCGCGGCGCCCGAGGCCGGTGTCCTGTTGCGGGGCGCCGGCCTGCGTGCCGGCCCGGTCGAACGCGTGGAGCGCCTCGACGACAGCATGCTGCCGCCCGGCGAGTTCGCCGCCTTCCACTTCCGCGGCGCGGAATATCGCCTGCGCGCCCGCTGCGCCGCCCCGCCCGCGGCGACGGACGAAGGCCAAGCCTGCGACGTCGTGCTGGCCGGGCCGGCTGGCGAGCAGGTGCTGTTCGGCGTCCTACGCTGGGTCCGTTCCGACGGGGGCATCGACTTCGGCGATGCCGCGCGTCCGCTCCTGCTCCATGCGGGCGACTTCGATCGCGATGGCCGGCCGGACCTGATCCTCGACACCACCGACCACTACAACGTCGCCGAGCCGACGCTCTTCCTGTCGGCGCCCGCGTCGCACGGCGGACGGCTGCAGGCCGTCGCCACGCATCGGAGCACGGGCTGCTGAGGGCCTGTGCTCGCCCGCGACCGGTGGGGACCGGTCGCCTGCCACCGTCGGCACGTCGGACACGTGCCATCACCGGGGAGATCCCATGAACGCCATCGGCGACATCCACTGGCTCGCGGTGCTCGCCGCGGCCGCTTCCGCCTTCGCGCTCGGCGGGCTCTGGTACGGGCCACTGTTCCTGAAACCGTGGTCGCGCGCGGCGGGGATCGATCCGAACGCCGCGCCCGGGCATCCGGCCAAGGTCTTCGGCACGGCCTTCGTCTGCAGCCTGCTGGCCGCCACGGCCATGGCCTTCGTGCTGCCCGCCACGGCGGGCGCGGGCCAGGGCGCGATGCTGGGCGTGCTGGTGGGCGTCTTCTTCGTCGCCATGAGCTTCGGCATCAACTACGCCTTCTCGCAGCGCCCGATGCTGCTCTGGCTCATCGACGGCGGCTACCACGTGGCGCAGTTCGCCCTGTACGGCCTGATCCTCGCGGCCTGGCGCTGAACTCCATACGGGGGCGTCCGGACGGGCAGGCTTAAGCAAGGGAACATCCAGCCGATAATCCGGTCCGTATCCAAGCGTCAAAGACGGCCACAGGGGGCCACACACCATGCGTATCGGACTGGTCGTCGACTCGGCCTGCGACCTCCCGCTGGACTACATCCAGCAGAACTTCACCATGCTGCCGATCACCGTGAAGATCGGCAACGCGGTCCTGGCGGACCAGCGCAACGAGCAGGCCACGCTCGAGTTCCTCGACGCGCAGTCGAGCGACGTCACCGCCACCGCCGAGACGCAGCCGTTCTCGGTCCAGCAGATCCAGGACCTGTTCCTGCGCAAGCTGGTCATCGACTACGACTACGTCTTCTGCATGACCATCCTGAAGACGCGCAGCCCGGTGCACGACAACGCGCAGCAGGCGAGCTTCGCGATCCTCAACGATTACAAGGGCCCGCGCACCGCGGCCGGCATCACCTCGCCGTTCGCCCTGCGCGTGATCGACACCCAGAGCCTGTTCTCGGGCCAGGCGATCTGCGCAGTGGAAGCCGTGCGCCTGCGCGAGGCCGGCGAGGGCGCGCCGAAGATGCGCGCGCGCATCGAGCAGGTGGCGCTCGCCACGCATACCTACATGGTCCCTCGCGACCTCAACTACCTGCGCAGCCGCACGCGCCACCGTGGCGACCGCAGCGTGAGCTTCCTGTCGGCCGCCCTTGGCTCGGCGCTCGATATCAAGCCGCTGCTGCACTGCAACCGCGGCAACACGGGCCCGCTCGCCAAGATCAAGGGCTTCGACAATGCCGCCGAGAAGCTGTTCGGCTTCGCCGCCCGCCGCGTGCGCGAGGGCAAGCTGATCACCCCGACACTCGCGATGAGCTTCGGCGGCAAACTCGAGGAGATGCGCGCGCTGCCGGGGTACGCCGACCTCATCGAGGCCTGCCGCCAGCAGGGCGTGACCGTGTTCGAGAGCATGATGTCGCTGACCGCCATGGTGAACGTGGGCCGCGGCTCGCTCACGCTGGCCTTCGCCTCGGACGCGCCGGCCTACGAATGAGCGCCGACGGCGCGCGCGGAGCGCGACGCCGATCCGCCCGGGCAGGACTTTCGGCCTAGTCCGCCCACGCAGGGCCTGGGGTAGCCTCGACGGTTCCCCGGGCCCTTCGCATCTCCATGCACGCCGATCGCACCCTGCTCTCGCTGGCGCTCGCCAGCGCGCTGTCCCTCGTCGCCTCTCCCGCGCTCGCCCAGGACGGCAAGCACGCCCCGCCTCCGGACAAGGACCCGAAGCTCGAGCAGGACGCGCTCAAGCCCGTCGCCGTCGACCCGGCGCAGACCGCCAACGACGCAGCTCGTGGCACCGCGAAGCCCGGCGCGGTCGACGACAAGAAATGGGACGTCAACACGCCGCGTGGCGGCTCCAAGACGGTGAGCTTCACCACCGACGAGGGCACGTGGCTCGACCTCGACGTCTCGCCCGACGGGCGCCAGATCGTCTTCTCGATGCTGGGCGACCTCTACCTGCTGCCCATGGGCGGCGGCCAGGCGCGCCGCATCAGCACGGGCCTGAGCTGGGACGTGCAGCCGCGCTTCTCGCCGGACGGCAGCGAGATCGCCTTCACCAGCGATCGCGGCGGCGGCAACAACCTCTGGCGCATGCGCACCGATGGCTCCAACCCGGTGCAGGTGACGAAGGAGGACTTCCGCCTGCTCAACAACCCGGCGTGGACGCCGGACGGCCAGTTCATCATCGGCCGCAAGCACTTCACCGGCGAGCGCTCGCTCGGCGCGGGCGAGCTGTGGATGTACCACGTGGCCGGCGGCGCGGGCGTGCAGTTGACCAAGCAGAAGAACGACCAGCAGGACCTCGGCGAGCCCGCGGTCTCCCCGGACGGTCGCTACGTCTACTTCTCCGAGGACGTCACCCCGGGCCCGACGTTCCAGTACAACAAGAATCCGCACGCGGGTATCTACGCGATCAAGCGCCTCGACCGCGAGACCGGGCGCATCGACACCCTGCTCTCCGGCCCCGGCGGCGCGGTGCGTCCGCAGCCATCGCCGGACGGCAAGTCCCTCGCCTTCGTCAAGCGCATCCGCGACAAGTCGGTGCTGCACGTGCTGGACCTCGCCAGCGGCGCCACGCGCCCGGTGTGGGACGGCCTGTCGCACGACCAGCAGGAAGCCTGGGCGATCTTCGGTCCGTACTCGAACTTCGACTGGACGCCGGATTCGAAGTCCGTCGTGGTCTGGGCGCAGGGCGGGCTCTGGCGCGTCGACATGGGCAGCGGCGCTGCCTCGAAGGTGCCGTTCACCGCGCAGGTCGAGCAGACGGTCTCCACGCCGCTGCGCTTCGCCCAGACGATCGACGAGGGCAGCTTCAGCCCGAAGATGATCCGCGACGTGGCCACCAGCCGCGACGGGCGCACGCTCGTCTTCCATGCGCTCGGCCACCTCTACCGCAAGGCGCTGCCGAATGGCGCGCCGCAGCGGTTGACCAACAGCACCGGGGTCTACGAATACCAGCCGAGCTTCAGCCGTGACGGCGGCCGCCTGCTCTACACCACCTGGTCGGATACCGACCTCGGCGCGATCTGGGTGCGTGACGCGAACGGCGGCGGCCAGGGCCGCAAGCTGACGACCGAGAAGGGCTACTACTACAGCCCGAACTTCTCGCCGGACGGTCGGCGCGTGGTCTACGCCAAGACGCGCGGCACGGGCCTCACCGGCGCGTTGTGGACGAAGGACCCGGGCATCTATCTCGTCGACGCCGGCGGCGGCACGCCCAGGCGCATCGTCACGGAAGGCTACGAGCCGCAATTCAGCAGCGACGGGCAGCGCGTCTACTACTTCACCGGCGGTGGCCTGAAGAAGAAGCTGATGTCGGTCGGCCTCAACGGCGAGGAGCCGCGCGAGGTCTACGACCTCAAGTACGCCAACAACGTGCGCATCAGCCCGGACGGCAAGTGGATCGCCTTCACCGAGCTGTTCAATGCCTACGTCACCCCGCTGGTGAGCGCCGGCAAGTCGATCGAGCTGAGCAAGGACAACAAGGCGATGCCGGTGGTGCAGGTCACCGCCGACGTCGGCAGCCACCTGCACTGGAGCGCGGATTCGAAGTCGCTCAACTGGATGGTGGGCGACCGCTATTTCACCCGCCCGCTCAGCCAGACGTTCGCCTTCCTGCCGGGGGCGCCGAAGGAGCTGCCCAAGCCCACGTCGAGCGAAGGCGGCATTCCGGTCGGCCTGACCGCTCAGGTCTACACGCCGAACCAGACGGTCGCGTTCACCGGGGCACGCATCGTGACCATGCGTGACGCGGAGAAGACCCAGGAAGTGATCGAGGACGGCACGATCCTCGTGCGTGGCGACACGATCGAATGGGTCGGGCCGAGCTCGCAGGCCGCGATCCCCACTGGCACGCGCCTCGTCGACGCGCGCGGCAAGACCATCGTGCCCGGCTACATCGACTCGCACGCGCACTCGGCGAACTTCGGCTCCGGCATCGTCCCGCAGCAGAACTGGGCGTACTACTCGAACCTCGCCTTCGGCATCACCACGATGCACGATCCGTCCGCGAGCACCGAGTTCGTGTTCTCGCAGGCCGAACTGCTCAAGGCCGGCAAGATGGTCGGCCCGCGCCTGTTCTCGACCGGCACGATCCTCTACGGCGCGGACGGCGACTTCAAGGCGGTGGTGAACTCGCTCGACGATGCGCGCAGCCATGCCCGTCGCATGAAGGCGGCGGGTGCGTTCTCGCTCAAGAGCTACAACCAGCCGCGCCGCGACCAGCGCCAGCAGATGAACCAGGCCGCGCGCGAGCTCGGCATGCTGGTGGTGGAGGAAGGCGGCTCGACGTTCCACCACAACATGACGATGGTGCTCGACGGCGCGACGGGCGTCGAGCACAACATCCCGATCGCGCCGCTGTACAAGGACGTGCTCGGGCTGTGGTCGCAGACCGACGTGCGCAACACGCCCACGCTCGTGGTGAGCTACGGCGGCCTGTCGGGCGAATACTGGTGGTACTCGCGCGACAATGTCTGGGAGGACAAGAAGCTCGCGCGCTTCTTCCCGCGCGAGACGCTCGATGCACGCAGCATCCGCCGCGAGACCGGACCAGACTGGGATTACTGGCACATCGAGGTCGCCAGGGCGGCGAAGAAGATGCGCGACGCCGGCATCAGGATCCAGGTGGGCGGACACGGCCAGCTGCAGGGCCTGTCGCCGAACTGGGAGGCGTGGTCGCTCGTGCAGGGCGGCTTCACCCCGTTCGAGGCGCTGCGCGCCTTCACCATCGACGGCGCCGACTACATCGGCCTGTCGAAGCAGCTCGGCTCGCTCGAAGCCGGCAAGCAGGCCGACCTCGTGGTGCTCAACTCCAATCCGCTGGAGAACATCCGCAACACCATCGACACGCGCTACGTGATGGTCGACGGGCGCCTGTTCGACGTGGAGAAGGACATGGCCGAGGTCGGCGGACTCGGGACGAAGGCGCCGGAATTCTTCTGGCACCGCCAGGGCGACGGGCTGGTCTTCAGCGAGGCCGGCACCGAGGCGCACAGCCACACCGAGGACTGACCGCCCCGCCCGGCTCCACCCGACGGCCCGCCGCGTGCGGGCCGTCGTGCATCCAGCGCACGGTGCGCCGGGATCTCGGCCCGGCCGACCCCGACGACGCCGGCCGGCCGTTTGCCGCTCCACCGACGCCTGGAGGTGCATGATGAGATCGCCGTCGCCCGCCCTCGTTGTCCTGGCCATGGCCTTCGCATGGCCCGCGGCCGCACAGGAGACATTCGAACCCTGCGGCGAGGATCCGTCGGGGAACACCCACGCCATGATCTCGACCCTGCGCGCTGTGGCACCGGGGACGGAGGTGCTCGGTGTGGTCGAGACCGCGGCGGCGACGCCGTCCTGGGGCCTGCGCCTGGTGCGCGATCGCACCACCACGCGCCTCGTGCGCGTGGCGTTCGACACCGGTCGCTGGTCGCAGGCATGGCGCGATGCGCCGGGTGCGCGGTTCCGGAAGTTCGATCACGGGCGTGGCCGCGCGGCCGCGACGGCGCGCTCCTCGCCGGTGGACCCCGGCCTCGCACGTCGCCTGGAGCGCCTGGCCCGTGACGCGATCGCGGGCGCGGCGCCGACGATGCACTTCGGGGCGGACGGCTCGCAGGCCTACCTCGTGGCGGGCCCTGCGCGTTGCGTGACGGTCTGGACACCGGCGGCCGCGACGCGCCCCGGCCGCATCATGGCGCTGTTCCGCGACCTCGCCCGCTACGAGTCGGCCGCCTCGCCGGATCCGGCACGCCTCGACGCCCGGCTGCGCCTACTCGGCTACTGACGCCCCCGGTGGGACCGTCCGCAGGCAGCGCCGCGGCGACCACGCCGACGGCGCCATCGCGCGGGAGGCCCCGTCCGGAATGCCTCAGGGCGTCATCGCCTTGATCACGAAGCGCGCCGCGCGCCCGTCGGGCCCGCGCTCGAGCACGATCGACCGCATCCCGCCCACGTTCTGCCATTCGATCGTGTCCTCGCCGACGTTCAGCGGTTCGGCACCGGCGAGCCCGATGCGTGCGATCGTCGCCGGCTCGAACGCCGCACCGCCGAGGTCGCCGATCACGATGTGGTCGGCCATCCCGTCGATGTAGACCACGTCCGTGCGGCCCTGCGCATACGTGCAGCGCCGTCCGACCGCGACGTCGCCGCAGCCCTGCGGCGTCCCGAGCATCGCCTGCACGCCGGCCTCGCCCTGGCCCACGAGCGGGCGTGCGTCGAGCTGCGTGCGCAGGGCGGCGGACGGCGCGCCCGCACCCGGCGGGAGGGGAGCGGAGGTCGCCGCCGAGTCGGCAGGCGCCGGTGTATCGACAGGCCCAGCGGCCTCGGGCGCCTCGCGCGAGCAGGCGGCGAGGAGGACGGCGATCGCGATGACCAGGGACCTCGGGCGTGATGCGTGCATCGGGCGGCTCCGTGCGGACGTGGCCCGATGCTCACGCCTGCCGCGCCACGCGTCCAGCGCCGGCCTCCGTTCACCGGCCACGGATGGCATGCTGAATAGGATCGTGGCGACCCAGAGGAGAACCCGATGCCGACGCGCTACTTCATCAGCCTCCCCGACGGAACCGCGGCGCGCGGCAGCGATGCCGCGTTCGCGTTCACTGCCCACGGTCCGGAGGAATTCGCGAACCAGCTGCAGGACGCGCTGCGCTCACCGGACCTGTTCGATCGCTGGCGCGGCGCGCAGGCCGATCCGGACGACGTCGACCCGGGCCTCGGCGCGGTCGATGCCGGCGCCACGGTCACCGGCCAGCAGCGCGACCTCGCGATCGACCTCGTGCTCGTCACCTCCCTCCCGGGTGATGTCGTGCGCCATCGCCTCCGCCTGCTGGCGGGCAGCGGCTGGCAACTGCGGGACGTCACCGCGGCTTGAGCCCTGCACCCGACACGCGCTTCGCCGGCTGACGATCGCCGACGTATCGCGCCCGCCTACGCGCGCCGTGCCCGGCATCGACGGGACGACGCGCCGCCCTGCATGGCCGGAGCGAGCAGGCATCCGCCCCCACGGGGTTCGCCATTTCCACGCCGGCCGCCGCCGGAGGCTGCGTCAGGCGCGCGGCGGGTCGCCCTCTCGCGCATGGCCGGCATCGCGCCGCCCGTCGCCCTGCCCGGCGGCACGCACCAGCCGATCGCGCAGCGCGGCGGAGAGGCCGTCGCCGCTCGGCAGCGTGGCGACCACCGCATCGAGCCCGAGCGCATCGGCCTCGCGCAGCAGGGCATAGAGGCGGCGCGCGCGCGTCGCCGAGTCGACCGGCCACCGCAGCCAGGCCAGGCGTGCATCGCTCGGCGGCGCCGTCGAGAGCAGGCCGACGCGCAGGCCGCTCTCGAGCATCCTGACCGCCTGCGTCGGCGCGCGGCCCGACGAGGCGAGCACGACGCGCGCGCGGGGCGCGTAATGCGATGCGGCGCGGCCCGGCGCTGGCGCAGTACGTGTGTCCGGCGCCCGGGGCATCACCCCGAGCACCGCGGCGATGCGCGCGACGTCGATCGCCCCTGGACGCAGCAGCACCGGCACCTCGCCGGACACGTCGACCAGCGTCGACTCGATCCCCACGTCGCAGTCGCCGCCATCGAGCACGAGGTCGACGCTCGCCCCGAGCTCGGCACGCACGTGCTCGGCGCGCGTCGGGCTGACGCGGCCGTAGCGGTTGGCCGACGGCGCGGCGATCCCGCCCCCGAACTCGCGCAGGAGCGCGAGCGCCACCGGATGCGCCGGCATGCGCAGGGCGACGGTGTCGAGCCCGCCGGTCACCGCGTCGGGCACGTCGTCGCGGCGCGGCAGCACCATCGCCAGCGGCCCGGGCCAGAACGCTTCGGCCAACCGGCGCGCGGCGTCCGGCACGTGCGACGCCCACCGGGCGAGCTGGTCCGGGCCGGCGATGTGCACGATCAACGGGTGGTCGGGCGGCCGGCCCTTCGCGGCGAAGATGCGCCCGGCGGCCACGGGATCGCGCGCGTTCGCGCCGAGCCCGTAGACGGTCTCCGTCGGGAACGCCACCAACCCGCCGTCACGGAGGATCGCCGCGGCGCGGGCGATCTCGGCCGCCGCCGGCATGCTCATCGCGCGCGCACCCTGCAGATCGCGGACGACGCCGCGTCCGCCGCGGCGAGGCGGCGTGCGGGATACGAACGACGCGCGCTCGTCCGGATACCGGGAGCGTCCGCGGGCGCTGGCCTGTCGTGACCCACGGCCGGCGCGCCGATCACGGCACGGCGGGTCGCGACCCGCCGAGCCGCGTCTAGCGCGGCTCGGGGTGGTCGGTCGTGGCCGGGGAGGTCGTGCACGCGCGGATCGTGCACGCTCGCGCGCCGCGCCACCAGCCCATGCCCCCGGGGTGGCCATGTCGCGACGTCCCCTGCCGCCTCGCCCCGGGGGCGGCGCGTACCTGGGGCGTCGCGCTCATCGAATCTCCGGAAGGCCGATCGGCGTCGCGTATTCTGGATCGGCCGGGGACGGGCGACGCCGGCGACTCCCCGCGATCCATGGAACGCAGCGGCATGAGCGGCACTGGCTGGACATTCCTCAGCAACCACACCCACGTGCTCGTCTGCCTCGCCGGGGATGGTACGCAGACGTTGCGGGAAGTGGCGGCGAAGGTGGGCGTGACCGAGCGCGCGGTGCAGCGGATCGTGGCCGACCTGGAAGAAGGGGGCGTGCTGGAGCGCCGGCGCGACGGGCGCCGCAACACCTACGTCATCCACGCGGACGTAGCACTCCGGCATCCGCTGGAGGCGCATTGCCGCATCGGCGACCTGATCGGCCTCGTGGTCTCGGAGCCGTCGACCCCGCTCGCCAAGTCGGCGCCGCGGACGGGCATGAGCAAGGCTCTGCGTCGCTGACGCGACGCCCGCGGGTCAGCGACGCCTGCGCAGCCAGGCGCGGCGCGCGAACCACGCGATCGTCATGACGCCGAGGAAGACCGCATACCCGGTCGCGGTCGCTACCACCTGCCGCCAGATGTTGCCCGCGGTGCCGGTGGGCTCGGCGACCGCATGGCCCCAGCGGATCGCGATCACGAAGGCGATGACCGCCACCACGAGCGAGCCGACGTCGAACGCGCGGCGTGCGGGGGTGCGGGGCTCGCGCGGGTAGAACCAGAACAGCCCCGCCAGGATCGCGAACCAGGGCAGGAACAGGATCAGCGCGAGGTGCAGCTGGACCTGCGGGCTCATGCGTCGGCCTCGGCCATCGCGGCGAGCGCGGCGTCGACTTCATCCCGCGTGACGCCCTCGGCGAGCATCGCCGCCGCCTCGTCATCGAGCCGCCCCGCCTGCTTCAGCGCGGCCACGCGCTGGCCGGCGTCGCGCGGTGCATCGAAGCCGACGCTCTGCAGCAGCACGCGCTCGCCGCGCACGAGCTTGAAGTAGAACTTGCCGTCGGGCTCGCGGTACTGCTTGAACAGCGCGTTCGAAGACCCACGCGCGGCGGTGCCCGCGCCGTCGACGTGACCGGTCGCACCGCGCGGAGCTGCGAGGCCCGAGAGGTCACGCAGCCCCACCGCCTCGCGCAGCCGGGCGAGCAGCGGCGTCGCGTGCCGCGCGCGAAGTCGCGCCGCGCCGTCGCGCAGGACCGCTTCGATCTCCTGCGGCTTCGCGATGAGCGCCTCGTAGGTCTCGCGCATCGGCGCGATCTCGGCATCGATCCGCTCGAACAGCGCCTGTTTCGCCTCGCCCCAGGCGATGCCCGACTCGAACGCCCGGCGCATCTCCGCGGCCTGCTCCGCGCTCGCGAAGGCCTGGTAGAGCTGGAAGACGTTCGATGCGTCCGCGTCCTTCGGTTCGCCCGGCGCCCGCGAGTCGGTGACGATCGAATAGATCAGCTTCTTCAGCTGCTCGCGGGGCGCGAACAGCGGGATCACGTTGTCGTAGCTCTTCGACATCTTGCGGCCGTCGAGGCCGGGCAGCGTGGCCACGTTCTCGGCGATCGTCACTTCCGGCAACGTGAAATGCTCGCCGTACAGATGATTGAAGCGCTGGCCGAAGTCGCGCGCCATCTCGATGTGCTGGATCTGGTCCCGCCCCACCGGCACCTTGTGCGCATTGAAGATGAGGATGTCGGCCGCCATCAGGACCGGGTACATGAAGAGGCCGGCGGTGATGCCGGCATCGTCGTCCTCGCCCGCTTCGCGATTGCGGTCGACTGCCGCTTTGTAGGCATGCGCGCGGTTGAGGATGCCCTTGCCCGCCACGCACGTGAGCAGCCACGTCAGCTCGGGGATCTCCGGGATGTCGCTCTGGCGGTAGAACCACACGGTCGCAGGATCGAGCCCGCAGGCCAGCCAGCTCGCGGCGATCTCGAGTGTCGAGCGCTGCACGCGCGCCGGGTCCTGCGCCTTGATCAGCGCGTGGTAGTCGGCCAGGAAGTAGAAGCTCTCGACCGACGGATCGCGGCTGGCCTCGAGCGCCGGCCGGATCGCACCGGCGTAGTTGCCGAGGTGCGGCGTGCCGGACGTCGTGATGCCGGTGAGGACGCGGGTGCGGGTCATTGCTGAACGGAAGGCATGCGGGCCGCGAGTTTACCCCGCGTTTCCAAGCGGCTGTCGCGACCCCGTTAAGGCCCGCCGTGCGTTAGTTCACCCACCTTCCACCGGCACGCCGCCATGACCGCACGCACCCGTCTCCTTCTCGCTACCACCCTGCTGCTCGCCGCCGCGGGCGCCGCGCAGGCGCAGTCGTACCGTGCCCACGGGCCGGTCGAGCTCTCCATCGTCGACCGGGACGCCGGCTACGAGCTGCCGCAGTACCCGGCCCGCGGCCAGCTGTGGGTGCCCGGCACGCCCGGGCATCGTTATGCCGTGCGCCTGACCAACCGCAGCCCCGAACGCGTGCTGGTGGTGCTGAGCGTCGACGGCGTGAACGCGATCTCGGGGCAGACGGCCGATACCGGCCAGGGCGGCTACGTCCTCGAGCCCTACCAGACGACGGAAGTCGCCGGCTGGCGCAAGTCGATGCGCGACGTCGCGCAGTTCTACTTCGCCGATTTCGGCGACAGCTATGCAACGCGCACGGGGCGGCCGCACGACGTCGGCGTGATCGGCGTGGCGGTGTTCGAGGAGGCGCGTCGCCTGCCGCCGCCGCGTGTCTACGGGCCGCGCCCCTACGGCGACCGCGAGGAACGTGCCACGTCCGATGCCGCGCCCGCCGCGCCGGTGGCCGCGCCCGAGATGGCGAAATCGCGCGCGCAGGAGATCGGCACGGGCCATGGTCGCCGCGAGTACGCGCCGGTGTCGCGCACCGGCTTCGTGCGCGCGAGCCGTCATCCGGCGCAGGTCGTCGAGCTGCGCTACGACGACGAACGCGCGCTCGCGGCACGCGGGATCGTGCCGCGCCGCGGTGGGCGCTACTCCCGCGACGAGCCGCGCGCCTTCCCGGGCGGCTTCGTGCCCGATCCGCCGCGCGGCTGGTAATGGGCGGGCGCGCCTCGCGGGACGCGCACCATCGTGACGGGAAAAGAAGAAGGGCCGGATCGCTCCGGCCCTTCGTTCATTCACGCGATGTGCGCGTGGATCAGCACTTGCCGTCCTTGCAGTCCACGGCCTTGTCTTCGACCTTGTCGCCGACGGCTTCGACGTCGCGGCCCACGCCGGCCATCGTGTTGCAGGCGGTGAGGAAGCTCATCGAGAACAGGGACAGCAGCAGCAGGGCAGTCAGACGCTTCATGGTGTCATCTCCGTGAGTCCGCCCCGCGATGGGGCATGGGAAATCGTGGAGCCGATGACACGCCAGCCGCCGTGAAACGGATGTGCATTGCGGCGCGCGTCGCGCGCTTCTCCTCACGGGACATTCATGTTTTCAGTCGTGGGCATGCTCGCGTCGCCACGCCACCCATCCGATCAGCATGGCGCCCACGGCGACGAGGATGCCGAGCGCGGGCAGCATCTCCGCGAGCGTGAAGCCGCGCCAGACCGCGCCCTCGATCGCGAGCAGCAACCACTTCACCGGGCTGGCGTTCGACGCGGCCTGCATCCAGCCCGGCATCGCGAACAGCGGGATCATCGCGCCGCCGAGCATCGCCAGCGGCATCAACGCGGCCCAGGCGATGCCGCTGGCCGCGCGCACGCTGCGCGCGAGCATCGCGAAGACCATCATCATCCCGGTGAAGCACGTCGCGCCGGCCAGGAACGCGAGCTCGAGCAACAGCCAGTCCGGCCGGATGCGGAACACGACGGCGCCGATCACGGCGAGCACGTTCAGCGCCAACAGCATGGCGAGGCCGCAGGCCAGGCCCTTGCCGGCCAGCAGGTGCCAGCCGCGCACCGGCGCGGTGCGCAGGCGCAGCCACGTGCCTTCGGTTCGCTCGGTGGCGAGCGACGTCGCGAAGCTCATCAGCACGCCGAGCACCGCCCAGAACATGCCCTGTGGAAACGTCACCGCATGCGGATTGGCCGGCCCGCGGCGCGCGGCCTGCACCGACTCGGTCTCGACCCTCAGTGGCGAGATGTCCATCGCACCGCCACTGCCGTCGCCGCCCGGCGTCGACCGGAGTTCCGGCGTGGCGAGCACGCGGTCGAGCGAATCGAAGAAGGCCTCGAACTGCGCCCGCGACTGCGGCGGCAGCCCGGCCACGTCCGCCTTCGCGCGCTCGACCAGCATCTTGCGCGTGGCGGGATCCTGCTGGCTGGACATCAGGTCCTGCATCGCGGCCTGCACCAGCAGGCCCTGCAGCATCGCCTGCTCGGCCTTCCGGCTCGGATCGACGAGCAGCTTCACCGGCATGGCCCCGGGCGAGAAGCCGACGCCGCGCGCGCCGCCCCAGCCCGCCGGCAGCACGATCGGGGCCACGCGCTGCCCGCGCCGGACCGCATCGCGCGCCGGCGCGAGCGACTGCACGTCGACGTCGAGCTCGGCCAGCGCATCCACGCTGCGCACGAACGAGCGCGAGACCGCGCTGCCGTCGAGGTCGACGATCGCGACCTTCGGCTTCGCCGTGTCGCCGCCACCCCCGAAGATCAGCCCGAAGGCGATCGCGACGATCAACGGCCAGCCCAGCGTGAAGAACAGCGCCGCCGGGTCGCGGCGCAGCTGCAGGAAATCCTTGCGGACGATCGCCCAGAGCATGCGCATGTCAGTCCCTCAGCTGGCGGCCGGTGAGGTGCAGGAAGACCTGCTCCAGGCGCGGGTGCTCGACCCGGAAGTCGTCGACCGGCCCGTCCTGCGCGATGGCATTGAGCCGCGCGAGCGGGTCGTCGACCGCTTCGCGCCACTCGTTCGCGCCTCGACGCACCACCAGCTGCGGCGCACCGCCGTGCGCGGCGAGCAGCTCGTCGAGCGTGCCGATGGCGAGCACACGGCCGCGGTCGACGATCGCGATGCGATCGCAGAGCCGCTCGACCTCCTCCATGTAGTGCGTGGTGTAGACCACCGTGCGGCCCTCGGCGCGCAACGCCTCGACGTTGTCGAACAGCGCATTGCGCGACTGCGGGTCGACGCCCGCGGTGGGCTCGTCGAGCAGCACGAGGTCCGGCGCGTGCAGCAGCGCGGCGGCCAGGTTGAGCCGGCGCTTCATGCCGCCGGAATAGCCGCCGGCCCGATCGTGCTGGCGGTCGGCGAGTGCCACGAAGGCCAGCGCGGCATCCACCCGTGACCGCAGCGTCGCGGCATCGAGCCCGTGCAGCCGGCCGAAGAACTCCAGGTTCTCGCGCGCGGTGAGCCTGTCGTAGAGCGCGAGCGCCTGCGGCGCCAGGCCGATGCGACGGCGCGTGGCCGGGTCCGCCGGCGATGCGCCGTCGACCGTGACGTGCCCCGCATCCGGCCTGAGCAGGCCGGAGACGAGCGACATGAGCGTGGACTTGCCGGCGCCGTTGGGGCCGAGCAGTCCGAAAATCTCGCCGCGCCGCACCTCGAGCGAGAGCCCGTCGAGGGCGACCGTCGCACCGAAGGCCTTGCGCACGTCCGTGGCATCCAGCATCGCCATGCGTCCTCCCCGACGCCGTGGTGTGGGGCAAGGATGGCGCGCCATGCCACGCACGGCTAGGTGCCGGTCGTCACCGGCTTCCGCGACGCGACGGACGGCGCCTCAGTCGCGCAGCAGCGTCGACTTGCCGAACAGGCTCTCGACCAGGTCGACGGCGAGGATCGCCGTGCGGTTGTGGTCGTCGATCAGCGGATTGAGCTCGACGATGTCCAGCGAGGCCATGCGGCCGGTGTCGCAGATCATCTCCATGCACAGCTGCGCCTCGCGGTAGGTGGGGCCGCCCATCACGGTGGTGCCCACCCCCGGCGCGATCGAAGGATCGAGGAAGTCGACGTCGAAGCTGACGTGCAGGTGCGTGTCGGCGTCGAGTCCGTCGAGTGCCTCCTCCATCGCCGCGCGCATGCCGACCTCGTCGATGTAGCGCATGTCGTAGACGTCGAGCCCGTACTGCTTGATCAGCTGGCGCTCGCCCGGGTCGACCGAGCGGATGCCGATCTGGCGGATCTCGTCGGGGCGCACCGCGGGCGAATAGCCGCCCAGGTGCGTCAGCGGATCAGGGCCGAGTCCGCAGAGGCACGCCACCGGCATGCCATGGATGTTGCCCGAGGGCGTCACCTCGCTGGTGTTGAAGTCGGCGTGCGCATCGAGCCACAGCACGCGCAGCTTGCGCCCCGCATCGCGGCACCAGCGCGCGACGCCGGTGATCGAGCCCAGGCCGAGGCAATGGTCGCCGCCGAGCATGATCGGCATGCGCCCGCCCTGCAGCTCGGCGTACACCGCCTCCATCACGATGCGGTTCCACTCCGCCACCTCGACGATGTGGCGATACCCGTCGACCGCATCCGCCCAGGGATTGCGCGGGCCATCGAGGTTGCCGCGGTCGAGCACGTCGAGCCCACGCGCGAGCAGCGCTTCGCCGAGGCCCGCGATGCGCAGTGCCTCCGGCCCCAGCCGCGCGCCGCGGTGGCCGGCGCCGACGTCGGTCGGCGCACCGATCAGGGTGACGGGGGGGTAGCGGGTCAGCATGAATCGCTCCGGATCAGGATAAATGCGGCGTAAAAAAGGTGTAGGGCGCAAGACACGTAATGCCTGCGTGCCCGTCCGCACTGGGACCACGCGTACGGTCGGCCGGGAAGGATCGCCCAGTTCGTCCCGGCCACGCCGGACCGTGATTGTTGCGGGTTATACGCCCGGGGTGAAGCGCCGGGACACTGGAAGCATGTGTGAATGCAGCAGGCTCAAGGCATGCTGAGGTGGAACGTTCAGGTGGCACGCGGACTCGGACTCGAAAGCCCAGGGCCTTCGGAGGCGCCACGATCACGATGTACGTCCAGCCACGCGCCGCAATCTGCTCGGAAGAACGGCTGGTCGAATTGATTCCTCCGCTGCAGCCTTCATGAGGTCGATCGCGAGACGCCTCCCCTCCGCGGCGCAGCAGTCGCCCCGGGTTAGGATCCGTGCCGGCGGGCCGATGATTCCGGAGGAATACGCTGTTGCTAGTTGAGCCCACCCGCCAGCGGTTTCGGCCAGACATCAATGGACTTCGGGCTTGGGCGATCGGGCTCGTCGTGCTCTATCACTTCGACGTCGGTCCGCTCCGCGGGGGCTTCGTCGGTGTCGACGTTTTCTTCGTCATCTCCGGCTACTTGATGACGGACATCCTCCTGCGCGAGGGCACGCCTTCGTTGGGCCGCTTTTACGCACGTCGGGCCCGTCGCGTCCTGCCGCCGCTGGCCGCCATGTCGGTCGTACTACTTGTACTCGGCGCGGCTCTGCTGAGCGCAATGGAGTTCGAGACGCTGGCGGTGGAGGTCGCGACCAGCCTCATGGGCGTCTCGAATTTCCTGTTTCGCGAACAGTCTGGCTATTTCGACGTGGCGTCTCGCGAAAAGTGGCTTCTGCACAGCTGGTCGCTCTCCGTAGAGATGCAGTTCTACCTGGCATTCCCGCTGCTCCTAAGACTTATAGACCGCGGCCGCCCGTGGCGGCTCATCACACTGATTTCGGTGTTTTCACTGGTCGCGTCTCTGGCCGTGAGCCCGGTCCAACCGGCCACCGCATTCTTCCTACTGCCGACACGAGCCTGGGAGTTCCTAGTCGGCGCCCTGGTGCGCACCATGCCTCGCACCCGGGTGAATGCCCGACGACTTCCGGTCGCGGAGTACATCGGGCTGGCTTTGATTCTTACGTCGGCGATCACATTCTCGGCGGAGGTTAGCTGGCCGTCAGGCTGGGCGGCAATACCGGTGCTGGGCGCAGCCTTGGTGCTGTCGGAATGGAATTCGCCGACAGCCCTCACTGCCAATCCATTCGCCCAATGGCTCGGCACACGCTCCTATTCGGTGTATCTGTGGCATTGGCCGGTAGCCGTGGCGCTAGGGTTCGTTCCGCTGCCGGCGCACCTCCCCACGAAATGGCTCGGGATCGCGTTGTCCCTTGTGCTAGGCGCGCTGTCCTACGCCCTCGTGGAACGACGCGAATGGCACATAGGAGCTCGCCTGGGGCGCGCTGCATGGTTCGTGGGACTCCCGGGTATGGCGCTGTTGGTGGCGTTCCTGATCGTTCGCCATGATGGCTTTCCGGGCCGCATGCCGCCGGGGGTCGACGACGCCGCCGCGGAAGCGCGTAACAGGCACGCCCCCGGGATCCTATGCCGCGACAATATTCAGCAGCCAGGTAGGACATGTACCGCGGGCTCCGGACGCACTGGCGTGGTCGTGATCGGGGATAGCCACGCTGAATCGATTCTGGGAGCGGTAGCGCGCGCGGCCCACCGCGCGACTGCTGGCATCGAAGCATGGTCCTATCCCAGCTGCTTCACGCTGTTCGATGCCGAAGTCGTGCCCGGCATTTTCCGTAGCGGCGCTCGCTGCAGGGAATTCAACGAATGGGTGCGTGCTCGGTTAAAGGAGCTGCCTGCGAACGTGCCCGTGCTCCTCGTCAGTCGCAGCTCTGCCTATGTTCACGGCAACAGCGAGCCAAGCCAGCGTGGTGAATCGAGGCCAGCCATCCACTTTGGACACCTCCATGGCTCCCTGACGCCGCAGTTCGAGCGTGAATACATACACGCGTACATCGAAACCGTGTGCGAGATGGCTGAGCGGCGGCCCGTGTTCCTACTTCGTCCCGTTGCCGAGATGCCAGTCGATGTGCCGCGCGCTGTCGCCCGTAGCCTCGCCATGCGAATCGAGCGGTACCCTATGGTGAGCGCGACCGAGTACAGCGCGCGCAATCGACTGGTGCTCGCCGCACAGGATGCGGCGGCGACGAAGTGCGGGGCGATCATCCTCGAGTCGCGCGACGTGCTGTGCCCGACCGGCTCATGCCAGAGCACCTTGCATCGCCGGCCCCTTTACTACGATGACGATCACCTGAGCCAGTTCGGCAGTCTCCTGCTTGTGCCGTTGCTCGGAAAGATCTTCGATGCCCATGCGCACGCGAAGTGACCAGACCCCGTGGCGCGCGGCGACTGATTTTCAGCGCCGACCTCGACACGGATTTGGGCGGAGGAGTACGCCCCATGACGCGGTGACTGAACACGCAGCCCCGGCATCAGCGCGATGCGCCACCCGTTCTGGCACTGTGTCGCCCACGTGCGGATCAGCCGATGCGACGCAGGGTCAGCATGGCGCCGAGCCGTTGACCCGCCGCGTCGGTGACGGGTCGCGCGTCGCCTTCGACGAGCGCGACCACGCCGTCGGGGCGACGGATCCGCCAGCGTGTGCCCGTCACGACGCATCCCTGGCGCACCGCACGCGTCAGCGGCAGTTCGTCGGACGGATAGGGCGTGCCGTCCTCGCGCAGAAGCGAATACGTCTCGCTGTACGCGTCCGGGGTCACGTCCAGCTCGGCGACGCCGTGCAGCTCGCGGGCGAGGTCGTTGACGAACGTGATGCGGCCCTCCGCATCGGTCAGGATCAGGCCGTCGTCGAGTTGCGCGAGCACCGCTTCCCGCTCGGCGGCGATGCGTGCGAGCGCACGCCGCGCGCGCACCTGCTCGGTGACGTCCACGGCCGAACTCAGCACGCCGTAGATGCGGCCGTCCGCATCGCGCAGGGCCTGCAGGCTGAAGCTGAAGTAGCCGGTGTCGATCGCGCCGTCGCCGTACCGGTCGAACTGGATCTCGAATTCACTGGCTTCGAAAGGCTCACCGGTCGCGAGCACGCCGTCGAGGATGTCGACCAGCCCCTGGGAGACGATCTCGGGGAATGCCTCGGCGAGGGCGCGCCCCTCCAGGTCGCGCCCCCCGATGATCCGGCGATTCGCGTCGTTCATCAGGGCGATGCGGTGGTCGGGCCCCTGGTACACGGTGATCGCCACCGGGCAGTTCGCGAACACGCTGCGCAGCCGTTCGCGCTCGACCTGCGCGCGCTCGAGCGAGGCCGTCTGCACCTCGACGCCGCGCAGCATGGCATCGATGTCGACATTGAGGCCGACCCAGCGCGACGCACCCTGGGCATCGACCACGCGGTGCGCGCGGCACTGGTGCCAGTGGTAGCGGTGGGTGACCGACGACAGCAGGCGCATGCGCATGTCGTAGGGTTCGCCCGATGCGACCGCCGACTGCCAGGCGCTCTCGGCGCGTGGCCAGTCGCCGGGATGCACCACGCGCGCCCAGTCCGGCTGCGCCGTGCCGACCGCGACGCTGCTGCCGAAGAAGCGGCGCGCCTCGGCGTTCATCCATTCGACCTGTCCGTCGAGCGTGGCGGTCCACGTGCCACAGGGCAGCGTGTCGAGTACCGCGTGGAGAGCAGCGGGCGTCATCGTCGTATCGCCAGGACAGGTCGGAGGCCAGGAATGGCGTGGTGCCGGCTGTCGGAATCGAACCGACGACCTACCGCTTACAAGGCGGTTGCTCTACCAACTGAGCTAAGCCGGCGAAGCGATAGTGTAGCGCCCGTCCCGCACCACGCCGGCACACGGGATGGGTGCACCGGTCATCCCGAGCGTCGTGGACACAGGCGCGAAGCCCGCGCGTGCCGCGACATCGAGCCAGAGCACCTCGCGCGCACCGACGGGTTCGGCGATGGCGCCGAAACCGGCCGCCGCGAGCGACGCTGCGCGCTCGCGCGCAGCGGCTTCGCTGCCATAGCGTCCGAGTGCGATGGCGTGGGCGTCGGCGCCCGATGCGGGCAGCACCAGGTAGTCGGCGAAGCCGGCCGCGCCGATGCGCGCCGCCGTCGCCACGGCCTCCTCGCGCGAACGCTGCGGCAGCACCACGCGCCAGGCCCGGGGCGCACCGGCGAGCTCGCGCGCCGTCGCCGTCCACATGACCTCCGGTGCGATCGCCGTACGCGCGGCATCGAAGGCACGCGCGACGCGGAAGGGCCCGTAGCGGTAGCAGGCCGCGGGTGCGGAATCGCGGGACGCGATACCCGGGACATCCGCTGCAGGGAGCAGCTGGAGCTGCGGCACGCCGCGCGGCGTCGCCACGGGCGCCGGCCCGGCAGGCGGCGCGCGGAACGCCCACCACGTGGCGACGCCCACGTTGAGCACCAGCAGCATCACCAGCAGGGCGCGGAGCAGCATCCGCGGATTCTAGCGAGTGGGCGCGGCACGCCGTGATGGACGCGCGTCGCATCCCGGACCCGCAAGGCGACCACGGGACGCGCGTCGCATCGGGACCCGACGCATCACCTCACGCGCGGCGCTCCCGATGCGGATCATCGACGGCGCCGCAGGCGCCGCCGCGCCACGGGCACGCCTCCCGTCGCGTCGGCATCGCATTCAGGGATCACTGCCCCGCGCCCGCCCATGCCGCGAGGCCCTCGAGCACCAGACCCGGCGCATCGACCGCCTGCGGCAACGCACCGCGCAGCGCGTCGGCTCCGCCGCCGTGCATCAGCAGCGGCACGTCGTGCCCGAGCCGGTCGCGCGCCGCGGCACAGGCCTCCCGCACGAGCGCGGCGGCGGCCCCGAGGCAACCGGAGGCGAGCGCGTCGTCCGTGTCGACGGCCCAGTCGATCCACTCGCCCCCCTGTCGGGGCAGGTGCGGCGCGCGTGCATGCAGGGCCTCCCGCATCAGCTCCGGCGACGGCGCGATCCGGCCGCCGCGGTGGAGTCCGGTCGCGTCGACCAGGTCGAGCGTCACCGCGGTCCCGACGCCGCAGACCAGGACCGCGCCGTCGAGATGCCGACGCGCGCCGAGCATGGCCAGGAAGCGGTCGACCCCCAGGCGCGACGGCTCGGCATACGCGATGCGCAGCCCCCCGAGCACGGGCAGGGTGCGGGCGAGCTCGATGCGCGTGCTGCGCCGGACGAGCGCGTCCAGCAGCGCCACGCGGAGCGACTCGCGCGCCACGCTGGCGACGTAGGCGACCTCGATGCGTGGCGGCAGCGCCGTGTCGAGCCGCGCATGCAGGGCATCGGCGTCCAGGTCGTCGAGGCCGTCGTGCGCGAGCGCGGTGACCGCGCCGACGCCCTGCGGCTCCAGCGGCGCGCACTTGAGGCGGGTGTTGCCGAGGTCGAACAGCCAGGCGTTCATGCGACCCGCCCGCGCAGGCTCACCTCGCCCGCATGCACGTCGCGTTCGCGGCCGTCGGCGCCGCGCACGCGCAAGGCGCCGCCCTCGCCGAGGCCCAGCACGTGCACCCGTTCGATGCCCCCGGGCAGGTGGAGGTCGGCATCGCGACCGCGCAGAGCGTCGAGCGCCTGCCAGCGCTCGGCGAACGGGGCGAAGCCGTCGCGGTCGAAGAGGTCGAGCGCCCGGACGAGGTGCGCGACGAGCGCCGCCGCGAGCTGCGTGCGCGGCGGCGCGCCGCCGAGCGCCGCGAGGTCGATCCACGGCTGGTCGATGCGGGCGCCTGCCCTGGCAGGCATGGCGACGTTGAGCCCCAGCCCGATGACCGCGTTTGCAGGGCCGCCGTGCTCGCCGCCGCCCTCCACGAGCAGGCCACCGAGCTTGCGGAGCCCCCCGCCGTCGGCGACGACCAGGTCGTTCGGCCACTTGAGCGCGACCTGCGGGTACCCCAACGCGTGCAACGCCTCGGCCGCGGCGAGGCCGGCGACCAGGCTCAGCCCGCCGAGGCGCGCCAGGCCGCCCTCGAAGGCGCGTGAGACGGAGAGATAGAGGTTGGCGCCGAGCGGTGACTGCCAGGGGCGGCCGCGGCGGCCGCGGCCGCCGGTCTGCCGCTCCGCCAGCAGCACGTCGACCCCGCGCGAGGGCGCGCCGCGACGCAGCAATTCGCTGTTGGTGGAGTCGATCGACCAGGCCACGTCGAGCCGGGCGATGCCCGCAGCGACCGGGGCCGGCACTGCGGCTCGGAGGGCATCGGCGTCGAGGAGGTCGAGCGGAATCACGAGGCGGTAGCCCTGCCCCGGTGCCGCTTCGATCGCCACGCCGGCCTCGCGGAGGCCCTCGATCCGCTTCCATACGGCGGCCCGGGTCACCCCTGCGGCACGGGCCAGCCCGTCGCCGGACACCGGCCCCTCGGCCAGCCGCCGGAGGATCGCCTGTTCATCCATGGGGGCGGTCGGGGAGCGGCTCATCGCCCGATTATGCGGGACGGCCGCCGCAGGCCGACCTGCGGCGACGGATCGGGCGGGAATCGCGCTATCCTCGCGGGGCTCCCCTCCCGGGACCTCGAGGACCGCCCGCATGCGCCGCATCTGCCTGTGCCTGCTCATCGCCGTCGCCAGCACCGGCGCGGTCGCGCGTGAGGTCAGGCTGCTGAGCGCCGAGGACAGCTGCCCCGAGGCGAACGCCACCTCGCACAAGCCGTCGAAGCAGAAGGTGGTCGCGCCGCGTGAGTCGGCTGCGCCGTCGCGCGAGACGCGGGCACGCCCGAGCCTGCACAGCGACAGCGAGCCCGCCGGCCTCGGCAAGCCGCGCTGGCACAGCTTCCTGCCCGGCATGTTCCGCTGAGGCGCGCCGCGCCGTCCCTTGCGTAGCCTCCTCCGCCGCCTGCTGCGGCGCGACGACCCCGACCTCCCGCTCGACCCCGCCCTGTGGTCGCACGTGCGTGCGCACCTGCCGTGGGCGGCCGCGCTCGACGAGGCGCGCGCGAATCGCCTGTCGACGCTCGCCGCGTGGTTCCTCGCACGCAAGGCGATCACGCCGGTGGGCGGCCTCGAGCTCGACGACGGCGACCGCGCGCTGCTCGCCGCGGCATGCTGCCTGCCGGTGATGCAGGTCGGCGTCGCCGGGCTGCGCGGCTGGACCGAGCTCGTCGTGTATCCCGATGCCTTCCGCGTCAACCGCAGCCATGTCGATGCCGCCGGCGTGCTGCACGAATGGGAGGACGAGCTGATCGGCGAGGCGTGGGAGATGGGTCCGCTCATCCTCTCGTGGGCCGACGTGCAGGCCGACTGCGCGGAACCCGATGCGGGCTTCTGCGTGGCCGTGCACGAGATGGCGCACAAGCTCGACGCGCTCGACGGCCTGCTCGACGGCACGCCGCCCCTCGGCGGCGACTTCCATGCCGCATGGGTGCGCGATTTCCAAGGCGCGTTCGATGCATTGAACGCGCTGCTCGACCGCGGGCGCGAACCGCCGATCGACGAGTACGCGGCGGAGTCGCCCGAGGAGTTCTTCGCTGTCGCGAGCGAATACCACTTCAGCGCGCCGGCGATCCTGCGCGCCGCCTGGCCGGAGGTGGCCGCGCACCTCGCGCGCTTCTACGGACCCTCGCCGATGGAGCCCGCCCGCGCCTGAGTGCCGCGGGCCGATGCCACCGGCTCACTCCATCAGGCGCGCCCAGCCATCCATGCCGTCCAGCCGCGACAGCACGAGCTTGATGCAGACCAGCAGCGGCACCGCCAGGAGCAGGCCGATGATCCCCCACATCCAGCCGAAGACCATCAGCGAGAGGATCAGCACCAGCGGCGAGAGCCGCATGCTGCGGCCGAGGACGATCGGCGTGATGAGCTGGCCCTCCAGCGTGTGCACGACCAGGTAGATGCCCGCGGGCGCGAGCGCCATCCAGTTCTCGAAGCGCAGGAAGCCCATCACCAGCAGCGTGAGGATGCCGATCAGCGGCCCGACGTAGGGCGCGAAGTTGAGCAGCGCCGCCATCGTGCCCCACAGCAGGGCCTCCTGCGGCGGGACGTCGATCCACACCAGCAGGCCCGCGATCACCACGCCTACCACCGCGTTGATCACGCTGATGGTGAGCACGTAGCGCGATATCTCGCGCTCGATGGATGTGAGGATGTCGACGGTGAGCTTCTGCTGCTGCCGCGTGGGCAGCAGGGCGAGCGCGTGCTTCTGCAGGTTCTCGCCGTAGACCATGAAGAAGAACGTCAGCAGCACCACCGCCAGCACCGAGCTGATGAGCTTGGGCGTGGTGACGAGGAACTTGTAGGGATCGCCCGACTCCTGCACCACCTGCACGCGCCGCTGCTCGCCGCCGGCAGCCTGCTGCGCGAGCCGCTGCGCGGCCTGGTTGGCTTCCTGCACCGGGCGCACCATGTCGCGCACCTTGGGCGCGAACTGGCGGATGCCCTGCGGCGCCTCGCGGATCCACTCCGTCGCCGGCTGGATCAACTGCTCGATGAGCAGCACCGAGGTCGACAGCCCGAGCACCATCACCAGGAACGCGCCCGCGAACCGCGGCACGTACGCGCGGCGCAGGATGCGGATGATCGGGTTGCCGATCAGCGCGAAGAACATCGCCAGCAGCACCGGCAGGATCAGGCCCTGCGCGGCCCACAGGACCACGCCGACGGCGAGCACGGCGATCACCACCACCGAGAGCGGCGCCCGCGGCCGTGACGGCGTCGCGGTCACCGGGGCGGCAGGCACCGTGTCGTCCGCGGCGTCGGCGGGCGAGGACGAGGGAGGGGTCGGGGTCATACAGCCGCTATAACGCGTCGACCGGCGGTATGGCGTCAACGGGCGGTGTGCCCGCGGGCGTCGTCGACGGCGCGACGGCTTCCACTTCCTGGGCGACGTGGCCCACCTCGGTCGCCGCTTCCTTGGCCCGCGCGCTCGCGACGAGCCCGGAGACGGCGGTGATCATCTGCATGATCGTGCCGCCCTTGGCGCCGGCCTTGATCGGCTCGATTCGGCCGATGACGAAGCCGCTCACCAGGCCCGCGATCACGATGCGGCCCGGCGTCCAGCCCGTCTTCCACGAGGCCTTGAGCTGCCGCCAGTCGGCCGCGACGCGGCGCTCCTGTGCCTCCAGCGCGGCCTCGGCCTGGGCGACCTTCTCGATGAGCTGCTTGAACGAGGTCCCCATGGCTCAGGGCGGCGTGACGGGCACGCCGCGTTCGTCCTTCAGTGGGTGCCCGCCCGGATCGTGGCCGGGCAGGTTCTCGGTGGCCTGCTTGGCCGGCTGCGGCGAGCCGGGCGTGGGCGTGAGGTCGGCGAGTTCGCCGAGGCCCAGGCGCGCGAGCTGGCGCCGCGTGGCCTTCAGGCGGGTGTGCTCGAAGTAGTGCGAGGCGATCCACGCGGCGATGCCCGCCATCAGCACGCTGATCCCCGCGCAGGTGAGCATCGACGTCGCCCAGCCCCAGCCGAACGTGCCGCGCAGCACCGCGATCGTCGTCGCCATCAGCAGCAACCAGGCACTCGCGCCGCAGGCCACGGCGAGGCCCGCGAACGCCATCGTCCGCCCGAACGCGCTGCGCGCGAGCGAGACGTCGGCGAAGAACAGGCTGCGGAAGGCCTTGGCGGCGTCACTGGTCGCCTCGAGGCTCGACTTGCCCGCCGCGCCCACCTGGCGCAGCGATTCCTTCAGGTCGGGCGGGAGTTCGGGCGAAGCCGCGCCTGCGCCGGCCGTCGCCGACGCACCGGACTGCGGGCCCGGTCCCGCGGGACCGGCGCCGCTCGCGCCCCCTGCGCCCATCGCGCGTGCTTACTTGTCGCCGCGCGCGAGCTTGGCGAGCACCCAGCCCGTCGCGAACGCGACGCCGAAGCTGACGAGCGGACGCTCGCGGATCAGCTCGGCGGCGCTGTCGACCAGGTCGCGGCCCTTGTCCATCAGCACGTCGACCTGCTCGCGCGCCGCGCTGCCAGCGACCTCTGCCGCGGCCAGTCCCGCGATCGCGCTGTCGGCGAGATCCGCCTTCAAGTTGGCCTTGCCCACGCGGAGCTCCTCTCCTGCGGCGACCGCCGCGTTGCGAAGGGCCTCGCCGGTGTCGACCGCGGCCTGCTTCAGGCTCGTGCCGGCTTCGGAGAGGTTGGAAGTGAACGCGCCGGTGCCCGTCGTGGTCGCGGCGCTGGTGGAACCGTTGCGGTTGTTCGTGGCCATGTCGATCTCCTGGGATTTCCGTGTCGCGGATCAGCGGATGGGCACGACGCCCTGGCGACCGCCGCGAACGATCTGCAGCGCCAACTCTGCCGGCCGCTGCGTGAAGCCGGCGCGGAAGCCCGCGAGGTCGGCGAACGCACCGGTGTTCGCGGCGACGACGATGTCGCCCGCCTGCAGGCCATTCTGCGCCGCGCGCGAGCCGCGTGCGACGGACTCGATCAGCACGCCGCCCACGCCGCGCCCGCGAAGGCGCTCGGGCAGCTCGACGAACGTCGCGCCGGCCAGGCGCGGATCGAGGTCGGCACCCGCGAGCGAGCGCGGCTGTTCCTGCAGGCCCGTGGCGAGCTGCACGCGCTGGCCGTCACGCAGGACGTCGAGCGTGATGCGGCTGCCGAGCGCCTGCAGGCCCTCGAAGTTGCGCAGCGCGTCGCGTCCGGAGATGCGCTGCCCGTTGGCCGCGGTGATCACGTCGCCGCTGCGCAGGCCCGCGCGCTCGGCGGCCGAGCCCGGATACACGCGCGTCACCACCGCGCCGCCGTCCGCGGGCACGCCGAGCGCGCGCGAGAGGCGCTCGTCGATGTCCTGCGACTCCACGCCGAGGGTGCCGCGCCGCACCACGCCCTTGTTCTTCACCAGTTGCTCGGCGATCGAACGCGCCATGTTCGACGGGATCGCGAAGCCGAGGCCGATGTTGCCGGCGATCGCACCGCGCGGATTGAAGCTCGCGGTGTTGATGCCGACGAGCTCGCCGTTGAGGTTCACCAGCGCGCCGCCCGAATTGCCCGGGTTGATCGAGGCATCGGTCTGGATGAAGTTCTGGAAGCCCAGGCCCGGCAGGCCGGTGCGGCCGACGGCGGAAACGATCCCGCTGGTCACCGTCTGGCCGATGCCGAACGGATTGCCGACGGCGACGACGAAGTCGCCGACCTTCAGCTGGTCGGAGTTCGCGAGCGGGAGCGCGGAGAGGCGCTCGGTGCCGAGCACGCGCATCACCGCCACGTCCGTTTCCGGGTCGCTGCCGAGCGATTCGGCCTGCAGCGTGCGCCCGTCGGCGAGCGTCACGCTGACCTGGTCGGCGCCTTCCACCACGTGGTGGTTGGTGAGCAGCAGGCGGCGCTCGGCGTCGACGATCACGCCGGAGCCGAGCGATTCGTTGATGCGCTCCTGGGTGAACTCGGGATACATGCGTCGGAACCACGGATCGGCGAACGGGCTCACCCGCACGCGCTGCTTGCTGTGCACACTCACGACCGCGGGCGTGACACGCGCGAGCATCGGCGCGAGCGAAGGCACCGGCTGGCCGGCCACGGCCGCGGGCAGCGCGGCGGCCGTCGGCAACGCGAACGAGGACGAGGCGGCGGGCGCGGCCATCGCGCTGCGATCGAAGAGCTCGCGCGCGCCGGTGGCGACGAAGCCGCCGAAGGCCGCGGCGGCGGCGAGGACGAGGAGCGTGGTGCGGGGTCGGGTCGGGGTCATCGCTCGGGGGGAGATGCGGGACAGGGGGGATGTCGCGGCAGCGCCGCGGCGATTCAAGGCGTGCCTGCCGAGCATGCCCCAGCGCACGCGCGCTGCATGGCCCGGAAGGCCCACGACCGCTCGTCGGACCGCCGCGGTGCAGCAGCGATTCATCGTAGAAACCGCTCGCATCGCGGGCGTCAAGTCGTTGACGCGCGGCGGGATGTGAGCGTAGCGTGAGGACCCGTCGCCGCCACTAGATCTAGTGGTTCACGACGCGCTTACGGGGAAACTGTTGAGGTATGAGGCGTCTGGACGACGGTCCAGGCCCACGCTCTTCGACGCCCTGAAAGCGGTTCCACGGCCGCTTCGGCGGAGCCTTGCCGCGTGGAACACCCCCCCTTTTCCGGCCGCCGCCCCGGCGTCGGCCGACCCAGTTGCCAGCCGCCTCGCCGCGGCCTTGATCGGAGATGACGCAGGAATGAGCACGGTGCGCCTGGAGGTAGTCGGCATGTCCAAGACCCCGCGGAGCCAGGACGGGGACATCCCGCTGCAGCCGGCCTCGCTCGACATCTGGGACAAGAAGTACCGGCTCAAGACCAAGACGGGCCAGCCGGTGGACGCCGACATCGACGCGACCTACCAGCGCGTCGCCAAGGCCCTCGCCGAGGCCGAGCCGACCCAGGAGAAGCAGCGCTACTGGAACGAGCGCTTCCTGTGGGCGCTGCGCCGCGGCGCGATCCCGGCCGGCCGCATCACCTCCAACGCCGGCGCGCTGGAGCACAAGCCCGCCACCTCGACAATCAACTGCACCGTCTCCGGCACCATCGAGGACTCGATGGACGGCATCCTCGAGAAGGTGCACGAGGCGGGCCTGACGCTGAAGGCCGGCTGCGGCATCGGCTACGAGTTCTCCACGCTGCGCCCGAAGGGTGCGTTCGTCGCCGGCGCCGGTGCCTACACCTCCGGCCCGATGTCCTTCATGGATATCTACGACAAGATGTGCTTCACCGTGAGCTCGGCCGGCGGCCGCCGCGGCGCGCAGATGGGCACGTTCGACGTCTCGCATCCGGACGTGAAGGACTTCATCCGCGCCAAGCGCGAGGACGGGCGCCTGCGCCAGTTCAACCTCTCGCTGCTGATCACCGACGGCTTCATGGAGGCCGTGAACTCCGACGGCGACTGGCCGCTGGTGTTCCCGGTGCACGTCAAGGAGCAGGACGACCTCGACCTCACGAACGAGGAGCAGGTCGTCTGGCGCGAGTGGCCGACCCACCGCAATTACGTCACGCGCGACGACGGCCTGGTGGCCTGCAAGATCTACGGCCACATCCGCGCGCGCCACCTGTGGGACATGATCATGGTCTCGACGTACGACTACGCCGAGCCGGGCTTCATCCTGATCGACCGCGTCAACGAGATGAACAACAACTGGTGGTGCGAGTCCATCCGCGCCACCAATCCCTGCGGCGAGCAGCCCCTGCCCCCGTACGGCGCCTGCCTGCTCGGCTCGGTCAACCTCACCAAGTTCGTCCGCAACGCCTTCACCGACCAGGCCACGTTCGACTGGGACGAATACCGCGAGGTCGTGCGCGTGTTCACCCGCATGCTCGACAACGTGGTCGAGGTGAACGGTCTTCCCCTGCAGCAGCAGAGGGACGAGATCATGCGCAAGCGCCGCCACGGCATGGGCTTCCTCGGCCTGGGCAGCACGGTGACCATGCTGCGCATGAAGTACGGCTCGAAGGAGTCGTGCGAGTTCACCGAGGCGATCGCCCGCGAGATGGCGGTGGCCGGCTGGGAGATGGGCCTGGAGCTCGCCCGCGAGAAGGGCCCGGCCCCGATCATGGAGGAGCGCTTCACGGTCACCGCCGAGATGCTGCGCAAGCGTCCGGAGATGGCCGCCGACGGCTGGAAGGTCGGCCAGGAGATCGAAGGCAAGGTGCTGCACGCCAAGTACTCGCGCTACATGCAGCGCGTGGCCGAGGTGGCGCCGGAGCTGGTCGAGGAGCTCGCCGAGGTCGGCGCGCGCTTCACCCACCACTCCTCGATCGCGCCCACCGGCACGATCTCCCTGAGCCTCGCCAACAACGCCTCCAACGGCATCGAGCCGTCCTTCGCCCACCACTACTCGCGCAACGTGATCCGCGAGGGCAAGAAGTCGAAGGAGAAGGTCGACGTCTACTCCTACGAGCTGCTGGCCTACCGCGAGCTGGTCAACGAGAAGGCCATGCCCTTCTCCGAGGACCCGGCCGCCGCCCTGCCCGACTACTTCATCGCCGCCGACGACATCACGCCCAAGGAGCACGTGGACGTGCAGGCCGCGGCGCAGAAGTGGGTGGACAGCTCGATCTCCAAGACGGCGAACGTCCCCACGGACTACCCGTACGAGGACTTCAAGGACATCTACCGCTACGCCCACGAGCAGGGCCTGAAGGGCTGCACCACCTTCCGCTTCAACCCGGCCGCCTTCCAGGGCGTGCTGGTCAAGGAGAAGGACCTGGAGAACACCACCTACCGCTTCGAGCTCGAGGACGGCCAGGTGGTCGAGGTCCGCGGCAACGAGGAGATCGAGTACGACGGCGAGACCCACACCGCCGCGAACCTGTTCGACGCCCTCAAGGAAGGCTATTACGGCAAGTTCTGATGCACTCCGCCGACGCGCCGGGCAACGTACCCGGCGCGCGGCACGCGATGCGCCCCGGCTCCGTCAGGAACGCATCCATCCCGTCAAAAACCCCGATGCAGTACGCGTAGTTTTCACACCGTGTTGTGCGCACCGGCTGTATAGCAACGCGCGATAACGCTCCGTTATCCCGATTCGCAAAAACAGCGCCCCGAAGGAGGGCTTTCCACATGGCTACTGGAAATGGCAATGGCAATGGCAATGGCGTGACGGCGACGCTGTCGAACGCGGCGGGCACCGTCGCGGAGACCGCCAGCAACATCGGCAGCGCGATCGCCGGCACGGCGAGCACCGCCGTGACCGCGGTGACCGAGACCGCCAGCGGCGCCGTCGAGGCCGTCGGCCGCGCGGTCTCGACCGCGAAGAAGCGCCTCGCGCGCACCAGCGCGGCGGCCCGCAAGGAGGCACGCGCCACCAAGACCGGCGCGCGCAAGTCGTCGGGCGGCCGCTCGACGGCGAAGAAGGCCTCGGGCACGAAGTCGGCGTCCAAGCGCGCCACGGGCTCGCGCAGCGGCACGGCGTCGAAGTCGGCCGGTGGCAGCGCCTCGAAGTCGGCCGGTGGCCGCAAGAGCGCGTCCAAGAAGACGGGCGCCCGCAAGAGCGCCGCGAAGTCGGCCGGCGGCCGCACCGCGGCGTCGAAGGGCGGCGCGCGCAAGAGCGCCGCGAAGTCGGCGTCGACGGGCAGCACGGGCCGCAAGTCGACCAAGCGCGTGGCCGCCGGCAAGAAGGCCGCCACCACCCGCAAGACGAACGCCGCCAAGAAGGCCGTCAGGAAGAGCGTGACCCGCGCGACCAAGGCCGTGTCGAAGGCCGCGACCAGCGCGCGCCGCTCGGCCGCCGCCAAGAAGGCCGCCGAGACGCGTTCGAACCGCGGCGGCGCGCGCAAGTCCGCCTCGAAGGGCGGCGCGCGCAAGTCGACCGGTCGCAGCACGGCGGCCCGCAAGGGCGGCGCGGCCTCGAAGGGTGGTGCGCGCAAGTCGGCGACCGGCTCGCGCTCGACCGCCGCGCGCAAGGGCGGTGCCGCCTCCAAGGGCGGCGCCCGCAAGTCGGCCTCGAAGGGCGGTGCGCGGAAGTCGACCGGCTCGGCCGGCCGCACCGCGGCGGCCCGCAAGGGCGGCGCGGCGTCCAAGGGTGGCGCGCGCAAGTCCGCATCGAAGGGCGGCGCCCGCAAGTCGACGGGTGCGCGCGGCGCGTCCGCCGGCCGCGGTCGCGGCCGTTCGAGCAGCGCCGACAGCCGCGCGAGCGTCTGAGTAAGTCGTAGTACCCCGGTGCCGGCGGTCCGCCGCCGGCACCCCCGATTCCACGGTGCGCCGCCGCAGGCGACGCGCCCTCCAACACCAGCAACGCAGCACGGGGAACAGGTCGGATGGCCGTCAAGATCGAGAAGAAAATCAAGGGCTACAGCGTGATCAGCGCGGAGGACCGCGCGCGCGAGGCCCAGGCCACCGCCACGCCGGCCGCCGCCGAGCCCAAGACGGCCGACGTCATCCAGATGCACGAGCGCCTCGAGCGCCCCGAAGTGCTGATCGGCTCCACCTACAAGATCAAGACGCCGCTGGTCGAGCACGCCATGTACGTGACGATCAACGACATCGTGCTCAACGCCGGCACCGAGCACGAGCAGCGCCGCCCGTTCGAGGTCTTCATCAACTCGAAGTCGATGGACCACTTCCAGTGGATCGTCGCCCTCACCCGCATCATGTCCGCCGTGTTCCGCAAGGGCGGCGACGTGACGTTCCTGGTCGACGAGATGAAGGCCGTCTTCGACCCGCGCGGCGGCTACTTCAAGGCCGGCGGCGTGTACATGCCGAGCCTGGTCGCCGAGATCGGCGCGGTGGTCGAGGACCACATGAAGTCGATCGGCCTGATCCACGACCCCGAGCTCTCCGCGCACCAGAAGGCGCTGATCGCCGAGAAGCGCGCCGCCTACGAGCGCGCCACACAGCCCGCCGCCAACGAGTCCGTCGCCGTCACCGGCGAAGGCACCTCCTTCCCGCCCAGCGCGACCATGTGCCACAAGTGCAGCACGAAGGCGCTGGTGCTGATGGATGGGTGTGCGACTTGCTTGAATTGCGGGTATAGCAAGTGCGGGTGAGGTAGCAGCATCACTTCCGAAAAGGGTCAGGCCAGCCAGCCTGGCCTTTTTTTTGAGCTACGCAAAGGAACCACGCGGTGAAGTTCAACCAAATCTACTTTGATGCCGTTTGGGCGGACCTTAATGAGGCAACCACGTATCCGTCCCGGCGGCCTACGCTTGCTCACTACACGTCGATCGCAACGTTGGAGCGCATCGTTCGGTCTGGAGAGCTCTGGCTCGCTCATCCGATGCTGATGAATGATCACCAAGAGATGCGGTGGGGCATGGTCGAGGGGCAAAAACGGCTTTTGGCGAGTGAAGAAATTGCTTCTGCGTGTGCCTCAGCCGATAAGCACCAGCTCCTACTCGCTGCCTTCAATAAGCATTACGATCAGTTCGCAACGGCTGATGCCTTCGACGTTTATGTGGGTTGCTTTTGCGAACACGATCCAAGCGATCATGACGGTCTGCTCTCAATGTGGCGTGGCTACGGAGCCAATGGCGGCGGCGCGGCGATTGTTTTTGACACGTCAAAGCTCATTCATGACGACGAGTCGCCGTTAGTTCTCGCACCTGTGGTCTACGGAACTGATCAACAACGGTTGAATTGGATTGAAACGAAAATTTCTGAGCTCGCTAGGCTAATCAAGACTCATAACCCGCCGAAGCTTGAACTCGACAGAGCCGCATGGCACTTCTTTAACCGACTAAAGTACTTCGCGCTTTTCTCCAAACATTGTGGATTTCGAGAAGAGCGCGAGTGGCGTGTCGTGTACATGCAGGATCGAGATCCGAAACGTGAGTACCACTCTCGCTTTACTTACCTCACGAACGAAGCTGGAATTGAGCCACGCATGAAGCTACAGGTCGGCAGCGATCTGAAGGGTGCGGAGCCCATTACGTTGTCGTCGCTTGTAACACGAATCCTTCTGGGACCAAGGGCAGGCGCTTTACTTTCCCTAATGGCGACTCGACGAATGATGGAGCAGCTCGGTGAACCACAACTTGCCGCTCGCGTCTTATCCTCTTCCACGCCATTCCGCGGCTAGGAAATCAAGAACGCAGAAGCGGGTCAGAGTAGAGTTTTCCTCGACCTCGCAGGGGAATGGGATCAGAGTGCATTTACTCGACCTCGGTGGCGGCAGAAACAGGGGTCAGAGTGCAACTCCTCTACCTCAGCAGTGCGGGAATACCGTGAGACCCGCAGGGAGGCGCGCAGGACGCGCGCCGTCGCCACCCGAGGAAGGATGCCGAGTGTGGCGATCCGTGGAGTAGTAGCCGTTCGCGAGCTGTAGATCCGTCGGGGGAAGCTGCTTTCTTTTGGTTACTTTTCTTCGCACAAGCCAAGAAAAGTGACTCGCGCGCGCCAGCGCACGAAACGCTTCAAGCCGTGGCGATCACCTGCTCGTACCTGAGCCGATCCACATCGACAGCCGTCATCTCGATCGTGTGCGGCTGGTGACTCAACGCGAAGGCGAATTCGTAGCCATCCGGTCCAACCACCCAGAGAAGCGGCACGCCCTCACGCCTCATCGATTCCCACTTCTTGAACGAGTTGATGTGACGCGGTCGCTCAGAGATGGCGCTTCCAGGCTTCTTGCAGCTGTGATGCATCAAGTCCGAGACGAGATGGTCGATCTCCAGCCGCGACTTCTTGACTTCGCAGGCAATGAGCAGGCGTGGCGACTCCCCATCACTGTACGCCGCCAGATCGAACGCCCAGTCGGCTGTCTGCATCCCGAGGTGGTGTTCGGGCCAGCCCAGGTCATAGTGCATCCGGGCCAACGTGGCCATCGTGATTACGGGCTCCATCCACAATGTCACAGGCCGCGGCACCTTGTGCTTTTCGTGCTGCCAGAAGAGCTGCTCGAGTGCCTTGCTTCTAGCGCACTGATATTGGCCGGCGCTGACGTGGCGGACCAGCCCGCCGTCGATCGCACGCAAAAAGTTGGCAGCGTCACGCGGGGTGACGCGGATGTAGTCGTCGCGGAAGCCGTCCGTGCCGTATCCCCGTCGCGGATCATTGCAAAAGACAGGTAGCCACTCAGCGTAGAGCCTTTCACGAAATGCGGAGACGGGGTCTCTGGTCTTTGTCATGCATGAATCTTCGCGCATCTGACCCGCCTAAGCCGCATCAGTAGGCGGATGAGGGAAAGAGCCACGTCCCAGCCCATCGACACAACAAGCCCCTTCCGTTCGCACCGTTACACTCCGGCCCACTAGCCCCGCGACAGGAACCGTCATGACCCTCACCACCACCGCCTCCGGCCTGCAGTACGAAGACACCGTGGTCGGCACCGGCGCCGAAGCCAGGCCCGGCCGCAATGTCACCGTGCACTACACCGGCTGGCTGTACGAGAACGGCCAGCAGGGCGCGAAGTTCGACTCGAGCAAGGACCGTGGCGAGCCCTTCATCTTCCCGCTGGGCGGCGGCATGGTCATCAGGGGCTGGGACGAAGGCGTGCAGGGCATGCGCGAGGGCGGCGTCCGCACGTTGATCATCCCGCCCGGCCTGGGCTACGGCGCACGCGGCGCCGGCGGCGTGATCCCGCCGAACGCGACGCTGAAGTTCGAAGTGGAGCTGCTGGGCGCCTGAGGGGCCGGATCCGGGCCCGGACACGTGATTCGTTCGCGGATCTGCCGACCGCCAGCCGATCCATGACAGGCACAGGACGCACCGAGCAGTACCGCGGCTACAGGATCGATGCGCAGGCCATGAGCGCAAAGGGAGGCGGCGAGCATCGCGCACGCGTCGGCATCAGAACGCCTGACGGCGACTGGCGTGGACCGTTCGTCGACTACGCCACTGTGTTCCCCACCGAAGACGAGGCCCGCGACTACGGCATCCGTCTCGGCATGGAGGTCGTCGATGCCGAGATCGATTCGCGCCCGTGCCGGTGGCGCCCCATCGCCGGGCGCTGGGGCGACCTGCCGGAGACGTGATCGGCTCCGGGGACTCGACCCCCCTCGGGTCGCGCTACCGGCCAACAGGAATCAGGTCCGATTTCGAGCGAACGGACTGGATGCCGTTCCGTCCGCCGGGGTGATGCCGCGAAAAGGCGGGGCTCCGGTACGGAGCCCGGTCGACGTTGCCGCGCGCCGCGCCCTGAAGCCGGGTCACCACGACCGGGCGAGGGCGGAGCCTGCCTCCACCCTGCACCGCTCACGCCCGCTCTGCCGATCGTGTAGAACGTGCGCTTCCCACTGCGCTGCCGGAGCCGGCCGATGGGCGACCTGCTGCGACTCGCGTTGGCCACGTTGCTGGTCCTGACCGGCTGCAGTCAGCCGTCCCCGCCCCTGCCGCTGCCCTACGCGTCCTCGGCGGCGGAGCGGATCGCGGTGGTGCGCGTCGATCACGAAGTCTCGCGCTTCTGGCGCTGCGGCTGGGCGGGCGACTGCCCGCACGAGATCTGGCGGTACTGCCTGGCGATCGAGCCACTCACCGACGACGCGGCCGTGAAGTGGTACGGCATCTACCACGATGAGCACCTGGAGCGTGCACGGGCCCAGTTGCGGGGGATCGCCCGTGGCGACATGCACGAGGCCCCTGTGCCGCCCCCGGCGACCCATGCGCCCGACGGGCGCGCGCTGACCCCGCTGGAAGCCGAAGAGGACGCGCAGAGGCACGCCGTGCTGACACGGATGGAGCGCTTCCGTCGCGACGTGCAGCTCTACGATCGTGGGGACCGGCGCTTTCGCGAGCAGATCGTCGAGCAGATGAAGGCGGGCTTCCGGATGGAGGCGTACTACAGCGTGTCCGGCTCGGGTAGCGAACGACGCACGTCGGGCTGGCACCTCACACCCGGTTGCTGACCCCGCCGGAGAAACGGCGTCGGGTCCGTCGTTCCTCCCGCCGGCCGATACCGGAGACGTCGCGACGGGCGTGGATGGCAGTTCCAAGGGGCTCGGATTCATGTCGGCTGGCCGCCAGACCAGACCAGACCAGATCGCGCGCGTCGCCGTTCCCGAAGGTGGCGCATCGGTCGCCCAACCCCACCCGTGGCGGACGAGCGTTTGCCTGATCACCTCACCGGGAGCCGGATGCCATGAAGCGAATCGCCCTTCCTTTCGCGATGTTCGTCATCGGACTGTGCGTGTCCGATGCGTCGGCCCTCACCATCAGCCGCGTCCCGATCAGGTGCCCGATCGGTGGCGAGATGTTCACCACGGATCTGGCGATGTCCGGTACCCAGATGGGCCAGAACCTCGACCGTCGTCCGGTGGGTGCGATCGCGTCGCCCTGGCCGCTGCCCAAGTGCCCGAAGAACGGGTTCGTCGTGTTCAAGAAGGCGTTCACGCCCGCGGAGATCAGGACGCTCGAGCCTTTCGTTCGCTCCGCGCAGTATCAGGCCCTGCAGAAAACCGAGTCGGACTACTTCCTCGCGTCGCGATTGATGACCGAGCTGCGCGCGCCGCGGCACGAAATCGCCAGTGCGCTGCTGCGTGCCACCTGGGAAGTCGAGAACGACCCGCGCTACCCGCGCTATGCCGAGCGCGCCCTGGCGGCCATCGAGGCGCTTCTGGCTGACGGCTCGGCCCTGCAGCGGGACGACGTCGCGTCGTATCGGCAGATCGCCGGCGAGCTCGAGCGGCGTCTCGGACGCTTCGACGCGGCCCGCGCTCGCTTCATCGCGCTGCGCGGCGCACCCGGGGTGAAGGGGACACCCCTGGAGCGCATCGTCCTCCAGGAACTCGAGCTCATTCGCAGGCGGGATACCGCCACGCATCTCGCGAACGCGGGCGACTGAACCGGATCGGCATCGGCCTCGTTCGAACCGGGGCCACGCCGACTCGCGTCCCACCCCGACGTGCCATGCTGCCCCGAACCCCGGCACCGCCGGGGATCGTGGAGCGCGTCATGAGCAAGGGCATGGATCGCAAGAAGGAGACGAAGAAGAAGCCGTCGAAGACGCCGCAGGAGAAGCGCGCGGCGAAGAACGAGAAGAAGGCGTCCAAGCCGTTCGCGCCCACCTGAGGCGTGCAGGGAACACGGCACGGGTCGACGTCCGGAGAGAAGCGGACCTCATCCCGTGCCGGGTTCGGACGGCGCTCCGAGCGGATGCATGCGCCGCCGCGCATCGCAGCCGCTATGCTGCCGCCATGGAAGCCATCGAGACTGCAGGCCTGTACGTCGGCGCGATCGTCGGCGCGGTCCTCGCCCTGGCCTTCGGGCGCTCCGCATGGCGTGGCCTGTTCCCCGGCCGGTGGCACCCCGTGGCGGCGCAGGTCATGCGCGCCTACGTGGAAGGCACCCGCGCCCACGGCACGACGCACTACACGGCGATGGTCGAGTACACGTACCGCATCGGCGGGCGTGACTTCCGGGGCGACGGTGCGGTCGCGCACCCCGTCACGAGCCGGGGCCTGGCGGAGGACGCCCTCGCGCCCTACCCGGTCGGACACGTGCTCACGATCGAGGCGTATCGCCCTGATCCGCGCGAGTCGCGCATGGGGCGCTCGCAGAGCGTGATGGCCGCCATCGGCACCGTGTTCGGCATCGGCTTCGTGGTGTTCGCGGTCTGGATGCTCACGCGACGCGGATAGCGCGACCGGCGGCCCGACGCGCCGTAGGATGCTTCCGCCGCACCGAGAGCCGCAGTGTCCGCATGGACCCGTACAACTCCTACGACAGCACAGAAGCACCGCGCCCGGAGCGCACGTCCGCGACGGTACCGAGTCCGCGCCGCGCCACGGTGGACGTCGATGCACGCATCCGGCTCGTCGGGAAGGTCGTCACCGCGCTGCTGCTCCTGCACGCGAGCATCGCGCTGGTGACGGGGACGCTGGAGATCCCGATGCGTCACGGGCGGGACATCGAGCTCCACGGCACATCGATCGGGATCATGTGGGCGGCGCATGCCGCGCTGTTCGGTGCCGCGTGGCTGCCGAGGGAGCGGAGGCCGCGCGGGATCCCGCGCTTCTTCGTCCTGCTCGGCGCGTGGCTGGTGCTGTCGACCATCGCCATGACCACGGCTGACACCCTGTCGCCGCCGCGGCCCCGCGCGCAGACCCCCGAGGAGGCGCGGACGCGGGCAGTGCTGCAGGAGGCCGACCTCGCGCGCGAGCAGGGCGACGCCGCGCTGCAGGCGGCGCAGGCGATCGAGCACGAGCGGGCGCGGCGCTGAGGCGAGCCCGCCTTCGAGTGCGGCGGTCCACGGCGCAGGGGCATCGCACGGCATCGAGGCAGCGCGCGGCATCGTGGAGGACACGCTCGCCTGGAGTCACCGTGCCGAGCGCGCCGTTCCGGTCACGCCGATCCGTGCGACGCGCCGCCTGCGCCATGCCCGGTGGGCAGTGCGCGTCGCCTAGTCGCGTCGCGCCGCCGACCGGCTCCGCGCGAAGCCGGGGAAGGTCTCGGCGATCGTCGCCTTGTCCGGCAGGATGTAGAACACCCCGCCGCGCCCGAACGTCGGTCGGATGACCTGTTCGTAGAACCCGGACGAGACGTTGATGCAGCCGTGGGTGATGCGGTTGTCGTCCGGCGAAGGCGAGGCGAGCCGCTCGGGCCGGCGTTCGGCCGGAACGTTCGTCGCGATCGGATGGATCGAGACCGCGGACTCGTAGTCCACCCACAGCACGCGCCCGGCGTCGATCGACGGACCGTATCCGCCGACGAAGCGGCCCGCGGGCGTGGTGCGGTCGCGGCCCGGGATCTCGCTGAGCGCGAGACCGGCGATGCCCGGCGCGGTGTGGTCGCCGACCGCGGAGCCGAACAGCGCGGGCGCCGCGCCGCGGAGCCGGCCATCGCTGCCGAATACCAGGATCTGCGCCGCCGCCTTGTCGATCACCGCGAACGGATATCCCTGGCTGTCGTTGGACGCGACGATCCAGCCCGCGAGGTCGGTCACGGCACCGGACACGTCCTGTCCGCGCGGCAGCTGGTCGACGGCGTCGACGGGTCGCTCATCGGCGTCCCGCGCGTGCGCCACGCCGAGACTTGCATAGGCCAGTACGAGCGCAGCGAAAAGTGCGCGGATCGTCGAAGGTGTGCAGGTACGGATGGTTCGGTTCCTCGAATCGAAGCGGGTCCGTGTCACGCGGATCGGTGGCCGGCGAAGGCCACCGATCCCGGCTCACGCCGTAGGTCGCGGATGATGCGGAGCGCGATCAACCGCGCGGGCGACGGCCCGGTGCGCGCTCGAGCTGCTGGACGCGGCCTTCCAGCTGATCGAGCCGCTGGTTGGCGCGCTGTGCGGACTGGTTGGCGGATTCGGCGCTCTGCGCGGCGCTCTGCACTCGCGTGTCGATCTGGTCGAGGCGCGAATTGACGGCAGCGAACTCGTCATCGTAGGTGGCGCATGCGGACAGGCCGAGGGTCGCGACGAGCGCCACGCCCAGCGTACGCACCACGGCTCGATGTTGCTTGGTCAGGAACATTCCAAATCCTCCTTGCTGTGGGGGAGTCCGGAATATAGCGGCCTTTCCGTCGTGTCCATGCGCTGCGTACAGCTGACGTTCGCATACGTCGATGATCTGTGAAAGTGCGTGAATCTGCGCGTTTCGAACGGCGAAACGTCGCCCGTTCCAGCGATTCCTAGCATCGAGTCGATGCCCGGAAACTCGTGCGTATCGCTCACTCGGGTCCGTACCGCGCGACCGTTTCAGCGGGCACACGGGCAGCGATGACAGGGGATCAATCGGCGAGCCGACATTCCGCACCCATGACCGAAGATCCGACTGCTCGGACGCGTCGAGGCACCAGCGAATCAGGGCCGTGATCGGAAGGGAACCACGCCGGCAGCCGTCATGGCCGTGCGATTAGAATCGAGCGGACCCCGGCCCGACGATCGCCATGCACGCCACGACCGAACTGCGCTCCGGCGCATGCACCATGCGGATCGAGCGGCATTCGGAGACCGAGCTCCGCCTCGTGATCGAAGGCCACGACGTCGGGGAGTTCGGCGACCTGCCGATGCGCTGCATCGAGGCCTTCATGCCGGCACGCGGGACGGTCGGCCTGACCATCGATGCGCGTCGTGCCCGGGGCGCCACGTTGCAGGTGAGCAATGACTGGGCGCGCTGGCTGGGCGAGCACCGGCACCGCTTCGACGCCGTGACCATGCAGGTCGCTTCGGCCTATGTGCGGGTGATCGCCGACTTCGTGCGTCGCTTCGCGGGGCTGGAGTCGTTGATGCGGATCGAGTCGTCCGGCTCCGCCGTCCCGCGTTGACCACCGGCTCGCGGAGCCCGGTCCACGGTCCCCGATACACGGCTCCGCGTTCGATCGCGCCGGTCCCGAGCGCCGAGCCGACGCGTCCTGTGCGCGATCCCTACTGCAGGCGCTTCGCCGGCGCCGGCTCGGACATCTCGTCGGCCAGCTTCTTCATCGCATCGGCCATCTTCGTGAACACCGCCTGCTCGCGTTCGACGAGGCCGTCGATCGCCTGCACGTGCGCGTTGTAGCGATCGATCTGCTCGTCCGTCTCGAAGACGAGCACGCCGTCGTCGAGCCCCGGCGAGGCCTCGCGCGCGAACGTGAGCAGGTCGCGGAAGGTCGCGATGCTCTGCCTGCGGACGTCGAACAGCTCCTTCAGCATGTCGTTGCGCCGCCGCATCCCGATCTCGACGCCCTGGATGAAGGAGCCCTCGCCTCGCTGGCCCTTCCAGATTCCGCGCAGGACCGTCACGAAGTGCTCCAGCAGCTCGGGCTGCCGGTGCTCGATGTCCACGAACAACCGCTCCAGCTCGTCGACCTTGCGAAGCGACTCCTCGAGCTTTCCGGGCGTTGAGAGCGTCTGCGGGCTCAGCAGGTGTTCGTTCGACAGCGCCATGATGCGCTTGGCCAGCGCGACGTCGTAGGCGTTCATGCTGGCGTAGTAGTCGCTGATGAAGCGCGTGGTGCGCTCCAGCGGCGTGCCCGTGGCCGGCGCCTGCACCTGCAGCGGCTGCGGCGCCGACGGCACGACGGGCAGCTCGTCCGCGAGGATCAGCTCGCGGCGTTCGTTGACCAGGTCCTTGACGGTGGACCGCAGCTCGTCGAGCTCGGCCTTGTCGCTGCGCGTCAACGCGCTCTGGGCGTGGACGACGGGCTGCACGGCCATCAGCGCGATGGCGATCATCAACGGGCGAAACATGGTGGTCCCCTCCGCCGGCTCCCCTGCCGGGATGCGCAGGGTAAGGCTTGCAGGGAGGCGTGCCCAGACACGGCGCTGGCGGAGCCGGTTCAGGTACCCGCACGTGGAATCGTATGCGGGTGGCCCGCGATCATCACCGTCCTCGGCGGGACGCCGCGCGCTCGGCGATGAAGAGCGCGTGAAGCCACCCCGCGGCGCGTCCGGTGCGACGCGTCGACCGCGGTTCATAGGACAATCGCCGTATGTGGCCGGGCGAACCGAGATCATGGACCGCGCGGTCTATGCTCGCGCGGCATCCATCGATCAGCGAGGCGGACCCAGCGTGTCGAGCGAAAAGCCACGGATTCCCGGACCACGGCCGACGGTCGAGCACGGACATGCGTCGGAAGTCGCCGACCATCGCGACGACATCTTCTTCGCGGCGATCGAGCTCACGCGCATGCCGATGCTCGTGACCGATCCGCGGCAGCCGGACAACCCCATCATTTTCGCCAACCGCGCATTCCTGGCGATGACGGGATACGAGATCGACGAGGTGCTCGGCCGGAATTGCCGCTTCCTGCAGGGCCCGGACACGGATCGCGACACCATCGCGGCGATCCGGGACGCGGTGGAGCAGCGCGTGGAGATCTCGGTCGAGCTCCTCAACTACCGCAAGGACCGCTCCAGCTTCTGGAATGCGCTCTTCATCTCGCCGGTCTTCAACTGGCAGGGCGAGCTCGTCTACTTCTTCGCGTCGCAGCTCGACGTCAGCCGCCGCCGTGATGCGGAGGAAGCACTCGCGCAGGCGCAGAAGATGGAGGCGCTCGGCCAGCTGACCGGGGGCATCTCGCACGACTTCAACAACCTGCTGCAGGTGATGGCCGGGCGCGTGGACCTGATGCAGATGATGGCCGAGAGCGGCCGGCTGCAGCCCGCCGACATCCGGCAGGGCCTGCAGGCCATCCGGGCATCGGTGGAGCGTGCCTCGTCGCTGACACAGCAGCTGCTAGCCTTCTCGCGCAAGCAGACGCTGCGGGGGCGGGTGATCAACCTCAATGCGTCGGCCAAGGCGATGCAGGATCTCGTGGGGCGAACGCTCGGCGAGTCCATCCACGTGGGCTACGAGCTGGATCCCGACCTGCCCAACTGCCAGCTCGATAATACGCAGCTGGAACTCGCGCTGCTGAACCTGTTCGTCAATGCGCGCGACGCGATGCCGCAGGGCGGCTCGATCACCGTGTCGACGCACCGCGTGCTGGTGCGCGAGGGCGACCAGAAGACGTTCAACGGGCTGTCGCCGGGCATCTACGCCTCGATCTCGATCTCCGACACCGGCTGCGGCATCCCCCCCGACCTCGTCGCGCGGGTCATGGAACCCTTCTTCACCACGAAGGACGTGGGCAAGGGCACCGGCATGGGCCTGGCGAGCGTCTACGGCTTCGCCAAGCAGAGCCGTGGGCTGGCGACCCTCTACTCGGAGGTGGGCATGGGCACGACCGTGCGCCTCTACTTTCCCGCCGTCGAGGAGCAGGCGGCCATGCAGTCGACGCGCGTCGGCAGCGCCCAGCCGCGCGGCGGCAGCGAACACATCCTCGTGGTGGACGATCGCCCGGAGGTGGCCGAACTCGCGGCGGAGATCCTTCGCAACTCGGGCTACCGCGTATCGGTGGCGCACAGCGGCGCCGAGGCGATGGCCCTCGTGCAGGCGATGGCACCCACCGAGTATCCCCACGCCCTCTTCTCGGACGTGGTCATGCCGGGTGGCATGAACGGCTACGTGCTGGCGCAGGAGATGCGCAAGCTGCATCCGAGCATGCAGATCCTGCTGACGAGCGGCTTCGATCGGGACCTCGGCGGGTTCGGCCAGAACGCGCCTTCCGAGTTCGAGATCCTGAAGAAGCCGTATGCCATGACGGACCTGATCCGGCGCGTCCGGATGCTTCTGGATGGGGCGACCGGTCCGAAGATGTGAGCGGCGGTCGGGAGGGTCGCGGCGGGAGCGGCCTGCTGGAGATCCGCCTACGGGCTCGACCCATGTCGCCGTTCCACGCGTCGGCGGGCGCGTGCATGTCGTCAGGACGACGCTTGAGCCCGATACCCGGCGCGTGGGACGCTTCGAGCCGTGCTCGCCGTGCGCGATGACGACGCACACCGCATCGTCGCTCGGACCCCATGCGGCCCGGTCATGGAGCCGAGCGCTCGGCAACCGCGGTGTCATGACGGGCGACGCCCCTCCGCCGATAGCGACCGTCGCGACGGCAGAGGGTCGGCCCCTGCGCTACTGACGCTCCGTTCGCCGGGTTTCGGCCGCTGCCCGCGCGCTGTCACGGCCACTGACCGCCGCTTCGCCCCCGCCGTCGACGTTGATGCTCGACGATGTGCGCTGAGCGCGCGTCCGATCCGCGCTGGCGGCCACGCGTTCGCGATCGCGTGCCTCCCTGGAGCGCCTGCCCTTCGCCTTCGAATTCTCGTGATCCATGTCGGCCGTTCCTGTACGTCCGCGTGCGAGCATCCGGACACCCGCCTTACGCGGGCATGAGAGCGGCGTTGGCGCGATTCACCTTGCCCACCGGCGGTCAGTGGGACACCGCATGGTCGTGGACGCGACGAGGCTGCTTCGCGTCGTTCCGTGCTCACGTGGCGCCACCCTGCGATGGCGACGGGCATGTGCACGTACGGCGTTCAGGCATCCGGCTCGAACGCGGACAGGATCGGGCACGGACCGGTGTCCTTCTCGCCGCAGCGGCGCGCCAGGCGCACGAGGCCATCCCGCGCACGCACGAGGTCGGCGATCTTCGCGTCGAGCGCCCCGATGCGGGCCCGGGCGAGTGCACGCGCGGGCTCCCGGTCCTCGGCCGCGTCCATGCGGATCAGCTCGGCGATCTCCTCGAGGGTGAAGCCCGCGGCCTGCGCGGAGCGGATGAAGCGCAGGCGCCGCACGTCGTCCGCGCCGTAGCGCCGCACGCCGGAGTCCAGTCCGCGTCCCGGCACGTCCAGCAGGCCACGGCGCTGGTAATAGCGCACTGTCTCCACGCCCACGCCGCCCTCGCGCGCCAGGCCTGCGATCGTCATTCCGGGCATCGCTTGACTCCGTACCGTGGTACGGACTTTAGCCTGCGTCCGTCCCGCAATGGAGTCGCGCCATGAATGCCGCCCACGGCCGCCACGCCACCCTCCACCGGATGGTGATGCCCAGCCACACCTGCCCGTTCGGACTGAAGGCACTCGACCTGCTGCGCCGGCAGGGCTTCACGGTCGACGACCGCTGGCTGACCACGCGCGAGGCCGTGGACGCCTTCAAGGCCGAGCACGGCGTCGCCACCACGCCGCAGGTATTCATCGACGGCGCGCGCATCGGCGGCTACGACGACCTGCGCCGCCACTTCGGCAAGCGCGTGCGCGATCCGAAGGCGACCAGCTACCGGCCGGTGGTCGCCGTGTTCGCGATGACCGCGCTGATGGCGCTCGCCGTCAGCCAGTCCGCCTACGGCACCCCACTGACGGGCCGTGCGCTCGAATGGTTCATCGGCCTGTCGATGTGCGTGCTCGCCCTGCTCAAGCTGCAGGACGTCGAACGCTTCTCCAGCATGTTCCTGGGCTACGACCTGCTCGCGCAGCGCTGGGTGCCGTATGCCTACCTCTACGCCTTCGCGGAGGCGGCGGCCGGCGTGCTGATGGTCGCCGGCGTGCTGCACGCGGTGTCCATCCCGATCGCCCTCGTCATCGGCGGCATCGGCGCGGCCTCGGTGTTCAAGGCGGTCTACGTCGACCGGCGCGACATCAAGTGCGCCTGCGTGGGCGGCGACAGCCGCGTGCCGCTCGGCGCGGTGTCGCTCGCGGAGAACCTGATGATGGTCGGCATGGCCGTGTGGATGCTGGTGCGGATGGCATAGCCGCACCAGCAGCGCCGACCGCGCACATCAGTGGCGGTGCGCCGCGGCCGCATAGTGCCGGCGCAGCAGGTCGCCGCCGAAGTCGTTCTCCAGATCCCGCCAGACGGAGTGGACGTGGTTCCCGCCGTCCTGCGAATTGTCGTACTCCACCAGCACGGTGGGTCCGTGGATGCGGTAGTAGTGCGGCGCCCGCGGCTGGTGCGCGCCTGCCCAGGCGAAGTGCAGGCGGTCGAAGCCGGCCTCGTCGATGCGCTGGAGCTGGCGCGATGCCGCCGCGTCCGCCATGCGCGAGGCGTACAGCGCCAGCAGGCGACGCAACTGCCGGCGCTGCGCATCGTTCATCGCCGACGCGGGCAGGCCGGCGGGCGCGATCGCGGGCGCCGCCGGATCGTCGCCGCTGACGATGTCGCCGGGCGACTGCGCCGCGATGACGGCTCGCGCGCGCTGGGCGGGATCGAGCAGGTGCAGGAGCTCGAAGGCGAGGTCCTCCTCCTCGGCGAGCAGGCGGTGGCCCGCCTGGGGGCCGCTCGGCACGCGCGCCGGGTTCGCGCCGACGAACAGCGGGGCCACCACCTGGCCGTGCGGCCCGAGGTCGGTGACGTTCACCGAGAGGTGGTGACCCTCGAACCGCCAGCCCCACGGCGGCGTGCCGCGCGGGTCGCCGAAGACGGCGAGGTGGTAGCGCTCGGGATCCCGCCGGAACGCGAGCCAGCTCCCACCGGCCCGCTCGATCTCGCGCAGGGTGCCTTCCAGCTGCAGCACGCCACGCGCCAGCCGGCGGCCGTGCACACCGAGCCCGCTGTCGACGAGCGCGAACGCGGCCGCGCGCTGGGCCGTATCCATGTCCGCGAGCGGCAGGCCGCCGCGGCCGCCGGGCAGGTACGTCCAATCCCTGCGCTCGTCGTCGTCGAAGTCGAAGGTCGCGTCGGCGCGACCGCCCCTGTCGAGCGCCGCCAGGAAGGCGCCGGCAGCCGCCGCCGGGGACGTCGCCGGGGCGCCGGCGGCCGCGACCGCCTCCCGGGGCGGTGGCGCCGCGGGCATCGCATCGCTGCAGGCCCCCAGGCCCGAAGCGACGAGCGCGAGGACGACGGACAGGCCGCGAATCTCCATGGCGATGGCTCCCGAGCTGCGGTCGGACAACGGTAACCGCATCGGGGCTGCCCGCGCTGTCGGCGGACGCGGGTTCCACGGGTAGACCGTGCGAGACGCGACGGCGCCGCGCGCCTCGCGCCGGTGTCAGGCGTACGTCATCGGCAGGCTGACGCGATACCGCAGTACGGATGCGTCCGCCTCCACCTCGATGCTCGCGCCCAGCACGTCGCACAGGTGCTTGGCGATCAGCAGGTCGACGCCGTCACCGGCGCCCACCGGGATCGAGCCGTTCTGCAAGGCGCTCTCGTTGCCGGTGGGGGCCACGCCGACCACCTGCTGCAAAGCGTCCGTCGAGGCGGCGAGCGCGCGTCCCGCCTCGGTGCCTCCGTCGGCGGAACCCGGCGCGATGGCATGCTCCACGAGCAGGTGCCAGCGCGAGTCCGCGCGCGGCGACTCGTGCCAGCGCACCACGACCGGGCTCGGCGACGGCGCGCGCAGCGCGCACAGCAGGAGGTGGCGCGCGACGCGGCGCACGCGTTCGGCATCGCCGCAGACCGGCAGGCTGTCGGGCCCCGCCGCGTCGAGCGTGATGCCCGCTTCCGACGCCACGTGCCGGAAACCCTCCACGAGCAGCGCCAGGCCCGGCGCGGCGTCGAACGGTTCGATCCGCCGCACTTCGTGGCCCGCTTCGAGGTGGGCCAGCGTCACCATGTTGGTGAGCGCCTCGTCGATGCTGTTGAAGCTCTCGCGCGACAGCTTGCGCAGCGCGTACGCCTCGTGCCATTGCCCGCTCTCGAGCGCGCCGGTGGTCATCACCACCTGGAGGTCGTTGCGGACACCGGACGCGAGCTGCTCGATCGCGCTGCCGCGCATGCGCGCGCCGGATCGCAGTGCATCGAGCACGCGGGCGAGCTCGGCGCCGCGCGTCTCCGCCTCGGCTCGCTCGAGCTGGTGGTACTCCAGCGCGCTCCGTGACTGCTGGTCGTTCAGCAGTCGCGCCCACACGGCGAGGGCATGGCGCAGGGCCGCGCCGCCCTCGCGGAATTCCGGGTACGCACTGATCCGGTCGAGGACCACGGCATTGAAGTGCCCCCACTCGCGCATCACACCGCGCAACGAATAGCCCTGGATCCACCGGGCGCGTGCGTGGGAATCGGCGAGGTCGTACTCCTCGCCCAGATGCGACGGCGACAGCTCCGGCCATGCACGCAGCGCCCTCGACAGCGACTCGAGCACGTCCGGGAAGTGGTCGTTGAACTGCTTGACCGACCAGTCCGAGCCCACGTCGAGCTCGGGATCGGCATCGACCGTATCGCGCCACGACTCCAGCATCGAGGAGCGGCGCGCGTCGAGGAAGTCGGCCAGAGCGCCCAGCGTGCGCCGGGTGGAATCCAGAGGGCTCATCGGTACTACGGACATCGGCGCGGCCCGAAGGGCCGCTGGCACAGCTAGCGTAGTCGCCGCGCAGCCCACGGCGGGTGAAGCCGCGGCCGCCTCCCGCGACGCCGCGTCGCGAAGACGCCCGCGGCCGGGTCGTCATGGGGGACGACCTGACGGCCACGATGCCGATGCCCGCTCCCTCGACGCTGGCCGTACGACGCCCCACACTCGCGCGCACCACGGCATGACGCCGACAGGAGAGGGAAACATGGAAACGGGGAAGAGGATCATCGGCATGGCCGTGCTCGCGAGCGCCGCGCTCGCCGGCGTCGCGGTCTGGGCCGCTACACGCGAGCGCCCGGACGTCGCCGCGGCGCAGGCCCGCGCCGATGCCGCGCACCTGCTCGAGGCACCGACGCGCCACCAGCGCGACGTCGACGCGAAGCAGGCGCGACTTCAGGCGCGCGCCGACCGCGGCGAGTCGCTCGACGTGGGCGACCCGGACAGCTTCGGCCGTCCGGTGAAGTGGCTCGGGATGATGTCGACCGTCCCCGTGACGCTGCGCGCGGACTGCTCCGACGCGCCGTCCGATCCCTCGATCTCGCGCTGCATGCCGCTCGTCAACGGAGCGGGCTACGCGGAGTTCAACGACCTCGATTCGATCACTCTGCCGGGCCGGTCGATCGGCAGCTTCATCTGCCATGCGCAGACGCCGCTCATCGTGACGTCGCTGCGCAATACCACCGGCACGCCGAACCAGCGCGCCATGGTCGCGGTCTTCCCGCACCTCGACATCGACAGCCCCGTGTTCGCGGATCCGGCGCTCACCGATCCGGAAACGGGCGAACCGCTCAACGGCACGCTGCGGATCTACCTCTCGACCGCGCAAGTGGAGACCTACCTGGCCCCGGGCCAGTTCGCGAACCTCAGCAACCGCGCCACGCGCAGCTGCATCGGCGGCCTGCTGACCCGCGCGACGATGCAGACGTTCTACGGGCTGAGCCCGCGTCAGGTCGAGAGCTTCTACGCGCAGCCGATCCGCCTGCGCGTCGGTGCGACGATCAACGCGGCCGGCGTGAACAGCGCATCCGCGCATCTGGGCTACCGCTTCACGACCGACTGACGGTGCCGCATCCGGGCAGGGCACCGATGCCCTGCCCGGCTCGGCGATCGGTCGTCGTCACCGGCTGCGCACGGCGACGACGGCCGAGACAGCGAAGTGTGCGTTCGACGCGCGGCGACTGACCGCGCGCCGCCTCGGGCCGTCTCGACTACGATCGCGGCGGGCCATCGGAGGCGGGTGCGATGACGTTCGAACTCTGGCTTCTCTATCTCGCGGCCGCGGTGGGCCTCTCGCTCACGCCGGGCCCCAACGGGCTCCTGTGCCTGAGCCACGGCGCGACGTACGGCTTCCGCCGCACGCTGTCGACCGTGGCCGGCGGTGCCCTCGGCTTCCTGGTCCTCATCGCCGTCTCGCTGGCGGGGCTCGGCGCGTTGCTCGCCGCATCCGAGCGCGCGTTCGCCGTCGCGAAGTGGATCGGCGCGGCCTACCTGGTCCATCTCGGCATCCGGCTGTGGCGCTCGCCGGCGCCGGCGGTGGCCCAGCCCGATCGAGGCGCGGCGGCCGCGGGGATGCCACCCATGCGCATGTTCCTGCAGGGCCTGCTCGTCGCGGTGTCGAATCCGAAGGGCCTGATCTTTTTCGCCGCCTTCCTCCCGCAGTTCATGGTGCCCGGTACGCCGTACGGGCTCGAGCTGGCGGTGTTCGGCGGCACGTTCGTCGCGGTGGAGATCGCCTACGAGCTGGCCGTCGCGAAGCTCGCGCATGTCGTCGCGCCGTGGCTCGCGCGTCATGGACGCGCCTTCAATCGCGCCACCGGCGCGGCATTCGTCGGGCTGGGCGCCGCGCTGGCGGCATCGCGCCGCTGACGGCGCGACGACGGGCGCCCTTCGGCTACTCGGCGTCGTTCGCGGCCTGCGACGCGTCCTCGAGTGCCTTGCGCAGGATGAGCTTGTAGTTGTCGAGCGTGCCCTGGAAGCCGTCGCGCATCGGATGGTCGGGAGGCAGCGCACCGAGCGTCTCCAGCGTGGCCCGCTCGAGCGTCTCGATCACCGCGAGCAGTGCCTGCGGCTGCGGGCTCAAGGGCAGCATCACGCCCACCACCGCCTTCAGGGCGGCCATCTCTCCATAGAGCCGGTACAGCGGATCGGCGGATGCATCGCTCATCGGGGGTCGTCCAGGCGGGTCGCCAGTCTAGTCGCGATGGATGCGGCGCGGTTCACGCGCAGGCTGGACTCCGCGCCGGCGGGGCGAACACGTCGCGGCCATCGCTGCTACGCTCGCTCCGCGGCCCTCGCCGGGCCGCGCGTTTCGGGGAGGACGACATGGAAGCCCATGGGGTAACACGCGCGCTGGTACGCGTGGGTCTGGGGATGATGGCGGTGCCGGTGCTGCTGTACGGCGTGCTTCTGGCGATCAACTGGCGCGACGAGCCGCCCTCCGACGCGGCGCTCCGACTGACGGCGATGCTCGAGTCCCGCCCGCGCATCGACGACGCCGCGAACGGGTACGTGCACCTGCTCGGCCTCGCGCTGCCACGGGACGTCGACGCGCTCGCGATCGGCGCGCAGCGGCAGCGCTGGCTCGCGACGTATGAAGGACCCGCTGGCACATTCGCCGCGACATGGTTCCCCGACGGACTGCCGGACACGCGCGCCTCGATGACGCCGGAGGCGAAGGCGCTCGTCGCGGCCTGCTCCGATGCGCCGACGGACTGCACCGGGGAGCTCGTCCGCGAGCGCGCCGCGCTCGACCGGTGGCTCGCGTCCGAGGCGTGGCGGCTCGAACGCTATCGCCGGATGCTCGCGACGCGGACGTGGCGGGAGACGGTGCCACGCGACTGGCGTGCGCCGACGCCGGGCTACGCGGCCGCGATGCACGTCCAGGAGCTGCACCTGCTCGCGACCCACATGCGTGCGGTCGACGGCGACGCGGAGACGGTGCGGGCATGGCTCGAGGCCGACCTCGCGTTCTGGCGCGGGGTGGTCGCGTCCGCCGACCTGCTCGTCACGAGGCGCATCGCGGAGGCGGCGGTGAAGCGCCACTTCCAGCACGGCACGGTCGCCCTGCGGGCGCTGCCCCCCGGCGCGCGCGAGGCAGCCACGCCAGACGCGTGGCGTCGGCCGCTCGATCCCCGCGAACGCTCGCTGATGCGCGCCCTCGCAGGCGAGTGGTACCACACCACGCATTCGACCCGGCTGCTGAACGAGACCGCTTCCGATGCGCCACTGGGCCGACGCATTTCATCTGCACTGATGAACCCGCTCTGGAAGCGTCAGGCCAGCGCGAACCGCAGCGCGGCACGGCACCTGGCGATCGGCCTCGCGTCCGAGGCCCCACGACCGCAGGCCGAGGCCGAGCTACGCCGCCTGTCGAAGACCTGGAGCGACGAGCACCGGCCGTTCCGTGCCTACGACCCGCTCGGACACCTAGTGGATGGCGTCTCGATCGCCGCGCTCTATGCGAATCGCCTGGAAGGCCCCGACGAGATCGAGCGTGCGCGCCTCGATGCCCTCGATGGGCTCGGCACGCGAAGTGGGACGACGGCAATGGCGCGACCGATGCATGCACGTCCTGTGATCACGGCGGGCAATGCGTCGCCCTGAGGCCCGTCCACGGATAGGCGCCGGCTCGCGCAGCATGGCGTCCGCCGCTCCCAGAGGGAGACCGGAACCTGCGTGCGGGGATGCCGCAAAAGCGCAGAACCGCAAATGCTGCGCGTGACCTGGACCGCTCGTGGTCACCTCGGGCGATGCGGGCGATCGGCTGGCGACCGAAGCCTCGCCCGCGTCCCGCCCGATCGCCATCCGCCGACGTCAGCGCGCGAACTCGGGGAACACCGGCAGCTTCGCGACGTCGCGCGGGTCGTGCTGGATGATCACCGTGGCCTTAATATTCTTCGCGAGCTTCCTGAAGCGGTCGAGCGAGGCGAGCGAATCGGCCCGGTTGGAATTCCACGTCGGGATGCCGTCGCTGCGGTAGTTCTCGTGGAAATGGGTGACGTCGCCGGTCAGCAGCACGTTGCCGGCCTTCGCGAGCTTCACCAGCAGCCCATGGTGGCCGGGCGTGTGCCCGGGCAGGCTGATCATCAGGACGGAGCCGTCGCCGAAGACGTCGTGGCGGTCGCGCGCCAGCGGTTGCACCTTGCCGCCGCCCGACGTCCACGCCGCGAACGGCGCGCGACGCGTTGCGTGCGCCTTGGGGTCGACCCCCGCCGGAGCGTCGGCCGGGCGCACGTCGTCCCAGTCCCCCTGCCCGATCAGCAGCGTTGCCTTCGGAAACGCGGCCAGCTGGCCGGTGTGGTCGCCATGGTGATGGCTGATGCCGACGAACTCGACCACCTCGGGCTTCACGTCGATGCGCGCGAGCTGGTCGACGAGCGAGGCTTTCGGTGCGCGCGGCGACCCGTCCATCGCGTTGCCGGTGTCCCAGACGAGGTAGCGGTCGCCGTGGCGCACGAGGTAGCAGCTGTAGACCAGCGGCAGCCTGAGCTCGGGATGCTCCATCGTGTCGGAGAACGAGGCGACGCTGACCGGCTCGGGCGCGCCGCCGCAGTCGAGCCGCGCGAGGGCGACGTCGGCCGCGTTCGCGGCGGGGGCGAGGCTGGCGAGGATGGCGGCGGCGAGCAGCGGGCGCATGCGGGACATCGTGACCTCCGGGGGACGGGTGGGGCCCCAGTGTCCACCCGCCGGCGTGCCGACGCAGCCGGCCTCGCTTAGGCTGGCGGCACCGCCGCACCGCGCATCGCCCATGCTCCTCGTCCCGATCGGCTCCGCGGGCCGCCTGCTCACCTTCGACCTCACCGAACCGCACGACTGCGCCACCTGCGGCGAGTCGCGCGAATTCCACCTGCGCCTGCGCTACGAATGGGGCTCGCTGTTCTACCTGCCGGTCTGCGTGACCGAGCGCCAGTACGACCTCGCCTGCCCGGTCTGCGGGCACGGCTGGCTCGTGCAGCGGCGCTCGGCCGAGGCGCTCCTCGGCGGCGATCCCATCCCCTGGCGGCATCGCAATGGCTGGATGCTGCTCGCCGCGGTCGCGCTCGTCGCGGGGACCGCGCTCGCCCGCAGCCGCGGCCTGCTGTAGTCGATGACGACGCCACGGCCGAGCAAGACCTGCCCGGTCTGCCAGCGCCCGTTCACCTGGCGCAAGAAGTGGGCGCGCGACTGGGACGCGGTGAAGTACTGCTCCGATGCCTGCCGTCGGGGCACGCCGCGGGGCCGGGCGCACGGCAGCGACGCGGCGCGCGGCCCGCGCCGCTGACGACCCACGCGCAGCGCCTGCGCGCTCGCGGCGCTACCCTGAATCCCTCCCCGCACGCTCCGCCCCGCATGCATTCGGACTTCGACCCCGACGACAACTTCGCGCAGGCCTTCCACACGCGCGACGAACTCGACGACGAGGCCGCCCTCGCCTCCGTCGTCTGGCAGCTGCTGCTGCTCATCAATCCGGGCGACGAGGACGGCGCGCTGGCGCAGTTCGCGGCATGGCAGGAGATCGCCGCGGGCGACGACGACGTCGATACCGCGCTCGCGGCGTTGCGCGAGGCGATCGACTGGAAATCCGGCTTCCACGTCGACGAGGGCGATGCGCGCGGGCTGGTGGAGAGCCTCGACGAGCTCGCCTCGCGGCTCGGCCTGCGGATCGACTGGGGCGTGGACGACCCGACCGACGACGACTTCCTCGACGAGGCCGAGACCGAGGAGTTGCTCGGCATCGCCTACGACCGCCTGCGCGAGCACCATTACACGCTGTGGACGCGCGATGCCGGGAGCGGCCTGCATGCCGGCTGGATCACGCACAGCCGCGACGACGAAGGCATGCGCATGATCTCCGAGGCGCTGGGCCTGCAGGCACGGCCGGCCAGTCGCTGACTGGCCGTGTGGTCGCCCCCGGGCGGCCCGGCCCGGGTGCGCCTCGCTGGCGGTCAGTAGCCGCGGTCGCGTACCACCACCCCGGTGATGGCCTCGCCGGCCTCCAGCTGCCGGACCTTGGCGGCCACCTGCCGACAGGCCGCGTCGACGTCGGTGAGCGCGGCCACGTGCGGCGTGATCTCCACGCGCGGATGGCGCCACAGCGGATGCGCGGGAGGCAGGGGCTCGTCGCGGAAGACGTCGAGGTAGGCGGCGCCGACGTGGCCGGCGTCGAGCGCCCGGAGCAGTGCGTCCTCGTCGAGCAGGCCGCCGCGCGCGAGGTTCGCGACCGCGGCGTCCGGGGGCAATCGCGCGAGGCGCGGCGCGTCGAGCAGGCCTTCGGTCTCCGCCGTGACGGGCAGGAGGGCCAGCAGCAGCTCGCTGCGCGCGAGCAGCGCATCGAGCGCGTCGGGGCCATGAAGGCAGCGCACGCCGTGCACCGCACGCGGCGTGCGGCTCCACCCCGTCACGTCGAAGCCGAACGCGGCGAGCGAGCGCGCGACCTCGCCGCCGAGCACGCCCAGCCCCAGCACGCCGATGCGGAAGTCGCCCCGCGCCCGCGCGGGCCGCGGATTCCACGCCGCCCGCGCCTGGTCGTCGCGATACGCACGCACTCCGCGGAACTCGCGCAGCGCGATGTACAGCGCGTACTCCACCATCTGCGCCGCCATGCCCGCGTCCTCCATGCGCACCAGCGGCACGTCGCGCGGGAGCGTGGGAAGCGCGAGCAGCGTGTCGACGCCGGCGCCGAGCGAGAACATCGCCTTGAGGCGCGTCTGGCGCGCGAACAGGTCCGGCGGCGGCTTCCACAGCACGGCGTAGTCGCACGGCGGCGCATCCGGGTCGATGTGGACGCCCGCGCCCGGCAGGTGCGCGGCGAGCCCGTCGCGCCAGGCGGCCTGGTCCTTCGCGGTGGCGATGAGTACGTGCACGGTCGCGGGAGTCGGGTCGGGATGCGCACGGTAGCGCGTGGCGGACGTCGCCGGGCGACATCGCGAAGGCGCCCTGGGGCGTAGAGTGGCGACATCGAACCCCACCGGAGACGCGCCATGAAGTGCCCCGTCTGCAAGGACATCGACCTCGCCATGACCGATCGCCAGGGCATCGAGATCGACTACTGCCCGCGCTGCCGCGGCATCTGGCTCGATCGCGGCGAGCTCGACCGGCTGATCGAGCGCGCCGAATCGGCCCCGGCCCCGGCGCCGTCCGCGCCGCAGCCGCCGCCGGTCGCGCCCTATCCGCCGCAGCCCCAGGCGCAGCCCGGGCACTACCCGCCCCACGGCTCGCACGCGCAGCACGGTCACTACACGCACGGGCACTACAAGAAGAAGCACAAGTCGCTGCTGGGCGAGCTGTTCGACTTCTGAGGCGAGCGACGGAACGGGCGGCCGCGCGGCGGCGCGTCCGATCACTTGGTCAGCGCATACACCACGTCGAGCGTCAGGCTCAGCGTGTTCTCGCCGGGCGCGATCGGCATCGACGCATCCGCCGCGGCGGCCTGCTCCACCGCGACGCCCCGCACGGCCATCGGCGGCGGCACGATGCCGCGGCCGCCCGTCTCGTCGACGCTCACCACGCGCGCCACGCGCAGGCCGAGGCGCTTGGCGTACAGGTCCGCCCGTGCGCGCGCCTTGGCGAGCGCCTTGCCGCGCGCCTCGTCGAGCACGGCGTCCTTGTCGGCGATGTCGAACATCGGGCCGTGCACCTGGTTGGCGCCGACGGCGACCAGCGCGTCGAGCGTCTGGCCGAGACGGGCGATGTCGCGCACGGTGACGTTGACGGTGTTGGAGGCGTAGTAGCCCTTGATGCGCGGCGGGCGGTCGGCGACGTAGTGGTAGTCGGGGTTGAGGCTCACGCCGCTGGTCTGTACGTCCTTCGGCGCGATGCCGGCCTGGCCCAGCGCGGCGACCACCGCTTCCATGCGCTGGCTGTTGAGCCGGATGGCCGAGCGGGCATCGGCCGCCTGGGTGACGACGCCCGTCGAGAGGATCGCGATGTCGGGTGCCTTGCGTGCCTCCGCGGACGCGGAGACGGCGACGTGGGTGGCGTCGGCGCCGGCCGTCGCCGCGGAGCGTTGGGTGCAGCCCGCGCCGACGAGCGCGAGCAGCGCGACGGCAAGCAGTCGGAGGGTGGTGCGTCGATCGGGGCGGGTCATGGTCGTTCCGGCGGAAGGGACACCGCGGGATAACGCACGAGCCGGAACGACGGGGTCGACGGCCATGGGCCGGGACAGCCGCGGTCGCGCTTCGTGACGACGCCTCAGCCGACTCGACGGCGCCCCGGAACGTAACGCGGGAGTCCGTCGCGCCGTCGGGACGTGGGACGGCCGGCTCAGTTCCCGGCCGCGGCCCCGCCCGGCTCGGTCCCGTCGGGATGCACCCCGAGCTCGCGCAGGATCGCCATGCGCAGCGCCTGCACTTCGGGGCTGGTGACACGGCGCGGGTGGGCGAGCCCCACCTCGAACGTCTTCTGGATCCGCGTCGGGCGCTGCGACAGCACCATGATCCGGTCGGCGAGGTGGATCGCCTCCTCCACGTCGTGCGTGATCAGGATGACCGTGTGACGCTCCTGCGCGAGGATGCGCAGCAGCTCGTTGCGCATGCGCAGGCTGGTGAGCGCATCCAGAGCCGAGAACGGCTCGTCCATGTAGAGGATGTCGGGCTTCACCGCGAGCGCGCGCGCGATCTCCACGCGCTTGAGCATGCCGCCGGACAGCTCGTGCGGATAGCTGTTCTCGAAGCCTTCCAGCCCGACGATGTGCGCGTAGTGGTCGGCGATCTGCGCCTTGTCGCCGGCGTGCTTCTCGTCGTTGAGGCCGAACATCAGGTTCTGCCGCACGGTGAGCCATGGGAAGACCGAGCCGTGCTGCGAGATCAGGATGCCTTCCGGGCTCGGCCGGTGGCGGGTGACGCCGTCGATGTCCACGCGACCGGCGTCCGGCGCGATGAAGCCGGCGATCATCCGCATGAGCGTCGACTTGCCGCAGCCGGACGGCCCGACGATCGCGATGAACTCGCCATCGGCCACCTGCAGGCTCACGTCGTCCACGACGGGCAGGGCGCCGGTGTCGGTGGCGAACGCCTTCTTGAGCCCCACCACGTCGATCTTAGTGGGCATAGCGCCACCTCACGATCTTGGCGCCTTCCAGCAGGCGCATCAGGCCGTCGAGCAGGAGCCCGATCAGGCCGATGATGATCATGCCGGCGACCACCAGGTCGTAGCGGTTGCCGGCATTGCGCGAATCGATGATCAGGTAGCCCAGCCCCGAGCGCAGCGCGATCATCTCCGCGGCGACGACGACCAGCCACGCCACGCCCAGGCCGATGCGCATGCCGACGATGATCTGCGGCAGCGTCGCCGGGATCACCACGCGGGTGAACAGCGTACGGCGCGAGACGCCGAAGTTCTCCGCCGCGCGCAGGTAGCGCTTCTCGATCGTGTGCACGCCGGCCACCGTCTGCAGCACCATCGGGAAGACCGAGGAGATGAAGATCAGGTAGATCGGCGAGGCATTGCCCACGCCGAACCAGAGGATCGCGATCGGGATCCAGGCGATCGGCGAGATCGGCCGCAGGATCTGGAACAGCGGATTGAGCGTGTCGTGCGCGCCGCGCACCCAGCCCATCCACAGGCCGAGCGGCACGCCGACCAGCACGGCGAGGCCGAAGCCCGCGCCCACGCGCGCCAGCGAGGCGCCGATGTGCTGCCACAGCGTGCCGTCCTGCACCAGTTCCAGGGTGCCGGTGACCACCTGCCACGGCGTGGGGAAGATCATGCTCTCGGTGGCGCGCACCGCGACCCACCACGCCGCCAGCAGCAGGAGGATGAGCACGATGCCGGGCAGGGACTGCCGCAGTCTCGTCATGGCATTTCACTCTCGTCGTGATCGGTGGCGCGATGCGCATCGTCGCCGAAAGCATCCGCGGCGTGGCGCAGCCGCCATCGCAGGCGCGCCCATGGCGAGGCCGGGTACGGCGCGACGGCGACGGTCATCTGCCCGCTCGCATGCGCGCTGCAGGCGAACTGGTAGTCGGAGGCCTGCTCGAACGGCAGGCGGAAGCTCTGGCCCGGCATCAGCAGCGCCGGGCCGAACGTCTGCGGCACGGTGTCGCGGTTCTCCAGGCGCAGGACGTCGTTCATCCCGAGGGTGAGGTCGATGCGTTGCGGCAGGATGTCGACGGCCTCGCCCGCCATGCGCCGCTGCCACGTGCCCTTGGGGATCACGAAGGCTTCCTCGCGGCTCGCCGGGCGCGGCAGCGGCGCCAATGCGGCCCACGCCGCCACCGCGGCCAGCAGCACGAGCGGCGACAGCGCGATGATGCGCGCGCGCCGGCTCATGGCGCGCACTCCCGGCGCGCGGCGATCGTCGCGGACGCGTTCATTCGGCCAGAAGCGCCCGCACGTCGTGCACGTAGTCCGCGGCCGGGCGACCGTACGGCATCATCCCGCGCAGCCGTCCCTTCGTGTCGATCAGATAGACCGACGAGGAATGGCCGACGGTGTAGCTGTCGCCGACCGCCTTGCGCTGCGCGGTCGCGCCGTAGCGCGCGCGCACCGCGGCGAGCTGCGCGGGCGTGCCGGTGCCGCCCACGAAGGTCGGATCGAAGCCCTTGAGGTAGGCGCGCATGCGCGCCGCGTCGTCGCGCTGGGGATCCACCGTGACGAAGACCACCTGCACCTTCGATGCCTCCGCGCCGAGCTGCCTGCGCGCCTGCGCGAGCGTCGCGAGCGTCATCGGGCAGACCTGCGGGCAGTTCGTGAAGCCGAACTCGAGCAGCACGACCTTTCCGCGATAGCGCGCGAGCGAGAGCGTGCCCCCGTGCGAGGACACGAGCGCGATTTCCGGCACCGCGGCCGGCGGATCGAACGCGCCGGCCTTCAACGTGGCGCGGCCGGCGGCCGTCGCGGCCGCGGCCATCGCCAGCCCCATGACGGCGATGGAAATGCGGTGCAGGGCCCGGCGGGTTCGCGACGCGTGCATCGTTCAGACCGTGATCGCGACCGGCTTGGCCGCGCGCGCGAAGCTCTCGTCCATGTAGGTCTCGTAGGCGATCGGCTTCTTGATCGTGCCGGCCTCGATCGAGAGCTGCATCAGCTCCTCGAACTCGGGGCGGATCATGCGCAGGTCGCCGTAGGTCACCCGGTCCGTCGGATTCTCCATGACGAAGCGGATGATGTTCGGATCCTGGTTGAAGAATTCCCGTCGCGCGGCGATCTGCACCGCCTTCTCGCGGTGCGCGCGCTGCGCGTCGAGCCAGTGGCCCGCGGCCTGCACGTAGTTGACGAGCTCCTGCACCAGCGGCCGGTTGGTCCGGATCAGCTCCTCGCGCACGGTGAGGCAGCAGCAGATGTAGTTACGCCATTCGTCGCGCGTCATGCGCAGCGGGCGACCGTAGCCGGCATGCTGCGCGGCCGCGCCGAAGGGCTCGCCGGTGCAATAGGCGTCGACCGCGTTGGCGTACAGCGCGGCCGGCATGTCCGGGGGCGGCATCTCGACGATCTCGATGTCCGCCGGCGTCATGCCCTCCTGCTTGAGCATGCGGCGCAGGAACAGGAAGTCGACGGCGAAGCGGCTCGGGATCGCGATGCGCTTGCCGGCGAGCTGGCGGAAGCGCTGGTACGGCGAGTCCTTGCGGACCATGATCACCGCGCCCGAGCGGTGCCCGAGCGAGACGATCTTGACCGGGATGCCCTTGTCGGCGAGGTCCATGACGAGCGGGGCGAGCATGTAGCCGGCCTGGATGCGCCCGGCCATCAGCGACTCCTTGATTTCCGGCCAGCCGCTGTACTTGCTGAACTCGAAGCCGCCTGCCATGCGTCCGCTCGCGGCGAGCGCCTTGCCGCGCGCCACGCAGGCCACGGGCAGCGTGAGGTTGCAGGTGACGGGAAGGCCGCCGACGACCAGCCCGCCGTTCGCGGACGCGTCGTCGCCGCCGCAGCCCGCGAGCACGCCGGGCACCGACGCGGCCAGCATCGCCTTCAGCATCTGCCGCCGTTGCAGCTGGTATCTCTCGTCCATCGACCCCATCCCCGCCGGAGCCGCCATTCTACCGGCGGGCATCCACGGCCCGCTGTGGCGCGGCGTCGGTTCTAGCGGGCGACGGTCGCCTGCGCGAGTGCGGCGCGGACCGCGGCCATCTCGACGTCGCGTCCCGCGGCGATGTCCTCGATACGCGCCGTGACCTCGATGTCGGGCACGACGCCCGCATCGGGCTGCGGCGCCAGCGGGAACTGGCCGACGAGGGGCACGTCCATCTCCAGCCCGGTCCGCGGCAGGCGGAGGAAGAAGAAGGCGCCCCCGTTGATGCCACGGCGGTTGCCGCCGGTGGCCTGCCCGACCAGCGTGGCCACCCCGCTCTCCTGGGCCTGTTTGGCGAATTCGAACGTGGCCGAGCTGTTGGTCGCGCCCACCAGGACGAAGACGCGCCCCTCGAAACGCGGCGCCTCCGGCTCGATCCGCAGGGCCTCGGCGCTGTTCCAGCGCCCGATCAGGAAGTAGCCGTCCCCGGCCGGCTGCGCGTCCTCGCCCCAGTCCCTGAACGACGGATCCCAGGTGTCGAGGTAGGGGCGCAGCGCAGCCGGCACGCTGCGGTAGCGCACGAGCCGGCGATAGGCCGGAAACGCCCGCGGCGAGGCGAGCAGGTGCGCGAGCAGCACGTCCCCCACGGCCAGCCCGCCCTCGTTTCCGCGCAGGTCGATCACCAGCGCGGGCGTCCGCGAGGCGTCCAGCGTGTCGAACGCCTGTCGGAGGAAGCCCTTCCAGTCCCACTTCGAGTCGTAGAGCGCCCAACCCGGCATGCGCAGCACCGCGAGCGTCGGGTCGGAGGTGTCCAGCGTCCACTGCGGTGCGTCCGGGCCGACCTCGGCCTGCTCGCGGGCGGCGAGACGCTGCGCGTACGTGAGCGACGGCAGATCGCGCTCCAGCTCAGACGCCGATCCGGGCGCACGCAGGCGATAGCGGCGCGTCGGCCCCGCGGCGGGCAGCAGGCGGGACAGGAAGACGTCGAACGTCTCGTACCGGTCGTCGCCGCGCACGGCGAGCAGCGCGCGGCGCTTGGCGTCGTTGCCGCCGTCCGCGCGCGCCAGCGGCATCAGCGCCGCCAACAGCTCGCGGACCGGACGGCCGTCGATCGACAGCACCTCGGTGCCGGGGCGGAGCGCCGGCTCGTCGGCGAACGCGCGCGTCACCACCATGCGCTCGCCGAGCCAGTCGAAGTGGAAGGGCACGCGGTCGTCGGCCTCGAACAGCGCGCGCTGCACGGCCGTCGACTGGTTGTAGAAGTTGGCGTACGTATGCCCGCACTTCACCGCGGCGGCGAGCCGCGAGAACGCGAGGTAGGCGTCGCCGAGCGTTCGGTCGCGATCGAACTCGCCACGCAGGCGGTCGAAGTGCGCATCCATCTGCGCCGGCGTGTTGTAGCGGTGCAGGCCCGGATGCAGCGCGGCATAGGCCTGCTGCAGCAGGTCGACGTCGTCCAGCAGCGCGTGGCGCGGCAGCAGCGTCCCGGCGCTGAGCACGGGCGCGGGCTCGGCGGCGCCGGCAGGACCGCCCACGAGGAGCAGCAGGCAGACGAGCGCGCGCGCGGCGCGGTGCAGGGCAGGCGTGATGGCGGGCACGGCGACGCTCACGGGAGGCGGCACGGGACGCGCCGCCGACGAGCATAGGCCGGACCGCCGGCGCGCCGGCGACCGCCGGACGGCCCGTCGCCGCGCGGGCCGCGGCGCCTCAGGCGCCCGGCAGCGTGTTCACGAACGGCTTGAAACCGCCCCAGAACATGCGGCGGCCGTCGAAGGGCATGTCCTGCGCGCCGGGCTGCAGCTCGGGATCCTTCATGAGTACGTCCCAGCCCGCGTCGCGCGTCGCACGGTCGGGCCAGAGGATGAAGGAGAAGACCACGTTCTCGCCCTCCTCCGCCTGGACCGAGCGGAAGAAGTCGGTGGTGTGGCCGCGCTCGAGTCCGTCGCCGAGCGACTCGAGGCAGCCCAGCGCGCCGACCTCGCGCGCCCTTCGCGCGAACAGCTCGGCCATCGCGGTGTAGTCGCCCAGCTTCTCCTCGCGCAGCGGCAGTACGAATCCGTCGATGTACATCGTGATGCTCCTTCCGGTCGGGTTGGGCAGCGTGCAGCAGGCACTGCGCTGGCGTCGACCGCTGGTCGGCAGGGATCGCGACGGGGCTCGACGACGCCGTCGATGCCGGCCGGCGACAATGCGCGACCGCGGCCCAGGCCGCATCCGGACGAGGCGCCTTCCGTGAACCCGGGCCTGTGGGTCCCCATCCTGCTCGCGTTGCTCGCGGGCGGCATGGTCGCGCTGCAGGCGCCGACCAATGTCCTGCTGGCGAAGGCCGGGGGCTCGCCGCTTCTGGCCGCGCTGATCTCGTTCGCGGTCGGGACGACCGCGCTGCTCGTGGTCTGGCTCGTGGGTGGCCCGCGCCCGGGCATGGCGCCGTTCGCCACGCTGCCCTGGTACGCCTGGCTCGGCGGCGTGTACGGCGCGGTGTTCGTGGCGATCGCCGCCTATGCGGCGCCGCGCCTGGGGCTGGCGACGCTGATCACGCTGGGCATCGCGGGGCAGATCGTGGTCGCGCTGTGGCTCGACCACGTCGGCGCGTTCGGCCTGCCGCGCGCGGGCATCAGCCCGATGCGCCTGGCAGGCGCGCTGCTCGTGGTGGTGGGCGTGATGCTGGTGCGGCGCGGCTGACGATCGGTCGCACGGCGGCGCATCGCCGCAGCGCGCCGCCGGACGCGCTGGTTACACCGTGCAGGGCCGAGCGGAGCCGGTGATCGCACCGGCCCGCGATGTCCCCGGGATCAGTCCTGCGGGCTCACGCCCAGATACGCGCCGGCCATGCGCATGGTCGCCCACACGTTCTGCGGATCCTTCTTGACCGACCGGTCGAACCAGGCCTCCGCGGTCGCACGGTCGCCATTGAGCAGGTAGTAGGCGCCGATCTCGGCGGCTTCCTTCTCGTCGAAGTCGTTCATGGCGAGGAAGCGCTCGAACAGCGGCTTGGCGCGCGCGAATTCGCGGTGCTCGACATACTGGCGCGCCACGCGCATGACGTCGCCCGCGTCGTGTTCCTTCATCGTGAGCATCTTCTCGAGCAGCGGCTTGGCCTTCGCCCACTCCTTGGCCTCGATGTGCACGAGGGCGATGCGGTAGACGTCGCTGGTCTTCTCCGTGCGGTCGAGCATGGCCTTGAAGACCGCCTCCCCCTCGGCCTTGCGGCCACCCAGGTACAGCACGCGGCCGATGCCGATGGTCTCCCAGCTGCCGCCGTCGGTCTGCGTCTTCGCCGCGTCCACGAGCGCCGTCGCGGCCTGCTGCGGCGCCTGTCCGCTGTACATCGTCGACGCGGTGCGCGCCATCTTCGCCGCCTGTGCCGCGCCGGCCGTACCGGCGAGCGCGAGCGCGACGGCCGCAGCCATCCCCATTGCCTTCATGCGTTTGCTGTCCTTCGATCGTTGATGAGCCGGCGCGCCGCGCCGCATGCCGCGCCCTGCCCCTGCGCGCGCACGGCCCGATCCTAGCCAGCGGCCGCCGCGGGGGCCAGCACCGCGGCGACTTCGCCGCCACTTCACAGAGCGGCCATCGACGATTCATCGCCCGGGCGCAGGCTGTGGCCATCGACACCCTGGAGACGGCAATGGACCTCGCGAATTCCCACGTGGACACCTGGCGGCGCAGCGTTCTGCGCAAGCTGCTCTGGGCCGGCGCCGCCGGGCTGCTGATGCTGCCGGCCGTGGCCATGCGGTTCACGTCCGAAGTGGACTGGACGCTGTCCGACTTCGTCTTCGCGGGCGTGCTGATCGGCGCCGCCGCCAGCGCGGTCGAGGTCGGCATGCGCCTCTCGGGCGACTGGTATTTCCGCCTCGGCGTGCTCGCGGCGACGGGCGGCGCGTTCCTCACCGTGTGGGTCAACGCGGCGGTCGGGATGATCGGCAGCGAGGCCAACGTGGTGAACCTGCTCTACCTCGGGGTAGTGCTGACCGCCCTGGTCGGCTCGATCCTCGCGCGGTTCCGCGCCGCCGGCATGGCGCGCGCGATGTTCGCGGCGCTTTTCCTCCACGTGGGCATCGGGATCGCGGCGCTCGTGGTCGACCTCGGCGACACGCCCGCACGGGTCATCGGCGTGACCGCCGTCTTCGCGCTGCCGTGGCTGCTGGCCGGCGCCCTCCTGCGCGCCGCGGCGGGCCCGCGCGCGGGTGCCGCGGCATGAGCGGGCGGGCGGACGCGCGCATGCGGGGGCGCATCCACACGCTCGCGGCCGGCGCGGTGCTGGCCCTCGGCATCGCGCTCATGACCATGATGATCGTCGTCGAGAGCGAGCCCGGCGCACTGCCGCTGCTGCTCGTGGCGATCGGCGGCACCTGGCTCGCGGTGGCGCGGCTGCGCCTGCGGCGGGCATCGCGCGACGACCGATGACGGGCTGGCGGCCGCGTGCCGCCGTCCGTCGGCCATGGCCGCCGCGAACCGCGGCGGGCCGCGATCCTCGCGCTGGCGCAGCGCGGGGCGCGCTATCGTCGCGACGCCATCGTCCGAAGTGTGATCACCGTGCGGTCCGTGCCGCGCGTCGACTACGAGGATCGAGGCGACCCACGCATCGGCCCCCGACGAGGCGCATTTGGACCGCACTCCCTCCGCGCGGCTGCAGGCCGCCGACCTCGGCGACAGGCTCGCCCGCCCCCTCGCGCCGGGCGACGACGGCGCGATGATCCGCCGGCTGAACGCCTGCGCCACGGTCGCGCTCGCACCGTTCGCCGTGCTGCATTTCGCGCGCGGCGAAGCGACGGCGGCGTGGCTCCACGTCGCGGTGATCGCCGGCCTGGGTGTCGCCGCGTCGGCGTCGCGGCGCCATGCCCGCACCGCTGCATGGATCGGCACGGCCTGCGCGGTCGGCGGGTGCATGGCGCTGGTCGCACTCGATGCCGCCATGGGCATGCGCTGGGCGTATGCGGCCGTCGTCGCCGCGTTCCTGCTGCTGCGTCCCCGCGAGGCCGCGCTGGCCAGCGCGGCGCTGATCGCCGCGATCGTCGTTGCCGGTGAGGCGCATGCGTCGCTCCCCGCGCGCGTCGGCTTTCTGGTGACCGCCTCGCTGGTCGCGCTCGGCATGCACGCGTTCGCGCTGCGCGTCGCGCGGCACGATGCCGAGATGGATGCGCTCGCCACGCGCGATCGGCTCACCGGCGCCGGCAATGCGCGCGCGCTGCAGGACGAACTGCAGCTGGCCCTCGAGGCGGCGCGCCGCGAGCGGCGCCCCTACGGCGTCGCCATGCTCGAGGTCGACCACCTCGCGGCACTGTCCGAACGCCATGGCGAGGAGGTCGCCAGCCAGGTCCTGGTCGACCTCGCTCGCGTACTCGCCGAGGCGACGCGTCGCACCGACCGGCTGTTCCGCACCGGCCCCGGGACGTTCGTGCTGCTCCTGCCCGGCGCGGACACCGCTGCGCTCGGCCCCATGCTGGACAGCCTGCGCCTGCGCATCGGCGACGCGCTGCGCGTGGACGGCGAGATCATCGGTGTCTCGATCGGCGCGGCCGCGCTGCGGGCCGGCGACGACGCGACCGAGGCGTGGCTCGCGCGCGCGGCCGCCGCGCTCGACGGCGCCCGGCGCGCAGGCCGCAACCGGGTGGAGGTCTGCGACTGCACGGTGACGGCCGACGGGATGCCGATGCGCCTGCACTGAGGGTCGGCCCCGGGCCTGGGGCCGCGTCGCGGATCGGCCGGTGCAGACTCCATGCGCCCGGCTTCGCGGCCGGGCGCATGCGCGGGACTCAACGCGTGCTCGTGCGGGCGCCGCCCTTCCGAGCGGCGGACTTGCGTGCGCCGGTCTTCTTCGCGGTGCTCTTGCGCGTTGCGGACGTGCGGGCTGCACCCTTTTTCGCGGCGGACTTGCGTGCACCCGTCTTCTTGGCGGCCGTCTTCCTCGTGGCGGTCTTGCGCGCACCGCCCTTCTTGGCCGCGCTCTTGCGCGCGCCCGCCTTCTTCGTCGCGGCCTTGCGGGCTCCACCCTTCCTGGCGGCCGACGCGCGCCCACCGGTCTTCTTCGCCGCACTCTTGCGCGCACCGCCCTTCTTGGCCGCTGCCTTCTTGGCCGTTGCCTTCTTGGCCGTTGCCTTGCGCGCGGCACCCTTCTTCGCGGCGCTCTTGCGCGCACCGCCCTTGCGGGCCGCCTTCTTCGTCGAGGTGCGGCCACCGCCCTTCGCGCCGCCATCCTGCTTGTTGACGGTCGCCCAGGCGATGCGTTCGGCAGACTCCTCCGAGACGCCGCGCTCGCGCTCGCTCTCCTCGATGTGCTCGGCCTGTCGTTTCTGCTTGTCGGTATAGGCCGACTTGTCTCCACGGGGCATGTCGATCTCCTCGGTCCGGCGCATCGCGCGCCGCGAGCGGGTGTATCAGCGGATAGGTAGAGGCGATGAAAAGGAGATCTACGCGGGCGTGGCAGCGCTGCACGGGCGAACGGCCACGAGCGACGCATCGGCCGAACAGATGCGTCCCGACGCGCGCGCAAAAGAAGCGGGCCCGCCGTAGCGGGCCCGTCGCGAATCACTTCGAGGTCGCGATCAGGGACGCGTGCCCGTCGTGCGCGTGTCGTGATGCACTTCCACCTTGCGGCGGCGCGGGATCAGACCGAGCAGACCGAGCAGGCCGAGCCAGCCCCAGTCGAAGCCGCGCTCCTCGCGCACCGGCGTGGTGTCCTGGGCCGCCGTGGTGTCGATCCCCGTATCGGCGGCACCGGCTGCGGCAGCCGCGTCCGCGGCGGCGGCATCGGTGGTCGCGTCGACCGGAGCCGCGGTGACGGCCGGATCGACCGGCGCGGCGGTCACGGACGGATCGGCACCGGGGGTCGCCGGATCGATTGGCGGCGTCGCGGCCGGGTCCGTCGCACCTGGAGGGGTTGCAGGGTCGACGGTCGTCGGCGTGGCGGCGGGGTCGGCGGCCTGCGTGGTGTCCTGTGCCGCCAGCGGTGCGCTGAATGCGGCGGCGAGCGCCGCGGCGATCAGGGTCGTTCTCGTTGTGTGGTGCATGGGAGTTTCCTGTGGGGGCGCGACACGGGTCGCGCAGCGACGCTAGTCAGCGACGCGTGCACGGACCGTCGTTTGCGGGAAGCGGCCGTGGTCGGTCGCGCGTCCCTGCGGCATCGAATGCGTCCGCGCCGATGCCGGCCCTCCCCGGCGACCGAACGCGGGTCACGACGCGCACGAAAAGGGCCGGGGGTCTCCCGGCCCTGTCGCACATGGCGCGGGGCTCAGTGCACCGAGGGCGCGTCGGGGATCACCAGCACCTGCCCGGGGTAGATGCGGTCGGGATCATCGAGCTGGTCGCGGTTGGCCTGGTAGATCACGTTCCACCGATCCGCGCGCCCGTAGACCCGCTTCGCGATGCCCGAGAGCGTGTCGCCGCGCTCGACGGTGTGCGTGCGCGGCTTCGCCGCCGCGGGTGCGGCGGTGCCCGTCGAGGCGGCGACCGGCGTCGCCGGCCGCGCGGCCGACGTGGAGGCGGCGGTCTGCAGGCCGGGCGTCGCGGGCTGCGCCGGGCGCGCCGTGGTCGACGCGGCCGTCCGCAGCGGCATCTGTGCCGCGACGCGTGGCTGTGGCGTCGCCTGGCGCGTCGCCGCATGCGTCGGCGCGCCCGCGCGCGGCGTGGCCTGCGGCTTCTTCTCGCCGACCTTGCCGCGCTCGAAGAACTTCGAGAAGGCGCGCGAGATGGGATTGGAACGTTCGTTGTCGGGTGTGCGGTCCATGGCCGTCCTCCGGTGGTTGGCCTGCGACCTTCCCACCCCGCGTGTCGCGCCCGCGTGGGCGGCGCGCGTCAGCGGCAGCCGGGATTCACGCGAGTCGATGCATCGATCAGCCGGCGGGCGACGGATCGACGGCGTCGGCGCCGAGGATGCGCATCAGCGAGCGTCCGTTGCGCTGGCCCTGGTCGCCGGCATTGTTGTTGAACACCACCTGCAGCTGCCCGACGTGGTCGGCGAGCCGGCGGATCGGCGCCGCGAGGCTGGCGAGTTCCTCGTCGGTGTAGTCGTAGTCGAAGCGCTCGCTCGCTGCCTTCGCGCCCTTGATGTCCCAGGTCTCGTGGTTGCGGCCGTGCAGGCGCACCAGCGCGAGGTCGGGATCGGTCGTCTCCCACACCGCGGGGATCGATTTCGCGCCGACCTGCGGCTCGTCCACCACCACGTGCACGACGCCGAGGTCGCGCTGCATCGCCAGCGTCCTCGCATCACGCTCGCCGTCGAACCAGGCGCGGTTGCGGAATTCGAAGGCGAGCTTGTACTCCGGCAGGCGGCCGACGCATTCCTCGAGATGCCGCTTCCAGTCGGGGGACGGCGTGACCCATGGCGCGAACTGGAAGTGCAGCATCGTGAGCCGCCCGGCCTCGGCGAGCGGGCGCACGCCGAGCTCGAAGCGCTTCCACAGCTCCGCGCGCAGGCTCTCGGGGACGTCCTTGTAGTAGACGTTGCGCTTGTGCGCGAAGACGGGCGCGAGCTCCTCCGCGATGTCACGCGGCAGCGCCTTGGCGGGCGTCTGGTGCCCGGTGAGGAGGCGGAACGCCTTGACGTTGAACTGGAAGTCCGCAGGGGTGCGCTCGACCCACAGCGAGGCATTGCGTGCGCTCGGCAGCGCGTAATAGCTCGAGTCGACCTCCACCATCGGGAAGCGGCTCGCGTAGAAGCGCAACCGCTCCTCGGGCGTGGTGCAGCCTTCGGGGTAGAAGGCCTTCGACTGGATCAGGCTGGGGTCGGTCCAGCCCGCGGTACCGACACGGATGGTGGCCATGGCGCGAGCCTAGCGCGCCGCGGCGACGGCGCGGTCAACACGAGGCAAGTGCGCGCCGCGGCAGCGGTCTCAGCGCCTGAGATGCCGCTGGCCAGACTCCACGCCATGCCCGGACCCATCCGCTCGATCCGCCCGCCGCAGGACTTCGTGTCCATCACGGCGCCCAACTGGCACCTGCTGTGCGAACTGCTCGGGCAGGATCCGAAGCAGCTAATGCTGCGCGTCGACGGGCGCTGCGTGGCCTGGCGCGGCACGCGCATGTGGTACGTCGACCCGGACAGCTACCGCGCCGTGATGCAGCGCTGGCCCGACGGCTACTGGCCCGGCTGACGCCGCTCGCGGCAGCGGGCCTCCAGCGTGCCGAAGCGCGCATCGCCCACCGTCGCGCGGCGGCCGCGCATGTCGAACAGGTCGTAGCCGTCGCGCCCGCACCGTGCGCTGGCCGGCTCGAAGCACTGCACGAGGTCACCGCTCGCCGGGCAGACGATCCGGATCGATGCAGCTCCGGCGTCGCCCACCGGTGCGCCGGCGCAACCCGTGACGATAATGCTGGTGAAGCACGCCGCGAGGCGCACGACGCGGGTGCCGAGGGATATCGGGACGTTCCGTTCGATGGGCGCGCGCATGGCGATGCTCCGACATGGAGGCACCCATGCTCCGCCTGCAGGCGTGCGGGTGCAATGCTCACCCGCCAATGCTCACCAGACCAGGTAGACGGCAGCGCCGAGCACCGTCGTGGCGGTCCACAGCGCGCGGTAGAAGCGCGACTCCATGCGGCGCAGGCGGCGCGCCGTCAGGTGGCGGCTCGGTCGTCCGGGCGCGCGTCGCGCGGCGATGTAACGCGGTGGCATGCAGTCGGTTTTCGCCCAGCCCATGTGCGTGCGGCATGAAGCGGTCGCAGCCCTTCCCGCTACTCGCGATGCGCGGTGTCGGATGTGCGATGCGCGATGCGGCCATGCGCTTTCGCGGGACTCGATCGAGGCTTCGGGTTCGCGCGTGCACGGGTGCACGGGTGCGCGCGTGCACGGGTGCGCGGGTGCACGGGCGGTGCATACACGCATCGAATGCGGCGCGTGCGAGCGACCGCGGATGACACGCGAAGTTCCATGCACTGCGATACAGGACGCGCATGCCGCCGCGGCTGAACGTAGCTGAACGAACGCCGACGCGCACCGGAACCCGGCGCGTGCTTCCCATGTCCTTCACGCGCGGCCCGGCGTGGGCCGTCCCGCGCACTGCGCGGGTCAACGGATGAAGGAACACGAATGAACAAGACGTTCTTCGCCGCGATCGTCGCGGCCCTGTGCCCGCTCGCGGCATCCGCGGGCGAGATCAGCTACACGTACGTCGAAGGCGGCGCCTCGCGCATCCAGAGCGACGCGCCGCCGGGTTTCAACGACATGCGCGTCGACGGTGGCTACCTCCGCGGCTCGTTCGAGGTCGGCCGTGGCTTCTATGCCTTCGGCGAGCACGCGCGCGGCGAGTTGAAGAACAATTTCGGCTACGACATCGACGTCGAGCAGTCGACACTGGGCGCCGGATACGCACACGGCCTGAGCGACCGCGTCGACTTCACCAGCGAACTCGCCTATCTACGGCACGACTGGGACGGTTTCGTGGCGGACGGTGCGCGCGGGAGCCTCGGAGTCCGCGCGCAGCTCGGCAGTCGATGGGAGGGTTGGGCGAAGGCCAATTACAGCGACGGTGGCGATTTCGACGGAGACATCTCCGCGCAGGCAGGCGCGCTGTTCAAGCTCGGCGGTGCGTGGGGGATCACCGGCGAGGTCGAGGCCAACGAAGACGTCAACCGCTACACCCTCGGCCTGCGCGCCAGTTTCTGAACGATGCGGCCGCGGCGGAGCACCCGCCGCGGCCGTGATGTGCACATGCGCGCGCGTGCGGTTGTATTCGCACGCGTCGGCAGGCATACCGGTGGGCCGATCCGATCCGCCCGATCCGCATGTCCTACGTCCGCTGTCTCCGGGGCCTCGCCTCCGGCATCGAGTACTCCGCCGATACGCCGATGAACCTCGACCCGGCCGATGGCCGCCCGGTCGAGATGGTGCTCGACCTCGAGCGCCTCGCCGCCGAAAAGCCCGATGCCGCGTGGTACGACCCGTCGCGGCGCGACATGTGGCGCTTCGGTGGGCTGATGGCACTCGACGCCACCGATCCCGGCGACGCCGCGCATCTCGTGCCGCTCGGCGAAGGCGGCACGCCGTCGCTCGACTACCGCGCGCATCCGGCCGCCGCGAAGGCGGGGCTGCGGCTGGAGCTGAAGGACGAGGGCAAGGCGCATCCGGGCTTCGGCGCGAACCCCACCCAGAGCTTCAAGGACCGCGGCATGGCGATGGTCGCCGCGCAGGCGCGCCGGCTCGGGCTCACCCGGCTGGCGGTGCCCACGCAGGGCAATGCGGGCGACTCGCTGGTCCGCTATGCGCTCGCGGGCGGCCTGACCGTGGCCGTGGCCATGCCCGACGACACGCCGCTGCCGATCCTGGGGAGCGTGGCGGCCGCCACGCGCCGGCATCCGGACCGCGTGGCGCTCGAGCTGGTCGGGCCGACGATCCGCGAGGCCGGCGCCTACCTCAAGGAGCACTACGTGCCGCGCGGGTACTTCTCGGTGGCGACGTTCCAGGAACCGGGCTGGCGCATCGAGGGCAAGAAGTCGCTCGGGCTCGAACTGGCCGAGCCGCGCGCGGGCGAGACGCGGTGGTCGCTGCCCGATGCGGTGGTCTATCCGACCGGGGGCGGGACCGGCGTGCTCGGCATGTGGAAGGCCTGGGACGAGCTAGAGGCGCTCGGCCTGATCGATTCACGGCGTCCGCGCATGCTCTGCGTACAGAGCGCGAGCACCGCACCGCTGGTGCGGGCGTTCGAGGCGGGCGCCGACGACACCGTGGCGGTGGAGGCGGGCCGGACGCTCGCCACGGGCCTGAACGTGCCCGGCGGCGTGGGCCACTTCCGCGTGCTGTCGATCATCCGCGCGAGCGGGGGCGCGGCCGTCGCGGTCGACGAGGCCGACATCGCCGCCGAGCTATCGCGCGAATGGGCACGCACGCACGACTGGCTGAGCCCGGAAGGCGCGGCCTGCCTCGCGGCCCTGCCGCAGCTGCTCGACCGGGGCCTGGTGCGCTCCGGCGAGCGCGTGGTGGCGGTCAACACCGGGTCGAGCGAGAAATACCTGCCGGCGTTGCGCCACCTGCTCCGATGAGGCGCGCGCACGGCGCCGCGCGAAGTGCTCTACTTCGCGGCGCATGTGCATCGGGGATCGCCCATGAAGGCAGGGATCGCTGTCGCCGCGCTCGCGCTCGCCGCGGGCCTCGTATCCGCCGCACCACCGCCGGCGGCACCTCCCGCGCCCGGCGAATACGCTACGCAGCCGGGCGGCGGCACGCTCACCGTACGGCGGAATGCACGCGGGAATTCGGAGTTCTCGATCTTCGTCGTAGGCGCGAATGCGCACACCTGCGACCTGGGCGGCTGGATCGAGCAGGGCACGGGGACCGTCGCCGGCGACACCCGCTGCCGCGTGCGCTTCACGTCGCACGGCCCGGCCGTCGACGTCACCGCGCTCGACGAGGCCTGCCGCGACTACTGCGGCATGCGCGCGGTCTTCGAGCGCCGCTACGTGCGCCTGCCCACGGCCTGCATGCCGGCCGAGCGCGACCGCCGCAATGCCGCCTTCCTCGTCGACTACCGCGCGCGCCGCTATGCACAGGCGCACGCCGCGCTCGTCGCGCTGCAGCGCGACTGCGGCGCCTTCCTCGACTGGATCTCGCACGATGCGCTCGCCAACGACCGTGCGATCACCGAGCTGCACCTGGGCCGCGCGCAGGCATGCCTCCACACGCTGAAGGACACGCGCGGCGCGACGCTCGCGGGCGAGGCGGCACTGCGCGACGCGCTGGCGCCGACCGACTACGAGAGCTACCTCCCGGTAGCGCAGGCGACCTGGACGAACCTGCGGCTCTGCCGCGCCGCGCTCGCGAAACGCTGAGGGTGACGCCCGCCGGGCATGCCGCAGGTCGGCATGACCGATGACCTATCGGGGCCCGGAGCTGCAACTTTCCACCACGCCTGCGCATCGATAGGGATGTGCCGATGCGGCACGCCGTCCCCCGAACATCGCCATGTCCGCCTTCATGATCGCCGGCTGCGTCGCCGTGGCCACCCTCGCCCTCGCCCTGTCCCTGCTCGTCGGTGACGCGCTCAGGCGCGAGCGCCGCGAAGACGAAGCCCGACGCATGCGCCGTGCCCGCGTCTTCCGCCAGCCGGTGCTCGTCGCCGCGCGCGTCGGCGTCGAGCGGCGCGTCGCCCCGGCCACGCCCGCCACGCCCGAGCGCCGCCGCGCGGCCTGAGGTGCCGTGCACGCCGCGACGCGTAGGCTCGCCGCATCCGTGAGGAGCGCGGGATGAGCCCAGGGCATGCCATCGATGCGATGCACCGCCTGCCGCGACGGTACGCCGCGCGGTGAGCGTGCGCATCGTCCGGCTCGGCAGCCCGCGTCTGCCCGGCGAGGGCCCGCGCCTCGGTACCGTGCGGCGGCCGCCGCGCGGCGTGCGCCGCGAAGACATCGCGGCGCGCGACTTCTACGACGTCTGGCTGCCGACGCTCGCGCCCAGGCCGGAGACGGTGAAGCTCGCCTTCGCCGCCACGACCGGGCGCCAGCTGGAGACATTCCGCCGTCGCTACCGCCGCGAGATGGCCACGGGCGAAGCGCGCCATGTGCTCGCCACGCTCGCCGCGCTCAGCCGCGCCGCCGATTTCTCGGTCGGCTGCTATTGCGAGGACGCCTCCCGCTGCCACCGCAGCGTGCTGCGTGAGCTGCTGCGCGAGCACGGGGCGGTGCTGGCCGAAGACGGCCTCGACATCGCGTAGCCGGCCAGGCCTCCACGCTGCGGTGATCGACACCGGAGTGCACGATGGCCACGACGCGACGCGCCACCCCCCGCCTGCATGCCGCCAAGCGCGCCGGCGGCTGGGACATCGACAACTGGAACCTCGAGCTGCCCGATCCCGAGCGCGGGGACTTCGTCGGGGACCGCGCGAGCCACACCGCCTTCCGCGCGATCCTCCGCGACATGCGGCGACGTGCACGCACCGGCGACGACCCGTTCGGCCGGGAGGCCGACCCCGGCGGCGAGTCCGTCGACAAGGTGCTCATCGGGGGCGACGCCGATGCGGCGCACGTCGTGCACCTCGCCGTCGAGCAGTGGGCGCGCGAGCTCGCCTACGTCACCCGCTACTTCCTCGCGCGGCCCGAATGGGAGGGGGTCGAGCGGATCGTGATGGGCGGCGGCCTGCCGCAGGGCACGCACGGCGGGCTCGCCGTCCGCCGCGCGCAGAAGCTCCTGCAGCAGGCGCGCGCGGGCGTGGAACTCGTCGTGCTCGGCCATGATCCGGACGAGGCCGGGATGCTCGGCTGGGTGCCGCTCGCGCCCGCGTCGACCCGTCGCTTCGAGGGGTTCCTCGCCGTCGACATCGGCGGCAACCACTACCGCTGCGGCATCGTGCTGCCACGCCTGGATCGCGCGAAGGACGGAGCGAAGGCGGAGATGTACGAGAGCATGGTCTGGCGGCATTCGGAGGACGAGCCCGACCGCGAGGAATCGATCGACCGCATCGCCGGCATGCTCAATGCCCTCGCCGCGCTCGCGCGCACGACGGGCCTGAAGCTCGCGCCTTTCGTCGGCGTGGCCTGCCCCGGCGACATGGATGCGCGCGGCCGCTTGCGCGCCGGTACGCAGAACCTGCCGGGCGACTGGGAAGCGCCGTTCGACTTCCCGCGCGAGCTCGCCTCGCGCCTCGACCGGATCGGCGGCGCGCGGCCGCAGGTCGCGATGCACAACGACGCCGTCGTGCAGGGCCTGGCCGAGCACGCGCGCATGCGCGGTGTCCGCCGCTGGGGGGTGTTCACCGTCGGCACCGGACTGGGCAACGCGAGCTACACGCGACGCGCCTGAGCGGCCGATCGCTTCGTCACGCCGGCTCTGCTGAGCTTGCGCGCCGCGTCGTCGCCTGCCATGCCCGAACTCGCCGCCACCACCGACGTCATTTCCGGCCCCCGCCTGCGCGAGGGCGGCCGCCGCCTGATGATGGACGCGGCCTTCGCGACCATCGTCGGCACGCTCAACAGCGGCGTGGTGCTGGTGGCCTACGCGCTGATGCTGGGCGCCTCGTCGACCGTCATCGGCGTGCTCGCGGCGATTCCGTTCCTCACGCAGCTGCTGCAGGCGCCGGCGGTGGCGGTGCTCGAACGCGTGCGCTCACGGCGGCGCGTCGCGATCGCCTCGCTGTTCGTCGCACGGCTCGCCCTGCCGCTGATGGCGGTGCTGGGCTATTTCGAGGACCGGCGGCTCGCGCTGATGCTGCTGGTCGTGGCCGAGACGCTGCACTGCGCGCTCAACGCCTTCGCGGGCTGCGCATGGAACTCGTGGATCCGCGACCTGATCCCCGAGGACAAGCTCGGCCGCTTCTTCGCGAACCGCACGCTGTGGGCGACGCTGCTGGGCATCGCGGGCACCGGCGCAGCGGCGGCGGCCCTCCAGTTCGGCGATCCGAGCGGGCGCGGCAGCGGCAGCCCGCTGGCGTTCGCCGCGCTCTATGGCGCAGGCTTTCTCGCCAGCCTGATCAGCACGTGGCAGCTCGCGCGCGTGCCGGAGCCGTCGATGCCCGCGCCGGTCCCCGGGCGGCGGCTGACCGCGATGCTCATCGAGCCTCTGAAGGACCCGGGCTTCCGTCGGCTGATCCGCTTCTTCGCCTCGTGGCAGTTCGCGGTGAACCTGGCCGCTCCGTTCTTCAGCGTCTACATGATCCGCCAGCTCGGCCTGTCGGCCGGCTTCGTGCTGCTGATGTCCATCGTGAGCCAGCTGGCGAACATCGTCGTGCTCCAGGGCTGGGGCCGGCTGTCGGACCGCTTCACCAACAAGACGGTGCTGACCTTCGCCGCGCCCGCCTTCATCGCGTGTATCGCGGCGATGGCCCTCGCAGGGCAGGTCGGCCCACCGCGCTGGACGGTCGCCTACCTGACGGTGCTGCACATCCTGATGGGCATGACCAGCGCGGGCGTCGCGCTCGCCTCCACCGCGATCGGCCTCAAGCTCGCGCCGCGCGGGCGCGCGACCGCCTACATCGCCGCGAACGCGCTCGTGACCGCGCTCGCCGCGGGCACCGCGCCGCTGCTGGGCGGGCTGTTCGCGAGCTTCTTCGAGAAGCGGCAACTGCGCGTGGGCATGGAATGGCGCTCGCCGGAGGGCGCGCTCGAGCTGGTGACACTTTCCATCGGCTGGTGGCAGTTCTTCTTCCTGATCTCGGCGGTGGTCGGCCTGTACTCGCTGCACCGGCTGTCGGCCGTGCAGGAAGCGGGCGAGGTGCCGCGCCGCGAAATGCTGCAGCACGTGCTCAACGTCGCGCGCCGGGGCGTGCGCAACGCCTCGACGGTCGCCGGCCTGCGCGCAGCCGTGGCCTTCCCGGCCGGGCGCATCGTGCGCGAGCGACGCGAGCAGCGCGGCGGCGAACGCGGGCGGCGCGTCGCCTGAGGCGGTCTATGATGGCCCCGCCGCGGGGACCGGCCCGGCCGGGCGGCATCCATCGACACCAGGGGAAGGACCATGCAGCAGCGACAGATCCAGCGGCCCACCGCGGCCTTCGTCGGCGCGTCGTGGGTGGCGCTCGCCACCGGCGCGATCGCCTTCGTCACCGGCCTGTGGAACGCGCCGATGCCGCTCAACGAGAAGGGCTACTACTTCGCCGTGCTGATGTACGGCCTGTTCTCCGCGGTGTCGCTGCAGAAGTCGGTGCGCGACCGGCTGGAAGGCGTGCCGGTGACGTCGCTCTACTTCGGCCTGTGCTGGATCTCGCTCGGCCTGTGCCTGCTGCTGCTCACGGTCGGCCTGTGGAATGCCACGCTCGCCGTCAGCGAGAAGGGGTTCTACGCGATGGCCTTCCTGCTCGCGCTGTTCGGCGCGGTGGCCGTGCAGAAGAACGTGCGCGACATCGCGCTGCTCGAGGAACCGCGCCTACCCGGCGACCCCGGCCTCGAGGGCTGAGTCGCCTCGCGCCCGCCGTCATTCGGCGGGCGTGAACCGGAAGTCCGAAACGATCACCTCGACCGGCTGCCCATCGCTCGGCGGTTGCCCGCGGAACAGCCAGAGGTTGAGGTGCAGCGGCAGCGCCGCGCGCGAGATGCGCCGGCGCGCGTCGCGCGGCGCATACGTCCAGCTGGCGGCCTGCTGCGCATCGCCGTCCTGGTGGCCGTGCAGCATGTGGAAGCGCACGGCATCGCGGCCGCGGTGGAAGCGGTGCGTGGAGTACGCGCCTTCCAGCGCGACGTCGAAGGCATAGGTGACCGGCGCCAGCGCGGCGGTGGTCGGATAGACGGTCCAGTGCCCGGCCGGCGCGGCAGGGTCGCCCCAGCGTGCGAACTCGATGTCGATCTCATGCGTGAAATCGGCGCCCACCGACGGATCGGGATAGCTGAAGAGCCCGAGCACGACGTTGCGGTCGAGCTGGTCGACGCGTCCGACCACGCGGAATTCGTAGGTGCCGGCACCCAGCGGGGTGTCGAGCACCACCTCGGCGCAGCGCCAGACACCGTCGACGCGGTCGATGCGCAGGTGGAGCCGGCCCGACTCGTCGACCCAGGCATTGTCCTGCGACCACGCGTTCGGCCCGGGCGCACCCGATGCGGCATCGCGCACGTGCCACGTGCGACCGGCGAACTCGAGCGTGCGTGCATGCAGCGGGGCGGCCGCGGTCGCGAGCATCAGGGCGGTGGCGAACAGGCGGGACATGCGGCGGCTCGCGATCGGGCCTGCAGTGTCGCGCCCCCCGCGTCCGCGTTCCGCGCGCTCTGTCGCAGTGCGCGTGGCGGCCTAGGCGAACAGGCCGTCCTCGGCCTCGGCGAGCAGCGCCTGCGGGTCGAACTCGCCGATGCGTGCCACCGCGAAGCCGATGTCCAGGCGCGCGCGTGGGCCGGCCTGCGTCGCACCGCGCGCGCAGCGTGCGTGCAGCCGCTCGAGCACCACCGCGGCCGAGGCCTCGGCGGTCGCGCGCGGGATCGTCCCGACGACGGTGAATTCGTGCAACCCGGTGCGGGCGACGAGGTCGCCGCCGCGCACGCTCTCGGAGAGGCTACCGGCGAGCGCGGCGACGTGGCGGTCGAAGATGGGGGAACTGGCGACGTCGTCGAGGCCCGACAGGCCCACGCAGACCGCGAACACGGTCATGTCGTCCCGCTGGGCCCGCGCCAGCATGCGCTCGAGCTCGGAGACGAGCGCCGCGCGGTTGGGCAGGCCGGTGAGCGGATCGAGCAGCGCGGTGCCGCCGTCCGGTGCCCCCGGTGAAGGCGTGGCGCCGGTGCGGGCGAAATGCGCGTCGAGCAGCCGCGCGCAGGCGTCGAGCGCGCCCTGCGCGGCGGCCTCGAAGGCCCGGCCGGCAAGGCTCGCCGCTTCGACATGGCCCCAGGGCACGCCGTGGGCGTCGCGCAGCACGCTCGACAGGCGCAGGGCCGCGCCGGCCTGTCCGGCGGCACGCGGGCGGGTGGGCGCGGCGAGCACCGTCTCCACGATCCCCGCGTCGCGCGCGTAGGCGTACCGGGTCGCCACCCCGTCGGACCGGAGCTCGACGAAGAAGGCGGAACGCCGCCCCGCCGCGGCTTCGAACAGGTCCAGCAACGGCTGCAGCACCGCTTCGACGGCACGGGCGCGGGCGCTGGGTTCGGCGGTCGGGACGGTGGCCATGGGTCGGGTCTCCTGTCCCCGGTAACGGCCGCCGTCAGGCCCGCTTGAGCGCCCAGAAGGCGATCTCGATCCGCTCGACATACCCGGTGCGCAGGTAGAGGCCCTTGGCGCGCGTGTTCGCCTGGCTCACGTGCAGGAACGGGGTCCGGCCCTGCGCCAGGATGTCGTTGCCGAGGATCGCCAGCAGCCCGCGGGCCAGGCCGCGGCCGAGGAAGTCCGGATGGGTGCAGACCGCGCTGACCTCCTGCCAGTCCTCCGTCGCCATGCGCTCGCCGATCATCGAGGCGAGCACGTCGCCATCGTAGCGGCCGAAGTAGCGGCCGAGCTCGGGGGTTCGCGGCCGGAAGTAGTGCGGGTACACGAGCGCGGCCAGCGCGTGCACGTCCGCGAGGCCGTCGCCTTCGATGCGGCGTGCCGCCGCGTCCGGCACCGGCTGCAGCGTGTCGCAGACCATCTGCGCGAGTGGCCATGGACCGGCCAGCGCGAACCCCGCGGGGACGGGTGGCTCCTCGCCGAGCAGGTAGACGCTCTCGCCGGGCTCGACCAGCGTGGCGAGGCCGGCGCCATCGGCCGTGCGCGAGGCGAAGGCCGCGAACGGCGCGACCTCGCGCGGATAGCGCAGCCAGCCGCCGGCGGCCTGAGCGAAGCGCGCGTGGCGCGAGCCGAGCGCGGCGAGGATGGGGCTGTCGAGCGGATGGGCCATGCGCGGGATCGATCGTGCCTGCGGCGATTCTGCAGCGGCGATGCCGCGCGCGCGATGCGGATGCGACACTGCGCCCCCTCTTCGACGGCGGATGCCCGGGTGCGACAGGCGGATGTGCTCGTGATCGGCGGCGGCGCCGCCGGCCTGTACTGCGCGATGACGGCCGCGCGGCAGGGTCTGCGCGCGATCGTGATCGAGCACGCGAACCGCGTCGGGAAGAAGATCCTGATGTCCGGTGGCGGGCGGTGCAATTTCACCAACACGGGTGCATCGCCGGCGCAATACCTGTCCGCCAATCCGCACTTCTGCAAGTCGGCGCTCGCGCGCCACACGCCGTGGCATTTCATCGAGCTCGTCGAGCGGCACCGCATCGCCTACCACGAGAAGGAGCTCGGGCAGCTGTTCTGCGACGAGTCGTCCAAGCTCATCGTGAAGATGCTGCTGGACGAATGCGAGGCGGCCGGGGCGCAGGTCGAGACCGCCTGCGCGATCGATCGCGTGGAGCATGCCGACCACGGCGATTTCCGCCTGCACACCGCGCGCGGGATCTTCGCCGCACCGAGGCTCGTCGTCGCCAGCGGCGGGCTGTCGATCCCGAGCATGGGCGCGAGCGGCTTCGGCTTCGACCTGGCGCGGCGCTTCGGCCACGAGGTGCTCCCGCTGCGTGCCGGGCTCGTGCCCCTCACGCTGTCAGGCAAGCATCTCGAGCGCTTCGAGGGGTTGAGCGGCGTCGCCTTCCCCGTCACCGCGACCTGCAATGGCACGAGCTTCAGCAACCAGCTGCTGATCACCCATCGTGGCCTGAGCGGGCCGTCGATCCTGCAGATCTCCTCCTACTGGCGCGAGGGCGATGCGCTGCACCTCGACCTGCTCCCGGGCGAGGACGCGCACGAACGCGTCCGCCAGTGGCGCGCCAAGCGACCGGATGCCGAGCTCAAGACCGTGCTCGGCGAAGCGTTGCCCAAGCGCTTCGCGCAGCGCCTGTGCGAGGCGTGGCTGCCGAACCGGCCCATGCGGCAGTTCGATCCGCCGGACCTCGCCCGCATCGCGACGCTGCTGGCGCAGTTCCCGGTCGTCGCGAGCGGAACCGAGGGCTACCGCACCGCGGAGGTGACGCTGGGCGGCGTCGACACCGACGGGCTGTCGTCGCGCACGATGGAATCGCGCCACGTGCCGGGCCTGTACTTCATCGGCGAGGTGGTCGACGTGACCGGCTGGCTCGGCGGCTACAACTTCCAGTGGGCCTGGGCGAGCGCGCACGCCGCCGGCACCGCGATGGCGGCGTGAACGTCAGCCCGCGTCGAGCTCGCGCAGCGCCTGCGGGCTGAGCAGCTCGAAGCGCTGCTGGCCGCGGCGCGTGTCGACCAGCATCTCCACCTGGCCCCCCGGCGTGTGCACGAACACGCCGTCGACCTGCAACGAGGCGGCCTTGAGCGCCTTGTAGAAGGGGCGATCCACCGCACCGTCGACGTAGGGCGCCGCGAGCAGCCGGATCGTGCGCACGTGCACGGCCACCGCGGTCGACCAGGCACGCGCCGGCATGTGCGGGTCGAGCGTCGCCAGCGAGCGGGCGTGCTCGACGATCGAATCGGCGGTGTCCTCGTGGGCGCTCATGACAGGGGGCGTTCGCGGGGGAGGCGCAGTCTACGCAGGCCGCGTCGCAGCGGATGCATCCGCATGCCTGACGGCCCCGTACCTCCCTGTTCGATGCCCCCGCATCGACCGGCCCTGGCGGCCGGGCGCGGCACGGCCGCGACGACCCATCCAATGAAGGAGAATTCGATGAAAGCCCTCAACGTGATCACGCTGGTGCTCCTGATCGTCGGTGGCCTCAACTGGGGCCTGGTCGGCCTGTTCCAGTTCGACCTCGTCGCCGCGCTGTTCGGCGGCCAGGACGCACTGCTCTCGCGCATCGTCTACACGCTCGTCGGCCTGTCGGCCGTGTACCAGATCCTGCCGATGGCCCGCGCCGGGCGCACGTCTTCGCACTGAGGCACGCGCGACGGCTTCCCCTTTCCGGCCGTCGCCCCTCCCGCGGAGGACCCCGGGGCTCCCTCTCCGCCCCGGGGTTTTTTTATGCCCGGCCCATCACCAGGCCTTCGATCTGGTGCAGCTGCACGATCGGCTCGAGTTCGTCGACGACGCGATAGGTCAGGTGGTCTCGCACCGCATCGGGCAGCGTCTCCAGGTAGGCGCGGCTGACCTGCAGGTCATGCTTGTCGGCATTGCGCGCCGTCGGCGCGTCCACGCCGAGCACCAGCACCGGCCGAGCACGCTCCGAGCGGTTGGCCGTGCCGCGGTGGATCGTGAGCGCCGAGCGCGCGGAGATGTCGCCGCGCTTGGGCGCCTTCCGCACCGCGCGCGCCTCGTAGCGCGCCGAGTACTTCTCCGGCGGGAACATGCCGGCTTCGAAGTCGTCGTCGCGATCCCACTGCGTGCCCAGCGCGATCTCGAACGGCCCCATGTCCTCGGTGACGTCCACCGCGGTGAGGTTGAACGCGAGCGAGTTGAGGCGACGGCCGGTGAGCGTGTCCTCCGGAGCCGGAAAGTCGCGATGCCAGGGCTGGTTCATGGATCCGGGCCCGGGCACGTCGAAGCCGATCTCCACGATCTTCCACTCCGGCCCCAGCACCGCCTCGCAGACCGCCACCACCCACGGATGCGTGGCGAGGTCGACGAAGCCGCGGAAGCGCTCGGGGTGGATCTCGACGTAGTAGCGGTTCGGCCCGCGCCCGACCGCGCCGCCAGGCCGCTGCAGCGCGTCCTCGAAGAGCACTTCGATGTCCTCGCGCATGCGGTCGGCCCAGGCGGCATCGAACGCGCCCTTCAGGCCGATGATGCCGTCGCCGTACAGGCCGCCGAGGATGGTGGCGGGATCATAGGGATCGGGTCCGGGATCGGCTCTCATGGCATGGCGTCCTGCGGCTCGGTCCAGTCGTCATCGGTATCGAACAGCACCTCGATCTCGCGCATGGAACGCGGGCGCACCGTGCGCCCGACCTCCACCCCGTCACGCATGAGCACGAACGTGGGCCACAGCTTGACCCGGAACGAGCGCCCGAGCGGGCGCCCACGGCCGTCCTCGATGCGCAGGTGGCGCACCTCGCGCGCAGCGAGCGCCTGCTCGGCGAGCGGCGCCGCCGCGATGCAGTGCCCGCACCACGGCGCGCCGAATTCGAGCACGACATCGCCTGGCATGGCATCGACCTCGGCGCGCGACGGCTCCTGCGCGACGAACGCCTGCGCGTAGGCCATCGCTCAGTGGTGCCCGCGGCCGAAGTTCGGATCGCGCGAGCGCGTACGGTCGAGGGCCGTGGCCTCGTCCTCGGCCTGGGCCTCGGGCCGGTTCGCGGGGGAGACCTTCTGGCCGTGGTGGTCGAGGTCCTTGGCCTGGTCCTTCTTTCCGGACGTCTGCGTGGCCTGCTGCTTGGCGGGATCGGGGCGCATGTCGGCTCCTTCAGTCGTGGTCGCTGCCGTTGCGATGGTCGTCGCGGCCTTCCTCGCGCGTGCGCGACTCCTTCGGCTGGTAGTTGCGACGCTGCGTGGGGCCGTCCTTGCCGGCCCGCAGCGCATGCGTGCCGCCGCCGAGCTGGTCAGGGCCCGGCGGCGGGTTCGATCCCTTCCCGGCGTCGTTGCGGTGCTTCTCGTGGATGTTGGTGCCCATGACGTTCTCCGGATCGGGCGGACCATGCTGCGCATGCGGCCGTTAGCCGGTGGGCGGCGCCGGGTGAGGGAAACGTAAGGACCCAGTCCACGGGGCCGCGATGCGACCGCGTCTATCCTGCCCGCTCAAGGAGGACCGCCATGCATCGCGCACTGCATCGATTCGCCCCGTCCCTGCTCTTCATCGCCGTTGCGGGCTGTGGCCCACGCCCGTCCGACGCGCCGTCCCCGGCGGCGGCTCCCGAGGCGCCCACCACGGAGACCGCACGCCGCACCGCGCGGGGCGACGCGGCCGATGCGAAGTCGCCGCTCGTGTCGATGGACGCGCCCGACGCGGCTGATCGCCCCACCACCGGGGCGGACGCCACGCCGGTGGGCGAGTGGCTGCTGCAGGAATCGGACCCACCGCGCGCCGTCTGGGGCGTGCACGGCAGCGAGGGCATGCTGGTGCTCGCCTGCGACCGCGCCGCGGGCCAGCTCGTGCTCGAGCGGCAGGCCATCGGCGTGCCCGACGACGTGCGCGTGGTGACGCTCGACGCCGACGGCGTCCGCATGGACTACCCCGCCGAGCGCCGGGAGGACGCGCTCGCGCCCGTGCTGGTCACCCGCGTCGCCCTCGATGCGCCCATCCTCGACCGGCTGCTGATGGCGCAGCGCGTGGTGTTCACCGCGGGCACGGACACGATCGCGACGACGGCGCCAGGGCCGTCGCTGCGCGCGGTGGTCGACGCCTGCCGGCGCGGGCCGGCGACCTGACGCTCAGCGCGTGGCGAGGATCGCGTCGAGCGAGCGTGGCTTGGCGAAGTAGTAGCCCTGCCCCAGCTCGCAGCCCAGCGCCAGCAGGGCGCGGCGCTGCACGTCGGTCTCGATCCCCTCGGCCACCACTTCCATCCGCTGCGCGCGCGACAGGGCGAGGATCGCGCGCACCACTGCGGTGCTGCCGCCCTCCTCGTCGAGGCGGATGTCGCCGACGAACGAGCGGTCGATCTTGAGCGTGTTGAGCTTGAAGCGGTGCAGGTAGCTCAGCGAGGAATAGCCCGTGCCGAAGTCGTCGAGCGCGATCAGCACGCCGGCCTCGCTCAGGCGGTTGAACACGCGGCCGACCTGTTCCGGATTGTCGAGCAGCGCGCCCTCGGTGACCTCGATGCGCACCTGCGCGGGCGCCACCCCGCAATGGGCGACCAGCCGCAGGAAGCGCTCGTCGAGGTCGGGCGAGCGGAAGTGGCGCGGCGAGAAGTTGAGGTTGACGTACTGCCCGGGCTCGAGCAGCTGCGGCACCATCCGCAGCGTGCGTTCGAAGACCTGCCAGTCGATCGCCTCCATGCTCCCGCTCGCGTCGGCCACGTGCAGGAACGCCCCCGGCGCGAGCACGCCGCGCTCGGGGTGGTTCCAGCGCATCAGCGCTTCGTAGCCGACCACGCCCGCGTCCGACAGCCGGACGATGGGCTGGAAGTAGGGCTCGAACTCGCGGCGGGTGATCGCGCGGCGCAGGTCGCTCTCGGTCTCCAGCAGCTGCAGCGCCTGTTCGTGCAGCTGCTCGTCGAAGACCTCGATCCGGTGCCGGCCCGCGGCCTTCGCGCGATACATCGCGATGTCCGCGTCTCGCAGCAGGTCCTCGGGGGTGGAGTAGTGCGGCGAGCTGAGGGTGATGCCCACGCTGACGCCGGTGAACAGCTCCTTGCCTTCCACCCGCACGGGTTCCTTGAGCGCCTCGATCACCCGCTGCCCCATCCGCATCGCCGTCTCCGGCGCGTCGACGTCCATCAGGATCGCGAACTCGTCGCCGCCCAGCCGGGCGACCATGTCGCGGCCGCCGCGGATGCAGCGCGAAAAGCGACGCGCGACTTCCTTGAGCAAGGCATCGCCAACCAGGTGGCCGACGGAGTCGTTGATCACCTTGAAGCGGTCGAGGTCCATGAACAGGACGGCGAAGCGGTACGCCGGATCCCGTTCGCGGTGGGCGAGCGCGCGCACCAGCTGGTCGCGCAGGTAGGCGCGGTTGGGCAGTCCGGTGAGGGAGTCGTGCAGCACCTCGTGCTTCAGGCGCTGCTCGATCTGCTCGCGCACCTCGATCTGCTCGGAGAGCTCGACCGTGCGCTCGGCGACGCGCCGCTCGAGGTCGGCATACGCGTTCTTGAGCTCGGCCGCCGCGCGCTGGCGCTCCAGGCCGTTGGCGATCTGGTAGCTGATGAAGGTGAGCAGCTCGCGGTCGCGCTCGCTGTAGCCCACGCCGGGCGTGTAGCTCTGCACGGTGAGCAGGCCCATCACGCGCTCGCCGAGCATCAGCGGCACGCCGAGCCAGGCCACCGACTCCTTGCCGATGACGTTGAGCTCGCCGCGCGCCTGCAGGTCGCGGATGTGGGCCACGGTGTCGGCGTCGGTCATGTCGAGCAGCAGCGGCTTGCCCTGCCGCATCGCGTACTCGGATACGCCGCGGCCGACACGCCGGCTTGCTGCGGTATTGCCGTACTGGTCGACGAAGTACGGGAAGTGCAGGTACTCGCCGTCGTCGGAGAGAAGCGCGATGTAGAAGTTCCGCGCGTCCAGGAACTCGCCGACGATGCGGTGCACCGCGGCATAGAACTCGTCGAGGTTGGTCGCCGTGTGCGAGAGCTCGGCGATGCGGTAGAGCGTCTCCTGGATGCGCACGCTGCGCTGGCGCTCGAGGATCTCGGTGGTGAGCTCCCGGGTGCGCTCCTGCACGCGGCGCTCGAGCTCCTCCTGTGCCAGCTTGCGGTCGAGCGCGGTGATGATGTGGCTGCCCACGTACGTCAGCAGCGCCTGGTCGGCGAGCGTGTAGCGCGGGCGCTCGATGTAGCTCTGCACGACGAGCACCGCGCGCACGCGGTCACCCGAGATCACCGGCACGCCGAGCCAGTCGTAGCAGTCGGCGCCGATGTCGCGCATCGGGCCCGACACCTGGGCGCGCATGTCGGCCAGCGAGCCCATCAAGGGCTTGCGATCGCGGATCACATACCAGGTCAGGCCGCGCTCGAGCACCTCCATCGGCAGGAAGGCGTTGGGATCGCGGGTCAGCGTCTCCTCGGTGTCGACGAGGTAGATGAACCGGATCGCGTCCTTCTGCTCGTCGTACAGCGCGATGTAGAAGTTCTCCGCATACATGAAGCGGCCGACGATCGCGTGCAGCTCACGCAGCATGTCCGGCAGGTCCATCTCGGAGCTGGCCATGTCGGCGATGCGGAACAGCGCCGACTGCAGCTGCTCGGAGCGCTCGAGCTGGTGCAGCGAACGGGTCAGGCGTGCCTTCTCGAACACGGCGCGTGCGACGGGGGCGAGCAGGTCGCAGTGCATTCGGACGCGCTCGCGCGAGGCGAGCCCGCCGTCGAGCACCACCCCGACACCCTCGTCGCCGCGCACCGCGATGCAAGCCGCCACGCGGCCGCGTGCCGGGTCCGCCGCGAAACCCTCGCCATCGCGAGCGCGCAGCGCGAGCTCGACGTCGCCGTCGAACAGGCAGTCGGGATCGTGCACCGCCATGTCGGCATCGCAGACGCGCCAGACCGCGCCGACGCGCGTGAAGCCTTCGTGCTGCAGGTAGGCGGCCAGGCGCGTGGCGAAGTCCGGCAGGTCCGCCGCATCGAGCAGGCGGCCGAATGCCTCGGCCATCCGCTGGTGGGCGCCGTGCGCGTCGTCGCGTTGGGGAACCAGGTCGATGCCCCGTCCCCCGATGTCGATACCTGGATCCACCGCCTGCTCTCCCGGCTTCGGCCGGACGCTTCCTGATGGGTTTATCGACCCGGGGCCGGCCTTCTTCAACGCCGATGGGCTGAATCGTTCGGACAGATCACGATCGTGAAACGAACGGGTCGCCCGGCACGTACCAGCGCCATGGCGCGTCGGCGGCGCGCGTGATGCCGATGCGAGGCCCCACCACGGGCTCGGGCGGTGGCGGCATCCCGTCGTCGACGATCCGCAGCCCACCCGCCCCCGTGACCAGATCGATGCCGTCCGCCGCGCCGGTGATCCCGAACGCCTGGCAGAGCCGTGCCGGGCCGTTGCAGAGGTCGCGGTCCCGACGGGCCGCCGGGCGGGCGGCGCGCATCCGTTCCAGTCCCGCCAGCGGCTGCAGGGCCCGCAGCAGGACGGCCTCGCCCGCGCCTTCCGGTCCGCAGACCGGGTTGCAGCACCAGTGCATGCCGTAGATGAAGTAGACATAGAGCTTCCCCGGGGGGCCGAACATCGTCGTCGTCCGGCCGGTGGGTCCCCGGTAACTGTGGGCGGCGGGGTCGATCGCGCCGCAGTAGGCCTCGGTCTCGACGATTCGCCCCCGGCGCCCGTCGGCGGACACCAGCACCTTGTTGAGCAGCTCCGGGGCGACGACGCGCGGGTCGCGCGCGTAGAAGGCACGGGGCAGCGTGCGTCCGCGCCGGCGCGGCGCGGGCGATTCGAACAGGTCGGCCGACGGCGGGTTCACGTCGACACGCCTACGGTCGGGCGCCGATTCGCGCCCACGACCCCATGCCCGTCCGCATCAAGACCGCCGGCTGCCTCTTCAGCATCGTCGCCTCGATCGTCCTCACGATCGTGCTCAACCTGATGCTGCGCGCCTGCAGCGGCTAGCGCGCCGCGACCGCCGCCTCCTCGAACGGCAGGCGGGTGGCGCCGGCGGCCTGGATCGCCGGGTCGGCCGCCTGGTGCAGCTCCGGTTCGGCGTCCACGATCATCAGGATGCGTCCGGCGGAAATCTCGTCGTCGAACTTCTGCCGCACCGGATCGGGCAGCGCGGAGCCGAAGATCGAGCCGGCCATGCCGCCCACGCTCGCGCCGACGAGCGCGGCGATGCCGGCACCCGCGAGCGTCACGCCGATCGGCGCGAGCACCATCGCCGCCAGACCCAGCAGCAGGCCCGTGGTCCCGCCCGCAGCGACGCCCTTCATGGCCCCGTGCATGAAGTCGCCGGTCGCCTCCTTGTCCTTGTTGGGGATCGAGTCGAGCTCGATATCCGAGCGCGCGACCAGGGTGAGGCAGTCGTCGCCCACGCCCGCGCCGCGCGCGGCGGCCATCGCGGCGCGCGCCTGGTCGAGGTCGGTGGTGCTGTAGACGTGGCGGGTCTTCATCGGTCGCTCCTGGAGAGGCGGGCGCGGCGGGCGCGCCGGTCCCGTTCAGCGTCGCGCGGCGGGGGTCGACGAGGCGTGAGAAGCGGCCGCGCGATACTGGGCGCATGAGCACGCCGATCCGCATGGTCGCCTTCGACGGCGACGACACCCTCTGGCGCAGCCAGGACTTCTTCGACGAGGCGCAGGCCACGTTCGAGACGCTGCTCGCGCCGTACGTCGACCTCGCCGACGCGCGCCTCCACGAGCGCCTCTACGAGGTCGAGAAGCGCAACATCGCCATCTTCGGCTATGGCGTCAAAGGCATGGCGCTGTCGATGATCGAGGCCGCCATCGAGATCACCGACGGGCGGATCGTCGCCGCGGACGTGCAGCGCATCGTGCGGCTCGCGCACGACATGCTGCGCCATCCGGTCGAGCTGCTGCCCGGCATCCGCGAGGCGGTGGAGGCGATCGCGGCGACGCACCCGGTGGTGCTGATCACCAAGGGCGACCTCTTCCACCAGGAAGCGAAGGTGCGCGAGTCGGGCATGTCGCACCTGTTCCGCCGTATCGAGATCGTCAGCGAGAAGGACGTGCCGACCTACGCGCGCCTGCTGCAGGAATTCGACGTCGAGCCCGGGCGTTTCGCCATGGTCGGCAATTCGCTGCGATCGGACATCGCGCCGGTGCTCGAGCTCGGCGGTTGGGGCATCCACGTGCCGTACCACACGACCTGGCTGCACGAGCGGGAGGCGGACGTGCCCGATCGCACCCGCCTGCGGGACGTGCGTGACGCAGCGGGGCTGCCTGCAGCGCTCGCGGACATCGAACGGGCGCTGAGCGGAAGGGCAACAGCCGCTGAGTGAAACCTGAGCCGTCACCGGCAGGCGGCTGCGGAATTAAAAACCGGTTCACCCGGGCACGCGCATCGTCGGCCCGTGCCCTGCATGGTGCGGGGCGTGAAACGAGGAGATCCCCCATGGCTACCGCTCGTTGGCTCGCTCCCGCCGCCCTCGCCGCCGCACTCGGCGCCGCGGCGCTGGCGCCGGTCCCCGCGAAGGCCCAGTCCGCCGACCTGGTCCGCACGATCGTCGACATCGCGGACGTCGTCTTCCGCGGCAACCAGCCGTATTACCGCCACGGCGACTACGGCTACGACGATCGTCTGGTGGCCGGCCGCGACCGCTACGGCCGCACCGTCTACTACCGCGTGGCGGATCCGCGCTACGGTGCGTACAACGACCGTTACGGCCGGACCAGTGCGCCGTACGGCCGCGCCTACGGCTACTACGGCGAAGCCCCCGGCCAGCGCAAGAAGTGCAACAAGCACGGCAAGTGCAAGGTCGAGTACTACGACGCGCGCTACGACCGCAGCCGCTACGACAGCCGCTACGACGATCGCTACTACGGTTACGGCCGCTGATCCCACGCGAGGAGGTCGATCCACTCGATCGCAGACCGGGAGCCATGGCATCGCCATGGCTCCCTTTTTTCGTGAGCGACGAACGGACCACGGCGATCGCGCGGCGGCGCCGCATCATCCATGATTCACCCCCCGGGGCCGACGATCCGCGCGTCCCTGTCTTCCATCGCGACCGCCATGCGCCTGCCCGCCCCGCTCCGAGTCCTCGTGCTCGCCTCGCTGCTCGCGATCGCCGCGCCTGCCGGCGCGCAGGGTGCCGCTGCCGGCTTCGATCCGCGCACCGGCGATGCCTGGGTCGATACCTGGCTGGGCGACGTGAACCGGTACGGCACGACCTACCGCGATCCCTTCGTCGACGAGCTGGTGCGCTACCACCGGGCCCCCCGCGATCTGGTGGTCGACCTGCTCCGGCGCCCGGGCTGGACGCCGGGCGACGTGTACTTCGCCTGCAGCCTCGCGGCGGTGATCGGCCGGCCGTGCCGCTACGTCGTGGACGAGTACGAGCGCGACCGTGGCGCGGGCTGGGGCGCGCTCGCCCAGCGCCTCGGCATCAAGCCGGGCTCGGCCGAGTTCCATCGTCTCAAGCGCGGTTTCGTGCCGACCTACGACCGGTGGGGCCGCCCGATCCAGCTCGACAGCGACCTCGAGCCCGCGTTCCCCGGGCGCCCCAAGAGCGCGAAGCCGTCGCGTCCGGCGGCGGACGGCACCCGCGAGGCGGAGGCCCCAGGCGCCGCGCCGCGCGAGTCGGAGCCCGGCGGGCGCGACACCGGACCCGCTCCGAAGCGCGATGCAGGTTACGCGCGCCTTGGCGGCAAGGGTCCGCGCGCGTCGGATGACGGCACGCACGGGGCAACTGAACGGGCCGCCGGCAAGGGGCCGAAGGACGCGACGAACGACAAGGGTCGCAAGGGTCCGAGCGGCAAGGGCCGAAGCGCCGGAAAGGGCGGCAAGGACTGAGCCTCGACGGCCCCGGCCCCGACCGCGGTCGGCTCGTCTCGCCCGCCACGCCACTTCCGGGCAGGACGAGGCATGCGCAGGTCCCGGTCGATGGGGAGGGGCGGCTCAGCGAACTGGGGAGCGGGCACCGGCCGACCGGTCAGGTGCGTTTGCGGGTGGTCAGCCGATGGGCGACCACGCAGGGCCGGGGCGGCAATCCCGGCCACAGACGCGGAAAAGCCGACCCCGCGAGGCGGAGCCGGCTTTCCAGAGGTGCAGCGACCGCAGCAGCCGGGAAACCCGGCAGCGCGGCTCAGTACATGCGCTGGCGCTTGGTGACGTCGCGCGACGTGCGGCGCGACTGGCGCTTCACGGCCGCGGCGGCCTTGCGCTTGCGCTCCTGCGTCGGCTTCTCGTAGAACTCGCGCTTGCGGGTCTCGGCGAGGACGCCGGCCTTCTCGCAGGTGCGCTTGAAGCGGCGCAGGGCAAACTCGAAGGGCTCGTTTTCGCGGACTTTGACGCTCGGCATACGGGATCTCGGTGGATAGGGTCGCCAGCCACGGGCCGGGCGAGCCGCCTATGATATCGACGTGACGGCACCCACTGCAAGCCGTCCTGCACCCTTTTTTAACGCGCGCGTGCCCATGGCACCGCCGCACCGGACCCTTCCCGTGAAAGTCCTCGGCATCGAAACCAGCTGCGACGAGACCGGCGTCGCCCTCTACGACACGGCGGCGGGCCTGCGCGCCCATGCGGTCTACAGCCAGATCGCGCTGCACGCCGAGTACGGTGGCGTCGTGCCCGAACTCGCCAGCCGCGACCACGTGCGCAAGCTGCTTCCCCTGATCCGCCAGACGCTCGGCGAGGCGGGGCTGTCCACGCGCGATGTCGACGGCATCGCGTACACCGCGGGGCCCGGACTGGTCGGCGCGCTGCTCGTGGGCGCCGGGGTGGCGCGCTCGCTCGCCTGGGCGCTCGACGTTCCGGCGATCGCCGTCCATCACATGGAAGGCCACCTGCTCGCGCCGCTGATGGACGACCCCGTCCAGCGCGAAGCCCTGCACGCACGGCGCGAACCCGAGCCGTTCGTCGCCCTGCTGGTGTCGGGCGGCCACACGCAGCTCGTCGCCGTGGACGGGATCGGACGCTACCGCTTGCTCGGCGAGACCCTCGACGACGCCGCCGGCGAAGCCTTCGACAAGACGGCCAAGCTGATGGGCCTGCCCTATCCGGGTGGGCCGCAGCTCGCCGCACAGGCCGAGCAGGGCCGCCCGGGTGCGTTCCGGTTCTCGCGCCCGATGACGGACCGCCCGGGCCTGGATTTCAGCTTCAGCGGGCTCAAGACGCAGGTGCTGCTGGCCTGGCGCGACTCCGACCAGTCCGACGCCACGCGCGCCGACATCGCCCGCGGCTTCGAGGACGCGGTCGTCGAGACGCTCGCCATCAAGTGCGCCCGCGCGCTCGACGCCACCGGCTTCCGCCGGCTCGTCGTCTCCGGCGGCGTGGGGGCGAACCGCCGCCTGCGCGCGCGGCTGCAGGAGCTGGCCGCGGGGCGCGGCGCGGCGGTCGGCTTCCCGCCCCCGGTGCTGTGCACCGACAACGGCGCGATGATCGCCTTCGCCGGCGCGCTGCGACTGGCGGCGGGCCAGCACGAGGGCCTCGGCGTGCACGTCACCCCGCGCTGGGACATGGCGTCGCTGCCGGCGGTGCTCGCGACCGCCTGAGCCGGGGCTACGATGGCGGCCCCCACCGGAGCCGCCGCATGGATCGTGTCTTCATCGAAGGCCTCGAGATCGAGGCGCTGATCGGCATCTACGACTGGGAGCGCCGCGTGCGCCAGCCGCTGGTGTTCGACCTCGAGATGGCCTTCGACAACCGCGTGCCCGCCGCGAGCGACGACATCGCGCACACGCTCGACTACAAGGCGGTGTCCAACCGCATCCGCGCGTACGTGGCGGAATCGGGCTTCGGCCTGGTGGAGACGCTCGCCGAGCGCGTGGCGGAGATCGTCCTCGCCGAGTTCCCGGTGAGGCACCTGCGCCTGAAGCTCAGCAAGCCCGGCGCGGTGCGCGGCGCGCGCGCGGTCGGCGTGATCATCGAGCGCGGCCGCGACGCGTGAGCGGCCGCGCCTACCTGAGCCTGGGCAGCAACGTCGAGCCCGCACGGCATCTGCGCGAGGCGCTCCGTGCGCTGCGGGAGCGCTTCGGCGAGGTGGGGGTCTCGCCCGTCTACCGCACCCCGGCGGTCGGCTTCGACGGGCCCGCCTTCCTCAATGCCGCGGCGATCATCGACAGCGACCTCGAACCGCGACCGCTCAACGACTGGCTGCACGAGCTCGAGGACGCGCACGGCCGCGACCGCAGCGGCCCGCGCTTCTCCAGCCGCACGCTCGACATCGACATCGTGCTGTTCGACGACCGCATGCTCGAAGGCGAGGGCAACCTCCGCATCCCGCGCCCGGAGCTGCGCCATGCCTTCGTGCTGCGTCCACTGGCCGACATCGCGCCGGACGTCGTCGTGCCGGGGACCGGCCGCACGCTCGCGCAGCTGTGGGCGGCGCATGCCGAGCACGGGACACAGGCCGAGATCGTCGCGCTCGATCGCTGAGGCGCGGCGTCAGCGGCCCGGCCGCGCGCGTGCCGCGGCCACCTCGGCGTCCAGCCATGCGCGCGCCTCGTCGACCGAGCCGCAGACGTTGAAGTTGAAGCCCAGCCCCCGCCCGAGAATGGGCCCGATCCGACCCGGATCGACCATCGCCGGAGGCATCACCAGCGCCACCGCGAAGCGCGGCAGCGGCGCGGCCGCCGCGGCCCATTCCTTCGTGCTGTCGATGCGCATCGCCAGCGAGGGCGCGGGGCCCGCGTTCCAGTCGTGGAAATCCGCCAGCAGCCCGCGCGCGCCGCGCGCGCAGGCATCGCGGATCGCCGCCGTCACGATCGCGCGCGCCTCGTGCAGGGGCAGGTCGCGGCCCGGCGCGATGTACACCACGTCATCGATGTCCCCGGGTCGCGACATGCAGGGGCTCCTCGGCCGAGCGACCGACTCTATGCCGGCGGCGCGGCCCGGTCGAGGCGGACTCAGCCCGCGACGAGGCGGCCGCCGTCCACCGCGATCACCTGCCCCGTGCAGTAGGTCGCGTCGAACAGCAGCCAGCGGACCGCCTCGGCGATCTCCTCCGGCGTGCCGATGCGAGAGAGCGGGGTGCGCGCGAGCATCGCCTCCCGCGCAGCGGCATTGGCCTCGTCCTCCGGCCACAGGATCGCGCCGGGCGCCACCGCGTTGACGCGCACCTGCGGCCCCAGCTCGAGCGCGAGCGACTTCGTCGCCATCAGCAATGCCGCCTTGGCCATGCAGTAGATCGTGTGCCCGGCCAGTGGGCGGGTGGCGTAGATGTCGACCAGGTTGACGATGGCGCCGCGCGTGGCGGCCAGGTGCGGCGCGGCGGCCTGCGACAGGAAGAACGGCGCGCGCGCGTTGGATGCGAAGAGATCGTCCCAGTGGGCCGGCGTGGCGCGTCCGATCGGGGTCGGGTGGAACGAGGACGCGTTGTTGACGAGGCCGTCCAGGCGGCCGAAGCGGCCGAGGGTCTGCGCGACCATCTCCGGCAGCCGGTCGAATGCGCCGAGGTCGGCGCGAAGCGCGAGCACGCTGCCGGCTCGCGCGGCCTCGAGCTCCTCCTGCAGCGACCGGAACTCGTCGACCGAACCGCGGTAGTGCAGCGCGAGGTCGCAACCGGCCGCATGCAGCGTGCGCGCGATCCGCGCGCCGATGCGCTTGGCCGCGCCGGTCACCAGCACCACGCGGCGCGCCCGGTCGTTGTCGTGCATCCGCATGCGCGGCTCCTTTCAGGGACCCTGCCGTATCCTGCGGAAGTCTCCCATGCACGTGGTTCCGATGCAGAACGATCCCGCCCAGCGCGCCGTCTCGACCCTGCCCGCGCCCGACGCTGATGCGCAGGCGCACAGCGCGCGCGTCGCCGCCGCGATCGCGGCCGAGATCGCGGCGGCCGGCGGCGCGATCCCGTTCTCGCGCTACATGGAACTCGCGCTGTACGCGCCGGGCCTGGGCTACTACAGCGCCGGCGCGACGAAGATCGGCGCGGCCGGCGACTTCGTCACGGCGCCCGAGCTGGGGCCGGTGTTCGCCGCCTGCGCGGCGGACGCGGTGGCGCCGGTGCTGCGCCAGCTGGGGCCGAGCGCGTTGATGCTCGAGCTCGGCGGCGGCACCGGCTCGTTCGCGCAGGTCGCACTGATGCGGCTGATGGAGCTCGACGCGCTCCCCGCGCGCTACCTGATCCTCGAGCCGAGCGCGGAGCTGCGCCAGCGCCAGCGCGCGCGCCTCTTCGAGCGGCTGCATCCGATGCTGTTCGAGCTGGTCGAGTGGGTCGACGGTCCGGTGCCGCACGACTGGAACGGCGTGCTGTTCGCCAACGAGGTGATCGACGCGCTGCCGACCCCACGCTTCTCGATCCGCGGACGCGAGGTGCTCGAGCAGTACGTGGCGCTCGACGGCGACCGCTTCGTCATGCAGTGGCGCCCGGCCGATTCCATGCTGCTGCAGGCGGTGCGCCACGTGGAGCGCCGCATCGGCCGCGAGCTGCCTGACGGCTATGCCTCCGAACTGCTGCCGCAGCTGCCGTACTGGATCCAGGCGGTGGCCGGCGGGATGCAGCGCGGGGCGATGCTGTTCGTCGACTACGGCCATCCGCGCGACGAGTACTACGCCGCCGACCGCACCGACGGCACGATCCGCGCCTACTACCGCCACCGCATGCACGAGGACGTGCTGGCGTGGCCGGGGCTGCAGGACATCACCGCGTCGGTGGACTTCACCGCGCTCGGCGAGGCCGGCCTCGCGGCGGGCTTCGAGTTCGCCGGCTACTGTTCGCAGGCGAGCTTCCTGCTCGGCAATGGACTCGCGGGCGTGCTCTCGCGCATCGAGCAAATTGAGGATGAGGCGGAGCGGCTCAAGCGCACGCAGGAGGTCAAGCGCCTCACCCTGCCCAGCGAGATGGGCGAACGCTTCCAGGCGATGGGCTTTTCGAAGGACGTCGAGTTCGGCACCGCCTTCCTCGCCGGCGACCTGAGCTACCGGCTGTGAGCGGCCCGGGGTGAACCGGCGGTTCCGCCCGCGCCACCGGCCAGGATGGTGGTTCTCGCTGTGGCTGGTGGGCCTTGCGTCGGTGGCGACCGGCTCGCTTCTTCCCGCCGACGAGCTGCCGGCGCAGCTCTTTCCGGGCGTCGACAAGCTCCACCACGTGCTCGGCCACGCTGTGCTGTCGGCCTACGCCGCGGCGCTGTTCGCGACGCCACGCCTGCGGATGGCCGCTGCGGCGGCGCTGCTGCTGTTCGGCATCGGCATCGAGGGCGCGCAGGCGGCCTTCACGGTCACCCGCGCGGCGGACGCGCTGGACGTCGCGGCCAATGCGGCGGGCATCCTGCTGGGCCAGCTGCTGGGCCTGACGCGGCTGTCCCGCGTGATCGAGGATCTCGATGCACGCCTGCACGCATGAACGGCCGCCGTGCAGCGGCCGTCGCGTACATGGCCGTCGAAATGCGCGTGCTAACCTCGATTCGATGACGCCGACCCGACCGCTCGCCCGCCTCACCGCCTGCGCGCTCGCGCTGGCCGTCGCCGCCTGTGCCGTGCCGCCGCCCGCGTCGATGCCGGGCGGCAATGCCACACCGCCCGCCACCGCGCCGGGCACCGATCCGCTGCCGCCACCGCTGCCGAAGATGCCATTCGAGCAGGCGCGTGCGCAGTTCGTGCGCGACACCGCGGCCCGGACCGGCCTGGACCCGGCGACCATCGAAGCGACGCTCGCCAAAGCGCAGAAGCGCGATTCGATCATCGCCGCGATGTCGCGCCCGGCCGAGGCGAAACCCTGGCGCGACTACCGGCCGATCTTCCTGACGGACGCACGCATCAACGGCGGCCGCGCCTTCATGGAGCAGCATCGTGCCGAGCTCGCGTCGGCCGAGGCGCGCTACGGCGTGCCGGCCGAGATCATCACCGCGATCATCGGCGTGGAGACGCAGTACGGCGGCAACAAGGGCAGCTACCCGGTCCTCGATGCGCTGTACACGCTCGCCTTCTGGTATCCGCGCACCGGCGATCCGGCGAAGGCCGACCGCGAGGACCGCCGCGAGGCCTTCTTCCGCAACGAGCTGTACAACCTCTTCGCGCTCGGCAAGGAGACCGGCTTCGACATCAGCCAGCTCAAGGGCAGCTACGCCGGCGCGATGGGCTGGGGCCAGTTCATGCCGTCGAGCTACCGCGAGTTCGCCGTGGACGGCGACGGCGACGGCCGCCGCGACCTGTTCGACAGTACCGACGACGTCTTCCATTCGATCGCCAACTACTTCGTGAAGAAGGGTGGGTGGACGCGCGGAGGTGTCGTCGCGGTGCGCGCGCTGCGCGATCCGACCGTGCAGCCGCCATTCGAGCCCGATGCGCTCGATCCGATCTACTCGCTCGCCGAGCTGCGCACCAAGGGCTATACGCCCGTTGGCCCCGCACCGGTCGGCGTGCCCGCCGTGCCGCTGCGCTTCGACGGTGTCGAAGGTCCGGAATACTGGATCACGTACCGGAACTTCTACGCGATCACGCGGTACAACATCTCCAAGCACTACGCGATGGCGGTCTACCAGCTGGCCGAGTCCATCGCCGGCCGCCCCATCCCGCCGCGCCCCGCCGATCGCTGAGCCGCCACCGTCCCATGAGACACCTCGTCGTCGCACTGCTGTGCGCGGGCCTCGCGGCCTGCGCCGGCGCTCCGCGCAAGGCGGCCCCGCCGTCCGTCGCCACCGTCACGCCGGCGCCGGCCGCTGCGCCCGGCCGCTGCGAGGGCGTTGCGTATGCACCCGCGCGGGAGGACCTCTCCAAGCGCGGGGACTATGTCGCCGGCGGCCTGTTCCGGCCGGGCGAGCGCGACAGCATTCCGACCGCACTCCCCGACGTCGACTGCATTCCGGAGCCGCAGGTCGTGGCGCTCGAGCGCTCCAAGCTCGGCAACAAGCCGGTCTACACCGTGCTCGACCGCGAATACCGCGTGCTCGACGACACCCGCGGCTTCAGCGAGGAAGGCCTCGCCTCGTACTACGGCCAGAAGTTCCACGGTCGCCGCACGTCGAACTGGGAGGTGTACGACATGTACGCCTTCACCGCCGCGCACAAGACGCTCCCGCTGCCGAGCTTCGCCCGGGTGACGAACCTCGAGAACGGCCGCTCGGTGATCGTGCGCGTCAATGACCGCGGCCCGTTCCACGAGGGCCGGGTCATGGACCTGTCGTTCGCCGCCGCGGTGAAGCTCGGCATCTACCCGGCGGGCACCGGCCGCGTGCGCGTGCAGGCGTTGCATCCGGGCGATCCCGAGGCCCGACCGACCACGATCCTCGCGGCGGCCCCCGCGCCGCGCGGCGGCCGCTTCGACATCGAGCCGACGACCGCCGCCGGCAGTGCGGACCGGTTCGATGCGTGGATGAAGGACCGCGAGGTGCGCATCGCCACCGGTCGTCCGATGGCGGTGGAGCCGCCGGCGGTCGCCGTCAAGGCGCTGCCTCCGCCGTCGCGCTCGACCGCTGCCGTCGTGTCCGCCGCCAGCGTCCGTCCTGCGGTGCCGGCTCCCGCGGGCACGACGGCCGAGGCTCCCGTCGTGCTGCAGGTCGCCAGCTTCTCGACCCGCGACAATGCCGACCGCGCGCTCGCGACGCTGCAACGCGCCGGCATCGCGCAGGCGCAGGTGCTGGGCGCGGAGGTCGCCGGCCAGCCGGTCTGGCGCCTGCGCGTCGGCCCGCTCGCCGCAGCCGAAGAAGCCGACCTGATCGCACGCCTCGGCGGCCTGGGCTTCGGCTCACCCCGACGCGTGCGCGACTAATATCCCCGCCGATTTCCCGCCGGCACCGCCGGCCCCGGAGCCCCACCCGATGAAGATGTCCTTCCGACTCGCCGGCCTCGCCACGGCTGCGTGCCTCACCGCCACGATCGGCCTCGCGGTCGCCCAGACCGCACCGACGCCCGCACCCGCTGCCGCCCGGCCGGCGAGCGATGCGCTGCCCGTGCCGCCGCCGCCGAAGCCGGTGGCCAAGTCGTGGGTGCTGATGGACTTCGCCAGCGGCAACGTCCTGGCCGGGGAGAACATCGACCTGCCGGTCGACCCGGCGAGCATCACCAAGGTGATGACGAGCTACGTGATCGCCGCGGAGCTCAAGGGCGGCAAGGTCAAGCGCGACGACCCCGTCATGATGAGCGAGAACGCCTGGCGGTCCGGCGGCGCCGGCACCGACGGCTCCTATTCCGGCTTCGAGGTCAACAAGACCGCGCCGCTGGAGATGATGGAGAAGGGCATGGTGGTGCAGTCGGGCAACGACGCCGCCATCGCGCTGGCCGAGCACGTGGCCGGCAGCGAGCAGGCGTTCGCCGCGCTGATGAACCAGTACGCCAAGCGCATCGGCCTGAAGAACACCATCTGGGTGAATCCACACGGCCTGCCGGCGCAGGGCCACGTCTCGACCGCGCGCGATCTCGCCCTGCTCGGCCGCGCGCTGATCCGCGACTTCCCCGAGGCCTACAGCTACAACAAGATCAAGGAATTCACGGTCGGCCCGATCACCCAGAGCAACCGCAACCGCCTGCTCTGGCGCGACCCGAGCGTCGACGGCATCAAGACCGGCCACACCGCCGCCGCCGGCTACTGCCTGATGGCTTCGGGCAAGCGCGGTGACCAGCGCCTGATCTCGGTCGTGATGGGTTCGACCTCCGACGACCAGCGCACCAACGACTCGCAGGCGCTGCTCAACTGGGGCTTCCGCTTCTTCGAGACCCACCAGCTCTATGCCGCCGGCCGCCAGGTCGCGGTGCAGAAGGTCTGGAAGGGCGCGGAGGACCAGGTGCGCCTCGGCCTCGCCGCGCCGCTGCTCGTGACGCTGCCCCGCGGCCGCTACCAGCAGCTCAAGCCGGTGATGGACGTACCCGCCACGCTCGTCGGCCCGGTCGCCAAGGGCCAGAAGATCGGTTCGGTGCGCGTGATGCTCGACGGCAAGGTGCTCGCGCAGCGGCCGCTCGTGGCACTGGACGCCGTCGAGGAGGCGGGCTTCTTCAAGCGCCTGTGGCACGAGCTGCTGATGTGGTGGAACAGCTGAATCGCTGACTGATGGCATATGCGCGCGACGCCCGTCGCGCCGAAGCTCGACGTCCGCACTGGAGGACCGATCCATGACGTACCGCCCGTTCCTGCTCGCCGCCATGCTGTCCGCCGCTGCCGTCGCGCACGCGGACCAGCCGCCGACGGCACCCGTCGCCCAGGCCGCTGCGCCGACCCAGGAGGCCGCTCCGGCCCCGGCCCAGCCGGCGGCCAAGACGGACGAAAAGGTCTGCAAGCTCGAGCGCCAGCTCGGGAGCAACAAGATGAAGCGCGTCTGCCATTCGCGCGCCGACCTCGACCGGCAGAGCGAAGCGGCCCGGGACGCCCTGTCCCGCGAGCAGCGTCGTTGACGGCGCGCCATCGCACGCCTATACCTGCGGATCCCGCTAGCGAAAAGGAGATCGTGATGGTGAAGTCCGGCTGGTTGCTTTTCGTCGCGCTCGCGCCCTGCATCGCGCTGGCATCGCCCGCGGTGGAACCGAAGAAGGACGCTGCGGCGGTGAAGCAGGACGAGCAGGACGTGGTCTGCACCCGACAGAAGTCGCTCGGCAGCAACATGTCCAAGAAGGTCTGCACCACGGCCGCCCAGCGGCAGGCCGCTCGCGACAAGGCGCAGAAGGACGTCCAGCAGCTCGGCAGTTGCGCCAGCAACGATCCGGGCACCTGCATCGGCGAGTTCTGAGCCCGGCGACTCCCGGGTCACCGATGGCCCGTACCTCAGCCAAGGAGTGTGTGTGATGGATATCCGTACACTGGGTCTGGTCGTACTCCTCGTGCCGGCAGTCTCCTTCGCCGGGCCGTCACCGGCGGCGCGAACAGGGCATGCGCCGCCTCCGGTCGACGCTGCGGGCACCGTCTGCGAGATGCGCAAGCCGACCGGCAGCCGTATCGCCGTCGAAGTCTGCACGACCGCCGAGGAGCGCGTCGCGCTGCGCGAGAAGGCGCACCGGGACCTCCACCAGTGGGGTCGATGCGCCGGCAACGAGAATCCCTGCATCGAGATCCTCTGAGTCGCAGTGGTACCCGCGGAAGGCCGGCGATGCCGGCCTTCCGCGCTTCGGGCTTGCATGCCGTCGGACAGCCCTCATCATGGCGGGATGGACCTGCATTCCAACAATCCCGAGCACGGCTTCCAGTTTCCCGGGGAGTTCGAGCTCTGCGCGATGGGCCTGGCCACCGCCGGCCTCGAGACGAGCCTGCCGCGGCAGCTGGCCGACGCCGGCATCCAGGTGCTGTACGGCGCGGTGACCAGCAAACCCTCGTCGAACGGCAAGTACGTCTCCGTGCGCATCCCCTTCCTGGCGCCCAGCCGCGAGGAGCACGACCGCGCGCACGCACTGCTGCGTGCCCATCCGGACGTGAAGTGGACGCTCTGAGCGAAGCCTGCGAGGTGGCCGCGCCGCGCGGCGAATTACCCGTGCCGCCGGCCTGCCTGCGCGACCTCGGCCGGCAGCCCTACGCGCCGGTGTGGCGCGCGATGCAGGCCTTCACCGACGCCCGCGACGAGGCCACACCCGACGAGCTGTGGCTGGTCGAGCACGATCCCGTCTTCACCCTCGGCCAGGCGGGCAAGCCCGAGCACGTGCTGATGCCGGGCGACATCCCGGTGCTGCACGTCGACCGCGGCGGGCAGGTGACCTACCACGGCCCGGGGCAGATCGTGCTCTATCCGCTGCTGGACCTGCGCCGCCTCAAGGTCGGCGTGAAGGACTACGTCTGCAAGGTCGAGCAGGCGATGATCGATACGCTCGCCGACTGGAATATCGAGGCAGTCCGCCGCGCCGGGGCGCCCGGGGTGTACGTCGGCGATGCCAAGATCGGCGCGCTCGGCATCCGCGTGCGCCACGGCTGCACGTTCCATGGCCTGGCCTTCAACATCGCGATGGACCTCGAGCCCTTCAGGCGCATCAATCCCTGCGGCTACGCAGGGCTGCGGGTGACGAGCCTCGCCGACCTCGGCGGGCCTTCGGGGCTCGATGCCGTGAAGCCGCGGCTCGTCGAGCACCTCGCGCGCCAGTTCGGCCTCTCGACCGTCCCCGCGCCGCCGCCCGCCCTCGCCTGACGCCGTCCCATCCGCGGCCGGCACCGTTTCCCGCCCGCTTTGGCGTTCCCGCGCGCATCGCGGGACAATGCCCCCCCGGCTCCGGCCGGACCGCATCGCTACGGCACCGCCATGACCGAGACCGCCCCCCGCACGATCCCCCTCGCCGTCGTCGAAGGCGCCGCGCCCGCGCCGCTGGTCGAGGGCGCGAAGCAGCTGGGGGGCGACAAGATCGCGCGCAGCCCGGTGAAGTTCGAGGACGCGCCGGTGCTGCGCAAGCCGTCCTGGATCCGCGTGCGCATCCCCTCGGGCAATGCGGTCGCCAACCTCAAGGCCAAGCTGCGCGAGAACCGCCTCGTCACCGTCTGCGAGGAGGCGAGCTGCCCGAACATCCACGAGTGCTTCGGGCATGGCACCGCCACGTTCATGATCCTCGGCGAGGTCTGCACGCGCCGCTGCAGCTTCTGCGACGTCGCCCACGGGCGCCCGAAGCCGCCGGACCCGGCCGAGCCGCTCAACCTCGCGCACACCGTGCGCGACATGGGCCTGCGCTACGTGGTGGTGACCAGCGTCGACCGCGACGACCTGCGCGACGGCGGCGCCCAGCATTTCGTCGACTGCATCTCGGCGATCCGCGAGCACTCCCCGCGCACCAGGATCGAGGTGCTCACGCCCGATTTCCGCGGCAAGGGCCGCATGGACCGTGCGCTGGAGATCCTCGCCACGAGCCCGCCGGACGTGTTCAACCACAACATCGAGACGGTGCCGGACCTCTACCCGAACGTCCGTCCGGGTGCCGATTACCAGTGGTCGCTGACGCTGCTCAAGCGCTTCAAGGCGCAGCATCCGGACGTGGGCACCAAGAGCGGCATCATGCTCGGCCTTGGCGAGACGATGGAGCAGGTGCAGGCCACGCTTCGCGACCTGCGCGCGCACGACGTCGACATGATCACCGTCGGCCAGTACCTGCAGCCCACGCCGCACCACCACCCCGTGATGAAGTACTGGACGCCCGAGGAGTTCAAGGCGATCGAGGAGTTCGGCTATGCGCTGGGCTTCACGCACGTCGCCTCCGGCCCGCTGGTGCGCTCGTCCTACCACGCCGACCGCTCGGCGGCCGAGGCCGGCCTCGTCGAGGCCGTCTGAGGCCCGTGCCGTCGGCCCGGGGCCACCGCCGCCGGGTGACGGCCGTCGCGACCGCGCCTGAACGGCGCTGCGCATAACCTCCGGACTGGGCTGAACGCCGCTTGCGTGCCGGCCTTCGGCGCGTTCAACTGCGGCCATGCCGGTGCAACTTTCGGCACTGGGCCGCGGTCCGATATCGCGCCCACTCTGGCCGTCCCGGCCGTCCTCCTGCCTGCGCCGCTGCGCCCGGTATCGATGAAGCTCAAGACTCCGCTGCTCGCCCTGCTCCTCACCGCCCCGCTCGCGCTGCTGGCGCGCCCGGAGGCGTCCACCGCGCTCCCGATGACGCCCACGCCCGAGCAGGCGCAGGCGGCGCAGCTGCTGCATGGCTGGCTGTCGGACAGCCGCTTCGCCTACCGGCCGCGTGCGCTCGACGATGCGTTGTCGGCCGACGTCTACACGCGTTACCTCGAGGCGCTCGATCCCAACAAGCAGTTCTTCACCGCGGCCGACATCGCCCGGTTCGATGCGGTGAAGACGCGCCTGGACGATGCGATCCGCAGCGGCGACCTGAGCCCGGCCTACGCGATCTTCGCCGCCTACCGCGAGCGTGCGAACGCGCGCTCGGCGTATGCGCGCGAGCTGCTCAAGCAGGACATCTTCCAGTTCACGGGTTCCGACCGCTTCGAGTACGACCGCGAGGACGCGCCGTGGGCCGCCGACGCCGCCGCGCTCGACGCGGTGTGGAAGCAGTCGGTGCGCAACGACTGGCTGCGCCTGAAGCTCGCCGGCAAGTCGCCCGACGAGATCCGCAAGACGCTCGACAAGCGCTACGCGAACCTCGCCACGTCGATCGCCGAGCTCAAGGGCGAGGACGTCTTCCAGACGTTCCTCAACAGCTACGCCAACGCGATCGATCCGCACACCGACTACTTCACTCCGCGCTCGGCCGACAACTTCAACCTGTCGATGTCGAACACGCTCGAAGGCATCGGCGCCGTGCTGCAGAAGCAGGACGACGTCGTCGCGATCCGCGAGATCGTGCCGGGCGGCCCCGCGTCGAAGACCGGCAAGGTCAAGCCGGGTGATCGCATCGTCGCGGTCGGCCAAGGCGATTCGGGCGCGATGGAGGACGTGGTCGGCTGGCGTATCGACGACGTCGTCGCCAAGATCCGCGGTGCGAAGAACACGCGCGTGCGCCTGGACATCGTGCCGGCCGAGGCGCCGCTCGACGCCAAGCCCAACCGCGTGGTGATCGTGCGCGAGCGCGTGCGCCTCGAGGACCAGGCCGCGAAGGCCGAGACGATCGAGATCCCGGGCGCGAACGGCGCGCCGGCGCAGAAGATCGGCGTCATCAAGCTGCCGACGTTCTATCAGGACTTCGAGGCCCGTCGCCGCAACGCGACCGACTACGCCTCGGCCACGCGCGACGTCGCCAAGCTGCTCGGCGTGCTGAAGCAGCAGGGCGTCGACGGTGTCGTGCTCGACCTGCGCAACAACGGCGGCGGCTCGCTGGACGAGGCCGTCGAGCTGACGGGCCTGTTCATCGACCAGGGCCCGGTCGTGCAGGTGCGCGAGTCCGGCGGCCGCGTGACGGTCAACGGCGACGACGACGACCGCATCATGTGGACCGGGCCGCTCGCGGTGCTGATCAACCGCGGCTCGGCCTCGGCGTCGGAGATCTTCGCCGGCGCGGTGCAGGACTACGGCCGCGGCCTCGTCATCGGCGAGACGACGTTCGGCAAGGGCACGGTGCAGAACCTGGTCGACCTCGACCGCTGGCCGGCCAACGAGACGCCGCGCTACGGGCAGGTCAAGCTCACCATCGCGCAGTTCTTCCGCGTGAGCGGCGGCTCGACGCAGCACAAGGGCGTGGTGCCGGACATCGCCTTCCCGGCCTCGGTCGACGCGACCGAATTCGGCGAGAGCACCTACGACAATGCGCTTCCCTGGACGCGCATCGCCGCGGTGCCGCATACGCGCTATGGCGACTTCCGGCCCATCATGCCGGTGCTGCAGCAGCGCCATGCCGCGCGCATCGCCGGCGACCAGGAGTTCAAGTGGTGGAGCGAGGACGTCGCGCAGTTCCGCAAGGAGCGCGCGGAGAAATCGATCTCCCTGAACGAGGCCGAGCGCCGCGCCGAGCGCGACCGCGAGGACGCCAAGCGCAAGGCGCGCCAGCTCGCACGCCAGCAGATGGGCCTGGCGCTGGACCCGCTCGCCGACGACGTCGATGACGGCCTGCAGGCCAACGAGCGCGACATCGCCAAGGATGCGCAGCGCGAGAAGCTCGCCGAGAAGCGCCCGGACCCGCTGCTGCGGGAGGCATCGGCGATCCTGGCCGATGCGGTGCGCCTGCTCGAGTCGGACCGCAAGCTGTCCGCGCAAGTGCTGCCGACCGCGCGCGAGCCGGGGCACTGGGCGGACTGAGTTCTTCGTACCGCCGGGGATGCATCGAGCAGGGCGCCGCGAGGCGCCCTGTCTCGTTGGGGCATCGTCGGGGTCATGCGATGGCGTGGCGTCGCATGATCGGCGCCGCCTGGTGCCGCGGTCGGGACATTGCCGGCAGCGCGCGGAGCAGGCCACTCACCGACGCACCGCCGGATTGCCCGCCTCACGCCCGACGCCGGGCTGCCCTCGGTCGGCCGGACCCGATGGCGCGGACGTCCCGAGCGGGTGCGCTGTGCGCCGCCGCCGCGCAGCGGTCGGGCTGCCCCGTACGGCTCGGCACCGACCGCGCACGAAACGGATAGCCGCTGCGTGCCGCCCGGCACTAGGCTGCCCGCATGGCCACGACGACCGCCTCCGACTCCCGCCTCGACCGCGCCCGCGCGCTGCTCGACGCCGGCGAGCCCACCCTCGCCGACCTCGGCCGCGCCGTCGGCATGAGCCCCTCGCACCTGCAGCGCCGCTTCACGGCGCGCTTCGGCCTCAGTCCCGCCGACTACCTGGCCCAGCGCAAGCTCGGCCGGCTCAAGCAGGCACTGCGGGAGGGCGTGGAGGCCACGGACGCGATCTACGACGCCGGCTACGGCTCGCCCTCGCGCGTCTACGAAGCGGGCGCCGCACGGCTCGGCATGACGCCGGCGCGCTACGGGCGCGGCGGCGCGGGCGAGGCCATCCGCTGGAGCCTGATCGACACGGTGCTCGGGCGCGCGCTCGTCGCCACGACCGAGCGCGGCATCTGCGCGGTGGAACTGGGCGACGACGACGCCGTGCTGGAAGCACGCCTCCGTGCCGAGTTCCCGCGCGCCGCCCTCGAGCGCGTCGACGCAGGGCGCGACGACTTCCTCGCCCCGCGCCTGCAGGCGGTGGCGGACGGGCTGGCCGGCCTGCCCGTCGCGGTGGACATCGACCTCGTCGGCACGGCCTTCCAGAAGCGCGTCTGGGATGCGCTCATGCGCATCCCACGTGGCCAGACGCGCAGTTACGCCGAACTGGCCGCCGCCCTCGACGCGCCGCGCGGCGCCCGCGCGGTGGCGCGTGCCTGCGCGGGAAACCGCGTGGCGGTGATCGTGCCCTGCCACCGCGTGGTGCGCGGCGACGGCTCGCTCGGCGGCTACCGTTGGGGCCTGCCGCTCAAGCAGCGGGTGCTCGAACGCGAGCGCGCCTGATCAGCGCCGGCGCCGCGGCGTCGCGCGCGTCGGCACCTGCAGGCCGGCCTTGACCACGTCGAACACCAGCCGCGTCTCGTAGCGGCGGATCGTGCCCTCGTCGCTGAAGAGGCGCTCGGCGACCTCGCGGCAATGGGCGACGCTCGCCGTCGCCAGCAGCACGAGGTAGTCCCAGTCGCCGGCGAGCACGTAGCACTGCTGCACCTCCGGCGCGGCGCGCATGCGCGCGCAGAAGGCGGCGTGGCGCTTGGCGGACTCGCGCTCCATCGACACCAGCACCATCGCGAACGTGGGTGACGTCAGCTGCCCGGGATCGAGCACGGCGACCTGGCGCATCAGCCCCGCCGCACGGTAGCGACGGATGCGCCGCTGTACCGCGCTCGCCGAAAGCCCGACCTTCTCGCCGAGCGCGGCCAGCGTCACGTCCGCGTCGCGCTGCAGGAGGTCGAGCAGGCGGTGGTCGAAGTCGTCGAGCGTGACGGGGGCGGTCATGCAAGATTCTTGCGCTACGGCGCACGAATATTCAAACCACTCGCGCCGCCAGTCGCTACCCTCTTTCCATCGACCGGCCATGGCGCCGGAGCCCGGGATCCCCATGAGCCTCGCCGTCCCCGCGCGCACCGCGGCCTCGCCGCTCGCGATCGCCTTCGCGCTCGTCACCCTCTACGTCCTCTGGGGCTCGACCTACCTCGCCATCCGATTCGCCCTGCACGGCTATCCGCCGTTCCTGCTCGGGGCGATCCGCATGTCGCTCGCGGGCGCGCTGATGTACGCGGTGCTGCGCTGGCGCGGCGCGCCACCGCCGACCGCGAAGCAGTGGAAGACGCTCGGCGTGCTGTCGATCTTCATGGTGCTGCTGTCGAACGGGCTGGTGAACCTCGCGGAGACGGAAGTCTCCTCGGGCCTCGCGGCGATCGCGGTGTCGTCGATGCCGCTGTTCGCCGGCGTGTTCGCGATGCTGCGTGGGCGGCATCCCACGCGCATCGAATGGGTGGGACTGATCGTCGGCTTCCTCGGCGTGGTCTGGCTCAACGCGGGCAGCGCGCTCACCTCCTCGCCGATGGGGCTCACGTGCCTGGTGATCGCGCCGATCGCCTGGGCCTGGGGCTCGATCTGGAGCCGCGACCAGGACCTGCCCGAGCCGTTCATGGCCGCGAGCGGGCAGATGCTCACGGGCAGCCTGTGGATGCTCGCCGCGGCGCTGGCCACCGGCGAGCGCTTCGAGACCGTGCCGGACCTCGGCTCGACGATGGCGATGCTCTATCTCGTCGTCGCCGGCAGCATCTTCGGCTTCACTGCCTACATCTGGCTGCTGCACCACGTGCGGCCCGCGCTGGCCACGAGCTATGCCTACGTCAATCCGCCGATCGCGGTGCTGTTCGGCGTGCTGCTCGGCGGCGAGGTGTTCTCGGCGAGCGACATCGGCGCGATGGCGGTGATCCTCGCGGGAGTCATGGTGATCACGCTCGCGAAGTCCCGCACGCCCAAGCCGGTGCCCGCCGGCGAACCCGCCGCGGCGCCGGTGCGCGACAGCCGCCCGTGACGCGCACCGTCGATCCCCGCGGCCTGCAGATCGCGATCGGCGCCTCGGTGATCTGGGGCGTGATGCCGCTTTACTGGCACCTGCTGCGCGGCGTGCCGGCCTTCCAGGTCACGCTGCACCGGATCCTGTGGAGCGCGGTGCTGGTCTGCGCCTGGCTGGGCATCGCGCGCGGGCGAGGCTGGCTACGCGCCACCCTCGCGCAGCCGCGCGCAGCCGGCCTGCTCGCCGTGAGCGGCATGTTGATCGCGCTGAACTGGGGCCTCTACATCTGGGCGGTGAATGCCGGGCACGTGGTCGAGAGCAGCCTCGGCTACTTCATCAATCCACTGCTCAACGTGTTGCTGGGCACGCTGGTCTTCCGCGAGCGCCTCACGCGGATGCAGACGGCCTCGGTGCTGCTCGCCACGCTCGGCGTCGCCTGGCTGACCTGGCGCCTCGGTGAGCCGCCGTGGATCGCGCTGGTCCTCGCGTCGTCGTTCGCCGCCTACGGCGTGATCCGCAAGGTGGTGGCGGTCGACTCGGTCAGCGGCCTTGCGGTCGAGAGCCTGTACCTCGTCGGGCCCGCGGTGGCGCTGATCGCCTGGAGCTGGCAGCGCGGCGAGAGCGACTTCGCGGGCGCGTGGTGGCCCGGCATCGACGTCCTGCTCGTCGTTTCCGGCGCGCTCACCGCGTTGCCGCTGATCGGCTTCGCCTATGCGGTGCGACGCATCCCGCTGAGCACGGTCGGCCTGCTCCAGTACGTCGCGCCGACGCTGCAGTTCCTGATCGGCGTGCTGGTCTTCAAGGAAGCCTTCGATCGCGACCGTGCGATCGGCTTCGCCTTCATCTGGATCGCCCTGGCGCTGTTCGCGGGCGAAGGGGCGTGGCGTACACGACGCCGCGCGGCGGCCCTGCCCGGTTGAGGCATCAGGTCGCTCGCAGCGCATCCGTGACAGGGATCCGCGCCGCGCGCAGCGCCGGCAGCAGGCCACCGAGGAAGCCGATGACCAGCGCCCACGTCAGGCCCTGCACCACCAGCGCGGGGGTCACCGCGAAGTTGAACGCCACCTGCGAGAAGGAGCCGGGGCTCAGCGTCGACACGCTCGTGCCGTTGAACATCACGTAGGCCAGCACCGCACCGATGGCGCCGCCCGCGATCGCCAGCAGCAGCGATTCCGCCATCACCGAGGCGATCACCGGCAGCCGGCCGAAGCCGAGTGCGCGCAGCGTGCCGATCTCCCGGGTGCGCGCCGAGACCGCGGAGTACATCGTGTTGAGCGCACCGAACAGCGCGCCGAAGGCCATGATCGCGGTGATGACGTTGGTCAGCAGGCGGATGAGGAAGGTCAGCGTCTCGGACTGCGCGGTGAAGAAGTCGATCTCGCGCTCGACGTCGACCGTGAGCTGCGGGTCGTTCTTCAGGCGCGCCTCGAAGCCGTCGAACTCGCTCTCGCTGCGCAGCTGCGCGAGCACCGACGAATAGCCGCTGCGGCCGAATGCACTCTGCACGGCCTCGGTGTCGGCCCACAGCTCGGACTCGTGGCCGTCGCCGTTGGAGCGGAACATGCCGACGATCGTCCAGCCCGAGCCCTTGAAGGTGAGCACGCGGCCGACCTCGAGTCCTTCGAACTGCTGGCGGGCCCCTGCGCCGACCAAGATCTCCTGGAGTCCCGGCCGCGGTCGGCGGCCTTCGACGATCTCGACCTCGGGCCGCAGGGCGAAGGCATTGGGTTCGACGCCGCGCAGCGTGACGTTGGTGCTGCCCGACTCGCCTTTGCGCGCCACCTCGGTGATCACGATGATCTCGCCGGACGCCAGCGGCAGCCCGTCGCGGCCGCGGACGATCGCGGGGTCCTGCTTGATCAGCGTGACCAGCGCGCGGTCGAGGAAGCTCGACAGCTCGGCATTGCTGCCGGCGCGCAGCACGATCGCACGATCCGCGCGGCCGGTGGTTCCAAGCGTGCGCGTGAGGCCCGCGGACATCGACAGCATCGCGACGAGCACGGCGACCACGCCCGCGATGCCGACCACGATCACGAGCGAGGCGCCCCAGCGCTGCGGAATGCTCTGCAGGTTGATCCAAACGATCTCGCGGATCTGGCGCAGGGTCCTCATGTCAGCGCCCCGCCAGTGCGTCGACGATCCTGAGCCGCATCGCGCGCAGCGCGGGCGGCAGCCCGACCGCCGACGCCAGCACGGTCACGGCGCCGAGCACGAAGACCCACACGCGTGCATCGGGCTGGATCGGCGGGAACTGCGGCGGCAGGTTCGCGGTGATCACCTGTGCGAGCGCCATGCCCAGCAGCGCGCCGAGCACGCACAGCAGCAGCGCCTCGGCGAGCACGAGCCACAGCACGGTACGGTCGGTGAAGCCGAGGCACTTGAGCACGGCGAGCTCGGGGATGCGCTCGCGCACCGCCTGGCTCATGGTGAAGCCGGTGAGGATCAGGATGGTGAAGAACACCGCGCCGCTGATGGCGTTCATGATGAAGCCGATGTCGCCGAACTGCTTGACGAAGTTGAGCTGGAAGTCCGCCTCGTTCTGCGTCTTGGTCTCGTCGGCGGAGTTGGCGAAGCGCCGGTCGATCTCGGCGGAGACGCGTGCCGAATCGAGCGGATCGCGCAGCCGCACCACGAACACGCCGGCCAGGCCCTTCGCGCGCGGGCTTCGGCCCTCGTCGAACTGGCCGAAGTTGAGGTACATCAGCTGCGTCTGGTCCTGCCACTTCTGGTCGCGGCCGTCGAAGATGCCGACGATGCGCCACTCCCACAGGCGATCACCGTCGGCCTTGGTCCAGATGAAGGAGTTGAGCGGCACGATGTCGCCGACCTTCCAGCCGTACTGGATGGCAATGTTGCGCCCGACGATCGCGCCGTCCTGCGTGGAGATGAAGGCGCGCCACGCATCGTCGGGCATCACCCACTCGGGATAGGTGTCGCGCAGGCGCTGCGGGTCGACCGCGAACTGCGGGAAGCCCGCGCGCTCGTCGCGGTACTGCCCGCCGAAGAACTGCGACCAGCCCACGCGCTCCACGCCCGGCACCGATTCGAGCTGCGGGAGCATGCGCAGCGGCAGCGGCTGGGTGAACGAAGTCTTGGCCTGCACGATCAGCCGGTTCGCGCCGAGGAAGTCCGCACCGGAGGTGAACAGCGAGTTCACCGCCTGCAGCAGGCCGATCAGCAGGAAGGCGGCGGTGAGCGAGGCGAGCGTGAGGAACGTGCGCGCCTTCTTGCGGAACAGCGATCCCCAGATCAGCGGAAAGTACTTGCGGACCATGGCGTCAGTGCGCGCCGGGCTCGTCGACCAGCGTGCCCTTGTCCAGGTGCACGGTACGGCGCGCGTACTCGGCGGCCTTGGGATCGTGCGTCACCATCACGATCGTCTTGCCGAAGTCGCGGTTGAGCTGCTGAAGAAGCGTCAGCACCTCGTCCGCGGTCTTGCGGTCCAGATCGCCCGTGGGCTCGTCGCAGATGAGCAGCAGCGGATCGGAGACGAGCGCCCGCGCGATGGCCACGCGCTGCTGCTGGCCGCCCGAGAGCTCGTTCGGCTTGTGCTTCGCCCGCTCGCCGAGTCCCACCAGCTCCAGCGCGATCAGTGCACGCCGCGCGCGCTCGGACGCCCCCATCTCGGTGAGCAACAGCGGCAGTTCGACGTTCTTCTGCGCGGTGAGCACCGGCATCAGGTTGTAGCTCTGGAAGATGAAGCCGACCGTGTTCGCGCGCCACGCGGCGAGGTCGTCGCCGGAGAGGTCGTCGATGGCGATGCCGTCCACGCGCAGGTCGCCCGTGCTCGGCGAGTCGAGTCCGCCGATCAGGTTGAGCAGCGTGGTCTTGCCCGAGCCGGAGGGTCCCATCAGCGCGACGAAGTCGCCGCGGGGGATGTCGAGGTCGATGCCGTGCAGCACCTCGACGCGCTCGCTGCCGCGTTCGTAGGCCTTGGTCAGCGCGCGGATCTCGACCAGCGGGCGGCGGTCCGGCGCGGGCGCCATGGTCGCCATGTCACTTCGCTCCGGGGCCGACCGTCACCTTCTGCCCGTCGCGCACGTTCGACGGATCGACGATGACGGCCGCGCCCGGCTCGATGCCCGACGGGATGCGGCGATCGGCGTCGCGGACCTCGGCCAGCGGGACATCGCGGGCGTCGGCGCGTCCATCGGCGACGACAAACACCGTGCCCTGCTTCGCCTTGGCGGCCTGGTCGGCGGGCGTGCCTTCGGGCAGCACGATCGCGCGCGAGGGAATCCACACGCCGGTCGGCTTCGGCGCGTTCACGCCGGCCTTCTCGAGGAAGCTCACGCGCACGCCCATGTCCGGCACGATGCGCGCGTCCTTCACCTTCAGCGCGATGCGCACCTTGACCGTGGCCTTGGTGCGGTCGGCGGTCGGGATGATCGCGATCACCTCACCGGGGATGCGCCAGTCGGGATAGGCATTGAGCACCGCCTCGACCGGCATGCCCGGCTGCACGCGGCCGATGTAGGCCTCGTTGACGTCGACCTGCACCTCCAGCGAGTCCATGTCGACGATCGTGCCGATGCCCGTGCGGGTGAAGCCGCCGCCCGCGCTGATGGGCGAGACGATCTCGCCCGGCTGCGCGGCCTTGGCGGTCACCACGCCGGCGAACGGCGCACGCACCACGGTGTTCTCCACACCGATCCCGGCGACGTCGAGCTGCCGGCGCGCCACCTCGGTGTTGCGGCCGACGACCTCGAGCTGCGCGGCCAGCGCATTGCGCTGCGCGAGGGCCTGGTCGTACTGCGCGCGCGACACGAGCTGCTGGCGCACCAGCGCGCCCAGCCGCGCGACGTTGGCGTTCGCCTCGCGCAGCTGGGCCTCGATCTGGCCGGCCTGGCTGCGCGCGGCGGCGACCTGCGCCTGCGCGAGGTCGGCCTGCGCGCTCGCGTCGACCGGGTCCAGCGTGGCGAGCACCTGCCCGGCGGCCACGCGCTGGCCTTCCTCGATCAGCACCTCGCGGACCTTGCCGGTCACCTTCGAGGAGACGGTCGCGATGCGGCGGGCGACGATGTAGCCGGAGGCATCGAGCACCGAGGCATTCGCCGGATCCGCGGCGTCGCGCGCCGGCGAGGTCTCCACGGGCACCGCACGCAGCGCGCCCATCGCCACGAACGCGCCGATCGCGACGACGGCGAGGCCACCTGCGACGTAGGGCCAGCGTCGCCGGCGCCGGGGCGCGGCGCCGGGCGTGCGCTCGATGCGGAGTTCCTTGAGGGCGTCCTGCGTGGCGGTCATGCGTCGGGCTCCTGGGAATGCCGCAAGGATGGGGGCGCCACCGTGGCGCTTCCAGCCTGCCGGAAGTCAGTCCGTTCGACTACGCCGCCCGCCGCCGGGCGGAGCAGGGCGTCAGCCGCCCGCGAGCCCGCGCAGCAGGCCGTACATCGCACGCAGGCCCTGCGCCTCGCCGCCCGCGGGGCGGCCCGGGCGATCGGCATCGTTCCAGGCGTAGACGTCGACGTGCAGCCACTTCTGCTGCGGCGGCACGAAGCGCTCCAGGTATAGGGCGGCCGTGATGCTGCCCGCCATGCGCGACGGCCCGCTGTTGGCGATGTCGGCGATCGTGCTGGTGAAGTAGCGCGCGTACGGACGCCACAGCGGCATGCGCCAGAGCGGATCGCGCAGCGCGGCGCCCTGGTCGAGCAGGCGCGCGGCGAGCGCGTCGTCGTTGGCGTAGAGCGCCGGAAGGTCGGGGCCGAGGGCGATGCGCGCCGCGCCGGTGAGCGTGGCGAAGTCGAGGATCAGTGCCGGCGATTCCTCGGCGGCCAGCACCAGCGCATCGCCGAGGATCAGGCGGCCTTCGGCATCGGTGTTGTCGATCTCCACGCTGAGGCCGCTGCGGGTGGCGATGACCTCGCCCGGTCGCAGCGAATCCGGGCCGATCGCGTTCTCCACCGCCGGCACCAGCAGCGTGATCCGCAGCGGCAGGCGCTGCGCCATCACGAGCTCGGCGAGCGCGATCGCATGCGCCGCACCGCCCATGTCCTTCTTCATGTTGCGCATGCCGTCGGCCGGCTTGATGTCCAGGCCACCGGTGTCGAAGCAGACGCCCTTACCGACGATCGCCACGTGCGGGTGTGCCGCATCGCCCCAGTCCAGCCGGATCAGGCGCGGCGCGCGGTGCGAGGCGCGCCCCACCGCGTGGATCGCCGGGAAGTTCTGCGCGACGAGATCGTCACCGCTGACCACGCGGATCGCCGCGCCGAAGCGCTCGGACAGCTGGCAGACCGCGTCCTCGAGCTCGTCCGGGCCCATGTGCTGGGTCGGCGTGTTGACGAGGTCGCGCACGCGCACGCAGGCCGCCAGCAGGTCGGCGACATCACGGCCGAGCGTGGCCACCAGTCGCGCCGGTGCGCGCGCGGCCGACTTGTAGCGGACGAAGCGGTAGGCGCCGAGCCCCCAGCCCAGGTGCAGCGCATCCCGCTCGGCGGCGGGCAGGTCGGTCGCCAGCGACCAGTCGCGCGCCGGCAGCATCTGCGGGCCGTGGCCATAGGCGAAGGGATCCATCGCATCGGCCACGGCGAGCACCGCGCCGGCGATGGCGCCGTCGCCGCCCGGGAGCACCAGTGCCGTGGCGGGCGCGGCATCGAACGCCTGCGATTCCAGCCACGCGCGCACGTGGGGCGGCTGTGCATCCCGCCATGCGGCGAAGCGGGCGCGGTCGACGATGTGGAGCGGCAGCGCGCCGTCGGCGTGCTGGACGAAACCCATGGGCGAATTCATGCGGCGTCGGACTCGGGTCGGGCCTGCGCATCGAGCCAGTCGGCCAGCGCGGCGAGGTCGTGGAAATGCAGGTCGGGCACGACGTCCGTGTGCGGCCATGCGCGGTGTTCGCGATCGATCCAGCAGGTGCGCAGCCCCGCGCGCGCCGCGCCGACGACATCCATCGCGATGTCGTCGCCGACGTGCAGCACCTCGTGCGGCGGCAGCTGCAGGCGCTCGCAGGCGGCATGGAAGATGCTCGCGTCCGGCTTCGCCACGCCGTGCTCGCGGGCGCCGAGCTGGAAGCGGAACAGCGGCATCAGCCCGATGCGGCGCAGGCAGGCGTTGCCGTTGCTGAGCGCGGCGAGTGGCACGCGACGCGCCATGCGTTCGAGCGCGTCCACGCTGTCGGGATAGTGCTCGACATCGCAGCGCGCGGCGAAGAACGCCTCGAACGCCGGCTCGGCGAGCGCGGGATCGTCCCCCGCCGCCGCGAACATGCGCTCCAGCGAGATCATGCGCTGGCGGGTGAAGTCGTGCGCCAGGTGCGGATGCTCGTGGTAGATGGCGTCGCGCTGCGCCCGCATCGCCTCGAGGGTCCAGTGCGCGGCAGTGCGCGGGGCATGTTCGCGCAGCCAGGCCATGAGCGCGGTTTCGGCGCGCACGATGACGGGCGCGATCGGCCAGATCGTGTCGTCGAGGTCGAGGGTGATGGCCCGCACGGAGAACGTCATCGCACGCATTCTAGCCGCCGGGCCGCAGCGCCCGGTCAGAGGCCCGGCGGCAGTTCGATCTCGAAGCGCGCTCCGCCGAGCTCGTCGGAGGCGCGCACGTCCATGCGGCCGCGGTAGGCGCGCACCAGGTCCTGCACGATCGCCAGGCCGATGCCGTGGCCGTGCACCCGCTCGTCGCCCCGGACGCCGCGCTGCAGGATCAGCGCGACCTTCTCGGGCGGGATGCCCGGGCCGTCGTCGTCGACCGCGATCAGCAGGCCCGGCCGGCGGCCGCCGTCGCAGGGCATCTGCCGGATCGTGAGCAGCACGCGCGATTTCGCCCACTTGAAGGCGTTCTCCAGGAGGTTGCCGAGCAGCTCCTGCAGGTCGCCGGTCTCGCCGTAGAACTGCAGGCCGGGCTCGAGCTCGAACTCGCAGAGCACGCCCTTGGCGGCGTAGACCTTCTCGAGCCCGGTGACGATCTGCTCGGCGTGCGGCTCGATCGCGATCGGCGCGGAAAACAGCGCGTGTCCGCTCTTGGCCGCGCGGTTGAGCTGGTAGGACACGATGTCGTTCATGCGGTGGACCTGCGCCGCGACTTCCTGGCGCAGCCCACCTTCCTCGGCCGAGGGATCCTCCAGCCGTGCATGGATCACCGCGAGCGGGGTCTTCAGGCTGTGCGCGAGGTCGGCCATCGTGTTGCGCTGCCGGTCGAGGTTCTCCCGCTCGCTCTCGATGAAGGCATTGATGCTCTCGGTGAGCGGCTCGAGCTCGCGCGGATGGCGCTCGCCCATGCGCGACGCCTCGCCGCGCTGCACGCGCTTGAGCTCGGCGATGACCTGCCGCAGCGGCAGCAGGCTCCAGCGCAGGATCACCGCCTGCAGCAGCAGAAGGATCAGCCCCGCGCTGCCGAGGTAGCCCCACAGCGCCTTGCGGAAGACGCTCAGCTGCTCGCTCAGCGCGTCGGTGCTCTCATAGATGTAGATGGTGTACGGGAACTCGGCGGATGGCCGGTCGGACCAGATCAGCCCCATGCCGTAGCGGTAGACCTCGCCGGGCGCGCCATCGATCTCGCGGATCGGCAGCGGGCCGTCGAAGCGCTTGGCGTTCGCGCCGAGCATCGGCGAATCGGGCAGTTCCGGACCCTGCGAAGACTCCGAATCCCAATGCCCGTTCGGGAACACGACCTCGGCGTACAGGCCGCTACCGGGACGGCTCAGGCGCACGTCCGGCACGTCGTACGGCTCCTCGAAGCTGCCATCGCGCGCGAAGTCGATCTCGCGCGCGAGCGACAATGCGTAGTTCGACATCCGCTCCTCGAGATGACGCTCGGCGGTCTTGAGGAATGCGCGATCGAGCGCGTAGCCGGCCAGCGCGAGGAACGCGACCAGGCCCAGGCTCGCCGCGAGCAACTGGCGGGCCTGCAGCGAGCGCGGCTGTCCGAAGTTCATGGCGTGATCATGCGTGAACAGGCGCGGAGCGGCCACTGCCATGCGACGCATGTACAGCGCCAATTGCATCTGGCGAAGGCGGCGTGCATGCATGCGCACCACCCGGACGGCACGACGCCGCGGTTTCCCGCGGCGTCGAAACGTTGCATGGGCGCTTAACCGCGCCCCTCGTCATTCGCCGCTGCGCGGTATCGCGAAGCGGTACCCGCGGCCGCGCACCGTCTCGATCGGCTTGAGCGAGCCATCGGGATCGAGCTTCTTGCGCAGGCGCCCGATGAAGACTTCCAGCACGTTCGAGTCGCGATCGAAATCCTGCTGGTAGATGTGCTCGGTGAGGTCCGCCTTCGAGACGAGCTCGCCCGCATGCATCATCAGGTACTCGAGCACCTTGTACTCGTAACTGGTCAGGTCGACGTTGCTGCCATTGACGGTGACCGTCTGCGCGGCGAGGTCGAGCACGACCGGCCCGCATTCGAGCTGCGGCTTGCTCCAGCCGGCGGCGCGGCGCACGAGTGCGTTGATGCGCGCCAGCAGTTCCTCGACGTGGAAGGGCTTGACCAGGTAGTCGTCGGCGCCCTGCTTCAGGCCCTCGACCTTGTCCTGCCAGCTGGAGCGGGCGGTCAGGATCAGCACCGGAAACTTCTTGCCTTCCTCGCGCAGGGCGCGGATCAGCTCCATGCCGGACATCTTCGGCAGCCCGAGGTCGATGATGCCCACGTCGAACGGCACCTCGCGGCCCATGTAGAGGCCTTCCTCGCCGTCCTGGGCCGCGTCGACGGCGAAACCTTCCCGCCGCAGCCTCGCGGCCAGCGTCTCGCGCAGGGGCGCCTCGTCTTCGACCAGCAGGATTCGCATTGGGAGCTCCTAAGCAGCGGCCCCGGAGGGCACGGACAGGGCGTTCAGCCCGCTGTTCAGGAAGCTTAGTCGCTACGGCCGTCTTCGCCGCGTGTACGCGTCGGCCTGTTCAGGTTCGAGTGGCCGACCGGCTCAGTCGTCCCTGGACGGGCCGCGGCCACGGCCCTGCTGGGGGTCCTCGGTGATCACGCGGACCCGGCCCGTGGCGTCCACCACCTTGACCCGGTTCATATCGCGGCCGTCGAAGGGCACGCGCTCGGCGCTCAGGATCTGCCCGCCCGTGGCGCGCTCCACGCGGCGGACCGTCTCCGCCAACGACTGCCGGTCCGAGCGCGGCTGGTGGGCGGCGGCGGTGCGCTCGCGTGCCTCCTCCCGGTCCGCGTCGCGGCCGCTCTGTGCGAAGGCGGTCGGGGCGAGGACGAGCAGCAGCAGCGGGAGCAGTCGAAGGGTCATGGCGGGCTCGATGGACCCGCGTCATGCAGGTCTTGAAGCGAAATTCTTTGAACGAGGCGGTGAATCCGGTCTGAACTTTTCCTTCACACCGTGGTCGGCGTTCAGAAGATCTCGGCGACGCAGCAGCGCAGCGAGCCGCCGGCCGCTTCGATCGCAGCGAGCGGCACGCCCCGCACGTCGAAGCCCGCCGCCCGCAGTCGGGCACGCGTCGATGCGCTCAATGACGACGCGGCACGCTCGCTCATCCACACGATATCAGGCGACAGTGAAATCGCATTGCCGGCGAAGGCGCGGTGCTCGTCGTCGGAGAGCGCGAGACCGTGCGGCGCGTAGAGCGCGGCGATGGCCTGCGCATCCGCAGCGTCCGCGAAGCCCCGCGGGCACACGAGCGCGGCGCGACCGGCGAGCACCGCGAGCACCACGTTCGTGTGGTATTCGCCCGGCGCGAGGTCGAAGAGGTAGGTGGCACGCAGGCCGAACGCCTCGTGCATCAGCGCGGCGCCCGCCTCGTTGCAGCGTTCCGACAGCCCCGCGAACCCGATGCCGCGCGCGCGGTCGATCACCAGCGCGCCGGTGAGCTCGCAAGGATGCGGCTGCGTGGAGAGGTCGATGGCCGGGTAGCCGAGCACTTCGCCGAGGAAGGCGCGGATGTCCGCACGGCCTGCCTCGCGCTGCCGCACGGGATGGCGCATGCGCCCGACGATGCAGCGCCCCGCCCCGCCCACGCGCGCCGTGGCGAACACGTTGTTCGGGAACACCGCGTCGGGCGTCGCGGGATCGCCGGCGAAGGCGATCACCGGCACGCAAGTCGACAGCGCGGCCTGCAGGGCGCGGTGCTCGTCGAGCGCGGCCCGTGCGTCGAAGCCCGCGGCATCGGCCATGTAGCGGTTGTCCTCGGCCGACTGCTCCGCGCGATGGAAGCCCTCCGGCGCGACGAGGAAGGCCGCACGCGCGGTGGCGGCGCCGAAGTCGGGGGCGAGCGTGCCCGCGTGGGCGAAGAAGGCGTCGCGGTCGCGGGTGATCACGAGGCGAGCCTCGCCGGCATGCGCGTGGCGTCGAGCGCGCGCTCCACCAGGCTCCAGTCCGCGCCCGGTCGGTGCGCGCCCTCGCTCAGCACCTGGCGGAACATGCGCCCGCCGGGCTGACCGTGGAAAAGGCCCAGGACGTGGCGCGTGATGTGCTTGAGGAAGACACCGCGCCCGAGCTGCGCGCGCACGTACGGCTCGAAGGCGCGCAGCAGGTCCTCGCGCGGGCGCACCTCGCCGCCGTGCACGGCCACGTCGAGCCGGTGCAGCACGTAGGGATCGTGGTAGGCCGCGCGGCCGAGCATCACGCCATCGGACTCGCGCAGGTGCGCGAGCGCGGCGTCCACGTCGACGATGCCGCCGTTCACCACGACCTCGAGATCGGGCCGCTCCCGCTTGAGGCGGTAGGCCCAGTCGTACTTGAGCGGCGGCACCTCGCGGTTCTCCTTGGGAGAGAGGCCCTTGAGCCAGGCATTGCGGCAATGCACGACGAACAGGCGGCAGCCGGCCTCGGCCACGGTGTCGACGAAGCCGCGGAACAGCGCGAAGTCATCGTCCTCGTCCACGCCGAGCCGGCACTTCACCGTCACCGGCACATCGGGCCGCGCGCTGCCCCGCACGCCCTCGATCATCGCGCGCACGCAGTCGGCCACCAGCGCCGGCTCCCGCATCAGGCAGGCGCCGAAGCGCCCGGCCTGCACCCGATCGGACGGGCAGCCGCAGTTGAGGTTCACCTCGTCGAAGCCCCAGTCGGCGGCGATGCGCGTGGCCTGCGCCAGCAGCTCCGGCTCACTGCCGCCGAGCTGCAACGCGACCGGGTGCTCGCTCGGGTCCATCGCCAGCAGCTTTGCCCGATCACCGAGCACCACGGCGTTGGCGTGGACCATCTCGGTGTACAGGCGCGCATTCGGCGCGAGGATGCGGTGGAAGGCCCGACAGTGGGTGTCGGTCCAGTCCATCATCGGGGCCACGGACACGGCGGAAACGCCGGAAACGTAAGCGCGGCCGGGGCTTGAGGCTGATTCCACGGCGATTTCCGCCCCCGGGATTCCGGGGCATTCTGGGGCGTCTTCGGGCATTTCCGGCGGTTCGGTGCTACGGTCGGTGCTACGCAAAGCACCGTGTAGCACCATGGGAACCATCACCACGCGCCGCCGGAAGGACGGCTCGACAGGATACACCGCGCAAATCCGGCTCAAGCGGGACGGCAAGGTCGTTCACAGCGAGGCCGAGACCTTCAACACGAAGGCTTTGGCCAAGGAGTGGATGAAGCGGCGCGAGGCCGCCCTAGACACGCAGCGTGCGCGGGGCGAGCCCGTGGGCAAGCGGATGACCCTAGGCGAGCTCGTGGCCTGGTACGAAGCACGCGAGCGGTCTGACCAGCCGTGGGGGCGCACCAAGCGCGCCGACCTCGCCAGGCTCCGGGTGGGCCCGCTGGCGGACCGCCGCGTGGACTCGCTCACGCGCCAGGACTTCATCGCCTACGTCGAGGGCCGCCGGAAGGATGGCGCGGGCCCTGCGACGGCCGGCAACGACGTCATCTGGTTCCGGCAAGTGTTCAAGGCCGGCGCCGCGGTGCTCGGCATCGCGGTGGCGACGCAAGCGCTCGACGAGGCGGCCACCTACCTCCGCAGCGAGCGCCTAGTGGCCAAGCCCAAGCGACGCGATCGGCGTGTGTCGCAAGATGAAGAGCGAGCATTGCTCGAGTATCTCGACGCACGCCGCGGCCCGATGCCGATCGGGGATATCGTGCGATTCGCGCTGGCAACCGCACGGCGCCAGGAAGAGATCGTGCGGCTGCGGTGGGCCGATCTACGGCCTGACACGGGTACAGCGCTGCTGCGCGACGTGAAGCATCCCACGCGCAAGTTGGGCAACGACAAGGTTTTCCGCATGCTGCATCCGGCATGGGACATCATCAACGCTCAGCCGCGCACCGACGAGCGGGTGTTCCCCTACGACGCCAAGACGGTCGGCACCGCGTTTACGCGTGCGGTGCGCTTCCTTGGGCTAAGCGATCTGCATTTCCACGATCTACGCCACGAAGCAACGTCGCGCCTTTTCGAGCGCGGCTACAGCATTCAGGAGGTCGCTCAGTTCACGCTGCACGAGTCGTGGGCTACATTGCAGCGCTACACGCACCTTCGGCCGGAAGACGTGCCAGAACGATAGGAGATAGCAAGTGGCAAAAGAGTCGGAAGGTTCGGAAAGCTACGCGGTAGACATCTTTGTCGACACACCGCTGCGCATCCAACTCCAGAACGGCAACGAGCTGACGATCACGTGTTACCAGCAAATTTCCGGCACGGATAAAGCTCTATCGATGCGACTCAGGTTTAGCGAGAATGCCGCTGGCAACTTAATTAGCATCCTGCACAGGCTCGTGGAGAGTGGCCAAGTGCAGGTTACGGATCTCGGCGCTGCCAATCCGCAGTGATTTACTGCCAGCACTGGCCTCCGAGCACAGGGCTAGAAGTTGTACTGCTGGCGAATTAATGGCGAGGCGTGTCACTGGAGGACTCTGTGGGCAAACAGTCAGATGCGAAACGCAAGGCGAAGCTAAAGGCGCGCCGCAAGAGTTTCGAGGCGGCCGAAGCACGCGCTCGCGCTACCAGCGCCAAGGTCGCCACGTTCTTCGCGGCCCATGACGCGGAGCCCAATATCGTCGCGGAGCTTCTCGACGAGCATGGTGCTTTGCTCGCATACATCGAAGGGCGCGACGACGAGAGCTGGACCGTCGTAGTCGACGACGAGCCAGTCGCGGGATCGACCGACCTTATGGCATCGCTTGGGATGTTCCTCACTGCAGCGGTGGACGATCGGGCGGACGGGAATACCTCTCACATGCAGTTTTCGCCGTGGCTCCTGGAAGAGATCCAGAGTCGATGCGACGCTGCCAATGTGGAGTGGACGGAGTTTCTGCTGTCACTCCTGCCTGCGGAAAAGCGGCAGATGAAGCTTCCCGAGCAGCGCGCCTTCTGATGGAAGGAACGGCCGACGCCACTCCGGCGGAGCCCGTCAAAGCTCGCGGAGTGGCGTCGTGGCCCCGGGCAGTGGAACCGCGGCGGGCTTAGGGGAGGTTCCATTTCCACCAGCAGGCCGCCCGCCCGGGGCAGGCGTAAGGATCCCTCGCCCGCCTGGCAGCGTCAGTCCGAAGATGTCGCGCCGGCGGGTGAGGTTTTTCCGACCTGCCTACCGAGCCGCTCGCGCCATGGCGAGTGCGTGCATGGCAGCTACGACACGGTCGCGCCAGATTCGAACCTCGGTGTGGAGCTCGTCGATCTGGGCGGCGTCATCCGACGCGAGGGCGCCGCGGATGCGTTCGGCAGCTTCCAGTTTGGCAACCGCAGCGGAGTACCCACGCTGGGCTTGGCGTAGCGCCGAGGCGAGTTCGTCCATGGCACCCGAAGGCAGTCGACGGAGGGTGTTCCAACAAGGCCCCCGGGAGAGCGCCAACCCAACCGGGGGCCCTGCCCCCTGCTCTCGCAGGGCACCTGGGAACGAGACCCGCGCCGAATTTACGGGCGGGCATGTGCTCCCGGTGTGAACCGTTCATTCGGTTGAAGGGCCTGTGAGGGCGGGTTAGGCTGCCCTCGGCCCAAGGTGGAGTCCGCAATGCGCGTGAGGAACGTCCATCTGCTGGTTCTCGCCGCCGCCTGCCTTATCGCCGCGCTGACGCTCGCGTATCGATGAACAGGGGCGCGTGACCCCGGAACCGCAGAGCCCACTCGGCACGTAGCTGGCGAGCTCGCTTCGCCTTGTCGAAGGTCGGCGGGGCGGACGCCAGAAGCATCCTCTCCGCTGCGTACATGGCGGTCGGGAGGTTCGATGCGTAGCCCTTGCGAGAGCCGCTGATCGTCTTGACCTCGATCAGGTACTCATCGCCCACCAGCATCGCCCAAGCGCACGCGCCCATGTTCTTGCGCAGCACGGCGCCTGTGTCGGTCTTCATCCATCGGTGGGCCGCCATGCCGGCATTGTCGCCGGGGCCGTCTCACAGGCTGAACCGGCTCAGGGCGCTGGGTCGATCCGCACGCGAAAGCTGAGGTCTTCCCAGGTCACGAGGGATGGCGAGCCCACCTTCAGGCGCGTCTTGATGAGCAGAGGATGGTCGTCTGTGGTGACGCGGAATTCAACGTCCACGAGATCCTGCGCGAACGGAGTCACCGTCGCGTTGACAGCGTAGGCGCCTGCAGCCTTTCCGGGCTCCTTTGCCGAGACACTCATCGTCGCGAGCTCGCCTGCACGCACGAGCATGGACGGCCGTGCGTCGATTTCCGCGCTGCTGTCCTTCAGCTCGAGGGCGACGCTGTAGCGCTGAGGCGTCTGGGCGAAGGTTGGCGCGGCGACAGCCAGAGCGAGGGCAAGGGCGAGGACACGGGTCATGTCGAGATCAGCCATTGGAGACGTCGATACGCTGGACTCGGCCGCCGGACACGGTCACGGAGATCGTCTTGCCGTCGCGGTAGTACTCGAACCGCTCCGCGACAGCGCCGCCGAACTTGTTCTCGAGCTGCACGATGCGATCTGGCTTGCCGGCGACCTCGAAGACGCGGGCCATGCTGTCGCCCTCGACGAGGACGCGGGAGCCGAACGTGGCGGTGCCTGCGGCGGCGGCACCCGAGAGCACGAGCAAAAAAACGAGCACGAGCGTTCGCATGACGATAGAACCGAGTGGTGGTCTGGCGAAGGTACCCCCTTTTACGCAGCCCCGGGGTCAGAGAACTCTGAATCCTGCCCAGTTGCAAGGCCGTGTGTATCCTTGCGCTGGGGGAAGTCCACACACAGGGGATCCAATGAAACTGGTGAACGTCGTTCTGGCCATCGTTGCCGCCGCGCTGCTGCAGGGCTGCAACATGGCCAAGCAGGAGACCATTCTCGAGCAGATGTCAGGCGTCTGGCGAGCTCAAGGCGATAACGCGATGGTGATCATCCATACCGCCGACAACAAGACGTCGTTCTACATCAACGACACGCCCATTCCGGTCACGGTCGGGAGCGTCGACAACGAGAACAAGACGGTCAACTTCAATGTGAAGTTGGTCAACGGCAATCCGGAAATTTGGACTCTGCAGCAGGTCTGGGATGCCGAGGGAAAGACGTTCCACCTTCGTGCGACGCTCGGCCGGGAGCAGGACGACCTCTCGTTCGTCCGCAAGGTGTCCGTGGACGATCTCAATCGGCTGGCAGCTTTGAGCAATCCCAAAGGCGATGCGGTCGCGGCAGCGCTGCCAGAGATGCCAGCAGCTGACGAAACGGCTGCGGATACCGCTGCGGCGGCTCAAGCAGCCGATGCGGCGATGGGCATCGCGGAACCTGAAGGCGAATATGCGGCTGCCGATGCAGATGCCGCGCCCCGCGTAGCGGCCAGCCCCAGCTTTGACTGCGCGAAGGCGTCCACTGACATCGAGCGCCTCATCTGCGGCAGTGCGGATCTCGCTCAGATGGACCAGCGGCTTTCTGAGGTCTACAAGGACGCCCTTCGCTGCGCTACCGATTCCAATGGCGTCATCGCATCCCAGCGCGAATGGGTCCGTAGCGATCGTGGTGGATGCGGGACCGAGGAATGCCTGATCGAGGCGTACATGGCGCGCATCGGTGCACTCGAGGCGGAGTGTGAGGCGTAAGGCTTCGGCGCCATCACACGTCGAGCTGCAGCAGCGCTAGGTTGGGCGCCTGCGCCTCCACCTTTCCATCCCGCACGAAGGCGTTGTAGGGCGGCTCGACGCCCTCCACGCGGCCCCAGGCGCGCATGCTGGCGCCGTCGTAGGTGGTGAGCGAGCTCGTGCCGTCGGCGTTGTGGGCGGTGACGGTGGCGAGGATCCGCGGGCGGCTGCCGAGCAGGTCCTCGAACTGGCCCCAGAGATTAATCCGCATCGGTGTAGTGCCTCTCGAGGGTGACGGTCTGCACGACGTCGATCGCGTTGCGCTGGCGCGAGGCCTCGATGCGCACGCCGATGACCAGGCCGTGCCACGTGCCCTCGCCCGTGACGCGCTGCGCGAGCATCAGGGGCAGCACGAGGCCGGGCTGCCCGGGCTGCAGGAAATGGGTTACCTCTAGCTCGCGCCTGGACCCTGTGCGGATCGTCAGAAGTACGTCCGCAAGGCGACTATCGCCAAGACAAGCGCGACGAAGACCAGCGCTGCCCCCAGCCAAGCCGCGGGGCGCGACTGATTCTTGCGCGCGCCCACGAAGCAGGCGATGGCGAATGCAACGGCGACCACGGCACCCATCGAGAGGTGGGCAGGCGCAGTCTCCGCTATGGGCTGCGTGACGGTCTCCTCTCGGAGTTCTTCCGCCTCGGCAAGCAGCTTGTCCGATCCATCCTGCATCGTGATCTCCCCCTTCCGTCAGCAGACTTTAGCGGCCCTCTACCGGCCGTCGCAACGCGAGCTCTGGCGCTGCGTCCGCAGTTCGCCTGCACCGGCGAGGAACATGCGTGATGCGCTATGCCGCCGAGTACCGCGATCCATCGCGCCCCGCCAAGGGAGTACGCCGTTTCCTCTACATCGCGGCCTTTGACGAGGGCCAGGTCCGGGAGCACGCCACTGACAACCTGCCGCCTGGCGGCTGGCAGCTGCATGACGTTCGTGCTGCGCAGCGCAACGAAAGCTTCGTTGAGGTGCCGGCCGAGTGAGCATCACGGTACGCCAAGCGCTTGAGCTCGAGGCCGCGATCCACCTCGACGCCTTGCTCGCTGATCTGGACGCATTGCTGCGAGCCGTGCGCGCGTCGCTCTGGCTCGGCTGGCACGGCAAGTGGGCCGAGCTTGCGGTCAAGTTCGAGAGCGACGAGGAACCACGCACGTTCCTGCGGCTGTGCAAGAAGTGGCCGCACACCATGCCGAAGCTGGACGACGCACGCGCGGCCGATTTCTGGGACCGGCTGCAGGGCGTGCTCGAGCTCCACTGCGCGGACATCGGCCTCGGCTTCACGGCAGGCGGGACCGTGCGTTGCCAAGTCGCGCTCCCGCACGCGCCGAAGTTCAAGCCGACCGACCGCGATTTCGCTGGTCGGCTGCTTATCACCACCAGGGGTCGCTCCGATGTGCGCGAGGTCGAGCTGTGACATTCGGCACGGCACTCATCAGCGCCCCCAGCCCCGCGCCGGCGATGGTCCCGGCTGCGCCGCGCGATCGCGTCTTCGAAGCGGTGCGCGAGGTCCTCGAGTTCAGCGCGTGGGCACACGAGCTTGAGGCCTTCCCCGACGTCGCCAGCGTCGTCGAGCAGTTCGATGTCAGCACAACCGTAGCGCGCCGATGGCTCGAGGCGCTCGCCGCGGTCTACCGGGTCGACCTGCGCGGTCGGCCGCTGTCCGGGGTCACCCATGAGCGATAGCCGCACCCTGTTCCTGCTGCTGGCCGAGTTCGGTACCGGGCAGATCCCGCTCGATCGATGCGCGCACCACTTCGGCATGGGTGCAGATGAGGCGAAGCGCGCAGCAGCGCGCCAAGCGCTACCCGTGCCGACGTTCCGGCTTGGCTCGCAGAAGTCTCCTTGGCTCGTCTCTGCCGACGAGCTGGCCAGCTATATCGACACCAAGCGCGACGCTGCACGCGCGGAGTGGAAGCGGATAAATGCGGCGTAGAGCCAAATTCCGCGTGCCACTCCGGACCCGACTGGCTACAGGTTTTTCTGCCAAGTAGTGCCGAGGTGATTCGCGAAGAGCTTCACGGCTTTGGTAACCGTAAAGTTCATCGACACGACGTGATATGCCGTCAGCACGGCCTCCTGAAGATGCTGCGAGTCCTCTAGGTCGTCGACTGTGAGCTCAACCGACCTAGCCTCATCTCGATCGATACGCCGCGAATGGTCCTTGTGCACTTCCGTCGCATTGAAGTGCTTCGCCGCAGCTGCTGCCAATTCTGCCGCCTCGTCGCCGCGCCCCGCGAACATGCGCTTGGCAAGCCAGCCCTTGACCATCACCTCGCCATACTCAAGAGCGTTCTGACTCTCCTGAATCAGCGAAGGCCCCATCGATTGCAAGATGGGATGCCACAGGTGCGCCATGTTCTGATTACCTGCGATCTCTTGCTGCGCGCGACCGAAGGTCTCGAGAACCGCGCCAGCCGAGACAGAGCCATGCTTCGTCTGCATCTGGGCGTCGATCGGTCCGAGCTGACTCTGGCGGCCCATGATGATCCGATTCGAGCCGAGCGCCATCATCGTCCCCGCAGACATCGCAAAGGTCGGAACGATCACCTCGATGTCTGCGAACTTCTCGTGCATGTACTCCACGAGCGCGTTCGCAGCTCCTGGTACGCCCCCGGGCGTGTGCAGCACGAGCGTGAGATTTCGATCCCACCGCATGCCGTGCATGCAGGCCATCAAACCGTTGATGTCCTCCATCATCAGCATCGTCGTATAGCCCGGGGCCGCAGGCTTTTGCATGAATGCAGATGCATACATGACGACGTTGCGGTCACCCCGCAGGCGCGAAACGTCGAGAAGCGCAGTCTTCAGCTGCGCTTCTAGCCACTGGAGCTTTTCGGGGTCGGAGGGTTGTGCGTCGAACTGCTGGCGAAGCTCAGCCCACGATGGCATTCGCGTAGTTCTCGCACATCACCGGGCTGACGGAAGCGATGATCTCGCGGTTGTCTCGAGTGTCACCCAGACGCGCCAAGTCACCCAATGCAGAAAGCTTCGTGTACTCGTCGTACAGCGCGTTCGCATCATCGAACGCGTTGGTCATCGGCGCAGTCATGGCGCTCACTCGGTCCCCGGGGTGCGTGGGATGGTGACTCATGGCAAGCACGTTATCAACAGAGTTGTCTACAGACTTTGACGGACGCCACGCCCTGCTAGAACTACATGCGTGCTACTAAAAGTCGCAGTCAGGCGCTATCTGTTTGATTTCTCAGCATATTCCTAGCCCGTCGGTCCAGTCCATCATCGCGCCGACGGAGAGGGGATTAAGTGGGGACGAGATCACGCGGAGCAGTTTACCGACCCGCCGAAGCGCCCCCGATTACTCGCAAATCCAGAACACCAAGAAATCCGTGCCGTCGATATTTCCACAGACGAAGCCAAAAGCCTCATTGACGACGAAAAAAGCGTCATCCATGGGGCCCGCAACTTCACGCATAGGACTCGAAGCTTCAAATGAGCGGTGCGAAGCCCCAACGACGGCGAAGAAGGCGCCGTCGATGGGGCTTATTCCTTTCTCGGCAACCTTTGACCCCTCAACCGAAAGGATTTCAGCCGCACCGATGACACGAGGAGCGTGGTCGATGCCGCTCCGAGTACGAACGGCGAAGCTCTAGCCTTGTCGGTAGCGCTTCATTCTCCGTAGTGAGTAGGTAGAGGTCGATTGGCACAGTTGCGTTAAAAAAAGCCTGCCATCCCGGCGGTAAGCATTCCGTCTACCTGAATGTAGACAGTGCACACTCGCCAGACGAACCCGATTCGTTGCATGTGCATCTCGATCTCGACGGTATGCCCGGCGATTGAACGGTTCCATCGATGTGTACCTCGACCCGTCACGTAGCTGGCGATCGAGAACGGAATTCCGAGATGCGCTCGGCGACCACACCAATGCAGTTCGACGACCCCAAGCCCGGTTCGAACGAGACGTGCCCGCCAATGGGCAACTGTGAATCCGACTTCCATGTCGAAGCTCCGTGCGACGTCCTTTCACTTATCTACATCTAACACCTGAGTTAAGCCGCGCCGCGAAGCGGCGTCGGCTTGGACGAATTGTTAGCGATCAGCAGGCCACGGAAGCCGGGCGCTGAACGCACTTGAGGTGAGTCTGGCACGCAAGGCCTTGGCCATCCAGCCGACGCCGGACTGGCACAGTGGACCGCACGCGCCGGGCAAAGATAATGGGCCGCGAAGCGGGCCAGGCGGGGCAGGGGCGCTCGCAAGCTCGGACTTGGCGCCCGGCAGCCGGGTGCAGCCCTGCGATGTGCGGGATTCAGACGTTGCCTGGCTGCACGCGGCTGCAGCTACGAATGCCACGGCTGATGTAGCCGGAAGTGGTGAGGACCGAGGGCGACGACACACGAGCGCCCTGAAGCACTTTACTGTGAGCGCTAACACCGATTATCTGGCTTGATGGTAGCGGTAACGGGTTGAAAGCGGACGTTTCTGCCGGTAACGCATGTGCCCGGTCGCAACGTGCTGTGACTTTGGAACTAACACAGCCCCGACTACCATCGCGCGACGATGGATCCCATGCCTCCCCTCTCGACCCCCGTGGACCACCTGCAGGCGGTCTGCGAAAACGCGACGGCCGCGCTCTTCGTGATGGACGCCCGGCAGTGCTGCGTCTACATGAATGCCGCGGCCGAAGCGCTCACCGGGTACCGCCTCGACGAGGTGCAGGGCGCGCCCCTGCACGACTTCGTCCACCACACGCGTCCCGACGGGCGTCACTATCCGCTCGCCGAGTGCCCGATCGACCGGGCCGCGCCGCAGAACATGCAGGAGCAGGGCGAGGAGGTCTTCGTCCACAAGGACGGGCATTTCTATCCCGTGGCGTTCACGGCGAGCCCGATCCGCCACGACGGGCGGGTGGTCGGCACGGTGATCGAGGTGCGCGGGCTGACGCGCGAGAAGGCGCGCGAGGCCGAGGACCTGGCCATGCGCGAGCTGGCCGAGCAGATGCTCGTCGAGCTCGACCTCGACCGCATGGTGCAGGCGATCACCGATACCGCCACCCGCCTGTGCGAGGCCGAGTTCGGCGCGTTCTTCTACAACACGTTCGACGCGAGCGGCGGCGTGCTGATGCTGTATGCGCTGTCGGGTGTGCCGGCGGAGAACTTCTCGAAGTTCCCGCATCCCCGCGCGACGCCGCTGTTCGGGCCGACCTTCCGCGGCGAGGGCACCGTGCGCATGCACGACGTGCTCGCCGACCGCAGCTACGGGCAGTGGGGGCCGCACCACGGCATGCCGGAGGGCCACCTGCCCGTGCGCAGCTACCTCGCGGTGCCGGTGAAGTCCGATACCGGGGAAGTCCTTGGCGGCCTCTTCTTCGGGCATGCCCAGCCGGGCGTGTTCTCCTCGCACCACGAGCGCGTGATCGAATCGATCGCGGCGCAGGCGGCGGTGGGCATGAGCCGCCTTCGCCTGATCCAGGCGCTGGAGCGCGAAGCGCGCGAGAAGGAGCGCCTGTACCGCGAGGCGCAGGCCGCCAACCAGATGAAGGACCAGTTCCTCGCGACGATCTCGCACGAGCTGCGCACGCCGCTGACGTCGATCCTCGGCTGGAGCGAAATGCTCGCCTCGGGTCGGCTCACGCCCGAGTTGGCCACGCGCGCGGTGCGCACCATCGATCGCAATGCACGCGCGCAGGCGCAGATCATCGACGACCTGCTGGACATCTCGCGCATCGTGAGCGGCAAGCTGCGCCTGGACGTGCGGCGGATGCCGGTCGCGCAGCCCGTCGAGGCGGCGGTGGAGGCCGTTCGCCCGGCCGCGCTGGCACGGGACGTGGAGCTCGTGCTCGACGTCGCGCCTGACGCCGGCGAGATCGACGCCGACCCCGATCGGCTCCAGCAGGTGGTGTGGAACCTCGTCGCGAACGCGGTGAAGTTCACCGACGGCGGCGGGCGGGTCGACGTGCGCGTGCAGCGGGACGCGCGCCACGTGGAGATCCGCGTGCGCGACACCGGGCGCGGGATCGACCGCGCGTTCCTGCCGCACGTGTTCGAGCGGTTCACGCAGGTCGATCCGTCGTCCACCCGCGAGCACGGCGGGCTCGGCCTGGGCCTGTCGATCGTGCGCCACCTCGTGGAAATGCACGGCGGCGACGTGGCCGCCGAGAGCGCCGGCATCGGCCAGGGCGCGACGTTCATCGTGCGGCTGCCCTTCTCGGTCGCACGCCTGCCCGCGGCACCCTCGCGCGAGGTGGCGCCGGGCGGTCCGGCGACCCCCGCGGACGCCGCGTCCGACGACGCGCTCGTCGGCTGCCGCGTGCTGCTCGTCGAGGACGACACCGACTCGCGCGCGATGCTCGCCGAGGTCCTGCGCAGCCATGGCGCGCTCGTGCGGGCCGCGCCCTCCGCGTCCGAGGCGCTCGCCGCCGGGCCCGCGTTCGCGCCGACGGTGGTGGTGAGCGACATCGGGATGCCCGGCATGGACGGGTATGCCTTCATCCGCACGCTGCGTGCGCGCGAGCGCGAGGTGGCCGCCGTCCACGTGCCGGCCGTCGCGCTCACCGCCTATGCCCGCCCCGAGGACCGGGAGCGCGCCCTCGCCGAAGGCTTCCAGATGCACGTGGCCAAGCCGGTGCAGCCGGCGGAGCTCGTCGCCGTGGTGCGCTCGCTGTGCGGAGCAAGGCAGGCGACCTGACCGGCAGCGCCTGCCGCCGCTACCCTATGCGCCCCAGCACCGGAACCGGCCATGAGCCTGAAGCACCGCCTCACAGATGACATGAAGGCCGCCATGAAGGGCGGCGACAAGGCCACGCTCGCGGTGATCCGCCTGATCAATGCCGCGATCAAGCAGAAGGAAGTCGACGAGCGCATCGAGCTCGATGACGCCGCGGTGGTCGCCGTCCTCGACAAGATGGTCAAGCAGCGCCGCGATTCGGTCACGCAGTACGCCGCCGCTGGCCGCGAGGACCTCGCGCAGGCCGAGCGCGAGGAGATCGTGGTGATCGAGCGCTACCTGCCGCAGAAGATGGGCGAGGCCGAGATCACCGCCGCCATCGAGGCCGCCGTCGCCGAGACCGGCGCGAGCTCGGCCGCCGACATGGGCAAGCTGATGGGCGTGCTCAAGCCCCGGCTCGCCGGGCAGGCCGACATGGGCCTCGTGTCGAAGCTGGTGAAGCAGCGCCTGGGCTGAGCAAGGCCGGCGCCGCGCTCGCGGCGCCATGACGGTCCGGCGGGCATGGTCGCGCCATGGCCGCGCCCACGAAGCCCGATCCCGACCGGCCGGCCGCCGCTCCGCCGGTGGTCGCGCAACTCGATCCCACGCACCCGGCCTCGATCACGCAGGCCGATGGCGCCCCGCCCCCGCCGCCCGTGCGCGCGCGGGTGCGGCATGCGGACATCGGCACCCTGCCCCTCGCGCTGCTGCGCCGCTTCATCGATGCGGAGGTCGTGACGCACGCCGCGGCGCTCGCCTTCTACGCGGTGCTCTCGCTCGCCCCGCTGATGCTGCTGATGCTGTGGATGACGGCCTCCAGCGAGGCCGCGCAGGCCGCGGTGCTGGGGCAGATCGGGCTGCTGGTGGGGCCGGAGGCGCAGACGGTGGCGAACACCGTCCTCGACAATGCGCAGGCCCGGCCGGACATGGGCTCGCTCGCCGGCTGGTGGAGCATCGGCCTGCTGCTCGTGGGCGCGACCGCCGTCTTCGGCCAGTTGCAGGAAGCGCTCAACCGCATCTTCCGCACCGATGCCACCGCGCTCGTCGGCGTATGGAACTGGTTCCGGAAGCGCCTGCTGTCGTTCGGCCTGCTGCTCGCGCTGGGCTTCCTGCTGCTGATCTCGCTGACGGTCTCCACCTTCCTCGAACTGACCATCGGCCGCTATGTGCGGGAGGAGTCGATCATCGCGATGGTCGCCGGGATGGTGGTCTACACCCTCGCCTTCGCGCTGATGTACCGCTACCTGCCCGACCGCCGGGTGCGCTGGCGGCTGGCGTTCGCCGGCGGCGCGCTCACGGCGGTGCTGTTCCTCGCCGGGCGTGCGGGCATCGCCTGGTACCTCGGCCGGGCGACCACGGCCTCGGCCTACGGGGCGATGGGCGCGCTGGTGCTGGCGATGCTCTGGGTCTACTACGCGGCGGTGATCCTGTACTCCGGCGCAGTGCTGACGGCGACCATCGACGAGCGCTTGGGCGTGCTGCCCCCGGCGAGCCCGGCGGACGGCGCGCCGGCAGCCCCGTGAGCCGGCTCGGAGCCTGAGATCGAGCCTCGGTACACTGCGGGCGCCCATGGCCCGTATCCCCGACGCCTTCATCGACGATCTCCTCGCCCGCTCCGACATCGTCGAGGTGGTGGGATCGCGCGTGCCGCTCAAGCGCCAGGGCAAGGAGTTCTCGGCGCGCTGCCCGTTCCACGACGAGCGCTCGCCGAGCTTCACCGTCTCACCGACCAAGCAGTTCTACCACTGCTTCGGCTGCGGGGCCCACGGCACCGCGATCAGCTTCCTGATGAACTACGACCGCCTGGAGTTCCTCGACGCGGTCGAGGAGCTCGCCAAGCGCGTCGGCATGGAGGTCCCGCGCGAGACCAAGCAGCGCGCGGCCGATCCGCAGCTGCAGGAGCTCTACGGCGCGATGGAGGCGGCGAACCAGTTCTTCCGCCAGCAGCTGCGGTCGTCGACCAAGGCGCGCGCCTACTTCGATGCGCGTGGCGTGAGCGAGGCGATCCGCGAGCAGTTCCAGCTCGGCTATGCGCCCGAGGGGTTCGAGGCGCTGAAGAACGCGCTCGGGACCGATGCGCGCCGGCTCGCGCTGCTCGAACGCGGCGGCCTGTTCTCGAAGAACGACTCCGGCCGCGTCTACGACAAGTTCCGCGACCGCGTGATGTTTCCGATCTTCGACCGCCGTGGCCGGCCGATCGCCTTCGGCGGACGTGTCATCGAGAAGGACGCGAGCCCGAAGTACCTCAATTCGCCGGAGACGCGCCTCTTCTCCAAAGGCCGCGAGCTATACGGTCTGTGGCAGGTGCGCGGCGCGAACCAGCGCATCGAGCGGCTGATCGTCGTCGAGGGCTACATGGACGTGATCGCCCTGTTCCAGCACGGCGTGACGCAGGCGGTGGCCACGCTCGGCACCGCGACCACGTCCGACCATGCCGAGCTGCTGTTCCGCAACGCGCCGGACGTCTACTTCTGTTTCGACGGCGACCGCGCCGGCCGCGCGGCGGCCTGGAAGGCGGTCGAGTCCGTGCTGCCGCGCATGAAGGACGGGCGGCAGGCGTTCTTCCTGTTCCTGCCCGAAGGGGAGGACCCGGATTCGATCGTGCGCAGCGAGGGCCGCGACGGCTTCGAGGCGCGCCTGCAGGGCGCGACGCCGCTCTCCCAGTTCCTGTTCGATTCGCTCGCCGACGGCGTCAACCTGTCCACGCTCGAGGGCAAGGGGCGGCTGGCCGAGCGAGCCAAGCCGCTGCTCGCGCAGATCCCCGACGGGGCCTTCGCCGATCTCATGCGCCAGTGCCTCACCGAGCTGACCGGCGTCGGCGCGCGCGCGGCCGCGCCGGACGTGCACGTGCCTGCGCAGCGTGCGCGCAGTGCCCGCCATGCGGCACCTCCCCCGAAGCAGAGCCTCGTACGCAGCGCGATCCTGCGCATCCTGCATGTGCCGGCGCTCGCGCTCGACATCCCGGCCGAGCCGATGTTCGCGGGCCTGCGCCAGCCGGGCGTGCCGCTGCTGATCGAGCTGATCCAGCTCGTGCACGCGCGCCCGGACGTCGGCGCGGCGGCGCTCGTCGAGCACTTCGCGGGCCGCGACGAACACGAGCCGCTGCAGAAGCTCATGGTGCAGACGCTGCCGGGCATCGATGCGAACTGGCGGGCGGAACTCCTCGACAACGTCGCGCAGCTGGAGCGCCTGATGCACGCCCAACGCGTCGAGGAACTGCAGGCGCGCATCGCCGAGGTGGGCATGTCGGGCCTCAGCGAGGTCGAGAAGAACGAGCTGCGCGAACTGCAGGCGCGACGGGCCTAGCCGGTCGCCCGGGGTCAGGCCGGCGCGGCCGCCTGCACACGATCGCGGCCCGCGCTCTTGGCGGCGTAAAGCGCGCCATCGGCACGCCCGAGCAGTTCCCCCATCGATTCGCCCGGCTGGTATTCCGCCACGCCGGCCGAGAAGGTGGCCGCCAGCGGGCCGTCGCTCGTCTCGAACCGGTGGGCGGCGACCGCGGCCCGGACGCGCTCCATGCAGCGCACCGCCCCGTCGAGCCGCGTATGCGGCATCAGGAGCAGGAACTCCTCGCCGCCGTAGCGGCCGAAGGCCTCGTCGACGTCCTGCCGCGCCAGCATGTCGAGCTCGCGCGCCTGCGCGCGGATGAAGTCGCAGAAGCCCCGCAGGATCTCGTCGCCGACGTGGTGGCCATGCGTATCGTTGAAGCGCTTGAAGTGGTCGATGTCGACGATCGCGACCGAAAATGGCAGACCGAACCGTTCCCCGCGCGCCCGCTCGCGCTCGAGCGCCTGCAGCAGGTAGCGGCGATTGCGCGCGCCGGTCAGCTCGTCGCGCTCCGACAGTTCCTGCACCCGCGCGAGGGCCGCCTGCAGCTCATGTTTGCGCTCGGCGAGCTTGCTGCGCAGGCGCGCGAAGTAGCCGCCGACGAACGACATCCACAGCGTGATCATCGCCACCGCCACCAGCCGCAGCAGTTCCATGCGGAAGGCGTCACTGTCGAGCGGGCGGTCGTGGAACTCGTAGGCGATCAGCGCGCTGTAGCCGCCGATGGCCGCGAGGGCCAGGCCGAGGAACTGTCGGACCGTGAGCCCGAACAGCCCGAAGAAGAACAGCGCCACGAACAGCATGAGCATGATGCTGCGCGCCTCGCTCCCCATGTAATGGATGGTCACGATGGCGAGCGCCATCGCGGTGACCATCTGCGGCACCAGCATCGTGGGATCGCGGAACCGCCGGCTCAGGCCGCTTCGGATCGCAACGAAGAACCCGACGTTGATCGCGACGGCCACCACGCAGAAGCCGAGGAGCCCGCGGTAGCCGAATGCGGTGTGCCCGGCCTCGACCGCGAGCACCGCCGGCGCCAGGAACATGAGGTAGCTCGCCAGGCCCATCAGCTGGCGCGTCAGCCGCAGCCGCGTGGCGGCGTCGCGCGAGAGCAGTCGCGGGAAGATCATCGGCCGACGATAGCGGCAGCACGGCGGCATGGCGAGCGGTGGCCGTCGCCCGGCAGTGGCGCGCCATCCGCCTGCATCGTGCAGGTCGCCCGCCACCGGCCACGCTCGGCCTGGTACCCAAGACCTTTTCCACCGTGCGCCGCCCGGACCACAATGGGGCGATCCGGGGAGACGACGATGGAACCCACGAACGCGACGATGGCCCTGCAGGGCGGCGACACGCGCGGCGCGCCCGCCGGCGTCGCCGAGCCGACGTGCCCGCAGTGCGCACAGGCCGAGACCGCCGGCCGGCTCAGCATGGCGGCGATGGCGTCGCTCGTCGGCAAGCACCTCAAGCTCGAGCGCGGGCTGCTGCACACGCTCACGGACCTCACGCTGCGGCCAGGCGCGATGCTGCGCGGGTACTTCGCGGGCGGGCGTCGACGCGACTACCTCAATCCGGTCACCTACCTGCTGCTCGCGGCGGCGACGTCACTGCTCGTGTTCGAGCTCTACGAGGACCGCTACCGCGTGTGGATGGCGCAGCAGATCGCCATCGAGACGCGCCGCCAGCTGCCCGACGGCGCGACCGCGCTCGGCCCCGCGTCGGAGTTCGCCAAGGCCTACATCGAGAGCATGTTCGAGGTGATGCAGCGGACCACGTTCACCAGCCTCGCGCTCGTGCTCCCGTTCGCACTGCTGGTCTGGCTGCTGTTCCGCGGCCCGCGGCTGAACCTCGCCGAGGCGCTCGCCTTCGCGTTCTACGCGATGGGCACGGGTCTCTTCCTGCATTCGCTGTTCATCACCCCGGTGCTGATGACCGGGCACTGGGATCTCGCGCAGCACGGCGGCATCGCCCTCTACCTCGCGATGCCGGTCTGGATGGGGCTGGCCTATTTCGGCTTCTCGGTCGGCCATGCCCTGCGCATGGCCGTCGCCGTGCTCGCGGGCTTCGCGATCGGCGTCTGCGCGATCTACGTCACCGTCGGCGTGATGGTGGCGCTGCGGATGCTGGGGCACTGACGCCGCGGGGCGTCAGCGCGCATCCTTCACGACCTCGCCGCCCTTCATGACGAAGGGGACGTTCTCCAGTACCGCGACGTCGCGCGTCGGGTCACCCGGCACGGCGACCAGGTCCGCGAAGCGCCCGGCCGCGATCACGCCGACGTCCTCGCGGCCGAGCGCCTGCGCGGCATTCAGCGTCGCACTGCGTATCGCCTCCACCGGCGTCATTCCGTAACGCACCATCACCGCGAACTGCCGCCCGTTCTGCCCGTGCGGGTACACGCCGGCATCGGTGCCGTAGACCATCCGGGCACCGGCCGCATGGGCGCGCTTGAAGCCCTGCCGCTGCACCTCGGCGATCTCGCGATCCTTGCGCAGGTTGTCCTCGAGCACGCCGTTCTTCCTGCCCTCGGACTGCGTGTACTCGGTGTTGTAGATGTCCATCGACAGCCAGGTGCCGTGCTGCTTCGCGAGGCGGATGCCCTCGTCGTCGATCAGCGAGGCATGCTCGATGGTGTCGATACCGGCGCGGATCGCATCCTTGATGCCGGCGGCGCCGTGCGCGTGCGCGGCGACCTTCATGCCCAGCATGTGGGCGTCGTCGGCCACCGCCTTCATCTCGGCGAGGCTCATCTGCTGCTGGCCCGGCTCGGTATTGCGCGAGAACACGCCGCCGGTGGCGCAGATCTTGATGACCTGCGCGCCGTACTTGCGCAGGGTGCGCACGGCGCGGCGGGCCTCGTCCGCGCCGTCGGCATTGAAGGGACTCTTCTCGTCCATCGAGGGCGGGAAGTAGGTGGAGTCGCAATGCCCACCGGTCGCGCCGAACGAGTAGCCCGCGGTGACCACGCGCGGGCCGCGCACGTGGCCGGCATCGATCGCCTGCCGCAGGCCGACGTCGTTCCAGGCGTCGGCGCCGACGTTGCGCACCGTGGTGAAGCCCGCCATCAGCGTCTTCTCCGCATTGGGCACGCTGAGCATCGACCAGAAGCGGTCGCCGTACTGCAGGCCGGTGTAGCCGCCGTAGCTCGGGTCGCTGTCGAGGTGCACGTGCATGTCGATCAGGCCGGGCAGCAGCGTCATGCCGGCGAGATCGATGCGACGCGCGTCCGCCGGCACGGCATCACCGGCGCGGCCGACTGCGACGATGCGGCCGTCGCGCACCAGGATCTGCGGGCGCTCCACGTAGCGGCCGCTGCGCACGTCGAGCAGGCGCTCGGCGGTGATGAGCGTCGGGGCGGATTGCGCGGACGCGGCGGCGGACGCGGCGGCGCCGGTCAGCGCCAGGAAAAGGGAAGCGATTCGCGACGGGATCATGGCGGCGTCGTGGAGGAGTCGGGCTGCAGTATAGGCAGCGTGTCCGGCACGCCGGCGTGCATCAGCGCGACGCCGGAGCTCCGATCAGGCGCGCGACATGGTGGCGTGGCAGGACGACGACATGGTCGTACGCGCCCCGGCTCGGGCCCGTGCGTTGCCCCGCCCCGTCGGCCGGCGCCGGACCGCAGGCCTCGCGGCAGACCCAGAAGTGCCCGGCCCGTGCGGTGATGCGGATCGACACCGGATCGAGGTCGTGGAGGTAGGCGCCGGCAGGCACCTGCATGATCGGGGGCGCACCCGGCGGCCTCACCTTCATCGCACGCACGTTGCCCGTCACCACCAGCAGGCGGCCCCGCGGCAGCGCGCGGTACGCGGCGCGCAGCACGGTCGCCATGGCCCGGTCGCGTGCGTGGTGGTCGGGTGTGGCCGGCACGTCGAAGGCGAGCACCGCCACGTCGCGGCCGGCCCGCCGCAGCCTGCGCAGGTGGTCAAAGAGGTCGAGCAGGTCGTCGTTGCGCCGCCCGTCGTGTCCGACATCCGCTCGCGCCCAGTACGGCCGTTCGCGCAGCGCGCGGCGCGCGCTCGGGCTGCCGTCGGAGCGGAGGTAGGCGTCGATCGCGCGCTGCTCGGCGTGGTCGATCTCCACCGCCACGACGACGGGCCCCGCCCGCGCATCTTCGGACGCGATGGACGCGACCAGGGCGGGCACTTCCCGCGTACCGTGCAGTTCGCCGAGCAGGATCAGCCGCCGCGCGCCCGCGACGTGCTGAACGACCGCCCGCGCGCGATCGATCGCCTCCCGCGCCGTCGATGCCGTCTCCGGCGGCTCCGGGCGCCCCCCCGCGAGCGCGTCGAGGGCGAGCAACGTGGCGAGCAGCAGAACGAGGCAGCGGGCCATGCGTGGGATCCATCCGGCGACCCATGCCGGATGAGGCCGTGCCGCGGCCGCTTCAAGCCATCGGCTGCAGTTCGAACGCAGGCGGCGGCGCCATCAGGGGCGCGAGCCAGTGGTCCACGAGCAGGAAGGCGAACAGCGCCATCAGGTACACGATCGAGTAATTGAACACGCGCATCGCGTAGAACTCGTCGGGCGGGTCCATCAGCTTCCACGCGTAGCCGAGGAACACCGCCCCGAGCACCAGAGCGCCGCCCAGATAGAACACGCCGCTCATGCCCGCCGCCCAGGGGAGCACGGTGACCGCGACGAGCAGCAGGGTGTAGATCAGGATCTGCACGCGCGTGTAGGCCACGCCATGCGTGACCGGCAGCATCGGCACCAGGGCACGCGCATAGTCCTCGCGGCGGAAGATCGCCAGGGCCCAGAAGTGCGGCGGCGTCCACACGAAGATGATCAGCACGAGCAACAGGGCATGCGCCCAGTCCCACTCGCCGCGCATGCCGGTGACGGCCGACCAGCCCAGCAGCGGCGGTGCCGCGCCGGCGATGCCGCCGATCACGATGTTCTGCGGCGTGGCGCGCTTGAGGAAGACGGTGTAGATCACCGCGTAGCCGATCAGCGAGGCGAACGTCAGGGCCGCCGTGAGCGGATTGACGAACGCCACCAGGAGCGTCATCGACAGCGCGCCGAGCACCAGCGCGAAAGCGAGCGCGCGGGCCGGCGTGATCTGCCCCACGACGATCGGACGCCACGACGTGCGCGCCATCTTGGCGTCGATCCGCGAGTCGAGCAGCTGGTTGATCGCTGCGGCGCTCGAGGCCGCGAGCCAGATGCCGATGAAGCCCAGCACCGATTCGCGCAGCGGCGGCAGGCCGGGGACCGCGAGGAACATGCCCACCAGCGCGGTGAACACGATCAGCGCGACGACGCGCGGCTTGGTCAGTGCCCAGTACTGGCGCAGCGTCGCGAGCATCGCCACCTCAGGCCGCCGCGGCCGCGACGCGCGGCGGTTTGAGGCGGGCCAGCAGCGTGACCAGTGCGGCGAGCAGCAGCGCTGCGCCCGCGTTGTGCGCGACCGCGACGCCGAGCGGCAGGCTCATCTGCACGTTCGCGATGCCGAGGGACACCTGGACGATCGTGAGCAGCGCCACCAGCGCGCCCCAGCCACGCAGGCCCGGCGTGCGCAGCAGGCGCAGCGCGAGCGCCGCGAGCACGAGCGTGGCGACGACGGCACCGATTCGGTGCGCGAGCTGGATCGCGATGCGCGACGCGCCGTCGAGCACGCCGCCCTCGAAGTCCACGCCGATGCCGCGCCAGAGCACGAAGCCCTCGCGGAAGTCGGCGGGCGGCGTCCAGGTGCCCGCGCAGGTCGGGAAGTAGGTCCCGCAAGCGAGCGCAGCGTAGTTGGCGCTCACCCAGCCGCCCAGCGCGATCTGCACGCCGAGCACGGCGAGGGCGATCCACAGCCAGCGGCGCAGCTCGCGCGCCTGCGCGAGGCGGATCGGCAGGTCGGTGGCGCGCCAGGCCATCCACAGCAGAAGCGAGAACGTGGTGAGGCCGCCGAGCAGGTGCGCCATGACGACGATCGGCTTGAGCAGCCACGTCACGGTCCAGAGGCCCAGAAGCGCCTGGACGATGATCACCATCAGCGTGAGCGCGGAGATGCGCGCCAGGTCGGTGTCGTTCCAGCGCACCACGGCGGCGAGCAGGATCAACTCGCCCGCGATCGCGAGCACCGCAGCCGTCGTGTAGTTCGCCTGCATGTACAGCGGGATCGACAGGCCGACGAGCGTCGCGGCCGCGAGCACCTGCGCGATTCCGTACCGGCGACGGCGTGCGCCGAGCAGCGCGAGCACGAGCACGATCACGCCGAGAATCGCGGCGAGGTGGCGGTGCACCTGCTCGCGCCAGGCCTTGCTGTCCTCGAACACGCGCACGGCCGTGGCGGCATGGTCGGCCGCCTCGCCGGCGTGCGCCGGCCACGTCGCGCGGCCGTAGCAGGTCGGCCAGTCGGGGCAGCTGAGCCCGGCATGCGACAGGCGCACGAATGCGCCGAACACGATGATGGAGAGGGCGAGCCCGACCGCCATCCACGCGATCCGGTGGAAGTGGCGGTAGGTGGGTCGGCTCGACTCGCTTCGGGTCGCGGAGGTCATGGGGTCACCGCAGCTTGAGCAGGCGGGAGAGGTCGGTGCGCACGCCGGCGAGATCGCTGCCGGGCGCGTAGCGCAGGATCACGAAGCCGTTGGGATCGACGACGTATACCGGCACGCCGGCGCCGGCGTCCACCTTCGGCACCTTGGCGCGGGCGGCGGCATCGGGCGCTATCAGGCGCAAGGCACCCGGCGCGGAGCCTGCCTCGGGCCATGCACACGGCGTGGTCGCACACCACCACAGCACGTCGACCCGGTCGGCGTCCTTGCTCAGCAGCTGCCAGACGGTGCCGAGGTCGCGCGCGACACGGCGGCAGTCGTCCCCGCACTCCGCCGGCGCGGGCACGAGCACACGCCATTTGCGTTCGACGGGGTTCCAGGAATAGCTGCCGCCATCGACCAGCCGCGGGGTGTAACCGCGGAGATCCCCATACGGGTCGAGGAGCTCGCCCTTCTGCCGCGACGCGGCGGGGTGGATGTCGGTGAAGCGCATCACGCCCGCGAGCAGCATGCTGCCGAAGAACAGCAGCGCGATGATCATGAGGGTGCGTCGGTTGCGGCGACGCTGGCGTTCGTCGACGGCGTTCATCGGCGGGATTTCCTGAAGGTGAGTACGAGCGCCACCACGAGCACGGTGGCCGACAGGCCGAACCACTGCAAGGCGTAGCCCCGGTGCTTCTCGGGCGGCAGCGTGTTGGCGAGCAGCCGCAGGTCGCGCTCGAAGCCGAGCGGCAGGGCGGGGTCCAGGCGCAGCACGCGGGGTGCGAGCGTCCGATCGGGATGCCCGATCGCCCCGTCGATCGCCGCGAGGTCGATGCGCGTGGCGAGCCAGGGCCCCGTGCTCGGCACGCCTCGCGGTCGCGCCATCGGCGGGCCGATCGGCAGGCCGGCGGACGGGGGCGGCACGAGGAGCCCGCGCAGCACGAACCGGCCATCGGCCGCATCGCTCACGGGCGCGGGCATCGTGGCGGGAAGGCGACGATCCGGCGGCATCGGCAGCCAGCCGAGGTCGACCAGCAGTTCCCCGCCCGCCGCCGGATAGGCGATGCGGTAGACGCGGACGCCGACCTTGCCGTCGCGCTGCTGGTTGTCGAGCAGCACCGGCGCGCGCGCGGCGAAACCGGCACGGATCTCGACCCAGTCCATCGCGGTCGCACGGGACGCGTCGAAGGCGACCTGCGCCGGCTTCGCGCGCCGCGCGCGCAGCACTTCGGCGCTGGCGGCCAGCAGGCGTTCCTTCTCGACCGCGCGTCCGGCCTGCCACGTTCCGAGCGCCGCGAAACCGGATGCGGCCAGCAGCGCGACGGTCCATCCCGCCCACAGCGGCATGCGGCGGCTCACAGGACCACCGCCCGCGCGCGCGATAATCCACGGCAGACAGCCGCGCGCATCCGGTCGCGGCGGGAGTGAGCCGTGAGCGATTCGCTGAAGACGCTGGTCATCGTCGCGTTCCTGATCCTGATCATCTGGAACCTCGGCGCGGGCCTCTACTACATGCTGACGGACCGGGGCGGAAGCAAGCGCACGGTCAATGCACTGACGCGCCGCATCATGCTGTCGGTGGCGCTGATCCTGGGCGTGGTGCTCGCGGCCTACATGGGCTGGATCGACTTCCACGGCGTCGGCCGCAACCCCGACTGAGTCTCCGACATGCGACGGGCCGGCAGTGCCGGCCCGTCGTCCATGAGGCGGTGGCGCGTCTTACAGCACGTAGACGAACAGGAACAGCGCCAGCCAGACCACGTCGACGAAGTGCCAGTACCAGGCGACCGCCTCGAAGGCGAAGTGGTTGTCGCGGTCGAAATGCCCGCGCAGGCAACGCAGCCAGATGATCGCCAGCATCAGCGTGCCGAGGAACACGTGCATGCCGTGGAAGCCGGTCAGCATGAAGAACGTCGAGCCGTAGATGCCCGAGCCGAGCGTCAGGTTGAGCTCGCGGTAGGCGTGGATGTACTCCTCCGCCTGGAAGAACAGGAAGATGATGCCCAGCAGCACGGTGATCCCGAGCCACAGCAGCAGCTGCTTGCGGTGGCCGCCCTTCAGCGCATGGTGCGCGGCGGTCACGGTGCTGCCGGAGGTGAGCAGGATCAGCGTGTTGAGCAGCGGCAGGCCCCAGGCGGGGATGGTCTGGAAGTTGCCGCCCACCGCCGCCGGGCCGTTGTTCGGCCAGCCGCTGGAGAAGCCCTGCCACAGCAGCGCGTGCGTCGCCGCGCCGTCACCTTCGCCCGCCAGCCACGGCAGCGCGAACTGGCGGGCATAGAACAGGGCGCCGAAAAACGCGGCGAAGAACATCACTTCCGAGAAGATGAACCACACCATCCCCATGCGGAACGAGATGTCCACCTGGCGGTTGTAGTTGCCGCGCACCGATTCACGGATCACGTCGCCGAACCACATGAACAGCACGGCCAGCGTCAGGGCGGCGCCCAGGAAGAACACCGGCTTGCCCCAGCCGACCTGGTTGAGCCAGCTGGCCACGCCGACCATCATCACGAACAGGGCGATCGAGCCGAGGAACGGCCACTTGCTGCTGTGCGGGACGAAGTAGACGTTGGGATCGTGCGTGGTGGAAGCGTGGCCCATGGCGGTGTTCCGTGGTTCGTAGAAGGTCCCGCGCTTACGGCGCGGCACGGGGCGCGTCGGCGGCATGGGCGGTGCCCAGGCGCGCGGTCAGCGCATCGTTGCGGAAGAACGTGTAGGACAGGGTGAGCGTCTTGACGTCCGGCGGCAGCGCCGGATCGACGATGAAGCGCACCGGCATGTCACGCGACTCGCCGGCGGCGAGCGTCTGCGCGGTGAAGCAGAAGCATTCGGTCTTGACGAAGTACTGGCTCGCACGCGCCGGCGCGACCGAGGGCGTGGCGCTGCCGACGACGGGCGTCGCCGCCGTGTTGCGGGCGAAGTAGGTCGTCTCGTAGGGCTGCCCGACGCGGACCTTCATCTCGAGCTGGTGCGGACGGAACTCCCAGGCGAGCTTGGAGTTGACGCCGCCGTCGAACTGCACGGTCACCCAGCGCTCGCCCTTCGCCGCCGCCACCTTTGCGCCGGGCTGCGCTTCCTGCGCGAGGCGGATGCCGAAGACCTTCTCGCAGGCGATGCGGTACAGCGGCACGAGGCTGAAGGTGAAGGCGAAGGCGCCGAGCGAGACGCCCACCAGCTTGAGCCAGCCCGCGCGGCGGCGCGTGTCGGTCGTCATCGCCCGAAAATCCCCAGCAGCATGAAGCCGGCATAGACCGCCACCGCGACGAGTGCCACGGCCACGGCCGTGCGACGCGCCCGCGCACGGCGGGCGGCGTCATCCGGTTGCGGGCGGCGGTCGTTCGGGGTCATGCGCGACGCGGCTCGGTCAGTGGCTGATGTCGCCGTGCGCGAGGTCGCCATCCTTGACCACCGGCGGCACCGTGAAGGTGTGGTGCGGCGCGGGGCTCGGCACCGTCCACTCCAGGCCCTTGGCGCCTTCCCAGACGCGGTCGGTCGCCTTCGCGCCGTACTTCAGCGAGTGCCACAGCACGAACAGCATGATGAACGGCGTGGAGAACATGCCGAACGCGCCGATCGAGCTGATGATGTTCCAGTCCGCGAACACGACGTTGTAGTCCGGGATGCGGCGCGGCATGCCGGCCAGACCCAGGAAGTGCTGCGGGAAGAACAGCAGGTTCACGAAGACGATCGAGACCCAGAAGTGGATGCTCGCGAGCTTCTCGCTGTACATCCGGCCCGTCCACTTCGGCCACCAGTAGTAGACCGCCGCGATGATCGCGAACAGCGCGCCCGTCACCAGCACGTAGTGGAAGTGCGCCACCACGAAGTAGGTGTCGTGGTACTGGAAGTCCGCCGGCACGATCGCGAGCATCAGGCCCGAGAAACCGCCGATGGTGAACAGGATCACGAAGGCGATCGCCCACTTCATCGGCGACTCGAAGGTCAACGAGCCGCGCCACATCGTGGTCACCCAGTTGAAGACCTTCACGCCCGTCGGGATGGAGATCAGCATCGTGGCGAACATGAAGTAGATCTCGCCACCCAGCGGCATGCCCACCGTGAACATGTGGTGCGCCCACACGATGAACGACAGGAAGGCGATCGCGGCGATCGCGTACACCATGGCCTGGTAACCGAACAGCGGCTTGCGGCTGAAGGTCGGGATGATCTCCGACACGACGCCGAACGCCGGCAGGATCATGATGTAGACCTCGGGGTGCCCGAAGAACCAGAAGATGTGCTGGAACATCACCGGGTCGCCGCCACCGGCCGCGTTGAAGAACGACGTGCCGAAGAACTTGTCGGTCAGCAGCATCGTCACGGCACCGGCGAGCACGGGCATCACGGCGATCAGCAGGAAGGCGGTGATCAGCCACGACCAGCAGAAGATCGGCATCTTCAGCAGGTCCACGCCCGGGGCGCGCATGTTGAGGATGGTGGCGATGATGTTGATCGCGCCCATGATCGAGCTGATGCCCATCAGGTGGATCGAGAAGATCGCGAACGCGACGTTCGGGCCGCCCTGCAGCGACAGCGGCGGGTAGAGCGTCCAGCCGCCGGCGGGCGCGCCGCCCGGCAGGAAGAACGTCATCAGCAGCAGCGTGAACGCGAACGGCATGATCCAGAAGGACCAGTTGTTCATGCGCGGCAGCGCCATGTCCGGCGCGCCGATCTGCAGCGGGATCATCCAGTTGCCGAGGCCCACGAAGGCCGGCATGACGCCGCCGAAGATCATGACGAGCGCGTGCATCGTCGTCATCGAGTTGAAGAACATCGGGTCGACGAACTGCAGGCCCGGCTTCATCAGCTCGGCGCGGATCACGACGGAGAACGCCGCACCCACGAGGAACATGACGAAGCTGAAGACCAGGTAGAGCGTCCCGATGTCCTTGTGGTTCGTCGAGAAGAACCAGCGCTCGACGAAGCTCTGCTGGTGCCCGTGCTCGTCGGTCGGCTGGGCGTGGTCGGGATGCGGATGGGTGACGGCCATGACGTCCTCTACGTATTCGGTTCGATCAGCCCGCGGTCGCGGCCGGGGTGTCGGTATTCGGGGCGACCGGGCCCTCGGCGGGCGAGGCCTCCGGCGCGGCCGGCGCGGCCGGCGTGGCGGCCGGGGTCGGCGGGACGATGGCGCCCGGCGCGGGCGCCGGCGCCGGCTGGCGCGCGGCGATCCAGCGGCGGAACTCCTCCGGCGGCACGGCGCGCACGACGATCGGCATGAACGCATGGTCCTTGCCGCAGAGCTCGGCGCACTGGCCGCGGTAGACGCCCGGGCGCTCGATGCGCGTCCAGGCCTCGTTGATCAGGCCCGGGATCGCGTCCTGCTTCCAGCCCAGCGCGGGCACCCACCAGGCGTGGATCACGTCGTCGGCGGTGACCACGAAACGGATCTTGGTGTTGGTCGGCACGACGAGCTCGTTGTCGACCTCGAGCAGGTAGTCCGGATGCGACTGCAGCGTCGGCACCGTACCGCTCTGGCGCAGCTCGTCGCTCTCGCGCTTGAGGCGGGAGGTGATCGAGACGCCCTGGCCGAGGTAGTCGTACTTCCACATCCACTGGTAGCCGGTGACCTTGACGGTCATCTGCGACTCGCGGATGTCGTACATCTGGATCAGCTTGCTGGTGGCGGGGAAGGCCATGGCCACGAGCAGCACGATCGGGATGACCGTCCAGAGCACCTCGAGCTTGGTGCTGTGGGTGAAGTCGACGTCGGCCACTGCCCCGCGCGACTTGCGGAACTTGAACATGGCGATCGCCATGGCGCCGAACACCAGGATGCCGATGCCCACGCAGATCCAGAGCGCGATCATGTGCGCGTCGTAGGCGTTGGCCGAGATCTGGGTGACGCCGCGGCGCATGTTCAGCTGCCAGCGTTCCGGATCCGGATCGTTGGGCAGCACCTGCTGCGCAGACACGAGGACCGGCAGGGCGGCGGCGGCCAGGCCCGCAGCCCACTGCTTGATACGACCGGCTTTCATCAGATGGAGCCCCAGATCGGCAAATGGCGTTGGATTCGAAGACCCGACGGCGTGCCCGCGTCGCCGCAGAAGCGAATACGAGGGAGTGGGCGCCGCGGATGAGCCTGCAAGGCCCGGCCCGGTCGACGGGTCGAAATGGGCCTTACGGAAACCGAGAAATGTTAGCCCCGCGCGAGGGTACGGGCAAGGCGCGCGCCCGCTTTCCGGGACGGCGGTCGGCTGCTGTGCAGCCTCGGACGCCGAGGATGGCGACGGCTAGACTACGCGCCTTTCCGAGCGCTTCCGGAACCGATGTCGACTCCTGACCCCCGCGGGCCCGCCGGCTCCGCCCCGGGCGCCGCGCCGCGCCCGATGATCGCCCCCGAACTCCCCGTCCCGCCACCGGGACCCCGCGCCGCGCTGACCGCCGGCTGGGTCCGCGACGAGGCCGCCCATGTCCGTGCGCTGCTGGAGCAGGCGCGCCTGCCGGAGGCGGATTCCCGCGCCGTGCAGGCCACGGCGGCCGACCTGGTCACCCGCGTGCGCCGTCGCGCCAGGGACCAGGGCGCCATCGAGGCCTTCATGCGCCAGTACGACCTCGGTTCCGAGGAGGGCGTGCTGCTGATGTGCGTGGCCGAGGCGCTGCTGCGCATCCCCGATGCCGAGACCGCCGACCGGTTGATCCGCGACAAGCTGGGCGAGGCCGACTGGAAGCGCCACGTGGGCCAGTCGCCGTCGGTGCTGGTCAATGCCTCCACCTGGGGCCTGATGCTCACCGGGCACCTCGTGGACCTCGCCGACGAGACCAAGCGCGACGTGCACGGCGCCTTCAAGCGCCTGCTCGGGCGCGTGGGCGAGCCGGTGATCCGCCTCGCCGTGCGCCAGGCGATGCGCATCATGGGGCACCAGTTCGTCATGGGCCGCACCATCGAGGAGGCGCTGGCGCGCTCGCGCAAGGGCGAGAACGCGGCCTACCGCTATTCGTTCGACATGCTCGGCGAGGCGGCCCTCACGCAAGCCGACGCCGACCGCTACCTCGAGGCCTACCGCACCGCGATCCATGCGATCGGCCGCCATTCGGCGGGCGAGGGAACCGTCGACGCGTCGGATGCCGCCGCCGTCTTCGGCGCCCCGTCGATCTCGGTCAAGCTCTCGGCGCTGCATCCGCGCTACGAGCACGCCAAGCGCGCGCGCGTCTTCGCCGAGCTCACGCCGCGCGTGCTGGAGCTCGCGCAACTGGCGAAGTCCTACGCCATCGGCTTCACCGTCGATGCCGAGGAAGCCGATCGCCTCGAGCTCTCGCTCGACGTGATCGCCAGCGCGTACTCGGATGCCTCGCTCGCGGGCTGGGAGGGCTTCGGCCTTGCCGTGCAGGCGTATTCCAAGCGCTGCCCGGAGGTCATCGACTTCATCGCCGACCTCGCCCGCCGCACCGGCCGCCGCATCCCGGTTCGCCTGGTCAAGGGCGCCTACTGGGACGCGGAGGTCAAGCGCGCGCAGGTCGACGGGCAGCCCGGCTATCCGGTGTTCACGCGCAAGCCCAATACCGACGTCAGCTACCTCGCCAACGCGCGGCGGATGCTCGATGCTTCGGATGCGATCTATCCGATGTTCGCCACGCACAATGCGCAGACGATCGCGCACGTGCACCGCCTCGCCGCGGGCCGCGCGTTCGAGTTCCAGAAGCTGCACGGCATGGGCGACGACCTCTATGCCGAGGTGATCCCCGCCGACCGCCTCGGCGTGCCCTGCCGCGTCTACGCGCCCGTCGGCAGCCATGAGGACCTGCTGCCCTACCTCGTGCGCCGCCTGCTCGAGAACGGCGCGAACTCGAGCTTCGTCAACCGCATCACGGACGAATCGATCCCGGTCGAGGAGCTCGTGCGCGACCCGATCGAGGTCGTGTCGCAGTTCGATCCGATCCCGCATCCCCGCATCCCGCTGCCGGTCGACCTCTTCCGCAGCTACGGCCACACCAGGAGCAATTCGATGGGCGTGAACCTCGCCAACGACGACGCGCTGCGCACCCTCGCCGACCAGGTCAATGCCGCGGCCGCGCGGCCGTGGTCCGCCGAGCCGCTCGTCGCCGGCACCCCCGCGTCGGGCGAGCGCATCGAGGTGCGCAACCCGGCGGACCGGCGCGAGGTCGTCGGCCACTGGATCGCCGCGGACACGCAGCTCGTCGAGCGCGCGCTGCAGAACGCGACGGCCGCGCACGATGGCTGGAACACCGCGCCCGCCGCGAGCCGCGCGGCGATCCTCGAACATGCCGCGACGCTGCTCGAGCAGCGCATGCCGCTGTTCATCGCGATGTGCGCCAAGGAGGCCGGCAAGACGATTCCCGACGGCGTGGCCGAGGTGCGCGAGGCCGTCGACTTCCTGCGCTACTACGCCGAGCAGGCGCGCGTGCTGTTCAAGCCCGAGCCCCTCCCCGGCCCGACCGGCGAATCGAACACGCTGCAGCTCTCCGGCCGCGGCACGTTCGTGTGCATCAGCCCGTGGAACTTCCCGCTGGCGATCTTCATGGGCCAGGTCTGCGCGGCGCTCGCCGCGGGCAACTGCGTGATCGCCAAGCCGGCCGAGCAGACCAACCTCGTCGGCCATGCCGCCGTGAAGCTGCTGCACGAGGCCGGCGTGCCGGAGGCCGTGCTGCAGTTCCTGCCCGGTGACGGCGCGACCGTGGGCGCGGCGCTCACGCGCGACGAGCGCATCGTGGGCGTGGCGTTCACCGGCTCCACCGAGACGGCGCGCGCGATCAACCGGGCGCTCGCCGCGCGCGAGCACGCGCCGATCGGCGTGCTGATCGCCGAGACCGGCGGCCAGAACGCGCTGATCGCCGACTCGTCCTCGCTGCCCGAGCAGGTGGTCAAGGACGCGATCGGCTCGGCCTTCACCTCCGCCGGCCAGCGCTGCTCGGCCGCGCGCGTGTTGTTCGTCCAGGACGACATCGCGGACAAGGTGGTCAAGATGCTCGCGGGCGCGATGGCCGAGCTCGTGGTCGGCGACCCGGGACTGCTGTCCACCGACGTCGGCCCGGTGATCGACGATGACGCACTGCGCGTGCTCCGCGAGCACGGCGAACGCATGGACCGCGAGGCGAAGGCGAAGATCGCCGAGATTCCGCTGGGCGAGGCCGCGGCGCATGGCAGCTTCTTCGGTCCACGCGCCTACGAGCTCCATTCGCTCGACCAGCTGCACCGCGAGATCTTCGGGCCGGTGCTCCACGTGATCCGCTGGAAGGCCGACCAGCTCGACGCGGTGATCGACCAGATCAACGCGACCGGCTACGGCCTCACACTGGGCATCCATTCGCGCATCGACGCGACGATCGAGAAGATCGCCTCGCGGATCCGGGTCGGCAACTGCTACGTCAACCGCAACCAGATCGGCGCGGTGGTCGGCGTGCAGCCCTTCGGCGGGCAGGGCCTGTCGGGCACCGGCCCGAAGGCCGGTGGTCCGCACTACCTGCCGCGATTCGCGACCGAGAAGACCATCACCATCAACACCACCGCGGCCGGCGGGAACGCCTCGCTGCTGACGCTGGGTGACTGAACCGGTGGCGGCCGCGGCCGGCCGGTCCATTGACCGGCCCGCGTCGCGGCGGGACACTCGCCCAGGCGTCCACACCCACACCGGAGATGTCGCATGAAGACCCGCCTGATCGTCGGCCTCGTTCTCGTCGGCAGCAGCTTCGCCGCCTGGGCGGCGGCCGGCTGCCCGATGGGCTGCTGCTGATCGCAGCCCGCGAGTTCAAGAAAAAAGCCCCGCTCGCGCGGGGCTTTTCTTTGGCGCGGGCGCGGCGGATCAGAAGTCGAAGCCGACCCGCGCGTAGTAGAAGCCGCCGTTGAAGCCGTACGGCGTGTGCACCGGGTAGCGGGCGCCGGCGATGAAACCCCACGGGTTCTCGTCCGGCACTTCGTCGGTCAGGTTCTGCGCACCGATGTTGAAGTACAGGCCGGAGGCGAACTTCCAGCCGACCTCGGCATCGAGCGTGACGGCGCTGTCTTCGTAGATCGGCAGGCCGCCATCGTCGAGGTGGTCCTCGAAGAACGAGCCGTAATAGTTCACGCGCACGTTCGCGCTGAACACCTCGCGCTGGTGGCTGATCGAGAAATAGCCCTTGGTGCGGGGCAGCGACTCCTCGAGCTTCTGGATGCGGATCGGGGTGATGATGCCCGGCGTGAAGTCGTCGACCTCGGTCTTGTTCCAGTTCGCGGCCAGCGAGTACGTGGTCTTCGCGCCGAACAGCTGGCTGTCGTAGCTCGCGACCAGGTCGAAGCCCGTCGTGGTGGTGTCGAAGTCGTTGACGAAGAACTGCACCTCGGAGATCGACGCCGCCTCCGGATTGCCACCTGCCACCAGCGCTGCGCGGTCGGCCGGGGAGACGGTGAAGAACGCGCTGAGCGCGATGCGGTCCTCGGTCTTGATGCGGTACCAGTCGCCGGTGATCAGCCAGTTGTCGCGGTTGAAGACGAAGCCCAGCGAAGCGTTCTTCGACTCCTCCGGCTTGAGCGGCTCGGCGCCGTAGAACTGCGCGATCGGATTGTTCGGCGAGAGCACGGCCGTATCGCGGAGCGCGCCGTTGATGAACGACGTGGTGACCTGCTCGGCATTCGACTGGCCCGGCGTCGGCGCGCGGAAGCCGGTGCTGAGCGCACCGCGGATCGCGAAGGCGTCGGTGAAGTCGTAGCGGCCCGTCAGCTTCCAGTTCGTGGTGCCACCGAAGTCGCTGAAGTCCTCGTGGCGCACCGCGGCGGCGAGGAGGAACTGTTCGGTGAAACGCGCCTCGGCGTCGACGTACACCGCCCAGTTGTCGCGGTCGAACGAGCCGGCGGTGCGCGGGTTGAAGCCGTTGAAGCCGTTGGAGCCCAGCGCGAAGCCCTGCTGAGTGAGCGGGCCGATTGCGGTGGACGGCGCGTCGCCGGCGATCACCTCGAACTCCTCGCGGCGCCATTCGGCACCCATCGCGAGGCTGATGGGTTCGAAGGTGAAGCCGGTCTCGATGTCGTGGCCGACGTCGAAGTTGAAGTTCGTCTCCGTCTGCACGTTGCCGCCCGGGTTGAAGCGCAGGCCGGCAGGCTGGTTCGGACCGAGCGAGGCATTGACCGTGTTGACGATGTAGAAGTCGATCTCGTTGCGGCCGTAGCTGGCCGACAGATCCCAGTGCCAGCTGCCGCCCCACAGGCCCTTGATGCCCGCCGTGAGTGCGGCGTCCTTCATCTCGCCGCCGAAGCGCGGGGTGAAGCCGCCCGGGAACTGGCGGAGGAAGGTGAAGCACTCGGCCGGCAGCGCGGTGACGGCGGCATTGACCGTCGCATACGGGATCAGGTTGCCGTTGGCATCGCGCAGCGCGATCGTCGGGCAGGTGATGCCGTTGGTGGTGTTGGTGTCGCCGATCAGCAGCGTGTTGCCGCCGTCGTTGGAGTACACGCCGGCGCGCGTGGTCGGGTTGCGGTAGTAGAACCCGCCTTCGACGTCGCGGCGGGCAAGGTTGCCGAACGCGTAGAAGTCGACGTTCTCGCCGGAGATGCCCATGTTGGCGACGAACTTGCCGTCCTCGTGCACTTCCGGGCTGCCCCAGATCTGCGCGGGGTTGTTGACGCCCGGATAGCCCGCGGCCGCCACGGCGGCCGCGTCGTCGCGCTGCACGCTGCGCGAGGTGGGCTCGGCATCGCGCCACTCGGCGGTGAACGTGGCGAAGCCGTCCTCGCCGATGCCGGCGCCGATCTGCGCGCTGTACTGCTGGGTGAAGCCGTCGCCGTCGTAGTACTGGCCGGCGAACGCTTCCACGGTGCCGCCTTCGCGCAGGCGCTTGAGGCCGAAGTTGATGACGCCGGCGATGGCGTCGGAGCCGTACTGCGCCGCCGCACCATCGCGCAGCACCTCCACCTGCTCGAGCGCGAGCGAGGGGAAGACGGAGATGTCGGGGCCCTGCGAGCCGTCGGACAGGCCGTGGCCGAGGAAGGTGATCACCGCCGCGCGATGGCGGCGCTTGCCGTTGACCAGAACCAGCGTGTTGTCGGGCGGCAGGCCGCGCAGGTTGGCCGGGCGCACCAGCGTGGCGGCGTCGTCGATCGGGATCGTGCTGACATTGAACGAGGGCACCAGCGTGCGCATCTTGTCGAGCACGTCGACGGCGGGCTGGTTGTGGAATTCCTCGCCGTCGAGGATGTCGATGGGCACCGCGGACGTCGTCTCCGTGCGCGGCTTGGTGCGCGAACCCAGCACCGAGACGGTGTCGAGCGTGGTGGCGTCCTCTTCGGCGGCCGGCGTCGCCGACGCCTGTGACGCGTCCTGTGCGCTCGCCAGGCCCGCCATCGCCAGCATGGTGGCGGCCAGGGCGACTTGGATTCCTGCGGACAGCGTGTGGCGCGCCGGGCGGCGGTCCGCCTTCGAACTCGTACTCATCAACGTTCCCTCATCGATCGTGTGCTGCGTCCATGGCCGATCCGCCCCTGTACGGTGCGACCCCCGGATCGGTCTTAACAGCAATTGAACATCCATGGCAAGCGCCGAAGCGCCCGCTCGTCGTGACCGTCGGCACGCGACGCCTGCGGCGTCGCGGTCCATGGCGCGCGTGACGCCTCGTCGACCTCGGGCCGCAACGCACGACGTCGATGTCCGGGCAAAGAAAAAGCCCCGCCGAAGCGGGGCTTTTTAGTGTCGCGAGCGCGGCGATCAGAACTTGATCTGCGCGCCGATGCCGAACAGGTTCGCGTAGCCGTCGAACTCGCCGGTCAGGCGCGAGCTGCTCGAGGACACGGCGTCGACCGTCGGATCGTCGATCTCGATGCGGGTATAGGCCGCGTCCACCGTCATGCGCTCTGACACCTTCCAGCTCAGGCCGAACGAGTACAGCATGCGGTCCTCGTCGGGCAGGCGCGGGGTGCGATCGTCGTCGTTGCTCGGCGTCTCGTCCATCGCCACGCCGGCGCGCAGGGTGAAGGCATCACTCAGGTCGAACTCGCCGCCCAGCGCCCACAAGTCCGAGTCCTTCCAGTTGAACTCCTCGAAGCCCAGCAGCGTGTTGTTGGCGCTGCGGAAGATGCGGACAGCGTCCAGCGACGACCAGCCGGTGCGCTGGTAGTCGAGCATGACGCGCGCGTCGTCGGTGACGTCGAAACGCACGCCAACGGTGGTGACGCTCGGCGTGGTCAGCGGCGCGTAGATCGCCTGGTCGGCGACCTGCGGGCCCAGCGCGGCGGTGACGGCGGCCGGCGCGGTGAAGTCGGCGGTACCCTCGAGGTCATGGTCGATCTCGGAGCGGTGCGACAGGCCGATCGTCAGGCGATCGGTCGGACGCGCGTGCAGGCCGACGAGCCAGCCGACCGAGGTGTCGTCGCCGGCGACTTCCAGGAAGCCGTCGTTCTGCTGCGGACGGAACGGGAACGCCGGGTTGAAGCAGTTGGCCGGATTGCCGGCGGCGCAGATCGCGGTGCCGTAGTCGATCGCGTTGGTCAGGGTGACGTCGGCGCGCTCGGTGATCAGGCCCACGCCGACCGAGAAGCGGTCGGTGATCGCGATGGAGGCGGCGAGCGTCAGGTCGACGATCTTCACGTCCGAGGTCACGGCGTTGTAGCGGCCGACCCAGTTGCGGTCGTATTCGGTCTTCAGGCCGAACGGCGCGGTGACCGAGGCACCGAAGGTGACGTTGTCGAGCGCCCCCGACAGCGGGATCACCGCGGCCAGCGCCGGGACCACGGCGAGGTCGCCCGGGTCGCCGCCGTCGTTGCCGCTCAGCGGCGTGCCCACGGCCGTCGTGCCACCGCCCTCGAAGTCGGCCGTCAGGTCGATCAGGGAGATGTCGTTGCGAACGGTCGTCTCCTCGAAGGTCGACATCGCGGCCGGGTTGTTGGTGACGGCGGCGGCGTCGCCGATGCTCGTCGCCATGCCGGCGAAGGCGCGGCCCATGTTCTGGGCACTGTTCTCGCGGATCTGGAAGCCCGAGGCCTGGGCGTTGCCCATGGCGAGCGCGCCGGCGACGCCGAGCGCGAGCACCGAAAGGCGCATGAAGCCGTGTACCTGCATGTCTCTCTCCGAAAATGGGTATGCATCGCCGGTGGCCCGGCCGTCGTCTGGCGCGGCGTACCGCCACCATGCGGTGCCGAATATATCCGTTAGAAGCCCGTTAATGACAGCCCGCCGCAGTGGGCGGCGGCCCCCCGGCTCGTTCATGATCCGCACTCGCCCACCGCCGGCCGCGCCGTGTTCGTAGCGATTCCCCCCCGCGACAAGCCGCCGCTGCGTTGGGCCATGCCGCTGGTCTTCGTCGCGCTGTGGGGCTGCTTCGTGGCCGCGAGCCTGCTGCCGGACGAGGCCCACCGCCGCCTGCTGGGCGACTGGGGTGCGCTGTCGGGCGAGGTCCGCTCGTGGCCCGCGACGCTCGATGCCTTGCGCGACGGGCGCCTGGCACGCCTGGCGACCGCGCTGTTCCTCCATGCCGACTGGGCGCACCTCATCGGCAACCTGCTGTTCCTGCTGATCTTCGGCCCCCCGGCCGAGCGCGCGATGGGCCCCTGGCGCTTCCTCGCGCTGTTCCTGGCGGGCGGGGTGGTGGCGAACCTCGCCGCGGTGCTGGCCATCGCCACGCCCGGGCAACTGGTGATCGGGGCCAGCGGGGCGGTGTCCGCGCTGATCGGTGCCTATCTCGCGCTCTTTCCCGGCGCGCGCCTCGGGCTGGTGGTCCCGCTCGGGCTGTTCCTGCAGTTCGTGAAGATGCCCGCGGCCGTGCTGATCGGTGTCTGGGCGGCGCTGCAACTGGTCTACACCTTCATCGGCCCGGCATTCGGCGCGGTGGCGTGGTCGGCGCACCTGGCCGGCTTCGCCTTCGGCGGGGTGTTCGCCCTGATCGCCCGCCGCGCGATCGCGCGGCGCCTGCGCCATCGAAGCGGGTTCTGACGTCGCGGCACGGCGGCATTGAACCGCGACGCCGCGCGCCCCATCTCGACGCGACACCTCCTGCCCCACGCGCCATGTCCAAGCCGCTCTACAAGGTCACCTTCCTCAACGCCGGCAGGGTCTACGAGCTGTACGCCCGGCACGTCGGCAGCGGCGCGCTCTGGGGCTTCACCGAGATCGGCGAGCTGGTGTTCGACGTGCACGACGGCATGGTGATCGATCCGACCGAGGAGCGCCTGCGCGACGAGTTCGGCGCCACGCGCGTGCTGCACCTGCCGATGCACTCGATCGTCCGCATCGAGGAAGTCGAACGCAAAGGCCAGTCGGCGATCCGCGATGCGGCGACGGGCGAGAAGGTCGTCACGCCGTTCCCGATGCCGCACAAGCCGCGCTGAGGTCGCGCGGCGGAGCAGGTCTAGCGCCGACGATGCGACCCGTTCGGCATGTCGTGGCGACGGGACGGCCGGAAGTGCCCCCCGCGCGCCGAAGCCGCCGCGTGGTGATCCGACGGCCGCTGGCCTCGCCCGGACATCGCGCCGTGCGTGGTTTTACCGCGCCGCCGCGAGCTTCCTGAGCTCGGCCAGCGCCTGCGCGACGTAGCCCTCGCCTTCCAGCACGTCGCCCGCCATCAGGCCGTCCTCGCCCTCGGCGCGCAGGTGGCCGGGCAGGCTCGCTTCGGAGAAGCCGGGGCGCGCCTCGTTGCCGGCGGGCTTGAACGCCACGTCCGGAATGATGCCGAGCGCCTGGATCGAGGTGCCCTTGGGCGTGAAGTAGCGCGCGGTGGTGAGCTTGATCGAGTCGCCATTGTCGAGCGGGAGCAGCGTCTGCACCGACCCCTTGCCGAACGTGCGGCTGCCGACGATGCGTGCCCGGCCGTTGTCGCGCAGCGCGCCGGCGAGCACCTCGGATGCACTCGCCGAGCCCGCGTCGACCAGCACCACCACCGGCGCACCCTTCAGGCGATCCCCCGGCGTGGCGGCGAACTGCGCCTCCGTGATCGGCAGGCGCCCGCGGGTGGAGACGATCGGGCCGGCATCGAGGAGGTCGTCGGCGATCTGCACCGCGGCCGTCAGCAGGCCGCCGGGGTTGCTGCGCAGGTCGATGACCAGGCCGCGAAGGGCGCCGCCGGCCTGCAGGCGCTCGAGCGCCTTCTCGAAGTCGGCGGCGGTATCGGCCTGGAAGGCGGCGATGCGCACGTAGCCGTAGCCGGGCTCGAGCACGCGCGAGCGCACGCTGGTGACGCGGATCGTGTCGCGCACGACGGTGATGTCGAGCGGGCGCGACTGGCCCTCGCGCAGGACGGTGAGCTTCACCGCACTGCCGGCCGGGCCGCGCAGCGGCGAGGAGCTGTCGCTGTCGCCCGCGCGCAGGGGCTTGCCGTCGATGGCGACGATCACGTCACCGGCCTTTACCCCGGCCTTCGCCGCCGGCGTCTCGTCGATCGCCGCGATGACCTTCAGCGAGCCGTCGTCCTGGCGTTGCAGCTCCACGCCGACGCCCTCGTACGCGCCGCGCGCGCCCTCCTCGAAGTCCTCTGCGGCCTCGCGTTCGAAGTAGACGCTGTGCGGATCGAGGTCGAGCAGCAGGCCGCGGATCGCGGCCTGCATCAGCTGCGCGTCGGTGATCGGCTCCACGTGCGCCTGGCGCACGGCATTGAAGACGGACACGAAGCGGCGGATCTCGTCGAGCGGGACCTTGCCTTCGTCCGCTGCCGGCTTGGCCGCCGACGCCGCCGCGGGCGCCCCCGCCGCCGGTACCGCGGGACGCGACGGTGCGGGCGTGGTCTGCGGCGCGGGCGAGGGCGTCGCAGGAGGGGCTGCCGGCGCCGGGCTCGACGGCGGCGTGGCGGGCGGCGCGGGCGTCGGCGCCTGTTGCGCCAGCACGGGCGCGCAGGCGAGCAGCAGGACGGGCAGGATCAGGCGACGACGCGGCATGGAAGCTCCGGAGCGGTCCGGCCAGCGGGCCGGGAGAGGGACGAGTGGACCACGGTAGCCTGCGGTCGCGTCAACGGCCGTGCAGGTCAGCGGCGCAGCCAGACGCCCGGATCCACCGGCGCGCCGTTGCGGCGGAGCTCGAAATACAGCGCCGCGCGCCCCTGCCCGCCCGACGTACCGACCGTGCCGAGCGGATCGCCGCGCTTGACCGCGGCGCCCGTGTCCTTGATCAGCGCGTCGTTGTGCGCATACAGGGACATGTAGCCATTGCCGTGGTCCACGATCGCGAGCAGGCCGTAGCCCGTCATCCATTCGGCATAGACGACGGTGCCGTCGGCCACCGCGCGCACCGGGCTCCCGGCCGACGCACCGATCAGCAGGCCATCGCTGCGGCGCCCGTCGGGCATCGTGCGGCCGTAGCCCGCGAGCAGGGCACCCGACACGGGCCAGCCGAGGCCGCCCACCTGGGGGGCGGGCATACTCGCCACGGCGACCTGGGGGCGTGCGGCGCGCGCAGGCGTGGACGTGCCGGCGGCGCGCGCCTTGGCCGCGGCCGCCTTCTCCGCCTTCGCCCGCTCGGCGGCCAGACGGCGGCGCTCGCGCTCGGCCTTCGCGGCCGCGGCGCGCAGCTGCCTGAGCAACTGCTCCAGCGACTTCGCATCGCGACCGAGCGCCTTCTCACGCTCGGCACGGTCGCGATAGCGCTGTTCGATCTGGGCCACCAGCGCCGCGCGCTGCTCGCGGTCCTTCTCCAGCTGCGCGAGGCGCTCGGCCTGCTCGCGCTGGGCGGCAGTGAGGGCGTTCTGCCGCTGGGCGATCTCGGCCTCCACGCGGTCGAGCTCGGCGAGCTGCGAGGTCAACGTGCGGATGCGCTCAGCGCGCGCCCGCTGAAGGTAGGCGTGGTAGGTCAGCACGCGCTGCGCGTCCTCCACGCGATCGCGCGCGAGCAGCGACTTCAGCGCTCCTGCCCGGCCCTGACGATCCGCGGCACGCAGCAGCGCCGCCAGTTCGGTGCGCGCGCCCCGCAGCGTCTGCCGCATGCGCGCCTGGCGGGGGCGGAGCTCGGCCAGGCGCGCGCGGTCGGCCTCGATCTCGGCCTGCGTCTGCCGCAGCGCGCGACCGCTCGCGCCGACCTGCTCGTCGGCCGCGCGCAGCTGGCGGCTGGCGTCGCCGCGCTGGCCTTCGAGCTTGCGGCGCTCGGCCGCCACGCCCTGCAGTTCGCGCCTGATCTTCTGCAGTTCGCGCTCGGTCTTGCGTGCGTCCTGCGCCTGCGCACCGCCGCCCGCGAAGGCCAGCGCGAGGATCAGCAGCAGGGGCCGCAGGATGCGCATGTCAGCCGGTGAGCAGGCTCGTGCCGGTCATCTCGGCAGGCACGTCCACGCCGAGCAGGTCGAGGATGGTCGGAGCGACGTCGCGCAGGGCCCCGCCGCCGCGCAGCGACGCCGCGCGCGGCCCGCAGTACACGAACGGCACCGGCCCGACGGTGTGCGCGGTATGCGGCTGGCCGGTGGCGGCGTCGCGCATCATCTCGAGGTTGCCGTGGTCGGCGGTGACCAGAAGCGCACCGTGCATGTCCGCGACGGCTGCGCGGATCGCGCCCAGCGCATCGTCGACCGCTTCGGCGGCCTTGATGGCCGCGGCGATCACGCCCGTGTGGCCCACCATGTCCGGATTGGCGATGTTGCAGATCGCCACGTCGACCTCGCCCGAGCGGATCGCCGCGCACAGCTTTTCGGTGACCTCCGGGCAGCTCATCTCCGGCTGCAGGTCGTAGGTGGCGACCTTCGGGCTCGGCACGAGGATGCGGGTCTCGCCCGCGTACTCGTCCTCGCGTCCGCCGCTGAAGAAGAAGGTGACGTGCGCGTACTTCTCGGTCTCGGCGATGCGCAGCTGCCTGAGCCCCTTCCCGGCGAGCACCTCGCCGAGCGTATTGCGCAGGTCGTCCGGGCCGAACGCGACCGGCGCCGGCAACTTCGCGTCGTACTCGGTCAGGCAGACGAAGCGCGAGAGACCGGGGCGGCGCGCCGCGAACCCGTCGAAGGCCGGCGAGACGAAGGCGGCCGTGAGCTGGCGCGCGCGGTCCGCGCGGAAGTTCATGAAGACGATCGCATCGCCGTCGCGCATCGGCGCATGGCCGGCGATCACCGTGGGCACGACGAACTCGTCGTTCTCGCCTCGGGCGTAGGCCTCGCGCAGCGCGATCGTCGCATCATCCGCGACGTGCGCCGCGCGTGCCTCGACCATCGCATCCCATGCACGCTGCACGCGATCCCAGCGCTTGTCGCGGTCCATCGCGAAGTAGCGGCCACTGACGGTCGCCACGTAGGCATTGCCCAGCCGCGAACACAGCGCCTCGAGCGCCAGCAGGCTCGGCTCGGCCGACTGCGGCGGCATGTCGCGGCCGTCGAGGAAGGCATGCACGGCCACGCGCGGCACCGCGGCGCGATGCGCCATCTCCAGCATCGCGTGGATGTGCGATTCGTGGCTGTGCACGCCGCCGGGCGACAGCAGCCCCATGACGTGCAGCACCCCGCCCGACGCCTTCGCCGCCTCGCAGGCCAGGCGCAGCTCGCTGTTGTCGAAGAACGTGCCGTCCTCGATCGCCGCGTCGATGCGCGTCAGGTCCTGGTAGACGATGCGGCCGGCACCGAGGTTCATGTGGCCCACCTCGGAATTGCCCATCTGCCCCTCCGGCAGGCCCACGTGGCGGCCCTCGGTGTGGATCAGCGTGTGCGGGCAGTCGCGTACGAGCGCGTTCCAGTTCGGGAGGTGTGCCTGCGCGAGGGCATTGTCGGTCGGGTCGTCGCGGTGGCCCCAGCCGTCGAGGATCAGCAGGACGACGGGTTTCACGGTGACTTTCGACACGGCAGCTCCTGTGACTTCGGGCAGGTGCCCGCGGGATGCGGACGGGCGATTGTATCGGGGCGACCCCGACCGGCCCGCACCGCGCTTAAACCGGCGGCCCTCCCGGCGCATCGAAGCCGGACATCCAGGAGAGACACCATGCGCATGCACAGCACCGCCCCGCTCGCCGCCCTCGCCTTCGCGATCGCCCTCGCCGTCGCCCCGGCCCGGGCGCAGGACGGCCAGGACATCGACAAGGTCAACGGCTCGATCCACGCCGAGGCCGGCAAGGCCTACGGCAGCCTCGAGACCGTCAACGGCTCGATCCGCATCGACGCCAATGCGCGCGTCGGCACCGCCGAGACCGTCAACGGTTCGATCCGCATGGAGGCCGGCGCGCAGGCGGGCAGCCTGGAGACGGTCAATGGCTCGATCCGCGTCGAGGAGCGCAGCCGCACCGGCGCGCTCGCCACGGTCAACGGCAGCATCTTCGTCGATCGCGGCGGCAGCGTCGGCGGCGGGGTCGAGACCGTGAACGGCTCGATCGGCCTGGTCGACACCGACGTGTCGGGCGGCATCGAGACCGTCAACGGCGACATCACCGTCGGCGTCGGCAGCCACGTGCGCGGCGGCATCCGCGTGGTGAAGCCGCAGAACAACTGGGGCTTCAGCATCCGCAAGAAGAACCAGCGCGACCCGCGCGTGATCATCGGGCCGAACGCCCGCGTCGACGGGCCGCTGGTGTTCGAGCGCAAGGTCGAGCTGTGGGTGCATTCGACCGCACGCACCGGTGCGATCACCGGCGCCACCGCGCAGCCGTTCAGCACCGACGCGCCGCCGCGCCGCTGACGCGCGGCAGCGGCCCGCGGGCCTAGAATCGGGCGGGTCGACGCGGCATCGGGCCGCGTCGCCCTGCTGGAGCCCGCGATGTCCCCACGCACCTTCCGCGCCCCGCGCGCGGTCCTGAGCCTCGCCGTCGCCGTCGCCCTCGTCGGCTGCGCCGCATCGCCCGAGGCGACGACCCCGACGCCGCCGGCCACGTCCGCCGGCCATGCCTTCAAGCCGGCCATCGACGGCGCCGACTTCGCCGAACACACACGCACGCTCGCCTCCGACGAATTCGAAGGCCGCGCGCCGGGCAGCGCCGGCGAGGAGAAGACGGTCGAGTACCTCGCCGCGCAATTCGCGCGCATGGGCCTGGAGCCCGGCAATAACGGCAGCTGGTTCCAGACCGTTCCCATGGTCGAGACCACGGCCGATCCGTCCACGTCGCTGACGCTGGACGTCAACGGCAAGCCCCGCACGCTCGCCTTCGGCACCGACATGGTGGTCGGCACGCGCACCGCGAAGACGAACGTCAAGCTCGACGCGAGCCAGCTGGTCTTCGTCGGCTACGGCGTCAACGCGCCCGAGCGCGGCTGGAACGACTACGCCGGCCTCGACGTGAAGGGCAAGACGGTCGTCATGCTGATCAACGACCCGGGCTTCCACACGCAGGACGCCGCGCTGTTCGACGGCAAGGCGATGACGTACTACGGCCGCTGGACGTACAAGTTCGAGGAAGCCGCGCGCCAGGGCGCGGCGGGCGCGATCATCGTCCACGACGATCTCGGCGCCGCCTACGGCTGGGACGTGGTCAAGAACTCCTGGAGCGGCGCGCAGTTCGACCTGCGCGCGAGCGACGATCCCGAGCCGCGCCTGCCGGTGCAGGGCTGGATCACGCAGGCACAGGCCACGTCGCTGTTCAAGGACCTCGGCCACGACCTGGACGCGCTGTACAAGCAGGCGAGCCGCAAGGGCTTCAAGGCGATCCCGCTGAAGGCCCGGGCGAGCGTGAACCTCAACAGCACCGTCACCGAGAAGTCCTCGCGCAACGTCGTCGCGCGCCTGCCGGGCCGCACGCGGCCGGACGAGGCGATCGTCTACATGGCCCACTGGGACCACCTCGGCAACCACGGGCACGAGGGCCATGGCGAGGCCGCCACCGCCGGTGCGGACGCGATCTACAACGGTGCGATCGACAATGCGACCGGCGTGGCCGGCATCCTGGAGATCGCCGAGGCCTTCGCCAGGCGCGCGCAGCGCCCGGAGCGCTCGCTGGTGTTCGTGCCGGTGACGCTGGAGGAGTCGGGCCTGCTCGGCTCGAAGTACTACGTCGCCAATCCGGCCGTGCCGCTCAAGAACACGGTGGCCGTGATCAACCTCGACGCAATGCCGATCACCCCGCGCGCCAAGGACATGACGGTCATCGGCTACGGCAATTCGGAGCTCGAGGACCTGTTGGCGGCGGCCGCGAAGTCGCAGGGCCGCGTGCTCACCCCCGAGCCGACGCCCGAGCACGGCTACTACTTCCGCTCCGACCACTTCAACTTCGCCAAGGCCGGCGTGCCGGCGCTCTATGCCAAGGGCGGCGACGACCTGATGCAGGGCGGCGTCGAGGGCGGCCGCGCGCTGGCGCAGGACTACCGCGCCAACCGCTACCACAAGCCGTCGGACGAGTTCGACCCCGCGTGGACGTACGAGGGCGTGGTGCTCGACCTGCAGGCGCTCTACGAGGTCGGCGCGGTGCTCGCCGACGGCCAGGCCTGGCCCCGGTGGCGCGAGGGCAATGCGTTCCGCGCTGCACAGGACCGGCTCCGCGGAACGCGCTGAACGGCGCGATCATTCTTACGGAAGCCCTGCCCTGCAGGGCTTTCGTTTTTTCGAGGCATCGCGAAGGCCATCGGATCGCGGCGTCGATCGATCCGACTGCATGGTCGAGGCGGCGCCGTTCTCCGCTGTGCGGCAGTGGCTATCGATGCGTGGGCCGCCCGCCCTAGGCCGATCGCTGACGCGTTCCTGGGCTCGAAGTCCTCCCGCGCGCGACGAGGCGCGTCGAACTCCCGCAGGGCCGGCGGTCGTCGGCCGTACCGGCGGTGAGCAGGGCGCAGTGCGCAGTGCGCCGACCGGCTACCCTGCGCGCACGTCCACCGGGGGAAACGCCATGTCGCTCGAAGTCGCTTACGCGTGCGTGCTCATCGCCGCCGTGCTGCCGTACATCTGGGTGGGGATCGCCAAAGCGGGCGCACGCGGCTACGACAATCGTGACCCGCGCGGCTGGATGGCGCGCCAGTCGGAGCCGCGACGGGTGCGAGCCTACGCTGCCCAGCTCAACGCATTCGAGGCGTTCCCCATCTTCGCCGCGGGCGTGGCGCTCGCATCCATCGCGCAGGTGGAGGAGCAGCGGATCGCACTGCTCGCGGTCGTCTTCATCGTCGCGCGCGTGCTGCACGGGGTGTTCTACCTCGCCGACCGCGCGACCCTCCGCAGCCTCGCCTGGCTGGTGGCGATCGCCTGCAGCCTCGCGCTGCTTGCGAATGCTGCCATGGCGGTCGGCTGATGCCCCAAATTCCGCATAGGTCACTGAAGCGAAGTGTGGGGCGCGCGACTCGCTAGTGCGTGGCTGTCGTGCATGGGTCAAGGGGGTCGAACGCGGCATGCGATGCGCGGGCATGCCTCCGCGGTCCCGCCCGAGATGGCGCAGCGGGAGCGTGCGTGCGGGTCGCGTCGTCTGACATGAGCCCCTCGCCGGAGCTGCCAGGGCTCGTGGGTCACGCCGGCAGCGCGGCCGGGACGCGGGGCTGTGCCGGGCGGCATGGCGCCTCCACGTATCGATCGCCCGTCGCCGCCGGCGCGATCCGACGTCGCGCGCCCGATGCGACGATGCATCACGCCGCTCGTCGGTGCGTCGACTTGGCGCCGACTACGGGTCCACCTGACCGCTAAGCTCGTGCGACGACTCACGGAGGATCCGATGAAGACCGTCGCTCTCGTACTGCTCGCCAGCCTCTTCGCCACCGCCGTATCGGCCCAGACCGTACAGCGCGTCCGCCCGATCGGCCCCACGGTCCCGGTGGCGCCGACGACCGCAGCCCCGTCGGATGCGGCATCGCTACCCAAGGACTACCAGGCGATGTACCAGAAGGAAGCGGCGAAGAATCGCGAGCTGCGTGCCCAAGTCGATTCGCTCACCGCGCGCATCGCGGAAATGACCCGCCCCGGCGGGAGCCTGGTGCAAGCGTATTGCGAGACGCCGACGATGAGTCGCAATACCGCGGGGGCCTCCAACGACTGCGCCCGCACGGGCTACGGCTGCGAGCCGGTCAGCGGACTGTGCCGGACGACCGCGCGCAGCACGGACGAATGCGCGGCTGGTTACGTGTACTGCGCGACCAACGCCACCTGCGTGAACTCCGCGGACGCGTGCCGCTGACAAGGCGTCGGGATGCTGGGCCTTGCGGACACCGGAGTCGACGCGAGACCTCCCGGTGCCTGCGGGCCGCGGTACGCGCATGACCGGCAACAGCGCCATCAGGGCGGGCGTTCTACCTGAAGTCGGTCGGAAGGCCCGACGCCCTCGAGCCCGTGGAACACCCGTCGCGACGCATTTCCGTCGACGGTGGGGCCAACGAGCAGCAGCGCATACCTCCCGATGACGCTGTCGCCAGCGCCCGCCCACTCGGATGGCGCGACCGCGCCAAAAACCGCTGCCATCAAGAATTGAGGGCGTCACCTCCTCCCGCGCGCAGTCGGCGCACTCGGCGCCGACCCGATGCCGCGGTCGGCCCCGAACAGCCGCCCATCTAGCGAGCGCGCCTTCGCTTATGAACCGCCCAAAAGCAAACCCCCGCCATTGCTGGCGGGGGTTTGTGGGATAAGACCCTGGCGATGACCTACTCTCGCATGGCTTGAGCCACACTACCATCGGCGCGGGTGCGTTTCACTTCCGAGTTCGGAATGGG